>OKST01000005.1_pt1 | contig 240026 bp, 207 predicted proteins | sample 1606341 | NCBI WGS metagenome assembly OKST01 (sample SAMEA3879563, study PRJEB24766) | human gut metagenome | biome: human-associated habitat; feature: feces | place: USA | collected 1985/1987 | reverse complement strand
GATAAGAAAAGCACCGATTGATTCGGTGCTTTTCGGTGGCGGAGGAGGAGGGATTCGAACCCTCGAACCGCTTTTGACGGTTACACGATTTCCAGTCGTGCGCCCTCGACCAAACTAGGCGACTCCTCCAAGGTGTTATGACGCTTTGCGGCGTATTTGTGTAAGTGGGTGGCAGTTGGATGATGTGGAAAACAAAACCACTCTATCCAACTGTCGTCCGAGAGCCTGACGCTCGGGAAACCCAACGAAAAAGATTATATATTACTTACCCGATTTTGACAAGCACTTTCCGAGGAAAATCGCAAGTATTTTTACTTGATTTTCGCACTTCGGAAAGTGCCTGCCGCAAACGGAGTTGAATGCTTTGATTGAACAGTTAAAACCCGCGTTTATGCAAGGAGTTCGTCGGCTACTTTCTTGCAGACGTCTTCGAGGTCGTCGGGAACGGAAGAACGGCAAGTAATCACGGTGTCGGTGAAAGCAATGTTCTTCTGTCCCTCGAGAGCCGCGCGCATGAGCTTTGCGGACATAGGCGCCCAGGAACCGTTCTCGATGAACGCGACTTTTCTGTTCTGATAATTCTTGGACTTGATATGCGCGATAAACTCGTCCATAATCGGGAATATTCCGCCGTCGAACGTGGGAGCGGCAAGAACCATTCTCGAATATCTGAAAGCGTCTTCGACGGCTTCCGCTATATCGCAACGCGCAAGGTCGGTTACAACGACTTTCTCTCCTCTGCTGCGAAGTTCTTCGGCAAGTGCGTCGGCGGCTTGTGCGGTGTTGCCGTAAATAGAGGCACAGGCAATGAAAGTTCCCTCGTCTTCCGCTCTGTAAGAACTCCAAACATCATAGAGGTTGACATAATAGGACAAATTTTCGTCGAGGACGGGACCGTGCAACGGGCAAATTGCCTTGATGTCGAGTGCGGCAAGTTTTTTGAGAAGTGCCTGAACCTGCGCGCCGTATTTTCCCACGATGTTGAAATAGTATCTGCGAGCTTCGCACGCCCAGTCGTCGTCATCGACTGCAAGCGCACCGAATTTACCGAATGCGTCGGCGGAGAACAAAACTCCGTCTTTTGCTTCGAAACTCACCATAACTTCCGGCCAATGCACCATAGGCGCGGTGTAGAAAGTGAGTTCGTGCGCACCGAGCGCGAGTTTGTCACCTTCTTTGACTACCAGTTTGTTGGGCAATTCGGCTTTGAAGAAACGCGTAAACATATCGAAAGTTTTGGCGTTGCCGACGATAACCGCGTTCGGATATTTGATTGCAAATGCGAGAATGCCCGCGCTGTGGTCGGGTTCCATATGCGAAACCACGAGATAGTCGGGCTGTCTGCCGTGAAGGGCGTCGTCGAGGTTGTCTAGCCATTTCTCGACTTTTGCCTTGTCAACCGTATCCATAACGGCGATTTTTTCGTCCTCGATGAGGTACGAGTTGTAGGATATGCCGTCGGGAATAATATACTGACCTTCAAAAAGGTCGAGTTCCATATCGTCTGCACCGATGTAAACAATGTCTTTTGAGCACTTCATAATAGTATCTCCTTTGTTTTACCACGCGTTTTCCACGTATTCGCAGAACGCGTACATATCTTTGATTTCTATGACTTTACCGTCGTCAAGAACGGCGGTTCCGTTCCATATACCGTGAACCTGATGCGTTTTCATTCCGAGCGCACCGAACATGATAACGCCGCTCTTGTTGTCGTAAAACGGGGTCATCGTGACGTCGAAACGTCCGTCCTCGGAAACGAAATGCCACGGTTTCATCCAGCCGTTGTTGTTGCCGGGGAATTCTTCAACGTCTACCGCACCTATTTTGTGTGCCTTACCGTCGTAGAACAGACAGGTTTCGGTAGCGTTTTCTTCGTTGCCGATTTTCCACGTTATTTCGAACCCGAACAGTTTGCCGTCGATGTATTTCGAACCATTGCCCCAATACCAGCAGTTTTTATGCGGCCAGACTCCACGTCCCCAGTCCATAACGGCAAAGGTGTTGTCCTTGTTGAACACGAACGTTTCTTTGCCCCAGGTCACCGTGCCTTCGCAAGGCATACAGTTCTGTTTTGTTGTAAGGAAAAACTGCGAGGGACTGCTGTCGAATGGCGTAACGATTGTGATGTTTTCCTGTCCTTCGGGATAATACATCTTCAACCGCGCTTTCATATACTTCCCTGCCGCAAGTCCGCCGAACAGAATTTTGCGCCAGTCTTTTGCGGTGTCGAATTCCAGATAACTGCCGTTTTTGTCGTAACGGAAAAAGTTGGGCTCGTCGGATTTAAGCGGGAGCAGATAGCGACGGCGCGTGAACAGCGACAGCGAAACGGACGAAATCTTTTTGCCCGTACGCATATCGATTAGCGTTGCTGTTGCCGCGCTGGCGATTGTGATGTTGAAGAAACTTATCTGCACAAGCAGTCTGCCGTTGGAAATCTGATAGAAGTCCCATTCTTTCAGACGACTGCGCGGAGTGACGAATTTCCTCTCGTATTCGAACAGATTACGTCTTGCCCACCCTTTTACGGCAAGCGTTCCGTCCTCGTTCAGGAGTTTTACGGGTTCTTTGATTTCGTTCTGCATACACACCTCCGTAAAATGTCCGCCCGTGTCGACGGTTATTTCTTTTGTATCAGGTCAAAACCCTGCAATCAGTTGGGTTTGCGCCAGTTGTAACCTTCTTTCTGCCACATCTTGAACTGCAAATTGAGCTGCTCGACAAACTCTTTGTTCGACGAGGTCTTGACAAGCATGTTGAGCAGATTTTCCGTGGCTTCCGCGCTGTCGCCGACGGACAGCATTTTGCGAACGCCCCACGTTCCCGCGAGTTCGCTGGGAGTAAGCAGGAGTTCTTCTTTTCTCGTGCCGCTCTTTGCAAGGTCGATCGCAGGGAAAATCCTGCGTTCGGAAAGTTTGCGGTCGAGGTGAATTTCCATATTGCCCGTGCCTTTGAACTCTTCGAAAATAACTTCGTCCATACGACTGCCCGTATCGATGAGCGCGGTTGCAATGATTGTGAGCGAACCGCCGTTTTCGATGTTACGTGCCGAACCGAAGAAACGTTTTGGGCTGTGCAACGCGCCGGGGTCGACGCCGCCCGAAAGAGTTCTGCCTGTCGGGGGGATTGTAGTATTGTACGCACGCGCGAGACGCGTAAGACTGTCCATCAGAATTACGACATCTTTGCCCATTTCGACAAGTCGTTTTGCTCTGTCGAGAAGCATTTCCGCGGTTTTGGTGTGATGTTCGGGCATTTCGTCGAACGTGGAATAAACCACTTCACCCTTGACCGAACGCTGCATATCCGTAACTTCTTCGGGACGTTCGTCGATGAGAAGAACGAAAAGCACGATTTCGGGATAGTTTTCGGCAATCGAACCCGCAATCATTTTGAGCAAGGTCGTTTTGCCTGCTTTCGGCGGAGAAACGATAATACCGCGCTGACCTTTACCGATAGGCGCTACAAGGTCGATGCAACGGATTGCGTAATCGCGCGGACGGGACGGAATTTCCAGACGAAGACGTTCGTCGGGATAAATGGGGACGAGGTCGTCGAAGTTGGGACGTTTGCCTACGGACGCGATGTCTACTCCGTTGATTGAAATTACGTTCACAACCGCTGCGGGTTTGCCGTCCTGAATGATTTTGCAGGTAGCTTTCACGCGGTCGCCTTTGCGCAAACCGTACTGTTTGATTTTTGCCGCGTGGACGTAAGCGTCCATTTCGTTGCATTCACAGTTCTTTACGCGCAGAAAACCGTATCCGTCGGGGTTGATTTCGAGGAAACCTTCGCGAATCTGGTCGGCTTCTTCCTTGGGACGGTCTTCGTAAAATCCCGCCGCACGTTCCTGATTTCTGCCGCGGAACTCTCTGTCGCCGAAACGTTTTTCGCGTTTGGGCATTTCCGTTTTGACAGCGTCTTTCTGTTCGGACGGAACACGGACGGGTCGCGCGATTTCGTTGTCCTTTTTCGGACGACCGCGGCGCGGCGCTTCCGGGGGCGCCATTTCTCCCGACGTAATTTTCAGAATAAGGTCGATAAGTTCTGCTTTGTTTTTCTTGGTAGGCGAAGAAACGCCCACTTCTTTGGCGATGTCGCGGACTGCGAAAATGCCTGCATTTTCAAGCATTTCCCTGGTGTAATCTGACATAATGCCTCCTGAATATTATTGCACCGAACTTCCGCGCGTTGCGCGGAAGTCGGTATGATGTATGCGTGAAAATTCTTTTGTGAAATCAGGCGGAAAATCTTTCCAAAACAAAGACTTTTGTGCTCTCGCCGTCAAAATCGGCGCGGTCGAATTCTACTGTGTCGGACTCTACGTAAACGATGTCCTCATCGTCGAACAAATCGAGAAATTCGTTCAGACGCGACAGTTCGAACTCGCAGTCTCTGGTCTTAAAATGCATAGGAATCACGATGTCCGGCATAATGCGGTCCACGTATTCTTTTGCCTGTTCGGCGTCGATGGTGTACGTTCCGCCCACGGGTATCATAAGTACGTTGACGGGGGCTATGCTTTCGACGAGCATTGCGTTGCACTCTTCGCCGATGTCGCCCATATGGCAGACGTCCACGCCGTCCATACGGAACTTGAAGACGAGATTTTCGCCTCTTACGGCGCCGTTTTTGTCGTCATGGAAAGTACGACGGGCGAGGATATGGACGCCGCTGATGTTGTATGCGCCCGCGTGTGTCAGAACTTCGGGCGAACCTTCCACGGATTCAAGGTAACTGTGGTCTTTATGACCGTGACTTACAGTCACTATATCCGCTTTTACACGGGGCATTTCATAGCCCACATATGGGTGATAAGGGTCGGTGACAACCGCGGTACCTGTGCTCTCTTCGAGACGGAATGCGGAATGACCAAGCCATGTGATTTTCACTTTTTCCTCCTAGTTATTGTTCTGCTTCTTGTTGATGCTGTCGACAAGCTGGTGGATTTTCTCGAACGGGTCGAGCAGATTGGACACCGCCTCGTTGAGATTGCCTGCCGCTATAATGTATGCGAGATATTTCGACATATCCGCTTCGATGAACCATTCGCACTCTTTGAGTTCGGGAATGCGGTATGCGAGGTTGGTGCTGATGACCGCGTCGAAAAGACCTTCTTCGTAAGCCTTGTTGAACTTCTCCACACCTTCGGTGAAAAGGGCGAAAGTTGCGGTAAGGAAAACGCGCTGTGCACCTTTTTCTTTGATTTCTTTTGCGAGTTTGATGATACTGTCACCCGTCGCAATCATATCGTCCGCAACAAATACATTCATTCCCATAACGGGACTGCCTATGTATTCGTGAGCGATAATCGGGTTTCTGCCGTTGACGACGTTTGCGTAGTCACGGCGTTTGTAGAACATACCGAGGTCGAGACCGAGAACGGACGCGTAGTAAACGTTTCTGCCCATTGCGCCTTCGTCAGGAGAAATGCACATAAGGCTGTTCTTGTCGAGTTTGACGTCGGGGAAACGCTTTGTAAGCGCTTTCAGAATCTGGTACGTCGGGAAATAGTTGTCAAATCCCATAAGCGGCACCGCGTTCTGAACTCTGGGGTCGTGAGCGTCGAACGTGATTATGTCGGACACGCCCATATCGAACAGTTCGCGAAGCATAAGCGCGCAGTCGAGAGATTCTCTGCTCGCTCTGCGGTGCTGACGTGCGGCGTACAGCATAGGCATAACAACCGTAATACGTTCGGGTTTGCCGTTTGCGGCGCAGATAATACGTTTGAGGTCGGCGAAATGTTCGTCGGGCGTCATCGGAATCTGCTTGCCGAGGAAGTTGTAAGTAACACCGTGGTTGGATACGTCACAGATGATGAACAGGTCTTTGCCGCGTACGGTTTCCATAATCATACCCTTACCGTCGCCGTTGGTGAAACGGGGGCAAGTCGCTTCGATTATGAAAGTGTCTTTTTGCAGGGTGTTGTCGACGTCAACGGACTTATACCATTCGATAAGTTTTTCGTCGATAAGTTTTGTAAGTTCTTTTGCGCCGGGGGTTGCGATAAGCGCGAGAGGCGCTTTCGGTCTGTTCGTACTGAACGAAAGTTTGGGTGTCATTACATCCCTCCGTATTTGATACAACGAGTATATCAAAGATGTCGCCGAAATTCAATTATTTTATAATATAAAACAAAAAAAGATTGAAATATCGGACTTACCGTCGCGCGGTCGGACATATCCCGACAAGAGCGACAATATGTCGGAAGATTTTTCCCGACGCGAACACTATGTCGCAGAACCGTTAAAATCCCGTGAAAATTCCCAATAAGGTTGAAACCAAATCGGAGTGGCGAAAGCGACCAGCAATTAAATTATTTCCGTAAGAACGGAATTCATAACCGCAATTCCCTCTCTTGTCAAAGCGGCTTTGCCGTCCGAAAAACGGAAAAACGATTTGACCCGCGACAAATCCTTGCCGTCGAGCAGTTTTTCGTCGATACCCTCGGTTGTGCGCAGACCGAGCATAACCTTCTCGTACGCAATATCGCGCGGCGACAGAACGGACATTCCGACGCGCGGCACGTCGTCGAAAGACGAAACGCAGTTTATGCCGCCGATATAAGCATTGAGGTCGCGTGGAGACGCAAACCTGATTTCGGCGGGAGCGGGATTTTTGCCGTCAGTTGTTTTAACGAGCGAATGAGCGCCCGCACCCAGTCCGACGTATTCCTCTCTCGTCCAGTAACCGTAATTGTGACGGCAAACGCGCCCTGCTCTTGCAAAGTTGGACACTTCGTAGCGTTCGAGTCCGTTTTCGTGCAAAACGTCGATTGCGATATCGAGATAATCCGCGACTTCGTCATCGGACGGCAACCACGTCGTACCATCGTTCACTCGGTTGCAAAGGGGTGTGTTTTCTTCGAGAGTAAGTTCGTAAACGGACATATGTTGCACCATAGGTGCAAACTCGGAAATTTCGTTGCGCACGGTTTCGTTCGTATCGTACGGCAACCCTATTATGAAATCCGCCGAAAGGTTGTCGAAATATTTTGCCGCAAGCTCGGCTCTTTGAATCGCAGTTTTTGCGTCGTGCAGTCTGCCTACCGATTTGAGATTGTCGTCGTTCAGACTCTGCACGCCCATGCTTACGCGGTTTATGCCGCAGTCACGGTAAACTTTCAGTTTGTCTTCCGTCACGCTTTCGGGGTTGACTTCGATGCTGACTTCGGAAGGATTGAAAAAACGGAACTTTTCTGAAAGCCGTTTCATAATCCTTTCCACGACTTTCGGATCAAGCGACGAAGGCGTACCGCCACCTATGTAAACGGTGTCGATTTTCGCCTCCGAAAACTTGTCGGCGGCAAAGTCGATTTCGCGATTTAATGCGGTTAGATAGCTGAAAACCGTTGCCGCGTCGCAGTTTGCGTACGAATTGAAATCGCAATACGCGCACTTGCTTTTGCAGAACGGCAAATGAATGTAAAGCAACATAATTTTGCCTTTTATTTGTCGTCGCCGACTTTGAGAATGCTGACGAACGCTTCGGACGGAACTTCGACGGAACCTACCCTTCTCATACGCTTTTTGCCTTCTTTCTGCTTTTCGAGAAGTTTCTTTTTACGGGTTATGTCGCCGCCGTAGCACTTTGCGAGAACGTCCTTTCGCATAGCCTTGACGGTTTCGCGCGCAATGATTTTTCCGCCGATTGCAGCCTGTATCGGAATTTCGAACAGCTGACGCGGAATTGCATCTTTGAGTTTCTCCGCAATTCCTCTGCCGCGGGCATACGCCTTGTCCTTATGAACAATGAGCGAAAGTGCGTCGCACATATCGCCGTTGATGAGCATATCGAGGCGGACAAGGTCGCTCTTTTCGTAGCCGTCCATATCGTAGTCGAGAGAGGCGTATCCGCGCGTTCTGGATTTCAGACTGTCAAAGAAATCGTATATGATTTCGTTGAGCGGCAAACGGTAAGTCAACTGTACGCGCGCAGTGTCGATGTAAGTCATATCGACGAATATGCCGCGTTTATCCTGACACAGTTCCATAATCTGCCCCACGTATTCGGGCGGCGTGTAAATCATAGCCTTTACGACAGGCTCTTCGATACATTCGATTTCACCCGCGGGAGGAAGATTGGTCGGATTGTCAACTATGAGTTTTTCGCCGTTGGTCTTTGTGACGTGATAGGAAACCCCGGGTGCTGTCGTAATGAGGTCGAGGTCGAATTCGCGCTCCAACCTTTCCTCGATGATTTCCATATGCAGAAGTCCGAGGAAACCGCATCTGAAACCGAACCCCAACGCCTTGGAATTTTCGGGTTCGAAACTCAGTGAAGCGTCGTTGAGTTGCAGTTTCAGGAGCGCTTCTTTGAGGTCGTTGTATCTTGCGCCGTCGGCGGGGTAAACGCCCGTAAAGACCATTGGCGTTGCTTTTTTGTATCCTTTAAGCGGCGATTTTGCAGGATTGTCGGCATTTGTGATGGTGTCGCCGACTGCCGTGTCCGCCACGTTTTTTACGCTTGCGGCAATGTATCCGACTTCACCCGCGGAGAGCGAAGAAACGGGTTTCATTGAGGGCGTGTATACACCGACTTCAACGACGTCAAAGACCTTCCCCGTCGCGAACATCTTGATTCTGTCGCCCGCTTTCACCGTGCCGTCCATAATGCGTACCATGGAAATAGCACCGCGATAGTTGTCGTAATAACTGTCGAAAATCAACGCTTTGAGCGGCGCTGAAACATCGCCTTTCGGGGCTGGAAGTTTCTCGATTATCTGTGCGAGAACGTCGTCGATACCTATGCCCTCTTTTGCCGATATCAAAGGACAGCCCGTCGTGTCGAGACCGATTATGTCTTCGATTTCCGTTCTGACGCCGTCGACGTCAGCGGAAGCAAGGTCGATTTTGTTGATAACGGGAAGAATTTCAAGGTCGTTGTCAAGCGCAAGATAGACGTTTGAAAGCGTCTGCGCTTCCACGCCTTGCGTTGCGTCTACGACAAGCAATGCGCCTTCGCACGCCGCAAGAGAACGCGACACCTCGTAGGTGAAGTCTACGTGCCCCGGAGTGTCGATAAGGTTGAGCGTATATTCCTCGCCTTTGTAGTTGTAAAACAAACGGCAGGTCTGCAATTTGATTGTGATGCCCCTTTCCTTCTCTATGTCCATATTGTCGAGAAGCTGGTCGGACATCTCACGCGAAGACACCGTGCCCGTCTTTTCGATAAGACGGTCGGCAAGAGTGCTTTTACCGTGGTCGATGTGAGCGATTATGGAGAAATTGCGGATATTTTCAAGGTTCAAATCTGTCCTCGCTTCTGTCCGCGCACGCGCGGAAAATATAAAAACTTACGTTTACGTATTGACATTATTATAATGTAATTCTAGAATTATATCAATAAAATTAAACAGAAAATTGCATTATCGGAGGAGATTATGAAATTCGATTGGCTGTTCAAAGTTCCTGTCGCGCACAGAGGACTTCACGACGACGAACTGCCCGAAAACAGTATGCCCGCTTTTGCCGCGGCAATAGAACACGGATTTAACATCGAAATCGACGTGCACCTGAGTTCCGATGGACATCTCGTCGTATTCCACGACGACAACCTGAAACGTGTGTGCGGCATTGACAAAAAGGTAAAAGACTGCACTGTCGAAGAACTGACAAAAACCCACCTTTACGACACCGAATTCTGCATTCCCACGTTTGACGAATTTCTCGAACTAGTGAACAGTCAGGTCGGCATTCTCTGCGAAATCAAAGGTCTGAACCCCGCCGATACGTCCATTGCGGCGGCCGTATGCGAACGCGTTAAGTCTTACAAAGGCGACATTGCCCTTCAATCTTTCAATTTCGGTGCCGTGGCATACTGCAAAAAACACTCCGACCGTCCCAGCGGTCAGTTGTGCACCTGGCGCAATCCCAAAGGCACAAAACGCTCTCACCTCACGGACTTTATGGGCAAACTTTGGGTGACGAAACTCTCCGACCCCGATTTCATCGCATACGACATACGCGACCTGGACGCCAACAAATACGTTGTCAAAGCGCGCAAGAAAGTGCCCGTAATCACCTGGACTGTCAATACCCCCGAGAAACTTGCAACGGCTCACAAATACGCCGACAACATCATTTTCGAAACGATTGGATCACTCGTCGCGCAGGAATACTCCGCCGTACTGAAAGACAGCCTGCTCTGAACCTCACCGCGACAATTCGTTTGCTATCAATTCTCAATTGACTTTCTATTAATTACAATTTGATTTGAATTAGTTTGGCAAAAATAAAACCGCCGCATTTCTGCGGCGGTTTTGTGTGAGTTTGTTGTTTTAGTCTTTCTTGAAGACGTTCACGAAGTTTTGGAAACCTTCTTTGATTTCTTCTTTGAAAGGACGGGACAGAGGTTTGATGTCTACCACTTTACCCGTGTTGGTGATGTTGTAAACAACGTAGCTGTAATAAAGCGTGAGCAGGACGGCAAAGATGCTGAAGATGATGAAGTCTGCGCCCGTGGTTTCAAAGTTGACGAAGAAGCCTTCGGAGATTGCAGAAACGTAACCCGAGTTCTTCATCAGCAATCCGACGCACAGGAAGGACAGAATTCCGTAGCCGCCCACAATACCGTACATTCTCTTTTCGCCGGAAACCATCGTGTAGATGACGCCGAGAGCAATGGAGAGGAAGAGATAGGTGTACGTGACTTTAAGAGTGAACACGGCAACCATTGCGAGCATATAGGACGCGAGAAGGATAAGTTCCTGACGGTTGCGTTTCTTGAAGTACAGCGAGCACACGTAGATTGCAAGCACGAGTATGAACAGCAGGTTGAGAATGGACGCCGCACTGCTGAAACCTTTCTGGTTGAGTGCTACCATTCCGTAGAAACCGAACGCGTTGTCGACGAAAATCTGGTTGTTCGCATACTGGTTTATCATCATCTTGAAACCGTAGAAGGCGTTTTCTCCGAGGTGGTTGATTGCCACGGGAAGAGTGAGGAGATATGCCAGCACAAAGGAACCGATAAGTCCGAAGACAATGATTGCGCGGTTCTTGCCGAACTTTTTGAGACTTGCGTCGTCACGGTAGTACATATAACCCATATACGTAACCGCGAGAGGCGCGAGTGCCAATGCTCTGAGGTCGAGGACTGCGGCGAGCGTCATGAAGAGATAAACGAAGATATAGCGTTTCTCGACAAGGCACAGGATTGCAGCGACCATGAGCGCAACGAGCAGAGATTCGAACGTTCCCGCAATACCGCTCATAACGAAGGTAATGGGCAACAACGCATAAAGTGCGGCGAAGAGAACGGCGATACGGTCGCTTGCGTATTTTCTTCCGTAGAAGTAAATCATCGCAACCACTGCCACATCCGCGAGCACTCCGACCAGACGGATAAGCACGGACACGCCGACAGAAGTCAGATTTTGTCCCATAGCACCGATTATCGCGAGAATATAAATCGTGCCGGGAGACATAGTGGCAAGCGCGGTGCCGTAATTTGCATAAATATCGCCTACTCCGTTCTGTGCGGCTTCGCGTGCGATGTTGACGAGCGTAGTCATTTCACCGCCGAAACCGTACATCGTAAGCAGGAATATAAGCCTTACGACAAAGGTTGCAAGCACAAGCACTCCGGCAACGAACCAACCGTTCTTGTACCACACGGCAGGAGCCGCAACTGCGGTTGCTTTGTTTGCTTTGCCTTTTGCGGATTTGCCGCCTGCGGGGATAAGAGATGTTCCGCCTGCGGTGCCGTCAAAGTTGATGAAAGCGTCGGAGCGTGCATAGGTCTTTCTGACAAGCACAAAGACCGTCACGATGAGAGCAACTCCGAACAGAGTCATAAAGGTGACGAACAGAATTCCGCCGATGTCCTGATTGTAACGTGCAATCTGGGACATTTTGAATTCGGTGACGGTTGCGCCTTCGGGCACAGCGGACGGGTCAACCTTCATCATCGAAACGTTGTCGTAGTACGCCGTACCGACGGACGTTTCGCCCTCTTTGCCGAGAGAAAGCGCGATTGTGAGATAGTCCGTGTTGATGGGTTTGACATAGAAAGTCAGAGTTTTCCAACCGTCTGCCTTGACCTGTTCGACAAAGACGTAATCGGCGTTTTCGCTGAAAGTCACGAATGCGCCTTTACCTGCGGTTATGCTACTCTGCAGTCTGATGTCGACGGAAACCTTGTAGACGGCTTTGCGGTCGACTTTGACGCTTTGATAGATATAAACCGCTCCGCCTTTCTTATTTTCAATTCCGAGATAGCTGTCGCCGAGCTGTTCGGCAAGTTCTTCGTCATCGCTTTCGGAACTAGAAAGAGGTTTACGGCGGTACTCTGAATTCGTCCAGTTTCCACCGGCTTGCCAGCCGTCGAAAGTGATTTTGCCGTCGCTGTTTTTGGTGTAATTTTCAAATCCGCCGTTGGATACGAGTTCAGTGTCGTATTCCGTGGAAGAAGCGTTACACGCTGAAAGCACAAATAGTGCCAGTACAAGTACCAGCACTATTATGCATATCGAAACTAATCTTTTCTTCATACTTCGCGTTATCTGATTTCTTTGAGTTTCGCGGCCTTACCGGTGCGCTCTCTGAGGTAATAGAGTTTTGCTCTTCTGACCTTGCCGTGACGGACGACTTCGATGTGGTCGATTTTGGGGGAATGCATGGGGAAGGTTCTTTCTACGCCAACGCCGTAGGTGACGCGACGGACGGTGAAAGTTTCGCGGATACCGCCGTTTTTCTTGGCGATGACGATACCTTCGTACGACTGCAATCTCTCTCTGTTGCCTTCGATAACCTTAACGAAGACTTTGACTTGGTCGCCGATTTCGATTTCGGGCAGGTCTGTTCTCATACCCTCTTTTTCGATAGTGTCGATAATGTTCATAGTTGACTGTCCTCCTTTATACTAAGCGTTCTTAACAGTATCCCCGCAAGCGGAACGCCCGAGTCACGCGTGTTATAATATCATATATCAAATATTTACACAAGCAAAATGCGCACGCAAATTCAAAATTAAACGGCAAAATGCTTGATTTTTTGCTTTTTCGGAAAGTTCAGACCGAAGCGTCGAAAGCGGCGCGGATATGCTCTGTGTTTTCGGCGGTTACTGTCACAACGTCGAAGCGTATATCGCGGTCAAAAAGAGAATGCGAAACGACATACGACTTTGCGGCTTTTACGTATCTGCGCATTTGGTTCGGGGTTACGTTTTCGGCGGGACAAGCGGTTACGAATTCAGACGACTTCACCTCGACAAAAACGGTGACGTCTTTTTCTTCGGCAATAATATCGACTTCAACACCCGCGATTTTGACGTTTCTTGCGACAACACGGAGACCTTCCCTTTTTAGAAGTTCAACCGCTCGCTCTTCCGCAATATAACCTTTTGCGCGTTTGTTCATACTCACTTGACGAAATTCTTGATAAAAGTTCTGCGGTGAATTTCGGTAGGTCCGAACTCTTTGAGCGCGGCAATATGCTTTGCCGTGCCGTAACCCACGTTGTTTTCGAAGTCGTACTGCGGATATTTCTCCGCCGCTTCCTTCATAAATTCGTCACGTTCGACTTTTGCGATTATAGACGCAGCCGCAATGGAATATGACAACGCGTCGCCGTGAATTATGCCTTCGGTGCGGTAAGGAATATCAAGTTTGACAGCGTCGACGAGTACGACGTCGGGTTTTACTGCAAGCGACATAATCGCTTCCGTCATACAAGCCTTGGTCGCGGCAAGTATGTTCATTTTGTCGATTTTGAAATTGTCATAGTACACAATCGAATACGCAACGGCTTTTTCCTTGATGAGCGCGGCAAGTTTTTCGCGTTTCTTTTTGGCAACTTTCTTGCTGTCGTTGACGCCTTCGATAAGGTCGTCGAGCGGCATAATAACCGCGGCGCAAGTGACGGGTCCAGCAAGCGGTCCTCTGCCGACCTCGTCCACTCCGCAGATATACCTGCACCCTTCGGCAAGCAGCTTGTTTTCGTATGACATCAATTCGCTTGCGTGCACCATAACTCTACCTTTATGCCTTTTATCCTCTGTTTTTGAACACTAAACCGTGTTTTTCGGGCTTTTCGAGCATTATTTTGCCGAGTCTGCCTTTTCTGAAATCGTCAATGACCGTCTTTGCGGTACGCTCGTAATTGACGTCTCCGCCTTTCAGTTTGAACCCGCGCGACACGGCGATTTTGTCGAACAACGCAAGCGCGTCGTCGGGAACTTCGTCGAGGTTATAACGCTTGGCAAGTTCGTCCGCGTGTTCGGTTTTAAGTTCTTTCAGAAGTTCGAAAACAAGTTCGGAAATGTCGAGAACTTCGTCGCGGATACTGCCGATATACGCAAGATGCAGCGCGACTTTCTCGTTGTCGAATTTACCCCACAAAGTACCCGGTGTGTCCAGAAAATCAACGCCGTCTATGCTCAGCCACTGTTTGCCTTTTGTGACGCCGGGACGGTCGCCCGTCACGGCTTTTGCCTTCTTGCACATTGCGTTGATAATGGTTGACTTGCCCGAATTAGGCACGCCGACCACCATTGCCCTCACGGAAACGCGCGCGCCTTTTTGCGCGTAGTGTTCGAGTTTGTCCGCGGTTACTTTTTTCAGTCCCGCAACGATGTCCGCGCAGTCGCCCGAAGTTCCGACGGCTTTGACAAACGGTTTGCCGTCGCGCTTGAACTCTTCGCACCAACGGTCAAGGTCGGATTTCTCCACGAGGTCGCATTTGTTGAAAACGTAAAGCACCTTTTTGCCTGCAATCAGTCTGTCGAAAAGCGGATTGTTGCAACTGTACACGGCACGGGAGTCAATGACGTAAATAAGCGCGTCGACAAGACGGAGATTGTCCTCCATCATACGAAGCGCTTTTGTCATATGTCCGGGAAACCATTGTATGTTCATTGCTCACCTTTACCTGTCGGATTGCAAAAAAGAGATGTCGGCTTTCGGTTGTTAGTCCTTCCGATTGTCTTTTTCAAGCAAATCGGGGCGACGTTCTCGCGTGATTTCCAACGATTTCTGCGCTCGCCATTTGTCAACTTCGGCGTGATTGCCGCTCACGAGCACGTCGGGTACGGACAACCCTCTGTAAACCTGCGGACGCGTGTAATGCGGATATTCGAGCAGATTTGTCGAGAAACTCTCCTCCACCGTGCTTTCGTCCGAACCGAGTACACCGTCGATGTATCGGACTGCCGCGTTCATAACCACGAGCGCGGGAAGTTCGCCGCCTGTAAGCACGTAGTCGCCGATTGAAATTTCGCGGTCAATCGCAAGCTGAATTGCGCGTTCGTCCACGCCTTCGTATCCGCCGCACAAAAACAGCACTCTGTCACAGCCCGAAAGTTCTTTTGCAACGGACTGCTTGAAGACTTCGCCTTTGGGCGAAAGATAAATTCTCACAGCCTCGTGGTTAGGGTCGGTGGCTTCGATTGCGCTGACGATGGGGTCGGGCGTCATAACCATACCCGCACCGCCACCGTACGGATAATCGTCGGTTTTGTGGTGTTTGTCTTTGGAAAAATCTCTGATATTGACTATGTTGACTTGAAATTTTCCGTCACGAACTGCCTTGCCGATTATGCCAAGGTTGAGTACGTCGAAATATTCGGGAAATATGGTCAGAATGTCAAATCTCATTGATTGTAAACAGCCGTTCTTTCAAACATTCTGTCGTCAAGAACGATTTTGCCTTCGTCGGGGTCAATTGTCCGCACGACTTCTTTCAGCGCGGGAAAACTTACGGTTCCGTTTGCGGTTTTAACCACGTAAACGTCCGCGGAACCGTACTGCAATACGTCGACGAGTTCGCCGATTACGTCGCCGCCAACGATTACGTCCGCGCCCAGCAAATCCGCGATATAATAGCGGTCTTTCGGGGGTGCGGGCAAATCGGCACGACGTACCGTAACGCTCTTGCCGCGCAGATTTTCCACGTCTTCGGGGGTGTTTACTCCCACGAATTTAACGTAAAGAAAACCGCCTTCGGCAGATGCGTTTTCGACTGCGAATTCGGTGTCGCCGACTTTCATCGTGCGCAAATTGAGAAGCCGCGAAGCGTTGCCGGAGTACGCCTCGATTTTGGCGACGCCTTTTACACCTCTCGGCCTCAGAACCTTGCCGATTGTGAGTTCAGCTTTCATTCTTTTTCTTCGATAACCACGTTGTAACGCGTATCGGAATGTCCGGACGCGGCTTTGACAAGGGTGCGAATTGCCTTTGCAATCTTGCCTTGTTTGCCGATGACTTTGCCGATGTCTTTCTTGGATACGATGACCACGATGTCGGCTTCGTCTACGCCCGTGCGCATTTCGACGGAATAATCACCCTCGGGAACGAGTTTTTCCACGAGGTATTCGACGAGTTCCAGCATAGTTCACCTTACAGAATGCCCTGTTCCTTGAAAAGGTTGCGGACGGTATCGGTGGGTTGTGCGCCGTTTGCGAGCCATTTCTTGGCAAGGTCTGCGTCGATGCGAACAACTTTGGGATCGCTTACGGGATCGTAAATGCCGATTTGTTCGATGTACTGTCCGTCACGTGCTTTTCTGGAATCGGTTGCAACGATGCGATAGAAAGGTGCTTTCTTTGCGCCCATTCTGGTCAGTCTGAGTTTTACCATGGTTTTCTCCTTTGGTACGGGGGTTACCCGCAAAATTTGTTTTATTTTATTGTTGTGTTTTGTTCTTGATTATGTTTTGTCGTTGATTGCTACGTTTGTGTCCGTCGTATTCGGAACTCAGAACGGAAGTCCTTTCATACCCTTCATGCCTTTCAGTCCTTTCATTCCGCCTTTCTGCATTCTGTTCATCATCTCTTTGGTGAGTTCGAACTGTTTGAGAAGTTGGTTGACGTCCTGAATGGAAGTGCCGCTGCCCTGCGCTATACGCTTTCTGCGGCTGCCCTTGATTATCTCGGGATTGCGGCGTTCTTTTATCGTCATGGACTGAATGATGACTTTGGCTTTCATCATCTTGTCCTCGTCGATATCCTCGTTGCGAACCTTGCCCGCAAGCCCCGGTATCATCTTCATCATATCGCCGATGTTGCCCATTTTTTTGACGCTTTCGAGTTGTTCGAGATAATCTTCAAGCGTAAAGGAACGCTCTTTGATTTTCTTCTGCAACTGCTCCGCCTGCTCTTTGGAAAAGGCTTGTTCGGCTTTTTCAATGAGCGTAAGCACGTCGCCCATACCGAGTATTCGGCTTGCCATACGGTCGGGGTGGAAAGGTTCGAGGTCTTCCATTTTTTCGCCCGTACCGCTGAACTTGATGGGCTTACCCGTCACGGCTTTTATGGACAGCGCCGCGCCGCCGCGGGTGTCGCCGTCGAGTTTGGTCATGATAACGCCCGTAACGTCAAGCGTTTTGTTGAACGTATCGGCGACCGTTACTGCGTCCTGACCCGTCATACTGTCGACGACAAGCAGGATTTCCGTGGGGTGTACTGCGGCTTTCACGTCGACAAGTTCTTTCATCAACGCTTCGTCGATGTGAAGTCGTCCCGCCGTGTCGATTATAACTGTGTCGTAACCGTTTTTGAGTGCGTATGCGACGCTCTCTTTTGCAATTTTGACAGGGCTTATCTGCCCCATATCGAACACTTCTGTTCCGACTTTCTTTCCTACGACTTTCAGCTGCTGAATTGCCGCGGGTCTGTATATGTCGCCTGCCGCAAGCAGGACTTTTTTGCCTTGTTTTTTGAGATAAAGTGCGAGTTTGCCGCACATCGTCGTTTTGCCCGCGCCCTGCAATCCGCACATCATATAGACTGTCGGGGGCTTGTCGCCGACTTCGAGTTTCTGGTGTTTGCTGCCCATAAGAGCGACCAGTTCCTCGTTGACGATTTTGACAATCTGCTGAGCGGGGGTAAGGGATTTGAGTATGTCCTCACCGAGCGCCTTTTCGCTGACCGAATTGACAAAATCCTTGACGACCGCAAAGTTGACGTCCGCTTCGAGCAACGCGACGCGGATTTCTCTCATTGCCTGTTTTATTTCCAACTCCGTAAGCTTGCCTTTGTTGCGAAGCTTGGAGAATATGTGATTCATTCTGTCGGATAGACTTTCAAAGACTGCCATTTATTCCTCCAACAAATTCCTTGCCTTAGATATGCTGTCGCGGCAAGAGTCCGTATCGCCCGAGTCCAGCGACTTCTCGGCGTCGGCAAGCAACTCGGCAACCGCCATTTCGCGGCTGACCAGATGCAGTTTGTCTTCAAATTCTTTGAGTGCGCTCTCTCCTCTCTTTATGCCGTCAAGCACAGCCTGACGCGACACGGAGAACATTTCGGCAAGTTCGCCGAGGGAAATATCCTCGTCGTAATGCAACCTGAGAAACTCGTTCTGCTTCTCGGTGATGAGCGCGCCGTAGTATGCGCGGAGCGTACTTATCTCAAATCTGTCCATTGTCCTGTCAAGGCTTCAACCTTTGTAAAGGCTTTGACCTTGACACAATGATAAACCGCAAACAAAAAGATGTCAAGCATTTCGACATCTTCTTTGAATGTGTTTATATAATTTTATCATATGCTGTTACAACGTAATATTACGTAATATCACGTCCAACGTCACGTCCAACGCGTATTTCGCTATGCGAGCATAGCTATGATCGCATAATTATGTTCAAATATTGCCTACGTCCGTTGCCACACAACAAATTTTGCTGTAATACGTGTTTCAGTATGGTAGACAATAAATCAGAACAGCAAATCAGAACAGCGCGTCGACGAAATCCTGCGCGTCGAACGGTATAAGGTCGTCGATTTTTTCGCCTACGCCGACGTACAGCACGGGAAGTTCAAGCCCGATTGAAATTGCAAGAACGACGCCGCCTTTTGCCGTTCCGTCGAGTTTGGTGAGAATTATGCCGTCCGTATCGATTGCTTCGGAAAAGATTTCAGCTTGTTGCACGGCGTTCTGACCCGTAGTTGCGTCGAGTACGAGATACTTTCTGAAATCGGCATTAGGAAGTTCGCGGTCAACCACACGGCAGATTTTTTTCAGTTCTTCCATGAGGTTCTTTTTGTTGTGCAAACGCCCCGCCGTATCGACGAGTATGACGTCGGTATTCTTTGCCTTTGCGGACGACACGGCGTCAAATACAACCGCCGCGGGATCTGCGCCTTCGCTGTGACGGATAACGCGCACACCCGCACGTTCTCCCCAAACTTCCAGTTGCTCGCTTGCCGCCGCTCTGAACGTGTCGGCTGCCGCAACAACAACGCTTTTGCCCTGTTCGCGGAACATATGAGCAAGTTTGCCGATGGCGGTTGTCTTGCCCACTCCGTTCACGCCCGAAAGAAGGATTACAAGCGGATAGGAATACTCTTCCGTTTCGTAGTCGATGTTCTCGACTAGGATTTCTTTCAGAAGTTCCTTTGCGTCTTCCGGTTTTTTGATTTTTTCCTGAAACGCGCGGTCTTTGAGGTCTTCAATTACGGTTTCGGTTGCGGTGACGCCTACGTCAGCCGCAAGCAACGCTTCTTCAAGGCTGTCGTAAAACTCGTCATCGAGCGCGCGCGCCGAAAACGCGAAGAACAGCTTTTTGGACAAATTGTCCTTGGTTTTTTTTATGCCTTCGGCAATCTTTTTGAAAAATCCCATAGTCTGCTATCTGTCATTTGAAGCGTGTTTCTGCGCTTCTTCGAAGGTGATGGAAACTATCTTCGTGACGCCCTTTTCTTCCATCGTAACACCGAATATGGAGTCGGCGTGACGCATGGTAGGCTTTCTGTGAGTGATGACGATAAACTGCGTTTCGGACGAGAACTTTTTGAGGAACTCGGCAAACAGGTTGGCGTTTGCGTCGTCGAGTGCCGCTTCGATTTCGTCGAGCACGCAGAACGGCATCGGTTTGAGCATAAGAATTGCAAACAGAATTGCAATAGCGGTAAGCGCTTTTTCACCGCCGCTGAGCAACGTAATGTTCTGCAACTTCTTTCCGGGAGGCTGCGAGAAAATTTCGATGCCTGCTTCCAGCGGGTCGTCCGTTTCTTTGGTGTCAAGTCTGAGGTCGCCTTTGCCGCCGCCGAACAGTTGGACGAAAACTTCGTGGAAGTTCTCGTTTATCTGATTGAACGCCGTCGTGAACTTGTCCACCATTTCCGCAGTCAGTTCTTCGATGATTTTTACTATGTCGTCGTACGCCGCCTGGATGTCGTCGCGTTGAGTTACGCACTCCTCGTGTCTTTGTTCGGCGTCCGCAAGTGCCTGAACAGCAAGCGGGTTGACGTCGCCGAGACGGGATATTGACTTTTTGAGGTCGCTGATAACCGTCTTTGCTCCGTACGCTTCGAAACCTTCGATTCTGAAAGGCAATGCCGACGAGTAAGTGAGGTTGTACTCTTCGAGTACGTGCTCTTGCAGATAACGGTTTTCGTCGTCGACGCGTTCAAGCATTCCTTCGTCGCGGATTTTCTTCTCGTTGAGCGCGGTGCGTTCCTCGCTTATTCTCGTTCTGTCCGCGTCAAGTTGAACAATGCGTTCCGACAACTTGCGTTTCATATCGCTGAGTCCGCCGATTTCGGCTTCGAGTTCCTTGATACGCTTTTCGTCTTCCGCGGAGAACTTGGTCTTTTCGGGTGCGGATTTAATTCCGTCGAGTGCCGCTTTTTTGGATTTCAGTTCGGCAATCAGGTCGAGTTTTTCTTCCTGTGCGCTTTCCATTTCGCGGCGCATACGGAACAGGTCGGCGTCAAAACCGTCGAGCGCACTCTTGTGTCCCGCAAGTTGCAGTCGCAGGTTCATAACCTCTTCGTTGAGGTTTTCGCGTTCGGACTTCTGCTCCGAGCTCTTGGACTTGGACGCTTCGAGCAACGCGCTGTATTCTTCCTGTTTTCCTTTCGTGACGTTTTCGAGTTCGTCGATGGAAGAAATGCGTCTAGTAAGTTCCTTGACTATCGCAACGACCTTTTCGTATTCTTCGGCGTCGTTCTTGATTTCCTCACGCAGAGTTTCCACAATCGCCGCAGACTGTTTGGACTTGTCCTCGTTGAGCGAGTTTTCTATGCTGAGTTCGGAAATTTCTTTGGCAAGACGCGCGACCTTCTCTTCTGCAAGTTCGATTTCGCGCTGACGGTCTTCGCGCTGTTCTTTGAGTCGTGCAATGTTGGAGCGCAGTCTGTCGAGATTTGCTTTTGCCTGCTCTATCTGCTTTTCCTGCGACAAAAGACCGGAGTTTTGCGAACGACGCGAACCGCCCGTGATTTCGCCGCCGCGGGCGTAAATTTCACCGTCGAGCGTTACGATTTTGAATCCTTGATTGTACTTGCGGTACAGTCTTTCCGCCGTGTTCATATTGTCGACGACAACGGTAGTCCCGAGCAACGTCTGAACAAAAGGAAGGAACTTCGCTTCGCATTCAACAAGGTCGGCGGCTATGCCGAAACAACCTTGTTCGCGAAGTGCGGGCATATATTCGCCGGCAAGCGCACGCGGACGGCATGACGTCAGAGGACGGAATGTAACACGACCGTAACTCTTTTGTTTGAGGTATGTAATAAGCGCCGCGGCATCGCGTTCGCTTTCGACGAGAACGTTTTGCAACGCCGCACCGAGCGCATATTCGATTGCCGACTCGTACCCTTCGGGAACGCTGATGACTTCGGCAAGTACGCCCATAACCCTGCTTTTGAGCATCGGATCGCGGTGAGCGTCCTGCATCAAGCGTTTGACGGCTTCCTGATATCCTTGATAATCCTCTTTTATCGACGTGTAAAGTCTGAGCTGACCTTCCGCAAGTCCGAGTTTGGAGTTGAGCGTGACAACGTCGCTTTCAAGTCCTTTGATTGCTTCCTGCGCCTCCATTTTGGCGTAAAGCGTTTCGTTGTTCTCGGTGGTCAGCGCACGCATTCTCTCACGCGCTTCTTTGAGTTTGGTATCGTAAATCGCGAGATTTGTTTCTTCTTCCGCGAGTTTTGCTTTCTTGGAATTGAGAAGTGCAAGCAGGTTTTTGGCGCGCTCTTCGTTTATGCCCTTTTCGGCAACCAGTGCCGACAAATTGCTTTTCAGTTCGCCGAGTTCTTCTAGCGCACGCACGTATTCGAGGTTCTTTGTTTCGAGGTCGCTTTCCTGTCCCTGCAACGACTTCGACACAAAATCGAGTTTTCCGCTCAACGACTCGAACTTCTTGGAAGACTCCAAGTACTTGCCGAGTTCTTCTTCCTTTTTCTGTTCTGCGGCTTTGATTGCGACTTCAGACGCCGCAATCTGCGTATCGACCGACTGAATTTCCGCGTTCAGCCTGTTGATTTCCGCTTGCAGGTTTGTGATACGTTCTTTGACGACGTTCGCCTGTCCCTGCACTCTTTCCGCGTCGACTTTGAGTCCCAGAAGTTCGGCGTTGTGTTCTTCGTAAAGACGGTCGATGCCGCTTGACTCGCGAAGACAGGTTTCGTAGTCGTTAACGCATTTGACAAACTCCGCTTCTTTCTCGTTGAGCTCTTTGGTCGCGGCGGCTATGCGGTCGTAAATTTTCTGTTTGATTTTCTGGTTGTTTTCGTAGTTGTAGATATACAGGTTGACTTCCTGCATCTTCAACTGCTCGCGCAGTTCCGCGTACTTTTTGGCGACTTCCGCCTGTTTGCGGAGAGGATTGAGCTGACGCTCTATTTCCGCGATAATCTCGTTTGCGGTCTGCAAGTTCATTGCCGTACGTTCGAGTTTGCGTTCGGCTTCGGTACGCTGCGCGCGGAATTTCGATATTCCCGCCGCTTCTTCGAATATGTTGCGTCTGTCGTCGGGTTTTGCGGAAAGAATTTCGTCGATTCTGCCCTGTCCGATTATGCTGTAACCTTCTTTGCCGATACCGGTGTCGTGGAAAAGATTTATTATATCTTTCATTCTGCAACGGGTATGGTTGATATAATACTCGCTGAGACCGCTTCGGTCGAGCTTACGCGTGATTACAACTTCGTCGAAAGGCAGGGACGGAAAAAGTTTTTTGTCGGCGTTGTCGAATTGCAACGACACTTCGCAGTAGGACATACTTTTGCGGTTTTCGGTACCTGCAAAAATGACGTCCTGCATGCTTTTGCCGCGCAAAGACTTGGCGCTCTGTTCGCCGAGCGTCCATCTTATAGCGTCCGCGACGTTGGATTTTCCGCATCCGTTAGGACCGATAATTGCGGTGACACCCTGTTGGAAAGGGATTTCCACCTTATCGGCAAAGGATTTGAAACCTCTCAGTTCGATTTTCTGAAACTTCACGTTAAGTTTTGCTCCGTATAAAATATTAAAATGATTATATCATACAATCTTTTGCTAAACAAGCGTATATAAGAATGTTTCACAAAATCCGTGAAACACAAAAACGGCGTGAAACAACGGTTGAAAATGTGGAAAATCCTCGGAAAACAGACGGATTTTTCAATCAAAAAACGCCGTGAAACATAAGCGATTTCAAGGCGTTTTCGAAGAAATTTTTGTCGAAATATTCTATTTGCGACCGCTTGCGCGCAACTTGTCGAGTGCCGCCGCGGCTGCCGCTTGTTGGGCTTCGCGTTTGCTTCCGCCGCTACCCTCGCCGCACATAACGCCGCCGACCGACGCCGCGTATCTGAACACGGGCATATGCGGTTCGCCTTCGCGTGCAAGTTCGACGTACTCCGCCTTTTTGCCGTGTTTCATGGCATATTCGTTGAGTTTTGATTTCGCGTCTGAATTTTTGGTGTCAGCTTTCGCGTTGCGAATATGCTCGGACAGCGTTTTCAACACGAATTTTTCGGCGTTTTTGAGTCCGCCGTCGAGGTATATCGCCGCAACCACGGACTCGTATATGTCGGATTTTATGGAGTCGTGCTCGTGAAGACGGTTTTTCTTTTCGCCTTCTCCCACCCGCAGGTTTTCGGATATTCCGAGTGCCGTAACCGTTTCGGCAAGAGGTTGCTCGCTGACGATGCAGGCACGCATTTTGGTCAACAGACCTTCGTTTGCCGCAGGATAAAGTTCGACGAGTTTTTTCGCGACGACAAAGCTCAGAATGCTGTCGCCCAGAAATTCGAGGCTCTGGTAGTTCTTTTCGGGGTCGCTTTCCGCCGAACCGTGGGTCAACGCACGCTCCAAAAGCGCGCCATCACGGAAAGTATATCCTATTCTGCTTTCAATCTCTGTCCTGTTCATCTATCGCCTGTACGGACGCTTTGATTTTCTCGACTATGCCGGATTTGGCAAGCGTTGCGGCTTGGAGTATGCTGGCGCATATGGATTTGCGTTTGGACGCTCCGTGCGACTTGACAACCACTTTGTTGACTCCGAGGAAACACGCTCCGCCCTGATTGTTGTAGTCAAGACGGTGTTTGACGTCACGGAGTACGGGTTTCAGCATAAGCGCACCGAGTTTTGCACGCAAACCGCCTTTGTTCACGCCTTCCATCATAATGGAGAATATTGCGTTTGCCGTACCTTCTGCCGATTTCAGAGCTATATTGCCGTTGAAGCCGTCGCAAACGACTACGTCGAAGTCGCCCGAAAGCAGGTCGCGCGCTTCGCAGTTGCCCTTGAAATCTATGTAACGGGAAGATTTGAGCAGTTCGAAGGCTTCGCGGTTGAGTTCGTTGCCCTTCTTGTCTTCCGCACCGTTGCTGAGAAGTCCGACGGTGGGTTTGACCTTATCGGTCAACGCTCCCGAAAACGCGCTTGCCATAATTGCAAAGTGCAAAAGGTTGAGCGGTTTGCAGTCAACGTTTGCACCGCAGTCGCAAAGTATCACGGGCGTGCCTTTGACAGTAGGAAGCGCAGGAGCAAGTGCGGGACGGGATACGCCTTTGATTCTGCCGACTTTCATATACGCACCGACAAGAACGGCTCCCGTGGAACCCGCGGACACAAAGCCCGCCGCGTCGTCGTCGCTTGCGAGAAGTTCGAGACCTTTGACAAGCGAACTGTCTTTTTTGGTTTTAATTGCGGTGGTCGGCACGTCGTCGTTGGTGACAACGTCGGGTGCGTGAACTATTTCCACTCTTTCCGCGTCGTAATGCTGACCGTCCAGCACGGAAATGATTTTATCCTTGTCGCCCACGAGAACGACTTTCAGACTGCTTTTTGCGTTGAGCGCGTCGACGGCGCCAAGTACGGTTTCGACGGGAGAATAGTCTCCGCCGAATGCATCGACGATAATTTTCATAAACCCTCTCTGTTATGCGCAATCGGCGACGGAATATGCGCCGACGTCAATCGGCAATACCGCGCCGTATACAAAAAGAGAGCGACAACGTCGCTCTCCGTTCGGCGAATATATTACTTTTCGGCTTTTTGTGCAACGACTTCTTTGCCCTTGTAGTAACCGCATTTGGGGCACACTACGTGGCTTTTGATAAGTTCGTGGCATTGGGGGCACTCAACAAGTCCGGGTGCCGTAAGCTTCCAGTTTGCAAAACGGGAATTGGTCTTGGATTTGGAGATTTTATTTTTAGGTAATGCCATTTATCTTTCCTCCGCTTGGTAATTCTAAATCAACTTGTATGATTATATAAGATATAACCGCAGTTGTCAAACGCTTTTAGGCATATTTTACTTTTTGAGTGCGCTGACGAGTTCGAGAGTTTCGCGAGCAATGGAAAGTTCTTCGTTTGTGGGAAGAACAAACACTTTGACTTTGCTTGCGGGTTTGGAGAGAACGTGTATACCGTCGGCACGGACTTCGTTTTCTTCGAAGTCGAAATCTACGCCGAGATACTCCGTGTCTTCCATAATAAGTCTGCGCATATGAGCGCTGTTTTCACCGATACCGCCCGTAAACACGATTGCGTCCACTCCGCCGAGTGCGGCTGCAAACGAACCGACGTATTTCTTGATACGGTATGCCGCGGCTTCGACGGCGAGTTCTGCTTTTTTGTTTCCTTCGGAAATAGCCTTTTCGAGAACACGCATATCGGAGTCGAGTTCGCTGATACCGAGCATTCCGCATTTTTTGTTGAGATACTGCACGACTTCTTCCGCCGTCATGCCGAGTTTCGCACGGATATATTCAACCGCAGCGGGGTCGATGTCGCCGCTTCTCGTGCCCATGATAAGACCTTCGAGAGGCGTAAAGCCCATAGACGTATCAATGCACTTTCCGTCTTTGACTGCGGATATGCTGGAACCGTTGCCGAGGTGGCAGACGATAATTCTGCTGTGTTCGGTGCCGAGGAACTTGATTGCTTCCTGACTTACGAACTTATGGCTGGTACCGTGGAAACCGTATTTTCTGACTTTGTACTTCTCGTAGACGCTGTAAGGAATGCCGTACATGAACGCCTTGGGAGGCATTGTGCTGTGGAAAGTCGTATCGAACACGGCGACCATAGGTACTCCGGGCATAACTTCCATACAGCTCTTTATGCACGCGATGTTGCCGGGCATATGGAGAGGTCCGAGTTCCGCGTTCTTTTCGCAGATGCGGACGACTTCGTCGTCGATTACGACGGAAGTCTTGAAGTCTTCGCCGCTGTGCAGAACACGGTGTCCGACCGCGCCGATTTCGGATATGGAAGAAATTGCGCCGGCTTCTTTGTCGACAAGTGCTTTGAGCACGAGTTCGATTGCCTCTTTATGGGTGGGCATATCGGATTGCAGTTCGAATTTTCTGCCGTCCGCCGTTTTCTGCGTAATGGAACCGCCCTGCATGGTAATGCGTTCACAAATACCTTTGAGCAAAGGTTTTTCGGTGACCGTGTCGATGAGCTGATATTTAAGAGAAGAACTGCCTGCGTTGATGACGAGAATGTTCATACTGCCCTCACTTGACGGACTGCAACGCAGTGATTGCCGCAACGGCGACGATGTCTTCCGCCGTGCAACCGCGGCTCAGGTCGTTTACGGGAAGTGCAAGACCCTGCATGATGGGACCGACCGCCATGCAGCTGCCGAAACGCTGCGCGAGTTTGTAACCGATGTTGCCTGCGTCGAGGTTGGGGAAAACGAGGACGTTGGCTTTGCCTGCGATTTCGCTGCCGGGAGCTTTTTTGCTGCCCACGCTTTCGACTATTGCGGCGTCGAGTTGCAGTTCGCCGTCAACCTCGATATAAGGATGCGCGGCTTTGACAAGCGAATACGCCGTACGCACTTTTTCCACGGATTCGTGCTGTGCACTGCCTTTGGTGGAGAAAGAAAGCATAGCGATTTTGGGTTCGACTTCGACAATCTGTTTCGCGCTGAAATATGCTGCCTGAACGATGTCGGCAAGCTGTTCCGCCGTGGGGTAAGGAATAACCGCGCAGTCGGCAAAAATGAACGCGGGAGCGTGAGAATACATGAAGTCCTCGGGGGGTATCATAACAAAGCAGCTGGACACGCTCTTGATACCGGGAGCGGCTTTGATGACCTGGAATGCCGCACGGGAAACGTCTGCGGACGAGAAAACCGCACCGCCGACTACGCCGTCAACGTCGCCGCATTTGAGCGCGGTGCAGGCATAGAACATGTTGTTGCCTTTGATGGTTCGGAGCGCGACTTCTTCGGTCATGCCCTTTTCTTTGCGGAGTTCGTAAAGTTTTGCCGCATACTTGTCAACGTGTTTGCCGGAAGCGGGGTCCCAGAACTTGACGCCGTCGAACTTGAATGCGGGATTTGCGGCTTTGATATCCTTTTCGTTGCCTACGAGAATGACGTTGCAGATTTTGTCGCGGGACAGAATTTCCGCGGCTTTTGCAACACGAGGGTCGTTGCCTTCGGCGAGAGCTATGGTTTTACCGAGTTTACTGGCTCTTTCGAGCAAATGCTCCAAAAATGTCGACATATTTCTCCTTAAATGTGCGTTATACGTTTGATTTCTTTTTTTGGCAGATATATTATAGAACCGTACCGCGAAAAAAGCAAGGATACAAAGGAGACTTTTTGTGAAAATAACAGCCGTAATAGCCGAATACAATCCTCTCCACAACGGGCACCTGAAACTGATAAAAAAAGCGCGCAAGGAAACCAAACCCGACGCGCTTGTCATCGTAATGAGCGGCAGTTTCACGGAACGCGGAGACATATGCGTTACGGACAAATACACCCGTGCGCAATGGGCAATCGACTGCGGAGCCGACCTTGTAATCGAACTTCCTACCGTATACACGCTGTCTCCCGCGAAATCCTTTGCCGAAGGAGCGTTGAAAACGCTGTCCATGCTTGGAGAATACACACTCTGCTTCGGAAGTGAAACCAAAGAACTGGAAGAGCTGAGTTACGTTGCCGAATTCATGCAAAGCGAGTCGAACGACATGCGCAACATGTTGCGCAGCTATCTTTCGGAAGGCTACTCCGTAGCAAAATCCAGAACGCTCGCCCTTGACAAAATCCGTCCAGATATTGCAAACCTCGTTCAATCTCCCAACAACATTCTCGGAGTCGAATACATCAAGGCAGGCGCAAAATACGGCGACAAGGTGCAGTTCCACAGCATAGAACGCAAACCCGACAACAACAAGACTATAATATCTTCCACCAAAATCCGTGCGCTTATGGAAGAAGGCAAGGACTACTCCGCTTTCGTTCCCGAATGCACGGTAATCGAACACAAAACCGACAACGGCAAATACGGCACGGTTTCTACGTATTCCATGCGCACCAAAACCGCCGACGAACTTGCGGAAATCGCCAACATTTCGGAAGGAATGGAAAACAGAATTTCCAAAACCGACTTCAACACCTTCGAAGAGTTCCTGCGCCTTACCACCAAACGCTACACCCGTTCCACAATCAAACGCATAGCGGCGTCGGCAACCGTCGGCATAACCAAAGAACTCGTAAAACTTGCCGCAGACAACAAACCTTACACCACGGTGCTTGCCGCAAACGAAAAGAAAAAGAAACAGCTTTTTGCATTGCTTGCCGCAAGCGACGGCTACTTTTTCTTCAAACCGTCCGACTGCCCCGCCGACCACGTAATACGTCCGCTTATCGACCTTGACGAACGCGCTGCAAAAATTCTTCGTCTTTGCCGCGCCGACGAAAACTCTCAAAATCAATCGGCGGAGAAAAACGCATAAACGCCCCTTTAACCATGTTTTCCAACCTAATAATCAATCGTTTCAAACAAAACCGCCACAACCACAACAAACCTTGATACAAAATCAACGCAGGCAAAACCGCCTGCGTTTTTTATTATCTTCAATCGGGTTTTCTTACTCCGTCAAACCTTCCGAAAACACGCTTGATTTTAGCGACACACCGTTGTATTGCGCTTTGTTGCAACAACCTAAAATCTTGTTCCTTTACTCTTTGCGCGAATTTTGTCGTCGGAATTATAACCCGTCTTTTTACGTCATACACTTGAACGTGAAAAAAACCGTTCCAGTCATCGCAGTCGGACTTTTTATGTGCCTGCTCATTGCCAAGCCGGACTATTTTCTGCAATCGGCAACGGCAGGGCTTGCATTGTTTGCGACCTCGGTACTTCCTGCGGTTTTTCCTTTCTTTTTCTGCGCCACTCTGCTTACCGCCATGGGCGCGTCGACTTCGGTTGCCAGACTCGGAGCAAAGCCAGTCCGAACGCTTTTCAATGCCGCGCCCGAAGGCGCGTATGTACTTTTGCTCTCTATGTTGAGCGGTTACCCGATTGGCGCGGCTACAATCGCAGACCTCTATAAAAGCGGAATGCTGAACACGGAAGAGGCCAAAAGAATTTCTTCTTTCACTTCGACGTCGGGTCCCGTTTTCATGCTGGGAACGATAGGGACTGCAATATTTCACAACGAAATCTTCGGCATAATCGTTATGCTGTCGCACTATCTAGGCGCGCTGACAACAGGACTTATTTTCAGAGGAAGAAAGAAACCCGACCGCACCGTCGCATGTCTTTCCTCTCCCGAAATGGAAAACCTGTTGCAGAAAGCCATAACCTCGTCGACGCTTTCAATGCTTGCCGTCGGCGGCTACATCGTAATCGGAAATATGCTCATCGACGCAATAAATCTCACGGGATTGCAAGGGCTTGTACTCGGCAATCTTCCGCCTACTGCGGCAAACTTTGTAATGACTCTGATTTACGGGTCTGTCGAAGTCACAAGAGGGAGCATTCAGGCGTCGACAATACCCTATACTCCCCTATCTATTGCCGCGACAGCAGGTATAGTTTCTTTCGGCGGATTGTCCGTTATGATACAGAGTTTCACCTTCCTTTCGCAATGCAAAATCGGGTTCGGTTCGCTCTTCGTACGCAAGTCCGTTCAATGCATAAGCGCATTTATATTCGCATATTTATTTTCAATGATTTTTTTCAATATTTTCTGACATAAAACCTTGCTTATATTAAAGTGCGGATAATATTCTTTCCGCGTCAATCCCCACAAATCTCGGAGGTCCACAAATGAACAAAAATTGGAGCAACACAGTGCTTGTTGCTTTTTCTGCGTTGCCGAAAATTCAGGAAGAACTCGATTTTGCATTTAATTCGCGCCTTAAATCCACTTTTCGCAGTATTCATCTCAAAAACGGCGTGTCCACCGAAAAATTGGTGAAAGAAATGATTGAAATCAACGAACGAAAGCGAAAAACCGCCAATCTGCATCTCATGGTTTCGGCAGCGCTCAACCTCGTCGACGAACCCGAAAAAAGAGTGCTGACCGCAAGGTTCATAGAAAACAAAACCTTTCAGGAAACGGCGGAAACGGAAAATATATCGTTGCGAACGGTTTTCAGACGGTTTGACAGAGCGCAGGAAAGTTTTGCCTGCGCTCTTCGACGTCAGGGAATGACGGAAGAACTTTTCGCGGAAGAATACTGCACCGTCCCGCAGATAAAAGCCATATCGGAAAGGCTGGACGACTCGCCCTACTTTGCCGCAAAAAGTCAGAAATAGTACATAGTCAACACTATAAATAATACGGCGGACGGAAACATCATCAATTGACGCACCTTTGGAACACCGAATATGATTTAGCAATACAAAAAAGGCTTTCTCAAAGCGAAAAGCGGCAACGAAAAAGCCGACCGGAAGGTCGGCTGTGCGTTTTTCGCGTATAACGTAAAGTTTGTTCGTGCAAACTTGATGTGTCAGCAAATTTGCCACGGAAATTGTCGCGATTATCGCGCGACGTGCTTTAAAATAGCGTCATCGGCAGTCGCTTGCGATTTTCCGCAACCGCGTGCATTCTCTTGAAATCAAATGCCGCTTGCAATCAGAAGCGTTTCATATAGCTTGCGTAATTTGCAAACACTATGCCCGCGTCTTCGAGTTCTTTGTTCCAACGCTTGACCCACTCGAAAGTGTAATATCCGTCGTATTCGTTGAAACGCAGGGTTTCGATTGCTTCTTTGACGGGGACGTCGCCGTAACCCATCATTCTGTATGCGACTTTGCCTTTTTCGATGACGCTGTCTTTCAAGTGGACATACTTGATTTTGCCGCCGAGGTTTCCGACCGTTGTCGCAATGCTCTCGTCGTTGAAACGGTAGGGATGATGTACGTCCCAAAGTGCTCCGCAGTTACCCGATGTTGCGTCGAGGAAATCCGCAAGTTGCTTGGTGTCGACGAAAAGTCCGTTGGTTTCCATAAGCGGAGTAACGCCGCTGCCCTTTGCGTAATCCACTACTTGCTGATACTGTCTTGCGCAAAGTTCGATGTCGCCGCCGTCGAAATAGGGCTTGTCGGTGGACATGACTCTGACGAATTCCGCCCCGACTTTCGCCGCGAGGTCGATATAGGCCTTTGCTTCGTCGACGCTTGCGCCTTTGCGCGAATGGTCGGCAAGTGCGGCACCCGACGTCAGCATGGAGATTTTTATGCCCGTATCGTCAAGCAGTTGTTTTGTCTTTGCAAAATCGTCCGTCAGTTCCTTGATTGCAGGCGCATAGATTTCGCCTTCGATACCGCGGATTTCGATTGCGGAATATCCGAGGTCTTTTGCCGCGGACACTATGTCCGCAAAACGCCAGTCGGGACAACCTATCGTTGAAAAACACAGTTTCATAATTACCTCCTTATGCCGTTTCGATGTTCGCCGCGTCTTGAAGTTTGAGAATTTCGATTGCTTCTTCGCGGAGTTTGAATTTCTGGATTTTGCCGCTTGCGGTTACGGGGAAGGACTCCATAAAACGCACGTAACTCGGCACTTTATGACGCGCCATATTTGCTTTTACGAGGTCTTTGACTTCCTGTTCGGTCATGGTTTCGCCCTGTTTCAGGATAATGCACGCCATAACTTCTTCGCCGTACTGTTTGCTGGGTACGCCGATGACCTGAACGTCGCTGATTTTGTCGCATGTATAGAGGAACTCTTCGAGTTCTTTGGGATAGATGTTTTCGCCGCCGCGGATAATCATATCCTTGATACGTCCGACGACTTTGTAATATCCTTCTTCGTCAACCGTGCAGAGGTCGCCCGTATGGAGCCAACCGTCCTTGTCGATAGCCTGTTTGGTGGCTTCGGGCATCTTGTAGTACCCTTTCATTATATTGTATCCGCGCGCGACGAATTCGCCGGGAGTGCCGACGGGGACTTCCTGATTGGTTTCGGGGTCGATGATTTTGCATTCGACGCCGGGGAATGCTCTGCCGACTGTCGCAACACGTTTTTCGAGAGAGTCCGTGGTCGTGGTCATCGTGCAGCCGGGCGAGGCTTCGGTCTGACCGAAAACGATGACTATATCGCGCATATTCATTTTTTCAACGACCTTTTTCATGACTTCGATAGGACAAGGCGAACCAGCCATAATGCCCGTACGCAGCGAAGAGAAGTCGAACTGGTCGAAATTGGGGTTTTCGAGCATTGCGATGAACATCGTGGGAACGCCGTGAACCGCCGTGCACTTCTCCGTTGAAATCGCGTTCATAACGGGAACGGGGCTGTACGCTTCAACAGGGACCATACTCGTGCCGTGCGTAATGCAAGCCATAACGGCAAGCACCAGACCGAAGCAATGGAAGAAAGGCACGCAGATGCACAGTTTGTCCTTGTTCGTGAACGCCATACCGTCGCCGATGGTTTTGCCGTTATTAACAATATTATAGTGCGTCAGCATAACGCCTTTCGGGAAACCTGTCGTACCCGAAGTGTACTGCATGTTGATGACTTCGTGAGGGTCGAGGGACTGCTCTCTCTTTCTGAATTCCGCGTCGTCGAACTCTTCGCCGAGTTTGATGAGTTTTGCAAAGTTCATCATACCGTCGGGGGTATGGTCGCCTGCAAAGACAATTCTTTCGAGAAAAGGAAGCGACGGGTGCGAAACCTTGCCGTCCTTTGCGTTTTTGAGTTCGGGAATGAGGTTGTTGACTATGTCAACATAGTTGCTGTCCTTGAAACCGCCCATCATAACCAACACTTTGGTGTCGGATTGCGTGAGCAGATATTCGAGTTCGAAAACTTTATAGTTGGTGTTGACGGTTACGAGAATTGCGCCGCACTTTACCGCTCCGAAAAGCGTAAGCAACCATTCGGGGATATTCGTCGCCCAGATTGCGACTTTGTCACCCTTCTGAACGCCGAGGGACATAAGACCTTTTGCGACTTTGTCTGTTTCTTCGTCGAATTCGCGCCAGGTGCGGCAATAATCTCTTGTTGTATATTTGACTGCTATGTTGTCGGGGATTTCACGTGCAAGTCCGTTGATGACTTGTCCGACAGTTTTTTCTATAATCTGCATAAAACTCCTGTTATGTGTTCTTGATGTTGATACCGAGATACTGTTCTATGTCAAAAAGGTTCCAAGGAACAGCGTCGGGCGGATACACCCGAAATACCATTTGTTTGCCGCCGACGGGGTGGGCGAACCTGAGTTCGGTTGCCCACAAGCATAGCGGGAGTTTAAGCCGTTCGCCGCGGCCGTACTTGCCGTCACCGAGGATAGGCGTACCGTTTGCGGCCATCTGAACTCTGATTTGATGTCCTCTGCCCGTAATGAGGTTTACAAGCAACAGAGCGACGTTGTTGGCTTTGTCGTAAGCGAGTTGTTTGTAGTCGAGTTCGGCATACTTTGCGCCTTCCGTGAGCGCGGGAACCATTTTGACGAGGTTCTGCTCGGGGAACTTTTTGAGATAGCAACGGAGTTTGTCCGCCTTGAAACGCGGCGCGCCCTCGACTACGGTGAGATATTTCTTCTCCACTTCGCCGTTGCGAATGGCTTCCGACAGACGCGCGGCGGCTTTGGACGTCTTTGCAAACACCATGACGCCGCCCGTAGGACGGTCAAGACGGTGAACGAGTCCGAGATAAGCATCGCCGGGTTTGTTGTAAGTTTCGACGAGATACTTTTTGAGCATGGTAAGCATATCGGGGTCGCCCGACTCGTCGGACTGTACGGGAACGTTGTACGGCTTCACGACAACCAGAATGTGATTGTCTTCGTAGATGATTTCAATGTCTTTGTAATCCATATCTCACTTTTATGCAGATACTTTGGCGCAATAAAACGCCTTTTCTGCCTTTTGTTGTTCTTTTGTTATTGTTTGCGGAAGGTGGCGAACGCAGTGCAACCTTGCGGCAGCACCAACCCTTCGTCGGTCGCAAGTCCTATTTCGTCGGCGTCGATAACCGCCGTATCGGGAAGACACAGTTTCAGTATATTCGCCATGACAGTGGGCTGCAATCCCGTGGTGTAGGAATTGAGGCAAACAAACAGCGGATTGTCCGAAAGCAGTTTGGCAACAAGTTCGACTAGCTCGCTTATTCCCTCTTCGATTTTCCACTTTTCGCCGTTGGGTCCTCTTCCGAAACTCGGCGGGTCGAGTATGACTGCGTCGTACTTTTTACCCCTGCGGATTTCGCGTTGCGAAAACTTGAAACAGTCGTCGATTATATAACGCATTCCCGAATTGTCGAGTCCGCTCAGACGCACATTTTCGCCCGCACGTTCGACCATTGCTTTCGCACTGTCAACGTGACACACCTTCGCGCCTGCGGCAAGACACGCAACCGACGCCGCTCCCGTGTATCCGAACAGATTGAGAACGTTGATTTCACGGTTCGCGCCTTTTATGAGCTGCGACATTCTGTCCCAGTTGACCGCCTGTTCGGGGAAAAGCCCCGTGTGTTTGAACCCCATGAGCTTGAGTTTGAATTTCAAGCCGCGCCAGCCGATGACGAAATCTTCGGGAACGTTGCCGTAATACTTCCATCTTCCGCCACCCGTGGAACTGCGCTCGTATACGGCGTCGATACCTTTGTAATTGCGCAGGGGTTTTGCGGCATGCCATATGACCTGCGGGTCGGGACGGAGCAAAGTGTACTCCCCCCACTTTTCCAGCTTTTCGCCGTCGCCCGTCGCAATTACGCGGTAATCTTTCCAATCGGGTGCTACTCTCATATCACGTCAGATTTTCTTGATGGAAATGGTGACTTTGTCGCCGTTGATATCCCATTCTTTGGTGTATCCGTCAAAGTCGTTGCCGTCTGCGTCGCACAGAACGTCGGCTTTGTAGGTGCCCTTTTCGAACACGGATTTTGCCACGCCTTCGGCTTTGTACGCCACGGAAATGTGGTCGACGACCTCGAAGCCCGCTTCCTTTCTCATCGTTTGAATTTTGCTGACGATTTCTCTTTCTGCGCCCTCGTAAATGAGTTCGTCGTTGAGTTCGGTGTCAAGTACGACCGTGGTTTCGCCGTCGCTTTCGGAGGAGAAACCTTCCTTGTTCTTGACGGAAATGAGCAGGTCTTCTTCCGCAAGTTCAACGGTCTTGCCGTCGAGTTCGGCAACATATGTCTTGCCGCTCTTGACGGTTGCCGCGATTTCGTCGGATTTTTCGGCGAGCAGCGCTCTGATTTTGCCGAGCAACGCGCCGTATTTGGGTCCCAGAGTTTTGAGTTGGGGTTTGAGCTCGTAGCTGATGTACTTCGCACTGTCTGCGGAAATGTCGACTTCCTTGACGTTGAGTTCGTCTTCGACAAGCGCTTTGAGTTCGGGCGACAGTTCCTTTTTGCCGTTGTAAATCAAGCGTTTGAGGGGCTGACGGTTCTTGATGTTGGCTTTGTTACGTGCAGCTCTGCCCAGTACGACGGTTTTGAGAACGTCGTTCATGCCGCTTTCGAGTTCGGGGTCAATTCTGCTCTCGTCCGCAACGGGGAAATCGCACAGATGTACGCTGAGAGGCGCGTTCTTGTCGAAGTTTGCGACAAGGTTCTGATACATGTTTTCCGCAAGGAAAGGAACGTAAGGAGCGATGACTTTGCTCAGCGTCGACAGCACGGTGTAAAGCGTGACGTACGCCGCTTCCTTGTTTTCGGTCATATCACTGCCCCAGAAACGGTCACGGCAACGGCGGACGTACCAGTTGGACAGGTTGTCGACGAATTCGCCGATTGCACGGGAAGTTTCCGTGATTTTGTATTCGTTCAGCCCTTCGTCGACGAACTTGATAAGGCTGTTCAGACCGCTAAGAATCCATTTGTCCATAACGGTGAGTTTGCAGTCTTCGAGTTTGTGTTCGGTGGGATTGAACTTGTCGATTTCGGCATAAAGCACGAAGAACGCGTAAGTGTTCCACAGCGTACCCATGAACTTGCGTTGCGCTTCGCTGACGTTTTCCGCCGAAAATCTCGAAGGCAGCCAAGGAGCGGATGCCGTGTAGAAATACCATCTGGTTGCGTCTGCGCCCTGTTTGTCGAGAACGGTGAACGGTTCGACGACGTTGCCTTTGTGTTTGCTCATCTTGATACCGTCCTTGTCGTTGACGTGTCCGAGAACGATACAGTTGCGGAAAGGCGATTTGCCGAACAGAGTCGTGGACACCGCAAGCAAAGTGTAGAACCAACCGCGCGTCTGGTCGACAGCTTCGGAAATGAAGTCCGCTGGGAACGTGCTTTCGAAGATGTCTTTGTTCTCGAAAGGATAATGCCACTGTGCAAAAGGCATAGAACCGCTGTCGTACCAGCAGTCGAGAACTTCGGGCGTTCTGACCATTTCGCCGCCGCATTCGCACTGCCATTTCACTTCGTCGATGTACGGACGGTGAAGTTCGATGTCGTGGTCGAGTCCGCCGAGTTTGCGGAGTTCTTCGCGAGAACCCACAACGTGCACTTTGCCGCACTTGTTGCAAACCCAGATAGGCAGCGGAGTTCCCCAGTATCTTTCACGGGAAATACCCCAGTCGATGACGTTTTCGAGGAAGTTGCCCATTCTGCCCGTTCCGATTGTCGGAGGCATCCAGTTTACGGAAGCGTTGGAAGCAAGCAGTTGCTCTTTGACCGCCGTAACCTTGATAAACCACGAACTTCTTGCATAGTAAAGCAAAGGAGTGTCGCATCTCCAGCAGAAAGGATAGCTGTGCGTGAACATGAGTTCCTTGAAAAGTTTGCCCTGTTCACGGAGTTTTTCGACAATCATCTTGTCGGCGTCTTTTGCAAAAACGTCAACGAGATCGTATGCTTCTTTTACGAATTTGCCGCGGCTGTCAACCATCTGAACGAAAGGCAGTCCGTAGCGTTTGCCGACGTTGCTGTCGTCCTCGCCGAATGCGGGTGCGATATGAACGACGCCCGTGCCGTCGGTGAGCGTGACGTAACCGTCGCAAGTCACGTAATATGCTTTTTCTTTCGCGCCGGTGTTGTAGTCAAACAGCGGTTCGTATTCGGTGTACTCGTAATCTTTGCCTTTCTTGACGGAAAGTTTTTCGTACTGTCCTTCTTCGAAAAGACTTCCGACAAGCGCGTCCGCCATAATGTAAGTTTCGTCTCCGACTTTGATTTCAACGTAGTCTTCTTTGGGGTTTACGCAGAGCGCGACGTTGCTGGGCAAGGTCCAAGGGGTCGTCGTCCACGCAAGGAAGAACACTCCGGGTCTGCCTTTGACTGCGAACTTGATGAATACGGACTTTTCTTCGACGTCCTTATAGCCCTGCGCGACTTCGTGAGAAGAAAGCGCCGTTCCGCAACGGGGGCAGTAAGGCACGATTTTGTAGCCTTTGTAAAGGAGTCCTTTGTCCGCAATCTGTTTGAGAGACCACCAGACGGACTCGATATAGTTGTCGTCGTAGGTGATGTAAGGATTTTTCATATCCGCCCAGTAACCGATACGGTCGGACATGACTTCCCATTTGTGTTTGTATTTCCATACGGACTCTTTGCACTTTTTGATAAAAGGCTCGATACCGTACTTTTCGATTTCCTGTTTGCCGTCGATGCCGAGTTGTTTTTCGACTTCGAGTTCCACGGGCAGACCGTGAGTATCCCAGCCCGCTTTTCTGCGGACGTAGTACCCTTTCATGGTCTTATAGCGCGGAATGATGTCTTTCATAACGCGGGTAAGAATGTGACCGATGTGAGGTTTGCCGTTCGCTGTGGGAGGGCCGTCGTAGAAATTGAAGCATTCGCCGCCCTTGTTTTTTTCGACGCTTTTTTCGAAGATTTCGTTTTCTTTCCAGAAAGCGAGAACCTCTTTTTCACGTTCGACGAAGTTGAGATTTGTGTCAACAGGTTTGTACATTTCGATACCTTCTTTTAAGAGTAATCACAAAATTATAAAAATTATATAGTACTATCGCCGAAAAATCAACCGAATTGACATAATTGCGCGAAGGCTGCAAAAATTCCGACGTAAAGTTGACGGACGGCGCGGCATATGATAATATAATCACGTTTTGCGGGCGTAGTTTAGTGGCAAAACAGCAGCTTCCCAAGCTGCGGTTGTGAGTTCGATTCTCATCGCCCGCTCCACAGGAAGCGCAGGTTGCGCTTCTTTTATTTTTCCATAATCTTGCGGAATTGTTGACACGTGAGTGCCTATAATATATTGTGTCTGTATGGAAAACAAAATTTTTGAATGTGCTATACGCACGAACAACCTGACCAAAGTATACGGCGGAGCGGAAAGAGTTTCCGACGTATCGATGAGCGTCGGACGCGGCGAAATTTACGGACTTATCGGCAAAAACGGCGCGGGCAAAACAACGCTCATAAGAATGATACTCGGAATTGCCACATCTACCCGCGGAAACGTGGAATTGAACGGCAAATCCTCTCCCTCCGAACTCTCCCGCGAACGCAGAAAAATCGGCGCGCTCATCGAACAACCCGCATTCTACCCTGCAATGACGGCATACGACAACGTCAAAACGGTTGCGCTTTCTATGGGTTGTTTCGACAAAAACAAAGCCGAAGAACTGCTCTCTTTCGTAGGTTTAGACCCCAAAGACAAGAAAAAAGTCAAGAATTTCTCGCTCGGAATGAAACAGCGACTTGCAATAGCGGTCGCGCTTATCGACGACCCCGAAATTCTTTTCCTCGACGAACCACTGAACGGACTCGACCCGACGGGCATTCTGCAAATGCGCGAACAGATACGCAAACTCAACGAAGAACGCGGCGTCACGGTCATAATCTCGTCGCACCTGCTCGGCGAACTCGGCAAAGTCGCAACGGCGTACGGAATTATGAAAGACGGCAAACTCGTGCGCGAAATCCGCGGCGAAGAACTGCAATCAATGTCCCGCCCGCACATCAAAGCCGTTGTAGCCGACACGGCAAAAGCAATGCAAGTACTCTCGCAAGCCTATTCACCCGAGGAATTTTCCGTCAAACAGAACGGCACCGTCGAAGTCTACAAATCGGCAGACGAACTTGCAGCCGTCACGGAAATACTCATCAAAGCGGGCATTCCCGTCCTTCAACTCACGGTGGAACAAGGCGACACCGAAGAGGCGTTTATCGCAATAATGCAGGAGGACGCAAGATGAACGCTCTGAAAAGATATTTCAATCAGGTAAGTTCGGACTTTTACAGACTTCTTCACATGAAAAGTCTGTACATCGGACTCGGCATAACCGTGCTTATGGTGCTCATTGTCGCACTTGCGCAAAATGCGCTGTCCGAGTTCATACTGAATGCAGATTTCAACCAAGGCGTAGAAGAAATCAATCCCGATGAAATCAAGAATTCAATTGCGTTTATGGTGCTTTCGGGAGCTCCCAACGCCGCAGGCGTTTACTTCCTGACGCCGATTATAATCGCAATCTTCATCGGCGCGGAGTTTTCCGGCGGAACAATGCGTCTGTACATCGGACGCGGCGTAAACAAAGCGGAAATTTATTTCTCGAAATTCACGGTTTCGTTTGCGGTCGTTCTGTTCTACACACTCTTTTCCTTCCTTGCCTGCTTTATCGCGGCACTCGGAATGGGAATGTCCGACGCGTTTTTCTCGACCTACTCGGCAAGTCTGTCCAAAGCCTTCGGCGCATATATTTTACTTGCGCTGACCGCCACGTCGATTTACACGGCGATATCCTTCCTTGTCCGTTCCAAAGCCGGCAACGTGGGCATATTGCTTGCAATGCACATAGTAATAGGTTCCGTGCTGGTGACAATAGTTCAGGCGGCACTCGGAATGACCGCTGGCGCAACTGCGGAAAGTTTCCGTTATATGTACCTCAACCCCTACTACTGCATGAGTGCCGTAGCGTCTATCGGTTCAATGAAATCCGCAGACATCGGACTTGCACTCGGCGGCGCCGCAATGTGGAGCGTGCTGTTCACGGTTGCTGGACTTATCCCCACCCTGAAACGCGACGTCAAGTAGCCCGACCAATCGTTCTTACCAACTGGCTCTGCTATCGGTTTCAGTAAAAATTCGCACGATGCGGAAATTCGTTGTAAACGACATAAACAAAACTTGAAATACACAAATTAGACTAAAAAACACGGGATTGCGTCAAACCCGTGTTTTTTTTGTGAAACTTTTTCCAGCTGCCTTTCGGTTGCTCTTTTTAGTTGTCACTTCTGCTTTTTCATATTTTAACAATCATTCGGACTACAATATTTCAATGCCTTTCGTTTGCACAATCGAAGCGAAAAAAAATGACATCGCGGTGGCGATGGCAGATTAAATTTTCACTACAACAACATAAAAATATAAGACAAATTTCCGCGTAAATTTCTTAGAAATCTGCGCGCAATTTTTCAGATGCATTTCACTGTAAATTTCAAAGAAAATTGCTGACAATGACTGAAAAATACGCATTTTCGCAAAATCAAAACGCCGCGCTTTTCGCACGGCGTTTTGATTGCTACGCACCGACTCCGACAGTTCAAACCGAAGCGGAAACCGTACAGGTGGCTCCTTCAAAGTTTCCCCGTGGCACACGGCAACGCCTGCTTAGTGCTGCTGCGGTCAAGCCCTGACACGGTTCACAGTATGCAGTTGCACGGGACCTTGCTATCAACGCTCCTTATACGGCGCGGCCTTCCATAAGAAAAGCCTCGGTCGGCGCTCGACACTGCTATGGCGGATTGCAGTTTACAGGGCACCGCCGGCTCCCCGTCTAGCGTAGCCTTTGTAGTATATCACCAAATCCCGCTTTTTGCAAGGAAAATAATTGCCGTCCTTGTCAATCATTGCGGCTCGACGTTTTGCCTTGCTTTTATACACTTTTTTCACAAATCCTTACACCTTTGGTATTGATTAATCCATACACGTGTGTTAAAATATTGGTATGGATAAAAGAATTTTGACTATTCAGGACTACTCTTCCGTCGGTCGCTGTTCTCTTACGGCGGCTCTTCCCATTCTCTGCGCTTGCGGACACGACGCAGTAGGTCTTCCCACCGCGCTGCTTTCCACGCAGACTTACGGCATCGAAGGTTTTACTTTCACCGACTTGTATTCCAACATGCTCCCTTCGTACGAGCATTGGAACAAACTCGGCATCAAATTCGATTGCCTTTACACGGGATTTCTCGGCTCTATGGACACGGTCGAAGCCACAATCCAAATCGCAAAGGATATGAAATCCAAAGGCGCTTTGATTGCAATCGACCCCGCTATGGCGGAAAACGGCAGTCTGTACAAAATCTTCGACGACAAATACCGTGACAGAATTTTCGAACTCTGCCGCCTTGCGGACATCGTCATGCCAAACTTCACCGAATGCAGAATGCTTGCGGGACTTGACATGTATCTCGAACCCAACGAAGCCAACGCGCGAATGATACTCAACATACTGCGCCACAACGGCTATAAGAAGATACTGCTGTCGGGAATAGTCATGGACGGCAAACAAGGCACGGCTACGCTCAACGGCGACAAGATTTCCTTCCAGATGAACGAACACTTCCCCGCATACATTCACGGCGCGGGCGACTGCCTGTCCTCCGCATTCATCGGCAAACTTCTCAGCGGAATGACCATGGAAAAAGCCGCGCAAGCAGCAGTCGACTTCTGCAAATCCTGCATAGAAGTTTCCCTTGCCGAAAAAGTCGACCTCCGTTTCGGTCTGCTCATCGAACGCGAAATTCCCCAACTCGTCGGCAAGAACTGATTTAACCAATTTATAGGATTTAGCCGATTAGCTGATTTAGATAATCAAGATAATTTACTTGCGATTTTCAAACTGCAAAAAAAGCCACCCTCTCGGGTGGCTTTCGTTGTGTTTGATTTATCGGGCGATTACTTCTTCGCTTCTTCTTCGCGTTTCTTCGCGTCTTCGATAATCTTCGCGTTTGCGCTTCCGGGCACTTCGTCGTAACGGATAAGTTCCATAGTGAACTTGCCTCTGCCCTGAGTCATACTGCGCAGGTCGGTTGCGTAACGGAACATTTCAGCCTGAGGAACTTCCGCCGTGATAATCTGCTTGCCGCCTTCTGCGATGTCGGTTCCGAGAATACGACCGCGACGTTTGTTCATATCGCCGAGGATATCGCCGAGATATTCGTCGGGGACGGTGATTTTTGCTTCCATGATAGGTTCGAGGAAGCAAGGAGACGCCTTGGAGCAACCTTCCTGATAAGAGAGTTTCGCGGCGGTGATGAACGCGATTTCCTTACTGTCGACGGGGTGATATTTTCCGTCGTAAAGCGTTGCTTTGATGTTGACCATGGGGTAACCTGCGAGAACGCCTTTCTTGATTGCTTCGCGCAGACCTTTTTCGACTGCGGGAATGAACTGACGAGGAACTGCGCCGCCAACGATTGCGTCGACGAATTCGAATTCACCGTCTTCGGCACCGGGTTCGAACTTGATGAATACGTCGCCGTACTGACCTGCGCCACCGGACTGTTTCTTGTGTTTGCCTTCGGCTTCCGCGGTCTTTCTGATGGTTTCGCGGTATGCAACTCTAGGTTCGACCCAGCTGATGTCCAGACCGAGTTTGTTCTTGACGCGTTTGCACATTATGTCAAGTTGCGCCTCGCCGAGACCGCTGATGAGAACGTCACCCGTTTCGATGTTCTTCTCAACCTTGAAGGTCGCGTCTTCGTCCTGCATCTTGATGAGTCCCTGAATGACTTTTTCTTCGTCTTTCGCGGCTTTGACAGCGTAAGAGATGACGGGCTTCGGGAAGTCGATTTTCTCGAAATCGATTTTGTTGTCGGGTGCGGACAAAGTGTCGTTGGTGTTGGTGTAAACGAGTTTTGCAAGTGCGCCGATGTCGCCTGCTTCGAGGAAGTCGACAGGTTCCTGCTTCTTGCCTTTGAGAACGTAAATGGTACCGACTTTTTCGGGTTTTTCCGCGGTGTTGTTGTAAACGGTGTCGCCGCTTTGCAGTTTGCCGCTCATGACTTTGAGAATGAGCAGTTTGCCGACGTACGGGTCAACTATGGATTTGAAGACTTGTGCGGAGAAAGGTGCGGAAGAATCGCATGCAACTTCGATGACTGCGCCGTCTTTGGTCGCTTTTGCTTTCTTTGCTTTTGCGGGAGAAGGAAGAAGGTCGACGATTTTGTCAAGCAGTCCGCCCACTCTGGTGGAAGTGGTTGCATTGCCTGCCATAAGAGGAACGAAAGTGTCGTTTGCGATTGCAACGTGAACGCCCTTCTGAATTTCCTCTGCGGTGAACGCTTCGCCGTCAAAGAACTTCATCATGAGTTCTTCGTCGGTTTCGGCGACCATTTCCATGAGTTTGTCTTTGTATTCGCCGGCTTTTGCTTCGAGCGCCGCGGGAACTGCCATAGACTTGCCGTCAAGAGCAAAACCTTCACCGGTAAACACGTCGACATAACCTACCATTTTGCCGCCTTCCATAATGGGAAGTTCGATAGGAACGACTTTGGAGTACTTCGCGGTGATTGCGTCGACAGTGCCCATGAAGTCGGAGTTTTCTTTGTTGACCGCGTTTACGAAAATGAAAGCGGGAACGGATTTTTCCAGGCACATTTCGAGAGCCTTTTCGGTGCCGACGGTAAGAGAACCGGACGCGCTGGTCACGACGATAGCGCTGTCGGCGGCTTTGAGTGCGGCAACCATTTCACCTTCGAAGTCGAAGAAACCGGGAACGTCGAGGATATTGATTTTGGTTCCTTTGTGAATGGCATAGCCGAGTGCCATGCTGATGGATATCTTGCGTTTTATTTCTTCGTCGTCGAAGTCCATCGTGGCGGAACCGTCATCAACCTTACCGAGACGGTCGATGGTTTTGGTCTCGAAAAGCATCGCTTCGGCGAGAGAGGTTTTGCCCTCTCCGGAGTGACCGATAAGAGCGACGTTGCGGATAAAATCAGTTGCAAAAGTCTTCATATATATACCTCATAATGATTTTTCTTAACAATAATACAATAAAACAACTTTCAACGCAAGCAAAATATTACCCGAAAGGCAAATTTCCGCGCGAAAAACGAATATACGGCGTATGACGTGAATATGTTGTGAATATGGGTGTAACTATCGGAGTGTACGACAGCGGCATCGGCGGACTGACAACGCTGTCCCTTCTGAGAGCGCGGCTTACGGGGTGCTCTTTTTTCTATCTGGCGGACAACGCGCGGATGCCGTTCGGCAGCAAAAGCAAGGAAGAAGTATATGCGGCGGTTGCCAATGCACGCAAAATCCTGAACGCAAATTGCGATATAACGGTGTTCGGATGCAACACGGCGTCGGTAACAACGGAACCGCAGGAAGCGTTTACTCTCCGTCCCGAACTTTCTCTTTACGACCCGTCGGAAACGCTCGTTCTGGGCACACCTCTTACGCTCGGCGGACTTAAAGCGCAGGAAAAAGGATTTCACGTAGCCGACACACGCGAACTTGCCGTACTAACGGAAATACGCGCTTCGCTTGCGTTCAAAAGCAAAACACGCTACGACGCCGAACCGTTGAGAGAATACCTCGAACGCAGTCTTTTGCCGTACAAAGGCATCAAAAACGTGCTCCTCGGGTGCTCGCATTACATCTACAACGCGGAGCTGATAAAAAGCATAACGAACTGTTCTTTTACCGACGACGGAAACGGCAGAACCGTTGACAGAGTGTGTTGTTTTCTGCATTCTAACCAATCGGATTGCAATTTTTGCAGTTGCGGAAACAAGTGCGACAGATGCGTGCAAAAAGACAATTCCGAACTCAGCAAAGTCCGATTTTCTTTCACGGGCGTAAACGAAACGGCAAAATATCAATGGTTGCTTGACAAACTTCAATTGGGTTATGCCGCGCGCTATTTTTCCGAACAAAACACCGCTCCGTAAAAACTTTTCAACCGACATTTTACATCGGCTTGATTTTGCATAAACTCTCTGTCAATCAAACGGCATTGCACTTAAATGTTCCTTTGTTTGAGGATTACATTTCCATTGCCTATTCTCCGAATGCGTTGTTGATTGCTCCCGCGACAATCGCCGCCGCGCATTCTGCATAATACCCTATTTCTTTGGGTGCTACGACAAGTTGCGTAAGTCCTTTATCTACCATAAGTTCCCGAAGTTTGAATTCGTTGCCCTCGCAACCCAATATTTCCGCGTAATCTTCCGCAAAATTTTTGAGCACGGTGCGCATGGAAAGCACAAGAGGAACACCGACCGCCACGACGGGTACGCCTAGCGTGTTTTTGTCTATTCTGGCTTTGTCCGTGCCGACTCCGCTCCCCGGAGCAATTCCCGCCGTGGTTATCTGAAAAGACGTCCCGAGCCTAGCGGGCGACGATGTCGCAAGCGAGTCCACCACAATGACACATGACGCACGGAGTTTGTCGCAAATTCCTTCCACGGTGTCGGCGGTCTTTATGCCCGTTTTGCCTTCGACACCCGTCACCAAAGCGCACAGACGACTTTTCGTTTTCTGTCTTTTCGCATCCTCCGTCGGCGATACGCGCAGCATATCCACGGTTTTGGTACCCAATGAGTCGGCGGAAATTCCGCCGTTTCCGAGCCCCACGGCAAGCACGGTTGAACGTCGCCCCATTATTCCCACACACTCAACGAGAGCGTTTGCGATGTAGTTTTGCAATGTTCTGACCGCTCTTTCCTTGTCAAGCGACGAAGCAGGACAATCGAAGGTCACGTAAACGCCCCTTTCCCTGCCTATTTTTTTTGCAAGTTCGGCGTTTTTCAAATTGACGACGCGCCGCGTTATGCCGTAAGAGAGCTCCTTTGCTTCCGCCATTTGCGCCAAAGAATGCTTTTCGAGAGCGTCTATTGCCATATCGGTTACGAAATCAAAGTCTTTCACGCATTTATTATGCCCTTTTGGCAAAAAAACAATGTCAAAAGAGTTGCAACAAAACAAACAATGTGATAATATTACCTAGATATTTAATCAGTACGAAGTACGAGGAGAAGAATATGCCTAATATTAAGTCCGCTAAAAAAAGAGTCTTGGTTTCCAAAAGAAGAAACGAAGAAAACGTCGCAAAGAAATCCCGCGTGAAGAATGCGATTAAGAAATACAACGCCGCAATCGAAGCAAAAGACGTCGCACTTGCCGAACAACTGCTTCCCGAGACCGTCTCTATCATCGACAGAGCTGCATCCGACGGCGTGTATCACAAGAACACCGCATCCCGCAAGAAAGCGACTCTCTGCCGCGCACTGGACGCACTCAAAGCCGAATAATTTTTCAACCGAAAATGCAACCGCCCTTTCGGGGCGGCTTTTTAATGTAAAGAAAACGCGCCCAAAGGCGCGTTTTTGCGTGCGTTTTGCGTAAATACTACTCTTTTGAAATCTTCTTCTTTGTGTATTTAACGGTCATCACCACGGCGAAAACAACCAAGGCAAACGCCGTTACTCCGAGCACGGTATAACCCGCTATTTCCGCGGCGTTCATCGTGTCGCCTCTGTCAAACTTGTAGACGTTGAGAACAGTTGCACGTCCTGCGGTGTTTCCGTCGACGGTGAGTGTAATAGTGTAAGTTCCCGTTGTCGGCGGATTGAAAACGAATTCATGCGAACGCGAAATAAGTTTGCCGTTTACGTACCACACGTAAACGCTGTTCGGCGACGTGTAATTCTCCTTGTCAAGACTGAACGTTACGCCCTCGCCGTAGACCGAATCGAAACCGCCTTCCTCATTGACTTCCGCGTCACATAGGACGGTAGAATTTGACACAGACGGTACAAAGTATTCGACCTTGACTGTTTTCACCGCACTGCCGACTATTTCGTGAGTGGTCGGAAGTTTTATGTCAAGTCTGAAAACAAGGTCGGAATTTGTAAACACTTCTATACTTTTTGTTATCTGCTTGCCGTATGCCGTAAACGACTTTCCGTCGACGGAATACGTCCATTCATAAACAAAAAAGTCCGCATACGCGTTTTCGGGCAAAACTGTCGAAAGCGACAGCTCCACGTTTTCTCCCGTATACACCGTGTCCGCCGAAGATGTTACGGCAAGTTGATTCGGCAAAACGAAAACGCCGTATTTGTCGTCGTAACGGTAATCCGTCCCCACAAGCGACGGCAAATCCAGCACGGGCAAATTGCAGCCGCTCTTGGTGATAAAGTCCGCAGTATGTACTCGGAGCGCGCCGCGAATATTATCGGGGGTTACGGGAAATCCCTCATCGGGCGATGCCGTGTATTTCAATTCGAGGAGAGCCGCGGCAAAGGCAACTACGGGCGACGACATACTTGTACCGCTTAATACCCTGTATCCAGTATCGACTGCACCTTCCGCACCGTCAGCACTGATTACGCTATAACCGGGCGCGCAAATATCGTATGCCGCGCCATAATTGGAGGAAGAATACAACGTGCTTTTCCCGTTGACGTTTTTGGATTGGTTCATAACGCCAACAACGTTGGGGCTGGCTCCCGGATAATACTCTTTTTTTGACGAATCCGTACCCGAATTTCCTGCCGCAGCAACAAACAAGGCTTTTTCAGCGTCCGCGTCCGTCACGAGATTTACCCACTCGGATTTATCTGCCGCACCCATAGACGAAATATCGGCGGCAAGCGACATATTGACTATATCCGCTCCGTTTGCAAGCGCGAATTCTATACCTTCTCTGATGTCGTCCGCAGTAAAATAGTTTGCCTTACCGCCGAAAATACTTCCCGACGAACGGTATTCGCCCGCTTTAATAGGCATTATTTTGATATACTTTTCTAGGTCGAGAGCGTGAATAAGCGCGGCAATAATACCCGACACGTGAGTTCCGTGTCCGTCTTTCTCCGCGCCGTCCGAAACATTGGAATTGTCGTCGATAGTGTTTTTACAAATAAGCGTGCCGTCTGCGTCTCTGAACAGCACGTCTTCGTAAACCGTTCCGTCGGACGAAGTTACCGAACCGAAAATATCGTGGGTTTCGTTTATTCCGGTATCAATGACGGCAATGACAACAGGGTCGTTTTCAAGTACCGAAAAATCAAAATCGGCGGAAGACTTCCAACTGTTCACAAGCTCTCTGAGTGCGGAAACGTTGAGATAATCCTCGCCGAAATACCAGTCTGCGCCGTCTTGTACGGCGTCGGTATAGCTGTCGGGAAGCGCGGCAAAAGCCGCCTGTGTCGGCAAAAGCAAGCAGACCGTGAGTAGAAGACACAGGGCGAAAGACAAAACTATGGAAATGCCCGTCGCCTTTCTGACCATTGATTTTCCCCGATTTTCAAATCCATTTTACGGAACCGTCGGGCAATATCGTACCCCACTTTCCGTCTTTCTTTACCTTGGCTTCACCATCTTCAAAAGGAGTTGCCGCATCGTAAATGAAAGGAATTATAACTTCGTTTTGTTTGTTGATATAACCGCATTTGCCGTCCTTGACGACGCTTGCGTACCCTTCGGAAAAACTCATTGCGGTTTCGTATTCAAAAGGTATGATAATCTCGTTTGCGGGGTTGATATAACCGCACTTTTCTTCGAGTTCGACGGAAGCAAGCCCGTCCTTGAAACAGAACACTTCGTCGTACATTGCGGGGATTACCGTCTTAAATCCGTCGTAAAAACCCCATTTTCCGCTTTTTTGTATCTTGCGCCACTCTTCGACGGGCAGCGGTTCGGTGAGCTTTTTAGGCTTCTCGTCGCGCTCTTTTCTGTCACGTTGCGGTGCCTGACGGTCACGCTGTGCGCGCGGTTGTTCGGCGGCTTTCGTGCCGTTTTCCGCCGTCGCGAATTTCTGGCGTTTACGCTGGTCGGCTGCCTGTTGATTGTCTGCGGTTTCCGCAGGCTTATGAACGGGTTTTGCTTCGGGCACAAATTCCATGCCCTTGGCTTTCAAGGCGTCGCGCAACTCGAACAACATTTTTTTGTTGAACCCCTGAATGCGGAACATATCCTTTTCCGTTCTGCGCACGAGGTCACCCGCATTTGCTATCTTGTTTTTGCCGAGCAACGTCGACAAATTCTCGTTTATTCCGAGTTCCGAAAGAGTTATCGCAAGTTTTTCTTTGGGATAACGCGTGGGAGCAGACTGAGGTTTCTGCTGTTTTGCGGCATTCTGTCCGCCCTTTTTGTTCTGCGGCTGTTTCTTGACTGCCTGAGTATTTTCCGCGGAGTTGTTTTCCGTACGGTTGGTGTTTTTTCCGTGATAGTAGAACTTTTTGTTTGCCATTTCTTTTACCTTGTTATAATTCTACCATAAAATCCCATCTATTTCAAGAAATATTCATATTGTTGACGAGTCAATAGCTTTAAGTTATAATAACTTTATGAAAATTTTGTCGAAATTTGCGGTAGTGTTTCCGCTCGCAGCAATTCTTGTTTGCATACTTTTTCTGACGCTCGCGCTGACTTGCGGGGTCGCTTTTGCCGATAATTTCGACACCGAATATCCCACCGACGAATTCTTCCCCGTCGACCGTGCGCAATACGTTGCGGCAGGCGAATATCACATCGCCGTGTTCGATTCCGCAAAATCCAACATCGTCGTCAAAGGCACTGCCGTCGGCGCGAAAAGTTTCCATCTTTCCCTTGCGGACAAATCCGACGTTTCGGGCATATGGATTGCGGGCACAACCCTGCTTATCGAATACGGCAACGACACCAAACAGTACTGCAAAGTCGACATGGCGGCGTCTGCGCCCGAACTTGTTCCCGCCACTCTCGACACTCCCGCAAACATCTCTTACATAACGTCCGACTCGCGTTATTTTTACGCAAAATCCGACTCCGCACTTACCGTTTACAACAGCAATCTTACACCCGTAAAAGAGAACGTCACCGACGAGGCGGTCAAAGGCACAAACGTCTTTGCGTCGGACAATATGACGCTTTACATCTTTTCAAGCTATTACGGTTCGCGCGAATACATTGTCTACAACGTAAACGAAGGCACTTCGTCGCTTTCCGTTCCTACCCTGTTTTCGCCTTACAGAGTTACCAACGCCGGCGAATATATGTTCATCGGAGAAAACTCCGAAATTTACGCAATACGCAAATCCGACGGAACGGCACTCGATATTCCCGCAGTAAAATGCGCTTTCAAATCGCCTTTTGCGTCATACGGCAACAAACTGTACGTACCCAATGACAACGGCGGAGTTGACGTTTACACTTACGACTTTCAGGCTTTGACAGTCGAACTCACCGAAACGCTTGCCATGCGCGGCGACGGTGACGGTATGCTTGACACTCCGACCGACGTTATTTTCCACGAAGACAGCATGATTATCGCAGACTCGGCGAACAACCGTATCGCATACGTGAAGAACGGCGAAACGTCTTATATATCCATAGACGGCGACTCACCCGTAAAACTTACAGCGTCCTCAAAAGGACTTTACGTTGCGTCCGAACACGCCGTATATTCGGTTGAAAGTTCCGTTGCAACCAAACTCCTGAACGTAACCGCAGAAGTCCGCGATATTCTGTCCCTCGGCGAATTCCTTTACGTGCTTACGTCCGACTCGCTTAACGTACTTGTCGGCGGCACACTTATGCCCGTAGCCACTCTCTCCGAAGCAGTCGCTATGACAAACGCCGAAGACAGCGGAATTATCTACGTTATGTCGCGTACGGGAATTTACACGCTGACGTCCGACGGCAAAGAGAAACTTCCTTTCCGCGCTTGCGATTTCTCCGCGGCAACGGATATTGCGGTTGACTATGCGGGCAACCTTTATGCGGTTTATCCCGAAAGTGACAAAATCGTGTCCTACAAGAATATGCCCTCTTCCGTAACGGAAGACACCGTCACCAACCTTGACTCCGACATTCTCTCGCCCGCGCCCGTTTCGCTTACTTTGCAAGGATCTTACGCTTACTTTGCGTCCGAGTCCTGCTTTGTCGGCAAAATCGACGTAGGCGCAGTAGACAAAGACTCTTTCCAACCCGTTCCCGCACCCGTACTCGGCGTCAATCCCGCCATGGAATTCGCGTCGGTCACCGCTGACACTTACATGTTCGGACAACCCGACCGCTTCGACACGTTGAGCGCGCTTGCGGCACAAACGAAAGTTCTCGTATTCAAGGACGCGTCAACCGTAGAGGGTTACACGTACATCTATTCTCAAGGTCAATTCGGTTATGTCGAAACCACCGCCCTGCAAGCGGCGGAGCCTACTCCCGTCAACGAAAAATACGTTCTCAAAGCGGGTGCGCCGCTCACCACATATCCTATGTGTGAAACCACGCTTTCAATGAGCGAAAACGTTACGCTGACCTTACTCGACGGAGCGGCAGGACTTGACAACAACACTTGGGCACGCGTGGAATATGACGGCAAAACATATTTTGCAAAACGAGCCGACCTTGAAAAATACGTCGAAATCGTACCCGAAAAAGAAAAGGTATATTGCAGAGCCGTCGCCGACAGAGCGGGCGGCGTTGTCAACATCTACTCTCTTCCCGACAGCACTTCGGACGTAGTCGTGGAAGTAGTCGACGGCACCAGAATGGAAATCCTCGAAGAAAACGGCGACTATTACTACATTACGGTAGACGGTGTAAGCGGATACGTACTCAAAAATCAGGTCAAGCTCGAAGGGCTCACAACGGTACAAATTGTGTCAATTGTGCTCGCCGTTCTGGTTATGGTGGCAGGCAGCGTGATATTCGCCGTCACCTACTACACGAGAAAAAAAGAAAAAGAGTAAAAAGCCGCTGAAAAGAGTTGCAAAATTTTTCAGGTTGCTATATAATAATCCAGCAATCGGGAATTACCCGCAACTGGGTGTGGCGCAGCTTGGTAGCGCGCTTGAATGGGGTTCAAGAGGCCGGAAGTTCAAATCTTCTCACCCAGACCACGAACGAAGCACAACGGAAGTTGTGCTTTTTTCTTTGTCAGGGTAAGAAGACAATGACAAGACGTTACGCGATTCGGGCATTGCGGAACAATGTCCGCAAAACAGATTGCCCTGCAATCGCTATTACGCGCGTATAGCACGCGCTACAAATCTTCTCACCCAGACCATGAACGAAGCACAACGGAAGTTGTGCTTTTTTTCTTTGTCGGGATTTCTTTATTGACACTCAATTATCCTGCACCAGCGCAAACTCCACGTCAAATAAATTGCATTTTCAAAATTAAAAAGCAACGGTATTTGCCGTTGCTTTTGATTGACCGTTTTGACTGTCAGTCGTTCTTTTTGATGCCCGTATGGGTGTCGGTGTAAAGATTTAGATACTTTTCGAGTATCGCGATGGCTTCGTCTGCCGTTGTTACGCCAAACACTCTGTCCTCTTCGATTTGCGGATAGCGAATACGGTGGTCAAGCCTTGTATCGGCAACCTTTGCGCTCCACCCGTCAACGTTGCTGAACGCTATCATAAGCCGTTTGAGCGGCCATGCGTTGCTGAGCTCGGCAAGAGTCCCCGCACCGCCTCCTATGGCTATTACGGCGTCGGAATTGGCTACGATAACGTTTCTGTACACGTCGAGTCCTGTTGCGACCACTATATCCGCGGCGTCGCTCGCAAGTTTTCTGTCAAACATGGGAAGAATTGCAACAGTGTCGCCTTCACGGTAAAACTTCGACGATTTTGCGCCCTTGAACGCAGCGTCCATAACTCCGCCGAGACCGCCCGACGCAACTCTGTATCCGTTGTCGACAAGCGCTTTTCCCATGCTGAAAGCGGCTTTGTATTTTTCGCCGTCGGGTTCAATATAGCTGTCGCCTATTATCGAAATCATTTTTCTCATAAAACACCTCGTTATTATTTATATTATCACACTATGCCGACAAGTTCAAGCAAGCCATAACCTTGAAGCCGCATACAAAAAATTGTTGCCGCAAGTGCCCTGTTTTAACCGTCAGCAACATTATAACACTACATATTGTGAAAAATTCAAAAAAATGGTTGAAATGTTAATCAATTAATGGTAAAATTGTTACATAATTTGCAATAAAAGTTGCAGGAGTAAGGTGGAAGTATGATTGATTACAACAAAATTTTGAACCCCGTCGCAAGAGATATGAAGCCCTCGGGCATCAGAAAATTCTTTGAAATCGCCGCAACGAGAAAGGATTGCATATCGCTGGGTGTCGGCGAACCCGACTTTATCACGCCCCAAAAGTTCAGTCAGGCCGGTATCGACAGCATACTGCAAGGCAAAACCCAGTACACCGCCAACGCAGGACTTATGGAACTCCGAAAAGCAATCAGCAAGTATCTCGACGGCTTTATCGGCGTGCACTACGACCCCGCAAGCGAAATAATAATCACCGTCGGTGCTTCCGAAGGTATTGATGCGGCATTCAGAGCGATTTGCGCTCCCGGCGACGAAATTCTCATTCCCGAACCTTGCTTCGTCTGCTACGCTCCCCTGGTTTCGCTGACCGGCGCAACCCCCGTAAGCGTAAAATGCTACATCGAAGACGAATTCAAACTCACCGCCGACGAACTGAAAAAAGCAATCACCCCCAAAACCAAGGGCGTGCTCATAGCTTTCCCCAACAATCCCACGGGCGGCATTATGGAAAAGAGCGACCTCGAAGCGCTCGTTCCGATTATCGAAGAAAACAACCTCATCGTTTTCTCCGACGAAATCTACGGCGAACTGGTCTACAACGGACTGAAATTCACGTCGATAGCCTCTCTCGGCAATATGCGTGAACGCACAATCGTTCTCAGTGGCTTCTCCAAAGCATTCGCAATGACGGGTTGGAGATTGGGTTACATCTGCGCACCCAAAGAGATTATCGACGTTGTGTACAAAATTCACCAATACGGAATTATGTGCGCTCCTACCGCCGCACAATACGCCGCACTTGCAGCGCTCGAAGATTCTTTCGAAAACGATTTTGCGGAAGTGAAACATATGCGTTCCAAGTACGACGAAAGAAGAAGATATCTCGTCGATAGACTCAATGCACTCGGACTCACCTGCTTTGAACCCAGAGGCGCGTTCTATGCTTTCCCCTGCGTCAAATCCACGGGAATGGACGGCGAACAGTTCGCATACGCCCTGCTTGAAGCAAAGAACGTCGCAGTCGTACCCGGCGGCGCATTCGGCGAAAGCGGCAAAGACTTCATCAGAATTTCCTATGCATACTCCGTCGAAGCAATCAAAACCGCTCTCGACAAAATCGAAGAATTCCTCAACGACCTCAAAAAGTAATCAACGTTCAAATCAAAATACCCTCAAAACAAAAGGCGCATCGTTGATGCGCCTTTTGTCTTTATTCTGGTCAGTCAACCCTATTAGTTTTGTCAGTTACATTTATTCTTTTTATGTTTATTGTTTGAAAAAAATATCTGATTTTGATATGTTCTTCAAGTATGTAAACCAGCGTCAAAGTTAAATAAAAGCTAAAAAACGCGCCAACCTCTCCGCCTATAAATATTATAGAAAACATTTTAAATCCTTCCAACCCGCCAATCATAGAAGCATATGCAACCGAAACTGCAAACACAAATATAAAAGCTAGGCAAAAGAAAACATAAAAGAAACACTTTGCATATCTGCACAATTTATCACTATTCATATCCGCCTCCTTTCTCGACATTATGATATAAGAAGATTTCTTCTTTGTCAATAATATTAAGAAGATTACTTCTAAAATGTGAGTATGAGCGTTATTGGAGAAAGGATAAAGGAATTAAGACTTGAACAAGGCGTATCCCAAAGCACTCTCGGCAACTCTATCGGAGTAAGTCAAAAAGCCGTTGACTACTGGGAGCGCGGCGTGAACGAACCGAAAGCAAGCTATATCGTAAAACTTGCGGATTTCTTCAATGTAAGTTCCGATTATCTGCTTGGACGAAAAGAAATGTAACAAATATCCAAATTTCAATTTGCTGACAAATATTTTCACACCAACAAAAAAGGCTTGCAACTTGGCAAGCCTTTTCGTTTTATTTATCTGATAGATTGCGTTCGGAGAAACCGACAAACTATTTGATTTTGTTCATTGCGACATCGTACGCCGCGGCGGTTGCGTTTGCGATTCTGCCAACTTTGTTTGCGTCGCCGATGACAAACACGTTTTTGACCTTGCCTTCGATTTCCTTTGCAAAACCGTTGACGGGACGCGCACCGAGAGAAAGGACGACCGCGTCGCAATCAATTCTGCTCTGTTTCTTGGTCTTGACTTCTTCGACCACCACGCCTTTGTCGTCAATCGACACGAGCTTTGTATTGAGACGGAACGTTGCGCCCGCTTTTTGAAGTTTGGGCATAGCGTCGTCGATGTGCTGGAACCAAGTTCCGGGAGCAACCGTTTTTGCCATTTCGACAAACGTAAGTTTGTTGCCGCCGAGTGCGAGAAGTTCGCCCGTTTCAAGACCGGTCATACCCGTACCGATAACGGCGATTTTCTTGTTCTCGAATTTTACGGTGCCGTCGAGAACCTGAGTCGTGGTAAAGACGTTTGCGCCGTCCGTACCTTTGATGGAACGGGGTCTTACCGCAACAGCACCCGTTGCAACGATGACTGCGCAAGGATTGAGCGCGGTGACTGCTTCAACCGTCGCTTCCGTACCGAAACGGATTTCCGCACCATACTTGCGAGCGTTGGTTTCGAGGTCAACGGAACACCATTTGATTTTCTCTTTGTGAGGTCCTTTGTCTGCAAGGTTAAGCTGTCCGCCGCTTTCGTTTTCTTTTTCAAAGACAACGGGCTTGAAACCGCGACGTCCGAGTATTTCTGCCGCCATAAGTCCCGCAGGGCCTGCGCCGACGATTGCCACCGTTCTGCCGTTTCCGTCTTTGGGGAGATTGGCAAAACGTTTCTCTTCGCCAAGCGTGGGATTGACCGTGCAGCAACCGTGCTGACCGCGGTATGCGTTTGCCATCATGCTCTCTATGCAGTACAAGCAGTTGATGCAACGTTTGACTTCGTTGCTTCTGCCTTCCTTAACCTTGTTTGCCCAATGCGGGTCGGCAATGTGAGGTCTGCCGAGGCACACGAAATCCTGAATTCCCGCTTCGAGCTGGCTTTCCGCCTGTTCGGGCGAACGAATGAGGTTTGCGGCAAGAATGGGTACTGTCGTGACCTCTTTTTTGACGGCTTCCGCCATATAGGCTCTCCAACCGCATTCGAAGGAAGTAGGTTCCAACCAATAGTTGTATGTATCGTATGCGGCGGATGAAACGTCGATTGCGTCGGCACCTGCCTCAACAAACGCCTTCGCGTACTTCACACCGGTATCGAGTGCATAACCTTTTCCGGGTTGTCCGATTTTGGCATAGCATTCGTCGACGGCAAGACGTACGACGACGGGATAATCCTTGCCGCAAGCGACTTTTATACCCTTAATTATTTCAACGACAAAACGCGCTCTGTTCTCGAAACTTCCGCCGTATTCGTCCGTTCTTCTGTTGGTGTTGGGGCTGAGGAACTGTTGCAGCAGATAACCGTGTGCAGCGTGGAGTTCTACACCGTCAACACCTGCTTTCTGGCAACGCACCGCCGCGTCGATAAACTGTTGAATGAGTTGTTTGACTTCGCGGTGACGCAGTCCTCTGACGTGTCCGCCCGCAACCTTGCTGGGTTCGCATTTGGAAGGACCTGCGGATGCGGGAATGAGGTTTTTTTCAATAAGTTTGTCCGCAAACTTCGGAGCAAGTTTGAAGATAAGGTTCGGGAAAGACTTACAAACTTTGGAAACCGCATTGGTGAGAGGTACGGTGTGCACCATGGGGCCTACGTTCTGTCTGCCGGGGTGATGCAACTGTACAAACAGTTTGGTGTCGTGACGGTGTATGCGCTTCACCAGTTCTTTCATGGGCTCGATGTTGCTGTCGTGCGACATTGCAAGCTGGTTGAATGCGCTGGCACCGTGTACGTCGTTGACGCGCGTGATTTCGGTGATGATAAGACCCGTTCCGCCGATTGCACGTTCTTCGTAGTAGTCCATCAGCATTTCGGTGGGACAACCGTCGGGTCTGCCGAAACCTACCATCATAGGCGGCATTACTATTCTGTTTTTGACTTCGCAAGTGCCTATCTTCATAGGCGAGAAAAGAAGTTTGTAGTCCATAATATTCTCCGTTATCAAATGCGGAAGACCGCTGTTATTTTACTCGTTTGTAGTTTCCCGTAAGCGCGGCAAGCTGCGTTTCGAACGGCATATCGCCCTTTTTCATACCGAAAGGCAAAGTTGTTTCGATAAGTTCGTAAACAGCGTCGTTTTCGCTCTTTCCGACGTAAGCGTACTTGACCGTTGCACCTGCGCTCTTGAACGTTGCCGCCTGCAACACTTTCAGTCCCTCTTTTTCAACGTGTTTGATTGCCTCGTCGAGGTTCTTTACGTTGTACTGAATGTGGTGGATTGCCTCTCCGTGATTGGCAAGGAAAGTCGTGTATATGTTCTCGTCGCCTTGCGGATAAATAAGTTCGATGACTGTATGCCCTTTTCCGCCGAAGTAAAGCGTAACGTTGCAGTTGCGTTTTTCGCCGCGATACGTCATATCGAGGGGCGTATCGTAAGTAAGCTCATACCATTTCTTAATGCCGAAAAGACGGGAGTAATGCTCTTTTGCCGCCTGCAAATCTTTTACGACTATGCCGACGTGACCTATTTTGCCGAATTTCATAAATACCTCACGGAAACTTTGTAAACTCTGTTTACAAGTGTACCATATGTGTTCACACAAGTCAACGCAAACAATTAAAAAGCGCGCTATTTGCGCGCTTTCCGACTTTATTTGAGTCCGTGCTGAACCTTGTAGACGTTGACCGTATTCTGCAACAGCATTGTGACCGTCATAGGTCCGACGCCGCCGGGAACGGGAGTGATGTAGGAACATTTCGGTGCGACTTCCGCAAAGTCCACGTCACCGCAGAGTTTGCCGTTTTCGTCGCGGTCCATACCTACGTCGATTACAACCGCGCCTTCTTTTACCATATCGGCTTTCAGGAACTTCGCAACACCAATCGCTACGCAAACTATGTCGGCTTTGCTTGTGATTTCACCGAGATTTTTCGTGCGGCTGTGGCAGATTGTGACCGTTGCGTTTTTGTCGAGAAGCAGTTGAGCAAGCGGTTTTCCGACAAGGTTGGAACGTCCGATTACAACCGCATTCTTGCCTTCGAGTTCAATGCCGTAGTACTCGAACAACTTCATCACGCCGTAAGGCGTGCAAGGAATGACTTCGGGTTCGCCTACCCACAGTTTGCCCTTCTGAACGAAATGGCAACCGTCCACGTCTTTTGCAGGGTCGATAGCACGGAGCAACGCCGCCTCGTCGAGATGTTTGGGAACGGGAAGTTGAAGAAGTATACCGTTTACGTCGGGGTCTGCGTTGAGTTCGCGGATTTTGCCGAGAACTTCGTCGAACGTGGAGTTCGCGTCCATTTTCACGAGTGTGGACTGAATGCCGACTTCACCGCAACCGTTGATTTTGTTGCGCACATACACCTGACTTGCGGGGTTGTCGCCTACGAGTATAACCGCAAGCCCGATTTTGCCGCACTTGTCCTGAGGCAAAGCCTCAACCTGTCTTTTTATGTCGTCTCTCGTCTTTGCGCTGACGAGTTTGCCGTCGATTATGTTCATATTTCTCCTTTGAATTTCCTTGCAGAATATCGGACGTTATCTGTTGTTCACGTAGCTTGTGTTCTTCTGAATGACGTCGTGTGCGCCGCCTTCGGTTATGCTTGTTGCCGAAACAACGGTCATCTTCGCGGTTTCCTGCAACTGTTTGATGGTTATCGCACCGCAGTTGCACATTGTGGAACGCACCTTGTAAAGGCTCTTTTCGACATTGTCTTTGAGACGTCCCGCATAAGGAACGTAGCTGTCGACGCCTTCTTCGAAACTGAGTCCGGATTTGCCGCCGAGGTCGTAACGCTGCCAGTTACGTGCGCGGTTGCTGCCCTCGCCCCAATACTCTTTGACATAGTTGCCGTTGATGTTGAGTTTGTTTGTCGGGCTTTCGTCGAAACGCGCAAAGTAACGACCGAGCATAAGGAAGTCCGCACCCATTGCGAGCGCAAGGGTCATGTGGTAGTCGTGAACAATGCCGCCGTCCGAGCAAATCGGAATGTAAATGCCAGTTTTTTCGAAGTATTCGTTACGCGCCGCCGCAACTTCGATAAGCGCGCTTGCCTGTCCTCTGCCGATACCTTTCTGTTCACGGGTAATGCAGATGGAACCACCGCCGATACCTACTTTCACAAAGTCTGCACCAGCTTCGGCAAGGAACATGAATCCGTCGCGGTCAACAACGTTGCCTGCGCCGACTTTCACGCTGTCGCCGTAATTTTTGCGGATATAATCGAGCGTTCTCTTCTGCCAGATTGTATAGCCCTCGGAAGAGTCTATGCAAAGCACGTCCGCTCCCGCTTCGACAAGTGCGGGAACTCTCTTTTCATAGTCGAGCGTGTTGATGCCCGCGCCGACCATATAACGTTTGCTTCCGTCAAGCAGTTCGAGAGGATTTTCCTTGTGCTGTGCATAGTCCTTTCTGAATACGAGGTACATAAGGTTTCCTTCGTCGGATACGATGGGAATGGTGTTGAGTTTGTGTTCCCAGATTATATCGTTCGCATCCGCAAGGCTGGTGCCGATGGGCGCGGTTACGAGTTTTTCGAGAGGGGTCATAAACTCTTTGACTTTGAGGTCGGGCGACATTCTGCTGACGCGGTAGTCACGGCTTGTGACAATACCGAGCAACTTGCCGCTGGAACTTCCGTCGTGCGTGATTGCGATTGTGTTGTGACCTTTTCTCTGCACGAGTTCGAGAACGTCCGCAAGCGTGTTGTCGGGAGTAAGATTGGAGTCGGACACGACAAAACCCGCCTTGTAGTTTTTCACGCGTCTGACCATAGCGGCTTCGTTTTCGACGGACTGCGAGCCGTAGATGAACGACATACCGCCTTCGCGTGCCAACGCAATCGCCAGCGTGTCGTTACTGACTGACTGCATTATGGCGGAAACGAGCGGAATGTTCAGAGAAATCGCAGGCTCCTCGCCTTTATTGAATTTGACGAGAGGTGTGCGCAAACTGACGTTCGCGGGAATACAATTCTCGTCGGTATATCCGGGTATCAAAAGGAACTCACTGAAAGTTCTTGAAGGTTCTTCGAAATATTTTGCCATAATGCCTCCTGATTATTTGAAGTAATGTACTGCCGAATCAAACATTCTGATGTCGTAATTGCCGACCACGTTCTTATAAAGTCCGCAGTCGATACGTTCGCTGTGTCCCATCTTGCCGAACACGCGGCCGTCGGGAGAAGTTATGCCTTCGATTGCCATATCGCTGTTGTTGGGGTTGAACGCAACGTCGGACGAGGGGTTGCCGTCGAGGTCGACGTACTGCGTTGCAATTTGTCCGTTGTCGACAAGGCGTTTGAGCCACTCTGCCGTAGCGATAAATCTGCCCTCACCGTGCGAAATCGGGACATTGACGATGTCGCCGACGTTCATGAGAGAAAGCCACGGAGAAAGGTTGGAGCAAATTCTCGTTCTTACTATGCGCGACTGGTGACGTGCAATCGTGTTATAGGTAAGCGTCGGATAATCCGCGTCGGCGTCCACAATGTCGCCGTGCGTGACAAGTCCGAGTTTGATGAGCGCCTGGAAACCGTTGCAGATACCCGCCATAAGACCGTCGCAGTGTCCAAGCAGTTCGCGCACGGCGTCTGCAACTCTTGCGTTGCGGAAGAAGGACGTGATGAACTTGCCGCTTCCGTCGGGTTCGTCACCGCCGGAGAAACCGCCGGGGATAAACACTATCTGCGCATTCGCCGTCTTTTCGGCAAACACGCGCGCGGACTCCGCGATAGAATCCGCAGTCAGGTTGTTGACAACGAAAATTTCCGGTTCGGCACCTGCTCTGCGTATGGCTTTCGCACTGTCGTATTCGCAGTTGGTTCCGGGGAACACAGGAATGAGCACGCGGGGTTTTGCAATGTGGTATGACGGTTTGACCTTGCAACCCGCGGTATAAGATACGGGAGCAATGATACCGTTACCCTGCTTGATGTTGCAAGCAAAAACGGGTTCCAGTTTGTTTTCGTAAATTTCCGAAAGCGCGCCGAGCGCAACTTTTTCCGCGCCGTAAACAAACTGCTTTTCTTCGGTGATTTTGCCGAGAAGTCTGCCGTCCTTGACGTCGTCGGAACACTCGATGACGAACGCACCGTATTTGTATCCGAATATGTCGTCAAGCGTAAGTTCTTTGTCGAACGCGAAACCGAAACCGTTGCCCATGCAGGATTTGAGTACGCCTTCCGCAACGCCGCCGTAGGTAGGCGTAAACGCAGCATAGACTTTACCCGCACGCATAAGGTCGGTAACCTTGTCAGCGTTTTCGAGGAAACGAGCCGCAACGGGCAATCCGTCTTCGCCGTAAGGACATTCGATAATGCGCACCTGACGTCCCGCGGCTTTGAAATCGTTGGAAAGAATATTCTCGTTTTTCTCGGTCGTAACCGCAAAGGACACTAGCGTTGGCGGTACGTCGATATGTTCGAAAGTGCCGCTCATACTGTCCTTGCCGCCTATCGCGCCGATACCGAGGTCGCGTTGCGCTCTGTACGCGCCGAGAAGTGCGGCAAGAGGCTTGCCCCAGCGTTCGGGACGGTTCATCGGCTTTTCGAAATACTCCTGGAAAGTGAGATAAACGTCCTCGAAACGGGCACCTGCGCAGATGAGTTTCGCAACGCTTTCGACGACGGCGGTATAGGCTCCGCGGAAGGGGCTCTGTTCGCTCAAATAAGGGTTAAAGCCCCAAGACATAAGCGAACAAGTGCTTGTTTCGCCTTTTTCGACGGAAACCTTGTTGACCATGCACTGTATGGGAGTGAGCTGGTTTTTGCCGCCGAAAGGCATAAGAACGGTGCCCGCTCCTATTGTGCTGTCAAAGCGTTCGGACAGTCCGCGTTTGGAACAAACGTTGAGGTCGTCGGCAAGCGTTTTCATTCCTTCCGCAAAATCGGAAGGTATTGCTTTTCCGAGTTTTTCGGGAGCGACGACCGTTGCCGTCGTGTGCTTTTCGGCACCGTTGGAATTGAGAAAATCGCGCGACAAATCGACGATGATTTTGCCGTTCCATTTCATTTTCAGTCTGCGCTCTTCCGTAACCTTGGCAACAACGGTTGCTTCGAGATTTTCGGCGTATGCAAGCGCTTTGAACTTCTCTACGTTTTCGGGCGCAACCACAACCGCCATTCTTTCCTGCGATTCGCTGATTGCAAGTTCGGTGCCGTCAAGACCTTCGTATTTCTTGGGTACGGCGTTAAGGTCGATTTCAAGTCCGTCGGCAAGTTCGCCTATCGCCACGGACACACCGCCTGCGCCGAAGTCGTTGCAACGTTTGATAATGAGCGACGCTTCGCTGTTGCGGAAAAGACGTTGGAGTTTGCGTTCTTCGGGAGCGTTACCCTTCTGGACTTCCGCCCCGCAAGCCGCAAGGGACTCCGTGCTGTGCGCCTTGGAACTTCCCGTCGCTCCGCCGCAACCGTCACGTCCCGTGCGTCCGCCGAGAAGTATGACGACGTCGTCGGGAGCGGGACATTCGCGCACTACGTTGCGTGCGGGTGCCGCGCCGGTGACCGCGCCTATTTCAAGTCGTTTTGCGACGTATCCTTCGTGATAAATTTCGTCGACAATTCCCGTTGCAAGACCGATTTGGTTGCCGTAAGAACTGTAACCTGCCGCCGCAGTCGTCACGATTTTCTTCTGCGGAAGTTTTCCTTTCATTGTTTCGGAAAGCGGTTTCAAAGGATTGCCCGCACCCGTAACACGCATAGCGGAATAAACATACGCTCTTCCCGAAAGCGGGTCGCGGATTGCGCCGCCTATGCAGGTAGCGGCACCGCCGAAAGGTTCGATTTCGGTGGGGTGATTGTGCGTTTCGTTCTTGAACAGCAACAGCCAGTCTTCGTCTTTTCCGTCGACGTCGACTTTGATTTTGACCGTGCAAGCGTTGATTTCTTCGGACTCGTCAAGTTTGTCGAGTTTGCCTTCCTTGCGGAGCTGTTTTGCCGCAATGGTGGCAATGTCCATCAGGTTGATGGGCTTATGTGTTCTGCCGAGCTGTTCTCTGCCTTTCAGATATTCATTCCAAGCGGCTTCCGCGGCAGGGTCTTCGAACTTGACGCCGTCAATAGTCGTAAGGAATGTGGTATGACGGCAATGGTCGGACCAGTATGTGTCAATCATACGGATTTCCGTAAGCGTGGGTTCGCGCTTTTCGGACGCGAAATAATCGCGGCAGAAACGCACGTCGTCCGCGTCCATTGCAAGACCGTATTTCTTTACGAAATCGCCGAGTCCCTTTTCGTCGAGAGAAATAAAGCCGTTCAAAGTTTCCACTTCCGTGGGAACCGCATATTCGGCTTTGAGCGTTGCGGGAAGTTCGAAACCCGCTTCGCGGCATTCGACGGGGTTGATGACAAACTTCTTTATCTTTTCGACGTCGGATTTTGTTATGTCGCCGTACAGAAGATAAATTTTAGCCGTTGCGACAAGTGGTCTTTCCTTGCAGGAAACAATCTGTATACACTGCGCGGCGGAGTCTGCTCTCTGGTCGAACTGACCGGGCAAAGGTTCGACACCGAACACCGCAACTGCACCGTCTTCTGCGATTTCGTCCGAAACCACGTCAAGCTGCGGTTCGGAAAAGATGTTGCGTTTTGCGTATTCGAACAGTTCACCGTCCACGCCTTCGACATCGTAGCGGTTGACCACTCTTACCTTGTTCAATCCGCGGATACCGAGCATTCCCGTAGCGTCGGCAAACAAAGCGCGTGCTTCTGCTGCGAGTTCGGGTTTCTTTTCGACGAATACTCTGTAAACCATATTCACTCCTCTTTTGCGGCGGCGAGAGCGCGCGCGCCGATATCGTGTCTGTAAAACGCGTTGGCAAACGAAACTTTGTCAACTTTCTCGTATGCTTTCTTGACTGCCTCGGAAAGTTCGGGTGCGGTTGCGACAACACCGAGTACGCGTCCGCCCGAAGTCAGAAGTTTGCCATCTTCGAGTTTCGCGCCCGCGACGTAGATGTCGTTTTCCGCTCCGTCGGCAAAAGTGATTTCGAAGCCCGTTAGATATTTTGCGGGATAACCTTCCGACGCCATAACAACGCAGCAAGCGGACTTATCCGCAAACTTCACTTCAACCTGCGACAGTCTTTCTTCCGTGCAGGCAAGCATAATTTCCAACAAGTCGCTTTCGAGCAAAGGCAGTACAACCTGTGTTTCGGGGTCGCCGAAGCGGCAGTTGTACTCGATGACCTTCGGACCTTTTTCGGTGAGCATAAGACCGAAATACAAACATCCCTTGAACGGTCTTCCTTCTGCTTTCATTGCGCGAATGGTGGGCAGGAAAATGGTGTCCATGCACTCTTTTGCGATTTCCGCAGTGTAATAGGGGTTGGGTGCAACCGTACCCATACCGCCCGTATTGAGTCCGCGGTCACCGTCAAGCGCACGTTTGTGGTCCATACTGGACACCATGGGCACAACTGTTTCGCCGTCCGTAAAGGACAAGACGGAAACTTCGGGGCCGGTCAGGAACTCTTCGATGACGACTTTGCTTCCGCTCTCTCCGAACGCTTTGTCGCGCATCATGGAAAGAACGGCGTCTTCGGCTTCCTGTTTGTTTGCGGCAATGATAACGCCTTTTCCGAGCGCAAGTCCGTCGGCTTTTACGACGATGTTTCCTTCATTCAGGGAGCGCACGTACTCAACCGCTTTGTCCGCGTCGTCGAACGTTTCGTATGCGGCGGTCGGAATGCCGTATTTTTTCATCAGTTCTTTGGAAAACGCTTTGCTTCCTTCGATGATAGCGGCGTTCTTGCGCGGTCCGAAACAAGGAATACCCGCGTTTTCAAGGGCGTCGACGGCACCGAGCACAAGCGGGTCGTCGGGAGCGACAACGGCATAATCCACGGAATTCTTCACCGCGAAATCGACAATGGCGGGAATATCTTTTGCACCGATCGGCACACACTCCGCAAGTGCGGCAATACCGCCGTTTCCGGGAAGCGCGTAAATTTTATCGGATTTCGGGCTCTTTGCAAGCGCCTTGATTATTGCGTGTTCGCGTCCGCCAGAACCTACTACGAGAATTTTCATATTTCACCGATTCCAACAATTTTTCGTCGCAAAGTTACCTTCCAACCGTCCGCATTTCGATACTATCAACTTGCGGCAAGTTGCATTTTCAGACTTTATGCGACTGTTTCGTATATTTCAAGTTTGTTTTATGTTGATTACACTACCTTACCGAACTTTCGGCTCAATGGTGGAAGAGACGCATACCCGTAAACGCCATTGCAATGCCGAGTTTGTTGCAAGTGTCGATGACGAGGTCGTCACGCACAGAGCCGCCCGGTTCCGCAATGTACGAAACACCGCTCTTGTATGCGCGCACGACGTTGTCGTCGAATGGGAAGAACGCGTCGGAGGCAAGGGATACGCCTTTGATTGTGTCGAGGTATGCGCGTTTCTCTTCACGGGTAAATAGGTCGGGTTTTACGGCAAACCACTTCTGCCATTCGCCTTCCGCAAGCACGTCGTCCGCGTCGTCGGAAAGGTAAATGTCGATGATGTTGTTCTTTTCGGGTCTGCCTACTCCGTTCGCGAACTGCAAACCGAGAACCTTGTCGTGTTGACGTAGTTGCCAGAGATCGGCTTTCTGTCCCGCAAGACGTGTGCAATGTATTCTGGACTGCTGACCTGCACCGACGCCTATTGCCTGTCCGTCGACCGCATATGCCACGGAGTTGGATTGAGTGTATTTGAGCGTGATGAGCGCAATTATAAGGTCGGTTGCCGCGTCGTCGGGAATTTGTTTTTCGGTCACGACGTTTTCAAGCAGCGCGCGGTTGATTGCGAAATTGTTTCTGCCCTGCTCGAACGTTATGCCGAAAACCTGTTTGCGTTCGATTTCCCGCGGCACGTAAGACGGGTCGATTTTAACGATGTTGTATGCGCCCTTTCTTTTGGTTTTGAGAATTTCGAGAGCTTCGGGAGAATAGGACGGAGCGATGATACCGTCGGAAACTTCGCGTGCGATTATTCTAGCGCAGGTCGCGTCGCATTCGTCGCTTAATGCAATCCAATCGCCGAAAGACGACATTCTGTCCGTTCCGCGTGCTCTTGCGTATGCGCAGGCAATGGGGCTGTCGTCAAGTCCTTCGATGTCGTCGACAAAACACGCCTTTTTAAGTTTGTCGTTGAGTTTTTTGCCGATTGCGGCGGACGTGGGGCTGACGTGTTTGAAAGAGGTTGCGGCACACTGTCCCGTAGCTTCCTTGATTTCCTTGACAAGCTGCCAGCTGTTGAACGCGTCGAGGAAATTGATGTATCCGGGACGTCCGCACAGGATTTCTATGGGCAGGTCGCTTCCGTCCTGCATAAAAATTCTGGAAGGTTTCTGATTGGGGTTGCAACCGTATTTCAACTCGAATTCTTTCATATATTCTCCTGTCGCAAATGGTTATTTGACGTTTTTGTTGAAAAGTCTGGACGTACGACGTTTGGTCGCAAGGTCGATGAAACTGACGTAAAGCGAAACCTTGTTGTCGGGATTGAGCGAATTCCAGATTTCGTTTGCGAAAGTGTCGATGTCGGAGGGAATTGCCACGCGTCTGGGTTCGCCCGTAAAAGTGGGAATGGGGTTACCGTCGCAGTTGTACGTGTGAATGAAATGTCCGAGTCCGTCGAGAGGTTCGTAGCGATAGCAGTATCTGTTGCACGCAGAACCCTTTTCGTCGGCGCTTTTCAGAATGGACAGCTTATACGTGAACCCTTCGTCAAGGTCGATTATGCCGCTGATACGAGGGGTATAGTTGGGTGCGTCGGGTTCAAACTCTCTCTTTTCGAGAGCAAGTGCGAAACTCTCCCCTGCAAGAAGTCCGTCCACGACCGTGTCCGTCTGGTCGCCGTTGGTGACAACCCACTTGTTCCAGACTCTGCGCACGGGAGAATAAATGATAAGGGACGGGTCTTCGACTTTGCTTTCGTCAAAAGGATAAATCGTGAGTTCGTCCTCTTTCTCCACGAACACACGGTTGCGGCTGTTTTCGCTTCTGCCCATAATGAAATAGGCAAACGCCGCGTGACGGCCGTCTTTGGTTTTCCCGAGAACAATGCCTCTCCCGGGATAAGAATTTTCTTTCAGCAGTTTTCCGATTTTTTCAACGTCGTAAATACTCATATCGTCCTCGGTAATATTCTGTGCGCGGCTTCCGATTGCTCGTGGTTTTCGGAAACCGAACGCTTGTTTTAATGTCTTGTTATTAATTTTCGCAAATCAAATCTTTTGCAACTTTTTCCACAGCCGCGGGAAGAAGTTTCCATTCCGCCTCTTCCATAACCCGCCTTTGCAGGATTTCGGGGGTGTCGCCTTCGTGTACGGCAACTTCCTTTTGGAAAATTATTTCGCCGCCGTCGGGTATTTCGTTGACGAAATGCACCGTAGCACCCGTGACTTTTTCACCTGCCGCGAGTACGGCTTCGTGAACTTTGAGTCCGTAGAACCCTTTTCCGCAGAACTTCGGAATGAGCGACGGGTGAACGTTCAGAATGCGGTCGGCATAGCGCGAAGTGAACTTCTCTGACAGAATGCTCATAAATCCCGCAAGAACTATAAGTCTTATTCCTGCATTGTCAAGCGCGCCGATTATCGCGTTTTCGAACGCTTCCTGCGACGGAAAGTCCTTTTTCTCGGCAACGAATGTCGCAATCCCCGCTTTTTCCGCACGCTGCAACGCGTAGGCTTCTTTGTGATTGGACACCACAAGTGCAATGTGAGCGGAGTTTATAATACCGCTTTTTTCAGCGTCGATGAGAGCCTGCAAATTGGTTCCACCACCTGACACCAGAACTGCAACGGGTACTCTTTCCACGGTCACCTCAGCAAATGACGACTTTGTCGTCGGACTCGATTATCTCGCCGACGATATAGGCGTCTTCTCCGTTTGCGCGGAGCACTTCGAGCGCGCGGTCGGCATCTTCTTTCGCCACAACGACGCTCATGCCAACGCCCATGTTAAAGGTGTTGAACATATCGCGTTCGGGCACACCGCCCTCTTTTGCGATAAGGTCAAACACGGGAAGCACTCTGACGTCGGACTTGCGGATTTTCGCCCCCAGTCCTGCGGGAATGCTGCGCGGAATATTTTCGTAGAAACCGCCGCCCGTAATGTGCGACACGGCTTTGACCGTGACAGCCTCGAAAAGCGCGAGCATGGGTTTGACGTATATTTTGGTAGGGGTAAGCAACGTTTCACCGAGCGATTTTCCGCCGAGCTCCGCACGGGGTGCGGTAAGGTCGCTTTCGGCAAAAACCTTGCGGACGAGAGAAAAACCGTTGGAGTGAACGCCGCTGGACGGCAACGCTATGACAACGTCGCCTGCCTTCATTTTGCTGTTGTCGAGTATCTTGTCTTTGTCGACGACGCCGACGGCAAATCCCGCGAGGTCGTATTCGTTGACGGGATAGAACCCGGGCATTTCGGCTGTTTCTCCGCCGATAAGGGACGCGCCCGACTGAACGCAACCTTCGGCTACGCCGGAAACTATTGCGGCTATTTTCTCGGGAACGTTCTTTCCGCAAGCGATGTAATCGAGGAAAAACAGGGGTTTCGCTCCGCAGCAGATGACGTCATTGACGCACATGGCGACGCAGTCGATACCGATTGTGTCGTGCTTGTCGAGCATAAACGCATATTTGAGTTTCGTACCCACGCCGTCCGTGCCGCTGACCAGAACGGGTTTTTTGATGCCCGTAAGGTCGAGTTCGAACAGTCCGCCGAAACCGCCTATATCGGACAACGCACCGCTAGTCATTGTGCGCGCGATATGCGACTTCATAAGTTCGACGGCTTTGTAACCTGCCGTGATGTCTACGCCTGCGCTTTTATAGCTTTCGCTGAAAGATTTTTCCATATCACACCTTACTTTGCGTTGAGTTGTCTGTCTTTTTCGAGAACCGCGGCTTTGTCGGCTTCGCGTTTTGCCGCAAGTTTGGCGGCGAGTTCGGGCTCGCTTACGGCGAGTATCTGAACGGCAAGCAAAGCGGCGTTTGCAGCTCCGTCGATTGCAACTGTCGCAACGGGAATGCCTGCGGGCATCTGAACCGTGGAAAGAAGCGCGTCAAGTCCGTCAAGCGTGGAACTTTTCACGGGGATGCCGATTACGGGAAGTACCGTTGAAGCGGCAAGAGCTCCCGCAAGGTGAGCGGCTTTGCCTGCGGCGGCAATGATTACGCCAAATCCGTTTTGGGCGGCGTTTTCCGCAAAAGATTTCGCTTCGAGAGGGGTGCGGTGCGCGGAATAAACGTGCGCTTCGTACTCCACTCCGAATGCGGCAAGAGTGTCCATTGCTTTGCTGACGACGGGCAAATCGCTGTCGCTGCCCATGATTACGGCAACCTTTTTCATACTACCTCCGAACGTTCAAAAAAAGGCAGTTTGCACACGCAAAACTGCCCTGTTTATCCTATACAGCCGATTTCACGGCAGAAATCCGCACCGCACACCGCGCCGTAGTGAGAGGCGCTCGCGGGCAAACGGAATACCGTTTTTATGGATACATTTCCGCCTGAAAATTGCATAGTCAAATAATACACCATTTAACGGTCGTTGTCAAAAATTTGAATGCGGTTTTTGAAAGAAAATAAAATATATTGCGGTTTTATGAAAACGGCATACCACATTCGGTATGCCGTTCCTCTGAATATCGTTGTTTTCTCATTCCGAACGGAGTTTTGCTCCGCAATACTGACAGAATTTCCCGCTGCCGTCGCCTGTCGGCGCGCCGCACGAAGGACAAAACGCGGGTTTTGACTCGTCTCTCACCATATCGACATACGCCGCATTCGGCATGGCAAGCGCGATATAATCGTCATACGCGGTTTTTGCATCCGCATCGGACATGGCAATCGACTTTTTCGCCACAACTACGTCGGCAACGATTTCGTAATCGGGCAGCAACCCCTGCGCAACGCATTTCTTGACCGTTTCGGCGGTGCGCGTCATATATGCGGCTTCCGCAACGGGGCTCAACGACACCAAAACGCTGTAATCGGAGCTTTCAACTCTGTCGAGGAGATTGACAAGTCCCGCAAGTCTTGCACGTTTTGTGCTGAAAACGCTGAGCAAAGCGCCCCCTAGCACAAACCCGAAAAACGGTATCATCGCAAAAAACATATTGATTTTTCCCATTGTCGTGACGGTGGCAATTCCGACAGCGGCAAAACTAATAAAAGACGCCGCAATCAATGCAATGCAACAATAGACGGCAATGCCGAAAATCTTATGTTTTTTTCTCGCGTCGGGCACAACCGTATCAATCGTGGGAGGATTTACAATTATAGCCATAAAAATCTCCGTGGTTCGTTTAATGAGATTATAGCAGAAAACACATCTCAAATCAACATCGGCACCATACTTCCCCGACACATTTTGAATTTCGACAATTCCCGAATACCCCACTCCTGCGCATTGCAATGGCGCGACTTGACATTCTAGCACCAAGGTGCTAGAATTATCAAAAGGAGTTTGATATGCAGATACAAGTTCAGGTTGCAAGCAGAATTAAGGAACTTATGAAGGAAAACAATCTCAATCAGGTCGGACTTGCCGAGAAAATCGGGCTCAAACAGAACACCATCAGCGCGTGGTTGCTCGGCAAAAAAGAACCGAGTATTCGCAGTCTCTGGCTGCTCGCCGATTATTTCAACACAGACATCGATTACATCGTAGGTCGCAAAGATTATTGATTGCGCGTCGCGCAGGCGTGCGCAATGCGCGCATTATGCGCGCAAGATGATACTAAACTGATTATAATGAGTACGCGTGTGACGAGTGCACGATTATGAGTACACGTAGTTATGAGTGCGCGTGATTGAATTTGAACACGTCCACCTTGACTGCATATTTGCAAATTGTTGTTCGGCAACTTTGCAACATTTGAAAACCGCTTTGCGGAAATTTCCGAAATTTACCGAATTTTCAAATCGGACTAAAATATCCGTTCTTTCGAACAAATCAATCAGTATATAAACACGCACGAAAGTATGAGCACGGCAAGAAAACCGAAGCTCATTGCGTGATAGACAACCAGGTACTTCCCTGCTTTTTTCGGTTCGATTGCGCAGAACTGTTTGAACGTGATAAGGCTTGCAAGCGAAGAAATCAGCGTTCCGCAACCGCCTATGTTGACGGCAACAAGCAACGGAGCGTAGGTGTCCGTAAATCCCGAAAGCAGTATAGCCGACGGAACGTTGCTTATGAACTGACAGCAGAACGCGCCCGTAAGCAAGGTGTTTTTTTCAAGCAAACCGCCGAAAAATTCGCTTACGGCGGGAATTCTGGACAAGTTGCCCGAAAAAACGAAGAACATCATAAAAGTGAGCAGAAGCGCATAATCGACGTCTTTCAGGGCTTTTCTGTCCATAACGAGCAGAACGGGAATTACAAGCAAACCCGTCCAGTAAGGAACGGCACGGAAAACTATCGCGATTGCGTATGCAAACATCGCAAAATACACCACCGCCCGTTTGACGTTGAGTTTTGCAATCTGCTGTTCTTCGCATACGAGCGGTTCTTTTTTGACGAAAACGCAGCAAAGCGCAATCAAAACCAACGATATCGCGGTCGGTATCGCCATTATTTTGAAAAATTCACCCGTCGGAATGTTGAAAGTGTTGTAAAGATAGAGGTTTTGCGGATTGCCGAAAGGCGTAATCATACCGCCGAGGTTTGCGGCGATTGTCTGCATAACGAACGTGAACGGCATATATTTGTGTTTGTCTTCCGCGGCAAGCACGAATATTCCGAGCGGCAAAAACGTAATCAGCGCCATGTCGTTTGCAATCAGCATGGACGCTACGTATGTAATGAAAACAAGCGCGGTTATGGACGCTCGCGTGGTTTTGAAGACTTTGATTATGTTTCTTGCCAGAATGCGGAAAAACATAATGTTTCTGAGCGCGGCAATGACTGCCAGCATACAGAACAGACTGACAAGCGTTTTCCAGTCAAAGTAGTCGGCGTAAGCGGCGTCGGGCGGAACGAAAATGCAGGAAATCGCGGCGACAACGGTTGCAACAAGCAAAACGACGTTCTTTTTGCAGAACGCCGCCACTTTGTGCAAAAATCTGTTGAACGGTTTTTCGTCGCGGTGGTTGTATTTGTCGTCGTTGACAAGCGTAACCGATACGGACGAAAGTTGTTTTGCGATATCCATAGTGACTCCGTACCCCTATTCCAAACGAGGATTTTAGCACTATGAATTTATGCAGTCAACCGAATAAAAGCAACAAATTACCCGTGTAATATTTTTGTTCAGCCTATGCCGATTTCGGCAAGAGCCGCGACCACTTCCCGACCCCATTTTTCGCTTTCTTCCTTGATTGGGGAATGCGCGGAATTTTCAAACCAAATCCATTTTTTGAACGGCGCGTCAAGCGCGTCAAACCACTCTTTCGCAAGCTCGGACGGCGTGTTGTAGTCGTGTTTGCCTTGCGTGATTATCACGGGTACTTCGAGTTTTTTCACCGTTTCGCCGAAATGGTAGTTAACCACCTGCCCCCACAGATAATCGGACAGATAAAGCGCTCCGCGCGCGTATTTCGCAACGTCACCGAGCGTGTATTCTTTGGTTTTGAGAAGAGGGAGCAACAAGGATTTGACAAGTCCGTCGCGGTAGTTGTAGTCCGACCCGCCGTAACGCACCAGACAATCGCGTTGCAACATCATTGCTTTCTGCGAAGGATATTCGCCTTTGACGGGGGAATTTGCTTTGAGTTTTTCGGCGGTTTTCTTCTCCCCTGCCTTTTGTGCTTCTTCCACGCAGAAACGGTGCGAAAGTTCTTCGTTTTTCCAGCCGTCCACGAACTGCCCCTGCCCTATGTATGCGGCAATTTTGTCAGGATAACGCACAGCGGCAAGAACGCCGAGCACCGAACCCCAGCTGTGCCCTTCGAGCACCACTTTTCGGACGCCGAATTTGCCTGTAAGATAATCCAGCATAAACTCTACGTCTTCCACATAGTCGTCGACGGTCAGCTGCTGTTTGCGGATATTCTTGTTGTAACTCTTGCCCGACCCGCGCTGGTCCCAACACACCATTGTAAATTTTTCGGCAAGTTCCGACTGTTTTTCTATGACCCAATGCCTGTCGCAAACCCCGGGGCCGCCGTGCAGAAACAGCATTACGGGCAATCCGCATTTGCGCGCAAGCACACGGATATTCATAATTTCGTCGTTTACGGTTATGCTTTCGGAATAATTGAGTTCGTAGTCGTTCATATCACAGCCCTTTCATTATGGTGTCGAGTTCTTCTTCAATCATTTTATTGCGTTTTACGGACGGTTTTCTGATAACTCTGCCGCTTGCAATCACCGTTCTGACATTACGGAGCACCGTGAGGTCGTCAACGGGATTTGAATCGACAAGTATTATGTCTGCGGATTTTCCGACTTCAATCGAACCCGTGATTTTGTCCATACCCAAAATTTCTGCATTGCCGAGCGTTGCGACACGCAACGACTGTTCGGGGGTAAAACCGCCTACTTTGTGGAAGTACACGACCTCACGCCAGAAATCGTACTGCGTGCAGAAAGGACAAGACGAATCCGTGCCCATACCGACCGCAACTCCCGCGTCATACGCTTGACGAGAACAAACTTTCATTCCGTCCAGAACCAATTTGGTGTTGTAGTTGCTGTCCTCGTTGAGTTTTGTTACGGAAGGCGGCAACAACCAGTTCGGCAACGCAGGCGAATATGTTGCAACAACCGCACCTTTGCGCGCTTTCAACGCTTCTATACTTTCGGGGTTCATAACCGCACCGTGCTCGATTGTATCGACGCCGTACATTGCGGAAATGTCAACACCTTTCTTTCCTTCCGCATGAGCCGCCACTTTCATTCCGTGGGCGTGTGCTCTGTCGCAAACGGCTTTGACCTGTTCGGCGGACATTTTGAGTTCGCCGGGTTCCCCGCGTTTTCCGTCCATAACGCCGCCCGTGACACAAATTTTTATAAAATCGCACCCAGCGGCAACGTTTCTGTCAACAAGTTTTTCGAGTTCTTTGGGGTCGTCGGCATAAACCGCAAACGTACCTGCTCCGTGACCGCCCGAAACCGTAATCGCGGGACCTGACACTACCATTTTCAAACCGCGCGCGGCACCTTTACCCGCTGCGGTTTTGCGTTTGACGGCTATATCGCTGTTGCAGAAATCGCCGACCGAACGAAGAGTCGTAACTCCCGAATTGAGTTGCGTTTTTGCGGCGCTTCCGACAAGCATTGCCAGCACCTTTTTGCCCAATGCGGTTTTGACGAATTTGAGCAACGTTTCCTGTGCCTTGCCGCCGCTTAACACTTTGCTCGGCGCGCCCGTACCGAAAAGATGTACGTGCAGATTGATAAGTCCGGGCACGGCGAATTTACCGTTCGCGGAAATGATTTTCCCGTCGGTCCTGCCCTCTTTATGTTCCGTTATCTCCACGATTTTGCCCTTTTCGAAACAAATATCGCGCTTTTCAAGTATCCTGCAACCGTTTTCAACGTCAACGATGTTGCAATCCGACAAAATATTTTTCATACGCACCTCAGACAAGCGATCTGCCGCCGTCTACGTTTATTATTTCACCCGTAACGTAATCGAATGTTTTGCCCGTAACGGCAACGATAACTTCCGCCGCTTCTTCCGCGGTGTATATTCTGCCGAACGGTATTTTCTTTCTGGCGGATTTTTCCGCTTTTTTGTCCGTATCGAAAATGCTGTTCATCGGTGTATAGGTCGCACCGAGAGCAACTGCGTTCACGGAAATTCCTTTCGGCGCAAGCGCAAGCGCGCATTCTTTGGTCATAATGCCGATTGCGGCTTTCGACGCGTCGTATGCGAACTTGTCAAGACGCGGTTTTTCACCGTGAACGGACGTCACAAACACGATTTTGCCGCCTTTTTTCATATAACGCGAAAACGCGTGCGCAGTGTAAAACGCTCCGCAAAGGTTGACGTCGATGATTTTACGAAAATCGTCGTAATCGACCTCGTCCCAGTCGCACACGGTCTGAACCGCCGCATTGCAAACCACTACGTCGACTTTTCCCGTGCTTTCTGCGGTCGCCTTGACCGCGGCGGCGTCCGATACGTCGCATTTGACAAAATCGGCGCCTATTTCCTTTGCGCTTTCCGCGCCGCTTTCGCATATATCGATAATCAGTACGTCATACCCTTTTTGTCTGAACGCTTTTGCGGCGGCATATCCTATGCCCATTGCTCCGCCAGTGATAACTGCTTTCATATCATTACTCCTTGTGAGTCAGCGGCTCGCCGAATTTTATACCCATTCTGCTGCCTGCAATTTTGTATACCTGCATAATCCTTTGTTGCAGATAACTTTCTATCGCCTCGTCGGCGTAAATATTGTGATTGAGCACGCCGAGAACGTAATCAAGATTTTCGTCAAGTCTGTTTTCCGTCTCGGAAGTGTCGCTTCCTTTGTACCTTTCGAACGCCGCTTTAACCGCTCCGTCACAATCGGTTTCTTTGAACAGATTGCGCACAACAAAGAATATTTTGTTTTCGAGCACGCGGACTTTCAATGCGCGGTGTGCGTCCAGTTCTGCAAGCTGTCCGAACGAATCGCACATTGAATCCGTTTTTTCGAGCGCCTTAGTTATTGCGGCACGGGCGTCGGAATACAATCCTTTTTTTGCTTTGTCGCGCGCTATGTCGTAGTAGAGTTCGGCTATTCCGTAAACCACTCCGTATTCCGTCCTCAGAACTTCCCGATTTTGTTTTTCGGACAGTACGGGGGCAAGCCTTTTCAGTTCGTCGATACACTCCGCTGCTTTTTTTATGTTGACAAACGCTTTTTCGAGATTGTTTCTGCGGTATTTGGGTGCCGCAGCATAATGGCGATAAATTCTCGTTTCGTACAACAGACAGTTGTACGTGTCGGGAATCTCTTTTTCGGAACTATTGCCGTTCAAAACCACATCCACCGACGGCAGTTCTTTCTTAATCTGTTCGATTGTTTCGCAAGCGGCGGCAAGCGCTTTTTCCATCAGGGAGTACTTCCTCATAAGTACAGCCGTCCAACCTTGCATATCCACAAGCGCTTTGACCTTATCCCATACGTCGGAAGCGTTAGCGGCAACGTATTTGCCGAGTTCGTACCTTATATGCGGCTGCTCGACCTGCAACATAACCTTGTCGACGTCTTTGATACAATCGATTATTGCGTCGGTAACTTCTCTGCTACCCAAGGCACTCAACCTTTTTTCCTGAATGCCGACCGCGGCAACACGCTTTTCGAGTTTCGTTGCGTCGGATATTGTTTTGTCCTCGGCGACAGCCTCGGTTTTGCCGTCGAGTACGTATTTGCAGTAATCGTCACCGTATGCGTTCTTTCTAACTGCCGACGCCGCTTTATCGCTCTTGCGCGCCAGTTTCATCAGATATTCGAGATGCCTTTTGGCACCGCGAAGTATCAACTCTCTGCTCTCGCCCTTCTGCTTATCCGATATATAAATGCGATAACCGAATACGCAGGCAAGGAATACAATCATTACGGCAGCTACGGTAAGGAAAACGATACCAAGCGTTTTGTTTTCGGCACTCGACACCAGATCTCCGCCGATGATAACCGAAAGCAAAGCAACTACCGCATTGAAAATGTCGGCCGCTTTAATGCTTTTCATAACTCCCCCGATACAATTTGTTGATTAATTATAAAATATCTTTGAAAATATTGCAATATTTTGCGGAACTCAACAAAAAAACAAACCCTTGACATCTCGTTTTAATATGTATAACATCAAAAAGCAGGTTACGGCAAGATCGTAACACGGCCGGGACTCGTTTACCGACCACCTAAAACTCGGTTATGCCGAGTTTTTTTATAAAAACAACCAAAGCTATTCGACACATAATTTTATGTCACATTTTCTGTCACAAAATATCAAAAAACCAAAAAATGGAAAACTATACAAGAAAATAATAAAACCGCAAATTCCTGCTAAACAGTGGACTTTTTTGCGGTTTTCTGATTTTGTGGTGGGGACAACAGGGCTCGTAGCAAACGAAGTGCCGCGTAATAGCGGAGCGCGAGCTTGCTCGCATATGGCGGAGCGTTAGCTGTGACCGTCACAGGTTCTGCCCGTAGGGTGTGACGGCAGCCACGGAGTGCTGTTGTCGAAAATAAAACAACCAAAGCCATTCGACTTTGGTTGGGTTTGGTGGAGTGAAACAACAGAAAATCGAACCGATTATTTGTCAAATGTTTTCTGCATTCCTGATTGTTCTCATTTACATTGCCGATGCCCACAAAAACGGACAGTTTACTGCACAAACAACCGCATTACGGTGTAGGACAAAAACCACACTACCCTATAAAAGCCGCACCCGCCGAGAGCCTTCACGGCGGGTGACCAATATGCAGGAAATCATGGCTAAATATTTCCAAACGGATTTAGACCTTCGGATGTGTTGGTTAGAAGTTCGAACGGTTTTTCATGAACTCGAGCAAGTTCACATGTTTGATGCCGTTGCGGTTTTGCAGCAGGTAATCGGTGGTGAGGACATATTTCAGATAATTCTCCGCAACGTTTTTAAGCGGCACATATTCTCTGTTCGCCGTTTTCCTCTCACCGAAAATTACCAACTAAATCCGTAACTCTTTATCTTTATAATGCCTTCCGTACTCTTTTCCTGTTCCATATCCTTTGTTTAAGGAAGGATAGGCAAGAGCTTATCTCTCGACTATCCTTCCTAAAAACTATCCAAGCATTCTATGAAAATGCGTTTTTCAAAGTCAACTCTATTCGTCCTGCATTAATAATTCCATAAAATCATCGTAATTAATATATTCTACCCCTAATTTTTCGCATATATTGGGTAACTGTGCAGAATTTGGTTTATATTCTTCAACCGTAACGACAATTGCCTTCAATATTTTTGCCTTAGCTGCCACAAACACATCTGCCGAAGGTCTATTGTTTAGGATGTTTTTAATATGTACACTTTCTCTCATTTTTGAGGAAGTAAATATGCTCTTTATGATTAAAGATTCTTCATTGCTAGGCGTTAAGAACATCCCTTTATACTTTTTGAGCCATAGCACATTTTCGTTTTTATCATCATAATGTTTTTCCAGTTCATTGAAACATTCATCAACGGAAACATACTTCCTTTCAGCTATACCATTTTCGAATTTATCCCACACCCTTTCAAAATAATTCCCTTTACGAGGGAAATGGTCCAACAATTTTCGCAGGACGCAAGTATCAATCACATATAGCATTATTTTATCCCCCTGAAAAATGTAGATTCTAATTTGGGGAGATGCTCAACTTTACTTGAAAGCATTTCACTAGCACGATAACTATCTAGTTTTCCAGAAAAATATTGATTAAAAACCTCACCTGTATATTGTTGTCCTAAATATGTAAGTTTCGTAAAGTAATAATTGCCATTACTTTTATTGTCACTTGATCTAAGCCTATTACGAATTGCATCACCATAAAAATACTCTTTTAGCGAAGAATACTCGTCAGCTGAAATTAACTTTAATGTATATAATTTATACATTATAACTTCCCTGCTTACGGAATATATAGCAGCCAATTCCGCGATGCTTTTTTCGGTAACATCATGTTTTTTTAGTTCAATCTTAAAATCATCTGTTGGGACTAAAAATTCATTCGCAAAACGATCGCATTCTTTTTCTATACTGCGTTGTGATTCGTTCAATTCCATGTAGTATTCATCCCGAATTATTTCAACCCCACTTGTATTAGAGATTAAGTGGTACAATTCGTGAAACAGAGTAAAATTTTGACGAGCAAAAGACATTGCATTATTGATTATTATAACAGGATAATTTGTATCATTTACGCATAGACCTGAAATGCTATTATCTCTAAAAGCATCTTTGAAAACATAGATACCTAAATTATAAAATTTCTCTCTGAATATTTCAAAAACAACTTTATCCGATTTTCTAGCTTTTTGCGCACTGATTGGAAATTCCAGCTCTTCTCTTAACTTTTGACATAATTCCGTTCGTCCTAATGCAATATTCTGATATCGAGCAATTATACTATCTCGATTACCATAAAGCTCTTGCAAATTTAGTTGGTACATTTTGGCTTTCTCAAATTGGAGAACAACATTCTTGCTTAAAGTATTGACAACAGAATCAGAGAGACTTCTCAAATCTCCTTTAATACTTGGCAATTCTGGCGGAATTGGAAAAAAGAATACTGCACACGGCTTGTGAAATAAATTACTAATCTGCTTTAATTTAGCATAAGTTGGGAAGGCTGTACTACTTTCCCATTCCAAATATTTTTCCAAATCAACGCCAAGAGAAGTAGCTGCATCTATCGGGGACATATTGTAATATTCACGAGCCCACTTAATGATAGCGCCATTAATCCCGGTCAATGCTTCTGCCATTATTTACACCTCTAAGAAACAACTTTTTTTCGATATTTCCTCACGCACTTATGTTCGTCAAAACTCATTACATATCTTCTGACTCAACTTCAATTTTGACGAACAGTTTTCACATGTTCTCTGTATCCCATATCACAATCAATAATCTGTAAAATAAGTATAATATTTTTAACATGAAAGTGCAAGCCAATTAATTTATCCTTAGATAAACTATGCTCTCTACAAAATATCACATTTTGCGTCATTCGATCATCGCACATAATCCATACCCATCAAAGCACATATTAGTAAAGAATTCAAATTCTTGCTTGCGAACGATAAAATCTCTAGTTCATTTTGTAATACAAGGAAAATAGCCCGTTGCGAATATTCGTAACGGGCTGGTCTTTTGCTTTCCATATCATTTACGCGGCATTACATATTCCTTGCCCTCGGTGTTGTATGTCAAGTTGAACACCAGATCGGAAAGCCATTTTTTGAATGACGGATTGTCTTGGAACTGCTTGAACAGCTCCATATTGTCCGCCATTATAGAGAAAATCACCTGTTGCAACGCTCTTTCGCTTTCGGTGCGGGCTTCCTGCGCGTCGGAATTTTTCATGGCATTCTGATATTTCTTATCTTTGGATACCATCTCCGGAATAGCGAGAATCTGCCGTTGAACGTTGTCCGCGTCATTCCAATCGATGTTACCGAACATATCGTTGAAGTCCAAGATTATCCTTGAAAGAAGATCCATCTCCGGTTCAACGATATGACCGATTTTGCCTGCCGGAACCGGCGCAATTTCAGCGTCCTTATCCTCGAGCTTGATCGCAATAGCTTCCTGAGCCTCATTGCGATAACTGCTGAGGTCGATGGTTTGAAGAATGCCTTCGGAAAAGTCCTCTCCTCGCGGCGAGGGCAACTTCGGGATCAACAAATTCAAGAATATCGACAGTTTTTCCCAATCGACATTCCCGTAAGGAAGGATCGCTCCGAGGAAACCATAGGTGCGCACAAATGATTTTGCGGCGCTCTTAAATTTGATTTGATCATCAAGCTCAAGCTGCTTATAAACAGCCGTGCAGGCATCAAGGATAGGATCGAGCCTATCGCGCTCTGCACCGCTCAAGAACAAATCGACTAACTTTTCAACATCGCCGTTGTCATAGACCTGATAACTCTCCATCAAAGCAATCAAATCATAGAGCTTGTTCGGATCCGTTTCGCCCGAAAGGATGGTAGTCCTGTAAAATTTCGAGAATGCACTTTCTATCACCGATGTCTTATTGGCAAAGTCCAGCACATACACTTCATCCTTGCCCGGATAGGCTCTGTTCAGGCGTGAAAGCGTTTGAACGGCGGCGATATCGGAAAGCGGCTTGTCCACATACATCGTCTGCAAAAGCGGCTCGTCAAAGCCAGTCTGAAACATGTCCGCAACAATCAAGATCCGATACGGCTCTTTTTTGAATTCCTTGGGAATTTTTGCATCGGGGAATCCGTTCATGGCGGCAGAAGTCAAAGCAGGTTCTTGCCCGTTATACTTATGCTCGCCCGAAAAGGCAACTATTGCCTTATACGGACTATGCCGTTCATCAAGGCACTTATTGATGGCATAGTAGTATTCGATACATCTCGGGATATTGGCGGTGACCACCATTGCTCGCGCTTTTCCGCCGACCTTCTTCTTGGCAATGACTTGCTCGTGGAAATGTTCCACCATCATGGCAGCCTTCTTTGCAATAACGTCCGAATTGCCCTCGACAAAAGCACGCAATTTCTTTTGCGCACGCTTCTTATCAAACATCGGGTCATCCTCGACCGTCTTCATGATCTTATACCAGCTGTCAATGGTCGTATAATTGCGCAGCACATCCAAAATGAATCCTTCTTGAATCGCCTGCTTCATGGTATATGAATGGAAAGGACGGTGCTTGATTTCGCCACCGTCTTCATAGGCGACTCCGAACATTTCCTCGGTCTTGTTCTTCGGCGTGGCGGTAAAGGCAAAGTAGCTTGCGGAAGAAACAAGCCTGCGTCCCTCCATCATGGCGTTTATCTTGTCTTCGTTATCCGCGCCATCTTCCGTGGCAAGACCGGAAAGCGCCAAGTTCATATTCGCCGAATTGCGCCCGCTCTGACCGGAATGAGCCTCGTCAATGATAATGGCGAATTTATTATTTTTATGTTCCTGCCCGATCTCGGACACTATGTACGGAAACTTTTCGATCGTGGAGATTATGATGCGTTTGCCGTCCTGTATGGCTTTGCGAAGGTCACCGGAATGCTCCGCCCAAGTAACGGTGTTCTTGACCTGCATGAACTGCTTGATCGTGTTGCGAATCTGCTTGTCTAGAATGCGCCGATCGGTGACTACGAGCACGGAGTCGATCATCGGATGTCCGTCTTTTTCAAGTCCGATAAGCTGATGCGCCAGCCATGCGATGGAATTCGACTTGCCGCTTCCTGCGCTGTGCTGAATCAAATAACGCTTGCCGACGCCGTTTTCTTTCACATCCGCCAACAATTTCTCCACACAATCGAGCTGATGATAGCGCGGCCAAATTTGCTTTAAGGCCTTCTTCTTGGTCTCCTCGTCCTCTTCTTCAACAACTTGCGCATAATTTTCTATGATCCGAGACAATTTTCTTTTGGTAAGGATATCCTTCCAAAGATAGTCCGTCATTAGGCCGTCGGGATTAGGGGGATTGCCGGCACCGTCATTATAGCCTTTATTGAAGGGCAAAAACCAACTGTCTTTTCCTGCAAGTTTCGTACAGAATTGGATCGTTGCGTCGTCTACGGCAAAATGTACCATACAGCGCTTGAAAGAGAACAACAGGTCATGAAAATCTCTGTCTTCTTCATATTGCCGCACAGCATCTTCGGTGTTCTGCTTTGTGAGCTGGTTTTTCAGCTCCATCGTAATGACCGGAAGACCGTTGATAAACAGGCAAACATCCAATGCCAGCTTCGCCGCATCCTGTGAATAGCGCAGCTGCCTTGTCACGCTGAAAATGTTTTTCTCAAACATGATTTTAGCCTGTTCGTTGTTTTCGGTCGGCGTCAGATAGAACATGATGAGATCTGCAGGATACACCTTCACGCCGTTGCGCAATACATCAATGATGCCGCGCTTGGCGATCTCTCCGGACAGGCGATTGAGGAATTGCCGTTTCTTCACATCCGAAGCAAATACGCCCAGCTTGTCCATTTCCTTTGGCTGCGTATCCTGCAAAAAACGGAACAGCCGGGTTTCGTCAACGGCATATTCCTTATTGTAGTCGGCATTGTCGCCTTGCTCATACCCGTTGCGGGTGACAAGCCAATTCACAATGAGGGTCTCAAGACCTTCTTCTTTGGTGTTGGTAACGCTTGTCATGTGCAATCCTCCTGTTCTGTGTCATTTTCCACATGTTTGGTTGTGATCTGCATTAACGCATTCTTCATATCAATTCTCTCAACAAGTCATTTGTCGATTAAGGCTACAAATCCGTTTTCTCTCTTATTGGTAAACATATCGAGACGGCTCCTTTTAATCAAAATATAGTTTGAACAAATTGAACTAGTGCTGTAACAGCTGCAGCAAACTCAGCTGTCCATTTCAAATGTTTGATACCATTGATTGCTGTTCGGATAAAACTTTTTCGGGGTTTCTCGTTTTTCAATTGCTCATCTAAGACTTCCAAACTGTCAGACAAAGTTGCCTTGTCATCCTCTGGCATCCCAATAGCCGCTTTTTGCACATCAGCTATCAATTTCCCAAGCTTATCACAATCAACACCCGTATTGATTATGGCATTTATAGTTGCATTATCCTTCGCGATATTTACTTGTCCATTATTTGAAATAGAATATGTAATCCTCTCATCAAGTCCCATATCTATTCCAATTTTAGTTAAATACCTTTCAATATGGCGAATTAACACCAAGCAAACACGATTATTAAAAGCTTTGATTTTATCCTGATAATACTTGGAGGAATCATAACCAAGCGCTATCGAATAATAAACCTCTATATTGTTTTTTGCAATGTAATCAAGTATAGCAAAAATGTTCCGAACTTCCTCCTCATCGGTTTTCCCAATATCAAAAATGCATCGACCGTATGAGTTGCCTACCTCATTGAACTCCTTCTCCATATTCTGTTCGCAAGTCCCACACGCAAGAATATAGTCATAAATTACCGGTGTGGCTTTAAGATAATCAACAAATTTAGCTACAACTTTTGCATGGTCATGAAAATCTGCCTGCAATAAGCGGTTCGAGTTACTGTTAAAATCGTACATTATTTTCTTCAATTCAGCTCTATTCAAGTTCATAGTTTTTGACTCCACAAAAAGGGCAATAACACCCAGTCATCTTTAATATAGGTTTTATTTTCGCGGAACGAAGGCAACAGGGAAAATGAACAATTTCCATTGCTTCGATTCCTGAACGGATTGGATTTTCAGGCTCATGTTTTAGAGGGCTACCGGCTTGAAAAGTTATCGTTCCCTTCTTAAATTTATGTTCCATCTTCTTAAGTTCATCATATAATAAATCTCCTGCTTTGTTTTTAGCTATCACCATAGCCAATTCAATGACATCATCTGTTAGATAGTTTTCCCCATCAAGACCACAGCTTGGGCAAAACAATTCTAAAACCCCCTCATCCTCAAAATCAAAAGGAGTAACCTTAAAATAAGTACCGCAATAAGGACATTTTAGAAGAACATACCCCTCATCGTCTGTAGGAATAGAAATTTCCGCATGAAATTTGTCACTCATTGTTTTCTTCTACCTCCTCGCTTGCATCAGTTTCATCATTATCTTCAAGCATTTCATCTTCAATGTCCTCTTCTACCATATTAAACTCCGGTATCTTAACATCGCGGACGTCTATTTTGCCGGTGACGACATCGGAAATCAAGCGGGTTTTCAAATCTTCTAATCCTGCTATTATATCCCTGTTCTTTTGAATTGCATGATTAACAGGCTTCTCGACACCGCGCACACATTCCAAAATATGTTGCTGTTCTTCTATGGAAGGAACAGCAACTATCAATTTACGGATTTCCTTAAAACCAATGCTTTGACGAACGCCTCCACCCATCCCGTAAAACACTTTGCATAAATCTGCAACGTGAAGCTGTAGCTGCAAATATTCCGGCAAAATATTACCTCTCACTTTCAAACAGGTATATGCCGAAGTGATTATCCCCGTCTGCGTGACAAGTCCTGTTCTCAAACTACGGTGATCATTTTGCAAATCAGTCAGGCGAAGAATAATATTTCCGTCATAAACAATTTGATATCCTTCGAAACTTGCTGGCAAAAGTCCGTCAGTAGAGTTAATATCCTTGTTGATGATTTTCCCATAACTGAGCGACAGAAGGTTATCCTCAATCATTCCCGCGTTCTTGATTTGTTGCTCCTCCGCAACTTGGACTAAAGATTTTTCTGCCCAATGAGCAGGAATTGTCTTTACCCAACTGACCGCTGTTTCCTTATACGGAACGTTTTGCTGCTGCCCCATTATCAGCAGTCCTATTTTACTGCGTTTAATTTCCTCCAGCTCTGCAATCTGCCGTTTTCTTATGTTTATCAGCTTATTGATGCCCGAGACCTTCCAATCCAAAAAGCGTACAATTTGATCCTGCTCCTCTCGCGGCGGGACAAGAAACGGAATTTCTTTCATTCGTCCAATTGACAAATCCCACTGACCAACGCGAATGCCATCTGAAGCTCGTCCGAAATAACTTACATATGTCATACAGCGTATGGCACAGTTGAAAAAATCGGGATTCAAATCATAGTTGACATCAAATACAAAATAAGCCGGACTGACGATTCCGTCATATTTTGAAATACCATACGACCCTTGCCACGCCTTCATTTTATTCATGGCAAACTGACCGCATTTAACCAGCTTGTAGTTGCTTAAGTCATCGGGAACATAATTGTGGTTCTCTTTCTTGTCCTCGACATTTCTTTTAATGACACCCTTTTCACGTACTACAGATAACAAAGGCATATCAGGATGATTTTTCATGCTGACCGGGGTCAAAACTTGCCTTAATTTTACCATATTCCAGCGGCTGGGGTATTCGCCAAGCCAGGCATGACTCTCCATGTTCATCCTATCCCCTCCATAATCTCCGCCATCATGCCGTCCGCTTCCTGTTCCAAGGTTTTCAGGCTCGCCAAAATTTCGTCCAGAGGGCGAAGTTCGACGGGTTTATAGAAATACTTGGTAAAGCTGATCTCATATCCGATTTGCGTTTTCTTCGGGTCGATATGGGCGTCGGGCGCATAGGTCAGCACTTCGTTTTTCATAAAGGCGTCTATACCGCCTTCGTATGTAAAAGGAATGTTTTCCGTGTCGCGCAAGTCGGGATCGGCTTCTCCCTCAACAGGCTTTGCGTTCGCGTCCTTTTCGGTGATGAACGGACGGATAGCCTTCAAAACTCCTGCCTTTAACTTTGTGGCTTTGGCAAAGGTATTCCAATCATCGAGAGGTGCTGCCTCGGCGGCTTTTGCGACTGCGGCGACGATAGCTTCGTATGCGTCGGCTTTTCTGAATGCAGACGCCGGAATCTTCCTTTCGGGGCACACGCGCAGGCGGAGAGGGCGCTCTACCGTGACATTCCAATAGCCGAATTCCTCGTTGTCAAAGACCATGCTGACGTCGCTATCCTCCATCTCCAAGAAGATGCGCACGATCTCCTTGCGGATCTCTGGCGAGAACTCGCAATTTTTTTTGCCCATATTTTTGCGCAATGGGCGCTTCATCGCCGTGGCGTCGATAAGCTGGATCTTTCCTTTGCGGCGTTCTTCCTTATTGTTGGAAAGGATCCAAATGAAAGTACCGATGCCCGTGTTGTAGAACATATTTTCCGGCACGGCGATAATGGCTTCCACCAAATCGTTTTCGATAAGGTATCTGCGGGCATTGCTTTCCCCGCTGCCGGCGTCTCCCGTAAAAATGGACGAGCCGTTATGCACCTCTGCGATGCGGCTGCCGAGAGGCGTATCCTTCTTCATCTTGGCGACGTTATTCAACAGAAACAGCAGCTGCCCGTCACTGGTGCGCGGGATCATAGGCATCATCTCGCCGCCCTCAAGATAAGTGTTGAAGCGCGTGTCCAAAATTTCTTTCTTGCCTCCCATCTTCTCGGCGTCCGTTTTCCAACTCTTGCCGTAGGGAGGATTGGAGAGCATGAAGTCAAATTGACGGGAAGCGTTTTGATCGTCGGAAAGAGTCGATCCATATTTTATGTGTTCGGCTTCTTCTCCGTCGCCCTTCAAAAGCATGTCTGCGGTGCAAATCGCATAAGTCTCCGGGTTTATCTCCTGTCCGAAGAGATGTATGGACACTTCCTTTCCGCTTTGACGGGCAAGCTCCAGCAAACGCTCCTGCGCCACCGTGAGCATACCGCCGGTTCCGCAAGCTCCGTCGTAACAGGAATAAGAGGCGTCTTGTATCTTGTCGGCAATGGGCAAAAACACAAGGTCAGCCATGAGTTCGACAACGTCGCGCGGCGTCCAGTGTTCACCGGCTTCTTCATTGTTCTCTTCGTTGAACTTGCGAATCAGTTCCTCAAAAATCGTTCCCATACCGTGATTGTCAAGCCCGGGATGCTTGAGAATGGTCTTTTCGGCGTCCTTGTAAATCGGATTCGGACTCAAGTTGATATCAGAAGAAGTGAACTTCTCGATGACCGCACCAAGGATATCCGCGTCCACCATCGTGTCGATTTGGTTGCGGAACTTGAACTTTTCCAATATCACTTGGACATTAGGCGAAAAACCATCAAGGTAAGCAATGAAGTCTGCTTTGAGCGTCTGTGCCTTTGCGCGGCTGGTCAAATCCTTCAAAAGGAAAGGAGACGCATTGCAAAATGCCTGTCCCGCTGCATTGCACAACGCCGGCCATTGATTGCCTATCTTAGCGGTGTCAAGATGCTTCTTCATTGCCAGCACTGCGGGTTTTGTTACTTCCAGCATGGCGTCCAAACGACGGATGACCGTCATAGGAAGGATTACGTCGCGATACTTGCCGCGCACATAAATATCGCGCAGGCAGTCATCCGCAATTCCCCAAATAAAACTTACTATCTGATTGTGTATTTGATTATCCATACAAGTGTCTCTCTTTCCTCCAAATTTTATGTTTAGGCAATCGAACGCTTACTCTTCGAATTTAATGCCTTGCTGTTCGCAAAACATCTCGAATTTTTTCTCCGAAAGGAAGGACGGCTGCAGTCCTTTCATCTCCCAGCGGTTTATAGTTACATTGCTTACGCCCAATTCTTTGGCAAGTTGGATCTGGCTTAGTTGCAACCTGCCCCTAACGAATTTGATCTTTTCTGCAAAAGTCATTTTAGCACCCCGAAATGATTTTATATTATTTTAACATATTTTAACATCAAACGCAAGCCTATGCCTCTTCTCAAATCGAAATAATTGCTTATCTCAAAAACATCCGGCAAAGCCAAACAGTATGCAATAAATCATTTTTGCAACCGTGGCGTGTGCTTGTCTATGACAAGTGCGGCTCGGCTGCGCCGCGCCGCAGACAAGCACACGCCGTTAAAAGGGCAAGGCGGGCGGAAAACGAGAGCGAAGCGGAGTCGCCCGCTGAACCGCTCGGGCGACCGTCCGCTTTTTCGCTCTCTCGTGGTTTCCCTTCAAACCGCCTTTTGCATTTTTCATTTAGGCGATTCTCTTTGTCCTGCGTGGCAACAGCTCGCTTTCGGTTCCGTTTTTTACTCATGTCATACAGGGGTGATACGAACCGCGTTCTGCCGTGCAGAATTGCTCCAAAAATGTTTTGTTTGTTCCTGACATAACGCCTCCGCAATGTGCCTTTCGTGGGCGCATTGTCGCATAGTCCTCTCAAAAGTAAACGGACGGAAATCCTTGCCGAAATGTTCTAACCTCTGGACGGTAATGCAAGGATTTTCTTTTCCCGTTGACTTTTGACGGCTCTCCTTCTACGCCTACTTCTCCCACCGTCCTATGCTCCCGTTTGCCTGCCGAAAGGCAACATATTTCGGAGGTGCAGACGATGGAAAACAAAAGAAAGGTTTACGAAGTTTTGGAAGAAAAGATCTCGCCGGACAACATCGTGCGCATAGGCGAATTGCTAGCGCTTGGCGCGTTGAAGTATATGTGCAGACACAAGATGCTGCACGGGATGTACGCGGATCTCGCCCGTGACATAGCATACAAAGATGCGGAAGGATATGTCCTCACAGAGAGCTATGACATCGTGCAGGAGGCGGCAATGTTTTTATGCGGCTATATGGGCATGACCGTAAACGACGTCAAAGACGGCGAGCAATGCACCGTACGGTGGCTGTGCAATAAAACGCTGTGCCACAAGATATACGAGCTGTGGAAGGTGAAACGGTACACGAAGAGCATGGACGCTCTGCCGAGAAACAGAGAGCCGTTTACGGAATTTGAACGGGAGAAAGCCGATTACTCCAAGCATGACGAACTCATGGCAAAACTCCGTCTTACGAAAGGCGAGAAAGAGACCATCGAGTGTTATGCGGCAGGGATAAGTTTTACGGAGCAAGCGAAGCTGCTGTCCGTGAACCTGTCCACGATATGGCGCAGAAGAAAGAGCGCGCAGACAAAATATCTTGCCATAGCCGGCATCTTATGACAGACACACATTATTAACTTTCACAAGGCAGTTTTGAACGGCTGCCTTATTTTTTTGTGTTTTCGGGGGTGGACTTTTGCATTTCCCGTGGCTTTTAAGTGAAGGGATCTTTGCCGCGAGCTTTACAAACGCTTTTTTCGTTCCTTCAAAAAAATACGAAGAAAATTTTCTAACAGGAAAATAGGCTTCCTATTTGGTGTTTAGACTCAAGGCAAAATTTCTCCGGAAAATTTTTCAAAGTCGCAAAAAGGCTTGCGACATTGAAGGATATAACGAAGAAAAACAAAAAGGAGGTAATGCCTATTGAAGGATGAAAGCATCACGGTGGTGACAGTGGGAAAGCCGGACATCTCGGCGATGAGCAGCGGTGAAAAAGACACATTCTTTGCCGCGTTGCTCGCAAGGATGCGCACGCTTTCCGAAGAGCAAGGGACGGAACTCTCCGTCCAAAGGGGGTAGCTATGCCGTACAGGAACGCAAAAGTTTACAACGACGGAAGCCACTTTATAGCGATCCCACAAACATCATCTCCGCACAGGCGGAAGAAAAGCCCGGAAAGGACGGTCTGCACGGGCAAGGAATTGCAGACGCATACGGACAAGACCGAGAAAGAAACGGCAAGGGAGGCTCTCACTCCCAAGGAACGGTTTGAGAGAATTTACAAAGAAAACGACGGCAAGGGAAAAGCCGAGAAGATAGATATCCTGACCAAAGAATTTGAAAAGGACTTCGGCACGGAAGCGGAAGCATTCGTCCGCGAGAACATGGAACGGATCACGAGGAACAAGATCGTCCGCAAGACAAGGCTGGCGCGGAAAATCAACCTGAACCCGTGGAACTATTTCTGCACTTTCTCCTACTCGGATGCAAAGCATACGGAGGAAAGTTTCAGAAAGGGGCTTGGTGAGGTTTTGAAGCGCATGGTGCACCGCAAAGGATGGCGGTATATCGGCGTGTGGGAGCGCGGCGGAGAAAGGAACAGATTGCATTTCCACGGCATCTTTTTCATCCCGGAAAACGGTATGCCCGGCACACTGGTAGAAAGGACTGATTACAGCTTTAATGAACACAAACGGCAGATGATAATGCAAAATACATACTTTAACGATAAGTTCGGGCGAAACGATTTCAACAAACTGGACGCGAAACGGGAGGCAACGGACGCGGCGAGGTATCTTATGAAGTATATAGAAAAGAGCGGCGAGAAGCTCGTCTACTCGCGGAACATCCCGACTTATTTCAAGTCCGATATCATGGAAGAGGACGTCCTTTGCCGGATCGGACAGGAGGACAAAAAGCTGTTGCTATCGGACGATTTCGGCTGTTGGGAAGACGGTTGCCTCGTTGGCAAAGTAAGCCCAGAGGTCATAGAGAAAATGCCGAAGTGCAACTGAACTTCGTCTTTCTCACGGAGAGCGTAAACGGAAAAGGGGTTGCCGTCAAGGGTGAAGTGCACCGCATCGCGTCCCTTGACGGCAAACAGAGGACACCAAACAAAACTACTCCCCCCCCTTTCCCGTTTGTCCCGCTCCCGTCGAAAGACAGAAAAACATATCAGGAGGTAGAGCAAATTGAAAAGTGCGATAATCTATGCAAGATACAGCAGCGCAAGTCAGACGGAACAGTCCATAGAAGGACAGCTCCATGTCTGCACACAATATGCCAAAGCGAACGATCTCATCGTGGTGGACACCTACATAGACCGTGCTACCACCGGCACCAATGACAACAGAGCGGCGTTCCAACAGATGCTGAAAGACAGCGAGAATGCCGCATGGGAAGTCGTGCTCGTCTACGCAATAGACCGCTTCGGCAGAAATTCGGTCGAGGTCGCACTCAACAAACAGCGGCTGAAGACCAACGGAAAAGTGCTAATATCCGCCACCCAACGCACATCCGATAATCTGGACGGCACCAAGAACTTGGACGGCATCCTGCTCGAAAACGTCTATATCGGCATAGCGGAATACTATTCGGCGGAACTTTCTCAAAAGATACTCCGCGGACTCAGAGAAAGCAGGAGAAAGGGACAGTTCTGCGGAGGCAAGATACCTTACGGGTACTATGTCACGGACAAGAAAGTGCAGGTGGACGAAGAAAAGGCGGAAGTTGTGCGGTTCATCTTCCGGCAATATGCCGCAGGCGTCTATGTGCCGAAGATCATCTGCAAACTCAACGAAAAGGGGCTGCTCCACAACGGGAAGCCATTCCTGCCCAACGCGATATACGGGATATTGCGCAACGAGCGATATTTGGGGATAATGAGAATAAGGGACGAAGTCTATGACAACATCTACCCTCAGATCGTTGATGCGGATCTTTATGAAAAGGTGAAACGGAAACTTATCAAAAACAAGATAGGCTCAAGGAGCGTAAAAGAGGTGTATCTGCTGCGAAACAAAGTAAAGTGCGGCTATTGCGGCAACATCATAAGCGCGGAGTGCGGTACGGCACGGAATGGCGAAACGATAAGATACTACAAATGCCTCGGGAGAAAGAAACATCACAACGGATGCGGCAAACACCCCGTGCGGAAAGAAGCTCTCGAAGGTCTTGTCCTTGACAGCGTCATTGAGGCGATGCAAGACGAAAAGACGATGAATGCGCTGATCAAAGGTCTAATGCAGATGCAGGACGCAAACAACAAGGAAAAGACGACGCTGAAATTGTTGTTGAAGGAAAAGAAACAGACGCAGACGGCTTTGGACAACATCGTGAAGGCGATAGAGAGAGGCATCATGTCCGACTCGACTAACAGGCGTCTCAACGAACTTGAACAACAAGCAAGAGAGCTTGACGAAAAGATAGCCGTGGAACGGAACAAAGTCGCGTTCCTGCTCACGGAGGACGATATGCGGCGATATTACCTGACTGCCCTGCGGCAGGAACCGCAGCTACTTATAAGCACCCTCGTGAAGGAGATCCTCCTCTACGATGACAAAATGGTGATCACCTACAACACACCGCTCTACGAAGGCTCCGATGACGATCGGGGCTTTTCTTTTTACGAAAAAACTCTCTTTCTCCCCTGCACCGTACCTCAAAGCGGCGAGACTACCCTCCTCCCGATCCAAACCGTGATGCGCGTCTGAACCGCAGAAGCCACTCGCCACACACTTACGCGCATCTCACTTACGGAAATCTCAAACATCAGAAAACGAATTGCCGCTAATCAATGTGCGTTACACGCAAACAACCATACGAAAACTCTCATTGCAAAACTTCACGGACGAAAAGAAAAAAGCAAACAAAATCTGGTTCGATTTTGTTTGCTTATGGTGGGGACAACAGGACTCGAACCTGTGACCTCTTGTATGTGAAACAAGCGCTCTAACCGACTGGGCTATGCCCCCGTAAGGAGATTGCTCTCCTTTTGTTGTTAGTTTTTGTACGCTCTCTTACGAGCAGCTTCTGCTTTTTTCTTTCTCTTGACGCTGGGTTTCTCGTAAGCCTCTTTCTTGCGGAGGTCGCCGATGATACCGTCGCGCGCGCACTTTCTCTTGAAACGACGGATTGCGTTGTCCAAAGATTCGTTTTCGCCGACTCTGACTGTTGACATTGACATTCACCTCCTTTTGGTCACAAGTGATATTAATTATACTCACCCTGCGGTTTTTGTCAAGGAAAAGCGCCAACAAAAGCCGAGGAAAAGCGTTATTGTGCTAATTTGTTTATGCCGCGTTATTACGCGAAGTTACGGGACGTCAACTGTCCTCAACCCATTTTTTCGGTGAGCTGTGCTCCGCCGAGAATATGGATATGCAAATGTTCGACGGACTGACATGCGTGCGCGCCTTTATTGGATATAAGACGGAACCCGTCTTTGAGTCCGAGGTCATCGACAATCATGGAAAGTTTTTTAAGGCAACGTCCGAGAATCTGTGCCTGCTCGTCGGTCATTTCGATTATGTTTGCAAAATGCTGTTTGGGGAGCAAAAGCAAATGAATGGGAGCCTGCGGCGCGATGTCTTTTATAATGACCATATCGTCGTCTTCGTAAACTTTCGTCGAAGGGATTTCACCTTTTATTATTTTACAGAAAATACAATCGTTCATAGTAACCTCCGTTTGTCAAATCAATGATACAACTTGTGGATTGTGCGGTCAAGCAAGGTTCACACTGTTTTTACACTCTCACACCGTCGCGGCAAAGCGCGGTGGGTACGACTTCGGCAATTGTGTTGTGTGCGCCGTAAGTGCTGTAAACCTTGACGTAGTTCGGTGTATGCCCGCACCACATTCCGTCCTCTTTGGTTTCGAAAAGAACTTCTGCGGGTTTGCCGAGTTGCGCAAGCAGATACGCCGAAGACAGTTCGACTTTGAGCGCCGACATACGTTTCTGTCGGTCGGTGACTTCCGCCGACGGCAAAACGGGCAACTTCCCTGCAGCCGTGCCTTTTCTGGACGAGTACGGGAAAACGTGCATATCGGAAAACGCGACTTCCCTGCAAAACTCCATACTGCGCAAAAAGGCTTCTTCGGTTTCCGTAGGATAGCCGACGATTACGTCCGTAGTGATTGCGGCGTCGGGAAATACGCTGCGAATAAGACGCACTTTTTCGAGGAACTCCGCTGTCGTGTAATGGCGGTTCATATTTTTCAAAACGCCGTCGTCACCGCTCTGCAAAGACAGATGAAAATGCGGACAAAACTTTTTGAGCCCTTTTGCGGCTTCGAGGAAATCGCGGTCGATAACCCCGACTTCGAGAGAGCCCAGACGTATGCGCATATCCGAATTCTGCAATGCGGTTAGCAAGTTCGTGAGCGACGTTCCGATGTCCTTGCCGTAGGCGGAAAGGTTTATTCCCGTGATGACGACTTCTTTCGCAGTGATTGCTGCGTCATTGATTTCTGCAAGCACGCCGCTCATGCTTCTCGAACGGCTTCTTCCGCGCAGATAAGGCACTATACAATAGGAACAGAAGTTGTTGCAACCGTCCTGAACTTTGACGAAATGGCGCGTACGCATGGAAAGCGCTCCGCGATATTCTTCGTAAGTGCCCGACGTTCCGAAATCGGGAGTTATGATTTTGTCGAAATATCCGTCGTCTTCGAGTTTTCCGTATTTTTTAACGAGTTCTCTCGCGAGTTCGAGTTTTCCGCGGGTTCCCGAAATAAACTTGACGCCGTCGCGCGCAAACTGACTGAAATTGTTTTGCGACGCGCAACCGCACACGTAAATTTCGGCTTCGGGATTGATTTTCAGAATTTTGCCGACAGCCTGACGGGATTTCCGTTCGGCTTCCGCGGTGACGGCGCAGGTGTTGAGTATGTAAACGTCGGCTTGTTCCGCCCCTTCGGTAACTTCAAGCCCGCCTTCAGCGAGAATTGCAAGCATAGCGTCCGAGTCGTACTGGTTGACTTTGCAACCGAGCGTCATTACGTCTATACGTGGTTTGTTATTCGTCATAGTCGAGTTCTCCGAGAGTGTCGAGAGTGAGCGCGCAAAGCACGATATCTGCCGTTTCCGCACGCAATATTCTTCTGCCCAAAGTCACGGAACGCGCACCGCATTCCAATGCTTTTCGATATTCGGCTTCGGTAAATCCGCCTTCGCTTCCTACCACAAGCGCGATTTTTCTTCCTTTGAAATCGGTGTTTCTGACGGGATTTTTCCTTTCCCTTTCGTATGCGAACAGTACGTCGGTGTACTGCGGAAAATCGGCAAGCACGTCGTCGAACTTTACTGGGTCGCACACTTGGCTGAGATAAGCCGTTCCGCACTGCTTTGCGGCTTCGAGCGCAATTCTTCGCGCCCTTTCGGTGTTGAACCTGGTTTCTGCCGAGTTGTCGGACACAAACGGGATTATGCGGTCAATGCCGAGCTCGACTGCCTTCTGAACCACAAAATCCAGTTTCTGGTTTTTGAGCAGTCCGCAGTAAAGAGTCACATCCGCGCTTTTTCTGTCGACTCTGTTCACTTCGTCAACGGCAAGCGACGCCGAATCCGAGAATATGTCTTTCACGGTGCAAAGTCTTTCCGTTCCGTCGTCGGCGCAAACGATGACTTTGAACCCTTTTTTCATTCGGAGTACGCGCGTCATATGCGCGAACTCGTCGCCGCGCAAAATAACCTCGTCGCCCGAAATGTCAGAAGGTAAAACGAAAAATCTGCGCAGTTCCATATCAAGCCCTCACGAGTTTCATTGCGCGCCAGTCGTCGATTGCCATAGTGTCCTGAACGCGGTATCCGCATTTTTCGTAACAATCGCGAACTTCGTCCAACCTTTCGGCTATGATACCGGACACGACTATTTCTCCGCCGTCTGCGAGATGGTCGCCGATGGACGGAGCAAAACGCATAAGAATATCGGCGGTTATGTTGGCGAAAATAAAATCCGCAACGATGTTGCCTTGCAATAAATCCGCCTGCTCTATCACGCAATCCACGCCGTTGAGTTCGGCATTCTTTTTTGCAAACTCGACTGCCTGCGGGTCGATGTCGCACATATACACGGACTTTGCGCCCGCAATGCTTGCGGCAATACCGAGAATACCGCTTCCGCAACCCACGTCAATGACGCGTTTGCCTTTTACGTTCATCATTTCGAGGCACATTCTGGTCGTTGCGTGCTCACCCGTACCGAACGCCATACCGGGGTCGAGACGCATAATCTTTTCGTCGGGTGCGGGTTCGTATTTAATCCACGTAGGCACTACCGTAACGGACGACGTAACAATGGGCTTGTAGTACTTTTTCCATTCGTTCGCCCAGTCCGCTTCATCTATTTCGGATACGTTGATTTCTCCGTATCTGACGCCCGTCGCCGCCATTTCGGCAAGGCGGTTTTCGAGCGCGGGAAGAAAGGCTTTGTCGTCTGCTGGCACTACCGTCGAAACTCTGACTTCCGCGCTTTCGGCAAGCAGATTTTCGTCGACGTAATCCCACACGACGTCGCTTTTGAGAAGGTCGGCAAAGTCTTCCCTGTCGAGAATTCCGACGCCTGCCGCGCCTACGTCGAACATAGCGCAAGACACCAGTTCGGAGTCGTCGTGATTGGTTATAACGGTGATGAGCTGATATTTCATAATTGCAAAAAAGACGGTTTAATCGTGCATATCGCACAGCTAAACCGCTTGTTTAATTCTTATCCTTGTATTCTTTCTTTCTGGGGAACTGTTTGAGTTCGAATGAACCGTCCAGTCGTCTGAGCAGGTCTTTCTGTTCTCTTGACAGGCTCTTGGGCACTTCGACGATGACCTTGACGTACATATCGCCGTAATCCGAACCGCGCAGTTTCTTTATGCCGCAGTTTTTCAGTTTGAATATAGTACCCGACTGAGTTCCTTCGGGGATTTTGAGCTCCTGCGGATTTTTGAGAGTTGGAACGTATATCGAACAACCGAGCGCGGCTTCCGCAATGGTAATCGGGAGTTCGAGTTGCAGGTCACTGCCGCTTCTGCGGAACAGTTTGTGCGGTCTGACCATAATCTCGACAACCAGCGAACCGCGTTCTCCGCCGTTTCTGCCGCCGTTGCCCTCTCCTGCGTAAGTTATGGTCTGCCCGTTGTCGATACCCGCGGGAATGTTTACCGTGATTTCTCTCGTCTTTTCCGTTCTGCCCTGTCCGCCGCAGCTCTTGCACACTTCGGTTATGACTTTGCCTTTGCCCTTACATACTGGGCAAACGCCCGTCGAACTGAACTGTCCGAAAGGTGTGCGCTGCGTCTGCGTAACGTGTCCCGTTCCGTGACAGTTTGTGCAGACTTTGTATGCCTTGCCGTCCTTTGCGCCCGTGCCGTTGCAGTCGGGACAGTTTTCTATACGTTTAATACTGATTTTCTTCTGCGTGCCGAACGCGGCTTCTTCGAAAGTTATGCCCAATCCCACGCGAATGTCCGTACCGCGTTGGGGTGCGTTTGCTCTCGACTGCTGTGAACGTCCACCGCCGAAACCGCTGAATATACTGGAAAAGATGTCGTCCATATCAAAGCTGAACCCTTGTCCGCCTTGACCGAACCCGCCGAAACCTCCGAAACCGCTTCCGCCTGCGCCACCGCCCATAGGTCCGTTTTCCGTGCCGTATGCGTCGTACGCCGCGCGTTTGTCGGCGTCGGAAAGCACGTCGTAAGCGTGGTTGATTTCCTTGAACTTCGCTTCGGCGTTCTTCTTTTCCGCTTCGGTTGCGTTTGTGTAGAGGTCGGGGTGATACTTCTTTGCGAGCTTACGGTATGCGGCTTTGAGTTCGTCGTTGGACGCCTTTTTGTCCACTCCCAATATCTCGTAATAGTCTTTGTCTGCCATATATGTACCAATGCCTCACGGCATATCCTTTACAGTCTTAAAGCGCGCGTGTGCGCGCTTGTTCCGATGATTGATTGAATTTATTTGCAGATTAACTGTCTGCTTGCAAATTCGCCGTATGCGGTGCGGATTGTCTTTTCTGCGAACACTCCGCTTGATACCGTTTGCCGAACCGTATTCGCCATTCGGTCATCGGACTCCGAAATACGTTTGTGCGGAACGCGCATACCGCGCGTTCCGCCGTTTAATGGTTGTGCTTAGTCTTCCCAGCCGCCTTCGGGAGGAGTCATATTGTCGCCGTCGTTGACTACACCGTCACCGCCTGCGTAACCTGCTCCGCCGTTGCCGCCCATATTGTTGGGGTCAAATCCTGCCTGACGTGCCGCTTCTGCCGCCGCTTCGGGGTTCTCCTGATAGAACTTCGTGAAAATCGGGTCGGAAACCTTGCTGAGTTTGGACATAGCTTCCTTGACCGCTTCGTCGGTTTCGGCTTTCTCGACGCATTCGCGCGCTTCCTTGATTGCGTCTTTGAGCGCAGTCTTGTCGGCTTCGGAAATCTTGTCGCCGTTGTCGCTTTCGAACTTCTCCATTACGAAGATGAGCTGTTCCGCGTTGTTCTTCGCGTCGACGAGGTTCTTTCTCTTTTCGTCTTCTTCCGCGTACTTCTCCGCGTCTTTGATTGCCGCGTCGATGTCGCTTTCGGACAGGTTGCTGGACGACGTAATGGTGATGGACTGGGACTTGTTGGTGCCTTTGTCAACCGCCTTGACGGACACTATGCCGTTTGCGTCGATGTCGAACGTAACTTCAATCTGCGGTACTCCGCGAGGTGCGGGAGCAATGCCGACAAGTTCGAATCTGCCGAGCGTCTTGTTGTCGCGTGCAAACTTTCTTTCGCCTTGCAGAACGTGAATGTCAACGGACGTCTGATGGTCTGCCGCAGTAGAGAAAATCTGCGATTTGCTGGTAGGAATGGTCGTGTTGCGGTCGATGAGTTTTGTGAACACGCCGCCCAGGGTTTCGATACCGAGAGACAGAGGCGTTACGTCGAGGAGCAACATATCTTTGACTTCGCCTGCAAGCACGCCAGCCTGAATTGCCGCACCGATTGCAACGCATTCGTCGGGGTTGATTCCCTTGTAGGGGTCTTTACCCGTGAGCTTCTTGACTGCGTCGTACACTGCGGGAATACGGGTGGAGCCGCCGACCATAATGACTTTTGCGATATCGTTGACGGTAAGTCCTGCGTCTTTCAGAGCCTGTTGGGTGGGGATGACGGTCTTCTGAACGAGGTCTTCGGTCAGAGAATCGAATTTGGCTCTCGTAAGGTCCATATCGAGGTGTTTGGGCGCGCCGTTTGCCATCGTGATGAAGGGCAACGAAATCTTCGCCTTGGTAACGCCGGAAAGGTCGATTTTGGCTTTTTCCGCCGCTTCCTTGATACGCTGCATTGCCATCTTGTCCGTGGACAGGTCAACGCCTTCTTTGGCTTTGAATTCGCTGACAATCCAGTCCATTATTCTCTTGTCGAAGTCGTCGCCGCCCAGACGGTTGTTACCGCTCGTTGCGAGAACTTCGAACACGCCGTCACCGAGTTCCAGAACAGATACGTCGAACGTACCGCCGCCGAGGTCGAATATCAGGACTTTCTGCTGTTTGTTTTCGTCTTTGTCAACGCCGTAAGCAAGTGCCGCCGCCGTAGGTTCGTTGATGATACGTTTGACGTCAAGTCCTGCAATCTTACCAGCGTCTTTGGTCGCCTGTCTTTGCGAGTCGCTGAAATATGCGGGAACGGTGATGACTGCTTCGGTTATCTTTTCGCCGAGATACTTCTCCGCGTCGTTTTTCAGTTTGGTCAGTATCATAGCGGATATTTCCGGAGGGGTGAATTCCTTGCCGTTGATATTCACTTTATGATTGGTACCCATCTCTCTCTTGATGGATATAACGGTGTGTTCGGGATTGGCAACCGCCTGTCTTTTTGCGATTTCGCCGACCAGTCTTTCACCGTCTTTGGTGAACGCTACCACGGAAGGCGTGGTGCGCATACCTTCTGCGTTAGGGATTACGACGGGTTCGCCGCCTTCCATAACCGCTACGCACGAGTTTGTTGTTCCAAGGTCTATACCGATGATTTTTCCCATAGTTGATTCTCCTTTATAAAACTTTTATACCGACGGATTTCCCTTCGGTCGATTTTCTGATTATTCAGCAGCCGACTTTTACGCTTGCGGGTCTCAGCACCTTTCCTGCGAGCTTGTACCCTTTTGCAACTACGCCGACCACTTTGCCTTCGTTGCCCGCGGACTGAACTCTTTCAACCGCCGACATAACTTTTGCGTCGAACTCTTCCCCTTCCGCGTGTATCTCTTCGAGACCGAACGATTCCAGCGCGTCGAGGATTTGTCTTTCCATCATATTGAACCCCTGCAACGCGGCTTCGTCGGTAAGATACTTACGCGCAAGGTCGCAGTTGTCGAGGACGCTCAACATCTTTTCTATTACCATTGCCTTGCCTAGGCTCTTCATTTCTTCGGCAAGCCCCGCGTTGCGTTTGCGATAGTTGTCGAAATCGGCTTGCAACCGCATCGCTATGTTTCTTGCAGACACGCTCTCCGCCATACACAGCCCGATTTTCTCTTCCAGCGCTTCGATGTACTTTTCGTCGCCCATCGCTTCGCGATCGAGAACGGCGTCTTCGGGAACAAACTCTTTAACCGAGCCGTCGTTAGCTGCGGACTGTTGTTCGACTTTGACCTGTCTTTTGTCTTTGAAATCCTTTTCTTTCATATCAATGTTAGTCCTTATCGTTGTCAAGCACCGCGCCGAGCGTTTTCTTCATATAATCCAGAACGCCTATAACCTTCTTGTAGTCCATACGTTCGGGACCTATGACGCCCGCTTTGCCTACGACCTCGTCGCCGATTTTGTAGGCCGCGGTGATTATCGCGCATTTGTCCACGCCGCTGTCCTCTTTGCCTATCCTCACCGAAAACTCAATGCTGTCTTCGGGTGCGGCAAGCAGTTCGGATACGCTGTCGTGATTGGATATAACAGCGAGGAAATTCTTTGCGTCTTCGACGTTGTTATATTCGGGATAATCAAGCATTTTGAGTGCGCCTTCGACAACGACGTTGTCGGAATGCTCCGCCATATAACTCTTTATTATGGTAAGCACGGCGTCGAAGATATCGCGGAAACCGTCCAGTTCTTCGGATATTTCGCTGTCGAGGTCGATTCCGTTCAGTTCGCAAATCATTCTTCCCGCAAAAACCTTGTTGAGAAGTCGCGTTGCGGTTTCGACGTACTCGTGGCGCATTTCGCTGTCAAGGTCGATTGTCTTGTCCGAAATGATACCGTGGTCGGTGACAATCAGCACGATGACTCTGTTGCGTTTGAGCGGAACGAGCTTGATTTCCTCGATTTCGACGTTTACGTTGCAGTTGCTGACGAAAAACGATGTGTAGTTGGTAACGTCGCTGATAATCTCCGCCGCACGTTTGGATATGTCTTTGACTTCGTCGAGCTTTTCGGAGAAACGATTTCTGATAAACGCCGTTTCGGCGTCGGTCAACGACTTCTCTCCCGTGGCGTCGATGTCGCCGACATAAAGCTGATACGCGGGTTTCAGCGGTACGCGTCCTGCCGAGGTATGCGGCTGGTCTATGTAGCCCAGAGCTTCCAGCGCGCTGAGTTCCGCCCTGATTGTCGCGGAACTGACTTCGGGCATATATTTTGTCTGAATGTCCGAACTGGATACCGGCTGCCCTGTCGCGATATACACGTCGACCAGCGCATGCAGTATCTTTTTCTTTCTTTCGCTAAGCTCCTTACTCATATTGACCTCGCAACGTATTTCGTGCCGTCTGCTAGCACTCTCTTGCCTTGACTGCTAACAGTATATTTCTATGTCTGCCAAATGTCAATAGTTTACGTCAAAAAAATAAAAAATTTCTTAATTGATAATTCGAATGATAATTCTTACGCCATTAATTGATTATCGTATGAATTATCATACGACTAAAAGAGATGTAAACATACATTATTCTAACCTCAAAATCACAACCCAAACATTGCTCCTTCGACCGTCGCACATGAAATTTTTTCCTCGGCTGATACACCCGAAAGTATCCGTATTGACATACGGACGAAACGGAAATAAAATTTAAATATGAGCGCTTCCGATATAACTGCACTTTTAATAACTACCTTTCTCGGCTTATTTCTCTTAATTCTCGCAATCGTACTGCTGTGCGGAAAAGGCGCGATGATGATTGCGGGGTTCAACACAATGCCGAAAAAAGAACGGGAAAAATACGACAGCGTCGCGCTTTGCAGATTTTTGGGTGGCATATTACTTCCTATCGCGCTTACAGTACCCGCCTTTTTCCTCGGAGGCTATTTCAAAATCGATTGGCTCAATTACGTTGTTGTCGGAATAGACGTCGGTCTTATCCTCTTTGCCATCGTATACGCAAACACGAAAAACCGCTTCCGCAAAAAAGATATACCGTCCGACAGCGGCCGAAACGACGACCAACCGACCGACTCGAATTCGGACTGACATCATACTACCAACTTAAAATAAAATATCTTTTTGATTCTCATATACCCTTTTCGCAAAACAAAACGAAAAACTGCTGACCACTCCCATACCGTTTACAACTTCTCCCCGCCGCGTCAGCGTCAGGTACGAATCCGTTTTCGGAAACGGATTTCAGAAAATCACAAATCTACTTTTGCCCTTCATCCTTTACCTCGGGATCCCCGCAAAGTACCACAGCAAAGCGAGGACACTTTGTGGGGTAAACAAAAAACCCACTCTTATTGAGTGGGTTTGTGGAGCTGGTGGGCGGATTCGTAAGGAGCACACCGTGCGACGGAATAGCGGACAGGGGGCAATCTGTTGCGCGCGCTCTGCCGCGCTTGCCCCCGCCGCGTCAGCGTCAGGTACGAATCCGCTCACGGCATATACAAAACCCCGCTCAAACGAGCGGGGTTTGTGGAGCTGGTGGGCGGATTCGAACCGCCGACCTATTCATTACGAGTGAATCGCTCTGCCTGCTGAGCCACACCAGCGACTGTATGAGCGATTATAGCAAAACCTTACGGAAATTGCAACTGCTTTCGATTAAAAAATCGTCTAAATCACGGAGTTTGCGTGTCTTGACAAAAACTCAACCGCTCATAACGAAAAAAGAGAGGCATTGCCTCTCTTTCGTTCAGGTGTCACGGACAGCGAATTAAGCTGCCTGTCCTTTGCCTTTCAGCACGTCGTAACAAATATCGGGGCTGTCGGACATTACGCAGTCTGCGCCGATTGAATTAAGGTATGCAATGTCGTCGGCTTCGTTGATTGTCCAGTACTGCACCGCTATATTGTATTTGTGCGCGTAATCGATGAGTTCTTTCTTTCCGAGGAAATTCAAGGACTTGCTGTAAGGTATCTGCAACGCGCAATAGCCAACGCCGCGTTTTGACAAATCGGCATTTGTAAGGAATGCAAACCAGAAGTCAAGCACTTCGCATATGGACGACGAACGCAGCATATCGGGATAATTCTTATCTACGTAAGCCGTCACGTCCTGATTGAACGTACCGAAAACGACGTCTTGTATGAGGTCGTATTCGACAAGCGTAGCGTGCAGCAAATCGGCGGCTTTTTTGCCTTCCTTACCGTTGTTCTTGATTTCGATTATATAGCGGAATTCACCGTATTCGTCAGGGATTGCGGGAGCGGCTTCGTCACTCGACATATAATCGAGAACTTCTTGCAATGTGCAAATCCCCAACCCTTTTTCGAGCACTTCTTCCTGCGACAGATTGCGGAAAGGATATTCTCCGTTCAGTTCGAAATTGTAACCCATATTGAGTCTGCGCAGTTCTTCTAGCGTATAGTCTTCGGGTCTTGCTTTGTCGTCGCCGAAAATCTGCTCCGCATTGGACGTTCTGTTGAGCGTATGGTCGTGCAGAAGAATGAGCTGATTGTCCTTTGTTATATGCAGGTCGAACTCCCATATATCCACGGTGTATCCGCCCGTTTTCGCTTCTTCAATGCCCAGTTTGAACGCATAAAGCGTGTTTTCTGGTGCAACTATACTGCCTGCACGGTGTGCGGAAACCATTGCCGTGGTATCTGCAATGTACGGATTTATTTCTCCGTTGAAATAGTTTTTGTCGACAGGACAATCCGCTATGCCTATGACGCAACACGTCACGCCGAACACCAGAATAAACAGCCCGAGCAAAACGCCGAACAGAACTTTGAACTTCTTTTTCATCTCTTCACCCTATGAGCACCGCAAGGTGCCCACCGTTATTCTTCCGTTTCGTCGTCTTCCTCGACCGCGGGAACGTAATTCTTGTCGAAGCACTTGAAGTGGCTGAACTTGCATACGCAGATTTCGCGCGCAAGCATCATACCGAGGAACGCGATTGTTCCGCCGAAAAGAACATCGGAGAAATAGTGCGCGCCGACAACGATGCGGCTGACAGCAACAACTCCCGTAAACGCGACGGGGAAAATCCAGCAAATCGCGCGCAACCATTTCTTTTTGGTTTTGAGCACGTCAGGCAACATAATGAGCGCGTACGACATACCCGCCGCACAGGTGTGACCGGACGGGAAAGATTTAAAAGCGTCGCTTGCCCAACCGTACATCGCCATTTCTTCGGCGGTGGGCGTACGTTTGCCGTTCATGACGTACCACGCCGTGAACCCTTCGAAATTGACGTCGCCGCTGCTGTTCATTGCGCGGAAACGCATTCTTCCCACGGGAACTTTGACTATTGCGATGATGAGGTTTGCGACTGCCGCCATAATGATGAACGCAATGACGAACTTGACGAGTTTCTTCAACGTTTCGTCCTTTACTCCCCTGAACGCGAACACGACCGCGGTTGTTGCAAGGAAAGAAGAAAGCACGGCAACAAGCGTCATTGCTCCGTCAAGATAGGTGTCTTCCGTTCCCGCATGTTCGGAAATGTAGTTGAACATATCGTGGAAGAAGAACCAGAACGCAAGCACCGCACCGGCAAGAAGAATCATCGCGAGGATTTCACGCAAAGGACGGAGTTTGAGAAATCGCAGAACACACCAGAACAGTATGACCACGCACACGCCCGCAATCAGATAAACGGGAGAAGACCCGAAAATCTCGAAAGCCACGCCGAAAGTGTCGGACGCAAGGTATTCGCCGTCTTTGAGCGCGTCCTGAGTCAGTATTTTGCTGACGTCAAGGTCGAAAACGCTAGCAAGCGCTAGCAACGTCGCAAAAATCGCGACAAAGAGAACCACACCGATAATGACACGGTTTTTCTCGGAAATTTTGCCGAAAATCATAATTATCCTCTCTTAACCATTTTTAACATTCTACCATAAAACGCACATCAATTCAATAGTCAAATCCGCCGTTCGGTTGAACAAAACGTGAATTTTGTCTTTCTTGTCCGCTCGTTTATAAACGTGGGTTTTTCAAAGTGCACCGCACCGACTGTGATACGGAACGGACGCGAACAATTCATTACACTGCCCGACACTTAAGGCGACACGCGTGTATTCATTATTTTGTGAAAACGTTATCACAGCAATATATGAGATGTTTTCGGGCAATATCCGAAATGACTCAATCAATGTTTTTTATATAATAGTATAAGCACTCAAAGAGTCATGTCACGTGCGCATACGCAAAACCGCGCACACAAGGTTAAAATGGAAAAAGACTTAACTCAGGGGAAGCCTACAAAACTAATCGTCGCGTTTGCAATTCCCCTGATTTTAGGAAGTATATTTCAGCAACTTTACAGCATGGTCGACACCATTATAGTCGGTCAGACCATTTCCGTGCAGGCGCTTGCAGGCGTCGGCGCAACTTCCGCTATTTCTTTTCTCGTTATCGGTTTCATTCAGGGTATGACGGCAGGTTTTGCCATACTCACAAGTCAGAAATTCGGCGCGAAAGACGAAGACGGCGTCAAGAAAACCGTTGCCGCGTCCATTGTCCTTTCCGCGGTGCTTTCCGTGATTTTAACTGCGTTGAGCGTTCCGACCGCCCGACTGTTGCTCAAAGTCATGAACACCCCCGACACAATTATCGCTTACGCCGACGACTACATAACGACCATTTACTGGGGACTTACCGCCACGATATTTTACAATATGTTTTCCTCTCTGCTCCGTTCCGTAGGCGACTCGAAAAGCCCTCTTTGGTTCCTGATACTTGCATCGGTCATAAATGTGGGACTGGACTTCCTGTTCATAATGGTCTTCGACATGGGCGTTGCGGGCGCAGGCTGGGCAACAACGATAAGTCAAGGCGTGTCGGCGATTGCCTGTTTAATCCACATAATACGCAAATACAAAATACTCCGAATCAACCGTTCGCACATGAAATTCGGCACTCATATGGCAGGCAAAATGATTATACTCGGTCTGCCTATGGCGTTGCAGTATTCCATAATTTCCATCGGCATAATGGTTCAGCAAAGTGCGCTCAACAACCTTGGCGACATAGCGATTGCGGCATACACCGCCGCAAACAAAATCAACAATCTGGCGACGCAGGTGCTCGTCTGCATAGGCACGGCTGTGGCAACTTACTGCGGACAGAACAGAGGCGCGGGACAGATGGAGCGAATCAAAAAGGGCGTCCGCAACAGTATGATAGTTTCGGCGGTGTGCAGTGTGTTTGCCGCGTTGTTCGTCATACTTCTTGCAAAGCCGCTTACGCGTCTTTTCATTACCGACCCGACGGTGGAAATGCTTGACCTGTCGCTGGAATACCTTTTCTGGCAAGGCGTTTTCTACGTCCTGCTCGGCGCAATATACGTATACAGAAACGCCCTTCAAGGTATGGGTTACAGCGCGCTCACAATGTTTGCGGGACTCACCGAACTCGGAATGCGCGCAATCGCGGCTTTTGTCTTCGCAAAATTATGGGGTTACATCGGAATTTGCCTTTCCAACCCCGTCGCGTGGATAGGCGCGGACGTTTTCCTGTTGCTGACCTACCCGATTATGCTGCGGAAACTTATGAAGAAATACAACTACCCCGTATCCAACCGTGCTTTCAACCGAATGCGCAAAGACCTGCTCTACGAGAGAGAAACACTTGCAAGCTGACGGCCGCAATATTTGAAACACTCCTAATACAGTCGGATTTTCAAATTAATACTGCAAAATAACTGTTTTTTGAGATTTTGCCGTTGCAATTCCGCCCGTTCGATTCCCCGCGTTGTAAACAACGAAAAAAGCAAAGCCCATATCAATGAACTTTGCTTTTTTTTGGTACCCCTTCGAGGTAAAATAAAAAGTGCAGGTTTACTGCACTTTTTTGGTACCCTCATGGGGAATCGAACCCCAGATTCCGCCGTGAGAGGGCGACGTCTTAACCGCTTGACCATGAGGGCATATGCCGTTTGCTTTCGGCTATGTGATAATATCATAAAAGCAGACGTTGGGCAAGCAAATTCGCATGCTTTTGAAAATTTCCCGTAAAAGAGAAAATCCCACGATGCCGTGTGATGCCATTTTATAAACCTGCATGTGCAGGGTGGGTTACTAGCTACCGACTGTTTCTGCCTTCCACTGATAAATGAGGCCTGACATCCGCAGAACGAACGCGCTATCCCGTATAAAATACTGTGGTTCAAAATCGAACACCATCACGAACATAGCAGGAATTTCTTCTGTACTTTGAGTTTACCACATCGCAATCGGTTTTGCAATAGGGAAATTTTTACATCGCAATTTTGCAGTTTTCGATAATCTAAACGGCTATTTTCGGGTTTTACGGCTCACTTCACCGCTCTTTTTGCTTTCATTTAATGCGAAGTCGTAACCCGTGTTGCGTTTTTTCGACATCTGTCGGCATGGTTTTAACATACCCCTAGGGCACGAAATATAATGCAATTTGCCGATTTTGTTCATTTACGAATATTCGGTATTGATATATTCATCATACGAATGTATAATTAAGTATGTTTGATACGGCTATACCGTTCGGTAAGGAGGAAATTATGACTACAAAAAGGAGATTTCTGTCTGCTCTTCCCGCTCTAGTGCTCGCCCTGGCGTTCATTTGCACGTTCGGGTTTACGCTCGCAAACGTTGCAAGCGCGGAAGACCTCGCAACCGCTGACAAAATCGGGTCAATCTCGATTGCTCACATCAGCGACATTCACTACTTCCCCATAGAATACTCTTACACGAAAATCGCCGAGGACAACTACACCGACAGCGATTTTTATTATTCTATGACGGGTGACACGAAGCTCGTACTCGAAAGCGGCGCGATACTCAACGCCAACGTCACGAGGTTCGTGGAAGAAGCAAAAGCAGGCAATGCGCCGCACTATCTGTTCGCGACAGGCGACCTTTGCAAAAACGGCGAACGCGTCGCGCTCATCGACGTTGCAAACGCACTCCGCCATTTGCAGAACGAAGTCAGAAAAGTTGCGGGTTACGAAAACTTCCAGGTCTTCGTCATAACCGGCAACCACGATTTGTACAACGGTTCGGGTGCTCTTTACGACCAGACCGACGGTTCGGGTTATCTTGCCGAAACCGTAACCGCCGCGCAATTCGCGCTCATATTCGCGGGACTCGGTTTCCCCAACGCGTCACTCGACGGCTCAATCGGCACCAATCTTTCGGAAATTTACCCCGAAAGCTACTGGTCGTCCGACTATACCAACGGTTACGTTCAGTCGTCCAATGCTTCAAACCTCACCTTCGAATACTACTCCGCAATGCTCAACGAAGGTTCGGAGGAATATCTTTCCGACTGGTACTACCGCCTCGGCAGTTCCAGAAACGGGCTCAGCTATCGCGTGGAAATTGCGAACGAAGACTACGTCTTCTTCCTGCTTGACGGCACCGACCGCGAAGTCGCGGAAAGCCCCGTTCCCGCACGTATAAACAAAGCCGAATACGACATCATTGCGGCAGACGGCAAACTCGACGAACATCAGTTCTTCGTCGCGACCGCCGACGGAAAAATTAATCTTACTCCCTGCGACGACGCAGCTGTGCAGGACGCGTTTTCCAAAGGTGAACCCGTCTATATCAACACGGGTTGGAACCACCTTACGGGCGGCAGAATTACCGAGGGCGTGTTCAACTGGATTGACCTATATACTCTCGCCGCGGAAAACGTCGGCAAGACTTACGTTGCGGCGTACCACTTCAACGCACTTCCTCACTTTGAACAGGAAGACGACATATTAAAAGACTTTGTCTTTTACAACTGGGAAAATACTTACCGCCGTCTGCTTGAAGCGGGTATCCGTTACGGACTCGGCGGACATATGCACGCAAGCGATATAGCATATCAGACGGACGCCGCGGGACGTACTTTCTACGAACTCGAAACGGGTTCGTCCGTAAGCTACGACTCGCCCATCCGTTATATCACCATTGACCGTTACGCGCTCGACGGCGGAGCAATCGGCGAAAAATTCACGTCGTCCGTGCACGCTCTCCAAAGTCTTGCGGGCTTTGCGTCCTCGGGCATAACAAATCCCGCGCCGTGGAACGACGCAGCGTTCAAACCCGCTTACGAAGAATACACTTCCAAAGAAAACCCCACCGAAGAAGACTGGGACAAGGTTGTTGCAACCAACCCCGAATATCTCGCGTATATGCTCCACTACGACGCGATGAATTCGATGAGCTACAACGAATATATCACGGAAGAAATATACGGTCAGCTTGCCGACCGCATTGTCGACCATTTCATCAACATAAAGACAATCACCGACCTTAATCTCACCGAACTCGTCAGCGGCGCGGTTGCGGGTTTCCAACCGCTTGCGAAATATGCCCCGCTCGTCGGCAAGATAGTCGATTATCTCGTGGACAGCATTCTCTACGACCTCTATCCCGACGGCGAATACCCCTACAACGGCAATGTTTATCCCAACGCAATCGAATACGTAAAAGCCGTTGCGGGAACTTTGCTCAACCTCGAATTCGGGCAAGACGGTCACAAACTCACTCTTTCCGAAATGGCGTCCTTCATAATGATGGCGCACACTTCGGGCACCGAACCCACCACGGACGACATATACGGCGGCGAACTCGACAAAATCACGGGAACAGCGTCTTCCGTTATGACAACCGACCCCGTTTACCGCGCTATGTTTGTCGCGGCACTCAAAGATTTCTCCGACAAGTGCGACAGCGGCGAACTTGCCGAAACGTTGGTCACAACCCTGCTCGATCCCATTTACAGCAACGAAGACTCTTTGCTTCGCACTTTGCTTAATTACAGGTTCGACCTTACTAAAATCGAGGGTGGATTGACTGACGAAGAAGAGGAAACTCTCACGGAACTTTTCGACACTCTCGAAAGCCTTTTGAACATTCTGCTCGGTTCGGACCTCAACATCACGCTCAAAGCCGACAACATCACAATCGGCAACCTTATGCCCGTACTCTGGCCCGTCCTGCAAGGGTTCCTCAATTCTTCGCTCGGACTTTACATCAACGGAGCCGACATTTTCGAAGGTGTCGACGGACTGCTCGACGACTATCTCACGGAAAGTTTCTACGTCGGACTCAGCGGAATTGCCAAAAACATCGTTGTTGCATTCGCAACCGACGACGAAAAAGACACGGACGACATTTTCAATCCGCAAAATCCTTACGTGCTTACACCTCACGAAGGCTATGCGGAAAAATACGCCGCTCTCGGCTGCGGGCAACTTACGTATGTAAGCAGTCTGCCCGTATCCGCGGAGTTCAATCCCGCAACGCAGGAAAACGGACGTCTTCCTTCCGCGTTGACTGCCAATTTCAGCACGGAAGAAAACAAAGGCGGCAACGAATTCAAGCTGTCGTTCTATACGGCGGAAGAAATAGGCGCGGAAGTTGTTCTCTATGACAACGGCGGCAACGTCATCGAAACCGTCAGAATTACGACCGCAGACCTCGAAGACTCTACAAACAAAGAATACCGCACTACTTCCAAAAATGGCGAACATATCCTGCTTAACGGCGAAACCCGCGCGCAGTATATTCCGCTTATCGACCTTGGACTGCTCTGCATTCAGCACACCGAAGTCACCAAAGAAGTCACGGTTACTATCGACGGCAAAGAAGAAGTTGTCGAACAGAACCTCACATATCTCGACCGCGACAACGCAGACGGCAACAGCGTCGTTTACAAAAACCGCTTTACCGTCACGTTCTACGGACTCGAACCCGGCAAGGATTACGGTTACGAAGTACGCGGCGTATACGGTGACGGCGACAGCGCGGTTACGTTCGGACTTGCGGAAAGCATAGGCGAAGAACACTTTGCGTTCTCCACCGCTCCTGACAAAACCGTGACCGACTTCGATTTCGTTGCCATTGCCGATATGCAGGGAATGATTGAGTCCATGTACGAAACGGCGGCGGACACTCTCTCCGCAATCAAAGCGAACACCGACAGCATAGACTTCGTTCTCAATGCGGGCGATATGGCGGACAACGGCAAGAACTTCTATCAATGGCAATGGGCACTCAACCACAACCTCGATTTCTTCGCGAACACATCCACGTTCACCGCGGCGGGCAACCACGAGGACGGAACGTACGCCCTTGATAAGTTCTACGAGTACAACGTTCCCGAAGGCACCGTTCAGAGCGGCGAAACGGGATTGTTCTACTCCTTCGATTACGCAACCGCACACATTATCGTTCTGGACACCAACGACACCACCGCGGAAAAAGGTCTGAACGAAGCGCAATACAACTGGCTGCGTAACGACCTTATCAAGAACGTCGGAAAGAGCGAATGGACGTTTGTGCTTATGCACAAGAGCCTGTATTCGGGCGGTTCGCACTCTTACGACGCCGAAGTCGTCACCATGCGCAAGCAACTCGAATATCTCTTCTACACCTACGGAGTCGACATCGTATTCGGCGGACACGACCACACTTACAGCGTGACTAAGTTCCTCGACGGCGACGGAAACATATCTTCGCGCAAGTTCGAAAACGACGAAAAGATATACTCTTCCGACAAAGGCGTGGCGTATGTAACGCTCGGAACAGTGGGTACGAAATTCTACGACTACAACAGCAACCCCGAAACCGAAAGCAAGTTCAACAAACGTCTCAGCGAAACGGAAACGCTCACCCAACCCACATTCGTCAAAATCTCCGTACGCGGCGACGAGCTGACTTATAAGGGATACACGGTGAACACGGACGGAACGGTCTCCGAAATCTTCCACGATGTCGACGACCCCGACCCCGCAACGCCTTCGACAGGCGGCGATAACGGCACGCCCGACGACAACGGACTGTACGTCAAGATATTCGTGCCCATTGCGGTTATACTTGTCGTTGCAGGCGTTGTGACGGCGGTTGTAATCGTACTCCGCAAGAAAAAGGCGGCGGCTCAAAGCGCGAAGAGTAAAGGCGGCGCACCCTTGAAACAAAACAAAGATAATAAAAAATAAATTAAATTTATGCCGCAGAAAAGTCGATTTTATTGACTTTTTAAGGAAAGTTTATCAAAATATAAATGTTAAGTTTGTCTACGGGAGCGTTTTACGCTCCCGCATACTAATGTTGTGGAAAGGTGAATTGTGGGAAAAGGTATTGTTAAAGCACGTTACATAATTCTGGCGGTTTTCGTTGCTCTCATAGTCGTTTCGGTAATTTTCCTGCCGAAAATGATAAGCAAAGTCAATTATGACTTGACCTCTTATCTGCCCGAAGGGTACGAAACGAGAGACGGCTACGAATTCCTTTCAGAAACCTTCAACATTCACGGCGACGTCGAAATAGGCGTCGAAACTTCGCGTGAAAAAATGTCCAAGGCTGCCGAAAGAATTTTCGCGCTCGACGGCGTCACCAACACCGTATGGGCGGAATATCTCGAAATGCTCGTTCAGTTCGGTGTGTACTCTCCCGACTCCGAGGAATTCGGCGCACTTTACGACGTGCTTACCGACGCCCCCGTGCCGACGATTGACAGCGAAGGCAACTTCGTTTACGACCAGGGCACCTACAACTGGGCGTTGCTTATAACCCTCAAATATCCCCCGTCCTCACAGGAAGCAATCAAAATTTACGGACAAATCGTCGATATACTGAACGAAGAAGTAGGTGAAAACAACTTTGCCGCAAGCGGTATGACCGAACAGGCGAACGCGCTTTACGAAACCGTTTTCGACGAAATCTGGCTTTACTGTCTCATCGCGGGTATAGTCGTTCTGATTATCCTGCTCGTCACCACCAATTCCCTCATCGAACCCATAGTTCTTCTGCTCACAATGGTGATTTCCATAATCATCAACATGGGCACGAACGTTATATTCCCGTCTACTTCGATAATCACGTTTGCCTGCGGCGCAATTCTGCAACTGGGGCTCAGCATGGACTATGCGATATTCCTTTTGCACCAGTACCGTGCCGAACTTCGCAGCAATCTCGACCCCAAACAGGCGCTTGCCGCGGCAATTCCCAAGTCTGCAAAAGCCGTTGCGTCCAGCGCGCTCACAACGGTATGCGGCTTTCTCGCTCTGCTCTGCATGCAGTTTGAAATAGGCACCGACCTCGGTCTGACTCTTGCAAAAGGTATCCTGTGCTCTTTGCTCACCGTCATTTTCCTGCAACCCTGCCTCATGCTGCTCATGAACAAAGCGCACATGAAAACCCAGCACAAGTGCCTCGACTTCCACTTCCGCGCACCCGTCAAACGTTGTATCCGCGACAGAAAATGGGCGGTCGGAGTTGTCGCACTGCTTTTCATTCCTGCGCTTGTTGCGTCGAATTTCCTGCACTATAACTATGTCAAGTTTATGCCAGACAAGGACGATACCAGCGTCAAATATTCCATGGCAAAAGAACTCGGCAATCAGGTTATGGTCGTCGTTCCCAACGAGCTCATTGACGCAAACGGCAACCCAATTCTCGACGAAAACGGATATCACCAATACCTGATTGAGGAAAACTACGACTTCGTCGAGAAATTGCAACAACTCGGCGCAGAAAAAGTCACCGTCGAATATAAAGGCGAAAATATCACAGTCGACAAGATTTCCTTTATGCTGGGAATGTATGTGATGTTCCCCGAAGACGGAACGCTCAAAATCACCGTAAGCGACACGAAAACGCTTACTCTAACTCTCCCGCAGATGTTGAAACTCGTTGACGTGTTCAACATGTTCCAAGGCGGGGAATCGCCCAACTACGCTGAAATCGTCCAAAAAATCAACGAAATTATCGCCCCGCAAGAACTTAACATAATTGAACTTATGAAGCTTGCAGGTTCCGGTATGACCGAACAGATGTCCATGCTGCAAAGCTATATGAGCGGCGGATATACCATGTACACGGTCGGTATCACCTACCCCGAAATCGACAACGAAAGCCAGACGAGTTTTGACATTCTGGACGAAATCAAAGCCATTGCAAACGACACCTTCGGCGATACGGGTATGCGTTGTTACTTCACGGGTTACACACAAGGCGCATACGACTTCGCGGCAGTCACACCCAACGACTATACGCTGGCCACAATCATATCCATTGTCGCAATACTCGCAATCCTCATCGTAACGCTCGGCGGCATAAAATTCCCCGTGCTGCTCGTTGCGCTCATCGAATTCGGAATATGGGTCAACCTCGCAATGCAGTTTATCTTTGCTGGCGGCGGCGTAAACTTTATGTCCTACCTCGTAATAAGCGCGGTACAGCTCGGCGCGACGGTGGACTACGCAATTCTCATCACGACCAAATACTGCAACCTGCGCAAGCGTTTCGAACCCCGTCAGGCTTCGTATATGGCCACCACAAGCTCCGTAATGTCGGTTATGACTTCCGCACTTATAATGGCGGGAGCGTGCTTCAGCGTCTATTTCGTAACGTCAAACCTCATCATCAAGGAAATGACCTTCCTTATGGCACGCGGTTCGATAATAAGCGCAATACTGGTCATTTTCGTACTGCCCGCTCTGCTGGTAGTCGCCGACAAAATCCGCGGAAACGAACTGCACATCATGCGTACGCCTTTCCTGCGTCCCTACAACCGCAAACGCGTTCAGAAGTATGTGCCTGTACTGGTTGACGCAAACGGCGAAACGATAGCCGAAACCAACCCCGTCAAAATGACCAAAGACGAACGCCGTGCCGCACGCGCACGTGCAAAAGAAGAAAAAGCGGCGGCAAACTCTGCGAAAAAGGCTGCCCGCCTTGCAAGAAAAGAAGCGAAAAACGCAAGGAAAGGCAATAGAACGGACACCTAAACAACAAACAACCGTGGTTGCTTTCCGTTGCTCTCGCGCACAATTTAACGTGCTTGTATTCTCGCAAATATCTTAAACCACCACAAAAGCCCTTTCAGACGTAAAGGGCTTTTTTATTTGCGGAAAAACAAAAAACGCCAAACCCAAAAAACGGCAATGCATAGAAATCAGTAATGCATAGAAATCAAATGACAAAAAAAACGCCGAACTGTTTGGTTCGGCGTTTTTTGTTTTGATGTGAAACGACTGTTTTGATTGAGCCACTACACCGCGCCTTTTATGCGGGCTGTGACGTCAGCGCGTCAGTAGTTGTTGCGCGGCATATACTTGGTGTGCAGCAATTCGTGCGCGAGGTGGCTGTTGGGTTTGCCGAGGAACTCGTCGTAAAGTTCTTTGACTGCGGGGTTCTCGTGCGACTTGCGGAGCGACATTTTCTTGTCAGTTGCGTAAATCGCCTTTGCGCGTTCCGCTCTGATGTCGGTATTGTTGCGTACAAACGCGCTCTTGATAGGTTGTCCGCCGCCGTTCACGCAACCGCCGGGGCAAGACATTATTTCGATGAAGTGATAGTCGGCTTCGCCCGCTCTCACCTTTTCCATAATCTTTCTTGCGTTTGCAAGTCCGCTTGCGACTGCGACTTTAACAACCGTGCCGTTGATGTCGTAGGTGGCTTCTTTGATACCTTCGGTACCTCTGACTTCCTTGAAATCGAGAGACGGCGCTTCCTTACCTGCAACGATTTCGTAAACCGTGCGGAGTGCGGCTTCCATAACACCGCCCGTCGCACCGAAGAGCAAACCTGCGCCCGACGCAATGCCGAGAGGTGCGTCGAAGTCTTCGTCGGGAAGTTCGTTGAAGATTATGCCGCAACGTTTGATGAGTTTTGCAAGTTCACGCGTCGTAATTGCAATGTCGATGTCGGGTACGCCCGCCGCATTCTGGGCGGCTCTGCCCTTTTCGAATTTCTTCGCAGTGCAAGGCATAACGGAAACGACAACGATATCTTCGGGTTCCCAGCCCATTTTTTCGGCGTAATAGGTTTTGACGACCGCGCCGAACATCTGTTGAGGCGATTTGCAGGTGGAAAGATTGGGGAGCAAATCGGGGAAATTGTGTTCGCAGAACTTAATCCATGCGGGAGAACAGCTCGTAACCATGGGAAGTACGCCGCCTTTCTGCAATCTGCCGAGGAATTCCGTTCCTTCTTCCATAATGGTAAGGTCTGCCGCGAAATCGACGTCGAATACGTTGGCAAAGCCCATTCTGCGGAGTGCCGCGACCATTTTGCCCTGAACGTTGGTGCCCATGGGATAGCCGAACTCTTCGCCGAGGCCTACTCTGACGGAAGGTGCAACACCTACGACAACGTGTTTAGTCGCGTCGTTAAGCGCGTCGAGAACGTCGTCGATTTCCTCTCTTTCGGTAAGTGCGCCGACGGGGCAAACCGCGATACATTGACCGCAACCCACGCAAGGAACTTCGGAAAGGGGTTTTTCAAACGCACAGCCGATGTGCGTGTCGAAACCGCGTGCGTTTGCACCTATAACCGCAACGGACTGGTACTGCGCGCACGCCGCGACGCATCTGCGGCAAAGTACGCATTTGTTGTTGTCGCGCACGATATAAGGCGTGGACATGTCGATGTTGTACTTGTTCTTTACGCCCGCGTACTTGTGGCTGTCGCAACCGAGGTCAAGTGCCAGTTTCTGCAATTCGCAGTTGTTGTTGCGCACGCAGGACAAGCAGTTTTGTTCGTGGTCGGAAAGTATGAGTTCGACCGTGGTTTTGCGGGAATCCATGACTTTCTTGGTGTTGGTAAAGACTTCCATGCCTTCGCTTACGGGATAGACACAGGCGGCAACAAGGCTTCTTGCGCCTTTGACTTCGCAAACACAGACGCGGCAAGCGCCGATTGCATTGATGTCTTTGAGATAGCAAAGAGTGGGAATTTTGACGCCCGCCTGCTTTGCGGCTTGCAGTATCGTAATCCCTTCGTCGACCTGAACGGGAATATTGTTGATTTTGATATTGACTTTTGCCATACTACTACTCCTTGACAATGGCGTTGAAACGGCAGGTTTCAACACAGAGTCCGCACTTGATACACTTCATCGGGTCGATGGTGAACTTGGACTTGATTTCGCCCGAGATTGCGCCGACGGGGCACTTTCTCGCGCAAGCGGAACAGCCTTTGCACGCGTCCGTAATCGTGTAACGCACAAGCCCTTTGCAAACGTGGCAGGGGCATTTCTTGTCCACGACGTGAGCGACGTACTCGTCTCTGAAATAACGCAGTGTGGAAAGAACGGGGTTGGGAGCCGTCTGACCGAGACCGCACAGAGAGTTCGCTTTGATGTAATAGCAAAGGTTTTCCATATCTTCGAGGTCTTGGAGAGTTCCCTTGCCCGAGGTGATTTTTTCGAGGTATTCAAGCAGTCTGCGGTTGCCGATACGGCAGGGAGTGCACTTGCCGCAGCTTTCGTCGACGGTGAATTCGAGGAAGAATTTCGCGATGTCGACCATGCAGTTGTCCTCGTCCATGACTATCATACCGCCCGAACCCATCATCGAACCAATGGAAATGAGGTTGTCATAGTCAATGGGAATGTCAAAATGTTCTGCGGGGATACAGCCGCCCGAAGGACCGCCCGTCTGCGCCGCTTTGAAGTGTTTGCCGTTGGGGATACCGCCGCCGATGTCCTCGATGACTTCGCGGAGAGTGGTTCCCATGGGGATTTCGACAAGACCCGTGTTGGTGATTTTGCCGCCGAGTGCGAAAACTTTGGTGCCCTTGGACTTTTCGGTGCCCATGGAAGCAAACCAGTCGGCGCCTTTCAGTATAATCTGGCAAACGTTTGCGTAGGTTTCGACGTTGTTGAGAATGGTGGGTTTGCCGAACAGACCTTTGACGGCAGGGAACGGAGGACGAGGACGAGGTTCGCCGCGGTGACCTTCGATGGAGGTCATAAGCGCGGTTTCTTCGCCGCATACAAACGCGCCCGCACCGAGACGTATGTCAAGGTCGAAGTCAAATCCCGTGTCGAGAATGTTCTTGCCGAGCAAACCGTATTCTTTGGCTTGTTTGAGTGCTATTTTCAGACGCTGAACGGCAATGGGATACTCCGCTCTGACGTAAATATAACCCTGATGTGCGCCGATTGCGTAGCCCGCGATAGCCATTGCTTCGAGAACTGCGTGGGGGTCGCCTTCCAGAATGGAACGGTCCATAAACGCACCGGGGTCGCCTTCGTCCGCGTTGCAGCACACGTACTTGATTTCGCCGGGGCTGTTCGCCGCAAACTGCCATTTGAGACCGGTGGGGAATCCGCCGCCGCCGCGTCCGCGCAGTCCCGACGCCTTGATGATGTCGATAACCTGTTGCGGAGTGAGTTCGGTAAGGCACTTGATGAGAGCCTGATATCCGTCAAACGCTATGTATTCGTCGATTTCCTCGGGGTTGATTACGCCGCAGTTACGGAGAGCGACTCGGGTTTGCTTTTTATAGAAATTGGTTTCGGAGAGAGCTTTGACTGAATGCTGGTCGGACTTTTCTTTGTACAGAAGACGCTGAACGAGTCTGCCCTTGACGATGTGTTCGTCGATGATTTCGCCGACGTCCTCGACGCGCATACCGCTGTAAAACGCGCCTTCGGGATACACGATGACGATGGGACCGACGGCACAAAGACCGAAGCAACCCGTGCCGATTACGGCAACTTCGTTTTCGAGCCCTTTTTCTTTGATGAGGGTCTCGAATTCCTTTTTGATGGCGCCGCTGTTGTTGGAATGACAACCGGTACCGCCGCAAACCAAAATATGACTTCTTACCATAATTTCTCCTTACGCTTTGTCAATCAGGTATTCCGTGCAGATATTGCCGTTGACGATGTGATTGGCGACGATTTTGCGTGCCTTGTCGGGGTCAACGTGCACGTAGGTGACGGTTTCTTCGCCGGGAATGCAGACCTCGACGATAGGTTCGAGCGCGCACATACCGAGGCAACCCGTACGGGTAACTTTGACGTTCCTCAGCTGGCGAGCGGCGACGTCGTCGACGAACGCGTTGAAAACGGGACGGGCTCCCGCGGAAATTCCGCAGGTTGCCATACCGACGACGATACGGATTTCCTGTTCGGCATCCATGTTGTCGCGGAGAACGATTTGCGGTTTCATTTTGTCGCGGATAGCCTTGATGTCGGCTATTGTTTTCATAATTTCTCTCCTCCGATGTTGATTATGTTTTCGTTTATCATTTCTCTGACAAACACGAGCACCTGCGGTTCGTTGACGGGAATGCCGTCGAGCTCGCGGCGCAGTTCGCGCGTGTCAAACAGAAATCTTTTTCCGTCGACGGTGACGTCGAACACGAAATCCGTGCCCTTGTCCTCGTCGAGAAGCGTAATCACGGTGTCGGCGATGTCGCCGAGCGGCGCGCGGTCGATGTGATTGCGACCGAATTCGGCACGTACGACGGTACCTTTGCCCTTTTCGGACTGAATTGAGAACTTTCCGCCTGCCATTTCGGCCGCCATTTTGAAAAGCGGAATACCCATACCGACTTTTCTCGTGGTTCTCGTAGTGGTGAACGGGTCGGTCACCCGTGCGAGAAACTCCTTGTCCATTCCGCAACCGTCGTCGGCTATCTCAACGCAAAGCGTGTCCTTTTCGGCGGTTATCGTAACGGTGACGAGCTTTGCCCGTGCCTTGACGGAGTTTTCCGCTATATCGAGTATGTTGAGCGCAATCTCTCTCATAGTCAATATTTACATAGTCAATATTTATTGCTCGGACGGACTCTCACGCACTCCGCAACGCGCGTATCAGCGCTGAAACGGTGCACTCGCCGAGTTCGATTTCGCCCATTTCGGAAACGGTATCCAGAACGTGCGAGTCGCTTGACGTAAGAACGGTTTTTCTCTGCGTCCAGTACTCTCTTTCGTCGTCGGTTGCCCTTGTGGACAACTCGACCACGCGATACGCTTCGGGAACGTCGCCCAGAATGCGCAACATACTGTTCGCGTCGCGGTCGATGTGAGCGGGAATCGCCACGCCGCCGCAACTTTCGGCAAGTTCGCGAACGTCGTCGCAGGACACCGCCGCCGAATCGAGGAGCATTCTGTCCTCTTTGCCGATTATGTTGTCGTCCTCGTCGAAGTACAGCTGTTCGCCGAAGAGTTCTTCCCTGTTCTTTCTCTCGGAAAAAGGTATCTCCGAGAAAAACTTTTCGAGGTCGTCGTACCTTTCGAACAGACAAAGAAGATGTATATCTTCCCTCGTCTGAATTTCCACGGCGGGCACTACGTTGATTTCAAACTCTTCACCCGCACGCAACGCAAGTGGTACGTGTCCTATTGCGTTGTGGTCTGCAATCGCGACGAAGTCAAGCCCCATTATTTTGGCTTGTCCCACTATTGTGACGGGAGTCATTTCGTTTTCCGCACAAGGTGACAAGGCGGAGTGAATGTGCAAATCGTAGCGATATTTCATACATAGTTCTTCCGCAACAACGGGTTTTATCACGCATATCCGACCGATAAACCGCGTTTTGCGGACAAATCTCAGAACCTGCCGTTTGTCTTCAACGCCGCATTATAGACGTCGAAATCGGTGGTCAGAAGATTTACGTCCTGTTGTTTTACTTTCTCGACGAGCGCCTCGTCGGGATTTACTCCTTCGCAGAGAACAACCACCGCGCAGTCCGTAAGCGACGCCACGGCGCAGACGTTCAGATTGCTCATAACCGTAAACCACGCGCAATCGGCGGGAGCTTTTCCCATTACGAAACTGAGAAAATCACCGCAGTAGCCCGTGCTTATTTCGCGGTCGCCGTCGGCAAGGTGTACGGCTTTGGCGTTCAACAAATCCATAAGTCCGCTGACTGTCATTTTGCACCGCCACTGTCTTCCGTTCTCGGACACTTTGTGCCCGCGGGAATAACTCCGTTGACAAGGTCTTCCGCAAAAGCCTGACAACTGGGGGCTCCGCACAGTCCGCAGTCTACCATCGGTAAAGTGCTGAGCGTGCTCTCTATTTCCATAAGTTTATGCATCGCGGTAATTCGGTTGTCGTCGAGTTTGAAAACGTCTTTGACCATCGGGCTCTGTTCCCAAAGGAAATATTCCTTATCTTTTTCTATATCCGCGATTTTGTTGCGTTCTTTCTTCTGTTTGCGGAGAAGATAGTGCAACCTTGCGCGTGCGACAAACGGATTTTCAACGTTCATAACGCCGCCGACGCAACCGCCGATACAAGCGTTGAGTTCGATGAATTCGATATCCTGCAAACCGCCGTCTTCGAGCGCTTCCAGAATTTTGACGCACTGCTCCACACCGTCCGCCGCTATCGTTTTGAGCCCTTTTGTGGAGTTGGCCTCGCCGCGGCTTATGCCCCAATGTATTCCCGTCGAACTGATTTTGGAAATGGTTTTCATTTCCGTAAGCTTGTCCATAGCGGGAACAAGTCGCATATATGCGTCCGCAACCGAGAGAACGCGGTCTACATAAGGTCTGTTCACGCCGAGTCCCATTTTGAGCGCAAACACTTTCGCGGGACAGGGAGATATGAAGTAAACGCCTATGTCTTCCGCGGGTATTCCTTTGGCAATGGCACGTTCGCGAGCAAGTTTGGCCGCCGCGTCGACGGGCGCAAGCGTGCTGAGCAACTGCCCCGACAAATTGTGATATTTCATCATTATGAGTTCCACAATGGCGGGACACGCCGTCGATATGATAGGAGTTTTGATTGCTTTTTCTTTCATAAGCTCGCGGGTGACGTCGGTTATGTATTCGGCGGCTTCACCGACTTCGAATACGTCGTCAAAACCTATCGCGAGCAGTCCGTTGAGGACTATGTCTATATTTTCGAGATTGTTGAACTGTCCGTAAAGGGAGGGAGGAGGCAATGCGATTTTGTACTTGAAATCGTTTAACGTATCCCAACTGTCGTGCGAAGGCAGTTTTGCCTGATAACGGCAAAGACGTATACATTCGCCGCAACCGATACAACGCTCGTACGCCACGCTGGCTTTGCCGTTGCGCACGCGTATGGCTTCCGTGGGACAACGTTTCATGCACGTTACGCACCCCTTGCATTTGTCGGGGTCGAGCATAACCGTATGCAACGCTTTCTCGTCCAATACGCATTTGATTTTAGAATTTCTTGCCATATTTCACCCTTATCACGGCGCATTCCGTCGAATGCGTCAGTTGAACCTTATCGTCATACGAACCGTCGTTCCGACGCCGACTTCGCTTTCGATTGAAAACTCGTCGGTATATTTCTTCATATTGGGCAACCCCATTCCCGCGCCGAACCCGAGAGCACGTATATCTTCGGGAGCGGTCGACCAACCGGGGGTCATTGCAAGTTCGACGTCGGCAATACCTTTGCCTTTGTCCGCGAGAACGATTTCCACGCGGTCTATGTAGATGTCTACCGTTGCCACTCCGCCGCCTGCGTGAATGACCATGTTGATTTCGCCTTCGTACATCGCTATTGCGACGCGGCGTATATCGGCGGAGGAAATACCCAGTTTTTTCAGCGTGCTCTTGACTTCTTCGGACGCGGAACCCGCCGACGCGAAGTTGTTGCCGCTGACATTATATTCGAGATGTATACAACTTTCCGAACTCACGCTTTCAGCCCCGCTCCGTACAAAACGCCTGCCGCTTCGTACGTACTCATATCGGTGGCGATGAAAACTATGTTGTAATTTTCCGCAAGTTTCATCATATCGACGTCGGGAGTTTTGCCGCACACGAAAACGATGCAGCTGATGTCAACCATAACCGCCGTACGGACGACCTGCGGATTGATAAGTCCGGTGATAAGCACGCTCTGGTCGCGAACGTACGCGAGAACGTCGCTCATCATATCGAAAGCGCAAGCGGACGAAACTTCGTTGTCCGCGCATTCTGCCGAACACAAAATCGTACCTTTGACTATGGATGCGATTTCTCTGATTTTCATATAGAACTCCTCGAAAAAGAATTCTCTGCCCCGAACTAGTCGCGATACTTGGCGAGTATGGAAGGAATGTCGGACGGAACGACTTTGCCGTACACGTCGTCACCTATCGTCATAACGGGAGCAAGTCCGCAGCAACCTATGCAACGGGTCGAGCAAAGGGAGAACTTTCCGTCGGGAGTCGTAGCCCCGTCGCTGAGTCCGAGTTCGGCCGCGAGTTTGTTGAAAACGTCGCCCGAACCTTTGACGTAGCAAGCCGTACCGAGGCAGACGGCAACTGCGTGCTCACCCTTGGGGTTGAGAGAAAATTGGCTGTAAAAAGTCGCCACACCGAACACCTCTTCGAGAGAATGGTTCAGTTCCTCGGCGACTATCTTCTGAACTTCGATAGGGAGATACCCGTAAATTTCCTGCGCGGTCTGCAAAGCAGGCATAAGGTTGCCGGGCAAATCTTTGATGGCGCGCAACTCGTCGCGCAATTTCTTTTCCTGTGCGGTGGTACCCTTGAAAGCCACCGTTGTCAATTTGATTTTTGCCATATTTCCTCCAAAATCAGATTCGTACGAAATGAACGCGCGAAAGCGAATACGTCGCGCGCGACGAATACTGATTATATTGTATCATAGTCAAAACCTTATTGCAATAACAAAAATCAAATGCGTTTTCGGGAAAAATCGGGAAAAACGCGCCGTAAAACACGCAGTAACAGCTTCGGAATTGTTAAGAAAGAAAGTTGTTGCGACGCGTTTTTTGAACTTAACAGGTGCGAACGAATCAGCATACAGAATTTCAAATCGATATGTTTAAGACATTAAAAACGCACGGTAAACATTTGTTTCCGTGCGTTTTTCGCATCTTCTGCAATTTTTTGAATTTGCAACTCTCAAAAGGCGATTACGACTAAAAACCCGTTATTCTCCGTATCTCAAAGCGGGTCTTCTCTTGTGTGCGGTACGAGCTTCCATGGCTGCGATTTTGTCGCGTGTCGCGCCGTCTAGCTCTCCCCCGCGAATATAAGCCGTGATTTCTCCGTAGGTCACGCCGAGTTCGGTTTCGTCCGTCTGTCCCGCATAAAGTCCCGCAGACGGCGCCTTATTTATTATCGAAGCGGGAGCGCCGAGATATTCGAGCATTTCGTAGACTTCGGGAACGGTGAGGTCGGCGATGGGGTCGAAATCGTATGCGCCGTCACCCCATTTGGTGAAATAGCCCACCGTGTATTCACAGAGGTTGCCAGTTCCGGCAACGAGGTAGCCTTTGGCTTGTCCGAGTGCGTAAAGCGCCGTCATTCTGAGTCGGGGATTTACGTTGATAAGCGCGCTTTTCACAGCGCCGTCGGACACCGCGTTTTCGGTGAGTTCTCCGCTCAACGCCGATTGCATGGCTTCTTTGACTGCGGTGAGGTCGACTTCTGTCTGTTTTATTCCGAAACACTCTCCCGCAAGTCGCGCGTCGTCGCGGTCGGTCGTATAGTTCGCCGACGACTGACAAGGCATTATAACTCCGAGCACGTTGTCCGTAGCCATTTTGCACAGCGCGCCCACAAGCGTGCAGTCCTTGCCGCCGCTGTTTCCGTATATCACGCCTTTTGCGCCGCTTTCAGCCAGTATTCCTTTAATCCATTCAACTCTCTTTGCAACTTCCGATGCAACGTCCATATGTCCTCCGCATTTCGGTATCTGTTCCGAAAATTATTTCGGTATCTTTTGTTCGACCGATTGTTCGAAAAGATTATAGTATTATTTTTCACGTTTTTTCAAGCGAAAATAGACAAACTGAACAAAATGGGTATTGAATTCGCTCAAATTGTAAGCTATAATGTTGTCATACTTGAAATCCAATTTCAAAAAGGAGATTTTTATGAGAAAAGCATTTATCTGCCCCTCCAAATATGTCCAGGGCGAAAACGAACTTCTGAACCTCGGTTACTTCGTCAGACTGTACGGCAAATCCGCACTCCTCATCGCCAACCCCGACGATGTCAAGCGCGTACGTCCTCAGCTCGATGCCACACAGGAAAAATTCGGCGTCAAACTCGTCACCTGTGATTTTGGCGGCGAATGTTCCAGAGAAGAAGTTGCCAAACTTCAGAAACTCGCAAAAGAAGAAAAATGCAGCTGCATCATCGGTCTGGGCGGCGGCAAAGCCATCGACACCGCAAAATGCGTGAACGCGGCGAAATCCCGTCTGATTATCGTCCCCACCATCGCGGCAACCGACGCACCCACTTCTCACTCCGCAGTGCTCTACACTCCCGACGGAGCGTTTGACGACTACGCATACTTCACCAGCCCCGACGTCATCCTCATCGACACGGCTGTCATCGCGAAAGCTCCCGTCCGTTTCCTCGTTTCCGGTATGGGCGACGCGCTCTCCACTTATTTCGAAGCACGCGCAAACCATCAGTCCTTCGCAACCGTCAACGCCGGTCTGCCCTGCGGCGCAAGAGAAAAGAAATGCGCACCCGCAAGACCCACCATGGCTGCATATCAGCTCGCACAGCTCTGCTATCAGACTCTGCTCTCCGACGGCTACAAGGCAAAACTCGCCTGTGAAGAAAACGTCGTAACCCCCGCTCTCGAAAGAATTATCGAAACCAACATTCTTCTTTCCGGTCTCGGATTCGAATCCGGCGGTCTTGCAGCGGCACACGCGATTCATGACGGTCTTACCGTTCTCGAAGAAACCCACCACATGACCCACGGCGAAAAAGTTGCTTTCGGCACTCTTTGCCAACTCGTTCTCGAAAACGCCGACCAGGAAGAAATCGACGAAGTCATCGACTTCTGCCTCACCGTCGGTCTGCCTATCTGCCTTGAAGACCTTGGTGTCAAAGACATCGGCGACAGACTTGCTGCCGTTGCCGAAAAGGCTTGCATCCCCGAGGAAAGCGTACACTCCATGCCCTTCCCCGTAACTCCCGATATGGTTGCCGCCGCAATTATCGCCGCGGACAAACTCGGTCGTGAAGCAAAAGGTTGCTGCTGCGACTGCGATTGCGAATAATTCAACGTTTTCGGACGCCCTCGTGTGACCCACGGGGGCGTCGTTATGAAAAAAAGGAGATTGATAAATGAAAAAAATAATGAACACTCCCGAAACATTCGTGTACGATATGTGCCACGGCCTCGCCAAAGCGCATCCCGAACTTGAATTCGTGGAGAAGTTTAAAATCGTCAAAAAGAAAGAAATCAACCCCGACAAAGTTTCTCTGATTTCGGGCGGCGGCTCCGGTCACGAACCCGCACACGCAGGTTTCGTCGGCAAAGGTATGCTCGACTGCGCAGTCTGCGGCGACGTTTTCGCGTCCCCTTCCCAGATTCAGGTTTACAACGCAATCAAAGAATGCGCGACCGATAAGGGCGTCCTTCTCATCATAAAGAACTACTCCGGCGACTGCATGAACTTCAACAATGCGGCAGAACTCGCCAAGGAAGAAGACGGCATCAAAGTCGACGCCGTTTACGTCAACGACGATATCGCCGTCAAAGACTCCCTCTACACCGTCGGACGTCGTGGCGTTGCGGGCACAGTTTTCGTGCACAAAATCGCGGGCGCGGCGGCTGAACAGGGCAAATCCCTCGAAGAAGTCAAAGCCGTTGCCAACAGAACAATCGAAAACGTCCGTTCTTTCGGTTTTGCTCTTTCTTCCTGCACTCCTCCCGCCAAAGGAACCCCTATTTTCGAAATCGGTGAAGACGAAATCGAATTCGGCGTCGGCATTCACGGCGAACCCGGCAGAAAGACCGAGAAACTCCAGACCGCAGACCAGCTTGCAAAACGCATCGTCAAAGACCTGCTCGATGATCTCGGCGCAAAGAAAGGCGACGAAGTTGCCCTGCTCATCAACGGTTTCGGCGCAACTCCTCTTATGGAACTCTACCTTTTCAACAACTCCGTAAGCAACGAGCTCGAAAAGGCTGGCATTTCCATTCACAAGACTTTGGTCGGCAACTATATGACGTCCATTGACATGGCAGGCGCGTCCGTCACAATCCTCAAAGTCGACAGCGAACTCAAATCTCTCATCGACTACCCCGTTTCCGCACCCGCACTCAGCTGGGGCGGCGCAATGAGCGAACAGGCGGAGGCCGCAGTCGAAGCCATGAAAGCAATCGCCAAGGCTCTCGGCGTAACTCCCGCAGAGCACACCGATGCGAAAGCCGCCGACAAAGCCGACAAGAAAGCGGCAAAAGCGGCGAAGAAAGCAGCCGTGTACGAAGTCAAAGGCAAACCCGTAGTCGACGAAACCATCAACACCGCGGCGTTTGTGCAGATTGTCGAAAAGATGGCGGACGTCATCATCGAAAACGAAGTCCCCTTCTGCGACGCAGACAAAATGGGCGACGGCGACTTCGGCATGAGCATTGCAAAAGGTTTCAAACAACTCAAAAAAGAATGGGCAACCCGTGACAAAGCGGACATCGGCGCATTCCTGAAGAGCTGCAGCGAAATCATTATGGAATACTGCGGCGGCGCAAGCGGTCCCATCTGGGGAAGCGCGTTCCGTTATGCGGGTAAAGCTGCGGACGGCAAAGAAAAAATCAACCTTGCCGAACTCGCCGAAATCTTCCAAGCTGCGAATACGGGCGTTTACGAAACGGGCAAAAAGTCCTTCGGCAAAGGCGCGGTCGTCGGTGACAAGACTCTGGTCGACGCTTTGAAACCCTGTGCAGACGCTCTCGAACAAGCGGCAAAAGACGGCAAGTCTCTGCGTGACGGTATAGCACTCGGCGCAAAAGCCGCAGTCGCAGGCGCGGAAAGCACCAAAACCGTCGTTGCAAAACTCGGCAGAGCCGGCACAGTCGGCGAAAAGTCCATCGGCTATCCCGATGCAGGCGCATACGGTCTCGGCGTTATCTTCACTGCTCTTTCCGATTATATCGCAAAGATGTAAAGACCCGATACTCAATAAACAACACAAAAGCCTTCCGAAACCCGGAAGGCTTTTTTCTGTCCGCAATATATTCTATCGCAATTTTCATTTACCTTTGTCCGTCGCAAAATGTTAAAGCAGTATTATTAAAGTAATATTTTCAAGTTGCAATTTGTTCAAGTTACTGTAATTTTGGGTTAGGCAAATTCCCGTTTCTCACTTCTTTTCTTTCGGAACGTACGAATACGTTCTCATATTGAAAGACACGAGGTTAAGAAAGTGCAAAATGAGCGCAATTTCCTCGTCGGTTTTGTCTTTTATCAGCGTTTCGGCAACCACAGCCGCAAGGCCGTTTATGCATTTTGGCGACAGGCTCATATACATATATATTCTCGTAAGAAAAATGTTGACTTTTTGCCCCCAAAACCGTTGACAAAATTTCTTAGGCGCAATATAATATCATCACTGTGCGGCCATGGCGGAACTGGCAGACGCGTACGTTTGAGGGGCGTATGGGACGACCGTCCGAGTTCAAGTCTCGGTGGCCGCACCAAAAGCGGTATCGTTGATACCGCTTTTTCTTTTGTCTAAAACTAATTAATAGCTGCCTCAATCATGTTGTCAAGCAACAAATCAATATTAATTTCTAGACCATTTGCCGATCTCATATCTATACAATGCGATGACGCTTGAATATCTATATCCATACCCATTTCATCGAAATCTCCTATAAAACGGCCTGTTTGCAGTGCTTTAAAAAGCATAATTAATGCACCATCTCTAGTTAATTTCGTTGCACCTAACTCTTTAAATACTCCCATAAATATAGATAACCAATGAGTACTATACACTTGGTTCAGATACAAATTAATTTTGTTTAGTGCTTTTGTCGACTTTTTTACCGAGTTAATTCTAGCTCTTAAACAATTTTCAATAATATTTTCAATTTTTGGTTTATTTACACAAAATGAATATTTTACTCTATTTAAGATTTCGTTTTGATCAACATATAATTCCATCTTTGCATTATACAATTGATCATTATTTGTGTTGATTAAACTAGAAAAATTTGTTATGTTACAATCAACGCTACCATGAAATTGGACACTTGACAATTTGAAAAAGTCACCGATTATATTTGAACCACAAAGCGTTTTTCTTATAAATTTAATAGTCTTTTTATCAACATTTGCCCATATATTAACTGAATTAATATACTCTAAAAAAAAATTTTTAGAAAATATGTCCGTGTTCAGTAATTCTTGTAATTCATCTATACGATCAAAATTTTCCATTATTAATCCTCTATAAGTTTGCGTTTGCGGTCGTTGATTACGCCCAAGCCCTCTTTGATTGACTTCTCCGCGGTATCGAGAATGTTGAAGGCAAGCGAACGCGCTTCGTAGTCCATTTTGCGGTAGTTCTCTTCGGCTTCCGCGCGCATTGCCTGCGCTTCGATTGTTGCCTTTTTGAGCACTTCCGTTTCGGACATCAACGCTCTTGCGTTCTGTTCTGCGGCATCCATGGTCTTGTTGGCGTAGGCTTCGGCTTTTGCAAGAATATCGTCGCGCTCTTTCTTAATCTGTTCCGCCTCTTTCAAAACAATGGAATAGCTTGCGCGGAAACGAGTTATCAAATCCAGCATAACCTGTCTGTTTATCACAATGTCGGTTGCGCTGAACGTGGCGCGCTTTGCTTTGAGCACTTCGCTTTCGATTTCGTTGATGAGCATATCGATTGTTTCCATAATTCAACGCGCTTTCGCGCTCCCCTTTTATTTTTTGTTCCTCATAATATCCTGCGCTTTGATTATAGCATACGCGGGCAAGGAATGGAAGTCTCCGTTTTTGAGCTGTTCGCGTACGGCGGTCGACGACAGTTCCTTGAAATCTGCAAGGTCGTAAATTACGGTTTCAACCCCTCTTTCGCGGTTGTAGTCCGCCATTTCTTTTTCGTACGCTTCGTCCCGCTCGTTGCGAACGCCTCTTACGAGTGCGGTTGCGCCTATGCGCTTTGCAACGTCTACCGCCGTATCTTCCGAATACAGTGCCGAAACTCTCGGATTGCCCGAAAAAGCCGCTTCAATGAGCTTTACGCGCTCTTCGGGGGTGAACATATACTTCTTGTCGGGATTGACAAGACACGCCGCCACGACCTCGTCAAAGTCACAAAGCGCGCGTTCTATCAAGGCTTCGTGACCTTTGGTCACGGGGTCAAAACTTCCCGTTGCCATTCCGACGGTTTTTTCCTTTATGAACTCAACCGTCACAGACCCCATTTTCTTGGTGCGTACCGCCAAAGTGTCGTCTGCGTTGACATACGGAAGTTCCGTCGAATGTTCGTAAACCACCGTGCCGCCGTCCGAAAGTCTGTCGCATTCGAAAACGGCTTGCACCGCAAGTTCACCCAGTCCGCTTTTGTAAGGCGGGTCAATGAAAATGATGTCGAACTTGCTTGTTCCCGCACGGAGAACGTTGAGAAAATCATTGTTCACGACGCGATAATTCCCGTCAATTCCTTTGAGATTTTCTTTGGTGAGTTCGACGCTGTCACGGCTTTTGTCCACGAAAATAACTTCGTCCGCGCCGCGCGATATGCATTCTATGCCGAGTGCGCCGCTGCCGCAGAACAAATCCAGGACTTTGGCGCCGCTTACTTTCCATTGAATGATGTTGAAAACGGTTTCTTTAATTCTGTCGGTGGTGGGACGAACGCTGTCGTCTGCGGGAGCAAACAGCCTTTTCCCCCGGTATTTTCCGCTGATTATTCGCATTCTTCACCTCCGAACTGATTTTTGACGGCAACTTTCGGCGCGGGTATTATGTCCTTTTCGGTGACAACCGCATCCATCATAACATCGTGTGCTTCGCACTCCAAACCCTCGACACGCTGACAGTCGAAAGCAATGCCTATCTTTTTGCAGTCGGGGTGTTCTGCGAAAAACTTGTCGTAATAGCCTTTGCCGTGTCCTGCTCTTTTCAATCCGTCAAACGCAACCATAGGCACTATGGCAAGGTCGCAGTCTATTGCAAGTCTGCCGCCCGCAGGTTCGAGTATTCCCCACTTGTTGGTTCGAAAATCGGAGTACGGCGTAATCGCAACGGCGTCCATTTCACCGCCGCGGACGCGCGGAACGGAAACGTTCTTTTCGAGCGCAAGCAAAAGTCCCACTATTTCGTGAGTGTCGGGTTCTTCGGGTGATGACAGGAAAACAAAAGGCGATTTACATTTTCTGAACGCGTCAAGCGAAGTAAGCGCGTCGGTGATTGCACCGCTCGCCCACTCCTTTTCCGCTTCACTCATCTTCGCAATACGCGATTTCGCAAGTCTTCTGGCTTCCGCTTTCGTCATAAACGTAAATCCTTTCGGTTCTGCCGTGCCACCCCGTCATAACCGTATAATCGATTGTATTTCTTTGGTCGGCGACTTCGCGCGCCGTAAGTTCCGCGCCCTGCAAAACGACTTCCTCGCCGTCCTCTGCAAGAAAATCGCCCGTATCGACGGCAAACATATCCATGCACACCGTTCCGACGGTAGCACATTTTCTGCCGCGTATAATCACAGACGACGGACTTTCGCGTCTTATTCCGTCAAAATATCCGCCGAACACGACGGCGATGTTGCAGTCCTTGTCAACGCGGTTGTTGCCGTATCCCACACATTCGCCGCGCTTTACGCGCCTTGCCGCAATCACACGGCTTGTGACGCGCATTGCACCGTCGTACGCCGCGTGTCCTATGCGAACCATATCGAACAGGTTGCGTTCGTCCGAAACGGACGAAGACGACGCAAGGTGCATAACCGCTTCGGGAAACGCCGCCGAGAAAATCTCTGCCGCTTCGCCGAATACCGCCGCTTGTCCGCTGTCCGCCGACCTCATATGCGAATAACACCCTGACGGGCGCAATCCTTCCGCTTTCAGTCTTGCGACGATTTCCTTTGCTCGGGAGCAGTCGAACCCAAGTCGGTGCATTCCCGTGTCGAGTTTGACGTGAAAATCAGGCGGCGTGTGCGTTTTTGCGTACTCCGCAAGAGCGTCAAGCAGTCCGTCGTCGGCAACGGCAACCGTAAGTCCGCATTCTGCGGCTCGCGGGAGTTCGGACGGCGTGCATATGGCGGTGAGAATACCTTTTTCAATCCCCGCCGCACGAAGTTCAGCACCTTCCTCAACGGTCGCAACACCGAACATCGCAACAATGTCGGAAGTAGCCTCGGCAACCTCGGTCATTCCGTGTCCGTAGCCGTCCGCTTTTACCATAAGCAGAATTTCTCTGCCCGTGCTTTCGCGAATACGGTACAGATTGTTGCGGATTACGTTCAAATCGACAGTGACAGACAGTTTCAACGTTCCCTCCCGCGGAACCCGCTTCAAGGGATATTGTATGCCGTCTGTCAGCCGATAGTGCGCAATTAAAGCAAGGGTTTGCGTAATCCGCACTCCATTTGACTGCGCGAATTATTCTGTCCGAATTTTACTTCAACAGGTTTTATAACCGCTTTTACTTCAAAAGCTTTTCCGCGCGTTCGACGTCGTCGGTCTTGAAAAGTATGAGCGCTTTTCCGCCTTTGCGCGAATAGGAGTAAACGTATTCGAGGTTTACGCCCTCACGGCTCAGCATTCCGAGAGTGTCGGTAAGCGAACCGGGAACGTCGGGAACCTCGATACCGATAAGGTCGGTAGATGCGGTTGTAAATCCCGCGTTGTTCAAAGCTTCGACTGCTTTTTTGTTGTCGTCGGTCACCATTCTGACAATGCCGAAATCCTTGGTGTCGGCAATGTTCAGGCTTTCGACGTTGATACCCGCTTCGGAAAGTGCGCTGAGCATCGAATGCAGTCTGCCCTGTCTGTTTTCGAGAAACACGGCGATTTGGTTTACGAGCATAATTTCCTCCTTATTTCTTGCGGTTGTCGATAATACGAACCGTCTTGCCCGTGGAAAGAGGCAAGCTGTCAGGCGAAACAAGCGTGATTTTCGCGCCTACGCCGAGGTTGCCCATCATATCGTGTTCGATGTGACGGCGGATTTCTTCTATTTTCTTGACCTCGTCGGAGAACACTTCGGGCGCAAGTTCGACCTGAATTTCCATAGTGTCGAGGTTGCCCACTCTGTCGACGATAATCTGGTAGTGAGAACCTACGATTTCCTTGATGTTCATAAGTACGGACTCAATCTGCGACGGGAACACGTTGACGCCGCGGATAATCAGCATATCGTCCGTTCTGCCGCTTACGCGTTTCATTCTGACGAGAGTTCTTCCGCAATGCGAACACACTTCGTGATTGAGTGCGCTGATATCGCGCGTACGGTAACGGATAAGCGGAATGCCCTGCTTGTTGAGCGTGGTGAACACGAGTTCGCCGTCCGTCTTGTCGGGAACGGGTTGCAGGGTTTCGGGGTCGACGATTTCGGGATAGAAGAAGTCTTCCATAACGTGTAATCCCCAGTCGCCGCCGCAGCTCATCGAAACGCCGGGACCGCTTATTTCGGACAGTCCGTAAATGTCGAACGCCTCTATACCAAGTTTGCGTTCAATCTCGCGTTTCATATCGTCCGACCAAGGTTCTGCACCGAAAATACCGCGTTTAAGTTTGAAATCGGACAAATCAAGTCCCGCTTTTGCGATTTCCTCGCCGATAACCATTGCGTAAGAAGGCGTACATGCAAGCGTTGTCGCACCGAAATCTTTGAGCAACGCAATCTGTCTCATTGTGTTGCCTGCGGACGCGGGAACGGTCATTGCGCCGAGAAGTTCAGAGCCGTAATGCAGTCCGAGACCACCCGTGAAAAGTCCGTAACCGTAGGACACGTGCACAACGTCGTTCTGGTCGCAACCTGCCATTGCAAGAGCGCGTGCGGCACAAGTCGCCCAATCTTCAAGGTCGCGTTTAGTGTAACCTACTACGGTGAGTTTGCCGGTCGTTCCGCTGGACGCATGAACACGCACTATTTCACTTTTGGGAGCCGCAAAACACCCGAAAGGATAGTTTGCACGAAGATCCGCTTTTGTGGTAAAAGGCAGTTTGGTTATGTCGTCGATACTTTTGATGTCTTCGGGTTTTACGCCTGCCGCGTCCATTTTGGCGCGGTAATAAGGCGCGTTTGCGTACATTCTCGCCACAAGGTCTACAAGTCTTGCGGATTGCAACTCCCGCATCTCCTCGCGGGACATTGTTTCGATTTTCTCGTCAAAATATTTCATATTCCACCTTACAAAAGGCTCTTACAGGTTGTAACCTCTTTCGAGAGCCACACGGTTCATATCGTACAGTTTGGGTTTGACTGCGGCTTTGAGCGCGGCGTCGATTTGTTCGAACGGAATGCCGAGGCTCTTTGCAAGCGCGCCTATCATAATGACGTTGACGGTCTTGACGTTGCCGAGTTCTTCAGCGATTGCGATTGCGTCGACGGCAATGACTTTGCCCGCGCGTTTTTCGAGTTCGGAAACGATGTTCTCGGGATATTTTCTGACACCCGTGATTACAGGCATAGGAAGAATTTCCTGTTCGTTTACAACGATTGTTCCGCCCTCTTTGAGATAGTTGGTGTATCTCAACGCTTCGAGTTTTTCAAAGGCAAGGATAATGTCCGCGTCGCGCAGTCCGATAATCGGGCTTGTGACTTTGGGCGCGATTTTGACGTTGGTAACAACGCTGCCGCCTCTTTGGGACATTCCGTGGATTTCGCTGAGTTTGCAGTCGCTTCCGTCAAGTGCGGCAAGCGCGCCGAGTATTCTGGACGCGAGCAGAGTTCCCTGCCCGCCTACGCCTACGATGAGAATGTTAGCTTTCATTTTCTGCCCTCCTTGATTGCGCCGAACTTGCAGACCTTTTCGCAAAGTCCGCAACCTACGCACAGCGACGCGTTGATACGCGCGGAACCGTCTTCCTGTTTCTCGATTGCGGGGCAACCGAGTTTGAAACACATACCGCACTTTCTGCAATCGGAAATCGTGCAGGGAGCGGGATAATTCTTGTCGAGCAACGCGCAGGGACGTTTTGCGACGATGACGGACACGCCGTCGCTTGCGACTTCTTCCTTGACGGCTTTTTCAACCGCGGCAAGGTCGTAGCTGTCGACTACACGCACGCTGTCGCAACCCACCGTCTTGCAAAGCGCAACGATGTCGAGGATTTTGGCGGGTTCCTGTTTGAGCGTAAGACCCGTTGCGGGGTGCTGCTGATGTCCCGTCATACCCGTGGTGGAGTTGTCGAGAATGATAAGCGTTATGTTGCTCTTGTTGTAGACAGCGTTGATAAGTCCCGTAATACCGCTGTGAATGAACGTGCTGTCGCCGATGACCGCTACGGTGTGCTTGGACTGTTCTCTGCCTATTGCCTTTTCGAAACCGTGAGCAATACCCACGCTTGCGCCCATACACACGACGGTGTCAACCGCGCAAAGCGGAGGTTGTGCGCCCAGCGTATAGCAACCGATGTCCGCGGATACGGTGAGTTTCAGTTTGCTGAGCACGTAGAACACGCCGCGGTGAGGACAGCCTGCGCACATAACGGGAGGACGCACGGGCAAATCCTGTTTTTCGACGTTGAGTTTTTCGCCGAGCAGTTTTTCGCGGATAATGGCAACGGAAAGTTCGCCCTGTTTGGAGAACAGGTTCTTGCCTTCGCAGGCGATGCCGTTGGCTTTGAGTTGATTTTCAAAGAAAGGTTCGAGCTCTTCGACGACGACAAGACGTTTGACTTTTGCGGCAAACGCACGGACGCGGTCGATTGCAAGCGGATAAACCATACCGAGTTTGAGCACGGACGCTTGGGGCAACGCCTCTTTTACGTATTCGTACACAACGCCGCTGCAAACGATACCGAGCGACGTGTCGCCCATTTCTTCGCGTATGATGTCAAATCCGTTGACGTCCGCGGCAAGACGGTTTTCACGCGCTTCGACGACAACGTGTCTGCCGATTGCCGACGACGGCATCATCGTATATTTTGCCACGTCTTTGACGTAAGGTTTGAGAGGAACTTCCACTCTGTCTTCCTCTTCGACAAGGCTTTGCGAGTGCGCAAGTCTGGTGGTCGTGCGGAGGAACACGGGGGTGTCGTATTTTTCGGACAGTTCGAACGCGAGTTTCGTGAACTCTTTGGCTTCCTGACTGTCGGAAGGTTCTAGCATGGGGATATGCGCGCTTCTTGCGTAAAAGCGCGTATCCTGTTCGTTCTGGGAGCTGTGCATACCGGGGTCGTCCGCCGCAAGTATGACAAGACCGCCGTTTACGCCCGTATACGCCGCGGTGAACATGGGGTCTGCCGCTACGTTGACGCCGACGTGTTTCATACACACCATACTGCGTGCACCCGCAAAAGAGGCACCTACCGCGACTTCGAACGCCACCTTTTCGTTGGGCGCCCATTCAGCGTAAACTTCGTCGTAAGCCGCGATGCATTCGCTGACTTCGGTCGAGGGCGTTCCGGGGTAAGCAGACACTACTCTCACGCCTGCTTCGTACGCGCCTCTTGCTATTGCTGCATTTCCGAGCATTAGTTTTTTCATATTTCCGTCCTTAAATGTAAATTCTTTGGATTTCCGCACGAGCGGACAACGCGTTATCTCGTCACCTGAACTTCGACAAGACTTTCTTCGCCGCAATACTTTTCGCGAAGTTTCGGTTTCTCTATTTTACCCGTGGGGTTTCTCGGCACTTTGTCGAAAATGACCTTGCGGGGGCGTTTGTATCTGGGCAACGCCGCACAGAACGCGTTGATTTTGTCTTCCGTCCAATCAGAGTATTCGGGTTTGAGTTCGACGATTGCGGCGGCGATTTCTCCTAGGCGTTCGTCGGGCATTCCTATGACTGCAACGTCGCGGACAGCTTCGCACGAACGGATAAAATCTTCAATCTGAACGGGATAAAGGTTTTCACCGCCCGTAATTATGACGTCTTTCTTTCTGTCGACCAGATAAATAAACCCGTCTTCGTCCTCGCGCGCCATATCGCCCGTAAACAGCCAACCGTCGCCGAGTACGGCTTCGGTCGCCTTTTCGTCGTGGTAGTAGCACACCATAACCCCGTCGCCTTTGACGGCAAGTTCACCGACTTCGCCGCGCTTTACGTCATTGCGGTTTTCGTCGACGATACGGGTCTGCCAACCGTAACCCGCTTTGCCTATTGCGCCGACTTTATCGATGTTTTCCACTCCGAGATGTACGCAACCGGGACCTATGCTTTCGCTCAGTCCGTAGTTGGTGTCGTACTGATGGTTCGGGAACACCTTTTTCCAACGCTGTATAAGGCTGGGCGGAACGGGTTGCGCTCCGATGTGCATAAGACGCCACTTGGACAAATCGTAATCGGCAAGGTTGATTTCGCCGCTGTCGATTGCGTCGAGTATATCCTGCGCCCACGGTACGAGCAGCCAGACGATGGTCGCCTGTTCGTCGGAGGCGGTCTGCAAAATCCATCTGGGCGTCACGCCTTTCAGCAAAACGGCGCGGCTTCCGCTCAACAGACTGCCGAACCAGTGCATTTTCGCGCCCGTATGATAAAGCGGAGGAATGCAAAGGAAGACGTCGTCGTGCGTTTGAGAATGGTGGTTCTGCTCCACTTTCGCCGCGTGAACGAGTGCTTTGTGGCGGTGGAGAATTGCCTTCGGGAATCCCGTCGTTCCGCTAGAAAAGTATATCGCGGAATAATCTTCGTCGGAAATTCGGACGTCGGGACGCGCGGTAGAAGCCGTTTCGATGAGTTTTTCGTAACTCTCCGCAAACGTGGGGCAATCTTCGCCGACGAAAAGCATACCTTCGATTTTGTCGAGTTCGCCGAAAACGGACTCAACACGTCCGATGAACTCTTTGCCGAACACCAGAACGGATACGTCGGCAAGGTCGAGACAATATTTGATTTCGTCCGCGGTATAACGGTAGTTGAGAGGAACGGCAAGTCCGCCCGCTTTCAGAATGCCGAAGTATATGGGCAGCCATTCGAGACAGTTCATCAGCAGAATGCCGACTTTCTCTCCCCTGCGCAGACCTTTCGACAACAGCAGGTTGGCAAATCTGTTCGCGCTTTCGTCGAACTGACGCCACGTCATTTCTCTGCGGTGTTCTTCGTCGGGAGTGACTTCGACAAGCGAATAGTCCTTCCACGTCATCTTGTGTTTTTCTTTAAGTTCGGGGTTTATCTCGACAAGGCACACTTCGTCGCCGAAATTGTCGGCGTTGTGTTCCAGAAATTGCGTAATAGGCATTTTATCTCTCCTGTCAGGCTCTGTCGTGTTTGTAGTAATTTATCAGGCAACCGTCCAGAATAATCTGTTTTTCGGTGTCGGTGAGCACGTCCATACGCAATTCGATGTTGCTGACCTTTCCGTCGCGGACGAGTTTTGCGTTTACGCTTGCCGCGCCGCTTGCAACGAACTCTCTGACGTTCTCGATGAACACGATGTCGCCGAGTTCGAACTCCGTATCGGAGTTGAGCAGAGGAAGCATACCCCAGTTGATAAGGTTGCTGCGGTAACGTTTTGTGGCGTACTCGCGAGCGATGTTTGCTCCGCCGCCCAAAAATCTCTGACAACTTGCCGCCTGTTCGCGTGCGCTGCCGTCACCGGGTTTGACTGCAAACACTGCGCTGCCCGTACCGATTTCGCCTTTTATGCCCGCAACCTTTGCCGCGGCGGCTATATCGGCGTTGTCGCCGTCGCGCACGCTCTTGGAGCGTCCGACGTATGCGGGGTCTTTACGACTTAATGCAAATTCCGCAAGACGGAGAGGATTGCTGCGGTAGGAAGAAGTTTCGCCCGAAGGTATGAGTTCGTCCGTGGTGGTCACGGGGTCGTTGATAACGGAACAGAGTTTGAGTGCGAGGTTTTCTTTCAAGGGTTCGATTGCGGGAATATCCGTAATGTTCGGACCGTACACGAGTTCGGCGTCGGGTTGAGCCTTGCCGAAACCGTTGTAAACTCTGGAATCGTAAGCCTGCGGATAATATCTGAAAGGCGCGAATTCTTCGTCGTAATCGTATCCGAGCGCGGAAGTCAGCACACCGCCGTTTGCCGCAGTCGCCGCAATTGAACGGGCGTCCATAAGCGCGACGGACGCAATCTGACCTTCGGAAGGCTTGGAACCTTCTCTTCTTTCGAAGTTACGCGTAGTGTGACGGATAGAAAAGCCGTTGTTGCACGGAACGTCGCCCGCTCCGAAACAAGGACCGCAGAAACAGGGTTTGAGCACCGCACCGCTTTCGATGAGGCTTGCAACCACTCCGTTTTTGACGAGAGCAAGGTTGGTGGGCTGACTGCCGGGATATACGGTGAGGTTGAACGCACCGCTGCCGACGTTCTTGCCTTTGAGTATGTTTGCGGCGGTCGCAACGTTGTCGTAAATGCCGCCTGCGCAACCTGCGATGACGCCCTGCGAAACCACGATTTTGCCGTCTTTGATTTTGTCGGTAAGACGGAACGCGCCTTCTTTAAGACCGAGCAGCTTGCAACCGTCTTTCTCGACCTTGGAAAGGATTTCTTCGGGGTTTGCGATGAGGTCCGCGAGTTTGTAAACGTTGGAGGGGTGGAAAGGCAACGCAATCATCGGTTCGACTTTGTCGAGTTCGACGACGATACCCGCGTCGTAAAGCGCGCCTTCTTCGGGAGCAAGCATTCTGAACTCGTTTTCTCTGCCGTATGCGGCGAGGTATTCTCTCACCTTTTCGTCGGTGCGCCATATAGAGCTCAGGCAGGCGCTTTCGGTGGTCATAACGTCGATACCGTTGCGGAATTCGACGGAAAGCGCGTCAATGCCGTCGCCGACGAATTCGAGCACGGCGTTCTTGACGAAACCGTCCGCAAAAACTTTTCCTATGATTGCAAGCGCGATGTCCTGAGGACCTACGCCCTTACGAACTTCTCCTTTGAGTTCGACGGCAATGACTTTGGGGTAAGCAATATCGTATGTACGTCCCAAAAGCTGTTTGACTAGTTCGGGTCCGCCCTCGCCGATTGCCATGGTGCCGATTGCACCGTAACGCGTATGGCTGTCGCTGCCGAGTATCATTTTGCCGGGAGCGGCAAACATTTCGCGCATATAGCTGTGAATGACCGCAACGTTTGCAGGCACGTAAATACCGCCGTACTTCTTCGCTGCGGAAAGACCGAAAACGTGGTCGTCTTCGTTGATGGTTCCGCCTACCGCGCAAAGACTGTTGTGGCAGTTGGTGAGCACGTACGGAATGGGGAATTCTTTGAGACCGCTTGCGCGAGCGGACTGAATGATACCGACGTACGTGATGTCGTGGGACGCCATAGCGTCGAAACGGATGCGGAGTGCGGAGTCGTCACCCGACGAATTGTGCACGGAAAGCACGGATGCCGCAATCGTACCTTTTTTGGAAAGGGGAACGTTTGCGCCGTCTGCGGGATGAATACTGCCGCCTTGATAATACATTTTTTGATTGAAAAGTTTAACCATAAATACCTCGTACGAGGCATATTATATTATTTACGCGCGCATTAGTCAAACGAAAATCCCGCAAGAGAAAATATAATCTACACTATATGGCGCACATTCCGTCGCAAAGTATGTAGCACACTCCCCTGACAAATCCGCAAAAACCATATCGGCACTCACAGAAAATCAAAAAATACAATCGGGCGAAACTATAAAAATCAACTCATACGCTCTGAACAAACGTTGGCGAAAAATGCAAAAACCCGCATTCTGTGCGGGTTAATTTGTTTGAAGCGTCTTTTCCAATCAAATCTCTTTGACGAGATAAGTGAACGTATATTCCTTGTACGGCTTTGTCGTGACGGCGTCGAAACCGAGTTTTTTTAGATTGTTGAGCGACGGAGCGTTGTCGAACTGCACCACCGCACACAAAACGCAAGGCGACAGCGTTTCAACGGCTTTTTGCATCACGTGTTTGCAAAGCGCGGAAGAAACGCCCATTCCACGGAACTTTCTTGCCGTCATAATGCCGCTGAACTCGTAATATTGTCTGCCCTTTTGCTCGCCGCAGATTTGAGCGAGTTTGTCGCCGTATTCGCGGTCAAAGTCAACCGCGCAGGTCGCGGCAAGTTCACCGTCCACGAACGCGCCCGCCATATAGCCGTCGCGCAGAACTCCGTGCAGTTCCTCGGGGGTGTAATTGAGGAAAAACAGCTTGTTTTTCAGTCTCTCTCTCTCCCTTTCGAGGAAACCGTAGACCTCGTCGAACTCCTCGTCTTTGAGTTGTCTTATCTTGTATTTATCGGCGGGAAGTTTGACTTTTTGCACTTCTTTCGAAAAGAGTTTTCCCGTACGCGCGGCATAGCAGTCGGATACGTGTTTTGCGGGTTTCAGAACGTACTTTTCCAAAAGAAATTCGGGATAGTAGCTGAGCTTGGATTTGCGCAGACCTTCAAGTCCCATATCTTCCTGACGGTTTATGTACTTGCAACCCGAAAAATTGCGCGCCGCAAACTCGTGCGCGAGATAGCTGTACACACCCTCATAAGATATATCGGCTTTTTCGTACATTTCGATTGCGTTGCCCGACGGTGTTATTTCGCCTATGGCTATGCCTGCGATTTTGCCGTCGACACGCAATACGTCGCCGACAAGTTCTCCCGCAAGCACCGCCTGCAACCAGCCTTTCACTATTGCGCTTTCTCTGTCCGCGCTCTCTTCCGCTCCGCCCTCGAACGCCTTTGCTTCCAGCCACTCCTTTTCAAATGCCGCGATATCCTGCATATCGTCTGCGGTAATCGGCGACATCGAGGAAGAATACGCCTTTTGAAACTTGGCAATGTGGTTGCGTTTCGCGTGATAGCGTTTACCCGACAAGGCTATGAAATCTTCCGCCTTGTAGATATACTCCGCCCAGTCGCGGTGCGTATAAATATAATAGCCGCCGTAAGTTTCGCTTATAAAACTCTCGGTGCAGAAGGCAAACGAAACGTCGTCGGGAAGCGCGGCAACCGCTTGCGTCACCGTAACGGGACTGTCTTTTTTTATGAGCGGCGGCCAGTAATACATTCCGTCGTCGACGTAAGCGCGCAGATAAAGCACGTCGCCCGCGGCAAGATATTCGCCCTTTTCAAACCAGTTGATGAATGCGTAATAAGAATAGTCGCTGCCGACGTAATCGCTGCCCTGCAAATATTCGCGCAACAAGTCTTTGAGCGCAAGGTCAAAAGGAACGAATGCGTCGATGTCAACGTTTAGTTGTTCAAAATTCATAAATAAAACCCGTAATATGACGAAAGCCCGTTGTCAAACAGGCTTTATGCTTTTTATTTTTTCTTTTTCTTTTCGGGCGGTTGGAAGGTTTCCACAACCGCGAAAGGACACTTGTCCGTGAGTTCGCCGAGCAACTCCTGCGACTTTGCCGCATTGAGATTGAGCCGCACGGAATACTCCTCTGCGTTTTCTTTTTTACAGAACACGAACACCTCTTTCGTTTCGGCGTTCACAGCAATTCTGTGAATGTCCGAATACTCGATTTTGTCGGGGAAAAATCCGAGCATTATGCAGAACTCTTCGCTGTCGAGTTTGTAGTAACTGTTGAACAGCAACAATCCCGCGGCAACGGCTACGAGCGCCGCGGCGGCAAGCGACACGCCTGCAACGGCTTTGTTGGCGGTTTCGAGTTTCGGAACTGCACCCGAAATCATCACGGCGTCAAGAACCACTATCACCGCGCCTGCAAGTATGACAAGCGCAATCAACGCGACTTTCCACCAGCCGAAAAACATTCTGTACTTCTTCATTTCTAGCCTCCTGTTTACTCTTGCGGGGCGTCTTTGTCGTCCTCTGCTCTTTCGTGCTCTTTGAACGAAATTTTTTCTTTGTATGCGTCAACCGCATAATCCGTATCGGCATAACCCATAACGTCCTGCGGCAACTGCGTTTGATTTTCTTTTCTGTAACCGAATTCGACGGTATCCACGACGTTTGCGGCGTCGGTGTAGAAGCTCATTCCGTTCATCTTGTAGTAGCCCACAAGTTCTATAACCCTGAGCAGGAAATAGTTGATGGACGGAACGACAATGATGATAAGCCCGAAGGTCGGAATGCTGAACCCCGCGACGATTGCGTAGGTCGAGAAGAAAGTGATTACAAAGGCTTTCGAAAGTCCTTTGATGTTGAGTTTTACACTGCGCAAACTGCGTGCAAACGCGGTGTATATGCTCTCGTCGGGATTGAACAGCATACGGGGAAGCCAACCTGCAAGCATTGTCGCGCGCATGGAGAAAAGGAATACGGCAAGCGCAAGCGTGATAGGCAGCGCGAACAGTCCTATTGCCTGAAAGAGCCCCGCAAACACTCCGCCCGAAATTGCAACCAGCACGATGTCAATCGGAACTGCAATCGACACTCTGCACGCCGCAAACCTGACCGAAGTTTTGAAGTTCATTGCAAGCGACGCGGCAAGACCTATGCGCATATTGGACGACATAAGCTGGTTGACGATGTAGCTTGTCGGATAGTAACTTGTGTATATCAGGAACGTATATAGACAGTACAGGAAAATACACAGAATTATTATTGCGGCAAGAAGTCCCGCGGAGTCGGTAACCGCGTATGCGAGCGACGAAAGGTCGGCGGCAGCACGTTGCAGGAAAGAGCTTATGCTGATTTCACCGTCGAGGAAAGACTGCACGTCTTCGGCAAACGCCGAGGCGTTGCTCGCAACCTCGGGGTCTTCCGCAAGCGCGTTGAAAGTGGGAATGAGCACCGCCGCTCCGATACAAGCCGTAATGAGCAGACAGGCTACCACCCAACCCAGAATTTTAAGCACGTATCCCATGTTGGAAAACAACAGGGACAATGAGTATTTGAATTCCATACTTCCTCACATTGTGAAGTTTATCTCACGCAAAGGACAGATAAACCCTGAAATCAGTCCTTTTTGAACTTTTTGATTTTTTTGGACCATATGTCGACTTTTTGCAAGTCCATACGTTCCGTACCCGTTACGTCATAGAAAACGTTGTACATCAGAATGACGTAGTACGGGAGAACTATAGCGTACGCCAGCCCGTCGAGGATAACTCTTGCGACGAGGTTTGAAGTCAGCGACCCCACGATTATCATTATGATTTGCAGAGGCGCAACCACGACGAACAGCGTGAGCATGCTTTTCAGAATTTTGCCGGACATCTGACGCCAGCCCATACGGAAAGCGTCGTAAGTTCTGAGTCCCGTATGCAGCATAAACGGAGACCACAACAGCATTGCCGCGGCAAAGAACAGCACGCAGAAGTAAACGAGCAACCACGAGAACAGCGAGAACACCAGCCACGCGGCACCCGAACCGAACACCACCGCCCAGAGGTAGTAAAGCGCGGTGAGAAGAAGGTCGCCGAGCAGGAACACAACCGAGAACACAACCGAGAATTTGATTGCGGTCAGAATGTTGTAGTTGATGCGCGTTTTGGCGCGGCGGAAGGAAATGGTAAACTCCCCTATTCTCATATGCCTGTCGACAATTCCGAACAGAAGGGCAAGCACCAGCACGTACAACACAAATCCGATTATTCCGAGATAGAAAATGTTGAACGGCAGGAAATGCATATCGCTGTAAAGTTCGGCGAAATGGTCGGCGTGCAGGTTGCGGTAGGACATCAGATAGTAAAGCGACGCCGAGGGCGAAAACAGCAACGCCGAAAGCAGGGACGGGATTATGGTGAGAACCATAAGCTGCGGTCCCTTGTCGAAAAAGTATCTGAGCGTCGATTTCAAAATGTTCATATTCACCCCGACGCGCCGCGTTCGTCAGTCGAGTGCGGCGAGTTTTTCTTTGAGCTTGGCTGCCTTTTCTTCGGCGCGCGCAAGTTTTTCGCGTTCGCCGTCGACGAGTTTCTGCGGAGCCTTGGACACAAATCCCGCGTTGTTCAGCAGATTGCCGACGCGCGTGATTTCCGCTTCGACCTGCGCGATTTCTTTTTGCAGTCTTTCGCGCTCTTTATCCATATCTATGAGGTCTCCGAGCGGAACGAGAACTTCTGCGGCGTGCGTGACAACCGATGTGACTTTCTCGGTGATTTCGCTCTTGTCGTCCACGAACGTGACGGAACTTACACCCGCCATCTTCTCGATATATCCCGCCGCGCTTGCCATGAATTTCTTGTCTTTCGCTATGACGTACGCTCCGAACTTGCGGGAAATCGGTACGTTCATTTCTGCGCGCATATTGCGGATTGCAACGATGGTTTCGCGCAGTCCTTCGAAATTCTTTTCTTCCTTGCGGAAAACGGTCTTCTTGTTGTACGCAGGCCATTCGGACACCATCAGCACACTGCCCTTCGGAGCGTATTTGGAGTAAATCTCTTCCGTGATGAACGGAATGAAGGGATGCAACAGTTTGAGTATCTGCGTAAGCACGTGCGTGAGCATCGCGATTGCGTGAGAATGCAATTTGGCATCGTCGCTGTACAGCAATGGTTTGGACATCTCGATGTACCAGTCGCAGAACTCCGTCCACGTAAAGTCGTAAAGTTTTGCGGCGGCAAGACCGATTTCGTATTTATTGAGGTTGATTGTGACTTCTTTGATTACGTCGTTAAGACGCGTCATAATCCACTTGTCCGCACCGTTCAATCTTGTCGGGAAAGACAGGTCGTCGCCTTCGCGGATATTCATCATTACGAAACGGCTTGCGTTCCACAGTTTGTTGATGAAGTTTCTGCAACTCTCGATTTTGCCTTCGGTGAAACGCGTGTCGCTGCCGGGAGCAATACCCGTCGCAAGCGAGAAACGGAGTGCGTCCGCACCGTACTTGTCGATGATTTCGAGCGGGTCGATGCCGTTGCCCAGACTCTTGGACATCTTTCTGCCTTCGGCGTCGCGGACTATACCGTGAATGAGAACTTCGCTGAACGGAACTTCGTTCATCATCTCAATACCGCTGAATATCATTCTGGCGACCCAGAAGAAGATGATGTCGTAAGCCGTCACGAGTACGCTGGTCGGATAGAAGTAGTTGAGGTTCTTGTTCTTTCTGGGATAGCCGAGAGTGCTGAACGGCCAGAGCGCGGAAGAGAACCAGGTGTCAAGTACGTCTTCGTCCTGACGCATTTTCGCGCCGCACTTCGGGCAGGTGTCGACAGCGGTCTTGGAAACCACCATTTCGCCGCACGCGTCGCAATAGTACGCGGGAATGCGGTGTCCCCACCAAAGCTGACGGGAAATGCACCAGTCTTTTATGTTTTCCATCCAGTTGAAATACGTCTTTTCAAACCGTTTGGGAATGAACTCTATCTTCTTGGACTTGACGGCTTTGATTGCGGGTTCGGCAAGCGGTTTCATTTTGACGAACCACTGTTTGGAAACGATTGCTTCCACCGTTTCGCCGCAACGGTAGCACTGACCGACGTTGTGAGCGTACGGCTCGATTTTTTCGAGATAACCCTGCTCTTTCAGGTCTTCGACGACTGCTTTTCTGCAAGTCAGTCTGTCCATACCGCAGTACTTGCCGGCGTTCTCGTTCATTATGCCGTCGTCGCCGATTACGCGGATAACTTCGAGGTTGTGTCTGAGTCCGAGCTCGAAGTCGTTGGGGTCGTGCGCAGGCGTGATTTTAACCGCACCCGTACCGAAACCGACTTCGACGTAGTCGTCCGCAACAACAGGGATAATTCTGTCGGTGAGAGGCAAACGCAGCATTCTGCCGACATAAGGCGCCATTTTTTCGTCCTTGGGGTTGACTGCAACGGCGGTGTCGCCGAGCATTGTTTCGGGACGCGTCGTCGCAATTGTAATATATCCGTCACCCTCGACGAAGGGATAACGGTAATACCACAGGTTGGACTGCTGTTCGCAATAATCGACTTCGGCGTCGGACAAAGCCGTTTTGCAATGAGGACACCAGTTGATTATGCGGTCGCCACGGTAAATCAGTCCTTTCTTGTAGTAACGCACGAATGCGTCGAGAACCGCCGCCGAGCAGTTTTTGTCCATTGTAAAGGCTTCTTTCGACCAGTCGCAGGAAGTGCCGAGACGTTTGAGCTGTTCGACTATTCTTCCACCGTACTGTTCTTTCCACGCCCATGCGCGTTCGAGGAACCCGTCTCTGCCTACGTCGGCTTTGGTGAGTCCTTCTTCCTTCTTCATCTTCTCGACGATTTTGACCTCGGTCGCAATGGACGCATGGTCGGTGCCGGGAAGCCAAAGCGCTTCATAACCCGCCATTCTCTTGAAACGTATAATTATATCCTGAATGGTCTGGTTGAGCGCGTGTCCCATATGAAGCTGTCCCGTGATGTTGGGAGGAGGCATCATAATGGTGAAAGGTTCTTTTTCGTCGTTGGGGTGAGCCTCGAAGAACTTACCCTTTTGCCAGAAGTCGTAAATCCGCTTTTCGAACTCGGGATTGTAAGTTTTGTCCATTTGTTCCATAATCTTGTGAGTATATTCCTGTTTCGATTAAATTATTATTGAATTTGCCGTTGCCGTCTGCCCTGCCTGATTTCGTTTATCTTATCGGACAATCCGATTTTGACCATACGCTTTTCGGTTTATCGGACAGAACGACGATATTACTTTTCCTCGGACGCTTCGGCGTTTTCAGATACGGGAGCCTTCTTGTCCGCAAGCGGGTTTCCGCTGCTGTCCGTAACTTTGACGTTTTCGGAAGTTGCTCTTTCCATCTCGCCGCTGTTGATTTTGCGTATCTGACGGAGAATGTCGATGAGGTAGTTTATCGCCGCGCCGTAGCTCAGGCAGATACCCCACGCGAGAATGCCCCAGTCGGCGTACATGACATAGGGGTGGAAGAACGCAAGTATAACGCCTACGGATACTGTGAACGACGCCACTTTACCCATCCAGTTTGCCTGAACTTTCGCGCCTTTTTTCATAACCAGCGGAGCGGCAAAAACCATGATGGCTTCTTTGAGGATAAGAAGTATTACGAACGCGTAGTGAACGTACCAGCCGCCGCTTGCCGCCGCAGTGTTTTGTCCGAGAGGTGTAAGACCCGTGCAGAGAGACAAACAGAACAACACGGAAACGTGCATTAGTTTGTCGGCAAGAGGGTCGAGTGCCATACCTATTCCCGAAGTCATGTTGAACTTTCTCGCAATCCAACCGTCGACGAGGTCGCTGCCTGCCGCAACGATGAAGACGAGAAAAGCGATATGCAGCAGCATAACGTCGCTGTTGAGTCCCGCAAACGCCATAAGCAGAATGTACGCGGGAATGCAGAGAATGCGGAAATAGGTTATGATGTTGGGGATAGTCCAAAGCTCTTTTTTGTCAATTTGAGCCATACCTTTGTAAGCCATAGTAAACCTTCCCGAATAAATTTTATTTATTATATCACGCCCGCGCGCTTATGTAAACACTTTTGACCCCGACGGCGAATAATAAAACCGCAACCAACCGTCACCCTCGCCTTTTCGTATCAATCTATTGGTCTTGTCACAAAATAGGAATTGACTTCCGACCGCGTTTTCGACGCACGATGCAATCTGTAAATGCATAAACCAAATCACGCAATTTGACGCTCAAATGGCACAATTCAATGCACAAACACAACCTGCAAAGGCAAAAAAAAGAGAGCAAACGCCCTCTTTAACTTTGTTTTTGTTCCGATGAAACCTGTTTTCGGTTATTTCAACAAGAAATCGCCGAGTTTTTCGGGAGTTTCAAAAAGGTAGGTAGCACCGTGTGCGGTGAGTTCCTCGCGCGTGCCGTATCCCCACAGAACACCCGCGCTGTCCATACCGGCGAGTTTTGCTCCGTCGATGTCGTAAAGTCTGTCGCCGACCATAAGCACGCCGTCACCGTTTTTCATTTTCAGGTTTTCCATTACGTAACGGATAACTTCGATTTTGCTGTCGCGCGAACTGTCGCTTTCCGCTCCGCCGATAAAATCGAAATATTTGCTGAGCCCGAGTTCGTTCAGCATTTTGTTGGTGAATCTGAGCGGTTTGGACGTCGCAACGGCAAGACGTTTTCCGCCTTCACGGAGCCTTTTGAACAGATCTTCCATACCGTCGTACACTCTGCACTCGCGCCACCCCGCGATTTCGTACTCTCCGCGGTAAATCCTTATCAGCTCTTCCACGATTTCGCCTTCCACACCCAGAAGTTCGCGCATAGATACGCGGAAAGGCGGTCCAACCATAAGGTCGAGTTGTGCTTCGGTGTACGGGATATGCTTTGCGTCGAGCGCAAGTCGTATGCAACGGAGAATGCCCGGTTTGCTGTCCGTGATTGTTCCGTCGAGGTCGAAAAATACTGTGTTATATTGCGACATGATTCCTTTACAGCGTATGCGCTATGTACTCCAGTCTGTCTTCGTCTGTAAGTGCGATTGCGGGTATATCGAGTATGGTTTTCGTTCCGCGTTCGCCCGCGGCATAGAGTTTGGCGTTTGCTTTGACGTATGCCATAAGCACGCTTGCCGTGAAGTCGGGGTTGCTGTCCAGTTTAAGGCTGAATTCGAGATTGTGGTGCTGACCGTTCACTTCGCCGCTTCTCAAAACGAAACCGCCGTGGGGCATTTTGTTGTGGTCGCGGTCGAACTCCTCTGCCGTGATGAAATGCACTACCGTGTCATATTCGTCAAAGTAGTTGGGCATTGTGACAATCTGTCTTTCGATTTCCGCCTTGTCTGCGTCGTCGGCGGCAACGACAAAACATTCACGAAGATGTTTGTCGCGGGTCGTAAGCGTTTCGCCGTGTCCGCTTCTCGCCTTGTCGAGAGCTTCCTGTTTGGGAACGGTGTACTGAATGCCCTTGACGACACCCTCGATTTTGCGAATTGCTTCGCTGTGACCCTGCGATACGCCTTTGCCCCAGAAAGTCTGGGTGTTGCCGTCGCGGAGAACTCCGCCGAATACTGCGCGCATAAGCGAGAAAAGACCGGGGTCCCAACCGATACCGACAAAGGACAAAGTGCCGTTTTCGCCGTTGATTTTCTGCATGTCGGAGATATACTCTTTCATTCTCGCGTGAGTGTCGAAACTGTCAACCGTATTAAAGCATTTCGCGCAACGTTTGCCGAGGTCGGTAAGGTCGTTTGCCGAACCGGTGCAAAGTGCCAGAACGTCGATTTTGCCTTTGAAATTTTCAATATCCGACTGGTTGTAAAACGCCGTTCCGAAAGGCGATTTCATAGTTGCGGGGTCGCGACGCGTAAAAATGCCGACAAGGTTGAAATTTTTGTCGTCGTGCGCGATTTTTTCACAGGCTCTGCCGAGGTTGCCGTAACCGACTATTGCGAAATTAATCATATATCTACCTCCAAAAATAATGTTCGGACAAACGTCGGAAACGGTTCGGGCGATTTGGATTTTTTATCTTTTTCCGCCAAATGTCAGCCTCACAACCGCCAAAACGGCGGTTCGACGCACTCCGCTCCGACAATTATGCGGAAATTTTACATCATGACAGGTCAAAACGCAAGCAAACACGGGTGCAAACAAAAAAAATCCCGCGCGCATAGTGTGTAGTGTTATAAAAAACGCCCCGTTGGCAATGCTTTGGAGTATGGAAATGGTAAAACGCGGAGAGATATATTACGCCGATTTGAGTCCCGTAGTCGGCAGCGAACAAGGCGGCATACGTCCCGTGCTGGTTGTGCAAAACGACATAGGCAACAAATACAGTCCCACCGTAATTGCGGCGGCAATCACGTCGCAACTCGACAAAGCGCGCCTTCCCACGCACATAACTCTACCCGCCGAACAATACGGACTTCCCAAAAACTCCGTTGTTCTGCTTGAACAGATACGCACCATCGACAAGCAACGCCTGAAAGAAAAAATCGGCGTTTTGCCGTCTACCATGATGGCACGCGTAAACGAAGCCCTTCTCGTGTCGCTCGGATTTTTCGAAACTTAAACTTTGAAAAAATAAACCTCTATTGCAGTTTTCATGCTCACAGACGCATAATTCCCTGCAATTCGTCAAAAACCAAAGGCAAACAACTCATAAGGTCGTCAGGCAGATGCGAAAGCGCATTTATATGGCTGAACTCCGCACTTCTCCCAAGCGCATAAGCCCCGACGCGCGCCGCAAGCAACGGGTCTACTTTCCATGCAAGCAAACCGGCAATGATACCCGAAAGCACGTCGCCGCTCCCGCCTTTTGACAGTCGGGAATTGCCAGTTCTGTTAACGTATACGCTCTTTCCGTCGCTGATGTAACTGACGTGACCTTTCAATACGACAATACATTGCTTTTCCGCAGCGTAAGATTTTGCCGTTTCCGCGGCGTTTTCCGCGATATATTCCGCACTTTTGCCGCAAATTCTGCTCATTTCTCCGATGTGCGGAGTGATGACGACTCTGCCGCCGAAACCGTCGAATTTTTCAACGCATTTCAAGCCGTCGGCATCGAGCACGGCATTGCAATTCGTATTGACGAGGAGATAACGTAAATATCCTTCCGCGTCACCGTCCGCCATTCCGGGACCTATCGCCGCGGCGGTTGCTTTCGCAAAAAGTTTTTCGGCGGTTGCGCGGTCGAAAACAATATTTCCTTTTTCGGACGGCAAGGAAAAAATCGCGGAATATTTGACAACGGGATAAAGCGCAGTCGCAAGAAAATCGGGTACCGCAAGCGTGGTCGTGCCAGCCCCCGAACGCATTGCCGCTTCTCCCGAAAGCGACAATATTTCCGAAGCTGAAAGCGCGGCAAAACGAGGCGCTCCGACGTACTTGGAACTGCCGCCGATTATAACGCATTTACCAAAACTGCCCTTGTGTCCTTCCTCCGTACGGAAAGGCAAAGTGAATTGCAAACTCTGCAAGTCATTTTCGATAATTGTGGTTTTACGTGCGTTTTCGTCCATATAAACCCCGTTTTCTGCAATTTATAATGCAAAATAAGCAAATTTGATTTTTGCTTTATGCGCCCGAACTTCCGCATCATTTTGACTTTTCGTGTTCTGCCAACTTTATGACACTTGCAGACAAAATGACCGTTCAATCGTCGAATTCGGAAACGTCTGCAACCTTGTTCATCGCGGCGTTTATCGTCGAGCCGTCAAAGCCTTTCTGATACAAAAAAGCGGCGACCTTTCTGAAATCTTTTTTCTCGGTCACACGCTTTGCACGGATATATTTTTCCGCCATACCCACGGCTTTTTCGAGTTCGCTCTCGTCCGTCAATTTGTTTTCCAGACAGCAAGTTACAGTGTTTTGAGCTATGCCCTTTTCGTAAACGAGTTTGTACTCGATTTTCTTTCTGCCGTACCTTGCCCCGCAATAATCGACAAAGTCGTTCACATACGCCTCGTCGTTGATGTATCTGTACGATTTTGCACGAGCAATCGCCTCTTCGACTTCCTGTTTGTGAAAGCCTTTCGAATAAAGTTTTTCGCGGACTTCTTTCTCCGAACGCGGAGAAACGGCGAGATATTTCACCGCCGTTTCAAACGCGTCTTTTTTTACGGATTTTTCTTTTTTGTCTTTCTGCTCCAAAAAAGCCTCTTCCGATTATTTCACGTGGTAGACCCAACCGAATTCGTCGGGATAACGTTCGGTCTGAATGCCCGTGATTCTGTCATACAGCCAGCCCGTAATCTTGCCCATTTCGCCGTTGTTGATTTCCATCGTGATGTCTTTATAAGCAATGGTACCGACGGGAGAAATGACGGCAGCGGTGCCCGTTCCGAATGCTTCGTCGAGTTTGCCGTTGTTGTAAGCGTCCACGACTTCCGCGATGGGTACGTGTCTTTCTTCGACTTTGTAGCCGAATTTTTTGAGCACCTGAATTGCGCTGTCACGGGTAATACCGCGCAGAATGGAACCGTCCAGCATAGGAGTGACGACGACGCCGTCGATGACGAAGAACATGTTCATTGCGCCGACTTCTTCGACGTACTTCTTCTCTGCGCCGTCAAGCCACAGAACCTGGTCGTAACCTTTTTCTTTGGCTCTTTCGCCGGCAAGCAGGCTGCATGCATAATTGCCCATGCATTTTGCTTCGCCCGTACCGCCCTTGGACGCGCGGGTGAGCTCGCTCTCGACGATGAGTTTTGTGGGTTGAAGTCCGTGTTCGTAGTAGCTGCCCACAGGCGAAAGAATGATGGTGAAAACAAACTTTTTGCTGGGGTGAACACCGAGGAACGCTTCCGAACCGAACATAAACGGACGAATGTAAAGTGCGGTGCCGGGTGCGGTGGGAATCCATTCTTCTTCGAGTTTGACAAGTTCGCTGAGTGCGGCGATGACTGTGTCTATATCGAGTTGCGCCATGCAAAGACGCTCTGCGCTTCTGTTCATACGCACGAAGTTGTCACGGGGACGGAACATGGTGATTTCGCCTTTGGAGTTCTTGTACGCTTTGAGTCCCTCGAAAATACCCTGACCGTAATGGAGCGAGCAGCAAGCGGGATTAATGCGGAAATCGTCATAAGGCACGATTTCGGGTTCTCCCCAACCGCCCTTTGCGGCGTCATACTCCATAACGAGCATATGGTCGGTAAAATATTTACCGAAGCCGAGCTTGGTAAAATCGGGTTTTTGTTTCCTTTCTTTGACCATTGTGATTTTCATAACTACTCCTTAACGCTTTTGCGTATTGTTCGATTATTGTTGTTTCGGTTATCGTTTCGAATATCGTTGCCGATAGTTTTTCCTTTGTCGCCGCGTTTTTACAGTCGTCTCGACCAAGACTTGTACAAGCCTCGCACAAACAACTTGTTTGCACCTGAATTTGCTTTACACCGCTACTTCGACCTGTTCAAAAGCCAAAATACACGATTTGTGTTCCAATCTGGGCATTTTGCAATGCGAACAGAGGTTTTAAGACGGTTTTCAACGCAAGCGATTATCACTTGTAACATCGCAAATACACTTTTCGTGTTTTCGGCATTTTTTCCACCATTGATTTTAGAACACGTTTTGTGTATTGTTTTTCAGCGACCTTCTGTAAAGGCATTTTCAAAGAGGTTATCGGTCTTGCCGACATATTCCTTTACGACCGCACAGCTTTGATTTAACGGCGTTTGAAGGCTTCGCCGTCACGCACTGCCGCAACCTTTCCGTTGGTCAGCGCGACTATATCGTTCATCGTCTTGTCTGCGAAATCCTCTTCAGCAAAGACTTCCGCAGAAACCCTGTCGCCGTATTCGGTGTGTCCGAATATCACGCCCGTTCTCCGCAATGCACTCTCCAAGACCGAATAGTCCGAATAGTCGCATTCGAACCTTATTCTCGCGCACATTGTGTATTCGGCAACGTCGGCTTTTTCCAAAACCTGTGCCACGCTGTCGGTATAAGCTCCGACCAGACCGCCCGCACCGAGTTTTATTCCGCCGAAATATCTCGTCACCACAACTGCGGTTTTGACAAGCCCGCGTCGGCGCAGAACTTCGAGCATCGGTTGCCCTGCCGTTCCTCCCGGTTCACCGTCATCGGAAAATCTGGTTTCCGTTCCGCGTTCGTCGGCAATATAAGCATAACAGTTGTGCGTTGCGTCGGGATATCTGCGTTTTATGCTACGCACGAAATTCTCGGCGTCTTCGCCGTCACGCACCCCCGCAACGGTGGCAATGAATTTGGAACGCTTGATTTCTATGAGATTTTCCGTCGTTCCGTCAACCGTCGTATACTTCCTACTCAACGATCACCTTGAAGAAATTCTTTTTGCCCTTTTGCAGAACAAATCCGTTGGCAATCTGACTGTCCGTAAGAGTTGCGGCTATATTTGTGACTTTTGCTCCGTCAACGCTTATGCCTCCGCCCTGTATAAGTCTTTTCGCTTCGCCTTTGGACGGAACTTTCATAACGGCAACGAGTATATCTGCAATCGCGGTCATTCCTTTCGGAATAACTGCGGAAGGCATATTGTCGCTGTCGCCCGAAAACGCTGCTTTGGCTTTTGCAAGCGCGTCATCCGCGTCTTGCTTGCCGTGTACCATAAGCGTAAGTTCGTATGCAAGGCGTTCTTTTGCGGCGTTCATGCGTTCGTCGTTGTAGCGCGTGAGTTCCGCGATTTCGTCAAGCGGCAGGAACGTGAGGAAACGGAAAACCTTTTCCACGTCGGCGTCGGGTATGTTTCTCCAATACTGGAAGAAATCGTAAGGTGACGTTTTGTTGCGGTCGAGCCACACGGCACCTTTTGCGGTTTTGCCCATTTTGATGCCTTCGGACGTAGTCAGAAGACCGAACGTGATTGCGAACGCGTCTTTGCCTTCCTTACGGCGAATGAGGTCGGCACCCGCCAGAATGTTGGACCACTGGTCGTCGCCGCCGCATTGCAGCACACAACCGTATTTGCGGTTGAGCACGAGGAAGTCGTAAGACTGCATCAGCATGTAGTTGAATTCAAGGAACGTAAGTCCTTTTTCCATACGCGCTTTGTAGCATTCCGCAGTCAGCATTTTGTTGACGGAGAAGCAAGCGCCTATTTCACGCAGGAAATCGATGTAGTTGAGATTGAGAAGCCAATCCGCGTTGTTCACGATGATGGCGGCATTTTCGCCTTCAAAACGGATAAAACGTGCCATTTGTTCTTTGAAACAAGCCACGTTGTGTGCGATTGTTTCTTTTGTCATCATACTGCGCAAATCGGTACGACCGGACGGGTCGCCAATCATCGCCGTGCCTCCGCCTATGAGGATAATCGGCTTGTGACCTGCGTCCTGCAAACGCTTTGCGACTATCATCTGCATAAAATGACCTACATGCAAGCTGTCCGCCGTAGGGTCAAAACCGATATAAAAGCATTGAGAACCGCTGTCAAGCAACTTTTTGAGTTCTTCTTCGTAAACGGTCTGTTTGACCAATCCGCGTTCTCTGAGTTCGTCGATGATGTTCATTTTGGACATATAATCACCTATATTATTAAATCTTTTGAAAATTATATCACCAAAACCACATACAAGCAACTTATATCGCCAAAATCGCGTTAAAAGTCGTACTATTTGCTTTTGTTTGCAAAGCGCAATTGCAAAAGCATTACCGTTGACTTGCGAGCGCGTTTAATTTATTATAGATAAAGATAAAAGTTTTTATCGCCAGGGAGGAAACATGAAAAGAATATTTGCACTTCTGCTGGCATTGTGCCTTAGCATATCTGTTTTTGCAGTAGCTCTCACGGCCTGCAACAACAACGACGCGCCGGGCGGTACCAACAATTCGGGAAACACGTCCGAAAACGGCGACAACGTCTTTACGCAAGGTATCACATACGACAGATTCTACGAAATTGTTTCGTCAGCCGACAACATAACGGCAACAAGAAACAAAGTCGACTATGCCAACACCGCAGGCATTACGGTTGCTTATCAGTACGAAAACACGGCGGCATATTTGGACGGTGACAACGTTCATCATTATCTCGAATACTATTATGCGCTCGAAAAAGACCGGAAGTTGAAGCATATGGAATACATTTTCGTCGAAGACGACTGCACGTATACGATAAGCGGACTTAATTACGACGAAGTCTTCAACGCCGACTATTCTCAGACTCTGTACGACTATATCAACGGCACACCCAAAATTGGGAACACAGTTATTGCCGATGATTGCGGAATGAACATCGGACAACCGACCGTCGAATTCGACGCAACAATTCTCAACGTAACTTATTCGGCTGACGACGGCAACGGAAAATCCGTTTTGACGAGCATTAAAAATACGGCGTAGGAACAACGAAAGTTGATATTCCCGACGAACTGTATGCTTACACAAAGGTCGGCACCGCAGTTGAAGTATGAAGTATTGATTTCTGAAACATTCCCAAAACAAAAGCCACCGAACGGTGGCTTTTTGCTTGCAAATTGTTTTTGTTCTACTAGAGCTATTAATTACTTAGCAAGTGCTTCTTGCACGGCAACCGCGCATGCAACGGACTGCGAACCAAAAGGCACGCTGTTCGCGTGCCTTGATGTTCGGTGTAAATCTTACCGATGTAGTATTTTGATTACTTTGCAAGCGCTTCCTGCACGGCAACCGCGCACGCAACGGACTGCGAACCAAAAGGCACGCTGTTCGCGTGCCTTGATGTTCGGTGTTTTATCTTTCTGATGTAATATTTATATTACTTAGCAAGCGCTTCTTGCACTGCAACCGCGCATGCAACGGACGCACCGACCATGGGGTTGTTGCCCATACCGATGAGGCCCATCATTTCGACGTGTGCGGGAACGGAAGACGAACCTGCAAACTGTGCGTCGGAGTGCATTCTGCCCATCGTATCGGTCATGCCGTAAGACGCGGGACCTGCTGCCATGTTGTCGGGGTGAAGGGTTCTGCCCGTGCCGCCACCGCTTGCGACGGAGAAGTATTTCTTGCCGTGTTCGACTGCCCATTTCTTGTAGGTGCCTGCAACGGGGTGCTGGAAACGGGTGGGGTTCGTGGAGTTGCCCGTGATGGAAACGTCAACGTCTTCAAGACGCATAATCGCAACGCCTTCTGTGACGTCGTCCGCACCGTAAACGCGGACTGCTGCGCGTTCGCCGTCGGAATATGCGGTTTCTTTGACTATGCTGACTTCGCCGGTGTAATAATCCATTTTGGTCTGAACGTAAGTGAAACCGTTGATACGGCTGATGATGTATGCCGCGTCTTTTCCGAGACCGTTGAGGATAACTTTAAGGGGCTGTTTGCGAACTTTGTTTGCAGTTCTTGCAATGCCGATTGCGCCTTCTGCCGCCGCGAAAGATTCGTGACCTGCGAGGAATGCGAAGCATTTGGTTTCTTCTCTTAGAAGCATTGCGGCGAGGTTGCCGTGTCCGAGACCGACTGCGCGCTGTTCTGCAACGGAACCGGGAATGCAGAAGCTTTGCAGACCGATACCGATTGCTTCGGCGGCGTCTGCTGCGTTCTTGCAGCCTTTCTTGAGTGCGATTGCGCAACCGACGGTGTATGCCCAGACTGCGTTTTCAAACGCGATGGGCTGAACGCATTTGACTATGGCTTCGACGTCGATACCTTTTTCGTCGCAGACTGCTTTTGCTTCTTCCAGAGAGGCAATACCGTATTCGGCAAGAGCCTTGTTGATTTTGTCAATTCTTCTTTCGTAACCTTCAAATCTGATGCTCATATCTGCCTCCTATTCGTTGCGGGGGTCAATATATTTGACCGCGTTTGCGTATCTGCCATAAGTACCCGTGCTCTTCTTGAGGGCTTCTGCGGGGTCGACGCCTTTCTTTATCATGTCCATCATGACGCCCATCTTGACGAATTCGTAACCGATGATTTCGTTGTTTTCGTCAAGGGCGATTTTGGTGACGTAACCTTCTGCCATTTCGAGGTATCTGGGACCTTTTTTGAGAGTGGAATACATCGTGCCGACCTGGCTTCTGAGACCTTTACCGAGGTCTTCGAGGCCTGCGCCGATGGGAAGACCGTCCTCGGAGAAAGCGGACTGCGTTCTGCCGTAGACGATTTGGAGGAACAACTCACGCATAGCGGTGTTGATAGCGTCGCAGACAAGGTCGGTGTTGAGAGCTTCGAGAATGGTTTTGCCGGGAAGAATTTCGGCAGCCATAGCGGCGGAGTGAGTCATACCCGAGCAACCGAGAGTTTCGACGAGAGCCTCCTGAATGACGCCGTCTTTGACGTTGAGCGTAAGTTTGCAGGCACCCTGCTGAGGTGCGCACCAGCCGACGCCGTGGGTCAGACCGCAGATGTCCTTGATTTCCTTCGCCTGAACCCATTTGCCTTCTTCGGGAATGGGAGCGGGTCCGTGGTTGGGACCTTTGGCGACAGGACACATAGTTTCAACTTCGTGAGAATATTGCATATATGCCTCCTAAGAGATAAATTTATAACCTTAGGTTATTGTAACCCAAAACGGATTTATACGCAAGCGAAAAAAAGTAAAATCCGCCTCCGCATATGCCTTTTGTTTGAAAATAAAACTGCCGCGTTAAAAGCGCGGCAGTAAGATGACATGATTGAGGTCGGATTCAGTTTTACGCACGGACGATGTCGGTCTGTGCAAAGTATTTGAGCTCCTTGATACTGTCTTCGGCAGCAACGCGAACGTCTTTCTTGGGTCCGATGTAGGTGTTGATGTTGCGGACGAGTTTGTAGTGATAGTCACCCGCCTCGCCTTCGACGGAGAACGCACCTGCAAGAACGTGTTTCTTAAAACGCTTGACTGCGTCAAGGCAGTACTGTTTGGTGAGATAGTTTTCGCTTGCGTAAAGCAGTTCGCCTTTGTTGGAGTAAAGCGTGAAATAATATTCCTCGCCGTCTTTGCCGACAACATACTGTCCGTAAATTCCCGCGGGGTCGAACCCTGCTTTCTTTTCGAGTTCGGGACGAACGGCTTTGGGTTTGGACGTAATGGGTGCGGACGGGGGCATTACGCGTTTGACGATGGGAGGAGGAGGCTCGGGCAAGTACATTTTCTGAACGTACACGGGAGCGTTGCCCTCAAAATAGCACGCTTCGAGCGGGTCATAGTAATAGCCTTTGTATTCGCCGTCGTAGTTGGACCAGTCGCCCTGACGTTCGTCAATGGGACGGGTGTTTGCCGCGATGGGGTTCTCTTCCGAAAGAACGAACTTGGTTGCGTCCGAATAGACTTCGGGTTGCGGTTCGGCATTGTCGTCTTCACGAGGCATGGAACGCGCTACTCTGCGGATAATGGTACGTCCGCCCTGCGCATTCTGCGAGGGTTGTGCGACGGGTGCCGCAACAGGTTCGGCAACGGTTTCGTTATCCTTGTGTTTTCTTGCGAAAACCGCACTGACGATGAGCATGACGACGGCGACCAAAGCGACGACGGCAAGCGCAATATAAACAATCAGTTCGACTGTGGAAAGATTTGCAAAAACTCCCATTTTCACTCCCTCACTCAAAAATCATATTTCAAGTTATAATCATTTTAGCACACGCGTGACGATATAGCAATCTTTTTTTTGACGCACAACGAATTTCAATATGACATGCCGCTCTGCGTCGGCAACGCCCGAAACGAATAGCTTGCAATTACGGTTTGCATTTCCCACTTTCGGGCAAGCTAGGAAAAAAGCGCGGCAAGCGTTCCGACAATCAGTCCTGCGGTGATTGTACAAAGAACGGCAATCGCTCTTTCGTGACGTTTAAGGAAGACAAACCGCGAAACGAGTATCAGGCAAAGCACGTAGCAAACAAGCCCCGCAACGCTCACCGACATAGGTACGGAAGCAAAGGAAACCGAGCCTATTGCGGAGCTGAAAGCCTTGAACGGAAGGAACAGCCAATCGAATATTCCGACCAGTCCGTGCAAAGTGGTAATCAGCGCAAAAGGCGTGATTATCAGCAAAATCGTATAGATTAACATCATATACGGCAAAATCAGCACATTTGACAGAATGAACAAAGTCTGCACTTCCCCGAAGAAATAAGCGGCAAAAGGAATGGTCGCAAGGTTGGCGGCAATGGCAACCGCGGACGCTTCGGAAATCCTTATCAACAAACGGCGCAACGGTTTTTCCTTGACCGTAACGTAAGCGCGTTTTTCGCGGTCGAATACGCTGTAACTCACCGCCCTGTCCGACATATACACCGCGCGCATACCGCCTTGCAGCACCGAACCGCAGTCGACGGGAACGGTCTGTCTTGTCTTTTCGGACAATATCGAAGGGGCTATACGGTTGGTGGCTTTCATAAAGAGCGAAGTTATCGGGTCTGCGAAAGTCACTATTCCGAATACTGCGAAAACCGAGAGAAGAAATCCCGCGTGCATAACCGCGAACGGGTTGAACAGCATTATTAGAAATGCGGCAAGACAAAGCGAAGACATGACGTCGCGTTTGAAACCGCAGACGGAACCGAAGTTGAAAACCGCAGTCATTACGAACGCTCGTATTGCCGACGGAGTAAAAGAACACAGCGCAACGTAGAAAAACGTAAGAACTAGAACGACGGCAAAGGATATTTTGCGGTTTAGCCGCAGTTTGTTGAGCAACCAGAAAACCGCCGTCGCAAGCGCCGTTACGTGCAGACCGCTCACCGCAAGCACGTGAGCCATACCCGCCGCTTTTACGTCACCGTACAAAACGTCATCCATCGCGCCTTTGTCACCGAGTATCAATGCAACCGCGATTGTCGCCGTGTCGTAATCGGTGTTGCGGAAAAACATCTCTTTGATTGCAAGTTGCAGATTGAGAGGAAAAGACGGTTCGCCGTCCGCGACGAACTCCGCGTCCGTTGCGTATATTTCGAAAACGTCGCCGCCGAATACGTGATAGGCAAAGTAACTGTCAAAGGCTTCGTGAGCATTCGACGTCAGCCTGCCCGAAAGTCTGATGACGTCGCCCGCACCGAAAGCGGGAGCACCCGAAAGGTAAAAGCGCACTTCTGCTTTTCCGTCAAGGCGTTGTCCGTCTATATAAACGTCTTCGACCGTAAAAGTTGCAATTTTGTCTTCGACGATTATTTCGCTTCCGACCGTGGCGGTCATTTCTCCGCTGTAATCGGGAACAAGTTTTGCGTCGTACAAATCCGCCGCGGCGCACATTGCCACAAATCCCGCAAGCGCGGAAAACACAAGGTAGGAAAATTTGCGCGAAGACGGCAAAACGGCGGTTATTACCGCCGCCGCCAACATTATAAAGAAAGGTATAAGTCTGAAAAGGTGATTGACGGAATAAAGGGCTTCGGACAACAATATTCCTACAAGAAGAAAGAAAACGGCAAAGCAAACGGGTCTGTTGTTGAATAAACGCCGTTTGCTCATGGTCTTACATAAGGGGCGCAGGCACGCCCGTAACTATGATGTCCGCGCCTAAACCGAGCGTGTTTTTCTCCGCGACGTCGCCGATTTTGCAGTCGTCGGGAACGACTATTTCGCGCATACGTTCGAGCACGTCGAAAATCCTGTCTTTCGGAACGGGAACGGACGTCTTGACCGACACCACTCTGCCGTCCTCGCGTTTTATAAGCGTCGTGACGGTACGCACGGGGCGCACGTATTCCGAAACGCCGTAATCCAGACCGCGTTTGCAGGTGTAACCTTTCACCGTGATTTTGCCGTCCTTTTCGGTGATTTCCAAAGGACAACCCATAGGACAGTTAATGCATATCGTTTTCATCTCTCCAACCTCACGGTGACGTCGTCGTCGACGAGCGACTTGTCAATCTCTATATGCTCCATTTCACCCGGAGCGACAATCATTTTCTTTTTGGCGTAAAGCACTTTGCCGCCGCATTCCGCAACTATTTTGCAGGACTTGTACACGTTGTCGGAACGGAAAAAGATTTCGACTTTTCCTTCACCTTCGTGTATGTACTGCGGGAGCGCGTATCTCACACCGTTTACGGCGTTGACGCGGTGCGTCTTGCGTTCGCAAGCCGATTTGCCGAGCGCATAATCCGCCGCACATTTACCCGCAATTTCCGCTTCGTGCGAAACGTTGTCCACAAGGTCGTGAACGTGCAGAACGTTGCCGCAGGAGAACACGCCCGCCATACTTGTCATTCTGTATTCGTCAACTTCCGCGCCCGAAGTTATCCTGTTCATAACCACGGAAGTGTCGGTCAGCAAATCGTTTTCGGGAATAAGTCCTACGGACAGAAGCAGACAGTCGCACGCCTCGAATTTTTCCTCCGAAAGTACGGGACGACGGTTTTCGTCGACGGGAGCGTAATATATGCCTTCCATTCTGGGTTTGCCGACTATTCGCGTGACTGTATGGCTATAATCGATGGGAATGCCGAAGTCTTCGAGGCACTGAACGATGTTGCGTTTCAATCCGCTGGAATAAGGCATAAGTTCGATGACGCGTTCGACTTTCGCGCCTTCCAGCGTCATACGTCTTGCCATAATAAGTCCGATGTCGCCGCTGCCGAGTATGACCACGCGTTTGCCTACGAGATAGCCTTCGATATTGCACATTTTCTGTGCCATACCCGCGGTATAAACGCCTGCGGGACGCGTACCTGCAAGAGCAATTGCTCCCGCGGTTCTCTCTCTGCACCCCATAGCAAGCACGACTGCGCCCGCCTGAACGTGAACAAGCCCTTCTTCGGGCGACAATGCGGTTACGGTTCTGTCTTCACCGAGGGAAAGAACCATCGCGTTCAGCATAACGTGAACATCGGTCGAAGCGAGTTTCTTTACAAAACGGTCGGCATATTCGGGACCTGTGAGTTCCTCACCGAAATAATGCAGACCGAAACCCGCGTGAATACACTGATTGAGTATCCCCCCCAACCTGTTGTCGCGTTCGACCAGCAGAACGCTTGCACCCGCGGCGTCTGCGGCAATAGCCGCCGCCATTCCCGCGGGACCTCCCCCGATTACGACAACGTCATACTTCGTCATAATCGGTCTCCTTGACCGCAAGCACGGCGATTTCGGAATGTCCGACGCCCTTGCGGATTTCATCCATAGGTATACCGAGTTCGCGTGAGATGATTTCCATAACGCGCGTAGCGCAGAAACCTCCCTGACATCTTCCCATACCCGCACGGACGCGGCGTTTTACTGCGTCGACGCTGGTCGCGGGAAGCGGCGAATGTATGGCGGCAACGATTTCCGCCTCCGTAACTTTTTCGCAACGGCAAACAATTCTGCCCCATTGCGGATTTTCGGCAACAAGACGATTGAGTTCTTCTTCCGAAAGTTCGGCAAGCCGCTTTTTGCGCGGCATATTTTTTACGTAATTCTTTTTGGGGACAAGAGCGACGTCGCAAGACAGCAGCCCTTCGAGATACTCCGCAATCGCTGCGGCACTCGTAAGTCCCGGCGAACAAATGCCCACCGCCATATAAAAGTCGGGAGCAAGTTCGGATTTTTTCACTATGAAATCGTGTCCGATTATGGTACGCACGCCGCAGTAAATTCTGATGCACTTGTTGAAAGCGGGACGCGCGTATGTCAACGGCACGTTTCTGCGGATTTCGGCAAGCGCTTCCGCCGTAACCGCCGTGTCTCCGTCGTAAGTGGGAATGGAAGTCGGTCCGTACAGCACGTTTCCGTCCGCCGTCGGCGCGACGAGAATACCTTTGCCCGCAGACGTCGGCAACGGGAATATAACCGTCGACACGTTTTTGCCCTCGGTGTTGTCGAGAACGTAATAGTCCCCTCTGCGGTACTCGGTTTCGAAGTGTTCGGCGCCTGCCATGTCGTTGATTGCGGCACCGCTCGGACCTGCGCAGTTTATGACGACGCGTCCGCGGAATTCGCCCTTCGGAGTTTCGAGAACGTACTCTCCGTTTTCGCGTCTTATGCCTTTGACCTCCGCCTCGGTTACGATTTCGACGCCGTTCACGACCGCACGGTCGGCAAGCGCGATTGCGTACTGATAAGGCGAAATAACGCCCGCGTCGGGCGCATAAAGCGACGCCGATATGTTGTCCGAAACGTTGGGTTCGATTGCGAGAGTCTGCTCTCTGTTCAGAATTTCGGCACGCACACCGTTTGCCTTGGCTTTTGCAAGCAGTTCTTGAAGTCCGTGCATTCCCTCTTCGGGTGCCGCGACGATACTTCCGCATTTGCGGTGCGGCACGTCGAGTTCTTCGGCAAGCTCCCACGTAAGCGCGTTGCCGCGAACGTTGAAACGCGCTTTGAACGTGCCGGGTTCGCAGTCGTAGCCTGCGTGTACGATACCGCTGTTTGCGCGGGTTGCGTATGACGCCACGTCGTCGTCGCGTTCGAGTACGGTTACGGAAATGTCAAAGCGCGCCAGCCTATCGGCTACCGCGCATCCGACTATTCCCCCTCCTATTACGATTACGTCCTTGTCCACTGAAAGTAAATCCTCCGACTACGCCTGCTTGGACACGGCAAATTTCTTTTTGTACATCTTGATGTTGTCTTTGATGATGAGTTCCGCAAACGCTCTGTCCTTGACCTGGAATACCGTCGTGTCTTTGCCTTCGAGCTGTTTGTAAACGCGGAAGAAGTGAGAAATTTCGTCCATGATATGTGGCGGAAGTTCCTCGATTTCCTTGTAAATGTTCCAGTTGGGGTCCTTGAAAGGAATGGCAATGATTTTGTAGTCCATTTCGCCGCCGTCCTGCATCATGACAACGCCGATGGGATAGCAACGTACGGTGGCAAGCGGAACAATGGTTTCGGAACAAAGCACGAGCACGTCGAGCGGGTCGTTATCCTCGGAATACGTACGGGGAATGAAACCGTAGTTTGCGGGATAATGCGTAGACGTGGACAGCACGCGGTCAAGAATGAGGAACCCCGTGTCCTTGTCGAGTTCGTACTTGTTTTTGCAGCCCTTAGGAATTTCTATAACGGCTATAAAATCCGTTGGTGTTATACGCGACGGGTCAATATCGTGCCAGATACTCATACATCTCTCCTGAATTCAAACAACTTGAATAATCTAACTCTTTTTATGTAATTATAAACGCGAGCCGCGCCTCTGTCAACGGCACGGCTCGTGAAAACCGCTTATTTGTACCCTGTTATGAACGTCTTGAAGAATTTTACGCCTTCCGTAAGCGCGGAAAGGTCGATGTTTTCGTTTGCCGCGTGCATGGAGGCAAGTTGCTCTGCGCTCAGTCTGCAAGGAGTACACCTGATTGCGCAAGGCGTGATTTCCTGCATTGTTCTGCAATCCGTGCCGCCGAACATAAGGTAAGGCGCAACGCCGATGTCGGGGAAAACCTTGCGGAGCGTATCCGTGAAATACTTGTAATCCGCGCTGGTTACGTCGACAACGGGGCTTGCGTTCCGACTGTTGAGAACTTCCGTTTCGATGTCGAACTTCTTTGCAATCTGACGGACTTTTTCAATGCAGGCCTTGTCGTCGTCGCCGGGAGCGAAACGCAGGTTTGCGACAACGCTGGCTTCGAGCGGGATTACGTTTGCCGCAGTCGCGCCTTCCGCCATGGTGAACGTCATAGTCGTGCCGAGCAAAGCAGCACCGAACGGCGTGATTTTGGGAAGCACCGCAACGATGAGCGGAGTGAAGAAATCGACGTGTGCGGTCACGAATTTCAAAGGACCCGTAAGACCGTCGGACAAACCTTTGAGCATATCTCTTGCGGGACGCGTCATTCTGTGCTTGAAAACGGTGTGATTTTCGCAATAGTCGATGAACGCGGCAAGCCTTGCAAACGGCGTATTCTTGGGGGGCGACGAAGAGTGTCCGCCTTTGCTGCGGGCAATGAATTTGAGGTCGCAGTAACCCTTTTCGATTATACCTACCATTGCAAAGGGCTTGGTCATTCCGGGGAACGCCTGTTCGACGATTGCGCCGCCCTCGTCGACCGCGACTGCGGGTTTGATGCCGTTGTTGATGAGCCAGTCGCGGCAGTACTCCGCACCGGGACCCGAAGTCTCTTCGCTGTCGGAATACGCAAGGTAAATGTCCTGTTCGGAAACAAATCCTTCTTCGATGAGTTCGTTGACGCTTCTCATTGTGCAGAACAAAGTGTTCTTGCAATCCATTGTTCCGCGTCCCCACATTTTGCCGTCGGCAACCGTCGCGGAGAACGGCTCGTATTTCCAGTCGCCGCCGACCGCGGGCACGACGTCCTGATGCGCCATAAGAACAAGCGGACGCGCGGAAGATTTACCCTTCCACTTGAACATAATCGCGTCGCTCTTGTCGCCGCCGGGCATAATCACGTCGCAGTTTGCGTAGACTGCGGGAAACTCCTCGGCAAGCACTTTTCTGAAATTGACAAAGTTCTGTCTGTCGCTGTTTGTGACAGTCGGAACTTTTATGAGTTTTGCAAAACTCTCTGCATACTGTTGAGTTGACATATCCACCTCTCGGCAAAAGCCGTTTTAATGCAAATATTCTAATCCACGCGTGCGCAGATGTCAAGCGCGCGCGGCGGACGCTGTTCGGGTTGTATCGCAACAAGCGTCGTTTTCAAGCTGAACACCGTTGCGTTTTCGCGAAATCGGCACTTAAAAGAAAAAATCCCGCGGATAAAGCGGGATTTCGTGCAATTCGTTGGTGTCGCTTATGCGTCAATTCCGTCAAGTAAGGCAAGAAATTTTTCGTCCACATCCTCAATCATACCTTCGTCGCACACTGCGGCGATGTCGGGACGTATGGGCAGTCTCGCGAATTTCGGAACGCCGAAATCCTTTGCGACTTCCTCAACCGTGCTTTTGCCGAATATCTCGACTTTCTTGTGGCAGTCGGGGCATTCGAAATAGCTCAGATTTTCGACGATGCCGAGAATGGGAATGTTCATCATCTTCGCCATGTTCACGGCTTTTGCGACTATCATCGAAACGAGTTCCTGCGGGGACGTAACGACGATTATGCCGTCAAGCGGAAGAGACTGGAACACGGTAAGCGGTACGTCGCCCGTTCCGGGAGGCATATCGACATACATGCAGTCGATGTCACCCCACGCAACGTCTTTCCAGAACTGTTTGACCGTTTCGGCAAGAATAGGTCCGCGCCAGATTACGGGTTTGGTGTCCTCGTCCATAAGCAGGTTGAGGGACATAACTTCGATACCGTGGTGAGTTCTGACGGGAAGAATAAATCTGTCGTCCATACCCACTGCTCTTTCGCGAAGTCCGAAAGACTTGGGAATGGAAGGTCCCGTTATGTCAGCATCGAGTACGGCAACGCGTTTGCCGTTGCGCATTGCGTTGACCGCAAGCAAGGACGTGACAAGCGATTTGCCCACGCCGCCTTTGCCGCTGACTATACCGACGACGCGTTTGACGTCGCTGAGTTCGTTTTGTTTGACGATGAAATCCGCCTTGGAACATTTAGAGGCGCAATTATCACAGTTGTGGTTGCATCCGTCGCTCATAAAAGCCTCCGTAGTTATATTGACGAAAGACATTATCTACCCGCGCGCCCGAAAAGTCAACGTTTTGCGGAAAGTTGCAAAATTCCCTCTCAAAAGAAAATCCGCCCCCGAACGTACACCCTCCGAACATACACACAAAAGGAAAAGCGACGCGTTGCCGCGCCGCCTTTCTAAGGAGAGAAATACGGTTCGCCATATTATGGCTTTGTGTCTGTCTTGTTTGTTTCGGCGGCGTAGCCTTTACACCTGCACGCCGCACTGCACGCCGAACAATCGCACACCGACTTTACGGCAGGCTTTTCGGGTTCTTCTGCATTCGCCGCCTTTGTGTCGCAAAGGTTAACGGGTTTGTCGGATTTTTGGCTTTGTTTTTCATAGGACGTTTTGCCTTGCTTTTCGGCAAACACCCCGTCAAACGTTTCTCCGCTCTTTTCACATTGCTTTGCTTCACGTTTTTCGTCACGCGTTATTTCACGTTTTTCGTCACGTTTGTCACAATACGTTCCGTCACGCTTTTCGCCGTGTGCGGCGGCGCAGGAAGGACACTTCGAACAGTCTCCGCAACAGCCCGTTTTGCCCTTTTTCTTGCGCACTGTAAGCCCTGCCGCCACCGCAACGACGATGATTACGCAAAGTACGATTACGATAATATCGGCTGTTGTCATCATGCGTTTGTCTCCGCGGACACTTTGAGTTTTGCGTCACGCTTTTTGTTGTAGAAAATTATTCCGCATACTGCTGCCGCGACAAGGGCGAGGAAGATAAACACCGTCCACCACCAGCTGCCGACAAGGTATACAACCGTACCGACTATGTACGAAGTCGTAAGCCAGAACACCAGCGTGTTTCTGAAATTCTTTTTGCTTCCGAGTTCGGCTTTTGCGGTTGCGACCGCGGCGAAACAAGGAATTGTCGTCATGTTGAACGCGATGAAGGATATGAGCGCGGGAATTGTGATACCAGTTGCTTCTATCATTATGGAAGCGGCGATTATGCCGTCCGCGTCCGCGTCGCCGTTGTACGCATATCCGAGGCAAGCGGCAAGCACACCGAACGTCGCAATGACGTTTTCTTTTGCGATAAGACCCGTGACCGCCGCGACGACGAACACCCAACCCGCTTTGCCGAGCTGCGAGCCGAAACCGAGCGGAGTGAACAAAGGCTGAATGAGTTTGCCGACGCCCGCAAGGATACTACTCTCCATCTGTTCGTCGGTGAGATAAGACCAATCGAACGCGAAGTGGCTCAGGAACCAGATGAGTATCGTGGATACGAGAATGATGCTGAACGCCTTTTTGACGAAGTGTTTGAGTTTGTCCCACAAGTGGATAAACAGAGCTTTCGCCTGCGGCGCGTGGTATGCGGGCAACTCCATTATGAACGGCGGAGTGTCGCCGCGCATCGTGGTCGAGCGCATAACGATTACGGATATAATCGCAACGGCAATGCCGAGAATGTACATCGAGTAAGTAATTGCGTCGGCGTTGCTCACCGAGAAGAACTGCACTATACCGCCCGCAATCGCGGTGAGTATGGGGAGTTTTGCGCCGCAGGAAAAGAAAGGAATAACTCTGATTGTCGCCGTTCTTTCCCTGTCGTCGGCAAGCGTACGGGTGTTAATCATTGCGGGAATGGAACAGCCGAAGCCCATAATCATAGGCATAAACGCTCTGCCCGAAAGTCCGAACCTGCGGAAAATTCTGTCGAGAATGAACGCCACGCGCGCCATATATCCGCTGTCTTCCAGAATGCTGAAAAACATGAACAGCACGAGAATTTGCGGCAGGAAGGACAAAACGGAGAACAAACCGCCGAGTATACCGTCGCATACGAGCCCTTGTGCCCACGCCGAAGTCGTACCTTCCATAGCTCCGCTTACGGCTTCGGAAATCGACCCCGTAATCTGATTGAGCAGGTTTGCAAGAATTACGCCGGGGGACGCGATACCGTCGGAAGAGCCGAATATGCCTTCGCCCCACGTACCCGCAAGCGACGTCCACCCTTCGGGAAGCACTTTTGCAAGATACAGGAAGTTTTCCGAGAACGTGAGGTGGAACACGACAAACAGTATCGCAAGGAAAATCGGAATACCCCAGATTCTGTGCGTAAGAATTCTGTCCGCCTTGTCCGATTTGGACAGAGAACGTTTTTCTCCGTTCTTTCTGACAAACGCCGTCGCGAAATGTTTGGTTATGTACTTATACCTTTCATCGGCTACGATGGCCTCGAAATCGTCCCCGAAAACGTCGTCCTTGATTTGCTGTTTATACTGCTTTACGAGTTCGTATTCTTCGGGGTGGTTCTTGATTTCTATTTCGTCGTTCTCGACCAGCTTTATTGCATGAAACAGGGGTTCATCTGTCTTTTTGTTGTACAAAACCCCTTTTACGTCGCTTATAACCTGCGCAAGTTTGGAGCCGCCGAGCACGCTCACGGCTTCTCTTTTGCGCTTCGACGCGGCGTACGCCTTGTCCATAAGTTCCTTTACGCCTTTCTCTTTGAGCGCGGAAATTTCGACGACCGGGACGGCAAGCGCGTCTTCGAGAACCTGCGCGTTTATCTTGTCACCGTTTTTTTCCACGGCGTCCATCATGTTGAGCGCAACCACCATAGGCACGCCGATTTCCATGAGCTGGGTCGTAAGATACAGGTTTCTTTCGAGGTTGGTAGCATCGACGATGTTGATGACAAGGTCGGGTTTTTCGTCAAGTATGTAATTGCGCGCTATCACTTCTTCGGGAGTGTACGGCGACAACGAATATATGCCAGGCAAGTCCAGTATGGCTATGGGCTCGGCACACTTTTTGTAGACGCCTTCCTTTTTGTCGACGGTTACGCCAGGCCAGTTTCCGACGTGTGCAGTCGACCCCGTAAGACAGTTGAAAAGCGTTGTTTTGCCGCTGTTCGGGTTGCCCGCAAGAGCAAATTTAATCATTTCCGTTTACCTCCAACATAACGCATGCGGCTTCCGCTTTGCGCAGAGTGAGTTCATACCCGCGTATGGAAATCTCGTACGGGTCGCCGAGCGGAGCTTTCTTTCTCAACACGACTTCCGCCCCGGGCGTAACCCCCATGTCGAAAAGCCTGCGGCGGATTTTGCCCTCGCCCGCAACTCCGCAGATTACGCCGACTTCGCCGACTTCAAACTTGTTCAAAGTCTTTGTCATTCAATCCTCCTTTACGGTGACAAATATCTTCGTCGCCATCTGTTTATCGAGTGCAAGCCTGCCGTCTTTTACGCGGCAGATTATGCTTCCGCCGCTCACCGACAAAACTTCTACTTCCGAATTTACGCTCAACCCGATGTTTTCGAGATGTCGTTTTAACTTGTCGTCGGCAATTATTCTCGTCACCGACAACCTCTTGAAAAGCGGTGCTAACACTATCGGCATACGTCTTCACTTCCTTTTCCGGCCAACGCCGCCATACGTTTTACCGTATCGGCACCCAGCGCACCCGCCGCGGCTACCGCTTCCGCGGTCGCCCTTTCTTTTGTCATGTGCAGTTCGTCACGGAACAACCGCACAAACCGCTCGTAAGCAGGAACGTACTCTTCCACGGCTTTCGTGCCTTTAATCGTGAGCCTTACTTTGCCCGAACCTTCCCGAACTGCAAGCCCGCTTTCTGAAAGCCTGTCGAGAGCTTTGCATACGCTTGCGCGCGCCACTCCGAGTTCCGCTGCAATGTCCACGGAACGCACTTCTGCTCCGTTTTCGCCCAGCTTGTGTATGGCCATTACGTATCCCAACATCGACGACGTCATCTTTTCTCTCCTATCTTCCGTCTGATATCGTTTCGCCGCGTTCGCATATGCGAACTTATCGACTTAATTAATGAGCGGTTGCCCGCTCGTCTTTCCTGTGATTGCGGCAATATGCAACGGCAATTCACTATGTCGAATTTTCCGTCAACTCACATTGCCGACTTTTCGGCTCTATACTACATTCTTTACATTGTATTTCAATGTCGTATATTCCGTCCGCATTTTTTGTTCGCATATGCGAACGCGCGCCGACAATAAAAAGAGTTATCTCACTCTTCATCGTCATTATATGCAACAAAAATCCCCTTGTCAACTGTTGTCCGTGGCTAACATTGCAAAAAAATGCCCGTCCGCTTGCAATTTTCATTCTCGGCGAACGGGCTTGATTTTCAGTACATCATAGACGGAGCCATTTCCCAACACTCCGCTTTTTCGGGTTGAGTGTCGTCGCAAACGTACACTCCTTTTGCGTTTTCGGGATATGTCGGATATACCCTTCTGCAAATTGCCTGCTTGTCGTTGGCGTAAACTTCGACAACCGACTTATCGACGAAAATATCAAGTTTCAGTTTTTCGTTTTCGGAAAGCGAAAGCGGAGCTTCCTCTTTTGCCTTAATGCCTTCCGTACCGCTGTGCGTGCTGTCGAACACCAGTTTCCCGCGCAGTTTGTCGAAATAAATTTCCGTATATTCGCCGTGTTCTTCGTCGACTCTGACTCTGAACCCCGCTTTATCGCAAAGGCTCATATCCCATTCGGCTTTGATTCTGAACGACTCGCCGTTTTTTACGGGCAACTTGCCGTTTTCCGCGGGGATTAACGTCTGTTTGTTTATCTGCAAACGTTCAATTTCTTCCGCTGGCGCCATTTTCAACATACCGTCCTGCCACCATACTATCCGCGGGAAAGAGAAAACGCCCGTCCAACCGTAACGTTCGAAATCGTTTTCGAGATTGTCTGCAAGCCACACCCACATAATGTGACGGCGTTTGTCGTCGATAAGCGCTTCGGGTGCAAAATAACTTCTCTGTTCCGTGCGGCTCATTCGTCCGTGAACTTCGGGTACAAAATTTTCGCCTTTGAGTTCGCCAACGAAATACTGACAGCCTTTGTTGTGAGATATGAAGAGTTGCAACCATTTTCTCGTGAAATTTCCGTTTGCGGGCGCGTCGTAAAGCGGCAGAAAACTCGGACACATATCGTCTTCGGTGTCGTCGGGCAAATCGTCCGCGGGTTGCGGCTTGTCGTAAAATCTGTGCAAAAACTCCCAGTTTCGCAAATCGTCCGAACGGTACAGTTCCGTCCAGCCGCCGCGGTATTTTTCGGGGGAATTCTCTTCCCTGCCGTATTTGTTGAGTACAAGCAAGTTGCCAAGCTGCATATAATACTTGCCATTTGCACGCCATATGTTAGACGGGTCGGCACAACCCAAATGCAATGTTTCGCCGTCCTTTACCTCGTCTTTTATGCCCCACTCCGTCGACTCGACGGCAAGGCGCTCCATTCTCTCCCATTTTTCGTAAGGCGGACGGGCATAAGCAATGCCTATGCCGCCGTTGTTCTTTCCGTCTTTTGCGGGAAACTGCCAGAACGTAAGATAAGCGGTTTTGTCCTCATCGAGAAACGCGCCGCCGCTGTAACAGCCCTTGTCGCCTTCAAACGTCGTCAGCGCGTCGGGGTGATGCCGCCAATGCAAAAGGTCAACCGAGGAAACGTGTCCCCAATGGAACCCGTCCGTTTCTGCATTGTGGTACAAATACATAAGGTGATACACGCCGTCGGCAAAAAAAGCGCCGTTTGGGTCACCGGGCAGTCCCTTGTCGTCGGGAACTGCAAAATGATACGTCGGTCTGTACGGGTCGTCGGTGAGCCTTTCTCTGTATTTTCTGACGGCTACGACAAAATCCTTGGGATTGCAATCCATAATTATCCGCCCTCTGCACTTACTTTTTTCAGCCCGACCGACGTACTGCGAACAATATCCGCCTTCTTCGGTCATTCTGTATGTAAACGTTATCACACCCCCGCCCCAAAGTCAATACGCCCACAAATAAAAAGCGATTAACCGTAAGCAATTCAGCAACAAAAAAGTTTTTGAAATTATGCTTATAACAACAAATTTATTATTAATAATGCCAAACCATACTATGCAATTTTTTTATATCACTTTCACAAGCGCCGTTGGAAAATTCCACTTTTTTTGTCGGCAGTTTTGCTTACTGCCGGTGGGACGGCTGCGCCGTGTCCCCTACTGTCACTCGCAAAAACAGCCGCGCTCTGCGCTGTTCTTGTTTTTCTTTTATCCCCTCTCGCACAAGTGCGGTGGGATAAATCCACTTTTTTTGTCGGCAGTTTTGCTTACTGCCGGTGGGACGGCTATGCCGTGCCCCCTACTGTCACTCGCAAAAACAGCCGCGCTTTGCGCTGTTCTTATTTTTCTTTTATCCCCTCTCGCACAAGTGCGGTGGGAATAAAAGAAAAACAACCTCTCTTCGAGAGGCTGTTTTTGCTCGTTGGTGCCGGTGGTCGGACTCGAACCGACACGGATTTTACTCCACAGGATTTTGAGTCCAGCGCGTCTGCCAGTTTCACCACACCGGCGCAAGTGATAATATACCACAACTTTCCGCCGTTATCAAGCATTTTTGCGGTTTGTTCGGTATTGACATCAAAATACCCCTTTGATACAATAACTATAGATAAGGAGGAACTATGTCTGCTGTCAATTCCATTCAAATCAAATCCACTCCTTTGGGCAAAAAAATCTGGACAAACGCCCTGCTTTTCGGGCTTATCGGTCAGATTGCATGGGTTGTGGAAAACATGTATTTCGCGACGTTTGCGCAAAAACTTTTTGCCGAGACCGCTAAGTTTGGCAATATGTATTACGTCGCAACCACGCTCATGGTAATTTTCTCCGCCATAACGGCGACAGTCACGACCATATTTATGGGCGGGCTGTGCGACAAAGTGGGAAAACGCAAACCCTTTATTACAATCGGCTATCTGTTCTGGGGTGCGACGATTATGCTGTTTGCCGCAATCCCGATTAACTTCGAGTCAAGCGAAGGCGGACTTATAATCGCGTTGCTCGTCATATTCGACTGCATAATGACCTTTGCGGGTTCGACGGCAAACGACGCGGCTTTCAACGCCTGGGTTGCGGACGTAACCGACGTCACCAACCGCGGAAAAGTCAACACCATACTTTCCGTTATGCCCGTTCTTGCAACCGTCGTTACGATTGTGATTGCCATGTTCACATTCGACAAAGGCAACTACACCATATTCTTCATAATTCTGGGCGTCATCCCCATGGTTACGGGCTTGCTGTCGGCATTCATGCTCAAAGACGCGCCCGACATTGTCAAAAACCCCAACCCCAACTATCTGAAAGAAACATTCTACGGTTTCCGTCCGAACGTCATCAAATCCAACAAAATGATGTACGTCTGTCTGTCCGCGCTCTGCCTTATCGGAATTGCGCAACAGACTTTCATGTCCTACCTCATCAGTTTCGTAACGGTGACGCTCGGCATAACGGACTATCTCGTTCCTCTTGCAGTGGTCATTGTTCTTTCGGCGGCAATTACGGGAGGAATGGGCGTCCTGTTCGACAAGTTCGGAAGAAAGAACTTCTATCTCCCCCTTGTTGCTGTCGTGGTTGTCGGAACGCTGATTGTATACCTGATGAAGTTCATGTCACAATCTGCATACCTGCCTTTACTTTACGTCGGCGGCACGATAATGCTCGGAACTATGCTCTGCCTTGCCGGCGGACTTACCGCAGCGTTTCAGGACTACATTCCCAAAGGTTTCGAAGGACGTTTCCAAGGTGTGAGAATGTGCTTCACCGTCCTTATTCCCATGATAATAGGTCCGCTGATTACGCTTGCAATCGGTATAAACTCTTTCGACTCAATGGACAGCACAACCACCAAACCGCCGTTTGAAATTTTCCTTGCAGCAGCTATAATCGCCCTGCTTGCGTTCATTCCCGTTTTCTTCGTAAGAAAAGACGCAGACAGACTTCGCACTTCTCTGCTCGCAGAAAAAGAAAACGAAAATGCGGCGGACGACGCTTTGACGGAGAACGTCTCCGACACTGTTGCCGAAACCGCAGATGCGTCCGAAACCGACAAGGCGGAATAAAAGCTATACTGTCCGACACATTTCGGTTGTGTCTTAACACAAATCGTCAAACATCGAAAAAGCACCGATTATCGGTGCTTTTTGATTTGATAAAATTGTTATTTTGAAAACTTGTTATTATTTCTTACTTATTCGCACTCCCGCACGACTTTTGTTTTTCAGGCAATTAAAGACTGACAACAAATCGCACGGGCGCTACGATAACTTCAAAGAAACAAGTTCAACGGCACGCTTTACTCGCCTGCTTTTGAGCCGACTTCGAGTATCTCGTAAGGCGTGACCTGATAGACGTAATAGTTCAGCCAGTTGTAGAAAAGCAGGTTTGCCGTCGACTTCCATTTCATATCCACGATTTCGAGGTCGTCGTTGACAAAATAGTTTTTGGGCGGTTCGATGTCCAGTCCTTTGTCAAGGTCGCGTTGATACTCGTTGCGGAGTGTGAACCTGTCGTACTCCGCGTGTCCCGTAAAGAAGAACGAACGGTTGTCGTGGGTCTTTGCAATGGTTATGCCCGCCTCGGGAGAAGTCGCAAGGATTTTGACGTCGTCGCACTTGCGCAGAGCTTCTTCGTCAATGCGCGTATGACGCGAATGCGGAATGTAGAACGTGTCGTCCATTCCTTTGAGCAGCATATCGTTTTCCTGCATTGCGTGCGTCGGGAAAATGCCAAAGAGTTTTTTGTCAAGCAGTTGTTTGCCTATACCGTAGAAATGGTACAGCGCCGCCTGCGCTCCCCAGCAGATATATATCGTGCTCGTCACGTTTTCACGCGCAAAATCCATGATTTCGACAAGTTCGTTCCAATATTTGACGTCTTCAAACGGTATGGTTTCGACGGGCGCGCCCGTGACTATCATTCCGTCGAACTTCATTTTCTTGACCTCGGAAAGCGTGCGGTAAAACTTCTGCATATGCGCTTCGGACACGTGCGTACTCTTGTAGCTTGCTGTTCCTATGAGGTGAATATTGACCTGCAACGGCGTATTGCCGAGAAGGCGCATGAGCTGGGTTTCCGTCACTTCCTTTGTGGGCATGAGGTTGACGATTGCAACTTCGAGGGGTCGGATATCCTGCGTGACCGCACGCACGGAGTCCATGACGAAAATCTTTTCTTTGCGCAAATTCTCGTATGCAGGTATGTCTTTCGGAATGATAATCGGCACTTTGTTCTCCTTTAAGGCGCTGTATCAGATTTTGTCCAGAGCCTGTTTTACGTCGTTGATAAGGTCGTCGGCGTTTTCCAGACCGACGGAAAGTCTGACAAGGTCGGGCGATACGCCTGCGGCGTAAAGTTCCTCGTCGTTCATCTGGCGGTGCGTTGCGCTTGCGGGGTGCAGGCAGCACGAACGCGCGTCGGCAACGTGGGTTTCGATGGCAATGATTTTGAGGTGTTTCATAAAGTTTTCGGCTGCTTTTCTTCCGCCTTTTACGCCGAAACTGACTACACCGCAAGAACCGTTGGGAAGATATTTTTCCGCAAGTTTATGGTACTTGTCGCCTTCGAGTCCGCAGTAAGTAACCCATGCCACTCTGTCGTCGTTTTCGAGGAACTGCGCGATTTTGAGCGCGTTCTCGCAATGACGCTGCATACGGACGTGCAGGCTCTCCAGTCCGAGGTTGAGCAAAAATGCGTTCTGCGGCGACTGAATGCAACCGAAGTCGCGCATGAGTTGTGCCGTGGCTTTGGTGATGAATGCTCCGCCGTTTCCGAACTTCTCGACGTAAGTAATGCCGTGATAGCTGTCGTCGGGAGTGCAAAGTCCGGGATACTTGTCGGCGTGCGCTTTCCAGTCGAACTTGCCGCTGTCGACGATACAGCCGCCGACTGCAGCGCCGTGTCCGTCCATGTATTTTGTGGTAGAGTGCGTGACGATGTCGGCGCCCCACTCTATCGGACGGCAGTTGACGGGAGTTGCAAACGTGTTGTCGATGATGAACGGAACTCCGTGTGCGTGAGCGACTTTTGCGAACTTCTCGATGTCGAGAACGGTAAGCGCGGGGTTTGCAATGGTTTCGCCGAACAACGCTTTGGTGTTGGGACGGAAAGCGGCGTTGAGTTCCTCTTCGCTGGCGTCGGGCGACACGAAGGTGAAGTCAATGCCCATACGTTTCATCGTGACGGCAAAAAGGTTGTAAGTACCGCCGTAAATCGCGGAGCTGGACACGATGTGGTCGCCGTGACCCGCAATGTTGAAAACGCTGAAAAAGTTTGCCGCCTGTCCCGAAGACGTAAGCATTGCCGCAGAACCGCCTTCCATCTGGCAGATTTTCGCCGCAACATAGTCGTTGGTGGGATTTTGGAGACGGGTATAAAAATATCCGCTGGCTTCCAAATCGAACAACTTTGCCATATCTTCGCTGGTGTCGTATTTGAAAGTCGTGCTTTGAATAATCGGTATTTGTCTGGGTTCGCCGTTACCGGGAGTGTATCCGCCCTGAACGCAAATTGTTTCGATTTTGCTCATAGTATCTCCTTTACGGGGCAATACGGTTATTACCTCGTATTGTATTCTTTCTTTATTCTGTCGATTTTGCGCGCTTCTTCCTTGCGCTTTATGCTTTCGCGTTTGTCGTGCAGTTCCTTGCCTCGGCAAAGACCGAGTTCGACTTTTACAAGGCTGTCTTTGAAGTAAAGTTTCAAAGGCACGAGCGTATAACCTTTCTGTTCGGTTTTTGCTTTCAGCTTTCTGATTTCGGCTTTGTTGAGAAGAAGTTTCCTGTTGCGGCGGGGGTCTACGTTGAAGTAACTGCCCTTTTCGTAAGGCGAAATATGCGCGCCTACCATAAACACCTCGCCGTTTTTGATTATGGCGAAACTGTCGCGGAGATTGACTGCACCTAGACGCACGGATTTGACTTCCGTGCCGACAAGTACAATGCCCGCTTCGTATGTGTCCTCGACGAAATAATCGTGATAGGCTTTTTTGTTGGTTGCAATGATTTTCATATTCCACCGTGCGGCTCGGATTGTCCTTTCCCTTACTTTTCGGACGTTTCCGCAATCGCCTGCGCGCCGATACGCGTCAACTTATATAATATAACTTATTGCTATAAATATCAACCTTTATTCCCGCAACATATTTACCGAACGTCTGTCAGTACGCCGAAATATTCGATTGGGCACCGAGTGACCGTGCCGCAGTTGCTTTCGGGCGGTGTTGCCGTCGGGAGTTGCTGTCGTCAAGCGTTACCGTCTTTGATGAGCGTTACTCGCGGGCGATGTTTACGCGCCGAAATAAAATAAAAGCGACTCCTTGCGGAGTCGCTCGTCGATTTTGGACGAATTATGCGATTGCGCCGACCACGAAGCAGATGACCGAGCAGACGAGAAGAAACGCGAACAGTATGAACGTAACCTTTTTGAGCGTGCCTTCCTTGCCCTTTTCCTTGTTTCTGCCGTAGTAAGTATCGGACGCACCGGAAATGACTCCGACGTTATCACTGGTACCCTTTTGCATCAATACGATGACGATCATAGCAATCGACGCTATGAGCATCATAATCATAAATGCTATTAAAACTGCTTCTCTTACCTCTTGGGGAATCGAACCGCCGGGACGGTCGGAAGCCGCGGCAAGAATTGTGTAAAGCGCGTTATCCAGCATCTTTTACCTCCTGATAAGTCTAAAAAAGTCTATCACAATAATTTATATTTGGCAAGCGTATTTACGAAAATGTGCGGCGAAAGGTCAAAAACATGCAAAAGGCTCGGGAAGTTTCACCAAGAAGGGCGCGGGTTCATATATTGAGAAAAAACGAGGAGGCGCAAATGGACGCAAAACTCTATTGCTGTGAACTGCCCTATCCCGAAGTCGAACCCGCGGAAAACCTCGCGGACAGCAAACTTCTCATGCCGAACTACGGCGGACCCGCGGGAGAACTTACCGCGGTGACAACATACTGTTTTCAGAACTACATAACGCAGAAAAACAAAGAACTTGCCGACGCGCTCATCGGTATTGCGAAATGCGAAATGCACCATCACGAACTTCTGGGCGAAACGATATTCAAGTTGGGCGGCTATCCCGTAATGGGCGGCAGAACGTACTGGAACGGGAGTTTTGCCAACTACACGCTGGACCCGAAAAAATATCTCCAACAGAACATCGTAGGCGAAGAAACGGCAATACTCAACTACGAAAGAACGGTGCTCAACCTGAAAACGGAAAGCGTAAAACTTCTGCTCGAACGCATAATCCTCGATGAGGAACTGCACATCAAAATATTCAAGGAACTGCTTGCGGGACTGTAAACCGACCCAACAAAGGCAGGTCAGAATTTTGAAAATTGTTCATACTGTCCGTGCGGAAACGGCGTTTCCGTCACGAAAAAAAATCCACCGCAAAAACGGTGGATTTTGTTATTTACATACTTTTTCGTTTGATACACGGTTTCTTTTTACAGCGCTTTCCGTTTACGGCAATGTGTCACAGTTTTTTGCACAAAATATTCCGCTTCTATCGCGGTTTTTTCGGTCACACAACAGGACTTAAAAACATTGCTGCTTTGCCGCAGTTTTATTTTTTATTTGACGGCTTATTTGTCGTTCTACTTTTTGTCCCGCGCGTTCTTTTCCACGTACTCCAATATGCCCGCAAGCATTCCTTCGAACACGTCGCCGACAGCGTCGTACGCGCTCTGTTCCATTCCGTAAGGGTCGGGTACTTCCTTGCCGCCGAATAAGTCCAGACACTCTACCCGCGCGTTCTTGTAGTTGTCGGAAAGATAGTGTTTTTGTTCTTCCGTCATCGTGAAGACAAAATCGGACTCCTCTGCAAGTTTTCCGTCAAAAACCTTGCTTGTGTAATCGCCGACGTCGATACCCCTTGCACGCAAAACGCAAACCGTTTTCGGGTTGACGGGACTTCCCCCGCCCATAATACCCGCGCTGTCCGTGACGCAGTCGAAACCGACTTTCCGCGCGTAGTCGGAAAACATCGCCATAAGCATAGGACTGCGGCAGGTATTGCCCGTGCATACAAAAGTGATTTTCATACCGTTTTTCCGCCCGCGGCTTTCATAACGCGGTTCATAACAGATTTTTCCACTCCGTCGCCCTGCATAATCTCAACTATGATGAGGTCGTAATCTTTTTCTGCGGAACGCAAAGCGGAATAGACGTTGCGCATATAATCTTCCGCCGTAACTCCGAGAGAAACGATGTTTCTTTCCTTTGTAACGTCGCGGTAGATGTCACGGAAAACGAGAACGGGGTTTCTTCCCTCTTTGACCGCTCGGTCGTAACACTCCGTCGCGCTTTCGACGCTTTCGGCGGCAACGGTGGTCACCACAGGCGCGTAGTGTTCATATTTCATACCGGGCGATTTCGCAACCTTTATAGGCGCGCCTTTGAACCCGTCCACTCTGCCTAGAACCTCGGACAGCATTTCGGCAGTAACGGCACCGGGACGCAGTACCGTCGGAAACTCCGAAGTCAGGTCAAGCACGGTCGACTCAATCCCCACTCCGCAGGGACCGCCGTCCAGAATGAGCGGAATTTTGCCGTTGAGGTCGTCGAATACGTGCTGCGCCGTTGTCGGCGAAACGTGTTTGCTGCGGTTTGCCGAAGGTGCGGCAAGCGGCTTTGACTTTGCGATGAGTTCTCTTGCGTAAACATTGTCGGGCATACGCACGGCAACGGTATTTCCGCCTGCGGTGACAATGTCGGGGATTTTGTCGGATTTGGGCAAAACCACCGTAAGCGCGCCCGGCATAAACCTGCTGGCAAGTTCGTAGAAAGCTTCGGGAACTTCCGATGCGATTTCCTTTACTTGTCCGACGTCGGATATATGCACGATGAGCGGGTTGTCCTGCGGTCTGCCCTTTGCTTCGAATATCTTTGCAACGGCTTCCGCATTGAATGCGTCCGCGCCCAGTCCGTACACGGTTTCAGTGGGAAATACCACCAATTCACCGCTTTTTATGAGCGAAACGGCTTCGTCAAGTCCTTGTTCTGCTTTTACGATTTTGGTTTCCACGATTTCACCGACGCCGAATTACTCGGCTTTTTTAGCCTTTTTATTCTTCGATACCACGACAGCAACCGCCACAATCGCACCTGCGCCTATCACGCTGCACACGACTATCGCGGCAATCTCTCCGTCGCTCAGTTTGCCGTCCGAACCTGCACCGAAACTCTCCGTTCCAGTGAGTTTGTAGACGTACTGCTGACCGCCCGATTCGTACTGTCCGAACACGTAAACGCTGTTGTTGTCCGCATTGGGAATATATATGGTGCACGAAGTGAGTTCGGCAGGAATCACGACCGCATTGTCAACGTTGACGTCATAGTTGGATACGCCGAAATAAGTCGTTCCGTTGACCGTTGCTTTGGTGATATAACAACCGCGTTTGAGTATGGGTTTGCTGTTGCTGGTCGCGGCGTTTGCAAACGGTGCCGTTCCGTCGGACATAGCAGCAACTTCACCGCCGTCTTTGCCGAGCAGTACCCGTTTGGAGCCTTCCGCTGTTACCGCATAGGTGTAGAACCCTCTGAAAGGTTCGATATAGCTGTATTTGAAGTCGATGACGAGATTGCCTTTTTCGTCATAGCCGCCGTATAGAACGTCGCCTTCGCTGTTCATAATCGACGTAACGAAAATGCCGTCCTGATATGCAACCGTCACGAAATCGCGGTCGGACTTGCTGAACACAAGACTCCCTTCGCCGTCATAAACGCGCAGTTCGCTGGGGGATATTGCCGAATAGGTGTAGCCGCCGACGGTTTGCATAACGAGGTCGTAGTAACCGATTTTGTCTCTATCTTGCGCTCCGTCAACTTTAACGCCGATGTTTCCCGTCAGCGACATAACGACGTTGAGGTCGCGGTCTATGACGAACTGGTCGAATTCCGCCTCTTTGCTTGCGGGGACGTAAAGCCCGAAGAATGCAACGGCGTATCCGTCTTTGATGAATTTTTCGGGTTCGATTTTGAAACTCTTGGAACTGCTGTCATAGAACATTCCGCCCGACGCGTAACTGAACGTGCTGGACAGCGTGTAAGGCGAACCGACTTGCAGGTAGTCCGTGTCGTTGTCGTAATAAGGGCTTACGAGGTTGATGAAGATATAGGGCGAGGAATAGACGGTTTTTGTGTCGTTCGCCGCGTTGTAGATATATCTCACGACTTTTGCATAATCGCCGTCGTAGTGGTAGGTGTAATCCTCGTCGGAGTCAACAGTCCACTCCTGATGAACGTAAAATTTACCGCCGCCGAGATAGAGGGACTCGGAATAGAAGTTGCTGTAAAGACCGCCTGCGTTCTCGAAAGAACCGTACGCGGGCGGGTCGAGATTGACAACCCCCTCACCTGCCGACTGCACGTCGTAAATGTAAGTCGAAGTTCCTTTGGAAGAATCCGAATATTCGACGGAAATATATCTGCCGTCGAAACCGTACATATTGAGCAGACTGCCGCCGGGGTTTTTAACGCGGCAAACAAGTTCGCCCGTACCCGCGCAGTATATGGGAGTATATCCCGTTTTGCCGTCCTCGACCGTAGCTTTGTCGTATGCGGGGTTCACCGCAACCAGTCCGCCGCCGAGCACGCGGATTGCCGAAGTAAGCGTGGACGTTGACGTGTTCTCCGTCTTTGAGGAGTTCAGCATAACCTTGCCGTTTTTGTCGAATACGCCGTACTCTTCAATACCGTTCGTCGTTCTGCGGAAGCTCACGAGGTCGCCGACGACGTGCACCGCTTGAATTGCGTAAGAGGACGGAATAATCAGTTCGCCCACGGTTTTGCCCGTTCCTTTGGTGGTTCGGACAAGCGAAATGACGTCAAGCGACGTGTTGGTCACGACGTATGCGTCTATGGACGGAATATAACCCGTGTCGGAATCCTTGTGGCTGGAATAGTTTTTCGACGCGCTGGTGAAAACTTCCCACCCTTCGGGAAGAACGACTTGCAGTTCCGCGCCCGTAATCTGACCACCCGAAGCCGACGCCTGATAAATTTCGTTCACGGAAGGATAAGTCTGTTTGAAGTTGCACCCTGCGAAAAGCACCGCGCAGAGTGAAAGCACAACGACGACAAGTACGAATGCTCTTTTTCTCATTGTTGCTCCTTGAAATAACTGTTGTCGGGACGAACGCCGAGCGCACGGAACACAAAGTCCGCAAGCTGCATGTTCGCTCCGTTTTTAAGCGTATCGGATATATCTCTGTTCTGCCCCGCTATGAACGCGCGCGCGTTGGCGTTTATGCGGATTGAGTCGTAGTTTGCGCAATGGGGGCAAACTATGCCGTCCGCTTCCGAAAACGCCGCTTCGCCGTCGAGTATGCAGCCGCACACGGCACAGTTGGAAAAATCCAGTCCGTTTCCGTTGTCGACAAGCGTGGCGAGCAGATAGTCGCACACGGCGTCTCTTGCGTTTTTGCCTTCGTACGCCATGGCTTTGAGTTCCTGCACGGTGTGCAGAAAAAGTTGGGGTTGGGGTTCGGGAGAAAGTTTTGCAAGCAGTTCCAGAATCATGCACGCGGCGTAATATTTGTCGATGTCCGCGGTAATCGGAGAAAAAGAGTCGTACTGCACGCAGTCCGTAACTATGTATCTGTCCCCTTTTCCGCTGAGCATATATTCGCCGAAGTTCATGGGAGAAGCGGCAAAACGCAGTTTGGCGCGAGGTTTCAAGCAACCTCTCGCCGACGCGGTTATGCGCCCCTCTTCGAGGGACACCAGCGTGAGAATCATATCCGCTTCTCTATACGGCACCGCCCTCGTCACTATGGCTTTTACTTTCTTGTCCATCTTCCTTGTCTTTCAACGCGCGGTATGCGTTGTAGAATTCGATTTTGCCGCTTTGCTCAAACATTTTCCAGAAATCTTTGTCCTGCATCATATCCACAGTTTGAGCATAAGGCGGGTTTTTATGCGCGGAGCGCAACAATCGGCGCAAACGCACATCGGATTATTTTTTCAAGTCCTTTACGTCGTAACCTAGTTCGCGCATGAGATAATCGCTGTCGCGCCACTCGCTTTTTACTCGTACGTACAACGTGAGATAAACCTTGCACCCCGTAAGTTCTTCGAGGTCGTGACGTGCCGCCGTGGCTATCTTTTTGAGCGTTTCGCCACCCTTGCCGATGACGATGGCCTTGTGCGACTGCTTTTCGCAAACGACGTCGGCGTCAATGTCGTAAATGGGCTTGTCCTCACGCATTTCGAACTTGTTGATATGTACGCCTATACCGTAAGGAACTTCCTTATCGAGAAGATACAACGCCTTTTCCCTGATAATCTCCGCCGCCATAAACCTGAGCGTGCTGTCGGTGTACATATCTTCGGGGAACATCGCAACGCCTTCGGGCATAAACTTTTCGAGCTCTTCGACGAGCGGCTCCGTGTTTTCGCATTTCTTTGCGGACACGGGAACAATGGCGCGCAGTCCAGCAACCGAATTGAGCTTTTCAAGACACGCAAACAACGTGTCGCGCGTTACTGCGTCCTGTTTGTTGAGCGCAACCACGACAGGCATTGTCGGCGCATACTTTTCGAGAAACTCGTAGTCCTCTTTCTGCAACCCTTTCGCCGCGTCAATCACATAAAGAACGCCGTCGACGTCTTTAAGTCCGCTTGCCACCGACTGCATCATAAACTCGCCCAGCTTGTTGCGAGCCTGATGTATTCCTGGCGTGTCGATGAACACCATCTGCGCGTCGTCCGTGTTGACGATACCGAGAATTTTGTTACGCGTGGTCTGAGGACGCCACGAAACAATGGCAACCTTTTCGCCCACAAGCGCGTTAATCAATGTGGATTTGCCGGCGTTTGGCAATCCCGCTATACAAATAAACCCTGATTTCATATGCACCTTCGATTGCAACTGCAATCCGTTTTCTTTTTGTCGCGCCGCCGTTGATTACCTGATTGCGGCATATCTTATCATTTCCATCGGACTTCCCGTTTCCCGCTCGGATTTACCGAACCGTCGGGAGGTCGTTGCGTATTTTTGTTTTACTTTGATTCAGCCTTTCCGTTATGTACTGTCTTCGCGGCTATCTTTTCAGTCCTACGCCGTTCATAATGTCGTCGGTCAGTCCGAACATCTCTTTTTCTTCCTCGGGCGTCATATGGTCAAACCCCAGAAGATGCAGAAGTCCGTGACAAGTGAGAAAACCGAGTTCTCTCTCAAACGAATGCCCGTATTCTTCCGCCTGTTTCGCCACGCGTTCTCTCGAAATCATAATGCTTCCGAGCGCGACATACTTTCCGTCAAAGGCTTCGTCCGTGAAATCCTCTTTTTTCACAGGGAGTTGCAGTTTGTCGAAATACGGAAAACTGAGCACGTCCGTTTCGGCGTCTATCCCGCGGTATTCGCGGTTGAACTGGCGCACGGTGTCGCCGTCCGTGACTGCAAGGTCAACGCTGAAAAAGTTTTCCTGCCCCACTCTTTCGAATACGGCTTTTTCAACCTTTTTGAGCAACTTTTTTTCGGGCAAACTTACCCCTGTGAACATTATCATATCTTTTCCGTGTTCTGCCTTGTTTAACGTACTTTGTAACCGAACGATTTTTCGTCCGTTCGGAACAAATTATTTCTGCGGTTGATTTACAGTTTCTTTTTGTCGTACGACACTCTGCCGTGCTGAACGCGGGGCAAAGTTTCGATAATCGTGCTCTTTATCGTGGACAAATCCTTCATTGTAATCGGGCATTCGTCAAACTGTCCGAGCGTGAGTTTTTCGTCCACGAGCTTGTTTATTCTGTCCACGAACTCCTCCTTTGTATCGGGAGTGTACGCACGCATAGCGGCTTCGATTGTGTCCGCAATCATAACAATAGCCGCGACTTTGCTCTGCGGTTTTGGTCCCGAATAGGTGTAGTTGCTGACGGACAATTCGCCCTCTTCCGTGAGGTTCAGTGCCTTGCGGTAGAAATAACCCACGGGAGCTGTTCCGTGATGTTCCTTGCACACCGCGACGATTTCGGGCGGCAAACGGTATTGTTTTGCCAGAATTTCACCGAACACCGTGTGCGACGTAATCATACTTACGCTGACTTCGGGAATGAGTTCGTCGTGGGGGTTGTAGGTGGACTGGTTCTCGGAGAAGTATATCGGCGCTTTGAGTTTGCCTATGTCGTGATAGTATGCCGCCGCTCTCGCAAGATGCGGATTTTCGCCGATTGCGTTTGCGCAAGCCTCGGAAAGGTTGCCGACAACCAGCGAATGGTTGAAGGTTCCGGGCGCCTCGCTCGCAAGACGTTTGAGAAGAGGCTGATTGAGATTGGTGAGTTCGTCAAGACGGAAATCGTCGGCGATATTGAACACGCCTTCGAGAATTGCGACTATGGGCGTAAACACCATAACCGCACCGACCGACGCGCCGTACGACCACAAAACGTTGTAAAGCAGGTTTATGGACGTATCGCCTGCGGCAAGCGTGCAGAACAGAAGAAGGGGTTGCGCGACCAGCGCGGCGAGAAACGCCCAAAGTATGAATTTAAGTCTTGTGAGGTGTTTGCCGACAATGATGTTTACGGACATTGCGGCAAGGAAGTTGCTGATGACGGAGATGATGACCGCGGGCATCGTCTGAATGGGATAAAGGCTTCCGAAGTTGTAGCTCAAAAGCAACATCGCAAGCAGAACGAGCGTGGAAATCATTGCCGACCTGCGGTCGAGGAGTTCGAGCAACACGAGAGAACAAAGGCTGATAGGCAGCGCAAATACGCTCAGATATCTGCTGGTGATAAGACACGCCGCATATGTAAGCGACACGGTCGCTACGCAGAGAAGATAATTGCGCACCGCGAATTTCGTGTCGTCGCTGGTTCCGTACGACGCAAAGAACAGTATTGCGTAAAGCACCGCGATTATTGCGAAAAATCCGCTTGTCGACGCGGCGTTGGACGGCAAAAACGCGGCTTCGAAAGACACCGAAGTCATATAAACCGCGAACACCGTAATCAGCATTCCGAATATCAGTACGGGAGGATAGAACTTGGCGAAAGCCACGAGAAAATCGTGTCTTTTTTTGAGTTGCGCCTTTTCGACGCCCGTAAGTTCGCCCACATATTTTTTCATTTCAATCCCTCCGGGAAGACTACTCCGCTTCCCTCTCTTCTTTTGTGCGTTCCGCCGACCCTTTGTCGCGGTTACGTTCCGCCGCCTCTTCTTTTTCGGCGCGGTCGTACGCTCTTATTATACGGCTCACCAGCTCGTGGCGAACCACGTCGCAGTATTCGAGCCTGACTATCGCTATATCCTTTACTCCCTGCAAAACGCCTTCCGCGTGAGTAAGTCCGCTGGTTACGTTTCTCGGGAGGTCAATTTGCGAATCGTCGCCGTTGACGACCATTTTACTGCCTTCTCCAAGACGCGTAAGGAACATTTTCATCTGCTCTTTGGTCGTGTTCTGCGCCTCGTCGAGAATTATGAAACTGCGGTTCAGCGTTCTGCCTCTCATATACGCAAGAGGCGCAATTTCCACAAGTCCCCTTTCGATGTTTTTCTGGTAAGTCTCGCTCCCGCCCATAAGTTCTTCGAGCGCGTCGTAAAGCGGACGAAGATACGGGTCGACTTTTTCCGCAAGGTCTCCGGGAAGGAACCCGAGCTTTTCACCCGCTTCAACCGCGGGACGCGTGAGAATGATTTTGTCGACTTCGTGATTTTTCAACGCGTCGACCGCGAGCGCAACCGCAAGATATGTTTTGCCCGTGCCCGCAGGACCTATTCCGAACGTCACGGAATTGTTTTTTATCGCGTCGGCATACAGTTTCTGCCCCAGACTTTTGGGGTATACGGTTTTTCCGCGCGCTACGGTCACGGAAGCCATAAGGTCTTTCACTCCCGAAACCTTGCCTTTGCGCACCATATCCACAACCGCTTCGATTTGCTGTGTTCCGAGCGGCTCTTTGCGCGACAGCGTAAACAGCGCGTCTATTGCGGAAATCGCAGCGGCTACGTCCTCTTTTTCGCCGCTGATTTTGAGAGAATCCGCCCCCGCGAAAACGCTGACCCCGAACGACTCTTCGAGAAGTTTCACGTTGTTGTCAAGCCCTCCGAACAACTCCTGAAAGGCGGCGTAATCCTCGATATGCTTTTCTTTTGAAACTTTCATTTACAGGCTATATCCTCCGTACGCTTTGCGCGTTACGTTTGGTTTTTATGCGTTGCTTTCCGACGCGTGAACTTTCCGACAGGTCACAATGCGCGGTTGTCTATCCTCTCTTCCGCCTCTACCGTAACCGTAACGTACGTTCCGCCGTTCTCTTTGCGAACTTGAAAACTTCTGTTCAGCACGTTTACCCCGGCGGGCATTGTGGCGACGAGTTCGGAATACGTCTCCGCCGACATCTGGTCATCAGTCCGCGTGTTCTGTCTTTCGACAAAAGTCAGCTCGTGAAACGTGAACGTATATTTCGTATACCCCAGAAGAAAGTCGTTGCGCCACACCGAAGTTTCCAGCACGTAATCGGCAAACGGCGAAGCAGGCGCCGAAGGTACTTTCCCGAAGAAAGAAAGCCTCGTATACGATTTCGTTCTGCCGCGCACCGCAACGTTTTCGGTGTCGGGGAAAAACTTGGTATGCGTTCTGTACGTCTTGCCGTACACTTCCCCGTCCGCGGGACAGGCGACTTTTTCCTCTCCGACCGTAACGTACGCGCCGATGAGTTCGTCACCGACATTCACGACGTCGCCGTATTCGACAAGCGCACTCCCCGAAAACACAACCGTCCGCGTAACCGTTGCCCGAACCGTGGCTTTTACGGGTTGGGTGCCTATGTCGACAAAATCTTCCCCGTCCAGTTCCGTGCGCACGTCCACATACACGCGCGTTCCGCGTTTGGACACGGAAGCAAACGCCACCCCGTCCAGTTCGAGAAGTTGCCGTTCCACCTCGTCGCCGTCAAACTCCCAAACGAGTTTTCCGACGCTTATTCCGTTTTCGGTCAGTATGCGCGAAACGTCGTCGTTCCATTCTCCCGTTGCTTCGACCGAGGTCACGAGATGCGGATAAACCGCAAGCGCGGCAACCGAACAAACAATTCCCGCAACAATCCCCGCCCTTCGAAGACACGACAACAGCGAAAAAAACGGCCCTTCCTCTTTAATTATTATATAATCATAGCATAGAGAGTTTAATATTGCAACAACCTTTGATTTATCCGCGGAAGATACGGAAAACCTTAATTCTTCGCTGTCTGACCTTAGCACTTTAAGCGTGGCGACTTCGGCAAGCCGAGTTAGCAAACGCGCCCTGTTAAGTCCGTCGGTGCGGAACACCGTCCGCGTAAAGGGTATCTTGGCGGAGTCCGGTACGAAATTGCGCACACGCCGCGGTTTTACTTCTGCGTTACCGTGCAAAGACGACTTACCGTCCGAGAAATTGCGTTCGTCAACGACCATCGAAGCACTATCGTGCGTTGAATTGTTTTCGGTCATCGAATTGTTGTCGCGTATTGCATTGTTTTCGGTCATCGAAGTGTTGTCAAGCACCGAATTGTTGTCGCGCGTTGAACTTTCTGCGCCGACAGAAATATGCCCGTCCACACGAGTATTTCCGTCCGTAGCGGAGTGCTCGTCCGCAGAAATATGTTTTTCCGCGGGGGTATGCATATCCGTTGCCCTGCCGCTGTCATAAAGCACGGTTTTCTTCCCCGCCCGTTTGCGCTTGTCTTTTTCCGCCTTGCGGGCAACACGTCCGCGGGTCTTTTCCTTGTTCTTTTTCCCCTCGGATTTACTCAAATTCCACCTCGGATATTTCGCCTCTGACCAGCACGTCGCCGCCCCCTATCTCCACGATACGCAAATCCTTTCCTCTAAAAATGGCGCACTTTTTGGAGAACCTGACCTTGACCTCTTCGGCAGACGAAAACAACACGGCTTTTACACCGCCCGCAACGACTTCCGTATTGCCGAACATTGCAACCGTGAAAGGCGCGAATGCGTCCTCAATCCTGAACTTTTCGAGTATCTCGTCATAGAACATACGATATATTATGCCGTGACAAAGCGGCTTATGCCCGAGGACAAAAACGCGGCAAACGAACCTTAACCACACCGAAAATATCCACCGCAACAAATTTCAAAACACAGCCTTTAACTTGCAAAACGATTACTTAAACTTGTAATTTGTGAAAATCCAAAATAATAAGCACAATTCTTAACTGTCAAAAAACAATATAGGAAAAACACAAAATCGGCATAAAAAAACGGACGGCGGTTGCCGTCCGAAATTCATCGGTTGTTTGCTTTTCGATTTCGCGATTGTATGTTGACTGCGGAGTTTGTTCCTTTGCCGTTAACGCATTATGACGCGTTTTCAGAAAGGCATATCCTCGTCTTCTCCGTCGTAGTCGTCGACGAATTCGTCATCGTCGTCTTCACCGTTTTCGTCAGAGAAATCGTCGGAGGATTCGTCCGCAAAGTCGTCGTCCGTTGCAGGCGGAGCGTCTTCGTCGGAAGGCATAGGCGCAAGGTCAAACGGCGGTTCGTCTTCTGCCGAACCGAAAGGCATAAGCCCGTCGTCGGTTTCGACGTCCGTTTCGACAAGTTCGTCATCTTTGACTGCGGGTTTGTCTTCGGCTTTTTCCTTGTATTCGTACTCCCCGTCACTGCCCGTTTCCTTTGCGGAAGCAGATTGATACTCGGGTTTGGGTGCAGGTGCTACGGGCATAACGCCGTCGACGCATTCGCGGAACGACGTCGTTTCGCCTTCCCATTCGAGAGCGATTTCGCCGATAGGACCGTTTCTGTTCTTCTGAATTATGAGTTTGATTACGTTCTCGGGAACGGCGGGGTTGAACTGGCTTTCGCGGTGCAGGAACATGACGACGTCGGCGTCCTGTTCGATTGCGCCCGATTCACGCAAGTCGCTGAGCTTGGGGCTGTGGTCGTTTCGCTGTTCCACGCCACGCGACATCTGCGAAAGAAGTATAATCGGGACGTCGAGTTCCTTGGCGTAAATCTTCATTCTGCGCGACATATCGCTGACTTCCAGCTGACGGCTTTCGCTTTCTCTGCCCTTGCCACCGTTGGTCATAAGTTGGAGATAGTCGATGATGATGAGGTCGAGTCCGCTTTCGCGTTTGAGTCTGCGGCACTTGGACAAAACGTCCGTCGGTCCGTTCATCGAATAGTCGTCGATGTAAAGCTGGGTTTCGGAAAGTTTGCGGTACGCGTCGAAAAGTTTGCCCGTATCGACCGAAGACGACAGTCCGCCGCGCATATCCATTTTGGACAGCGACACCTTGGACACGTACGCCAACATACGTTTGACAAGCAGATGCGACGGCATTTCAAGAGAGAATATCGCAACCGTCTTGTGGTGATTTAGGCACGCATTTGCCGCAATGTTGAGCGCGAACGCCGTTTTACCGACGGAAGGACGCGCCGCAATAAGTACCATTTCACCGGGTTTCAGTCCGCGGGTCATTCTGTCGAGGCTCGGGAAATCCGTGAATATCGTGTTCTTGGGAACGTTGCCGGACTGAACGTCCTGAATGTTTTTCATGGCTACGCCGAGAGCGACGTCGGCTTTCACCAGTTCTTTTTCGCTTACGTCTTCGGATATGGAATATATTTCCCTTTCGGCGTTGAGCAAAGCGTCCGTCGCACTTGTGCTTTCATAGCCGTATTTTGCGATGTTGTTGCCCGCTTCGATAACGCGGCGTATAAGCGAGTCGCGTTTGATTATATCCGCGTAATGGTCACCGCTTGCGGCAGACGGAACGCTTGACGCAAGCACACCGAGATAATCGATGCTTCCGACCTCGTCGAGTTTGCAGTGAAGTTCCAGTTCGTCGGCGACGGACACCGTGTCAATGGGTTTGGAACTCTCCTGCAAAGTGTGCATGGCACGGAAAATCGTGCGGTTTGCGGGAAGATAGAAATCCTCTTCCCTTAAAACGGGCACGAGCATATCGGCGGCTTTGTTGTCAATCAGAATTGAACCGAGCACCGCCTGCTCCGCCTCGATGTTGTTGGGCATTCCCCTGTAAACTATTTTTTCTCTCTCTGCCATAACCTACCCTTTGCAACTGCAATTCCTATGCCAATCACAGCGAACACAAGCACCGCGCAACCGACAAGCACCGCATACCAGTTTGCCGAATACGGATAATCGAGGGTTGCTTTGAACACGGTTTCGTCAACGTCGCGGCTCACGCCCATAACGTGACGGTAGACGTTGCCGATACGGATTTTTTCGGCATTGGAATTCACACTTTTGTCCATTGTATCATAGACAAACATTATTTTCAAGTTGTCCTCTGTGACAACCGACGACAATTCTCCGTCGGAGCGCACGCACTCCCACACCGCATCGTAAACGGCGTCGGACGAGAACGATATGTCCATTTTGCTTACGTTCCAGAACGCGTTTTTTCTTTCCTGCCAAGTGATTTTTTCGGAGGGAATTTCCGCAAGCGGTTCGGACACCGAATTGCAGGTCACGAAAGCGATATAAAACCCCTCGCTTTCTTCCACCGACGCGAGGTACAAAACGCTGTTTTCCGACTGCGGAGTATCCTCGAAAGTACCCGCGTTTTCGTTGCACGCCGTAAGCGTAAAGCAAACGCAAATCAACAGCAAAACGACCGTCACCGCAGAAAGAATTCCGTGTCTGCGTGTGCGGCAAATTTTATTCGTTTCGGTTGCATTGCTTTGCATTTTCATTTTTTCGCAGTCTTTAAGTCAAAACATTTTTCGAGTTCGTCGAGAGTATCGGCAAACTCTTTCATTGCCCTGTCGTATGGTTCGTCCGTTTCGAGGTCGACGTCAGCAAGCCGCAGAATATCGAGCGGCGGCAGGCTTCCGCCTGCGGACAGGAACTTGCGGTACTTCGCGAAATAATCCGCGCCGTACGTCAACAGATTGTCCGCGATTGTGACCGCCGCGGTAAGTCCCGTTGCGTACTTGTAAACGTAGTAGCTCGAATAGAAATGAGGAATGCGCGCCCATTCGTAGCGTATGAGCTCGTTGTGCTTGACGGCTCTGCCGTAATACTTCTTGTTGAGCGCGTAATAGACTTCGCAAAGCCCTTCCGCCGTGACGGATTCGCCTTTCTCGACCATTTCGTGAGCGGCGACTTCGAACTCCGAGAACATCGTCTGCCTGAACAGCGTTGTGCGGAACATATCGAGATAGTAGCTGAGCAGATATTTGCGCAGTTCGCCGTCCGCGGTTTTAAGAAGGTGTTTGAGAAGCAGAACTTCGTTTACCGTTGACGCTATTTCTGCAACGAAAATCTCGTAACCCGCCTTTGGTTCGGGCTGGTTTGCGTTGGAATAATAACTGTGCAGGGAATGTCCGAGTTCGTGGGCGATTGTGAACACGTCGTGAGTTGTTTCGGTGTAGTTCAGCAACACGAACGGGTGCACTCCATAACAGCCCCAGCTGTAAGCTCCGCTGCGTTTGCCCTTGTTCTCGTAGACGTCCACCCAACCGTCGCGGAAAGCCGACGCCAAAATATCGCTGTACTCCTTACCCATAACTTTAAGTGCCGTTTTGACAGTTTCAACTGCCTTTTCGTACGGCATAGCGATTTTGGCTTCGTCGACGATAGGCACATGCAAGTCGTACATATTGAGTTCTCCGCCGAGAACGCGTCTGCGCAACGCAACGTATTTATGCAGGGGTTTTGTACCCTTGTCAACCGCCGACAAAAGTTTGCGATAACAGGTCGGCGGGACGTTTTCGCAGTACATCGAATAATCGAGCGCGGAAGAAAAACCTCTGACTTTTGCGTAGAACCAATCTTTTTTCACATTGCCGGCGTAGTTTGCGGCAAGCATATTGATGTGGTCGCGGTAGGCTCCGAACATACTTTCGAAAGCGGCTTTTCTGACTTCGCGGTCGGGCGACTGCAAAAGCAAGGAATACATACCGTGCGACATCTCGACGGTGTTTCCTTTCTCATCTTTCACGGGTTGGAATTTGACGTCCGCATTGTCGAACATCGAGAAAACCTCGTCGGCCGTTTCCGCAAAAAGTCCCGTTTCGCGCAACAGTTTTTCTTCCTTTTTGGAAAGGATTATGTTCTTGTTGCGAATGACTTCTTCGAGCATAACCGAATAGTCTGCAAAACGTTTGCTTGCGGCAAGTTCTTTAAGCCGTTCGGTGGGCAGTTCGACAAGTTCGGGAGTGATGAACGCCGCAAGCGTCGAATATTTGACGCTGAGCATTTCCGCTCTGTCGCTCATACCCTGATAAACCGTTTTGCGTGTGTCCTCGTCGCGGCGCATGCGCGCGTACTGATATAGTCTGGATATGTCGTGCGAAACCGACGTCGCAAATGTCAGGCAATCGAACAGTGCGTCTTCGTCTGCCAGTCTGTCCGCAAAAGAAGAGATTTTGGGCACTCTCTCCTGCGTCGCGAAGAAACATTCTTCCCACGCTTCGTCGGAAGGGAAAATGTCTTCTAGCCGCCACTTGTAAGCGTCGGGTATGTCTTGTCTGTTTTTCAGTTTCATAATGCCTCCGCGCAAATGATATTGCGTCTTACGGAACGATTATTCCCGATACGGAAAATTTTAGTTGCGTTGCATTAACCTTTACTTAAATTTTCCGAAATGGGTTTGACGCGGTTACGCAATCCGCACATACTGTGCCGAACCTCGGTTATTACGATACGGCGTTCGGACAGCGCAACGCGCGAACAATATTGCGCTAAACAATATAACGTTCAACACAACAATATTGCGGTTGCACTATTGCACGCGTTTACACGCAAATATGCGGATTTCGTTTAACGCACGACTTCCACGCGCATACACGCGTGGAAGTCTGTTGTTGCATAATCAATGCGTTCTAACAAGTCGGAAACGGTTTGCCTGTCGGCTCAATACCACTCGCTCACGGTTTCTTCGACGTAAGGACGGTGACGTGCCACGAAACTGCCGTCCGCCTGACTGATTTTGATTTCCGTGCCGCCTCGTTGTTCGATTTTGTCCGCTATGCCGACATATGCGAGATAGTCGATGCTCATACCATAGGTAAGACGGATTTTCTTGCCGTTTTCCGCGGTTATTTCGATTGCGTAGGTGTTGTAGTGGTCGTGTCCGCAGAAGGTGCCCTGACCGTTGTGTTCGAGCATGGTTTCGAACAGCATGCAGTCGTCTACGCCGGGGAAGGATTTTTCGCCGCTCTCACCCGCTTTGCCGTAGAGATAATGCACGGTGTCGGTGTCGTTGTGACCGTTGTTCTTGTATTCGTCCCAGTACTTGCCGTATTCGGTAAGCGCGATGTGGAAGAAGACGAGGTTCTTGACTTCGGGATTTTCGGTGAAACCTTTTGCGACGTTGTATTCGGTCAGCTTGTCGACTTCCTGTGCGTACCAGTCAATCTGTTCCTGTTTGATGTTGTCGTACCTCCACGCAATTCCGAAGTAGTCGCCGTCAGTGTAAGAGTGAGAGTCGATGGTAACAAGTGACTGAATAACTTTGCCAGCTTTGTCTTTGACTACAATCATATCGTTGCCGAAACCGGGGAGATTTTCGGGTCCACTTCTGAACAGGCAATGTTCCCACTTATCCTGTGAATAGAAATCACTGATGTCCTTGCGGTCGTACAGGCTGTAAATCTCGGTGTCGTGATTGCCGAATGCAATCGTCCAATACACGCCGAGCTGTTCCATCATGGTTGCGAACATTTCGGCTTCGCGCATGTTGTTGAACGTACCTGCCTGGAAAGGAACGGGGTACGCTATGTCGCCCGTAACGATGACGAGGTCGGGTTTGACGCGGCTGACGACTGTGGAAACGGCTTCGATTGCCCATCTGTCTTTCTTTGCAGAGAACGCACCTGCGCCGATGTGAATGTCAGTCAGTTGCAGGACGCGGAAATCGCTGTCGTCGGTTGCGGTGAACGTGTAGTAACCGAGTTCTTCGTCATAACCGAGTTCGTAGGGGCTGTCGTAATCGACTGCCTGAATTGTGGCTATGTAATCGAAGTTGCCCGTGTATCCGACGAAACTGCAAAGCGCGCATATTGCGAAGAACAGCAGTACAACGCCGAAAACCGTACCCGTAATGATGAGGTCGGTGATACGGCGACGACGTCTCTGTTCGGGCGTCATATCCTTTCTGCGGATACGCTTTCTGCGCTTATCGGGCTCTCTTTCGGCAAAATAGTCCTCTTCGTTCTCCACTGCGACATCGGACTGCTCTTCCTTTACGCCCTCTTGCGTCGTTGCGTCTGCGACCTGTTCCTCCACCGAAGAGGTCGCTGCCGTACCGTTGTTTTCGACGGTTTCGGCGGTCTGGTTGACTTCCATCTTTTCGTCTTCAGGTTTCATTTTTCCTCCTTATAGTCAATGATTGTGACGACGATGTTATATTTTTTTGCTTTTTCCACGATATTTTCGGCGGCTTCCGTTCTGCTCTCCGAAGACGCGTTTTCTTCGAACCCGAGCGCAACGTTGGCTTCCGCATAATTCTTACCGAAGTCGTAAACCTTGACTTTTACATCTTTGACAGCAGGCTGAGCCTTTGCAAGCCTGATAAGTCCGTCGGTGCGCACGTCGTCACGTGCGAGCACCAGTCTTTTGAACGAAGACACAACCAGTTTCAATCCCGCGGCAATCAGTACAACGCTGATGACTATGCCGATGAATGCGTCTATCGGGAAACTGATGTATCTCGACAGGAACAGCGCAAGCAAAGCAAACGTAGTGACCACGGCATCGAGAACGTTGTCGATAACCTGCGCGCGCAACACGTCGGAAGGATATTTTTTGAATACCGACCTCGTCACGACGGCAAGCACGATTTTGACGACTATCGTCCCCGCAATCAACCCGAACTGCAACCATGCAAAGGTTATGACGGGGTGATAGAAAACCCTGTCGAGCGACGAATAGAGGAAAACGCCGCCGACAACCACAATGAGGATTGCCATAGCGAAGGTGACGACATATTCCACTCTGCCGAACCCGAACGGATATTTTTCGGTCGGTCGCTTGTCCGAAACGCCGAACCCGACCGCGGCACCCGCATTGCTGAGCACGTCGCCGAAGTTGTTTATGCCGTCGCTCAGAATGCTTATGCTGTTGGTGTAAACCCCCACGAACAGTTTTAGTATTCCGAGCCCGAGATTGACGACGCTGGACGTTGCGGATAAGGCTATTTTGGCTTTGCTGTCTTTCTGCATTTTTCCTTTTACAACCCGCGCCGTGCACAAAACCGAGGTTTACGCGCACGTTTTGACGGGTTAATCAGTTGTTAAAGAGCGTGTTGTCCAGAAACTCGGGTTCGCACGTAAGATTGACGCCGAGCTTTCTGAACGGATTTTCGTCTGCTTTGTAAAGCATATGAGAGGAATGCGCTTCGCACTCTCTGAGTTCGGGCAGTTTCTCGATTGCACGTGCCGCGCATACGTCGGTTGCCGCGCAAATCGACAACGCGAGCAGCGCTTCGTCGAGAGTGAGCGTATTCTCTTTGTCTTTGAGTATTTTCGTTTTCAGGTCGAGTATAGGTCCGATGACGTAAGGCGAAATGAGTTTGACGCTGTCGTCGATACCCGCAAGCACTTTGACGGCGTTGAACACGCAAGCCGCGGACGCGCTCATAATTTCGGAGTTCTTGCCGCTGACAAGCGTACCGTCGGAGAGTTCGATTGCAACCGCTCCCCTGCCTGCGTTTTCTTCGTTTTTGCGGAGCGCGGCGGCAACGACTTTGCGGTCGGACGGGCTTATTTCAAGACGGGACATAAGGAATTCCAGTCTTTCGATTGTAGAGGGTTTTGCCGTGCCGTTCTTGAAATCGCAAAGCGCTTTGTAGTAACGGCGTATGACTTCCTGTTTGCTTGCTTCGACGCACGCCGCGTCGTCGCAAATGCAGTATCCCGCCATGTTGACGCCCATATCGGTGGGCGACTGATAAACGAGTTCGCTGCCCGAAATTTTGGTAAGTATACTGCGGACAACGGGGAACACGTCGATGTCGCGGTTGTAATTGACCGCCATTTTGCCGTAGGCTTCGAGGTGGAAGTTGTCGACTTTGTTGACGTCTTTGAGGTCTGCGGTTGCCGCTTCGTACGCTACGTTCACGGGGTGTCCGAGAGGAAGATTCCAGATGGGGAATGTTTCAAACTTTGCGTAACCCGCTTTGATTCCGCGTTTGTATTCGTGGTAAAGCTGGCTCAAACACGTTGCCAGTTTGCCGCTGCCGGGACCGGGTGCCGTCGCAACGACAAGAGGACGCGTGGTTTCTATGTAAGGGTTTGCGCCGTATCCTTCATCGGATACGATTGTGTCTATCTCGTGAGGATAACCTTTCGTGGGACGGTGAATGTACACCTTTACTCCCCTGTTTTCGAGTTTGTGTTTGTATGCGGTGACAGCCTGCTGGTCGGAGAACATGGTGATGACAACGCAGTTGATGTAGATGCCCATACCCGAGATGTTGTCAATCATTCTCTCGACTTCGCTGCCGTAGGTGATGCCGTAGTCGGCACGGATTTTGTTTTTCTCTATGTCGCGGGCGTTGATGCAGATGATGAGTTCCGCCTTGTCACGGAGCTTTTGCAGAAGTTTGATTTTCGCCGCGGGGTCGAAACCGGGCATTACGCGCGCCGCGTGCAAATCGTCGAACAGCTTGCCGCCGAATTCGAGATACAGTTTGTCGAACTTGGAAATGCGTTCCAAAATCTGTTCGGACTGTTTTTGCATGTACATTTGGCTGTCGAAACCGATTTTCTTCATTTGGATTACCTCGATATATCCTTCCTTGACTTTCCTTATTCCAAAACTTTGACCACTGCGGAGACGCCCGCCTTGTACAACAACTTACCTTTCGTCGTACGCGTGTCTATGCGGATATTCTCCGTGTTGAGCAACGTGGTTTCTCCCCCCGAAGAAACCGCGAGGTCGTACGGCATTTTGACTGTGCCGACATAAAACACTTCGCCGCGGTCGAGTTCGATGATTTTGACGCCTTTGAGGTATCTGGAACCGGGGTCGAGCGTAGACGATATGACGCGTTTCGCATAGCCGTTTGAAGACACCACTATGATTTCGCCTTCGTCGTCGATTTGTCCGCCGAACGCAACGCTGTCGCCGTCGCCGAGTTTGACGCCTTTGACCCCCGCCGCCTTTCTGCCTTGGACGGGAACTTCGTCCACCCCGTACACAAGACACAAGCCGCCTTTGGTGACTTCGAGCACGTTGGTGTTTTCACCTACCTGCTCCACGTTTATAAGGCTGTCGCCCTCGCCGAGAATTATCGCCGAGCCCGCTCCGCGCATCGACGTATAGTCGTTCCAGTCACTGCGTTTTACTATACCTTTTTTGGTGAAGAATAGCAACTCTCCGACGGGTGTCGAACCGAAAAACATTATCTTTATTGGTTTCTCGTCGATATGAATTTCGGCGTTGAACTGCGAAAGGGTCATTCCCCTGTCTTTCCATTTCTTTTCGGGCACGTCGGTGATGTCTATTTTTGCCATATTGCCCCTGTCGGTGAACACATAAAGCCAGCCTTTGTTGTTGACGACTTCGGCACATACGGGAAGTTCGCCGTTGAGCGACGGAGCTTCCTTGACGAGTGCGGAATAGTTCTTCTGCGACATAAACCGCAAAGTCCCCGCCGTAGACTGCACGAGTACTCCGTCACGGTAAGACACCGCTTCTTCTTCGGTGGGAAGTTCGATTTTCTCGCCTTCGTCTTCCGAAAGGATTACGGACATTCTCGCCGAGTTCATATTCTTTTTGATTTGCAGAATTTCGTCTTTGATTACGTTGTACTGTCTGCGCGGAGAAGCAAGCACGGCGGTGAGATACGCAATTCTCTTTTCGAGTTCGGCAAGTTCCTGTTCGAGTTTGCCGACTTCGAGATGAGTGAGCGCTTTAAGACGCATATCGACAATTGCCTGCGCCTGGTCTTCCGTGAGGTCGAAACGTTCGCGCAACGCCTGTTTTGCTTTCTGCGTGGACTCCGACGCCTTGATTATTCTGATGACTTCGTCGATGTTGCGAATGGCAATCAACAATCCGCGCACGATTTCCGCACGCTGTTTTGCTGCTTTGAGTTCAAACGTCGTTCTGCGGACGATTACTTCGCGCTGATATGCGATGTAATATGTCAGAATGTCTTTCAGTCCCATCTGCTCGGGTTTGCCGCCCGCAATGGCGACCATATTGATTGAATACCCGAGTTCGAGATTGGTTTTCTTGAACAGGAAAGACACGATTTTGCCTGCGTCGGCTTCGCGTTTGAGTTTGATGACGGCACGCATACCCGACTTGTCGCTTTCGTCGACGATTTCGTTTATGCCCGACAAAAGTTCCTTGTTGTCTTCGCGCAGTTTCGCAATGGCTTTCAGAACGTCGGTCTTGGACACCTGATACGGCATTTCCGTGATGACGATGTTCTTCTTTCCGCCGTCGTCTTCGATGTGCACACGGGCGCGGATTTTGATTTTGCCCTTGCCCGTTTCGTATATGCTTTCCAGACTGTCCACGGGAATGATGAATCCGCCCGTCGGAAAATCGGGTCCGTGAACTATCTGCAAAAGTTCCTTCGTGGTGATTTTGGGATTGTCGATTGTCGCCACAACCGCGTCAATCGACTCGCCCATATTGTGAGGGGGTATGTTGGTTGCAAGTCCGACCGCAATACCCGTCGCACCGTTGACAAGCAGGTTCGGAAAACGCCCCGGCAACATATTGGGTTCTTCCATACTGTCGTCGAAGTTGGGGCTCCATGTAACCGTGTCTTTGTCAAGGTCGCGCAGCAGTTCGAGCGCAAGAGGGCTCATTCTGGCTTCGGTATAACGCATAGCCGCGGGCGGGTCACCGTCCACCGAACCGAAGTTGCCGTGACCGTCGACGAGTTTCATTCTCATCGAGAACGACTGTGCCATTCTCACCATTGCGCCGTAAACGGAACTGTCGCCGTGGGGATGATACTTACCCAGACAGTCGCCGACGATACGCGCCGACTTCTTGTAGGGTTTGTCGGGAGTAAGTCCCATTTCGTGCATAGCGTAAAGGATACGTCTCTGCACGGGTTTGAGACCGTCTTCAACTCGCGGCAAAGCACGGTCGAGAATGACGTTCTCGGAGTACGGCAGCATACTGTTGTGCATAACGTCTTCGAATACGACGTCGTACACTACGGTATTGTAACTGAGGTTCTTTGCTTCTTTTCTTCCCATAATTCCGTTTGGGGCTTGCGCCCTATTGTTTATCCCCTGCGCACCGAACCGTTATGACGTCGTCCGACACGCGGAGTGAAATTGTTTACACGATTGAATTGTATACGCATTACCCTTTCAAAGTCCGTTGCCGGTTTCCCCGCAACCGCAGACGGAAGGTTATTCCGCCACTTCGAAATTGTCCACTCTGTTAAAGTCCGCGTACTGGTAGATATAATCCTTTCTTATCGCGCTGTCGTCGCCCATAAGCACGGTTATGCGTTTGTCCGCCGCCGCCGCGTCTTCAATCGTAACGCGTGTAAGCGCACGGTGAGCGGGATCCATAGTGGTGTCCCAAAGCTGTTCGGGGTTCATTTCGCCCAATCCCTTGAAACGCTGCAACAACGCGGTCTTGCCCATCTCTTTTCTGCCCTCTTCGAGTGCGGCGTCGTCGTAGTAATACTTGACTTCGTCCTTTTTCTGCATTTTGTAAAGAGGAGGCATTCCGATATAAACGTGCCCTTCCGTGATGAGCTGACGCATATAGCGGAAGAAGAACGTGAGCAACAACGCTCTTATATGCGCGCCGTCCTGGTCTGCGTCCGCAAGGATTATGACTTTGTCGTACTTCAAATCCTCGATGTTGAAGGAAGGTTCGATACCCGTACCGAGCGCACTGATGATTGTGGAAATTTCTTCGTTTGCAAGGATTTTTTCAAGCGGTGCCTTTTCAACGTTGAGCGGCTTGCCGCGGAGCGGCAGAATTGCCTGAAAACTCCTGTCGCGCGCCTGTTTCGCACTTCCGCCCGCACTGTCGCCCTCGACTATGAACAGTTCGTTTATTGCCGCGTTTCTTCCCGTGCAGCTGCTGAGTTTTCCGACGAGGTTGAGCCCGTTGAGTTTGTTCTGCTGACGAGCGATGTCTTTTGCGCGTTTTGCGGCCTCTCTGGACTTCGCGGCTCCCATTGCCTTATTAACGATTTTCTCCGCCGCGGACTTGAACCCTCTCATCGCAATCAACGCTTCCAGCCTTTCGCTGACGAGCGCTTCGACCTTGCCCTTGACTTCGGGGTTGCCGAGTTTGCCTTTGGTCTGTCCTTCGAACTGAACGTTCTGCATTTTGACGGTTATAACCGCAACCATACCTTCGCGGAAATCCTCGCCGAGCAGGTTTGCCTGTTTTTCTTTGAGAATGTTGTTCTTTCTCGCAAAATCGTTGAACACTCTCGTGACCGCCGACTTGAAACCCGCCTCGTGCGTACCGCCTTCGGCTGTCGGAATGCTGTTGACGTACGAATAGATGTTTTCGGCGTATCCGTCGGTGTGCTGAATTGCGACCGCGACTTCGAAATGCTCTTCTTTTGCCTCGACGTAAAGTGGTTTGTCGTAAAGAACCGTTCTGCCCTCGTTGAGGTACTGAACGTAATCGGCAATGCCGCCCTTATAGCAGAACGTATCGTTTTTTTCCGTTCCGCCGGCAAGAGGAAGACGGCTGTCGAGAAGTTTGATTGTTATGCCTTTGTTGAGGTATGCGACTTCGCGCATTCTCTGCGCAATGACCGAATAGGAAAACTTTTCCGTCCCGAACACTCTTTCGTCGGGCTTGAACGTAACGGTAGAGCCTTTCTCTTTGGTTTTGCCGATGAGCGTAAGCGGAGTTTTGACGACGCCGCTTTTGATTTTGCCGCCGACCTGCGGCGACCAGAACTCGGCGCGGTAAAGGTGTCCGTCGCGTTTGACGTCGACGGTAAGCCATTCAGAAAGCGCGTTTGTGACGGACGCGCCCACGCCGTGCAGACCGCCCGAATAAGCGTACTGACCGCTGTCGAACTTCGCACCCGCGTGCAGCTGCGTGAAAACGACTTCAACACCGCTGATTTTGAGTTTGGGGTGCTTGTCTACGGGGATACCTCTGCCGTTGTCGCTGACCCGTGCCACGTTGTCTTCGAGAAGCTCGATTGTAACGGTGTCGCCGAAACCGTTTGCGACTTCGTCGACGCTGTTGTCGATGATTTCCCAAAGAATGTGATGCATGCCTTTCGCGCCCGTGGTACCGATGTACATACCCGGACGTTTTCTGACCGCGTCAAGCCCTTCGAGGACCCTGATATCACCTGCTTTGTATTCGTGATTTGCCATATGTATTCCTTGTGTCAGATTTCGAATTACCGCAAGCACGCCGCACCGACAACCGTAAAAAACATCCCCCGTGCACGCGACGCGCGTTGTGTGCGCAAAACAAATATAATTGATTATACCACAACATCTAGCGCAATAAAAGTGTTTGAAACATATTTTTCTACAATTTATGAATATAATTTCCCTTACGCAAACAGCGCATATTACATTACGCAAACAGCGCAGAATTTTCAAACCGACAATGTAAAATGCCGCAATCTTCCGCGACGCAACAATCCGATAAATCACGGTTACGGACATAAAAAAGGAAGCGCGGTTCGCGCTCCCTTCGTCAAATCGGTTTAATTCTCCGTGTTTGTTACTTCGTCATTTTCTCGATTGCGGCGAGGAAATCGGCGTAAACTTCGGCGTTGTTGGTTTCGTTCAGAATTTCGTGACGCGCGCCGTCGTAAAGTTTCATCGTGACGTCTTTGACGCCGAGGTTCTTGTACATATCGTACAGCTTTTTGACGAGTTTGCCCGCTCCACCGACGGGGTCTTGCGCACCCGAGAAAATTGCAATGGGTTTGTTCTTGTCGATACCTGCGAGATTGTCGCTCTTGTAAGAGGATTTGAGCCCTTGGAAGAAGAACTTAAAGAAGGCTATCGACATCGTGTATCCGCACTGCTCGTCGAAGATGTATTTCTTGACCTGTTCCTTATCGCGGGACAGCCACGCAAAAGGAGTTTTGTCCTTTTTGAACTTTGCGTTATACGAACCGAAACTCAGGCTGTTGAGAAGTTTGCCTTCCTTTTCGCCGCCGAGCAACGCGTACTGCATGTTCGCTATCGACGAACCGAGTCCGAGCACCGCGCCTTTCATGTTCGCAGACCCGCACAACACCGCTCCGCAGGATTTGTTGGGCATTTCGATGTATCTCTGACCGAGCATACTGCCGTAGCTGTGACCGAGATACACAACGGGCAGACCGTATTTTTCGGCAAGATAGTCCGTGATTGCGATTTCGTCTTTCACGGTGTCCATGTAGATGTCGCCTTTATGGTAACCTTTCACGCCTTTTGTGCTCTGCTTGGTGCTGGTAAGCCCGTGCGCACGGTGGTCGTCGGCGTAAACTATGTATCCGTTGCGGTTGAGGAAAGTGGCGAAATTGTCGTATCTTCTTGCGTGTTCCGCCATACCGTGAGAAATCTGCACAACGCCTTTGGGATTCTTGACGTCGTTCCAGAGATAGCACTGCAAAACCGTGCCGTCAAAACTTGTAAACTTTTCGTTTTTCATAATACTCCCGCCTTTTTTGTTGTCAGTAAACTTATCTTAACACGCATATACGCAAAATGCAAACTAAATATTTTTTCGGGCATACTATGATAGCGCGGCGCAAATCCCGTCGCGCAAAGGGAGATTATATGAAAAAAATTTTGCTTACGGGAGGCGGCACGGGCGGCCATATTTACCCTAACATCGCACTCATACCCGCGCTTGAACGACGCGGTTTCGACGTCATATACGGAGGAGCGGAAGGCGAAAGCGCGGAAGCGCGCATAGCAAAGGTAAACCGACTTGAATTTTTCGGCGTACCCTGCGTAAAACTCGTACGTTCCGCGTCGCCCGCCGCGATGAAAAACAACCTGACCATTCCGCGGGTTCTGTCCGCAGGGAAAAAACAAGCGCAAAAGATACTCGAAGAACAAAAACCCGACGTCGTGTTTTCAAAAGGCGGATTTGCAGCCCTACCCTTCGTACTTGCGGCGCACAGCCTGAAAATTCCCGTCATATGCCACGAGTCCGACTCAACGCTCGGCATCTCCAACCGCATAGCAAAATCGCTTGGAGCCAAAGTTCTGACGGCATATCCCGACGTGAACTTCGGCGAATTTGTCGGAATGCCAGTCCGCGAAGAGCTGTTCTGCAAGGACGGAGCCGCCGAACGCAGAAAACTCGGTATATCTCCGCGCGAAAAGGTTTTGCTTGTCGTCGGCGGAAGCAGCGGCGCGCAGGCAATGAACGAAGCGGTTGCCACGGTACTGCCGTCGCTTGTTCGACTGTGTACGATAATCCACATAACTGGCAAAGGCAAAACCGAAGGCTTGCCGCCGCGCTCGGAAAAATATATCCCTCTCGAATACTCCGACGATATGGGCAGTCTTTACGCCGCGGCGGACGCGGTTCTTTCTCGAGCGGGAGCAACCGCCGTTGCCGAACTTGCCGCACTCGGCAAACGCGCAATCGTCGTACCCCTGCCCAAAGGCGTATCGCGCGGCGACCAGATACCCAACGCCGAACTTGCAAGGAAATTCGGAGCGTCCGTTCTTGTACAAGACGACAAATTTATACACCGACTTTACCCTGCCGTCAAAAAATGTATGGAGTCCGCTCCGATGAAGAGTATATCCTGCGACGCAAACGGAAAAATTGCATACATCGCCGATGTTACAATGCGGCGAGGTGTGAAATGCAAAGACAAAAAACGGTAGCCAAATGGCTGGCAATAATTCTGCTCTGCACCGTAGCGGTGGGAGCGTACATAATGTACGACGCACTATACGTCGACGGCGGCGGACAGGCGTCCGCAGGGGCTGACGGCGGCGGCAACGAAACCCCCGTTCCAGACCCCGAACCCGACCCGCCTTACTATACGACTCTGCCGAGAGTATCTCAAAGTTACGGCGGACAGAAAGTGGCGCACGCGGGCGGCGAAGGCGACGACGTGTTTTGCGAAACGGTGTTCACGGCGCAAAGCACGCTTATGTTCTTCTCCTCCGATTCTCTGGAATTCGACTGTCGCGGCGAGGGACTTTACGTCGCTGTTTTCTCGGACAGCCAACTCAACGCCGTAACGCGTTTTGCGGACAAAGGCGACATTGTCTTTTCCAAGTTCACGGCAGACGGAACCGTGGTGCTTACAAAACATTCCGACGGCAACAAACTCCGCCTTTTCGACGCGGACGGCAGACAAAACGGACTTGCGGATTTTCCCGAATTCACCACCGCCGCGGCATACTCGGCAGGGACTTCGACCTACATATTCTATACGGACACGCAAGGCTTGAAATGCGCCGTTCTTTCGGAAGGAATGCAACTTGAAAAGAGCGCGTTTTACCTTCCCGAAACAGACCATTCCGTGGTCGAAACATTCCCCGTCGCGGGCGGCGTTCTGCTCTTTACAGCGACTTCCGAAGGAAATGTCGCAATAGTCAGATTTACACAAAAACAAGGATTTAACGTTCAAAAAGTGTATACAAACACCGAATTGCTGCAAATTGTTCCGCTTGCAGGCGAAGAAGGCACGGCGTATGCAATGCTAGGAAAAACCGCGGACGGCGGCGTGCTTACCGTTCTGAACGCGGAGGGCGCGCAGGAAGCGTCCGCGGCGCTCGGAAGCCTTGACGGAGCTGTGATTTTCAGCGACGGAATATCCGTTACGCTTGTAAGAAGCGGCGTAACCGAAACCTATTGCAGGCACCTTGACCTCATATCTTCCAAACCCAACTCCGTAAATTTCGGAAAGGTTCTGTACGTGCGCAATTCGCAGGACGCAAGACTGTTTGCCGTGTCGCTTGCCCAAAGCACGGATATATATATGCTGGACGGTTCGGACGAATTGAAGTCGTTGGTCTCTCTGCCCGCACAGGACGTCGAAAAACTGACCGCGGCGGTGCGCGGCGGTTCTGTCGATATAGCGTTCTCCACAGCTTACGCGCAGGACGTATGCTATCAGAATTTCGGCAAATCGGACTGCTTCCTGCTCTCCGTAAACATCGCCTGAACCAAAGGTCACAACACGCGCAATCTTCCCCTGCTTTCGGGGAAAAGGCGTATGCGGTTGACTTCGCAAAACTTTTAAGGTAAACTTAAAATATGCGCAGAGAAAGACGTTTCGAGGATACCAATCCGAAAGGCAGCAAAACGGTGCTTTTCATCGGGTTCTGTCTCAGTGCGGTGGCATTCGTGCTTGCCGTGGTTCCTCTCATTATGTTTTTCGTCCCGAACGCCGTGCCCGCATCTGGCACTCCGTTCATAACGACGGCAACCTACCTCAACGCGTTTGCCGTTGCGTTGAGTTTTGCGGGAATAATAATGTCGGCAAACTCCGCTCTGCACAACCGCCCTATGGCGCAGTTCTCTTTCCTGTTCGGCGTCATAGCGTTCCTCATCGGAACCGTAATGTTTATTCTGTGTCTGCTCTTCGGCGCCGTCATACCGCTTAACCGCATAGCCTGACAGGCACTCCGCATAAGGCTTTCACCGTCTAAACGAATGGTGTAATCCAAACCGCAATCCAAGTCAAACTTTAACTCAAAATCCAAGTCGGATTTTAAGTACAATTCAAATCGAACAGAACTCCGAACCTGACAATCAAACAGAAATAAAAACCCCGCAAAAGCGGGGTTTTGTTTTGTCGTCAATCTGTCGGTTTCGTTTGTGTAAAGAATGTTCCGAATTTATGCCGTGTGTTGTTTTACGTTTCAATCTTCGTCCGAAAGTTCGGCGCGCTGTTCTCTGACGTAAACATCTTCACCGCCCGCAAGGTCGTTGCGTTTGAAAAAGGCTATGACGAAATGGCATACAACGCCCGTAACAAGTCCGGCAAGACCGCCCGCAAGTATCATATAAGGCAAATATGCCGCAACGGCCGTGCCCACAACGCCCGTTGCAACGGCAATCTGCGTCACGTTGTGCAGCATTCCACCCGCCGTCGAAAGCCCTGCCACCGAGAATATTCGTGTGCGTGCAAGCAACACCATTGCAGTGTAAGCCACAACCGCCGACGGCAACGACCACACAAGCATTGAAAAGTTGCCCGCAAAGACTGCGGCAAGCAAACATTTGAGCACAAGCACGACGTACCCTTCCCCTACTCCGAGGGTCAGGAAACACATGAGCAATACCACGTTGCCCAGTCCGAGTTTTGCATACGGCAAAGCGGGTATTACGGGCGGCAACATATTTTCCAGAAGGGATACTATGAGCGCAAGCGCAAGGAAGAGCCCCGACAACGCTATTTTTCTGGTAAGCCTGTTTTTCACGTTACGGCGTCAATCTCCTTCGATGCAATCTTTATGACCACTTTGTTGGGCAGACAAACTATCATACCGCCCGCGGAATTTATGGGTGCGGCGTGTACGCAAAGTTGTTCGGGACAATCGGAATGCGTGACGAAAACTTTACCGTTTTCGACGCATATCGTCATACCGCAGTCCGCAAGTTCAAGCGTTTTGTCCTCGGCAAGCGAAAGCGTGTATTTAAGTTCTCCGTCGATATAAACCTCTGCGGAAGTTCCGTCCGTGCGCGTTGCAAACCACACGGTAAGCCCGACCGCAACTATGAGCACGACAAGCAACAGCAAATCGCCCCACTTGAAAAGTGAGGTAAAAGCGTGTTTGACTTTGAGTCGGGAGTCATTTTTCATCGTGTTTGCGGATTGTTTCCTTGAATGTCTGAACCGCGTATATGCGTGTTTTTATCCTTTGCGTTCAATCTGCCGTCGGCAAGGTTGAATTTCGGATTGTTGCAAAAAACGGCGTTTATCACGCCGTTTCGTACTGATTATTATGCAGATTTGTAATCTACGTTTACGACAGACACCTGCATATTGCCGTCCGCGTCTACGCTCACCATAATACAGCCGACGCCCAGTTCGTTCGCCCAAAGCGTACCTTTTTCCGCGCCCGCAACCATAATCGCCGTAGCCAGCGCGTCACCCAACGCGCCGTCTGGTGTTATCACGGTTACGCTCACAAGTCCGCTGTCGGCGGGTCTGCCTGTCGCGGGGTTGATGATGTGGTGATAGCGCACTCCGTCGACGAAGTAATACTTCTCGTAGTCGCCGCTTGTGGATATGCATTGCCCTGCCGAAAGTTCTACCGTGCCGATATACGATTTGTCGTATTCGCGCGGTGCGCCTATTCCTATCGTGTACGACGCGTTCGCCGCACCTATGTTTCCGCCGAGGTTCACAAGTGCTTCCGTTTTGCCTGCCATAGACAAGGCTTTTTGAACGGCATACCCTTTTGCCACTCCGCCGAGGTCGAGTTTTGCGCCTTCTTTGAGTTTTGTCACCGAATTGTTTTCGGCGTCTATTGCGAACGCTTCGTCAAACCCCACAAGTCCGAGCATTTCGGAGATTTCCGCGTCCGACGGAAGTCGGTCGGGGGCTACGTTGCCCACGAACTTGTCGGGGCTGAACCCCCAAAGCTCGACAAGCGGATAAACGGTCGGGTCGTACGCTCCGTCCGTAAGCTCGTAAACGCGGTGCGCGCTCTGCAAAATCTCGATTGTAACGGGGTTGCATACTACGGTTTCGCCTGCCGCCGCGCGGTTAAGTCGCCATATGTCGCTGTCTTCCATTATCGCCGATACGTACTGTTCGGCGTCTTCAAGCCAGCTTACGACGGATTTGATGTACTTGGAACTGCCCGTGCCTTTTGCGGATATGTCAAGCGAAGTGCCGAATACGAAATATTGTTCCGCCGCACTGCAAGCAGTCAGCGAAACAATACATATCGCAAAAACAAATATTAATGCTACCGTTAATAATCTTTTCTTCATCGTACCGGTGCCGTGACAGAAAAGTTATCTGCTTTCGGCGGTAAAAATAAGTCCGTATGTGCCGGGGCCGCAATGTGCGCCGATTACGGGACCTACGGGCTGAACCCATATTTCCGCGTCGGGAGCGACGGCCGCTATGCGTCCGCGCAGTTCTTCGACGTATTCGTCGCAATCCGCGCCGACTATGACGATGGGAGCGTTGTCTCTAGGACGGTATTTGCGCTGGAACTCGCTGACGACAAAACTCATCGCCTTTTTGAAACCGCTCTGTTTGGACAGAATGTCGATTTCGCCTTCCTTGTTGACGTAAAGGACGGGTTTGAGTTGCAGCACATTGCCGATTTTTGCTTTCGCGGGAGAAAGTCTGCCGCCTCTGGCAAGATATTTGAGGTCGTCGACCACAAACAGAACGCCTATGTTCTGAACAAGGGTTTCGAGGTATGCATACGTCGCGTCAACATCGCCGCCGTTTGCGTGGAAACGTTTTGCCGCAAGATAGACCTGCAAGCCCGCGCCCATGCAGATGTTGAGCGTGTCGAACTGACGGTATTTGACGTTGGGATATTTCTCTTTGAGTTCGGCTATCGCAAGGTCGAGATACTTGAACGTGTTTGACATCTTGGAAGAAAACGCCACGTACAGAATGTCCTCGCCCGCTTTGAAATAAGGTTCGAAGATGTCTATGTAGGTCTGGGGGTTGAGTCCGGAAGTGATTACCGCACTGCCCGCGCGCATTCTCGCGAAGAAATCTTTGAGGTCGGTGTTTTCACCGAGGTCGTACATTTTTTCCACACCGTCGATGGTGTAAGGCATAGAGATGACTTTGAGGTCGAGCTCTTTGGCGGTCGTATACCAGAGCTCGCAGTCTGTATCGCAAAATAAAACGGCCATTTTAGTCTCCTGTCGGTTGGTAATAATTATTCTAATATATACAAGGTCGATTGTCAAATATACGCTTTGCGGGGGCAGTTTTTCAGCCGGGCGTCATTTGCAGTTTAGGAACATGCTGTCGTCGATATGGTATATTCCCTCGTCTTTAACAAACCTGACTCCGACTTCGTACCTGCACATCATATCGAAAAGCGTGTTGCAGTCGATAAGCATAAGTTCGGGACGCTTAGCGGCAAACGCGCGGGTGTCCTTGTGAAAATTGGAGTTTGTGACCAGTATCCCTTTTGTAGCGCCGTACGCCGTCATAACGCCCAGAAACTCACGCGCGACTTTGATTGACACGTACGCCCTCTCGTTGAGTTTTGTTTTGGACTGAAAGAAAATCGTTTCCTTGAACCCTGCAGGGTCTTTTACGTACAATTTGCCGTCGATACCGTTGTCGTCGGGACCTGCGGTCAGTTCGTTGGACTGAACGCTGTCGCCGTATACGGCAATCAGCAGTTTCATGCTGAGTTCTTCGAAAAACTCGCCGCCCGCCTGATTTATTGCAAGCGTAACCGCCTTTTTGAGCGCGGACGAATACTTTTCTTTGCTCGTCTTTTTGGCTTTGCATTCCTCGAACTTCGCGTCCGCACCTTCGAGCAGTTTTCCGAGCGGAGTGTCGGGATATTTGGGAGCGGCGTTTGCGCGCGCCGCCGCTCTTTTGCGCGCCGCCCTTCTTTTTTGCGTACGCGTGAGCGCCTTTTTTTCTTCTACGGGACTCGGCAACGACAAAAGTTTGTCCTCGTCGATAAGCAACGTACCCGCGTCGAGCATTTCGTTGATTACGACGCCGGTCAGACTTTTGAGCCGAGTGTTAAGCGACTCGCAACTGCGGTCTTTGAGCTCCGCGGCGGTGTAACCGTAACATTTCTGCGAAAGTTCTATGACGAGTTTGCGCTCGGCGTTACGCTTGGAAAGTACGGACTTGACCGCGGCTTCTATTTCGGATTTGGTGGGAAATTCTCTTTTCTCTGCCATATATACTCCTTTTTCGCATTATACCATACCCGCAAATTTTTGAAAAATATTTTTTCCGAGGTTTTAATTGTGGTTTAATTATATTAAACTAAATTCAAAGCAATAAAACCGCAAGAGGAAAATATGGATAATTACGACAACTTTTTCGACGGAGTAAACGGCGGCAACAGACCTGACACGCCCGTCTATCACACACCCGACAACGGCGGTAACGGCGACAGAAAACTTACCCCCGTAATAATTCTGTTCATCGTCATCGCTCTCATAATGTGCCTTACGGTGATAATCAACGTCGTGGTGCTCGCCGTGCTGAAAGACGACATAGCGAACAAGTACGCTCAGTCCCTGTCCGAGTCCATCCGTTCCGAATACGACCAGGCAATCCTCGACTATATCAAGGAAAACGGTATAACGGAGGACATACTCAACTCAATCAAAGAGGACATTCTGAACCAGAGCACGACCACGGCTGCGGAATATGCAGGCAAGAACACGATTAAGTCCGTTGCCGAAATCAAAGCCGTCAACACAAAATCTTTCACCAACGTCAGCGGCGCGATTTCGACGGGATTTCTGATTTCCGACCCGACCTCGACCGACGACACACGTTATCTCGTCACAAACGCGCACTCCGTGCTTTACGTCGCATCGTCGCGCAGTATGGGCGTGTATGACACCATAACCTGCACCTTCCCCGGTGACAGCACCACCTACACGCTTACACCCGTTTACATCGGCGCGTATCTTGCCACCACCGAAACGAGCGGCATAATGGGCGGAACCACGACCGTCGTACGCGACCCCGACTACGACTACACTTCGAAACCCGACCTTGCCATACTCTGCTTCAAGAGTTCCTATCCTTCCGTCGAAGCGCACCCCTCTCTCACTATTGCGGCGTCCGACTATGCGACCTACGGCACTGACGTTGCGCTTGTCGGCTATCCCGACGGACTTATGGTCACATCGGGTTGCATCTCCCAACCTTCCCACACGCTTACCGACTGGGGCTACGGCAACTTCTACACCACCGACGCGGCAATCAACAGCGGTAATTCGGGCGGTCCGATGGTCAACCGCAACGGCACGGTAATCGGTGTTGCGGAGTCCAAACTCACGACCGAAATTTACGAGAACATAGGTTACGCCGTTTCGTCCGCAACTCTCGTCGAGTTCATAGCGCAAGCCGAAAAGGCGGAAAACAACACCTTCGGCAAAGACATCCATATTCCTTACAACCGAGTCGACGTTGCTTCGTCCTACTCTGCAAGCTCCTATGCCGACGCGGCATAAAAACGACCGTTTCAAATCCCTTGGTAATTTTATCTCCTTGTGTTTTGTTTCATAACCTTGACAAAACCCCGCCGTTGATACGGCGGGGTTTTGCCTTAACGCGTTTTGCGCGGAACGTCAGTCGAGAATGTCTTCGAGTTTCTTCAACAGCGTTCTCTTGGTCTTTTTCATGAGATTCTGATTGCTTGCCGAATAAATGGCTGTCGCCGTGACGACTCCGAGCATTGCGCCCAATAATACGGAACTTTTCATAATAACCTCCACGCTCTTATTATGGCGCGAATGCTGTTTTTTATGTGTCCCGAAACAAAGTGTACGACGGAACGTTACTCGGATTTTTGCGAGGCATTGGAACGGTAGTTCTCTATTGCGAGTTTGATTGCCTCTTCCGCAAGCACGGAACAATGAATTTTCTGGGGCGGCAACCCTTCGAGCGTTTCGACGACGTCTTTGTTTTTGATTGCAAGCGCCTCGTCCACGGTTTTGCCGATAATCATATCCGTTGCGACCGAACTCGACGCAACCGCCGCGGCGCAACCGAACGTCTTGAACTTTGCGTCCTTGATTATGTCGTCCTCGATACGCATTGTAATCTGCATGATATCGCCGCAATTTTCGTTGCCGACAGTGCCGATTGCATTGTAATTCTCGGCTTCGCCTACGTTTTTGGGGTTTTTGAAAACTTCTATGACTTTGTCGTTGTACATAATTTCCTCGTCTGTAAAATCCGCAAATACCTTTCGGGGTTCTGCACGCGCGGAAACCGCACGCAAAACAAACCTATTTTACGGTTTTGATTGCGCAGTCGGATTTGCCCCACAGCGGGGACATTCTGCGCAGACGTTCGACCACGGCGACAAGCCTGTCCACTGCGTAATCGACGTCTTCTTCGGTGTTGGATTTTCCGAACGTAAATCTTATTGACCCGTGTGCCGTTCCTACGGGAACGCCTATTGCAAGCAGGGTGCGGCTGGGTTCGAGCGAACCCGACGAACACGCGCTGCCGCTGGACGCGCAAATTCCGTCAAGGTCGAGTGAAAAGAGAACGGACTCCCCTTCAATGCACTTGAAACTGAAATTGGCGTTGTTGGGCAGACGGAAACGCATATCTTTCGCCCCGTTGAACAGAACTTCGGGAATTTCGTCGAGAACCCGGCGCACGAACTTGTCGCGGAGCGCGGCAACGTACGCGTTGTCCTTGTCCATATCCCTGCACGCGGCTTTGAGTGCGGCAGCCATTCCGACAATTGCGGGAACGTTGGTCGTTCCGCCGCGTTTCGTGCGTTCCTGTTCTCCGCCCGTCATAAACGGTTCGGTCTGCATACCGTTGCGGATATACAGCGCGCCTATACCCTTGGGTCCGTAGAACTTGTGCCCCGAAAGGGACAGCATATCCACGCCAAGTTCCTTGACGTCGATATGCAACGCGCCCATAGCCTGTACAGCGTCGGTGTGGAACAGCACTCCCTGACGGTGAGCGAGTTCGGCAAGGCGCTTTATGGGCTGTATCGTGCCGATTTCGTTGTTGGCAAACATAATGCTGACAAGCACCGTATCGGAAGTAAGCGCGGCTTCGAGTTCTTCTTCGTGTACGAAACCCTCTTCGTCGACGGGAAGATACACGACTTCGAAACCCGCCTTTTCAAGTTGCTTGCAGCTCGAATAAATCGCGGGGTGTTCGATTTGCGTCGTAATGATACGCTTGCCCTTGGACGCAAGGCGCATGGCAATGCCTTTCACCGCCCAGTTGTCGGACTCGGTACCGCCCGAGGTGAAATAAATTTCGTTGGGTTTCGCACCGATGCACTCCGCAACTGTCTGTCGGGCTTCGTTCACCGCTTTTGCGGCGTCACGACCGAAAGAATGCTGGGAGTTGGCGTTGCCGAACACTTGGGAAAAATAAGGCGACATCGCCGCAAACGCCTCGTCGGAAAGCGGGGTCGTTGCGGCGTGGTCGAGATAAATTCTTTTCATAAACAAGTCGGTGACTATTGTCTGATTTGTCCGTCGCCTTCGATGACGTATTTGACGGAAGTAAGTTCTTTGAGAGCTATGGGACCGCGGGCGTGGAGTTTCTGCGTGGAGATGCCCATTTCCGCGCCGAGACCAAATTGGAACCCGTCCGTGAAACGCGTGGAAGTGTTGAGATACACCGCCGCTGAGTCCACGTTGACGGCAAAATAATCGAGAGATTTACGGTCGCGGGAAAGTATGGCTTCGGAGTGGTTTGTGCTGTGCGTGTTGATAAAATCAACCGCTTCTTCCACGCCGTCAACCAACATAACGGAGATTTTATATCCCAAAAACTCCGTATAAAAGTCGTTTTCGGTTGCAAGTCCGATTTCGGGGACTATTTCGCGCACTTCTTCCGTACCGATGACTTCGACGTTGTTTTCTTTAAGCGCCTTGTAAATTGCGGGCAGGAATTCCTTTGCAATCGCACGGTCTACGATGAGATGTTCGAGCGCGTTGCAGGTGGACGGACGCTGCACTTTGGCGTTGATGATTACGGGCACCGCTTTTTCGAGGTCGGCTGTCTTTTCGACGTAAGTATGGCAGTTGCCGCCTGCGGACGCAATGACGGGCATTGCCGCGTTTTCGAGCACGAAGTGTTTGAGCCCTTCACCGCCTCTCGGGATAACGACGTCGATGTATTTGTCGAGCCCGAGCATAACTTTGCTTGCTTCGCGGGACGCGTCGTCGATAAAGCACACGACGTCTCCTGCAAGTCCGATTGCAGCAATCGCTCCGCGCATAATCTCGTAAAGCACGCGGTTGGAGTTCAACGCGTCTTTACTGCCGCGCAGCACTACTGCGTTGCCCGACTTGATGCAAAGTGCCGCCGCGTCAACCGTTACGTTGGGGCGTGCCTCGTATATGATACCGATAACGCCGAGCGGTGCGCGAACCTTCTTTATGTTCAGTCCGTTGGGAAGAACTCTGTCCTCCACGACCTCGCCGACGGGGTCGTCAAGCGCGATAATCTGATTTACGCCGCTTATCATCGTCGCGATGCGCTTGTCGTTGAGGGTAAGTCTGTCGATGAACGTTGCGTCTTTGCCGTTCTTGCGTGCTTCCTCGACGTCTACGGCGTTTGCGCGCATCATGCGTTCTACGTTTTCCGCAGATGCAAGCGCTTCGGCTATCGCCGAAAGCATTGCGTTTTTCTGTGCCGTGGTGTAACCCGCAAGCGCAAACGACGCCGTCTTTGCGCGTTTGCAGAGAGATGCAACGTCAATCATTATTCTTCTTCCTCGTCCTGAATGGTTATGACGGCGTTGTGGTAAATGTTCTGAACGTCGTCGAGTTCTTCCATTTTGTCAATCATTTTGAGCAGGGTTTCCTGTTGCTGTTCGTCAGGCGTTACCTCGTTTTCGGGTATCATATCCACTTCTGCGGAAAGGATTTTAACGCCGTTCTTTTCAAGTTCTTCGCGAACGGTTCCGAGGTCGGAAGGAGCGGTCAGAACTTCGAAGACTTCGTCGTCTTCGGTGAGAATGTCTTCCGCACCCGCGTCGAGCGCCGCCATCATAAGGTCGTCTTCGCTTATGTCGGCTTTGGAAACGGTGATGACGCCCTTCTTGCTGAACATAAAGGAAACGCAACCCGTGGTGCCCATGGAGCCGCCGAACTTGTCAAACAGGTGTCTTACGTCGCCTGCCGTACGGTTTTTGTTGTCGGTAAGGGCTTCGACGATGAACGCCGTGCCGCCGACGCCGTAACCTTCGTAGGTCATTTCTTCGTAGTTTATGGAACCCAGTTCACCGCTTGCTTTCTTTATGCTGCGCGCGATGTTGTCGTTGGGCATATTGTTGCTCTTGGCTTTTGCTATTGCGTCGCGAAGTTTGCTGTTGCTGTTGGGGTCGGGACCGCCCTGCTTGACGGCGACCGCGATTTCACGACCGATTTTGGTGAACACATTGGCGCGAGCCGCGTCGCTCTTGCCCTTTTTCTGTTGAATGTTGTGCCATTTGCTGTGTCCGCTCATACTAACCTCCGATTACTTGATAAAAGTCTGATATATGGCAACCGCAGTCGCCACAGCCACGTTGAGTGACTCCATTCCGTTTTTCATAGGCAAAGCAAGAACGCGCTTTGCCGCGTCGAGAAGGGATTTCCTTATGCCGTGCGCTTCACTGCCCGCAATGTACACCACGGGCTGAACGGGACGGCTGTCCGTGATATATTCGCCCGCCATGTCGAGTGCGACGGAATTGCGGTTTCCTGCAACTTCAACCGCCTGTTTCTCGTCGACCTTGAAAAGACGAACCCTGAAAACTCCGCCCATACTTGCGCGCACGGTTTTGGGCGCGTAAGGGTCGGCGCAGTCCAGAAGATAAACGTCGTCGAAACCCGTTGCCGCCGCGGTACGGATTATCGTACCGAGATTGCCGGGGTCGGAAACGCCGTCGAGAATAAGGGCGTTGCCTGCGGGAAGTGAGAACTCTCTTCTCGGAATCCTGACAGCCGCCGCGAACCCGTAAGGCGTGACGGTGTCGGACAAAGATTTCATGACCGCTTCGGATACATAATACACCTGCGCGCGCGTACAAGCAAGCAGTTCGGCGGATTCCGCCTGTCTGCCCTCTGCAACGAGCACGAACTCCACTTCGGCGTCGGCGGGAAGGTCCTTCACGATGTTGACGCCTTCAACGAGAAAAAGACCCGCCTGCTCGCGGAACTTTTTTTCCGCGAGCGAACGTGCGAGTTTTACCGTTTTGTTTTGCGTGGAAGTGATTATATCCATTCGGTGAATAATCAAAGAGGCGCAAGTTGTTGCGCCTCTTAAAAGTTTTACGCGAGTTTTGCTTTGGCCTGTTCGCAGAGTGCGGCGAATGCCTGAGGGTCGGAAATGGCGATTTCGCTCAGAACCTTGCGGTTGAGGTCGATGCCCGCCAGTTTAAGACCGTGCATGAACTTGGAGTAGCTCAGGTCGTTCATACGTGCTGCGGCGTTGATACGTGCAATCCACAGTTTTCTGAAGTCGCGCTTTTTCTGTTTTCTGCCGACGTAGGCATAGTAACCGCTGCGCATGACCTGTTGTTTGGCTACGCGGTAAAGACGATGTTTTCCGCCGTAGTAGCCTTTTGCTTGTTTCATTATTTTTCTGCGCTTCTTGACTGCGCTTACAGCTCTCTTTATTCTCATAGTTCAATCTCCTTATTGATAGGGCAACAATCTCTTGAGTTCGGCCTCTTTGGTCTTGTCGATGTACTGGTCTTGACGGAGAGAACGTTTTCTCTTGGTCGTCTTCTTGGTCAGGATGTGGTCGTGACCGCTGTGGTCGCACTTATAGTGGCCGTTTGCGCTCTTTCTGAAACGCTTTTTTGCTCCGCTGTGAGTTTTCTGCTTTGGCATAGTGCTGCCTCCTGTTGTTATTTGTATTGAGCCGCGAAACTGTCGCGTACGGTATGCGCTTGCGCGCCGATTGTCTTACTTTTTGTTGGACTGGGGAGCGAGAATGGTGTAGATAATTCTGCCTTCCTGAACGGGAGCCTTTTCGACCATTGCGCCCTCGCCTACCATTTCGATGTAGTCCTTGATGATGCCGACTGCTATATCGGGGTGAGCCTGCTGTCTGCCTTTGAGTCTGATTGACGCCTTGACCTTGTTGCCTTCGGCGATGAACTTGGCTGTCTGTGCCGCAAGACGTTTGGTGTCGCCGATGTCGATTGTAGCGGACAAACGAACTTCTTTCAACTCGACTATGCGCTGGTTCTTGCGCTGCTCTTTCTCGCGCTTCTGCTGGTCGTAACGGTACTTGCCGTAGTCCATCAGCTTGCAGGTGGCGGGAGTGACGTCGGGCGGAGAAACCTTGCACAGGTCGAAACCTTTGTCCTCGGCGATTCTGCGCGCTTCGGCGATGGAAATGACACCGTACTGCGTGCCGTCTTCACCGATGAGTCTGACTTCGCGGTCTCTTATTCTCTCGTTGATAATTAACTCCTTCAAGAGCTGCCTCCGAATAAAAAATGTCGGCGAACAAAGTTCTCCGACACAACCGAATCCCATAAGGGAAAATCTCATTGCGATAACCACTTGACGAAGTCGGTGGTGAAAGGAAACCTTTGCTTGCCCGATTACTATACCAAAAATACGCGGTCGTGTCAAACGATTTGACAAAAATGTTTCAATATTCCGCCGACGGAAAAATCACGACGCAATCCGACGCGGAAAATCGAGAAAACGGCGCGCGTCGCGGCGGTGCAATCTGCGGTTCGCTACAAAGAAAACCGCGGACAGCGTTGCAAGCAACAATATGCACGCCGTGTAATACAACGCATAGTACCACGCGGTCGGAACGAAATCGGGAAACGCCATCGTGACCACCGAACCGTCCAGAATTTTGAGTATGGTAGTCCCCCCGTCCCCGAAACGCGCGGACATCAAAAACACGTAGCAGACGAAAATGCCTATCCACCCGAAAATCCACACAACATCCTCTTTTCGGAAGACATAGTACGCGGACAAAGCAAGCCCGCCCGCATAAAGTAGATTGTGGTTGAGCATCGCGGTAAAAAGAGTGGCTTCGTTTATACCCGAATTGAAATGCGACTCCGGAAACAGCGCAAGCGTAACGGCGTAAATGATACCGCTCAGCATACCGCAAAACGACGCCGTCGAGCGTAAAGGTCGGAGAGGTACAAACACGGCAACGCCCATAAGAAAATAGGACAAAGTGGAAAAGTCGAGCGGGATAGCCTGTTTCGAGATATACTCTGCCATCTTGCCTGCAAAGAGAGCCGCTCCCACGCAACGAACGAAAGTGAGATTGACAACGGGATATCTGCGCACGAAACGCAGAACGCAAGCGGTTTCGGCGGCAAATACAAGTACTTGCAGCAAACCGACATACCAATGTTCACCCGTAAAAATCATCAAACCCTCTTCATTTGCATTTTTATGCAGTATATAACATTCATTGAATGTTTGCAACTTGCATTTATTCGCAACTGCGCTATTATTATGTGCCGATTGACTTAATTCAGCATTAATATTTCAACGACCGCAAAATTTATAAGTCAATGACCAAAAAAACAATCAGTCACCCCCCCCAACAAAACAAAAACCCGCAGGATTTGCGGGTTTTTGAATTTGATAGTTGGTTTTTGCGGTTTTGTTTTGAAATCGGATTGCGTTTAACGCTTTTACCGAATTTTGCTTACTTTCTCGCTTTGCTTGCGACTTCTTCTTTTGCAAGCGCGATGAAGTCGGACACCTGCATTGTGCCGAGGTCACCTTCCGTACGCTGACGAACCGCAACTACGCCCTGCTCCGCTTCCTTGTCGCCGATAACGAGGACATAAGGCACTTTTTCAAGTTGCGCTTCACGGATTTTCTTGCCGAGTTTCTCGCTTCTGACGTCTGCGTTTGCGCGCAGTCCCGCCGCCGTAAGTTTTCTTGCAACGGCTTTTGCGTTGTCTGCGGTGCGGTCGGTAAGAGAAAGCACTCTGACCTGTTCGGGTGCCATCCAGAGCGGGAATGCTCCGTTGTATTTTTCGATGAGCATTGCAAGCGTACGCTCGTAGCAGCCTATCGAACTGCGGTGGATGATAAGCGGACGCGCCTTTTCGCCGTTCTCGTCGATGTAAATCATATCGAACCTTTCGGCAAGCGCGAAGTCAAGCTGAACCGTGAAGAGCGTGTCCTCTTTGCCGTGAACGTTGGTGCCTTGAACGTCGAGTTTGGGTCCGTAGAATGCGGCTTCGCCCCACGCTTCGGTGTACTCGATGTTGAGGTCGTCGAGGATTTTCTTCATCACGCTTTCCGTCTTTTCCCAGTCTGCCGCGGTGCCGACGTATTTGTCCGCATTTGCGGGGTCCCAACGGGAGAAACGGTAAGTCACGTCGTTTTCGAGCTCGAAGGTTTTGAGCATGAACTTGATGAGGTCGACCGCGTCGAAGAATTCGTCTTCGAGCTGGTCGGGCGTGCAAACGATGTGACCGTCCGCAAGCGTGAACTGGCGCACTCTCGTCAAACCGTGCATTTCGCCGCTTGCTTCCTTGCGGAACAGCGTTGCGGTTTCGGCGTAACGCAAAGGCAGATCGCGATAAGATTTAAGTCCGTTCTTGTAGATTGTGAACTGGAAGGGGCAAGTCATGGGACGCAGGCAAAGGATTTCGTCGTCGACGTCTTCTTCGCCGATGTAGAACATCTTGTCTTTGTAGTGGTCCCAGTGTCCCGAGGTGATGAACAGGTTGTTCTTGGACATAATCGGAGTTTTGGTGAGGAGATAACCTCTCTTCTCTTCTTCGTCCTCGACGAAACGCTGCATAATCTGAACGATTTTCGCGCCCTTTGGCATAAGGAGAGGAAGACCCTGACCGATGTTTTCGTCCGTCATGAACAGACCAAGTTCGCGACCGAGTTTGTTGTGGTCGCGCTTCTTTGCCTCTTCGAGTTTGTTGAGATACTCTTCGAGGTCGGATTTTTTGTCAAACGCCGTACCGTAAATTCTGGTGAGCATTTTGTTCTTCTCGTTGCCGCGCCAGTAAGCACCGGTGAGCGACGTGAGTTTGAAACATTTGACTTTGCCCGTGGACGCAAGGTGAGGACCCGCGCAAAGGTCGGTGAAATCGCCCTGCGTATAGAAAGTGATTTCTTCGCCTTCGGGTATATCGGAAAGCAGTTCCATTTTGTAGGTCTGCTTCATCTTCTTGATAAGCTTTTCGGCTTCCTGACGGGAAACGGTCTGCTTGACAATGGGCATATCGGCTTTGATTATGCTCTTCATTTCCGCTTCGATTTTTTCGAAATCCGCCTGAGTGATAGGGGTCTTGAAATCGAAATCGTAATAGAAACCGTCTTTAACGGCGGGTCCTATGGCGAGCTGAACGGTCGGATAAATGTTCTTGACCGCCTGAGCGAGAATATGCGAGCAAGTGTGACGGTAAGCGGCTCTGCCCTCTTCGTCGGCGAAAGTGAGCACTTCGAAAGTGCAATCCTTGTCGATGACCGTGTTCATAGAAGCGATTTGTCCGTCAATGCGACATACGAGAGCCGCTCTTGCAAGACCTTCGCTGATTTGCTTTGTGACTTCGAGCGCGGATTTTGCGCCGTCAATCTCCATTTTGTTGCCGTCTTTGAGTGTGATAAACATAAAAAACTCCTTTGCAATCGGCCCCACGAACGGCCGTGCTTATTTTAATAGCATAAAGAATTATAGTTGCGCCCAGATATTAAGTCAACCCAAACAGCAAAATATACAAAATATTTCCATATGATTACAGTTTACGGCGATTTAAGTCGGATTTCAAAGCGGATTTTCAATCGGTTTTCGATAAGGTTTTCCATAGAATTTTCCATTAGATATTGAATTGTATTTTCAACAGTATCTTCCGTCGAAACGCCTTCGCTTTCGGACGTCGGCAAAAAAAATGCCGCGCCCGTTTTTCAACGCGCGCGGCTGGACTGATTCAAATCCGTCTTTTCTCCCTTGGGGCTTCGGCTTGATTGACCTCTGCCCTCGGCAGATTATTTGATGACGAAACTTACGGTGTGCACCTGATAAGGTTTGATTTTGTACTGGGGTTTGACACAGGCAAGTGCGGGAATATCGCCGCCAACACCGCGCTGTTTGCCGTCGACGAACACGTACACGCCGTCGTCTTCCTTGTTGAGTTCATGCAGGTGTTTTGCTCTTTCGAGTTCGTGCAACGAATAGTTATGGCAGGAGAATTCGAAAGGTTTGCCGACTGCGGAAATTCTGACTCCGTTTTCGCCGCCTATCTGTACGTAACGGGTATCACAGTGGTTGCCGTTTTCCTGCGGCACGAGATAGTCGTGCTGGAAGTCCTCGATTTTGCCGCTGTAAACGCCGAGTTTCGCGCCCGTCTTTCTGTCGCAGTAGTTCTCCTGCGGGCCTCTGCCGTAGAACGTCACGTCGTCGGACGTTGCGAGTTTCATATCAAAACCGTATCTGGGCAGACCGAATATCGCGTTTACGCAGGTAAGCGTGACTTTAAGTCCGTCTTTGACCGCTTCGTAACGGGTTTTGAGACGGAGCATCTTGGGCATATACCAGTCTATTTCGATGCCCTTTTCGGTGAGCGTGTAGTTGGATTTTACGATGCGTTCCTGCGCCTTTTTGAACGCGAATTTGCCGAACACTGCCTGAGCGATGGGCGGAATTTGCGGCGACAAATCGTTGTCGATGGGAGCGCGCCAGAAGTTGGGTTTGACGGGAGCGGCAAGAACTTCTTTGCCCCTTATGCGGATAGAGTCGATATAACCCGTATCGCCGTTGACGCGTGCGACAACCGCTCCGCCGTCGATGACGACGTCTTCGCCTTCCTTGGACACGGTTTTGCCTTCCGCTTCCTGTACTTCTTCCTGCTTGAATGCTCTGACCGCAATCTGCTCTTCCGCGACGATGTGACCGGCTTCAATGCCGCGTTCGTCGGCTTTCTGAACCGCATAAACGTTGACGGCAACGTCTTTGTCCGCGGCGATTGCGAACGGCATATCCGCATAACCCTTTTCACCGGGTTTTACGTCGGGCATTGCGATTTCCTTGATTTCCTTGGAAATGCCGTCCTCTACGAGTTCGACGCGGAGAGAATAAGCGGAAAGGTCACGGAACATATATTCGTTGGTAACCGCTATTCTGCCGCCTTCGAGCGCGAATTGTATCTGCTGATAAACTTTCTTTACTTCGTAAAGCGCGGGGTTGGGCGAACGGTCTGCGCGAACTATTCCGTTGAACGCAAACGTGCCGTCGTTGGGCTGGTCGCCCCAGTCGCCGCCGTACGTCCATTCCACGGTGCCGTCTGCCTGTACGCGTTTGATGGACTGGTCGGCAAAGTCCCATATGTAGCCGCCGCACAGACGGTCGTACTTCTTGAACTCTCTCCAATAATCTGCGAAGTTGCCGAGGCTGTTGCCCATTGCGTGTGCGTATTCACACTGGATGAAGGGCTTGTCACGGTACATATACGGCGAAAGCAGATGACCCCAGGGCGCCCACAATGCCTGACTGTGCATATGGAAACGGTTTTTGCCGATTTCTTCCATTTTCTCCATGGGTGTGTACATTTCGCTCATGATGTCAGTGTCGCGGAGCCAACCGTCGCATTCGTAGTGAATGGGACGAGTCTTGTCGAGCGCAAGCGCGATCTTTTTCATTTCGCCGAAGGCTCTGCCGTTGCCGGACTCGTTGCCGAGCGACCAGAACAGCACGCAAGCGTGGTTGCGGAACGCGCGAACCATATTGTCCATTCTGTGGCATACCTGTTTTACCCAACGCTGTTTGCCGCGGGGAATAGACATCGCAAGCCCGTGAGTTTCGAGGTTGTTTTCGCTCATAACCATAATTCCGTAGCGGTCGCAGAGTTCGTAAAGCGCGCGGGAGTTGGGATAGTGCGAAGTACGCAGGCTGTTGATGTTGTTGTTGCGGAGAATGATAAGGTCTTTTTCCGTAAGTTCCGCGGGAACTGCGTGACCGTATTCGGGGTGGAACTCGTGACGGTTTACGCCGCGGATTTTGAGTTTCTTGCCGTTGAGCAGAATGACGGGTTCCTCTTCTCCCCTCTTGGGCAGAACTTCGATTTTGCGGAAACCGAACTTGATGCTTCTGATATCCGCGGTGGTTCCGTCCGCTTTGACGAGAGCAACGAACAGCGTGTAAAGATAAGGGTCTTCCGCACTCCAAAGGTGAGGTGCGACGACTTCTTTTTCAAATCTTACGGTTGCCGATTTTCCGTTTGCGACGTCGCCCACGGACAACACGCCCTGCGCCACGCTCTTGCCTGCCGCGTCTTTGAGGTCAACGACGATTTTGCCGCCTTCGAGAGCCGCGCCTTTGCAGTCGACGTTGACGCCCAGTCTGAACTGCGCCTTATCGAAGGTTTTGCCGAATACCGCACGGGCATAGAGGTCCGCAATTCTGCACTCGGGAACGAAAATGAGCATTACGTCGCGGAAAATACCCGACAAACGCCACATATCCTGGTCTTCGAGATAGCTGCCCGTGGTGTAACGGTAAACCACGATTTTGATTTCGTTCCTGCCGACTTTGACAAGGTCGGTGATGTCGTATTCCTGATAGTCGAAACTGGACTCGGAATACCCCGCGAAAGTGCCGTTGACGTAAACTTCCGCACCGCTGTTCGCCGCAAATTCCACGTGTACTCTTCCAGTGAAAGGTTCGAGGTCGAACTCACGCATATAAACGCCACAGGAGTTGTCGGTGTCGTCGATTGCGGGGAGTTTCAGAGGATTGGTGCAGATGGGATACGGATATCTGATGTTGGTGTAAATGGGTTTGCCGTATCCTTTGAGCTGCCAGTTGGAAGGAACGTCGATTGTGTCCCAGCTTGCGGGATTGACGTCGAGCAACATAACGGACGGGAAAAATTTGAAGTTCCATTTGCCGCTCAGGCAAACTTTACGTTCGGAACCGTCGGCGTTCAAAGGATAACCCGCGCCGTGCTTGGGCAGTGCGTTTACGCAATATACATCGGGATTGTTGTAATAATTCATAATAACCTCTCTCAGCTTTTGTTTTGCACGGATTCGGAAGTCGTCAGTTTTCGGGAATAAACAGAATCCTTCTGCAATTGGGACATTCGGCATAATCGCCGGGGTTTCTCAGTTTGCTCTTCGTGTCGGCGGACACTTCCATAAAACAACGTCCGCACGTACCCGCGTCGGCGTTGTACACGACGAATGCAGGCATCTTTTTTGCGGAACGCAAAGACAGGTACGCTTCCATAAACTCCGTGGGAACGGACTTTTTGAGAGCGGACAGCTGTTCTTTGAGTTCGGCAACCTTGGGCTGCATATTGGTCACGTACGCGTTGTATTCCGCGCAAGCGGCTTTATAGTTTTTGGACGCTTTGACGCCGAGTTCGCAAGTTTTCTTGTACTCCGCGTCAATGCCGTCGATACGCTCGTAATCGCGCGCGGCGTCCTTTTCGAGAGCGGCGATTTCGTCGCTGATTGACGCAATCTGACGGAGATAATAATCCGCTTCGTTCACGTCGGCAACGCCGCCTATGAACCTGTCAAACTCGTCAAGACGCATTTTCAGTTCTTCGGCGCGGGCGTTCAACTTGTTGTAATTTGCAAGCAAATCCGATGCTTCCTGCGAAAGTTTGTTCACGGTGTCGGTTGCGGCTTCGAGCTTCGCCTTTGCGGTAACGAACGCCGCTCTTTCCTTGCTTTTTGCGAATTCGCTTTCAAGATTGAGTAGCTCCTGGTCGATTCGCTGATACTCCAGAATTGTGTCGAATTTCATAGTTCCTCCAAAGTCTTGTATGGGCATTGCTGACGTGCGGATACGACTTTCAATTCGCCGAAACGGGACTTTATAATCTCGTTCAGCACGTCACAACATATGATTTCGCTGTAAAAGTGCGAGAACTCCACAATCGGGAAATTCTCCTGCGCCGCGTCCGTGAAAACGTTGTGTCTTACGTTTCCGGTCACCAGCGCGTCTGCGCTTTTCATCGCAATTTCAAGTTCTTCGCTGCCGCCGCCGCTTCCCGAAATAACGTAAATTCTGCGGACGGTTGCGTCGGGTGCGCACACCTTGACGCTCTTGTCGCCGAGCACTTCGGCAACCCGTTTTGCGAGTTCCTTAGCACTCACGGGACGCAGTTCGGCAAAGCAACCGAACCCTTCGCGCACTATGTTCTCTCCACCGAACATCTCGGCGAGTTTGTGACTCAGTCCGTTTTCCGCGACGTCGAGGTTGGTGTGCGCGGAATACACCGAGATGTCGTGTTTGAACAGCTTTTCGATTGCGCGCGACTGTGTGCGGCAAAGGTTGAGTTCGCGTATGCCTTTGAATATGAACGGGTGATGACTTACAATCAGATTGCACCCTTCGGCAACGGCTTTGTCAACTACTTCTTCCGTACAGTCGAGACAGGTCACCACACCCGTGCATTCGCGCTCTTCGTCGCCGACGAGAAAACCTACGTTGTCCCATTCGGCGGCAAGCTGTACGGGCGCAAAATCCGCGACTGCCTGTACGGTTTCGGATATTTTCATATTTCCACCTCGTCGAGCGCACTGCGCAAAAGCTGCGCTCTTCCCGCCAGATTGGCGGCGTTGGGATTGCCTTTCAGTACGGCTTCGAGTTTGTCGAGTTCCTTCTCCGCCGCAGCTTTGAAATCCTCGTCCGTACGGAAAAACTTTCCGAATCTGAGTTGCATTGCGTCGAGTTTCTCTTCCCCGCCCCGCATTGTTTTTATGACGGGATAGATTTTCCCCGCGCACTCCGCAACTCCGTCGTACACGATTGTGTGCCCCATTCGGCAAATCTGTTCGCGTACCCGTTCGGGGTGCGTGTTGGGCGACAGTATGTAGAATTCGAAGTCCTTGCCCGCTTGTCTGCCGCGTTCGAGAATGCCGGCTATGAGGTCGCCGCCCATTCCCGCGATTACGACCGTGTCCACGTCGTCTTCGGTCACGGGGTCGAGTCCGTCGCCTACGCGCGTCGTTACAAGGTCGGAAATGCCGAGTTCTGCGGCAAGCCGTTCGGCTTTTTGCAGACTGGGCGCGCTTATGTCGGTTGCGATTGCGCACTCCGCCCGTCCCGTCTGCACCAGATAGCACGCAAGTTTGCCGTGGTCGCTTCCAACGTCGCAAATCTTCTTGCCTAGCACAAGCGACGCTATTGCGTTAAGTCTGCGGTCAAGTCGTATCGGCATCAGTCGAAATCCTTGAGTTTTTTCAGTCTGTTGGGATGACGCAGTTTGCGCAGAGCTTTTGCTTCTATCTGTCTGATACGCTCACGCGTGACGTTGAACTCCTTGCCGACTTCTTCCAGCGTTCTGGGGTGGCTGTCGTCGAGACCGTAACGCAATCTCAACACCTTTTCCTCACGGGGAGTCAGCGTGTTCAGCACCTGCACAAGCTGTTCTTTCAGCATATTGCTTTCCGCAACGTCGGAAGGAGAAAGCGCGGTGTTGTCCTCGATGAAATCTCCGAGGTGACTGTCTTCTTCTTCGCCGATAGGCGTTTCAAGCGAAACGGGGTCCTGCGCGATTTTCTGAATTTCCCTTACGCGCTCTTCACTGCAACCGAGATGTTCGGCAATCTCTTCGGGCGTAGGTTCGCGCCCCAGTTTCTGCAAAAGTTGTCTGGTTGCCCTGACCTGCTTGTTTATGGTTTCCACCATATGCACGGGAATACGGATAGTACGCGCCTGATCCGCGATAGCACGAGTTATCGCCTGTCTTATCCACCACGTAGCATAGGTCGAGAATTTGAACCCTTTGGTGTAGTCGAACTTTTCGACGGCTTTCATAAGACCGAGGTTGCCTTCCTGAATGAGGTCGAGGAACTGCATTCCGCGTCCGACATAACGTTTTGCAATCGATACGACAAGACGGAGGTTGGCTTCGGAAAGTATCTGTTTTGCTTCCTCGTCGCCCTCTTCCATTCTCTTTGCGAGTTCCACTTCTCTTTCGGCGGAAAGCAGCGGCACTTTGCCGATGTCTTTGAGATACATCTTGACGGAGTCGTCGAAGTTGCCTTCGATAATCTTGTCGATGTCGTCGTCCTCTTTTGCGGACACGACGTTGATGTTCTCTGCGGCAAGAGCCTTGAATACGCCTTCCACGTCCTCGGCTGTGGCGTTGAGATGTTCGAGACGTGCCATAATGTCGTCCTCGGCGATACTGCCTTTCGAACGACCCAGAGCAACGATTTTCTCAATCTCTTGTTTAAGCAGTTGTTCTCTGTCCACTTTTTCCTCCTGCGTAATCAGATTTTATCTCTGATATTCTTGGATTTGAGTTTTTTCTGATACTGTTGAATTTCCATAAGAACGGCACGGCGCTCCGCGGCGTCGGTCAGTTCCTTGTAGCGTGCGGTGAGATATTCGAGCCGTCCCGCGATGTACTCGTCCGCAACGACGTTAAGACAATCGAAATAATACACACGCTCTTTCATTTCGCTGTCAACGGCAACGTTTGAACCGAGAATTTTTCCGAGCTCCTCTTTGTCCACTCCGCGGTCGAACAGATTGCCGGCAACGACTGCGCCCTTGGGTTGTGACTTGACGAACTCCACAATCTCTTTGTGCGCAGGCAACGAAAACCAGTCGGGATTGATTATGTCGGCGTCGGCATACGCTCTGTTGGAGCACAGCACGTAAAGCACGAACCTTGCCGCCCTTACCGTTCTGCTTTCCCTTTCCGCAACCTTTTTTTCGGGAGCGGCGGTCTGTCTGACGGTGCCCGCTTCCGCAAGCGTTGCGTTGAGGGTTTCGACCGAAACGCCGCTTTTTGCAGACACAATGCCGAGATAAACTTCTCTTTCCGCTTTGTTGGCGACAGCGCCCAGAACTTTGAGTGCGGCGGTCACATACTTTGCTCTGCCGTTTGCGGAACTAAGTCCGTATGCGTCTTCGCACAGTTTGAGTTTGTATTCGACAAGCGGCAACGCTTCCTGCAATCTCTTGTGGAAACCTTCCGCGCCTTCGCTTTTGATTGTGTCGTCGGGGTCGAGTCCGTCGGCAAGGGATACGACTTTTACTTCCAGTCCTTCCGCAAGCAGGGTTTCGACGTTTCTTACCGCGGCTTTTCTTCCCGCCGCGTCGCCGTCGTAACAGACATACACCATATCCACGCAACGTTTGATTTCGCGTGCCTGCATGGGAGTGAGTGCGGTGCCCATTCCCGCAACGGCGTTATATATTCCCGCACCCGCAAGCGCGATTACGTCCATATACCCTTCGACGAGAACGAGGTTTTTGAACCCCCCGTTTTGCCTTTTCTCTTTTTTTACGAAGTTTATACCGTAAACGCAACGGCTTTTGTCGAAAAGCAACGTGTTGGTGGAATTTTTGTATTTGGCAACGTCTTTTTCGCCGTGGTAAATTCTTCCGCCGAAAGCGATGACTTCGCCTGCCCCGTTCATAATCGGAACGATTATACGCCCCGCAAACGCGTCGGAAAGTCTGTCGCCGACGACAAGTCCGCACTCTTTCAGATTTTCGATTGAATACCCTTTGCGGCGCATATAGCCTTGCAACTGGTCGTATCCGAGTGAAAGACCTATGCCGAAACGCACGCAGGTTTCTTTCGAAATGCCGCGGCTTGCAAGATATTCTCGCGCCTCTTTGCCTTCCTTTTCGCGTTTGAGGTTGGCGCGGTAGTAGACCGCCGCGTCACGCATAAGCTGTTTGAGGACGGCTTGTTTGTCCTTTTTCTTCTTGTATTCGCGGTCACCTTCGAACTCGGGGAGCGTCATTCCCGCTTTGTCCGCAAGGATTTTCACCGCGTCGGTGTAGTCGACGGACTCCATTTCCATAACGAACGTTATGACGTCGCCGCTTACGCCGCAACCGAAACAATGGTAATACTGCCCGTCGGTGTTGACGCACATGGACGGCGTCTTTTCGTTGTGGAAAGGACAGCAACAGAAATACTTGCTCCCCTTCTTTACGAGAGGAACATACTGCGAAATCACAGAAACGATGTCGCATTTGTATTTGAGTTCTTCTAGAAATCTTTCGGGATAGCCTGCCACTTACTTCTGCCGTACCTTCAAGCTAAAGACAAAACGTCCGCGCTCCACCCTGTTTATTTCAATAAGTATATACGTATTAATCAATCGGTTTTCCTAGCATCCAAGAAAATTTTCCGAAAAAAGGCATAAAAAGTGCAAAAAGACACCTATAAAACGCCAAAAAAGCAACAAAAGCCGAAAACATAACGCAGTCAAAACACGGTAAAAGCGCAGTCGAAAATAACACGCAAAAATTATCCGATAAAAAACTATGACGCGGAACTAGCCGCGTCGCAATGAATTTTCGGACGGAAACGGGTTGGGGATGAAAAAGGAGAAAAATCGTCCGAAAGGGGAAAATGGGCAATGTGATTATCTTCCGCTCATATCGCGGAAAACGTCTTTCAGAGCAGGATAAAGTTTTGCGAACATCGCATAACGTTCGCGGTACTTCTCCGCCGATTTGTCGGGCATAACCGTTTCGGAAACCCTGACTATCGCGTCTGCCGCGGACTTTACGTCGGCGTATTCGCCGCAACCGACCATGGCAAGCATGGCCGCGCCGTAAGAGGGTCCCTGCTCCGTCACGGGAATGTCCACGGGCATATCGAAAACGTCCGCGATTATCTGCCGCCACAGAGGGCTTTTTGCTCCGCCGCCGCATATTTTGATGCGTTCGACCTTAACGCCGTTTGCGCGTGCGGCTTCGAGACAGTCTTTGAGCGCAAACGCCACGCCTTCCATAACCGCAAGCGTCATCTGTCCGCGCGTTGTATCGGGACGCATGCCGATGAACGCTCCGCGTGCGTTTACGTCGTTGTGAGGGCTTCTCTCGCCCATAAGATAAGGCAGGAAATACACGTTGTTGTCGCCGAGTTGTTTGTCGAGTCCCGCCTGCTCTTTCGCATAGTCGTCGGTGCCGAGAATACCGTCCGCCCACCATGCGTTGCAGGACGCGGCGGAAAGAATGCACCCCATGAGGTGATAGCCGCCGTCTGCGTGACAGAAACTGTGCAATGCGTTGCGTTTGTCTTCGGAATAAGTCGCGGACGACACGAACAGCGTTCCGCTCGTACCGAGAGAAACGTTGCAACCGCCCTCGCCGACCGTACCCGTACCGACAGCCGCCGCCGCATTGTCGCCTGCACCTGCGATTATTTTCACGTCACAGAGTCCGAATTTTTCGGCAAGTTCGCTTTTCAGTTTGCCGACCGTCTCGTAACTCTCGTGCAGTTCGGGCAACATTTTTTCGGAAACTCCGCAGATACTGCACATTTCATCGCTCCATCTGCGGTTTTTGACATCGAGCAACAGCGTGCCCGCGGCGTCGGACAAGTCGCTGGAAAACGTTCCCGAAAGTTTGTAGACGATATAGTCCTTGGGCAACATTATTTTTGCAATGCGCGCAAAGTTTTCGGGTTCGTTGGCTTTGAGCCAAAGTATTTTCGGCGCGGTAAATCCCGCAAATGCGATGTTGCCTGTAAGTTCGGTAAGTTTTGCCTTGCCGATTGCGGTGTTGAGATATTCAGTTTCCTTTGCCGTTCTGCCGTCGTTCCAGAGAATGCAGGGACGAACCACGTTGTCGTCGGCGTCGAGCGCGACAAGACCGTGCATCTGTCCGCCTGCCGATATGCCTTTGACAGCCTTTTTGTCCTGCCCTTCGAGCAGCTCGGAAATCCCCGCGAGAACCGCCGTGTACCAGTCTTCGGGGTTCTGTTCGCTCCAACCGTCCTGCGGATAGCTGACGGGATAATCCTTGGTAACGGAAGACAGAATTGTACCGTCCGCGGCCACCAACAGCATTTTGACGGTGGAAGTTCCGAGGTCTATACCGATATATGTGTTCATTTCTTCTCCTTTGCGTCGTCGAGGTCGTACAACGCAATCATATATGGATGTCGGGGGTCGTACTGCGTACGGAAACCGAACTCTTTGACAAACCCTTTTTCGCGGCAGTTTATGCTTTTTGTTCCCGTATAATCGTCGCCGAGTTCCTTGCGGTAGAAGTCGGCAACTTCGGTGATTTTCGCAACCTGTTCGGGGAACTACTCCGCAACGTCCGTCGTTTCGCCTATATCCTCGGCAAGTTTGTCGATGTTGGGAGTTTTGTTGCGTTCAGACCCGTAGCAGCCTATATCGCCGTACCCGAGGTCGTCTATGTTGATAACGATTATGTTTGGCTTTTCCATTGACATTCCGTTTTACGGGAACACTGTCATTCCCCGTGCGTCAGCAAATTTCACCGTAAGGCAGAAGTTTGTTTATAGACACGCCACTGAAAGTCGCGTTGCCGTCGGAAATGAGTCCCGCACGGTAGGACGCTCCGTCCATTGCGGTGTGCGCCGTAAGCGCATATTGGTCGTTGACGAAGAACTCCACGAATTCGCCGTCGCACACGATTTTGAAATCGAACACGTCGCTTGCGGAGTTGATTTTTATCGTGCTGTTCGTCTTGTGGTTGGGGTCGTCGGGAGACAGCACCTGCATATACAGTTTGCCGCCCGATTTGCGTACGACGATTTCGTAACGCTTGCCGTCCTGTTCCATGTAGTAGCCGATTTCGTTGCTGTCCTTCATATCCGCGGTAAAGGTTATGAAGTTGCGGTTGAATCCGTCGCCGAGTATGACTTTGTTATCCTGACCCGTGAGGTTGAGCGAACCGTTTTCGAAAACGGCGTTGCCGCCTGCAACGGTGTAATTGTCTATTCCGAGAGTGTAAACGTTGCCGTAGTTGAGCAGTTTGGTGAGCGCGGGGTCAAGTCTGCCGCCGAGAGAACCGTCGGGAAGCTGTATGACTTCACGAGGCAGATTGAGGTATCCCGCCCAAGGCGCCCAAGGCATTCTGTCGTAGGTTGCGGGAATCCAGCCCCACATATAAACTTTTTCGCCTACCTGCGTTACACGTGCCGCACAAAGGTCTTCGCCGTCGAGGAAGGAAAACTCTTTGTCGCTCCAATCGACGTCCATGCAGTCCACGCCCGCGTCGCCCGTCCAGTATTGGAGAGGTCCGACCTGGTGCGCGGTGTTGTAAGCCACGGACACGAAGACGTACCATCTGTCGCCGATTTTCATGAGCGAAGGACATTCGGGAAGGTTGCGCGAATATCCCGCTTCGACGACGTTGCCTTCGCGCGTCCAGCTGAGCGCATAGGGGTCGTCCGAAGAATAAATGACGAGGTCGCTTGTCTGTGCGCTGCTGTCAAAGCGGTAATAGCAACCCGCAATGAGCAGATAACGCTGATTTTCTTCGTCGAAATAAAGGAAGTTGTCACGCACGCCGAACGTATATTTCGAGCGGTCGATGAACCTGTTGCAGTCATAGAGGAAGTGCATGCGGTAGTTCTCTTTGTAATACTGCCAGGTATCGTAGTTGCCCGCTTCGGGAACGTCGGTGAACGTCAGCATATTGTCGGAAATTTCGAGGGCGTCGTGATACTGACCGCCGCTAGCATTGTCCGACCAGAGAAATCCCATATAGAGTTTGCCCTGCTCCTCGTCGTAGTACGGGAACACGTCGCCGTACTGTTTGCCTTGTGTGGTGAGGTGGTAAAGGGATTTATTCTGCGAATTTTCGTAAGTCACAACGGGATTGAAGGACACTTTCGCTCCCGCGCCTTTAACTACGAAATAGATTTTGTCGCCGACATCGAGAGTGTCGGAAACTTCGAAGTATTTACCCACGGTATCGCCCGCTTCGAGCGTACCGCGATAGATTTCGGTGTTGTTGCGGAATACGGAAACCGTTGCGCCGGCAGAGTCGCCGTCCGCGCACCTGAAATTGCCGTAAACCGTTGCGCTGCCGTTTGCGGTCACGTCGTAACCGCGGACTGCGTCGGAAGTTTCGGAGGGATACATTACGTCGTCTTTCATTGACGCGCCGCCGCCCTGCCACATTGCCGCCGAACCGTCGTAAGTCATCTCGGCGTAATTGCCGCCGCTGTAATAGAGATAACTCCAATCGTTGTAACCCTGTTCGGCTTTCAGGGTGTAACCGTATGAGGCACGGTTTGTGGTGCCGCCGGCGGGAGCGGCATAAGGTTCTCGGGGATTGCTACTGTACAGAGAGTCGTAATCAAACACGGCAGACTCCTCCTGTGATTTGTTGTCGGGCGAACACGCCTGCAATGCAAAAACGGCCCCTACAACCACGGCAACCGTCAGAATTAAGGAAACTAGTTTTTTCATGCGTCCTCCTGTACAGCCTTAACCTCTCAGCGGCGGGTGATTTCCGCCCCGTTTTTCGGGGCGGAAATCATAGGGGGGAAAAGAGATTAGTTGTTGTCTTTGTCTTCTTCGTTTGCTACGTTTTCGGCTTTCGCGTTCTTTTTCTTCATAGCGATAACGATACCTGCTGCGGCACCGCCGACAACTGCCAATGCACCGATGACGATGATTGCGATTGCCCAGCCGGGAAGAGTTGCGCCGTCGCCTGCGCCGTTTCCGCCGCCTGCACCGACAACTTTAACCGTTCTGACTTCGCTCTTGATGCCGTCGATTACGCAATGGATGTTGTATTCGCCCGTTGCGCTTGCGCTGAACGTGAAGTTGAGAGTGTTCTGTCCTTCGACTTTGACGTCGTTGACATACCATTCGATAACGTTTGCTTCCGCGTTGAAGGGGTTGAGGTTTGCTCTGACGGTGATGGTGCCGTCGACTTCGGTTTCAACGTTGGAAACGGAGAGGGACACGCTCACGAGGTCGGGAGCGGGTTCGACTATACCGCTGACTTCGATACCCTTGATGCGGACGGGCACAACACCGGAACCGCCGTCGGGGTAAAGGTTGAAGGATACGCGGGAAGGAACGGTCGCGGTGGGCATGTTGAAGAACATGGTGATTTCACCGTTGACGTACATCGTAACATAGCTGCCCTTGACTGCGACAGCGATTTCGTTCCAGTCGCCTTTCTTGGCTATGCCGCCTTCGTAGGAGAGGTCTTTGCCGAAACCGTAATCCTTGACTTCGTACTGCATGCCGTTGCTCTGCTCTTTGAAGTAAGGACGTACGCCTTCGCTGTTGACTTCGATTGCGCTTTCAACCAGACCGCTGGGGTACTTGGAGTTAAGACCGGCAAGGCAGGGATAGACATAGTAGGTGCCGTCGATATCCGCGGGGATATAGAGTTGATAAGTCAGAATGAAGCTGGTAGAAGAAGGCATGGTCGCATTGGGTTCATACCAGGTGCTGCCGCTCGTGTTCTGGCTGTAAAGATAAGTGCCGTCTTCGTCGGAACCGACGCTGAAATTGCCGTAGGAACCGCCGTCTTCGATGACGTCTTCATAGACGACTTTGTAGTTTTCGTCGCCCGTAATGCCGCCGAGCACGTCGAATGCGAGAGAGATGATGACTTCTTCGCTAGTTACTTCGCCTGCTTTTGCGACAACGGAAATCTGGCTGCCCGCTTCATAGCCTTCGAGAGAAAGCGTGAAGGTGGTTTCGTTCTGTCCTTCGACGAGTTCGCCGTCAACATACCATTCGACGGTTACGCCTTCGGGAATACCCGTGAGGGTTGCTTCGAAGGTTGCGGTTTCGCCGACAAAGTAGCTGTTCTGGTCGGTGGTGACTTCGACAACGCTGTCGAGAACGGTAACGGTGATTTCGTTACTGCTCACGGTGTTGCCCTTGTAAACGATTACATATTCCCCGGCAGAAAGCCCTTCGAGGGTGAGCGTGGTAGATGCTTCTTCTTGGGGTGCGTCATTGACGTACCACTTCATGTCTTCTCCTGCAAAATCACCGTCGAGAACTGCGGTAATGACTGCACTGTCGGTGGCATAGATTTCGGGAGTTTCAGTGGATATGGTTGCGATTTTGTCCACAACGTTGACTACGACTTCGTTGGACACGGTTGCGTCGCTCTTGTAGACAACTTTGTAGGTGCCTGCCTCAACTGCGTTAAGGGTGAGTTCGGTTGCTTCGACGTTCTGTTTGACGTCGTTGACGTACCAGTCAAAGGTTTCGCCCTTGATACCGAAGATGTCGGCGTTGAAGGTGACGTCGGAACCGGTTTTGACGAGGGTCGAAGGAGTGCTGACATATGCCGCGGTCTGTTTGTCGTAACCGTTGAAAGTAACTTTTTCAAGGGTCATACCACCGCCGCCGCAATCGAGAACGATATACTGCAGTTTGCCTTTGGTGAGTCCGAGTTCGGTGAACGTGGTGGCAACTGCGGCTTTACCGTTGATGTAAAGGTCGATGTTGTCGCCGTACACTTCTACTCTGAATTCAATGTCGTCGCCCTGTTCGAAGGTGACTGCTTCACCGGAAGCGTTTACCCAATCCTGAGTTTCGGTCTGACCGAACACACCGGGATTGAAAGTGCCTTCGTTGACTTGTGCCTGAACGTTGACGCAATATTCTTTGCCGTTCTGGGTGGTGAGAGATGCGTTAAGACCCGCGAGTTTAACCTTCGGATAGTAGTTGGTCTTGGTTGCGTCGCCGAGGTTGAAGGTTGCCTTCACCATAAAGTTGTCCTGATAGAGGTTCTGTGCGGAGAGAGGAAGGATAACCTTGCTGCCGTAAGAATCGCTGTCGAAGGATTGTTCGTAAGAGGTTGCAAGTGCCGTGGGTTCGCTGACTTTGACGTTGTCGATGGCTGCGGCGTTTGCATTGAGAGCGTGAATTGCAATACCCGTGATTTTGCCTTCTTCGATGGTGCCGCGCTGCATGTAGCGGGTGTTACCGAAGTTGGACAGGTGGGAAACGACGCGACGGGTTCCGTTCACCCAGACTTCGAGATATCCTTCGTAGTGAATGAACTGAACGTGTGCAAATTCCGAAAGGTCGACGGGGCTGCTGTCAAGACCTCCCTGGTCGTCGCCCGAGTTGTTGTAAACGTCATACTGAACGCCACCGAGGTCAGAACCCTGGTTGGACATACGCCAGTAGGCGCCGTTACCGAGGATGCCGAGGAACATGTTGGCTTTGAGAGAGCCGTCAAGTCCCACAAGGTGGATATAAATGTCGGTTGCGGCGTCGAGTCTGAGGTCAAAGGACAGTTCGACGTTGTTGGAATCGGGGAATGACGCAATCGGCAGATTGAACATTCTTCCGCTGGAAAGCGTAGCTTCACCGTTGTTTACAACCATGTGCTCCGACAGCGACGGGTCGACTCCTTCCGAAAAGTCTTCTTCGTAGAGAATATTCTCGATAGGATCCGCACCGGCAGTCGGAATCGAGTAAACGTTCAGGCTGAGCACCATCGTAAGTGCAAGCAACACCACGAGCAATGCACTGAACGCATACACGACTTTTTGCGATGCTGTGTTACTCATAAATCTTCCTCCGTTAGTTATATTTTGTACACAGGGTCGGAAGGAACTGCCTCCAAGTTCCCGCAGAGTACCTGTGCCGTTTCCGTAGCGGTGTACGAAATTTTCTGTTTGCACTCTTCGCGCGAGTACAGACAGCGTTCGTAAAATGCGCAACCCTCTCCCCTGTCTTCGAGCGTACCCAGTTGCATGGATTTGAGCGGGAGTTCGTCGTTGCCCCTGAACTCGGGGTCGGGAACGGGAACTGCCTGAATGAGCGCTCTGGTGTACGGGTGACGGGGACAGGAAACCACGTCGCCGATGTTTCCGACCTCGACAATCTGTCCGAGATACATGACGCAAACTCTCCCGTTGCGCGCGATATACCTTGTAGTGGACAGGTCGTGCGAGATGTAAACGAACGACATATTCAGTTTTTCGTTGAGTTCCTTCATGAGGTTGAGAAGGGACAGACGCAACGAAACGTCAATCATACTTACGGGTTCGTCCGCGACGATGAGTTTCGGGTCGAGCGAAATTGCTCTCGCCATGAGAATTCTCTGACGCTGACCGCCCGAAAGCTGGTGAGGATATTTGGTGAGGAACTGCGAGGACGGTTGCAATCCGATGAGTTCCATGAGTTCCTCGATTTTTTCGTCAATCTGTTTGCGCGACCACTTACGGTTGTGGGTTTTGATAGGCGCGTACAGACTCTGATATATGGTGCGTACGGGGTTCAGCGCGGCGTAAGAGTCCTGCTGAATGAACTGAACCTGATTGTAGGACGCCAGCTTTTTGCTGAAAACGCCCGACACCTTTGTTCCGTCGAAATACACGTCGCCCGAAGTCGGTCTGTAAAGACCCGTGATGATTTTGCCGAGCGTGGTTTTGCCGCAACCGCTCTCGCCTACCAGCGCGATGATTTCGCCGGGATACACGCAAAGGTCGATGTCTTTCAGAACGTGTATGTTCCTGTCCATAAGCACCGAACCGGGCTTCTTGAAAATCATGTTGATTTTTTCCAGTCGGAGAAGAGGCTCGGGTTCGCCGTTGTTCTCGGTTTCTTCCCCGTCAGCCTGTACGGTCTGCTCTCCGTCCGCTTTTTCGCCGTCCGCGTTCTCGTTCGCTTCCGCGGTATCGACGTTTTCTGCGGGCTGTTCGTCGGCAACGGTCGCTTTGTCGGCGGCGTCCTGCGCACCGAGTTCCGCAACGACTTCCGCCGCGTTTTCGGGAGAAGGCGTCTGCTCTTTGACCGTGGGGTCGCTTTCTTCGGAAAGAATGTCCGCGACAGTCTGTTCTTCAAACACGTTCGCTTTCTTCTTACTCATGTTCCGCCTCCCTGTAAAAATGGCATTTGCCTTTGCTTCCGTCGGGCATTTCTCTGGTTTCGGGTTCCGACTGCGTGCATATCTCCTTGCAGAAAGGACATCTCGGCGAGAACACGCAACCCGAAGGCAGGTTCAGCAAATCGGGGGGATTGCCTTCTATCGGGTGCATATCCTCGATGTTGCCGATAATGGACGGCGTCGCGCCGATAAGACCCGCGGTGTACGGGTGATATCTGTGTTTGAACACCTCGTGCACGCTGCCGTATTCCATAAGTCTGCCGCCGTACATAACGCCGACGTAATCGGCGAATTTCGCAACGACGCTGATGTCGTGAGTCATGAGCAACATGGATATGCCCATATCGCGGTTAATCTGACGCAGAAGATTGAAAATGTAGCTCTGCGTAATGACGTCGAGTGCGGTGGTAGGTTCGTCGAGAATTATCAATTCGGGGTTTAACAGCAACGAAAACGCTATCATAACCCTCTGTTTCATACCGCCGGACAGTTCGTGAGGATAGGACGCAAGCACGCGGTCGACGTCGAGTTTGACGTAGTCGAGCAATTCGCGGCAACGCGCTTCCTTCTGCTCTTTCGTGAGTTTTGCGTCGTGCGCGGCAAGAGTTTCGTAGAACTGCTGGCGCACGGTCATAACGGGGTTCAGCGCGCTTTGCGCCGCCTGAAATACCATGGACACCTTGTCCCAACGGAACTTGCGCATGTCCTTTTCGTTCAGCGACTCGATATGAATGTCTTCGGTTTCGCCGTTGTCGCGGCGGGAATGGAA
>OKST01000004.1_pt1 | contig 245422 bp, 222 predicted proteins | sample 1606341 | NCBI WGS metagenome assembly OKST01 (sample SAMEA3879563, study PRJEB24766) | human gut metagenome | biome: human-associated habitat; feature: feces | place: USA | collected 1985/1987 | reverse complement strand
CCCGCCGACATAGTCGGCGAAGTTCAATCGCTTTTGCAACCCGTACGCGACTTTGACGGCAAAACCGTACTCGTGACTTCGGGAGCAACGGAAGAGTACATCGACGGAGTCCGCGTGATTACCAATCATTCCAGCGGCAAAATGGGTTGCGCCATTGCGCGCGCCGCGGCAGAACGCGGTGCAAAAGTCGTGCTCGTGCACGGCAATATGAGCGTTCCCGTTCCCGAAAACGTCGCAAAGTCCGTTGCAGTCAAATCGACGGAAGAAATGATGAAAGCGGTGCTTGCCGAAGTTCCCGCAAGCGACGTTGTAATTATGGCGGCGGCTCCTGCCGACTACAAAGTCAAGAATACTTTTTCGCAGAAAATCAAGAGCGAAACCCTGACTCTCGAATTTGTCAAAAATCCCGATATTGCGGCGGAAGTCGGCAAAATCAAGGGCGACAGAATACTCGTGATTTTCTCTGCGGAAACGGAGAATCTGCTTAAAAACGCAAAGGGCAAGCTTGCGAAGAAGAATGCGGACCTCGCAGTCGCAAACGACGTTACGCGCGAAGGCGCAGGCTTTTTCGTCGACACCAATGCGGCAACAATTATCGACCGCGACGGCAACGCCCAGGAATACGGCGTAATGCCCAAAACGGAGCTTGCCGACATCATTCTTTCCGCGGTGGCGAAACGTTATGGTGCTTGAAGTCATAGTCGACATATCCACGGCGGAAGTCGACAGACCTTTCGATTACGAAGGTGACGACGTACCGCTCGGCAGCCGCGTAAGCGTGAGTTTCGGCAACAAACGCACTGTCGGTTTCGTTGTCGGCAAAAAAGAAAAATCCGATTATCCAAATCTCAAACGCGCGGAGTATCTCGATACGCCCGTAAACGACGAGCAATTGTTTCTGATGAATACGATGCGCGAAAAATACAACCTCAGACACATAGATGTTTTGAGGTTGTTTATTCCCGTCAAACTGCGCGACGAAAGAGACCCCGAGGCGAAAAAGCTCTTTCTTTCGTTCAATTCCTCGCTCACTGACGACCAAGTCGCGGAAGCGGTAAAGAGAGCAAAAAAACAAGCGGAAGCCGTCGAATTTCTGCGCGGCAAGGACGGGGAATACAATTCGGTGCTTTGCGAAACCTTCGGTGCGGGAGCGGTAAAAGCCTTGCGCGACAAAGGAATTTTGATTGAAAGCGAAGTGCACGAAACCAGAGTTCCTCTCAAAACGTTGGGCGGAAGCGCAAAAAAGGTTACATTGACCCCCGCACAACAGAACGCGGTAGACAAAATCTCGACGGGAAAAGGCGTGTATCTTCTTCACGGCGTTACGGGAAGCGGCAAAACCGAAGTTTACCAAAGCGTTATAGAACGCGTTTTGCAGCAGGGTAAAACCGCCATAATGCTTGTGCCCGAAATATCGCTCACGCCGCAGATACTAGGCATATTCCGCGCGAGGTTCGGCGACAACGTTGCGCTTCTTCATTCGGGACTCAATGCGTCGGAACGTTACGACGAATGGAAACGGTTGCTTGACGGCCGCGCCAAAATCGCAATCGGCGCACGCTCCGCTGTGTTCGCTCCGCTCAAAAACATCGGGGCGATAATCATCGACGAAGAACACGATTCAAGTTACATAAGCGAATCCAATCCGCGTTACGACACCAAGGAAATAGCGCAAATCCGCGCCGCAAACTGCGGAGCGGTGCTGGTTCTCGGTTCGGCAACGCCCGATATGGAAACATATCTGAAAGCCACCGAAGGCAAGTTCAATCTTATCGAACTCAAAAACCGCATATCCGCGCACAAACTTCCCGAAATGGAAATCGTGGATATGGTGCAGGAATTCAGATACGGCAACCGTTCGCTGTTTTCCGTGACTTTGGCGGACGCCATAAAAGCCGCGCTCGACCGCAAGGAACAGGTTATGCTGTTTCTCAACCGCAGAGGGTTTGCCTCGTTCATTATGTGCAAGTCCTGCGGGTATGTGGCAAAATGCGAAGACTGCGACGTTTCGCTGACGTACCACAAGTCCGAAAACGTGCTCAAATGCCACTGTTGCGGAAGAAGATATCACGCCCTCAGCAAGTGCCCCGAATGCGGGTCTACTGAAATAAAGCAGGGTAAGACGGGCACGGAAAAAGTGGCGGAAGAACTGAAAAACCTTTTTCCCGACGCGCGCATTCTTCGAATGGACAACGACACGACGACGCGAAAAGACAGTTATTTCCGCATTCTCGACCAATTCGCCGCGGGAAAAGCCGACGTTCTCGTCGGTACGCAGATGATAGCAAAAGGTCACGACTTTCCTAACGTTACGCTGGTCGGAATTCTGGAAGCCGACGCCGCGCTGTATTTCAGCGATTACCGTTCGTCGGAGCGCACTTTCCAGCTGATAACGCAGGTTGCGGGACGTGCGGGACGCGCCGACAAGAAAGGCAGAGTAATTCTGCAAACGTACGCACCTAGACATTACGTGTTCAAGTTTGCGCGTACGTACGACTACGAAGGTTTCTGGCGCAAGGAAATCAACACCAGAATGGTGACCAAGTTCCCGCCTTTTACCAAGGTGGTGCGCGTACTGGTCGCGGCGCAGGACGAACAGTCCGTCGTGGACTGCACACGCAACATTTACAGGGGAGTTCAGGCTCTCGAACTGAAATACGGCAAGTTCGTTTATCTCGGAGCTGCAAAATCGCCCGTAACCCGTATGAACGGGCTCACCAGATATCAGGTGCTTATGCGCCTGCAACCCGAACTTTTCGGACAGGTTATGCCCGAAATATATGCGCTGGTCAACGCAAACAAACCTACGAAAGGGAGCAGTTTTGCGGAAATAAATCCGCAAAGTCTGATTTGATACTATGGCAAAAAGACTTATTGTTCAATCGCCCGATCCCATACTGTTCAAGAAGTGCCGCACCGTCGACACTTTCGACGAACGTTTGCACGTTCTTCTCGACGATATGAAAGAAACGCTCGTCGACGCTGACGGAGCAGGACTTGCCGCGCCGCAGGTTGCGGTGCTGAAACGCGTTTGCGTGGTTTCGACAGAGGACGGCTACTACGAACTCGTCAACCCCGAAATCAAGTCCGCTTCGGGCGAACAAACCGGCATAGAAGGCTGTTTGTCCGTAAAAGGAAAGTACGGTACGGTTACACGCGCCGAAAAGATTTCCGTCACAGCGCAGGACAGATACGGCAAAAAACACCGTTACAAGGTATCGGGTTTCACAGCACGTGCCTTCCAACACGAAATAGACCATCTTGACGGCGTTCTCTATACGTCGAAATGCACGGATTTGCAGAATGAGTGATATGCGTATTGTTTTTCTCGGAACACCCGATTTTTCGGCGGAAGTGCTGAAAACTCTTGCCGCGCGGCATAACGTCGTCGCGGCCGTTACGGGTCCCGATAAACCCGTCGGCAGAGGATACGAACTCAAACCCTCTCCGCTCAAAGAGTGCGCGCTGGCACTGGGCATTCCCGTACTCCAATTCGAAAAAGTTTCCCGCGACGGCATAGACCAGATTGCAGCCCTCGGCGCAGACATTGCCGTTACGGCGGCGTTCGGTCAAATTCTCAGTGAAAAGTTCCTCTCTGTGTTTCCTTGCGGCGTAATAAACGTTCACGCGTCGCTGCTCCCGCTTTACCGCGGAGCGTCACCAATTCAATGGTCGATACTGAACGGCGACGAATATACGGGTATCACAATTATGAAAACCGTAAAAGAAGTCGACGCAGGGGACATTCTGTTGCAAAAACGGGTTAAAATCGGCGAAAAAGAAACCGCAGGCGAACTTTTCGACAGACTGGCGGTGCTGGGCGGCGAAGCCGTATGCGAAGCCGTGGACCTGATTTCAAGCGGCAAAGCCGAATTCACGCCGCAGGACTCCGCAAAAGCAACTCATTGCGGAATGATTACAAAAGCCGACGGCAAAATGGATTTCAGTCGTACGGCGCGCGAACTTGACTGTTTCGTCAGAGGAATGACGCCTTGGCCGTCCGCATATTTCGCAATCGACGGCAAGCGTATCAAGGTTTTCGACGTCGAACCTTCTTCTTTCCGCGGTGCGGAAGGTACCGTTCTTGCCGCCGACAAAGAAAACGGACTTGTAATCGGCTGTAAAGACGGTTCGGTCAGAGTGCGCATTTTGCAACCCGAAGGCAAAAAGAGAATGAACGATACGGACTTCCTTCTCGGCAACAAAATAACCGTGGGAGCGGTGACGGAATGAAACACCATTTTGCGGCGGCTTGCAGAATACTCGACAAGGTTTTTACGGAAAAAACTTACGTTGACCGCGCTTTTGACGAGTTGGACGCGTCAGATATGACGGAGAAAATCGTGTACGGCGTTCTCGAAGAGAACGTCAAATGCGAATATATCCTTTCGCAACTCCTGCAAAAACAACCGCAGAAAACCATTTATATTCTTCTGAAAGAGGGCGTTTACGCGCTTCTCAACCTCGACAACGTTCCCGCTTACGCTATTGTCAGCGAATGCGTCGAAGCCGCTAAAATGCTGGGTAAAGGCGGGGTAGCGGGATTTGTCAACGCCGTTCTCAAAAAAGTTGCGGCAAAACAGTATTCTTTGCCTTCCCCCGACGACAAAAATTACATATCCGTCAATTTCTCCAAACCGCAATGGTTTGTAGACAGAATGGTTGCGCAGTACGGCAAAGAATCGACGCTTAAAGTTCTCGAAGAACCCGTTTCGGATTTCGTTCACGTCAGGATAAACACCAAAATCACAAACAAAACCAAAGTCTGTGCGGCACTTTCCGCACGCGGCGAAAAATATGCCGAAAGTGAGGTCGGCGGACTTATCGTTCGCGTTTCCGACACCGTAAAGCACCTTTTTGCGGGAGGAGCTTTGACCTATCAGTCACCTTCGTCCGTGCAAGCCGTGCGTGCGCTTGCACCGCGCAACGGTGCCGCCATTCTCGATTTGTGTTCGGCACCCGGCGGAAAAGCCGTGTATGCCGCGGAACTTTGTCCCGACTCCGTGATTACTGCGTGCGAACTTCACTCGCACAGGGTCAATCTCATAGAAAAATACGCGAAGCGTATGCACGTGGAAAACGTTCGTCCCGTGTGCGCGGACGCTACGGTTTTCAAAAAAGAATGGGAAAACAAGTTTGATTTCGTGCTTGCCGACGTTCCGTGCAGTTGTTTCGGAACTTTCCGCAAACACCCCGACGTGTTCTTGCAACGCGGCGACGAAAAAATCCCCGAACTTGCCGCAACTCAACGCAAAATCCTCGAAAACGCCGCAAAGTATCTTAAAAAAGGCGGAGTGTTGGTATATTCTACCTGCACGTTGTTCAAGGAAGAGAACGACGACAACGCCGATTATGCGCGCGACGTACTGTGGCTTACTCCCGACTCGTCAGTAGATTTTCTCGGTGAGGACGGAAGATGCAGAATTCTGCCGCACGGGGAGTGGGAAGGCTTTTTCATTGCGAGGTTCGTAAAATGAGCGACAATGTCAGTGTAAACGCAAATATGCACGTACAAAATGCGGAAAAAGCGGCAAAAAACGAGTTGCCGCAGGCGTTGCTCGGACTGAGCGTCGCCGAAATTGCCTCGCTCATTCCCGATGCGCCGTCGTACACGGCAAAACAGATACGCGCGTTTTGTTTCGACGGAAAAGACATCGACCAAATGACTTCGCTGTCAAAACAACTCCGTGCCGAGCTTGCCGCAAAATTCGTTGCAAACCCCGTTAAAATCGACAAGGTGTTTTGCTCAAAAGACGGCAGCAAAAAGTTCCTTTTCGCGCTTACGGACGGCAATCTCATCGAAGGCGTTTATATGCCGCACAACTACGGCGATACGGTTTGCGTATCTACGCAGGTCGGCTGTCGTATGGGCTGCGCATTCTGCGCGTCGGGCATAGACGGTCTTGTCCGCAATCTCACCGCACAGGAAATTCTCGGTGAAGTTATCGCTATGAACTCCTATGCGGGCGGAACGGCAAAAAAACGTGCCGTCACCAACATAGTGCTTATGGGAAGCGGCGAGCCTTTCGACAACTACGACAACGTTATGCGTTTTCTGGACGAAGTTTCCGCGCCCGGCGGCATCAATATTTCCGAACGCAACATATCATTGTCAACCTCTGGGCTTGCCGACAAAATACGCAGATTTGCCGACAGCGGACACAAAGTTACATTGTCCATAAGTCTGCATTCTCCTTTTGACGAAAAACGCAGCAAACTTATGCCCGTAAACCGCAAATTCGGAATACCCGAACTTATTTCCGCGGCAAAATATTATTTTGAAAAAACGGGGCGCAGGGTAATATTTGAATATACGCTGATTGCGGGAGAAAACGACAGCGAAGAGTGCGCAAGAGAGCTTGTAAGGCTGACAAAAGGTTTTCCCGCGCATATCAATCTCATAAGGCTCAACGAAGTCAAGGAAAAAGGACTTAAACAACCGGCGCAGACTGCGGCGGAAAAGTTCCTTGCGAGGTTGCAGATTATGGGCGCGTCTGCAACGCTCAGGCGCAGTTTCGGCGAGGACATAGAGGGCGCGTGCGGACAGCTGCGCAGACGCGTTATTGCCGAAAACAAACAACAAATCAATTCTGAAAGCAATCGGAGCGACAATGAAAACGTTTGACGGAAGAGTGATAAAAGCGGTAGCGTCAAAATTTTTCGTCGACACGTCGGACGGCGTGAAAGTATGTTTTGCGCGCAAAAAGCTGAAAGCCGACGGAATAATTTTCGTAGGCGACAGAGTTCAGGTTGCAAAGGACCGCGACTCATACGTCATAGAAAGCGTATATCCGCGCAAAAACGCTTTGATACGTCCGTATGTCGCAAACGTAGACGTATGTTTCATAGCCGTGGCACCCGAACCGCAACCCGATTTTCTGCTTGTCGACAAAGTAATCGTCAACTGCCTCGAAGAAGGCATAACACCCGTTCTCGTCGCCAACAAATCGGATATTGCGGACATCGACCTTTCGGAGTATAATAATGTCTGCGAGTGCGTTAAATGCTCGGCGGAAACAAGAGAAGGAACGGAAAAGCTCGCAAGTCTTATCCGTGGAAAAACGGCTTGTTTTGCGGGGCAGTCGGCAGTCGGCAAAAGTTCCATAATCAACGCCGTGCTGGACAGCCCGCTTCTTGCCGTCGGCGAACTCACAAAGAAAATAAAACGCGGCAAACATACGACGCGCCGCACGGAAATACTTTCTCTCGGCGACGATACCTATTTTGTCGATACATGCGGATTTTCAATGTTGGACGCGGTCGACGTTCCGCCCGAAGAACTGCGGCTGTATTTCGACGATATGGAAGCGTTCAGAAAGGATTGCCGATTTAATACGTGTACGCATACCGACGAACCCGATTGCGCGGTAAAAGCTCATCTGGGCGCAGGAGTGGGGTTCGGCAGGTACGAAAGATACAAGCAAATTTTCAACGAGCTGAATGAAAGGAGGAAAAACAAGTATGATTAAAGTTGCACCGTCGATTCTGTCTGCAGATTTCGGCAAAATGGCGGAAGCCGTACAAAAGGTGAAAGAATGGGGCGCAGACCTGGTACACTGCGACGTTATGGACGGCGTGTACGTGCCGAATATCACGTTCGGAATGCCTATGGTCAAATCCATTCGCAAATACACAGACCAGCAACTCGACGTGCACCTTATGATAACCCGTCCCGAAAAATACGTGGGGCAGTTCTGCGACGCAGGAGCGGATTGGGTTACGTTCCACCCCGAAGCGTCCGAAGACGTTGAAGGCGCGCTTGAAGAAATCAAATCAAAAGGCGTGAAATGCGGACTTGTCGTCAACGCCGACCAGCCTTTCTCCATTGTCGAGCCTTATCTTGACAAAATCGATATGCTGCTCATAATGACCGTTCAGGCAGGTTTCGGCGGACAGAGTTTCAAGGAAGATTGCCTTGAAAAGGTGCGCCGCGGTTTCGAACTCAAAAAGCTCAACGATTACGACTACGAAATCGAAATCGACGGCGGAGTTTCACCCTCGAACATTCAGAAATGCAAAGACGCAGGCGCAACGATAGTAGTTGCGGGCAGTTCAGTTTTCAAAGCCGAAAACCCGTCGGAAGCCGTCAAGGCAATGCAAATCTGAGTTAATTGTAATTGTATTGCGAACAAACCTATGCGGGCTTTTGCGAATTGCGTTGGTAAACGCCAGTCGGCATAGAGCATTTGTAAAGAGAAAGCCAATAAAACAGCGACAAGCAAAACAACCGAAAAATCAAAACGCCGCGTTATGCGGCGTTTTTGTTTGTATTTCAGCTTCGATAACATTCAGTTTTGACTTTTACGGATTTCAAATTATTTCAAATCACCATTTGACGCGCGCTTTCATACTATATACAAAAACTCGGAGGGCATTATGAAAATCATTTGCATCAATCCGCCAAAGTTCCTTAAATCCTTCCTCAGACTGTTCAGAAGAAATAAGAAAAAGCCCGTCGATGACGACGGGCGTGATGTTCGTTAATCAACAATTACGCTCTGTCAATTTTGTTGGAACGCAGGCAACGGGTGCACACGTACACTTCTTTGACGCCGCCGGTGGGGGTGTTGACCTTCACTTTCTGGACGTTGGGCGCCCAACTGCGTCTGGTTTTTCTGTTCGAGTGACTGACCTGATTGCCGCTCATTCTGCCTTTTCCGCATACGCTGCAAACTCTGGACATACTGCTACCTCCTATATAACGCGAATATATTATCAAATTTTGCAACCTTTGGCAACCGATTGAGCCTAAAATTATTCATTTAGTTGCAAATTTTTTTTACATATAGTAAAATCTTCGGGAAAGGTAACGTATGTCACTCACTACTTCAAACAAATTCGGCAAAATATCCATTTCGGACGAAGCGGTTTCGGCGGTTGCAAGTCAGGTTGCATCCGAGTGTTACGGCGTAGTTGAAATGGTTTCGCGCCGATTCAGCGACAATATCGGCAATCTCTGGGGCAAACAAAAGCTCGGGAGAGGCATAAAAGTCGCGACAGTCGACAACCTCATCTATGTTGAGGTTTTTGTCATTTTGAAAGTAGGCGTGAACATCGAAGCCGTAAAAAAGGCAATCGCCGACACGGTCAAATTTGCTTTGGAGAGCTTTACCGGTATGCGCGTCAAAATCGTGCATATCAACGTAGTCGGCATAAGAGTTTGATGGGTAAAAAATGAAACTGATAGATGGCAATTTATACAGGCAGATGCTCGCAGGGGGAGTGAAAGCGCTTGAGATTAACCGTCCTGTAATCGACGAACTCAACGTCTTTCCCGTGCCCGACGGCGACACCGGCACCAATATGTCCCTTACCATAACCTCGGCAATGCGCGAGGCGGCAATGGTAGCGGGGAACGACATAGGAGAAATCGCAATCGCGTTTTCCAAAGGCGCATTGAAAGGCGCACGCGGAAACAGCGGTGTTATACTTTCACAGATTTTCAAAGGATTTGCGGTCGTACTTGACACACAAACGGCAGTCGACTCAAAACTTTTTGCCGCCGCACTCAAAAAAGGCACGGAAATCGCGTACAGCGCGGTTACCAAACCCAAAGAAGGCACAATCCTCACCGTAATCAGGGTTATAGCGGAATCGGCAACCGCGCTTGCTAAAAAACGCGGACTCGAATTCGAAGATTTCTTCAAACAGATAATAGAAGCTGGCGAAGCAATCCTGCAACGCACGCCCGAAATGTTGCCCGTCCTTGCAAAAGCAGGCGTGGTTGACGCAGGCGGCAGAGGTCTTGTCACAATACTCGAAGGTATGTACGCCGTGCTTACGGGCACAGAAATCCGCGTGCTTGACACAAACAAAGCGGCGTCGCAAGTCAAAATCGACCAATCCGACGTAAAATCCTTCGAAACGCTCGACAACGACTACGAAAACATAACGTTCCAGTATTGCACGGAATATTTCATCACGCACCTGAAATCCGTTGTCACCGAATCCGACGTCGACAAATACCGCGACTATCTTATGACGATAGGCGACTGTGTACTGGTAATCGGCGACCTTGACCTCGTCAAAACACACGTTCACACCAATCAGCCCGACCTTGCGCTCAAAGCGGCGCTCAAAATGGGCGAAATCGACAATATCAAAATCGAAAATATGATGGAACAGCACCGCAAACTCGTCGGTGAGAAGAAAGAGGAAACCAAAGAGCCTCTCAAACCTTCTGCAATGATTTCCATCTGTGCGGGCGAAGGAATGACCGCAATCTTCAAAGACCTGCAAGTCGACATCACAATCGAAGGCGGTCAGACGATGAACCCGAGCGTTTACGACATTCTGAACGCAATCAACGGTGCAAAAGCCGAAAACGTGTTCGTCCTGCCCAACAACTCCAACATCATACTTGCGGCACAACAGGCAAAAGAACTCGCCGACGTCAACGTCTTCGTCGTTCCGACGACCTGTATGCCCGAAGGAATTTCTGCGGCACTTGCATATTCGCCCGATGCCGACCCCGAAGAGAATTTCGCCGCAATGAGCGGTGCGTTCAAGGACATCAAAACCGCTGAAATCACTCACGCTGTGCGTTCTACCAGAATGAACGGCTTTTCCGTCAAAGAGGGCGACATCATCGGTATCAGCGACAAACAGATAATCGCAAAGAGTTCCTCTGTGCAGGAAGCGACACTCAGCGTCGTCGAAAAAATCTGCAAGGACGCGGAAATGCTCACGCTATATTACGGTGAAAACATCGAAGAAGCCGAAGCCGAACGCCTTGCCGAAAAAATTTCCGCATTGTATCCCGACCTCGAAGTCGCGGCATATTTCGGCGGACAGCCTCACTATTACTACATTCTGTCGGCAGAATGATGAAAGAACTGAGTTCCGTCAAAGGAATAGGGGAAGCCACGGCAGAAAAACTGCACACGCTCGGCATTGACACCCCCGAACAACTTCTTTTCTTCTTTCCGTCGAAATACATCGACCTTAAATTGCCCATGCGCGCACTCGATGCGGAAGCAGGGCAATTTTGTTTATTCGAAGGAAAAGTTCAAACTGTCACGGAGCCCAAAGGCAGAAAAGCCAAAAGTTTCGTCGTGACGCTTTCGGACTGTCTAGACGAAAAGGGCAGAACTTTCAAGGCGGTATTTTTCAATCAACCGTATTACCGCACCGCATTTTCCCAGGAAAAAACATACCGCTTTCTCGGCAAATTGCAAGAAGGGGAAACGACAGTCGTAAACCCCGTTTTCGAGCCCGTCGACAAAATAAAACGCCTTGACGGCATAATGACCGTATATCCGTTGCGCGGTCTTATCGGTCAAGCCACGTTTGCAAAACTCGTCGCAAACGCACTCGAAATGTTCGGCGAAGAATACGGCGAAAAAGGGCACACGCTCTCCGATGCTCTCCGCAAAGTTCACTTTCCCGCCACTCTCGAAGAAGCAGAGCAGGGAGTTGCGGCACTTGCGACTTATGACGTTGCTACTGGCATTAAAATCTACCGAAATACACTGAAAAGAGGTGATAGCGAGCGAAAAGTATTCTATAAATTGTCGAAAAATGTAATACTTGAATTCAAAAATTCACTATCGATAACGCCGACATCCACTCAATATACAGCATTTGAAAGCATTTTAGGTGACCTCGTTTCCGACAAAAACATGTCAAGAATAGTGAGCGGCGATGTCGGGTCGGGCAAAACCGTCGTTGCGTTTTTCGCCGCTTTTGCCGCGGCAAAAGCGGGTTATCAGTGCGCTGTTATGGCACCCACCGAAATACTTGCCGAACAACACTTCCGCAAGTTTGCGGCTATCGCAGAAAAAAATGACATCAGCGCCGCATTGCTCACGGCTTCGCTTTCAAAACACGAACACGACGAAGTCGCAAACGGACTTGCGGACGGCTCTGTCAAAGTTGTTTTCGGAACGCAAGCGTTGCTTTCGAAAAAAATAGAATACAAAATTCTTACGCTTGCAGTAATAGACGAACAGCACAAGTTCGGAGTCAACGAGAGAGCGGAACTGCAAAACCGCGGCGCGCAGGACGTACTGACGCTTACCGCAACACCTATACCGCGGTCGCTCGCACTAGCGTTTTACGACGATATTTCCGTGTCCCGCATAGAAAAGCGTGCAGACGCCGCAACGAACATACAGACGCGAATTGTCACCGACGCAAAACTTCCCGATATGCTGAGTTACATTGCGGACGAATGCAGAAAAGGCATTCAGGCGTTCATCGTATGTCCAAGCATAAAAGACTGCGAAGGTTTCGAAACATTGTCAGTGGACAGTTTTGCAAAAGAATACGCGCACATTTTCGACGGAATTCCGTGGCAAATCGTTCACGGAAGAATGAGCGGCGAAGAAAAAGAAAGCGTAATGCGCGATTTTGCCGAAAACAAGACAAAACTTCTCGTTGCAACTTCCGTAATCGAAGTCGGAGTGGACACAAAAGCCCGTATTATGTGCGTGCTTGCGGCTGACAGATTCGGGCTTGCGTCGTTGCATCAGCTGCGCGGAAGAGTGGGACGTACAGGCGAGGAGTCGTACTGCTTCCTGCATATGAAACATTGCACGGAAAAAGCCGCAACAAGATTGAAAACGGTTGTCGAGTGCACGGACGGCAACAAAGTTGCCGAACGCGATTTCGAATTGCGCGGAGCGGGCGATATTCTTGGAACGCGTCAGAGCGGTTCAACCTCAACACCTGCGCTCGGATTGCCGCTTACGCCCGACGTACTGAAAGCCGCAAAAGAACTTCCCGAAGACGAAAAAGCATTCGTTACCGATTTCTTCGAGCACCGTTTTGCGCCCGAACTTTTCCGTGATTTTGCCGAAAAAATAGTTCGGGTAACTCTCGACAGCTAACTTTTTTCTGCATTTCGCATTTTCGCGTTTTCCTTTTAGTTTGCTTGCGATTTGTATTCGGTTGCGCACTGAAACCTATATCCCTTGAATCAGTCCGAGCATCTCTCTGCGTGCCTTTTTTCGATACAATCGCGCTTTTTCGCACCCTTTTCGGCGCCGACTTCCGCGCAACTCCGTTGACATTTTCATATTTTTGCGTATAATAATTGTATTATATGCTGGCGCAGTATTCTAGTCAGTTTTCGCCGACCCGAAGGCGGGGGTAAAATATCGCTAAAGGGCATATCGATGAAGTTTCTGGTGATGGCTTTGGTTGCCCAAACCGGGGCTGTTGCTGGGAGTTAAGACTTTCGGGCGCTTCGTAACGGCATACGAAACTCGACCCGTTTGTCGCGGAGACCCGTCTCGGTTGGACCTGCGTCCTACTGAACGGGGTGAAACCTGCTATGCGGTGATAATAAGCTGTGTGCAGAGTAGCCTGCCTTGAGTGGATTTTCAGGGACAGAGGAACTACGGGGTTGTCGGTTGGCCAACCGATTCTCCCGATTGCCTCTCGAAATGTTGTCTGCAAAAAAGGATTAGGGCGGACGGAAACTGCAAAGGAAATCTTCTAGACTGTTCTCGTAGGCAGCTTGGGGATTATAGTGTGCTCTAAGTGGCGATTCGGTTATGCATCGGGAAACCGTGCATCTTGCGGAGTAATCGGAAACGTCTCGGTCGGCGACGACGAGTTTCCGCAGGGGGAAAGCCTACCGAACCTGAAGGCGCAAGGTTTACTCAGGCTGTCGCCAGCATAAACACCGAAATTCCGCTCCCTTCGGGAGCGTATCCATACGGAGAACAAGTTGAGCGACAACGTTTCCCACGACAAAGATTCCATATCCTCACGCCGAACTGACGCGGCGGATGTTTCGGACGCCGTTTCTCGCGACAAAACCGCGGACGGCAATTCAGAGCAGAAGGACGGCAAAGAAAAAAAGAAACCCAGAAAAAAACGTAACCTGTGGGCAGTCAAAATCACGGTTGTTACGCTGTTTTTGTCCGCTTTCATAAGTTTTCTCACCGAAATTACGTCTTCCGCCGACAACATTATCGTCACCGTAATACTTTTGCTGTTTCTGATTACTGCAAGCATACTCTTTGACGGCATAGGCGTAGCCGTAACATCGTGCGATATCACCCCCATAGTCTCTATGGCGTCGAAAAAAGTGTACGGCGCAAAAACAGCAATGTGGCTTGTCAAAAACAACGAAAAGGTTGCCAACGTCTGCAACGACGTAATCGGCGACATTTTCGGCATCATTTCGGGTGCGTGCGGCGCCGCAATAGTCGTCAAACTCGTCACCATTCTGGACGAAAGCTGGCAAAGATGGCTCACTATCGCGATGTCCAGCGTAATTTCCGCACTTACAATCGGCGGCAAAGCCTTCCTCAAAAACATTGCAATCAGCAACTCGAAAGAGTTTGTCATGTTCGTTGCGCGTATAATCGGCGTTTTCCATCCCGAGGAGCGCAAGCGCAAAAAGAAACAAGCCGAGAAAAAGAAAAAGTACGAAAACGCGGAACTTGCCGCCGACAATCACGGTTCAAAGCACTCCGACAGCGCAAAATCCGATGATAAAGCGGTACACGCTACAAACGAAAAACGTTCGTCCAAACAAAAAAAGAACGTCAGCGCAAAACCCGCAAGCGTTACTGCGGAAAGCAAAACAAAATCCGCAAAAACAAACACCGTTTCGGAAAATTCCGTTTGCAACGACGAAACCCTTGTTACCAATCGCGAAACCGAGCAAAGCGGCAAAGAACCAAGTTCCATAACGACAGAAAAACTCGGCGAAAACAATCAACCGTCGGAGCAGAACAATGCGAATTGACAAGTATTTGCAGGAAAAGTTCAACTTGCGGTCGAGAACTTACGCCGAAAACCTCATTAAAAAGGGGCTTGTGCAGGTCAACGGGAATAAGGTTGTCAAAACGTCTTTTGACGTAAACGATGGCGACGACGTGCAGATACTTTCCGACGAAAATTACGCTTCGCAAGGGGCTTACAAGCTGTTGGAAGCGATAAACAAGTTTTCTCTCAACCTCGACGGGCTCGACTGCATAGACGTCGGTTGCTCGAACGGCGGTTTTACGGACTGTCTTCTGCGCCACGGCGCAAAAAGAGTGCTTGCAGTGGACGTTGCGGATTGCGCACTTCCCGAAAACATTCTTGCCGACCCGCGCGTGGAGTTTCTGAAAGCCAATGCTCGCAACCTCGTTCTCGAAGAAAAATTCGATTTCGCTTGTTCGGACGTCAGTTTTATATCGCTGCGATACATTCTGCCCACGCTGTTTTCAGCACTTAAAAATGGCGGCAGAGCAGTTGTTCTTGTCAAACCGCAATTCGAACTCGACAAGTCAGCGCTCAACAAAAAAGGTATAGTCACATCAGAGCGCGACAGAGAAAAAGCAGTCGCCGCAGTCCGTGGCTATGCGTCGGACAACGGATTTACAATCGAAGGGTTCGCCGTATCGCCCGTTTTCTACGAAGACAAGAACGTCGAATATCTTTTGCTTTTGCGAAAACCAGATTGATTTTGTGAGAATTTGTGTATAATATACCGTATTGTGCCGCTTATATGCGACTTTTTGCATATTTATTCACAATTTTGCGTTTGAATGCAAAATTTTTTGAATATTATTTCGTCATTTCGCTTGAAATCCTCGGCAGTGCATTGTATAATGGTTGCAATCGGATTCGGATTATGAAAATAGCAATTCTTACAAAACCCGTTTTATGGGATAATCCCGCTCGCGCAAAATTGCTCGCCGCCCTTAAATCCTGCGGCGATTTTGACATTGTTGAAGTTCCCGCAGGCGGCGATATTCCTTCCGACTGCGAACGTTTGCTTGTTTTCGGCGGCGACGGAACAATGCTTGACGCGGCAGTCAAATGTGCACGCGTTGGTGTTCCGCTTGTAGGCGTAAATCTCGGCAACCTCGGTTTTCTCACAGGATTTGAGTCCGAAGCCGACCCCGAACGCGTTGCAGACGCTTTACTTAACGGCGAAGTGCGCAAAAGAATGCTTCTCGGTTGCAAGTCCGCAAAAGGCAATTTCCTTGCTCTGAACGATTTTGTTCTGAAAAGTGCAGATACGCGTCCCGTCACGGTTAAACTTTTTGTCGACGGCTCTTTTGTCGATTCTTACCGCAGCGACGGCGTAATTGTTGCGACCCCTACGGGGTCGACGGCGTACTCACTTTCCGCAGGCGGTCCCGTTATGGCACCCGAACTCGACGCGATAGTCGTCAATCCCGTTTGTCCGCATACGCTGCATTCAAGACCTTTGGTCGTCGGCGGCAATTCCGAAATCAGACTTGAACTTTCCGCCTCCGAAAACGCAGTTCTCGTGACGGACGGCAACAAAACAGCCGACCTCGGCGGAAATTCCGTGGTTATGATTTCAAAATCGCCTCTGCTTGCGCCGTTTATCGTGACCGACGGACACAATTTCTACGAAAAACTTTTGGATAAAATGAACAGATGGGGCACAACCCCTTGAAGGAGTACCGCTAATGGGAAGAGAAGCTCGTCAGCTTAAAATCCTCGAACTGATTGCCAAAAACAATATCGACACGCAAGAAGAACTCGTTGCAAGGCTGCGCGACGAAGGTTTTAACGTTACGCAAGCCACGGTGTCGCGCGACATCAAAGACATGGGAATAATCAAAACCATGGCTTCCGACGGCAAAAAATACAAATACGCCGCGCAACAGCCAAAAGACAACACTTCCGAGCGTTTTCTCAGCATATTCAGGAACACTGTTCTGTCCATACGCACAGCGGAAAATCTCGTCGTCGTAAAGACGGAGACGGGTGCCGCAAACGCCGCTGCGGAAACAATCGACAGAATGAACCTCGATTGCATACTCGGCGTTATCGCTGGCGACAACACAATTTTCATCGCGGTTGACAGAATCGAAAACGCGTCTTACGTTGCCGAAAAGTTGGAGGACATACTTCAATAATGATTGAAACTCTGACCGTCCGTAACATAGCCCTGATTGAGCAAACCGAATTGCATTTGGGTCGCGGTCTCAACATTCTGAGCGGCGAAACGGGCGCAGGCAAATCCATAATTATCGACTCGCTCAATTTTGTTCTCGGCGAACGCGCCGACAAATCTCTCATACGTTACGGCACGGACTCCGCGTCCGTAGAAGCCGTTTTCGGCGATTATCTCACTCCTTCCGTACAACGTTATCTTGACGACGCGGGCATAGACCCCGAAGAAATTCTCATTATTCGCCGCAAAATGACAACCGACGGCAAAAACGAATGCCGTATAAACGGCAAAGTCTGTACGCTTTCGATGCTCAAAGGACTTACGGAACTGCTTGTCGACATTCACGGACAGCACGAACATCAGTCGCTGATGAAAGTTGCAAACCACATCGGAATGCTTGACGGAATGGGCGGCGACGAAGTCGCAAAACGAAAAGCCGAAGTGAAAAACCTTCATTCGGAATACGTTGCGCTGAAAAACGAGTTCGAGCGTTTCGGAAACGAGAGCGAACGCGAACGCAAACTCGACGTTTTACGTTTTCAGATTGACGAAATCAAACGTGCGGACATAAAAGAAGGCGAAGAGGACGAACTTCTCGACAAGCGCAAACGCATACGCAATATGGAAAAAATCCTTTCCGCGCTTTCGGAAGCCCGAAATATACTTGACGGTTATGACGGAAATTCCGTGACGGGAAGCCTAAAATCCGCGGCGGCAAACCTCAACAGCGTTGCCACATACGACGACAGAATTTCCGAACTCGGAGAGCGTCTTAACAGTGCTAAATACGAAATAAGCGACATTGCCGAAACAGTCGCCGATATGGTACGCGAACTCGACTTTGATGCAAAAAGCGCGGACGCAGTCGAAGAACGTCTTGAACTTGTCCGCAATATCAACCGCAAATACGGCGGAAGTTACGAAAAAGTAATGAGCTTCTACGAACAGGTGGTAGAAGAAGCGGACGCACTCGAAAATGCGACTGAGCGAGTCGCCCAACTCGAAAAAGAAATCGAACATAAAGGCAAAGCGTTGTCCGACGCCGCGGAAAAACTCGGAAAACTCCGCACAAAGACCGCAGAGCAGTTCGAAACCGCGATAACACGCGAGCTCAAAGACCTCGGTATGGGCGGCACTACGTTCAAGGTCGAAATCAAAAGCGATTATTCGGCGGACGAAGTCGGCGAAAACGGCGGCGACAGCGTTGAGTTTCTCATTTCTCCCAACGTCGGCGAACCTCTCAAACCGCTTGCCAAAATCATATCCGGCGGCGAAATGTCGCGTTTTATGCTTGCACTCAAAAACATCGTTGCAGGCATAGACAGCATCGGCACAATGGTATTCGACGAAATCGACACGGGTATTTCCGGACATATCGCGGCGGTTGTCGCAGAGAAAATGTGCAACATATCCCGCAACCGTCAGGTTATTGCCGTAACGCATATGCCGGGGCTTGCCGCAATGGCGGACAACCATTTCCTGATTGAAAAGAGCGTATCGGACGGCAAAACCCATACGCACCTTACGTTGCTTGAAGACGACACGGAGGAAATCGCGCGACTTATCGGCGGCAAAGACTATTCGTCGCACGCGGTACCGCACGCAAAGGAAATGAAACTTTGGGCGGAAAACTACAAGAAATCGCTTGCATAAATCCAGTATCAAAACATCGTTACTGAACCGTAGAAATCACAACTCAATTTTGACAAAACTTTCGTCTTCGCGTTGAAAATGCAAAGCGAAAAATAACTATAACGGATAAAAATTATAATGACAGCATAAAGAAAAGGACGCTCGTGCGCGTCCTTTTCTTATGTTGCGAGGATAGTCTGTAAGCCGAGTTCTGTCTTGAATGGCCATCTATCTAGACCGCAAGTTGCCTTACGGTTCGAGCGAAATCGGAGCTTGCGGGCAGCATTTCACGCTCCTTTCTTGCACCGGGTGGGGTTTACATCGCGCCTCGTCGCCGATTTGCGGGTGAGCTCTTACCTCGCCTTTCCATCCTTACCCATACGGGCGGTATTTTTCTGTTGCACTGTCCTTGAAGTCGCCTTCACAGGTAGTTAGCCTGCACCCTTGCCCTGTGGTGCTCGGACTTTCCTCACGTTTCCGTGCGGCCATCCGGCTATCTCGCACAGCAATTAAATCACAATCCGACCGAAAAATCAAGCAAAAGACTCGTTTGTCAAAGAAAAAAGCAGGGTAGCCGATTAGCACAAACAAATTGTCCGAACACGGTAAAAACACGCTAAATGCGGAATAAAACCTGCGGTTTTGACAATAATCGCCGTATGGAATATGCAATAGCGGCAAGCGTAACCGCGATTTTTGTCATAATTTTACTGAGCGTCAAGCCTCCCGTCCGAGAGAAATTCGATTGTCCAATGGACGAAGAGACATATTCTGCGTTTGCCGAAGAATTTGCAAACGGACTTCCCGCGCCGCAAAAAGGCGGAAGTGCCGAAACTACCGCGTATTTCAAAAAACAGATAAACAAGGCGACAAGAAAAATATCAAAAGACGACGACACGGAGTTATTCAGGCGGTTTGCACTCAATCTGGCAGACAAAAAGAAGGAGCTTGAAGAACTCGGCAAAAAAGATTATTCGGCACTGCAATCCCTGCCGTCCGTAAACGGCAGAACGAGGGTAGTCGTACTTGCCGAAGAAGTGCTCAACCGCTCGCGATACATCTTTTGCAGGGACAGAACGGAAATTATGTTGAACGCGGTCAACGCAACGCGCACGCTTACTTTTCCCGAAATAATGAACCTTGAAGATGCCTTTACGCTCGTGCTTTACAAAAAGCTCGGCTTGCTTTGCGCTCGCGTTTGCACACTCGACAAAATTAGAAAAGCCGCCGTACGCATAGCAAAGAAGCCGCACACGTTCAAAAACGACTCCGATTTCAGACGACTGAAAAAGAATTTCGTTTTCTCAAAATTCTGCGCCGCCGAACTCGGATATTCGACAGAGCAGTTCGACGTCAGGTTCGACGCACTTGCGGACGATACCATTTTTGCGCTAAGCAACGTTCTCGACTCTTTGGACAACGTCAGACTTTTCGACTTTACGGCTTACTACGAACCGCTCAAAATCGTATCCGTGTTCGAGACCTACGAAAAATCGACTCCCGAATGCAGAAAAGCCTTTTTAGAAGAACTGAGCCGACAGAGCGAAAAAGAGAACCTAGACGAAACGGCTTATGCGGTACGTTTGCTCAACTATTCGGATTACGGCAAAATCCCTCCCGTAAAACTGAAAAGAGCGCGTATTGGCGCCAAAACGCTTGCAGTATGCAATTTCGACGGCAACATACTTACACTTGCACGCGCCCTTTCTTCGACAGCCTATATGCAAATGATATTCGGCAGTGCAGACGCAAAGTCAAGTATTCTCAAAAATGTAAAAATCAAGAGTAGTTTTATGCCTAAAATGAGAATAATAGGCACAAATTTCGATTTTTCGGTGAACGACGACAAACTTTCAATAAAGCCGAACTTTCCGCCCGAAATACTTTCGGCAATCCTGCAACTTCAACACAACGGTGTCGTTCATACCGTCACGATTGAAAACGGCGACGAAGAATTGAGTGTAAACGGAACGGTTTTCAAAGGTATTCCCGACGTTAAACTGGGCGACGTACCGCTGGATATAAAAATCCGAAAGCCTTTCGAAAAATAGTTTTCTTGTCGTTTTGCGTTTTGTTTGCGATTTTAGGCAGGGTCAGAGCAAATAATTGCACAGTGGTTATCGGAAAAGCAAATGTCTTGCGGAAACTTTGTGACAGGAGCTTTACGGCAGAATCTTTATGCGGGAACGATAAGGGAACTTTGACACAATTTCCTATGCGATGATGGGGAAAATCAACAACGCAACACAAACGTGATGCCGAGTGTCACGTAGCTTGCGCCGCGACGTGAATAAAATTCACGCCGCAACTTGCGTTTTTTCAGTGCGGCTTTCTTTACTTTTCATGCGTTTGGCTTTATAATTCGGGTATGGACTTGTTCGATTATCAAAACAATCTCGAAACAATGGCACCGCTTGCTGAAAGAATGCGCCCGCGCTCCCTCGACGAATTTATAGGTCAGAGCAAAATAGTCGGGCAAGGTTCGCTGTTGCGCCGCGCGATTGCCGCAGACAGACTGGGAAGTTGCATATTCTACGGACCTCCCGGAACTGGCAAAACCACGCTTGCGCATATAATCGCAATGAATACGAACGCGAATTTCGTCAAATTGAATGCGGTTACGAGCGGCGTTGCCGACGCGAAAAAGGTCATCGAAGAGGCGAAAGACCTGCTCCGTATGTACGGAAAACGCACTTATCTGCTTCTCGACGAATGCCACCGCTGGAACAAGGCGCAGTCCGACAGCGTTTTGCAGGCAATCGAACAGGGATACATAATTTTTATAGGTTCCACGACCGAAAATCCTTATGCTTCGATGACGCGCGCTATCGTGTCGCGGTGCAGGGTTTTCGAGTTTTCTCGCCTTACCGACGCAGATATTGAAAGAGGTTTGCTCCATGCGCTTGCCGACAAGGAGCGCGGACTCGGAAATATGAACCTCGAAGTTGCCGACGATGCGATAAAACATCTTGCATGGGCAGCCGGCGGCGATTTGCGAACGGCACTCAATGCGCTGGAACTTGCGGCAATCACCACTCATGCCGATCCTGACGGCGTTGTACGAGTGGATAAAACCGTAGCAGAACAGTCAATTCAACGCAAAGCGTTGGGGTTTGACGAAAGTATGTCTTACGACATAATTTCCGCTTTTATCAAGAGTATGCGCGGAAGCGACTCCAATGCGGCGGTATACTGGGCGGAAAGGCTTATCGAAGCGGGTGCAGACCCCATGCTCATAGCACGGCGCGCCGTTATTCATGCGGCGGAAGACGTCGGACTTGCCGACCCGAACGCGCTTGTGGTTGCGGTGTCAGCTATGCACGCCTTCGAAAAAATCGGGTTACCTGAGGGCAGAATACCTCTCACCGAAGCAATTATTTACGTTGCCGAAGCGCCTAAATCCAATTCCGTGGTGGTGGCTCTCGGCGGAGCGGAGGACGCCGTCAAAAAGATAAAACACGAGAGCGTTCCCGTATATCTGCGCGACCCCAACTACAAAACCGAAAAGGTGGGAGGATACAAGTATCCTCACGATTACGGCGGCTGGGTGGAACAGCAGTATCTTCCCGACGAAATCAAGGACGCCGTGTTCTACAAGCCCACCGACCACGGTTTCGAGCAGGTCATCAGACAAAGACAAGCCGAACGCAAGCCCAAATCCACCAAGAAATAGTTATGCTGAAAATTTCAAACCTTACCAAAACGTACGCAGGCAACCGCATTCCCGCCGTCGACAATCTCAATCTCGAAGTTCCCGACGGCAAAATATACGGATTTATAGGTCCGAACGGTGCGGGAAAATCCACGACAATCAAGTGTATTACGGGCATTTTGTCGTTTGACGGCGGCTCGGTCATAGTTGACGGTGTCGACCTCAAAGCCGACCCTCTTGCCGCAAAGAAAAAAATCGGTTACGTGTCCGACGACCACGTTATGTACGAACGACTGACAGGAATGGAGTTCGTCAACTTTATGTGCGACGTTTTCGAAGTGCCTTCGTCGGAGCGCAAACCCAGACTTGACAAATACACCGAACTTTTCGACCTCGGCGGCGTTATAGGCAATCCGATACGCAGCTATTCGCACGGAATGAAGCAGAAACTCAACATCATAGGCGCGCTCATTCACAATCCGAAACTGTGGATTTTGGACGAGCCTATGACGGGTCTTGACCCGAAATCCGCCTACAACCTCAAATTGCTTATGCGCGAGCACACGGAAGCGGGCAACAGTGTATTTTTCAGTTCGCACGTCCTTGACGTGGTCGAAAAAATTTGCGACAGGGTTGGTATTGTCGACCACGGTAAACTTATTGCCGATTGCACGGTCAGCGAATTGCACCAAAATAACACGGATTCCACGCTCGAAGAACTTTTCCTTTCCATTACATCGGAAAAAACGGGAGAAGGTTTTGCCGTAGACGCGGACGAAATCCCGTCGGACAAAGCGTAAGCGGGGGAGTTCCGATGAGAGATTACGTGTTGATGCTGGGATTGCTCCTCAAAAACCAGTCCCGCAACAGAATAGGCAAAAACGGCAAAATGTCGCAAGGCGCGGTGATTGCGTTGTCCTGTCTGCCGATGGAGATAATCATCTGCGTAGCGCTTTATCATATGACGTTGCTTTGCGTTCAGCACGGCATAGTCGCCGAACTCATAAACCTCGTCGTTACGGCGGCGGAACTCGTCATTTTCTTCTTCCTCATTCAATCTATACTCACGGTTTTGTACGCGACCGACGACAGCGCGTTCGTATCGTCGCTGCCGCTCAAACCGTCTTCGGTGTTCCTGGCAAGACTTACGCAAGTGTATCTCAACGAACTCGCCATTGCGGCGTACCTGCTTTTCCCCGTTCTGCTTACGATAGGGATAACGGCGGATTTGAACGGCTATCCGCTTTCCGCGGGATTTTATCCGCTTACGGTACTGATTGTAGCCGTTGCGCCTTTTCTGCCGCTTGCACTTGCCACGTTGCTTTCTCTGCCGCTCATATGGCTGTCGTCCTTCTTCAAAAAACGCGCGGCTTTCTCGACAATTGCGCTCATACTGCTGTTCACCGTGGTGTTCACGGCGTATTTCCTCATCGTTCCGAATATGGGCGACATATCCAACGTCGAAAACCTGAGCGACGGCATAATCCGCTTTTTCCGTACATTTAGTACGGTTATGTATCCCAACAAAGTGCTTGTCGAGTTCTGCGTGGGTATAAACGCGGGTATAAACTTCGCGATTTTCGCCGCGATATGGATGGGCGTAGCCGCACTCATAATCACGCTGTCGGCGTTCTTCTACAAACGAGCCGTTCGCGCAGGGCTTGAAACAGGGGCTTCCGCTTCGAAAACCAAACAGAAAGTGGAGTCGGAGAAAAAACTTTTGTCCGCGCTTATGCTCAACGACTTCCGCAATCTGATACGTTTTCCGTCGCTTGCGGTTTCGTCCTGCATAAACATAATTCTTGCACCAATACTGACTTGCGTTATGTTCGTGTTCATGAAAGACTCGCCGAGCGAATTCCTTTCGGGTGAAATCGCGCCTATCGGTATGATTTTCTTCTATTCGGTCATACTTTGCGGCGGAGCCAACAACGTAGCGTCGCTTGCTTTTACGCGTGAAGGGCAGTCCTTCTTCATAGCGCGACACCTGCCTATTCCCGCAAAAACCGCCGTCACGGAAAAGTTTTTGCTTGCGTATCTGTTCAGCATAGCGGCGATAATACCGCTTTTCATAATCGCCGTCGCTCTCGTCAAAATGCACATAGTAAATGCGTTGCTGTTCGCCTTGTTGCTTGCGGTAACTTGCGCGGGGCTTAACGCACTGTCCATTTATACGGATATGAAACGTCCGATTCTGGACTGGAAAAACACGACGGACATTCAGAAAAACAACTTCCGCGTCATAATTCCGACTTTAATCGGAATGGCAATCGGCGTAGGAGTGCTTTTGCTCGGCGTAGTCGTTTCGCCGCTTGTAGGCAGCATCGGCACGGTCGGCGCAAGCGCGGTGTTCTGGTCGGTTTCGTTTGTCGTGGGAATTGCGTTCTGCATAGCGTTCTGTTACATTCTCTTTGACAGATGCGAGGAACTTTACGAAAATCTTGCCGCAAACGCGGACAAAAACTCCGCGCGCAGAAAGGAACGCATAACGCTTTCTTCGGGCGGATTCGGCAAAGGCAAAAACGGAGGAATGCTCGGATGATGAAAAGAAAAATCGCACTTGACGTCGGGGACGTCAGAATAGGCGTTGCGGTAAGCGACCTTATGGGACTTTGCGCAAATCCGCGCGAAACCTACGTCAGAAAAAAAGACGACGAAGCCGCGGATATAGCATATTTTGTCGAATACGCCAAAAAAGAGGACGCGGACGCGTTTGTCGTCGGACTTCCCAAAAATATGGACGGAACGGAAGGAGACCGCGCAACCATTACGCGCGATTTCGGAGAAAAACTCCGCGCCGAAAGCGGGCTTGACGTGATTTACATTGACGAACGACTGACGACGGTATCCGCCGAAAGAATGCTGATTGACGCAGACGTCAGACGCGACAAACGCAAAAAAGTCATCGACAAAGTTGCGGCAACAATCATACTTCAATCATATCTTGACGGCAGAAGATAATCCGCTCCGCAAAGTACGGTTTGCAAACTAACAAAATCCGCGTGTCTTTGCCGTCGCAATAAAAGAAAAGGGCAGTTTGCACGGTAAATCCGCTGACTTTGGGCTTGACGGCGGCGCATAAAAAAGTTATGATGTTTTCGGACGTTTTTAATGATTGTTAAAGCGCGCCGACAGACAATGAAAATACAAATCGGGGCAACCCACAGGAGTCAAAATGGCAGATTTTTTTGAAGACCAGAACAACATGGAAGAAGACGACGACATTATCACCCTCTACAACGAGGCGACCGACAAAGACGAAGATTTTTATCATCTCGCAACTCTCGACGTCGACGACAGATGGTTCATCGTTATGAAACCCGTTGAAAAGTTGCCCGACATCGAGGACGACGAAGTTCTCATATATGAAATTCAGGAAGACGACGAGGGCAACGACGTGTTTGTTTCCATCGAAGACGAAGCCTTGCTCGAAAAGGTGTTCAACGAGTTCCAGAAAGAGCTTGACGCTTACATCGAGGAGCACCCCGAAGAGGAATAACGGCTCATTTCGGGAGCACCTGCGCAAAAGAGCGAAATTTGCGTAAATTCCGTCGGATTTTTTACGTGAATTCCTTGCAAAAAAAATTTTAATATAATATAATCCAAAATGCACCGCACACCCCGGTGGAGTTCGGGTTGTTCCGAAGGTTCGTCCGACGGTCGCCCACACGCTGATACCGAGGGAGGTAAAAACAAATCAAGGAGGCCTAATATGGCAGTCACATCAATGAAAGCCCTGCTCGAAGCGGGCGTGCACTTCGGTCACCAGACAAAACGCTGGAACCCCAAAATGGCGAAATACATCTACGCCACCAGAAACGACATTCACATCATCGACCTTCAAATCTCCGTCGACCATGTCGAAGCGGCGTATCAGTTCGTCAAGAGCATTGCGGCAGAAGGCAAATCCATTCTGTTCGTCGGCACCAAGAAACAGGCGCAGGACGCAATCAAACAGGAAGCCGAACGTTGCGATATGTTCTACATCAACCAGAGATGGCTGGGCGGAACTCTCACCAACTTCAAGACCATCCGCACCCGTATCGACAGACTCAACAAAATCAACCAGATGGAAATCATCGGTGAGTTCGAACTTCTCCCCAAGAAAGAAGTCCTCAAACTCAAAGCCGAACGCGACCAGCTCGAGAAAAACCTCGGCGGCATCAAGAATATGCGCACCCTTCCCGGCTGCCTCTTCGTCGTTGACCTGAAGAGAGAAGAAAACGCCATCAGAGAAGCGCGCAAACTCAACATCCCCATCGTTGCTGTCGTCGACACCAACTGCGACCCCGACCTCGTCGATTACGTCATTCCCGGCAACGACGACGCAATCCGCGCAATCCAGCTGTTTGCCAGCATAATCGCAGACGCAGTCATCGAAGCGAAACAGGGTGAATCTTTCAACGCAGGCAAAGCCGACTCCGAAGACAAAGCGGAAGATGCGGCAGAAGAAGCCCCCGCAATGGAAGAAGCAGTTCTTTCTCCCGAAGAAGCCCTTGAAAAGGCAATCGCGGAAAAAGAGAACGAAGAAGCGTAATACACAATTTTGTTCCGCGCACGGCAAGTGCGCGGAATTTCGATAATTCGGAAACACAATATAGGAGAATTTTTATGGCATTCACAAGCAAAGACGTTATGGAACTCCGTCAACGCACCGGCGTTGGTATGATGGATTGCAAAAAGGCTCTCGTCGAAACCGACGGCAACATGGAAAAAGCAATCGACTATCTCCGTGAAAAAGGTATCGCGTCCGCCGCAAAGAAACAGGGCAGAATCGCATCCCAAGGTATCGTTGACAGCTACATTCATATGAACGGCAAAATCGGCGTTCTGCTCGAAGTCAACTGCGAAACCGACTTCGTCGCAATGAGCCCCGTTTTCAAAGAGCTTGTACACAACATCGCAATGCACATCGCAGCGGCAGCTCCCAGCTACGTCACCAAGGACGAAGTCCCCGCCGCAGAACTCGAAAAGGAAAGAGAAATCCTCATTGCACAAGCCAAGAACGAACCCAATCCCAAACCCGATGCCATCATCGAGAAAATGGTCGACGGCAGAATTCAGAAATACTACAAAGACGTTTGCCTGATGGAACAGGTCTATGTCAAAGACAGCTCCAAAACCATCTCTCAACTCGTCACCGAAGCGGTTGCGTCCATCGGCGAGAAAATCACCGTCAGAAGATTTGTACGTTATCAAATGGGCGAAGGTCTTCAAAAGAGAGAAGACGATTTCGTCGGTGAAGTAATGGCACAAGCAGGTATGGCAAAATAACAAAACGAGGAACGCGTAAGCGTTCCTTTTTTTTCCGCCGACCCCGTCGGCAACATAATCGTCATCATAACGAGGAGTAAAATGGCAGAACTCAAATTCAAAAGAGTAATCATCAAACTTTCCGGCGAAGCTCTTGCGGGCGAAACCGGTATGGGTATAGACCACGCAAAACTCGGCGCGGTTGTCGACCAGATTGTCGAAGTCAAAAAACTCGGTGCGGAGGTCGGTATCGTCATCGGCGGCGGCAACTTCTGGCGCGGCAGACAAGCCGACAGCGAAATGAACCGCAGCACTGCAGACCACATGGGTATGCTTGCAACCGTAATCAACGCGCTTGCAATTCAGGACGCACTTGAACGCAAAGGAATGGAAGTCAGAGTACAGACCGCGCTCACGATTACCAAAGTTGCGGAACCTTACATTCTGCGCAAAGCCATGCGTCACCTCGAAAAAGGCAGAATTGTCATTTTCGCATGCGGTACGGGCAATCCTTATTTCTCCACCGATACGGGCGCCGCGCTCCGTGCGGCTGAAATCGGCGCAAACGCACTGCTTCTCGCAAAGAATGTCGACGGCGTTTACGACAGCGACCCCAAGACCAATCCCGATGCGGTCAAATTCGATTCGCTGACTTACATGCAGGTCATTTCCAAAGGACTCCGCGCAATGGATACCACCGCAATCACCATGTGCATGGACAACGAAATCCCGATTATCGCGTTCAGCCTCAACGAAGAGAGCAGCATCAAACGCGCGATTACGGGCGAAAAAATCGGCACCTACATCGGAAAATAATTTCCGTTCAGACCGAATTTTGAAGTTTGAAAAGAGCGCGCCGCACGGCGCGTTCTTATTTTTGCTTATGCCTTGATTTACGCGCGCGTTTTTGCTATAATATACAAAACGTTATTACAGGAGGCATTTATGTCATACGGCATCGACGAAGTCGACCTTATTTTCGAAGAAATGAACGAAAAGTACGCGAAGACTCTTCACAACTTTTCCAGCGAGCTCAAATCCATTCGCGCCGGCCGCGCCAATCCTCATATACTTGACAAAATCACCGTCGATTACTACGGGACACCCACGCCCATAAACAATATGGCGAATATCACCGTTCCCGAAGCACGTTTGCTGGTCATCTCCGTCTGGGACAAGAGCGCACTCAAAAACGTCGAAAAGGCAATCCTTGCCGCAAACATCGGCATTACCCCCAACAACGACGGCAACGTAATCAGACTGATTTTCCCCGAGCTCACGGAAGAACGCAGAAAAGCGTTGGTCAAGGACCTCAAAAACAACGCCGAAAGCACCAAAATCGTGCTTCGCAACGCGCGCCGCGACGCTATCGAACAGCTCAAAAAGCTCCAAAAAGACTCTTCAATCACCGAGGACGACCTCAAAGACTTCACGGCAGACGTCGACAAGGCTCTTGCGAAACAGATTGAAGACGTCGACAAACTGACCAAAGACAAAGAACAGGAGATACTCTCCGTCTGATGATACCCCGTCACATAGGTTTTATTATGGACGGAAACGGCAGATGGGCTACGGCTCACGGTCTGCCGCGCGCCGCGGGTTACGCCCACGGCGTCGAAGCAATGATAAAAGTGCTCAAACGCGCCTCCGAACTCGGCGTTCAAGCCGTGTCCGTCTATGCGTTCTCCACGGAGAACTTCGCAAGACCGGAAGAGGAAACCGCCGCCGTACTTTCCGCCGTCAAAAGGTGGAATAACAGTTACGACGGCGAACTGCGCGTAAGCTATTCGGGCGATATATACGCATTCGACGACGAAATCACCGAAAGTATCGTAGGGATAGAGAACCGAACCGCCCAAAACCGCGGTATGCAGTTCAACATCTGTTTGAACTACGGCGGAAGAGATGACATAATTCACGCTGCAAAGGTATGCTACGACCACGGGAATTTCTCGCGCGAAGAGTTCGAAAACGCACTTTCGACATCACATCTTCCTCCTCTCGACCTCATTGTCCGAAGCGGGGGAGAAAAACGTTTGTCGGGATTTATGCTTTACGAAGCCGCTTATTCCGAATTGCTGTTTTCCGACAAACTCTGGCCGGATTTCGACGAAAGCGACGTCGATTTCGCAGTCGAAGAATTCGGCAGACGCGTCCGAAAATTCGGCGCGTAAAACTGCGGGCAAAGACATTTGCTTTTCCCGCATACATCAGGGTAAATTATGCTGAAACGTACGGTAACGGCTGTTCTGCTCATAGCAACGCTCATCGGTTTGCTTGCCGCAAGCTATTTCGTAAGCCACATTTTCATCGACCTCTTCATTTGGGTTTTGCTCGCAATAGCCGCGCGCGAAATGTATTTCTGCATGCAGGAAGCGGGATACAAAGTTTTCAGAACTCCGCTGATTTTCGCAATGCTCACAACCTATCCCGTATTTTACCTTATGGAGCATTTCCTCGGTAAAGGTACGATGGGGCTTTTGCTTACATTCGGCGTAAGCGCGCTTATCGCACTTTTGATATTCACTTTCGCCGACCCCGAAAGAAACCGCGCACAGGATTTGTTCGCAACGGTATTCGTGCTCGTGTATCCCATACTGTTCATATCCCTTGCGTGGATACTGACTTTCAGATATTCGGCGGTGTATGCAGTGCTGTTTGCGGTGTTCCTTCCTGTTGGTGCGGACACTTTTGCGTACTGGTTCGGCAGTATGATAGGCGGCAAGAAACTTTGCCCGACCATAAGTCCCAAAAAGACCGTCGCGGGTTTTGTCGGCGGCATTCTCGGCGGAATGACGGTGTCTGTGCTGTTCTTCCTATTCTTCGAATACTTCGCGGTAATACCGAATTGCGGTTATGTTCCTTTTACGGACGCCGCATGGAAATCCGCGCTTATATATCTCGCAATCGGTCTTGTCGGAGCATTTGCGGGACAGCTCGGAGACCTCGCCGCTTCGCGTCTTAAACGTGCGCTCGGCATTAAAGACTTCGGCAAGATATTCCCCGGACACGGCGGAGTTATGGACAGATTCGACAGCATAATAACGGGTATCGTCGTTCTGTTGATTTCATTTTCGATTATATACGGCGTCTAACGGACGCTACGGAGCATACTTATATGGCTGACAAAAAGTTGCAGACTGTCACCGTTCTCGGCAGTACGGGTTCGGTGGGCAAACAGGTGCTTGCAGTATTGGACAAGTATCCCGACCGTTTCAAAGTGGTCGGGCTTTCCGCTTTTACCAACGAAAAACTGCTGAGAGACCAGATAGACAAATATTCGCCCAAACACTACTATTATCCTGCGGGCGGAGTTGAAATACAAACAAGCCTTTTCGACTTCCTCGACGACGAAAAATTCGCCGCAAAATGCGTGGGAAGCCTGGAAGAACTGGCGGAATTCCCGTCCGATATAGTCGTATCGGCAGTAAGCGGAATTGCGGGGCTTTGGGCGGCAGTTGCCACGCTCAAACGCGGTGGAACGCTTGCCATTGCAAACAAAGAAACGATTGTCTGTGCAGGAAGACACCTGAAAGCGTTGGAGAAAAAATACGGCGGCAAGATTTTGCCGCTTGACACCGAACACTCGGCGATTATGCAGTGTCTTAACGGAGAAGACCCCAAAAGCGTGCGCAGCATTGTGCTGACCGCAAGCGGCGGCGCGCTCCGCGACGTGCCAATCGAGAAACTTCACAAGGTCACGGCACGCGAAGCGCTCAATCACCCCGTTTGGAACATGGGCAAAAAGGTGACAATCGATTCGGCAACTCTTTTCAACAAAGGGCTGGAAGTAATCGAGGCAATGCACCTTTTCTCGCTTGCTCCCGAAAAAATCAAAGTTCTGATGCATCGCGAAAGCATAATTCACGGCATGGCAGAATTCACCGACGGCAGTCTGAAAGCCTTGCTCAGCGTGCCTAATATGGCGCTTGCGATAGAAACCGCGCTTTTCTGGCCGCATAAATCAAACGGAGCAGTCGCCGAACTCGACCTTGCCAAAATCGAAACGCTCAATTTCTCCGCGCCCGATTTCGAAAGGTATCCTTGCTTGCAAATCGCAATGCAGGCGGCAAAATCCGGTGAAGGCGCGTGTATAGCGTTGTCCGCGGCGGACGAAGTGCTTGTCGACGGGTTCCTGAACGGTTCTGTCAAATACAACGACATTCCGCATACGCTTGAAAAAGTTTATGCAAAGTTCCATAAAATCAAAGAGGTGGGGATAGAGGATATAATCGGCATAGACGCCGAAGCTCGCAAATACACTTATTCCATAGGAGTAAAATAGTGCCGCTGTCCGCATTGATATCCGCCACCGCAGGCGAAGTGTTCAAATATATCGGCTACATCATCGTGGCTTTACTTGGGCTTATGGTGATGATTGTCATTCACGAGCTCGGACACTACCTTGCAGGCAAAGCCCTTGGCTTCAAAATCGACGAATTCGCGTTGGGTTTCGGTCCCGCGATTTTCAAACGCACCAACAAAAAGAACGGTGAAGTATTCAGTATCCGTCCTTTTCCGATAGGCGGTTTCTGCGCCTTTCACGGAGAAGACGAAGAAGGAGCGGATGACGAAGGCGCTTTCAACAAACAAAAGCCGTGGAAACGTCTTATCGTTCTGTTTTCGGGTGCGCTGTTCAACTTTCTGAGCGCAATTCTCATAATCACGATATACTTTACCGCCTACGGTCAAATTCTTCCCGTTGTGCAGGACTCGTTTGCCGTAAACGGCGTGGAAAACGTATTTCAGGCAGGCGACATACTGCTTTCGGTGGACGGAAGGCAGATTAACATTATGACTGCGGACGACGTTGCCGCCACATTCGAAAGAATAGGCGACGGTTCGGAAGTCAAAGTACTGCGCGACGGCAAAACCGTGAAAATCACGGTTACAAAAGGCGATTACGTGCTGTCAGACGAATACCTCGAAGAAGGAGAAGACCCAAACAAAACGGGACTCGGAATAGTTTACGGACTGGAAAGCGCAAAAATCGGTTTCTGGCGGTCACTCGGAAGGTCATTCGGATTTTCCTTCTTCATAGTGTTCAAAGTCCTTGCGTCTCTCGGCGCATTGCTGACGGGACAAATCGGACTGGAAGCCGCGGGCGGCACGATTACGGTCATAAAAACCATCGCCGACGTCAGCGCAACGGGTTTCGGAGGTTTTCTGTACGTCGTCGCAATTATTTCGGCAAACCTCGCAGTCATGAACCTTTTGCCCATACCTGCGCTGGACGGGTCGCGAATGGTGTTTACGCTGATTGAAATGATATTCCGAAAACCCGTGCCGCGAAAAATCGAGGCGGTGATACACGCAGTAGGACTGGTATTGCTGTTGCTGCTTGCCGTTTTCCTCGACATATTCCATCTTGTACGAGGTTGACGGTCGGCGAACGAAACGCAACACACTTCGGACAACCTGCAAGCGGACGAGAGCAAAGGCGGTAAAGGTTTCTTAGCCGACAATGCATAATTCAGTACAATAAACGATGTAAACGCGATATAATGACAAAAAACATTGAATTATAATAAATAATCGGCGCAAAGCCGACACAACAAAGGAATTTCCGCAAAGCGGAAAAGAAGAAAATGCAAAGAAAATCCAGACAGGTCAAAATAGGCAAAATAGCCGTAGGCGGCGGAGCACCCGTAACCGTTCAGTCTATGCTGAACACCAAGACGACGGACGTTGAGGGCAGCATCAAACAAATACGCGAACTGCAACAAGCGGGTTGCGACCTCATAAGGCTTGCCGTACCCGACGAAAATTCGGCTGTCGCGTTCGGCGAAATCGCAAAACGCACAGGACTTCCGCTCATTGCGGACATTCACTACAACTACAAACTCGCGCATCTAGCTCTCGACAACGGAGCTAAAAAAATCCGTATGAACCCGGGCAATATGCGCGACTACGCACAAATTAAAGAACTGGCAAGAAGAATGAGCGACAACGGCATTCCCGTACGCGTAGGCGTAAACGGCGGGTCGTTGCACCCCGACTATAAGCAGTTGCCCGAAGCGGAAGCGCTTGTCCGCAGTGCGCTCGACTGCGCAAACGTCTTTGAAAGTTGCGGACTTAGAGATATTGTCATCGCCATCAAAGCGTCGGACGTTCGCACAATGATTGAAGCCAACCGCAAAATCGCCGCCGAATGCGATTATCCGTTGCATCTCGGCGTTACGGAAGCGGGGACTATGAGAAGCGGACTTATCAAATCCGCAGTAGGCATCGGCACTTTGTTGCAAGAGGGAATCGGCGACACAATCAGAATTTCGTTGTCGGCGCCGCCCGTCGAGGAAGTGCTTGCGGGAAAAACATTGCTTCACACTCTCGGACTTCGCAACAACTGCGTCGAAGTTGTGTCCTGTCCCACTTGCGCCCGCACGGAAATCGACGTCGAGAAACTCGCCAACGCAGTCGAAAAGGCAACGGCACATATTACGGTACCTCTCAAAATCGCTGTTATGGGCTGTCCGCTTAACGGCATAGGCGAGGGCAAAGGCAGCAATCTGGGCGTTGCAGGCGGGAAAGATAAGTCGGTAATCCTGAAAGACGGCAAAATCTACGAAACGGTGTCAAGCGAACTGCTTATGCCGCATTTTATGATGTTGCTGGACGAATACATTGACAAAGTATTATCAAAATGACGGTTTTGTAGAGTAGTTTTTCCCTGAAAATACAACATTCTACACCGAAAACGGCAAATACGAGGGTCGGAGAGCCGGAAAAAGTACGGAGGAAGTATGCAAAATAAGTTTGTCGAAGAGTTCGAAAAAGCCACAAACGGCGAATTCGGTATGCTGAAATTCAATTCCGCAACTTTCACCAAAGACAAAAACCTGTTGCAGGTGCGTTTTATAATTTCCGCTTTCGACATACGTTCTTTCGGTGCCGAACAACAGCAAAAAGTTCTCGACGTAGTGAAAAATATGTTCAACGGCGTTGACGTCGAAGTTCAGTACATTCGCACGTACGCCGACGAATCAACTGTACGCAACAAAATTCTCGAATTCTTCAATCTCAAAAACCAAATGGTTTTCCGCAGACTGCGCGAAGAAAACATCGCGGTGTCCGTATCGGACAGAAATCTGTCCGTTCTACTTCGTTTTGACCCGCCGACTTACAAAATGCTGAGCGCGGCAAAGACGGAAGAAGAACTGACGACTTTTCTCGACACCAACTACAATCTTTACGTCGACGTGACAATGCAGGAGAGCGACTCACTTTCGACAAATGACGAAGGGGATATTTCCATAGATACGGTAGTACTTCGCGACCCGAATATGCGTCTTGTAAAAATCGACCTCGGCGAAAAGGTTTACGCTCGCGGAAAAGTAGCGGGACTTTCGCAACTACCCAACTACATAACCGACGTAAAAGGCGCGGCGGAGAACATAGTTCTCTGCGGAAAGATTTTTAATCTTTCGACGCGTATGTACAAAAACAAAAAATACAATCCCGACGACCCGAAAAGCGGACCCGAAGAATTGCCGCTCGTGCGATTCTTCCTTGACGATACGACGGGAAAAATCGAGTGCGTATGTTTCCCGCGCCCCGAAGAGGCGGAAAAAATTCAAAATCTCGCGGAGCGCACCGAAGTTGCGTGTGCGGGTAAAGTTTCTTTGTCCAATTTCACAGGCAATCTCAGTCTTGCGGTCAATGCGCTTTTCCTGTGCACGATTGACTATTCGTCAATCAATACGGTGACGTCGAAACCCGAACCCGCAAAATACTCGGTCATCAAACCGCAGCCTTACACCGAAACCGCCATAAAGAAATCGCTTTTCGACGAAAGCACCGATACAGACGAGGTTTCGCCGTATTTCCATGACAAAACTTTCGTCATTTTCGACTTCGAGGCAACGGGATTGCAGATTTCCGCAATCGAACCGATAGAAATCGGCGCGGCAAAGGTCGTAAACGGCAAAATAACGGAAACTTTTTCGTCTTTGCTCAATCCCAAGATGTCAATTCCCGCTGAAGTTGCCGAAACCACGCACATCACGGACGATATGGTCGCCGACAAACCGACCTTCAAAGAGGTTTTGCCCGACTTTTTCAAGTTTACAAGGGGAGCGGTGCTCGTCGGACACAACATTTCGGGATACGATTATCCGCTGCTTGCAAAATACGCCGACGCAGAAGGGTACGTTTTCGACAACGAAATGGAAGACACGCTTATTCTCGCACGTAAATACCTCACCGAAGTGCGTCATTGCGGTCTGGAAGCGTTGAGCCGTGCGTTCAACATCTCACACGACAACGCGCACAGAGCTATGGCGGACGTATTCGCAACAGTCGAGGTTCTCAGAATAATCGCAAAACGAATGTAAACCGCTTTTTGTTGCGTTTTGGTCGTTTTTTTCGCCGCTTTGCGCTGCGATTTCGCGTCGTTTTGAATGCGCGGGATGTCGAAAAAGTACTTTTTTGCAATTTGTATGCAAATTCGCTTGCATAATTTATAAAGTTATGATACATTCAATATGCTTAGTAATTCTTACTGGAGTGAGCCGACAGCTCACTCTTTGTTTTAGAAGGAGCATAACACGAATATGTCCGTTAAAAACGCAGAAAACTCTCTGGCGCCAGAAGCGCGTCAGACCGTACAGAACGCAGTCGAAAAAGCTGTTGCCCAAGCCGGCGAAAATTACGAGGTCGTCGAAATCCGTTATACCAAGGAATTCGGCAAGCTCAATCTTACCGTTTTCATCTGGCAACCCGACGAAATCACGCTCGACGACTGCGAAGCAGTTCACAACGCCGTTTCCGACGCTCTCGATTGCCTCGACGAACTTTTCCCCGAAGAGTATATCCTCAATGTTTCGTCCTCGGGTCTTGACCGTCCCGTCGTTTCCGACGACGATTTCCGCCGCGCTCTCGGCACGGAAATCGAGGTCGTTGCCGACAAGGAAAAGTTCCACGGCGTTCTCAAATCCTACGACGCGGACTCGTTTACAATCGTTACGGGCGACAAAAACCCGAAAGATAAAACCGTATTAAGAAATATCAAAGCCAAGGTGCAACCGTACATCAGGTTTTAGGAGGACAAAATGGTAAACAAAGAATTCTTTCAGGCGTTGGAATTGCTTGAAAGCGAGAAGAAAATCTCCAAAGAGCTGCTTCTGGAATCCCTCGAAGCCGGGCTTGTTTCCGCTTACAAAAAGGAATACGGCGAAAGCAGAACCATTGCCGTAAGACTCAACGAGGAAAAACAGACCATCAAGGTTTACGCTCACAGACTGGTCGTCGACGAAGTCGAGGACGAGGACACCCAGATTTCTCTCGAAGAAGCACGCGAAATCAAGCCTTCTTACAAGGTCGGCGACGTCGTCATCGAAGACATCACCCCCAAACAGTTTTCGCGTATCGCCGCTCAGACCGCAAAACAGGTCATTATGCAGCGACTAAATGACGCAAAGAAAGAGTTTATCCTCAACGAAATGAGCGAACGTCAGGGCGAAATCCTCAACGCTATCGTCAGAAGAAAAGAGGGCAGCACCGTTTACGTCGAAATCAGCGGCACCCAGATGGAAGGCGTTATGATGCAGACCGACCAGGTTCCCACCGAAACCTACAATGTCGGCGACGTCATCAAGGTTTACATCAAGAAAATCAGAGATTCCGTTCGCGGCGGCGCACAGGTTGTCGTGTCCAGAAGCTCGGCGGGATTTGTCCGCAGACTGTTCGAACTCGAAGTTCCCGAAATCAAAGCCGGTCTTGTCAAAATCATGTCCATCGTCCGCGAAGGCGGTTTCCGCACCAAACTTGCGGTGTATTCCGAAGACCCCAACGTTGACGCAGTCGGCGCTTGCATCGGCAACAAAGGCGTTCGCGTAAACGCAGTCGTAGCCGAACTCGGCGGAGAAAAAATCGACGTCATCGAATGGTGCGCAGACCCCATCGAATACATCGCCCGCGCTCTCAGCCCCGCACAGGTGCTCATGGTTTCCATCAACGAAGAGGAAAAGAACGCGAAAGTCGTCGTTCCCGACGAAAAACTCAGCCTTGCAATCGGTAGAAACGGTCAGAACGCACGTCTTGCCGCAAAACTTACCGGCTGGAAAATCGACGTCAAACCTTATTCCAGCGTGATGCCCGCAGACGAAGCCGCGGCGCAGGAAGCAGATGCCGAGTAATCCCGTCAACACCAGAAAATGCGCGGCTTGCCGCGAGCACGCCGACAAAGACGAACTCATACGCATATGTATGAACTCCGACGGCGAAATTTCCGTCGATACGTCGAAATGCGCAGGCGGCAGAGGAGTGTGGGTGCACAGAAACAAGTCCTGCGTCGACGCTCTCGTAAAAAAGAAAGGATTGCATGCCGCATTCCGCCGTCAGGTTGACGAAAGCGTGTACCAAAGGTTGTATGACGAACTCTAAAATCGCAACATACGTGGGATTTGCACAGCGAAGCGGCGCCGTTCTTTACGGCGAAGACCGCATTCGCGAAAATCTCTCAAAATGCCGCGTCGTTCTCGTAGACGGAGCGGCGTCGGAAAAATACAGAACCCGTTTGCAGTCCGTCTGCAAAAACTGTCCTTACTTCGAAACGGAAGGACTTGCGGACGCAACGCACCGTGATAACGTCAAAGCTGTGGGGATTACCAATCCGTCACTCGCCGAGGCGATAATCAACCTATTGAGGTAGCTATGACCGAAAACAAAAAAGAAACGACCCAAGACGCATTCAAGAAACTCGCAGAGTACAAAGCGGGTTCGCTTTCCGCGCTCAAAACCGTGATTTCTTCCGAGAAATCCAAGGCGATTGCTCTTATGACTGCCGTTAAGGCAAGACGTGAGGAACTCGCCGCCGCAGAAAACGAAGAGGCAAGACGCGCGGAAGAAGCGCGTATAGCAGCCGAAGAAGCGGCAAAACGCGCAGAACAGGCGAACACGGAAGCCAAAGCCAAAGTCAAAGTGGAAAAGGAAGAAAAACCCGTTCCCGTCAAAGAGGAAAAATCTGCGGAAAAAGCGGAAGAACCTGCGGCTCCCGTCGAGTCCGCTCCCGCAAAAGAGGAAAGCGCTCCCAAAGTCGAACAAGCGGAAGTTCAGACCGAAACGGTCAAAAAGCCACAGGCAGAGGAGAAACAAGCTCCCGTCGAAAATAAGGACAAGAAGAAAGAGCAGCCCGCTCCCAAACAGGAAGTCAGACGCATTATCAGCGAAAGCAATCCTTCCGTTCAGTCCGAAATTCTGCCCAACGGCGAAATCCGCAGAATATACGTTCCCCCGGAAAACACGACCAAAAAGGTTACGACGAGAGTTTTTGCGGGTGGTTACAACAACGGTCGCGGACCTCGTCCCCAGCAGAACGGACAACAGAACGGTCCCCGTCCGCAGGGCGGATACAACAACGCACGTCGCGACGGTCTTTCCGCGTCCAGTCTTGCCAACGCCGCACAACAGGCTCCCGTCAACAAACAGGGCAACCAGAAAGGCAAAGGCAACAACCAGAAATCCAATTCCGGCGGCGGACAGCGTTTTGACGACCGCGGCAGCATGAACAAACGCGCGCTCCTCAAAAAAGGTTTCATCGTCGACGACAGAATTATGATGGACGACGAAGACGCAAAGGTCCGCGTGTTCAAATCCAAGAACAAGAATTCGGGCGGCGGCGGTACTACGGTTATCGACCACGCAGTCATCACAACCGACCCCGTACCCATCAAGATACTGAGCGAAAAGACGGGTATTTCCGTTGCGGAAATCATCAAAAACCTCTTCCTGCTCGGCATAATCAAAACCATAAACGAAAGCATCGATTTCGCAACTGCGGAACTCGTTATCGGCGAAATTACAAAAAATAATCCCATTACGCTCGAACTCAAACCCGAGATGACAATGGAAGAAACGCTTTCGGCAAAACTGGTCATCGATGACGAAGACGAATCCAAACTCGTTCCCCGTCCCCCTGTCGTTACCATTATGGGTCACGTCGACCACGGCAAAACCTCTTTGCTCGACTATATCCGCAAGGCGAATGTCGCAAGCGGCGAAGCGGGCGGCATAACTCAGCACATAGGCGCATACACGGTTTCGCTGAAAGGCTCTCCCATAACCTTCCTCGATACGCCCGGTCACGAAGCGTTCACTTCGATGCGTGCACGCGGCGCACAGGTTACGGACGTTGCCGTACTCGTCGTTGCGGCTGACGACGGCATTATGCCTCAGACGGTCGAAGCAATCAACCACGCAAGACAGGCAGGCGTTCCGATTATCGTTGCAATCAACAAAATCGACAAGACGGGCGCAAATCCCGACCAGGTTTTGCAACAGCTGACCAACTACGAAGTTCTCCCCGAAGAATGGGGCGGCGACACTCCCGTTGTCCGCGTATCCGCAAAGACTGGCGAAGGCGTGGAAAGTCTGCTTGAAAACATACTTATCATGGCGGAAATCCGCGAACTCAAAGCCAACCCCGACCGTCCCGCACGCGGCACAATCATCGAAGCGCGCCTTGACAAGGGTATCGGTAAAGTTGCGACCATTCTCGTCCAGACAGGTACGCTCAGAATCGGCGACAACGTGGTTGCAGGCACTTCTACGGGCAAAATCCGCGCTATGATTGACGACAAGGGCAGAAAGGTCAAGAAAGCAGGACCTTCCACTCCCGTATCCGTCACGGGTTGGGACGAAGTTCCCGAGGCTGGCGACATCATTGACGTGGTTGCCGACGAAAAATTCGCACGCGAACTTGCAAACGAGCGCAAACTCAAACTCGCGGCAAACGGCGACGACAGCGGTTCCGTCAACCTCAACGACCTGTTCGACAAAATCAAGAAAGGCGAACTCAAATCCGTCAAACTCATCATCAAAGCCGACGTACAAGGTTCGCTCGAAGCAGTCAAACAGTCGCTGTCCAAACTCGGCAACGAAGAAGTCGACATCGACATCATACACGGTGCAGTCGGCGCAATCAAAGAAAGCGACGTTGCGCTTGCCGACACTGCAAAAGCAATCATCATCGGTTTCAACGTGCGTCCCGATGCCAACGCAAAAGCTCTCGCCGCACAGAAAAAAATCGACATCAGATTCTACGACATCATCTACAACGCAATCGAAGACATCGAAAAAGCCGTCAAAGGTCTTCTCGAACCCAAGTTCAAAGAAGTCGTACTCGGCAGTGCCGAAATCCGCGAACTGTTCAAGATTTCCGGCGTGGGCGTCATCGCGGGTTGCCACGTCACGGACGGCAAAATCGTACGCGGCGCAAAAGCAAGACTTATCCGCAACGGCAAAGTCGAAGTCACTTCCGAAATCGCGTCCCTGCGTCACGGTAAAGACGACGTCAAGGAAATGGCAAAGAACTTTGATTGCGGCATAATGTTGCTCAACTATCAGGACGTCAAAGTCGGCGACACTATCGAAGCATTCCAGATGGAGCAGATAAATGAAGATTAAAACGGAAAGAGTCAACTCCGAATTGCAACGACAAATTGCAAAAATCATCGCCAATGACATAAAAGACCCAAGGCTCGGCAGTTGCATCGTCAGCGTCACAAAAGTTTCGACGACGCCCGACCTCAAATACGCCAAAGTTTATCTTTCCGTTTACGCTTCCACGGAAGAGGAACGCATATCAGCGCTCGACACGGTAAAGCGTTCCAAGACGTTCATAAGAAATATGCTCAAAGACGCCGTACAAATACGGTTGCTCCCCGAACTTAATTTCATTCTGGACACTTCCGTGGACTACGGAATGAAAATCGACAGTCTTCTTGCAAAAATCGAAATACCGCCCGAAGAGGACAGCACGGAAAAATGACCGACAAACTGAACGAAATCAAATCAGCACTGGAAAATGCACGGGAAATCGCCGTTTATTGCCACACAAATCCCGACGGCGACACAATAGCCTGTGCATTGTCTTTATTCCACGCACTCACAAAAGTCGGAAAAACGGTAACGCTTTACTGCGACAGCGAAATTCCCGCAAAATACTCATTTCTCAACGGAGCGGACAAATTCGAACTTCCAAAAAAAGGCGTGCACGAGCTGGGCATTGCGCTGGATTGCAGCGACCTTGACCGTCTGGGCGGTGCCGCAAAAAGCTTTTTGTCCTGCAAATCGACCCTTGCCGTCGACCACCACAAATCGCATTCGCCTTTTGCTTCCGTCTACCACGTCGAAGCCGACGCATCAGCATGTTCGGAAATCGTGTTCCGACTGCTTGACGGTATGAACGCCGTTGACAACGTTACGGCAGAAATTCTGTTTGCGGGAATAGTTGCCGATTCCGGTTGCTTCCAGTATCCGTCAACCACCAGAAACACACACAAAATCGCTTGCGAGCTTCTGAAATACGACTTTGACGCCTCGGACGTCATTTACCGCGTTCACCGCAAAATATCCCGCAACGTATTTGCGCTCAAAATGCGCGTATTGTCAAAATGCCGTTTCTTCGAAGAAGGCAAAATCGCAATAATAACTTTCCTGACTTCCGACTTCGAAAGTACGGGAACGGAAACATCCGATACCGAAGGTATCATCTCGTCCGCAATCGACGTTGACGGCGTGGAAGTCGCGTTTGCCGTGTCCGAAGTCAAGGACAAGAACTTCAAAGTCAGCGTACGTACAAAAAATTACGTTGATGCAAGCGACGTTGCAGGGGAGTTCGGCGGCGGCGGACACGAAAAAGCCGCAGGTTGCAGATTGAACGGCTATTACGAAGACGTCGTCGACAAACTCGTGAAAGCCGCGCGCGACAGACTTTGATAATGAGCAGACTGTATAAAGACAAATCGGCGTTGCTGAACGGCTTTGTGAACCTGTACAAAACGGACGATATGACTTCGTCCGACGCCGTGTGCATTGCTCGCGGAGCTTTGTCGAAAGCGACTGGAAGCCGACAAAAAGTCGGACATCTCGGTACGCTCGACCCACTTGCGACGGGAGTTTTGCCGATATGTCTCGGAAGCGCGACAAAGCTTTTCGACCTCTTGGCATTCAAACGCAAGAAATACGTCGCAACGTTCGTTTTCGGAACTACCACCGACACGCTTGACCGCGGCGGCAAAATAACGTCCGACAACGGCAAAATCCCGACTCTCGACGAAATCCGCGCAACAATTCCGCGATTTGTCGGGGAAATCAGTCAAATTCCGCCGCTTTATTCATCGAAATCGGTGGACGGCAAGCGCGCTTACAGTTACGCTCGTCAAGGCGTTCAAATCGAACTTCCGCCCAAAAACGTAATTGTATATTCGATATCCGCCGACAATTCAACGAACGACACCGAAGGCGAATACCGTTTCGAAATCGAATGCGGAGGCGGGACGTACATACGTTCTCTTGCTCGTGACATTGCCGAAGCACTCGGAACAGTCGGATATATGAGTTCGCTCGAAAGAACGGTTTCCGGCGCATTCAACGCGGAAAATGCGGTAAATGTTTCGGAATTTCGCAACAATCCGCTTCCTTACGTGCTTCCAGTGGAATATGCGCTGAAAAACTTTGCGTCATACACGCTTACGGAAACAGAAACTTTCAAAGCCGTCAACGGTGTAAACGTTCCGTTTGACGCAGAACGCAAAACGGGAGTTACGGACGAACCTGAAAGCAACAAAACGACGGAAAACGAATTTTACTTCAAAACATACAGCAACGAAGGAAAATTGCTCGGCATCGGCAAAACCGACGGCAGAGAACTCAGATTGACAATCAGACTATGAAAATATTAAGTCACGACCGAAAATACGACGCTCCGATAGTGATTGCGCTTGGGTTCTTCGACTGCGTACACAAAGGACACGCCGTGATAATAAACCGCGCAAAGGAACTTGCGCACGAATACGGCGCACAGTGTGCGGTATTTACGTTCTCAAACGATCCATGTGCTTTTCTCGGCAAAAAGCCGCAGCTTTACACACTGGAAGAACGCGTTTCGGTTTTTGAAGATTTAGGCGTCGACGTGACGGTCTGCGCCGAATTTACCGAACCTTTCATAAACCTGTCCGCAGAACAATTTCTCGACGCATTAAACGACAATTTCAATCTGAAAGCAGTAGTTGCGGGAACGGATTATTCCTTTGGCGCAAACAAGAGCGGAAATTCGGAGTTTTTGCAAAAATACTTCGCGGAAAAAGGCGTAAGAGTCGAAATAATGCGTTTTCTGTTGTCCGAAAGCGGCAAAATATCCTCGACGGACATAAAAAAATCCATTGAAAACGGCGATATCGAAGCCGCAAACGACTGCCTTTCCGAACCGTATTTTATGCTTGGCACAATCGTTCACGCACACAACCGCGGCACGAAAATCGGCTATCCGACGGCAAATCTCCAACCGTCGCAGGAAAAACTCCGCATAAAAGAAGGCGTATACATAACCGCGCTTACCGTAGACGGAAAAACATTCCGCGGTGGCACCAACGTCGGAGCAAAACCCACTTTCGACGACTCCGTATTTTCCGTTGAAACGTATCTTACCGACTTCGAAGGGGATTTGTACGGAAAAAAGGTAAAACTGGCATTTTACAAACGAATACGTGAAATCAGCAAGTTTTCTTCACCCGAAGGACTGCAAGAACAACTGAAAAAAGACACCGCGACGATAAATTCGTTCTTCGACAACGCACAAAAAGCGGAAAATAAGAATAAATAAGGACTTGATATTGAAAAGCCAACTGCTTTTCAAAAAGCACCTAAACAATAACCATCACACAACACAAACAACACAGACACAATAAAACGGTAAATACATATGACATACACGGATTTTTCAACCAACAGACCGCTTTTCGGACCTTCCGGTCACTCCGAAAGTTTCGCCGCAGAAGGGCACACGGCAACAACCGAAATGCCCGAATGGATAAAAGCACGCGGACTTGACTTGTTTGAATACTCATTCGGCCGCGGAGTCAACATTTCTTCCAAAACCGCAACCGAAATCGGCAAAAAATGCTCCGAATACGGAGTAGAAATGAGCGTTCACGCACCGTATTTTATCAATTTTGCGTCGCCCGAGCCCGAAAAAGCCGAAAACTCCGTCCGATATGTGCTTTCTTCGCTGAAAATTCTCAAATGCTTCGGCGGAAAAAGATGCGTTTTTCATGCGGGAGCGCAGGGCGGTGCTCCGAGAGAAGAGGCTTTCGACCGCACAAAAACAATGTTCGCAAAAACACTCGAACTGATTGCCGAAACGCCTGAATACGCAGATTTGCTCGTATGTCCCGAAACCATGGGCAAACAAGCGCAAATCGGTACTGTCGAAGAAGTAATCGAACTTTGCAAAATGGGGCAGAACGTCTATCCCTGCGTCGATTTCGGACACGTCAATTCGCTTTACGGCGGAATTCTCAAAACCGCAAACGACTTCGAAACGATAGTCAAAAAGATGATTGACGGTATCGGTGAAGAAAAAACGAAGAATATGCACGTGCATTTTTCAAAAATACAGTACGGAGCAAAGGGAGAAATCCGTCATCTGACGTTTGCCGACGACGTTTACGGCCCCGAATTCGAGCCATTTGCCGAAATTATCGTAAAATACGGTTTGACACCGCACATTTTGTCCGAATCCGCTGGAACCCAAGCAGAAGACGCCGCCTCAATGCGCGATATCTGGCTGCAAACTGCACAAAAATAATTAAAACCAGGGACATCAACACAAAAAGCATATAAAAAATGGCAACGCTGTTGCCATTTTTTTTGCGAGTAGACTTAAAACGTCAAGTCGGAATATACCGACGTCGCATGCTTATTATGAAAATTTTCAGATGATTTGTCAATCAAAAAAAGCAATAAAACACCGAAAATTTTAGGTCAAGTTTTAAGAATAATCTCGTTTTTTAAGCAAAAACGGAATTATTTTTATAAAATGCGTCAAGAAATCAATAAGCATAATTACAAAATATCATAAAAGTAGTGCATTTTCAGGCAGAACTCTCATTTTGCCGTCGGCACATATGTTATAAACACAAACCGAAACGACAAAACGCTTTACATAGTCAAGAATAATGCAGTTGTTTCGCAATTATTTTTCGGGTTTTTGCAAAAAAAAATCCAAAATTTCGCAAAATTTGAGAGTAGATAAGCCTACACAACTATTCGCAAAACACAGCTTTTGCGAATAGAAAGCGGCAAAAATGGCAATTTTCAGAGTATTTTTGAAATACAACCGAAAATTTGTTGTTTTACAGATGAGATTTAACGAGCGTGTCGCAAACCGCAAGAACTGCGTGTTCGTAAGTCAATGCGCCTTGAACGTAAACAATGTACGGTTCTTTAATCGGTGCGTCGGAACTTAATTCTATTGACGCCCCTTGAACGAATGTTCCAGCTGCCATTATGACTTCGTCCTGATATCCCGGCATTGCCCAAGGTTCAGGCACGACATTGCTGTCAATCGGCGAAATGCCTTGAATTGCCGCGCAAAAGTCAACAACTTTCTGTTTTGAACAGAGTTTTATGCTTGCAACAATATCGTATGCGGGTTTATTGTCCGTAGGCAAAGCCTCATATCCGAGTTTGCCGTACGCTTTTGCAAACAAAAATGCGCCTTTCAATGCGTTTTTTGCAACCTGCGGAGCAAGGAAAAGCCCTTGATAATACGGCATATATCCGCCGATATGCGAACCGATTTCAGTACCGAGCGAAGGCGCGGTCAAACGGTATCCCACGAGTTCTACATATTTTTGTTTTCCTGCAATATAGCCGCCGGTTGGAGCGACGCCACCGCCGATGTTTTTTATGAGCGAACCTGCCATAAGGTCTGCGCCAACGTCTGCGGGCTCGATTTTTTCCACGAATTCGCCGTAACAGTTATCGACCAGAACAAGCGTTTCGGGGCTTATTTTCTTCACAAATCCGACCAATTCGCCTATTTGTTCAACAGAAATGGCGTTTCGCCACGAATATCCGCGGCTTCTGCCGACAAAAACGGCTTTTACGAAAGATTTTTTCAAACGCTTTTCAATTGACGGATAATCGAAATCGGGCGTCAACTCGTCTTTTTTGGTGAGTTCCAAACATTCGAACGAAACGCCGAATTCTTTGAGCGAACCTCTGTTTTCTCCCGAAATTACGTCTTTCAGCGTATCATAAGGCGCTCCCGATACCGCAAAAAGCGTGTCTCCTGGACGTAAAACACCGAACAACATCAAAGTTATTGCCTGCGTTCCTGCCGAAATTGCAGGCGAAACGACTGCGGCTTCTGCACCCAATGCGTCGGCAAACACCGCGGAAAGCGTGTCGCGCCCCGCATCGTCATAGCCATATCCCGTCGATCCGTACATATGGCGCGCTTGCACGTTGTGTTTTTTGAATGCGTTCAGAACCTTGCGTTGGTTGTAAAGCGCTGTATCGTCTATTTCCGCAAATCGTTCGGAAAGTTCTTTTTCACACTCTTTGACAAGTTTTTCGGCTTCTGTAAAGTTCATTTCGACTCCGTATCAAGTATTATTTTTCCGTTTCGGAAGTACTTTATATTTTCCATATTTTTAGAATACTTTTGGCAAAAAATCCACTGTTTAGTGGCAATTCAGCCGTGATTTTACGTATTCTGCCGCATTTTCGAAGTCCCCTGCTTCAAACCAACGCGCAAAACCGTATCTTCTGAACCAAGTGAGCTGTCGTTTTGCATAATTGCGCGTATCTTTCTTTATTTTTTCGACAACAACGGAAAGTTCGCTTTCGTCAAGTACGGTTTTTCCGTTTTCTTTGCGGAAATCGCAACCCGCAAATTCCTTGTAGCCGATTGCCTGCATGCTTTGATAACCGAAATTGCCGACTGCTGCAACTTCCTCGACAAGTCCGTTTGCAACCATTTCGTCTACACGCGCGTTTATTCTGTTATAAAGAACCGAACGGTCAGCCGAACCGAATGCAACCATTATTACGTCGTCGTTTTTAGCCTCGGGTCTTGCGTCTTTTTGAGCAGACATAGGTTTTCCCGTCGTCAAAACGATTTCAAGTGCTCGAATTACGCGTTTGCGGTCGTTCGGGAACAGTCTTGCCGCCGTTTCCGAATCAAGTTCCGCTAGTTTTTTGAGCATTGTTTCTCCGCCTTTTTCGGCGTACTCGTTTTCGAGTTGTGCGCGCAGTTCGGGGTTTTTGTCCGACGAACCGTATTGCATGGGATAAAGCAAGGCTTCGACGTAAAGTCCCGTTCCACCTGCAATTATCGGCAGTTTTCCACTTTTCAGCGCACGTCTAGCGCATTGTCTTGTTTGTTCGGCGTAAAGTGCAACCGAAAACTCTTCGTCGGCGTTCACAATGTCTATCATCTCGTGAACGACTTCTTTTCTGCGACTTTCGGATTCTTTTGCCGTGCCGACATCAAGTCCGCGGTATATCTGCATACTGTCTGCGGATATGACAACGCCGTCAAGTTGTTTTGCAAGCCTGAACGCAAATTCAGATTTGCCTGACGCCGTGGGACCTACCACAAATACGGCGTATGGCGCACGAAAAAGCCGTTCATCGCTCAATGCGTCAACCTGTTCGGGAGTAAGCCGCAAGTGAAAATCAGCGCGTACGTTGTCGCTCATTGCACGATTCTCCTGAACATCTTTTCGACGTCGCGTTTTGTGAGCGCAACAACTGCAGGTCTTCCGTGCGGACATTTGGACGGAAGATTGCCGTTTTCGTCAAGCAAATTCGACAGCAGATATTCAATTTGCTGTCTGGTGAGCGTGTCGCCGCCTTTTATCGCGGCTCGGCAAGCGTCGCGGCAGATTGTTTCTTTCAGCAGTTTATCGATGCAGATATCGTCGTCATCGAACATATCTTCGAAAAGTTTTGCCGTGAACTTCTCGAAATCCATTCTGACTACGGGCTCGGGAACGGCGTAAACAATGTAATATCCCGTCTTTTTCTCGATTTCAAAACCCATCTGATTGAGTTTCGGCAACAGTTTTTCGAAATATTCCTCTTCTCTTCCGCTGAATTTGAGTTTGTACGGAATGAGAAGTGATTGCGAATATTCCGCGGAAAGATTGTTTATCAGTTTGTCGTAAAGAACACGTTCGTGTGCCGCGTGCTGGTCGATTATGTAAACTACGTCGCCGCGTTCGACAATCAGATAGGTATCGAAAATCTGACCGATTACCGCGCCGTCAAACAGTCTGAAACGGTTTTTCAAACTATTCGCAAAATCCTCATCGTTATCGTTTTTGATTTTGGAAAGAAGATATCCGTCGTCATAAGGTTTCTCGTCCGCCGTATTTTGTGACGGCAAAGGCGGATTTTTGTAGACACCGATTTGGCTGTCTGCGGCATAACGCCCACGGTTTGACGTTGCGCGTTTTCCGGAATACGGACTCAAATCCGAAAACGAAGAAATGTCGAAACCGCCGAAATCGCGTTTTGTTGTTTCGGAAACAGGAAAATCGGTCGGATACGAGGAATTATTACGCGAAAAGTCGGTTGAAAAGGGTTTGTTGTCGGGAATATCTCCGTAAACATCTTCGTAAAGCGCCGCAGTATCCAACGCGGTTTGTTCATATTCGGGTTGTTTTGACGGCTCGAAATGCGGTTTTTCGGGGTTTGTGTCAGTGTTTTTGAGCTCAAAACCGAATCTTTCCTGTCCGAAAGAGCCCATAATCGCTTCTTCGACGGCACGCAAAACAGCACCGAATACGGCGTTTTTGTTTCTGAAACGGACTTCGGATTTTGCCGGATGAACGTTGACGTCGACTTCGTCGAAAGGTACGATTATGTCGAGTACGTACATCGGAAACGTACGTTTTACGAGATATTCGCGGTAGGCTTTGTCCACGGCGGTGGAAACAGTGTCGTTTTCGACCACGCGACCGTTGACTATTATCGTCTGTTTAGAGCGCGTAGGCGCCGTATAATCAACCTCGGAAACGTATCCCGAAACGGTTATTCCCGCCGACGAAGTGCGGTTTACTGGAATAAAACGTTCTATGTCGAGGTTTGGATAAACAGCCATTACGGAATCGCGCAAATCGCCGCCTTCCTGAACGAGAATATTGCCGTTTTCGGAAGATAGTGTGAGTTTAAGATTTGGGTTTGCAAGTGCGATTTTTTCCACCGTATCGGTTATGTAGCCGAGTTCCGTAGACGGTTTTTTGAGAAATTTCAACCTGGCAGGCGTGTTGAAAAACAAATTTTCAACTGTGATAATCGTGCCTTCCGCGCGGCTGTCGTCGCATTCGGACAAAACTTTTCCGCCGCTCAAAACGATTTTGCGCGCTATATCGGAGTTTTTTGCACGGGAAATAAGCGTGATTTCGGATACGGACGCGATGCTTGCGAGCGCTTCGCCGCGAAAACCGAGCGTCGACACGGTGTCAAGGTCGATTATTTCTTTCAGTTTGCTTGTGGCGTGCGGCAAAAACGCCGCGCGAAGGTCGTCGGCGGCAATTCCCGTACCGTTGTCGCTGACCACGATTTTTTTCGTGCCGCCGTCCTCGACGTAGACGTCGATTTCCGTAGAACCCGCGTCAATGGCGTTTTCGACAAGCTCTTTGACGACGGACGCGGGACGTTCGACAACTTCGCCTGCCGATATCATATTGAATACGTTGGGTTGCAATATGTTTATTTTTCCCATATGCTGCCTCCGTTTCTGTCTTTTGTGTCCTTTCCGCTTTGTAGTACGGATTTAGGATTCTTTGCCGACTGTGAACACTTTTGCTTTTTGTGTCGGCAAAATCTGCAAATACGGTTTCGCAAAACCTGATTTGATATTCGTGGTTTGGAATGGTTTTGTTTACCTATTAAGCGTTTCCGCGGTGTTTGATTTAAGTCTCGCGTTTGCGTTCAGTCGTTTTTGTTGTTGAGTTTCTTTTTCAGGTCACTGAGCACCGTGAGCGCTTGCAACGGCGTGAGGTTGTCGACGTCGATGTCCGCAAGTTCTTTCTCGATTTCGGACTCAACACGGTCAAACAGGCTGACCTGAACGGCTTTTGTCTGTTCCTGCGCCGCCATTATAAGACGGTTGGTGTCGCGGTCCTTGGACTGACGTTCCAGTTCGGACATAACGCGTTTTGCCTGTTCGATTACGGATTTCTTGACGCCTGCAAGCGACGCAACCTCGATACCGAAACTGCGCGACGCGCTGCCTCGTGCGATTTTGTGAAGAAAAACTATTCCGTCCGAAGTTTCGCTGACAAGTACGCGGTAGTTCTTTACGCCGCCGAAACTCTCGGCGTCCGTAAGTTCGTGGAAATGCGTTGCAAACAACGTTTTTGCGCGTATGTTGGAAGTTATGTATTCAAGCACCGCCCACGCAATACTCAGTCCGTCGTATGTCGACGTGCCTCTACCTATTTCGTCAAGCACGAGAAGTGACGACGACGTCGCGTAATTGAGTATTGTGGCGACTTCGATCATTTCAACCATAAACGTGGATTGTCCGCCGGTCAGGTCGTCGCTCGCGCCGATTCTGGTGAAAATTCTGTCCGTAAGCGTGATTTCCGCGCTTTTTGCGGGAACAAAACAGCCTATATGCGCCATAAGCACGATGAGCGCAACTTGTCGCATATACGTGCTTTTACCCGCCATATTGGGACCCGTGATTATCATTGTGCGGTTGTCGCCGCCGTCAAGCAAAGTGTCGTTGGGAACATAGGCTCCGCGGTCGAGCAACGCTTCGACAACGGGGTGTCTGCCGTCGCGTATGTCGAGCGATTTGACCTTGCTTCCGACAACGGGTTTTACATACTTGTTGCGTACCGCAACCGTAGCAAAGGATACGAGAACGTCAAGTACGCCGATTGCGCGCGCCGTAGACTGCAACTCGGACAGTTTGTCGATGAGCATTTGTTTGAGTTCCGTAAAAATGCGGTTTTCGAGGGCAACAGCTTCTTCTTCGGCTGTGAGAATTTTCGTTTCGAGCTGTTTAAGCTCGTCCGTAACAAAACGTTCGCCGCCGACAAGCGTTTGTTTGCGCTGAAAACGGTAAGGAACTTTGTCGAGGAAGGAGTTGGACACCTCAATATAATAGCCGAAAACTCGGTTATAGCCGACTTTGAGCGTACGGATGCCCGTGGCTTCGCGCTCTTCGGCTTCGAGATTTGCAAGCCATTGTTTCGCCGTTGTGCGAATGTCGCGCAGACTGTCCAACGTTTCGTCGTAACCTTTGCGGATTATGCCAAAAACTTCGTCGCCTTTGGACGCCGTACGAGTATTGTCCTTGCGTTCGAGCGCGCTTATGAGAACCTCGTTGACTTCCGATAACGGATACATTGCGGAATTGAGTTTTTTGATGAGCTCGGACGAACATTCCTTTGCCGCTGCTTTGACAATTGGCACCTGCGTCAGCGTATCGGACACCGCAAGCAGGTCGCCGGGCGTTGCGCTTCCGTACGCAAGTCTGCCGCACAGTCTTTCGAGGTCGCGTATCTGCTCCATAGCGGAAACCAGCTTTTCGCGAACGAGTTTCGACTCCGTCAGATTTTCGACGGCGTCAAGTCGCGCGTTGATTTCCTTTTCGTTCTGCAAAGGCTGTTCTATGTACCTTTTGAGCGTACGCGCACCCATGGCGGTTGAGGTTTTGTCAAGCACCCAAAGCAAAGAACCGTAGCGTTTGCCGTCGCGTGCACGCGCGGTGAGTTCGAGGTTTCGGCGCGTGGACTCGTCAAGCAACATGAACGATTTGTCGCGAAGAAGAGTCAACGAATTTATTTGTGCAAGCGCGCGCTTTTGCGTCTGCATAAGATATTCGTACAGTCCGCCTGCCGCGCATACGGCATATTGTCTGTCGGCGCATTCGAACGCGTCGAGGGACGCCACGTTGAGTGCCGAACACAATTTCTTTTCCGCACTCGGAAAATAATACGCAAAGTTCTGATAGCAATGCGGAGCGGCTTCCGACGCCGCAAAATAGCTCACCGATTTGTATTCGGAAAGAAAAGTTTCGTTGCACACGCATTCGGAGGGTTTGACGGAGGACAAAATGTCGGCAAGCCGTTCAAAACGGTTGTCGCCCGCATACTCGTAAAGGTAAAATTCGCCTGTGCTTATGTCCGCCCAGGCAAGACCGAAACCGTTTTTGTCGGAAAACACCGACGCCAGATAGTTGGTGGAACGCTCGTCGAGGATTTGTTCTTCCATAACCGTGCCGGGAGTTATGACTCTGACGACGTCACGGTCGACAAGTCCCTTGGACGTTGCGGGGTCGCTCAACTGCTCGCATATCGCAACACGGAACCCCGCGTCGATAAGTTTGCGTACATAGTTGTCGACGGCGTGGTAAGGAACGCCGCACATCGGCGCACGCGAATCTTTTAGTCCGCAGTCGCGTCCCGTGAGTGTGAGGTCCAAAACCCTTGACGTCGTTTCCGCGTCGTCGAAAAACATCTCGTAAAAGTCACCCAGACGGAAAAACAAAAGACAGTCCTCGTAATTGGACTTGATTTCGAAATAGCGTCTCATCATGGGTGAAAGTTTGCTTTTGTCCACTATCATAGTTCACCTTTTTCTATGTGACCGAACAGCGACGCCGATCGCGCCTCCGTAATTCTCACGTTCACGAATTCGCCGATGAGTTCACGCGAACCGTCGAAAGTGACGAGCCTGCCGCTTTCCGTCCTGCCGCACACCATACCGTCGTGTTTGGGCGAAACGTCCTCGACCAGAACCTCGTAAACGTTGTTTTTGTATTCTTCCGAAAGTTCTTTCGTAATGGAATTCTGCAATTTGATAAGTTCACCGATACGGCGTTTTTTGATTTCGTAAGGAATTTGCGGCATTGCGGCGGCGGGAGTTCCTTTGCGCGGAGAATAAATGAACGTAAACGCATTGGAATATCTCACGCGTTTCACGATGTCTACGGTATCGGCAAAATCGCTTTCCGTTTCGGTGGGGAAACCGACCATAATGTCCGTCGTGATGCCGATATTAGGCATTTTTTCGCGCAGCATATCTATGAGCGACAAATATTTCTCCCGTGTATAACGCCTGTTCATATCTGCAAGAACCTTGTTTGAACCCGCTTGTACGGGAAGATGAATATTGTTGCAGATTTTGTCCGACTCCGCCATTGCGTCTGCTATGGCTTCGTTCAAATCCTTTGGGTGCGACGTCATAAACCTTACGCGGAATTTGCCGTCAATACGGTCTATTGCGCGGAGCAACGTCGCAAAATTAACTCCGTCGGTGTGCAAATCGTTGCCGTATGAGTTCACGTTCTGACCGAGCAAGGTTATTTCCTTGTACCCGAGGTCGACACACTTTTTGACTTCGTCAACCACTTTGTCCATATCGCGGGAAACCTCGCGACCGCGAACGTAAGGCACTATGCAGTAACTGCAAAAGTTGTTGCAGCCGTAAATAATGTTCACCCACGCATTCGGAAAACTCGTGCGCACAACGGGAGTGTTCTCGTCGATGTTCAGATAATCGGCGGGATACTCACGGTCGAAAACGCGGTATTTCTTATCGGAACGTTTTTTCTTCTGACTACGCGAACGGATTACGTTTTCGATTTCCTCGGGAAGTTGCGCGATATTGCGCGTTCCGAGAACGATATCGACGTAAGGATACCGCTCTTTTATGGTTTCGGCGGCTTCGTCCTGTTGAGTCATACAACCGACAACCGCAATGATAAGTTCGGGATTTTTCTTTTTTTCGGCTTTTACGACGCCGATATTGCCGAGTGCGCGGCGTTCGGCGTTGTCACGGATACAGCAAGTATTGAAAACTATTACGTCGGCAGAATCCGATTCCGTGCACGGCAAATATCCGAGACCTTCCAAAAGTCCCGCAAGTTTTTCGGATTCGTGGACGTTCATCTGGCATCCGTAAGTCACGATTTTGTAAAACATAGCACCTTTTTGTCGCGTATCGCCGTATCGCTCAGATAAAACAAGCGTGCGCGCGACACGATAAGTAAATGATTAGATAATTATACATAAAAGCGGGCGAAAACACAATAATAATTTTGATGAAAACCAAAGCGGAAGAAAAAAGCAAGCAAACAGTCGGAACCGATCCGAAAAAATCCAAAAAGAAAAAGATTTTGCGAATAGTTGGTTTCGGATTCCTGACTATCTTTATTGTCGCGTGTCTCGGCGTACTCGGAATTTACGTCGGGTTTATGACTTGGGCGCAAAACGCCGAATTCAGACCCGAACTTTTGCCTACGGCAACCGCCGTTCCCGTATTTTTAGACGCAAACGGCGAAAAAATCGACTACAAATCGGATAATTACGTAAATCCCGACAGCATTCCCGAACACGTAAAAGCGGCTTTTGTCGCGCTCGAAGACAAACGTTTTTATTCTCATCAGGGTTACGATGTCAAAGGCATTATCCGTGCTGTTGCAACCAACATAAAAGCCGGCGGAACCGTCGAAGGCGCGTCAACAATCACGCAACAGCTGGTCAAAAACACGCATTTAAGCTCCGAAAAAACGCTTTCGCGCAAGCTCAATGAAATTGCAATCGCTATGAAAATCGAGAAAAAATACACCAAAAATCAGATTTTGGCGATGTATTTGTCCGTCATTTACTTCGGCGGCGGCGCTTACGGCATAAACGAAGCAAGCAGAACGTATTTCGGTTGCACTCCCGAAGAACTGACAATCGCACAAGCGGCTACCCTTGCGGGAATTCTGAAAAATCCGTCCAGATACTCCCCCAAAAACAGCATTTCAGCGGCGACCGAAAGGCGCAATCTCGTGCTTGACGTAATGAAACGCGAAGGCTACATCACAGAAGAAGAATGCGAAAAGGCAAAGCACGAAAAAATGAAACTTGTCTACGAGTCCGAACAGGCAGACGCAAATGCGTACGTATCCTTCTATCTCGACCGAGTCGCGGAAGAAGTTTGCAGAACGCTCGGTATGACGGAATACGAACTGAACAATTCGGGAATAACCGTTTTCACGGCATTGGACCCCGAACTTCAAACAATTCTCGGCAAACAGACTTCCGACCGCGCAAACTACTCTTCCGACAATGTCGGCGGTGCCGCAGTACTTTTCGACAACTCAAACGGCGAAATAGTCGCGCACTACAACACTTTGGGATACGAAATATCCCGTCAAGGCGGCTCGGTCATGAAACCGATTACCGTTTATGCGCCCGCGCTTGACATCGGTGCGATTACTCTTGCAACCCCCGTTACGGACGAACCGTGCGACTTCGGCGGCTATCAACCGCGCAATTTCGGTGATATTTATTACGGTGACACCACGCCGCGCGAAGCCGTGAAAAAGTCAATGAACACCGTTGCGGTCAAGGTTCTGACCTACACAGGCACTGAAAAAGCGTTGGAATACGGGCGCAAATTCGGACTTGCGCTTGACGACGAAAAAGACGGAAACCTTGCGCTTGCACTTGGCGCAACGTCAAAAGGCGTAAATCCAACGACAATTGCGGGAGCCTACTCCGCTTTTGCACGCGGGGGCAACTATACAAAACCGCACTATGTGCGCGGCATAATAAAGGACGGCAAAAGAATAACTCCGCAATCCGCCGCAACCGTACAAGCTGTTTCACCGCAAACCGCATATCTTATGACGGATTGTCTTGTCGACACGGTGAAATCAGGCACGGCAAAATCTCTGTCGACACTTCCTTTTGCGGTTGCAAGCAAAACGGGAACGGTACAAGCTGACTCCGAAACCAACACCGACGCGTGGAACGTGAGTTACACGACCGCGCATACGCTTGCCGTATGGCACGGCGGCACGAAAATGACGGAACTCGGAGGCGGTCACCCGACTTTGCACGCCGCGAAAATATGGCGTTCCGTCTATGACGGAAAACCTGCACCGCAGAACTTCGGCACACCTTCCGACATCGTAAAAGACGAAATTGACGTTTACTCCACGCGTAAAAGCGGAAAACTCACACTTGCCGTACCGTCAACGCCGTTCAGATACCGAAAAGCAGAACTTTTCAACGCGGCATTCCGCGGCGACGACAAAATGTCTGCGTTTGCAAATCCCGAACCCGTTTTCGAAATCGAAGTCAAAGGCGACAGCGTTGAAATACGCTTTGACGTCGAACCCGTTTACCACTACACTCTTCTTTGCTCCGACGCATTCGGAACTTCGATTGTATCGGAAACGGACGGCGCAGCGTATTGCCGCGACTTCGCAAACGTCAACGGTTCGCAAACGCCCGAAAGCGATACCGAAAGCGCGCCCATAGTTATAAAACACACGCCTTTCGGTATGGGACGACAAGTCAGTTACACTTTGCAAATCGGCATAACGGAAGGCGACGGCACGGTAATCGGTACGGCTACAAAAAGTTGTTTCCCCGAAGAAAACGGCGGTTTCGAAAACTTCTGGACGCGATACTTCGGCAAAAACCGCTTTGCTTCATAATGAAACCGACAATGCCTTTCGAATGCACTTAACACACGGAAACATACTAAACACGCAAAAGTATTAACACAGCGCAAACGACAACACGGTTAAACAGCGCAAACACTTCAACACCGCGCACTTTGTAAACGTGAAATCAAAATAAGATAGAATTGTGTGTTGATTTTATTTCAAATTCAAGTCGCTTTATAATTCAAAAAATGCCGCAGTTTTCAACTGACTGCGGCATTTTCGGTTAATTGATGTTTTGTTTGTATGTTGCGTTTTCGTCAAAATATTTCGATACCTTCGACCGCTTTTTCAACCAGCGCGTCGATGTCGAGTACGCTTTCGGCCTTTTCCACGGATTTGAGCGCGGGTTTGATCGCGGGTGCTTTCGGCAGGAAAATCGTGCAGCAGTCCTCATACGGCAAAATCGACGTTTCGAAAGTGCCGATTTTCTTCGCAATGGTCATTATATCCTCTTTATCGAAACCGATAAGCGGACGGAAAATAGGAAGATTCGCCGTTGCACCCGTGCAAGTCATACTCTCCACGGTCTGCGAAGCGACTTGTCCGAGGCTTTCTCCCGTAATCAGCGCGCCGCAATCGTATTTTTCGGCAAGACGACAGGCAATGCGCATCATAAATCTGCGCATTATCGTAATCATGTAGTTTGAGGGACACTCACGGTGAATCGCAAGCTGAATGTCGGTAAATGGTACTACGCACAATTTTATCTCACCCGCATATTTTTCGACTATGTCTCGAAGTTCGACAACTTTTTCGCGCGCTTTGTCGGAAGTGTACGGAGGGGAAGAAAAATGAACAGCAAAGAGTCGCATACCGCGTTTTGCCATCATATAGGCGGCAACGGGAGAATCGATACCGCCGGAAAGCAGAAGCATTCCGCGTCCAGAGCAACCGACCGGAAGTCCACCCGCACCGGGGATTACGTCTGTGTAGACGAAAGAATAGCCGTTTTCGCGAATGTCAACCTTGAATTCGTAGTCGAATTCGTTGAGATTAACTTTGAACGCACCGGTCTGCAAAACCGTACCGCCGAGTGCGGCCGCAATATCTGCCGAAGTCATGGGAATGGACTTGTCGGCGCGTTTCACGGTGACTCTGAACGGAATTTTGGACTTATCCGTGCGTTCTTCCGCAATTCTCGCGGCAACGGCGGCAAGCGACGCCCTAATATTCGGGAAATCCTGCGCGGCTTCCGTGGGCACTTTTTCTGCGACGGACAGAGAGTGAATTCCGAAAACCTTTTTCAGTCTGTCGATGATTTCGTCCTCGTCGAACTCGGAGAAATTCTCCACGAAATAACGTCCCTGCGAACGCGAAAACGTATGTTGCACGCCTTTTAAGGCGTGTTTTATGTTTTTTATGAGCAAAGACTCGAAATAATCGCGATTTTTGCCTTTGAGAAAAATTTCTCCGAACCTTATTATGACAACTTTTTCCATACTACTCCTGTTTTTTGAAACCTATTTTCTGGCAAACGCTTTGAGCTGTTCAACCGCACGACGAACGGCGTCTACCACAACGGGAACTTCGTCAATCTCATTGAATTCCGACACGCTGAATCGTACTATACCGTCGCGGTGGGCGTCGTCAAGTCTGAGCAACGTTTTGAACTTGCTTTCTCTGTGAGAACTGCAAGCCGAACCGATACCAACCAAAATGCCCTCTTTTTCCAGCGTATGGAGCAAAACTTCTCCGCGCACGCCCGCAAAAGCAACGGTCAGGATATGCGGTGCGGACGACGACAAATCGGTGATGACCTGCATATCGGGAACGACCTCTTTCAATCCGTCGTGTAACTGTTCTATATAACTGCGTTTTTTAGAATAGTTTGCGTTAAAATTGCGTATATTCTGCTCTGCCGCCGCGGAAAATGCGCGGATTGCAGGCGAATTTTCCGTACCCGAACGGAAGCCTTTTTCCTGTCCTCCTCCGAAAACGAAAGGTTTGATTGCAACGCCTTTTCTGACGTACAATGCGCCTATTCCTTTGGGCGCGTGGATTTTATGTCCCGACACCGAATACAAATCGACGCCGAGCGCACGGAGATTAACGGGTACGTTGCAGAACGCCTGTACGCCGTCGCTGTGGAATACGGCTTTCGGCGCAACGCGTTTTGTCATTTTGACGAGTTTTGCTATGTCGTTGACTGCGCCCGTCTGGTTGCTTACGTGCATTACGGACACGAGCGAAACGTCGGGCGTCAGCAATTCCGCAAATTTATCTTCGTCAACGGCACCGTTGCTTTTAATAGGGGCAAACACCACGTCGAACCCCTGTTCTTTCAGGACGTTCGCGGGATTGACGATTGCGTCGTGCTCTCCTGCGCTCACGATTACTCTGCTGCCTTTTTGTTTTCTCGTGCAGAAAAGCGCGGTGTTGTCCGCCTCCGTTCCGCCCGAAACAAAATACAGTTCGCCGTCGCCCGCTCTCAAACAGTTCGCAAGTGTTTCTCTTGCTTCTTTTATCTGTTTTGCAACTGTTACGGCTTCGCCGTAAAGTGCCGACGCGTTGAAATATTCGCTTTCTCCCGCGCGGAACATAATTTCGCCCGCTTCGCGGTAAGTCGCGGTCGTTGCCGCATTGTCAAGATATATCATTCGGTTTGCGCTCCGTTTTCTTCGGTATTGACTTTTCCGCGGCGCAGTCTTTCGCTAATCAAAAGCGCCATATAGTCGTCAGGTTCGAAAAGCAGTCGCATTTCTTTGCCGTCCGCTGCAAAAACCATTGCTTTTACGTCCTGCGCCGTAGCTTTTCCGGTTGCAACTATGTCGGTCGGGAAAACAACGTCACGGAAATACGTGAAAGATTTTACGTCGCCGTATACGATTTCCAGTATTCTGCGACGGTGATTTACGATGTTTGTTCGGGATATGACAAGTCTTTCGTTGTTGAAGTCGTACTCAAACTGCTTTGCCGTGCTGTAAAACCTTTGCGTAAGGTAGATTCCGACCGCAAGTGCAAATGCAACGGCTATGAAAAAGTAGTAGCTGACAAAAACGCCCGCAAGTATAAGACCCAGTCCCAACAACTGCAAAACTATGCCGAGTATCTGGTCACGGCGCGCGCCTTGTCTCAAATCGACTTCTACCGTCTGAACGTACTGATTTGTCATTTTACTTTGTAGTAGTCTCCCGATTTCACTTTTACCGTAAGCTTGCCGAAGGCAACGTCGGCTTCGCCTCTCGAATTGCGTCTTACAAGCGTTCCGCGTTTAGAGAGCGATTTAACCCATACAGGGTCGCCGTCTTTAAGCGGCGAATTGTCTGGTTCGTCCTCGACGACGCTTTCTTTGTCGTACTTCGCGGACATATTCTGCAATTTGCGTTTCAACGCTCTTGCCGCGAAAATATCCTTGTCCACGACGACTTCTTTATCCAGCATTTCGCGAAGTTGTTCGAGTATTTCGTCCGCTTCCTCAACGGAATTTTCGATAAGAAGTTTTGTTTCGCGTCTTATGCTTTCGTCGAGTTTCTCGCGCTTTTCGGCAATGACTTTCTTCTGATTTTCGGCTTCGCGCAGCGCACTTGCCGCTTTTTCGCGGTCGAGCGACGCGTCCGACACCAGTTTTTCCGCGTATCTTCTGGTTTGTTCTGCCGCAGAAAGAACGCTGTCGAACTGCTTTTTCTCCGCCGATATTTTGTTTCGGGCATTTGCGACGATGTCTTTGTTCAGTCCGAGCGTACTTGCTATATCCAACGCGTTGGACGTGCCTATCGCACCCATTACAAGTCGGAATGTGGGACGGAAAGTCGCCGTGTCAAATTCCATGGAAGCGGCGACAACGCCTTTTGTCGTGAGCGCAAATTCCTTGAGGTCGTTGAAGTGTGACGTAACAAGAGCTTTTGCTCCGAGTCCCATAACGTATTCGCAAATGCTCACGGCAAGCGCGGCACCTTCACCGGGGTCGGTACCCGCACCGAGTTCATCGAACAGCACCAGCGACTGCGGCGTTATTCTGTCCAGAATGCCTATTATGTTCTTGATATGCGCAGAAAAAGTGGAAAGGCTCTGTTCTATGCTCTGTTCGTCGCCTATATCGCTGTAAACTCCGTCGACTATGCAGATATTCGCGCTTTTTGCAGGAATATAAAAACCCGACATAGCCATAAGAACGAACAGTCCGACCATTTTGAGCGTAACCGTTTTGCCGCCCGTGTTGGGACCCGTAATCAACAGCATATTTTCGCCCGATTTCATTCCGAGCGTGAGCGGAACGACTTTTTTAGCGTCGATAAGCGGGTGTCTGCCTTCCTTTATCGTCAATTCGCCTTCACGGTTGAGGTCGGGACGGGTTGCTTTCTGCGCGTGTGCAAGCTGAGCGCGTGCAAAAATCAAATCCATATCGACCATTACTTCGTAACTCCAATTCAGACGGTCGCAATGTGCGCGAACCGACGTCGAAAAGTTGCGAAGTATGCGCTCTATTTCCGCTTGTTCGTTGAGTTTTTCGGTTTTGAGTTCGTTGTTGAGTTCGACAATCTGCATCGGTTCGATGTACAGTGTCGCGCCCGACGCCGATTGGTCGTGAACAAGTCCGCTTATAGCGCCTTTGAACTCGCTTTTTACGGGAATTACGTATCTGTCGCCGCGGACGGTAACAATGCTGTCCTGCAAATATTTGTGATATGCTGGCGACGTAATGAAGGTCTGCAACTTGGTTTTGACACCGTCACCAAGACGACGTATGCGCTGTCTTATTGCTTTTAGTTCGGGTGTCGCGTTGTCGGCAACTTCGGTTTCCGATATGAAAGCGTCGAAAATGTCTTTTTCCAGTTCCTCTTCGAAGTAAAGTCGCGTCGACATTTCCGAAAGAAGCGGAATGTTGATGACTTTGGACAGCGATTTCACAAGCCGTCTTGCAACGCGCAATGCGCGGCCGACTTTGAGCAGTTCGGGAATTGCGAGAACCGCGCCTTTTTCGGCTTTCAGCAGAATTTCGCTTATGTCGTCGACTGCAAACGACGGACTTACGGAAAACTCGAACAAAACCCTGTCGGCTTCCGCCGTAAGGTTGAGCGCGTGTTCGGCCTCTTCGAGCGTGGTGTAAGGTCGGATTTCGAGCGCGCGGGACTTACCGCCTTCGGACTGAGCGAAAGCGGCAAGCATTTCGAGTATTTTGCCGTATTCCAGCGTTGACAAACTTTTTTCGTCGAACATTAAACTCTGATTTTTGCTCCGCAGCTCTTTTTGAGTGCGGACAGTATTTTCTTCATTTCGGCGGCGATTTCGTCGTCTGTAAGCGTCTTTTCGACGGACGAGAACGCGAAGTTCATGGCAACGCTCTTCTTGTCTTTTCCGATTTGCTCACTGCGGTAGATGTCGAACACTTCCGCCTTGTCGAGATGTTTGATTTTGGCGTTTTCTACTGCTTTTACCATATCGCCCGCAAGCACGCTTTCGTCAACTACGACGGCAAGGTCGCGTTCGACGGACGGATATTTGGAAAACGCTTTGAAGGTATGTCCTTCGGCGTATTCGGCACGCAGGTCGTCGAGGTTGATTTCCGCAACATAAAGTCTGTTGTCCACGTCGTATTCAGCCGCCGTGTCGGGGTGTACTTCGCCGACAAACCCCATTTCCTTGCCGTTTACGGACACTTTCGCGCTTCTTCCGGGGTGCAGGAACGCAAGGTCGGAAACCGAGTATTCTGCGGTTATGCCGAGTGCCGAGAAAAGTCCTTCAAGCACGCCTTTGATTTCAAAGAAATCAACGTCCTGTCCGTACATACCGATAACCAGCTTTTCGACTTCGTCGGGAAGTTCGGTAAGAGGCAGAGATTTGGGCATATATACTTTTGCGATTTCAAACAGAGCCGCACTCTTGTTGAAGTGCGCTATGTTGTAGGACAACACTTCGAGCATGCTGTGCGAAAGTACCGTGCGCATAACGCTCAAAGCTTCGCCGAGAGGATTAAGCAGGTTTACAGTTTTGCGCAAAGGACTGTCGGATGCGATTTTCAGTCTGTCGGCAAAAACGGGAGACGTGAACGAATAGGTCACACATTCGTTGAGCCCGATTGCCGCAAGTTCTTTCTTGACTTTGTCGCGGAACTCGATATTTGCGGGTTTTCCGCCTTTGGTGAGCGAAGAATACGCAAACAGCGTGGGTTCGATATGACTGTAACCGTAAACGCGGATAAACTCCTCTGCGATGTCGTTGACGCCGACGATGTCGTCGCGCGCGTCAGGAACGCAAGCCGTAAGTTTTCTGCCTTCTTCGGTAACGGGGATTCCGAGTCTTGCGAGAATGGACTTCAATGCAACTTTCGGGACCTTGCAACCGAGTATCTTTTCAACATCGGCAGTCGTGAACACGATTTTTCTGTCGGTTTCGTAAGGAACTTTTACGTCGATGTTTCCCTCGACTATGTCGCCGCTGCCGCTTTCGTATACGAGCGTAAGAGCACGTTTGAGACCGTATTCCTGCGACGCAAAGTCAATGCCCTTTTCGTAACGCGCGGAGCTGTCGGAACGCAGATTGAGTGCGCGGGACGTGCGGCGTACGCTATCGCGTGCAAACTTCGCAGACTCGAATATGATTTCGGTTGTATCGTCCTGAATACCGCTGTTTTCACCGCCCATAACGCCTGCGACGGCAACGGGTTTTTCCGCGTCACAGATTGTAAGCATAGAGGATTTGAGCGTGTTCTTTTTGCCGTCGAGAGTGACGATTGTTTCGCCTTCTTCCGCCGTACGCACGCAGATTTTATGACCGCCGAGATTGCGCAGGTCGAATGCGTGCATAGGCTGTCCGATTTCCGTAAGCACGTAGTTTGTGATGTCAACGATGTTGTTTATGGGACGGATACCTACCGCTCTCAAACGTGACTTGATTTTCTGTGAGGACGGGAATATTTTGACGTTTTTGACGCCTGCCGCCATATATCTGGGGCAAAGTTCGGGATTTTTGACTTCGACCGAAACCATATCGTTCACGTTACCGCCTGCGGCAACATAATTGATTTCGGGTTCGCGGCAATCCTTTTTCAGCGCAACCGCGACTTCTTTCGCGAGTTTGTAAATGCTGTTGCAGTCGGGACGGTTTGCGGTCACTGCAACGTCGAGTATTACGTCGTCGAAACCGAGCGCCACAAGCGCGTTTTGTCCAAGTTCCGTTCCTTCCGCAAAACGGAGAATGTCGCCCTGTTTCTGCCCTGCGACGTCGTCGGTAGTAACGCCTACTTCTTCCATACCGCAAAGCATACCTTCGGACAACACGCCGCGGAGTTCGCCGCGGACGATTTTGTGACCGTCTGCAAGGACTGCTCCGTCAAGCGCTACGGCAATCGTTTCGCCGCCTTCGACAGGAACGTTGGTGACGACCTGTATCGTTTTGGAACCCGTATCAATCTGCGTCACGCGCAGTCTGTCAGCGTTGGGATGTTTTTCGACGGAAACGATTTTGCCGACGACGACTTTGGTCGCCTGTTTTGACTGGTAAATTATATCTTCCACTTCAAAGCCTATCGCGACGAGCTTTTTCGCGAGAACTTCGGGGGAAACGTTTATATCCACATAATCTTTCAACCACGAAATCGGTGCTAACATAGTCTGTCCTCCTAATTGAACTGCTTCAAGAATCTGACATCGTTTTCGTAGAAGAGTTTGATGTTGGGGATTCCGTATTTAATCATGGCGATACGTTCGATGCCCATACCGAACGCAAAACCGCTGTACTCTTTGCTGTCGATGCCGCACATATCGAGAACGGCAGGGTTTACGATACCGGCGCCGAGAATTTCGACCCAACCCGTGCCCTTGCAAACTCTGCAACCTTTTCCGTGGCAGATTGCGCAGGTAACGTCGACTTCGACGGAAGGTTCGGTGAACGGGAAATAAGACGGACGGAGACGGATTTTCGTATCCTTGTCGAAAAGTTGTTCGGCAAAGGTCTGCAAACAACCTTCGAGGTCGCCCATTGTGATATGCTTGTCAACCGCAAGTCCTTCTATCTGGTGGAAAATCGGGCTGTGCGACGCGTCGTCGTCCGAACGGTACACTCTGCCGGGAATTACGACACGGACAGGGGGCTGTTGAGTGGTCATAATACGCGCCTGCATAGGCGAAGTATGCGTACGCAGAACGAAATTGTCGTTGACGTAGAAAGTGTCCTGCATATCGCGTGCGGGATGGTCTTTCGGAACGTTGAGCAACTGGAAGTTGAAAAGGTCACTTTCGATTTCGGGCCCTTCCGCAACGCTGAATCCCATACCGAGGAAAACTTTGATTATGTCCTCTCTGACCTGCGTCAAGGGGTGCAAAGTACCCGTTCTGCGGGTTTTTGCGGGAAGAGTCACGTCAACGGCTTCCGCAGCCAGACGCGCCTGTTTTTCTCTTTCGGAAACGGCGGCGATTTTGGCGTCGAGCGCGGACTCGATTTCGACGCGAACGTCGTTCAGAGCTTTGCCCATTGCGGGACGTTCTTCCTTGGACACGGTACCGAGCAACTTCATAAGCGAAGTCATCTCGCCGTTTTTGCCGAGAAAACGCACGCGGACGTCGTTCAAAGCGGCGGAAGAGTCAGCCTCTTCGACGGCAAGCAAAGCAGCCGATTTGATGCTTTCGATTTTTTCTTTCATAATATCTCCGTAAGCACGCGCGCAAAATGCCTGCGCGCACGATTGATTAACTCAAAATAGAATACCAATTCTTACGCGATAAGTCAACTTTACAAGAACGATTGCGGCGGATTTCTCGGATTTTCGCTCATTTTCGCGCGGCAAAACCCGTTTAAATCGAAAAAGCGCGCAATGTGAAGAAGTTTTGCGGATTTCTCGCGGCTGAATGCCGCCCTTTTCGGCAAATCTTCTTATAATCGCAGGCGGTTTACCCCGCATATAATGGACGTGTGAGCAGAATACGCAAAGAAATGCGCCCCAGAATAATCAGAATTGCGGCGGCGATAACAATATTTATCGCGGCGTTTATATTCTGCACCGTTTATTTCAGAAACAACATCGTTCCGACGGTAATGGGCAGCGCGGTTGCGCAGGTTCGCGCCATATGCACCAACGCAATAAACCTTGCGGTAACGTCGGTCGTGGGCGACGGGTTGGATTACGACGACTTGTTTTCGGTGGTTCAGGACAACGACGGAAAAGTCACGATGGTACAGGCAAATTCTCCCGAAATCAACATGATTTCGCGCGAAATAGCCAACCTTGCCCAAGCAAACCTCGACTCTTTGGGCTTGCAGGAAATTTCCATAGCGGTCGGCACATTCACGGGACTTGCTCTGCTTACGGGCGTAGGTCCCGACGTAACCATAAACGTAATGCCGATAGGCTCCGCGCTATGCGATTTCGTGAGTTTCTTTCAGAGTGCAGGTATAAACCAGACCTTACACAAACTGTACATAGACGTAAAAGCGCAAGTCAGCATAATAACGCCTATCGACGAGCCTACAATAACCGTAAAAGCCGAAGTTCTCGTTTGCGAAAATCTCATAGTAGGCGAAGTGCCGAACATATTTTTCGACGGCAAACAGCTTGACGGATTGCTTGATCTTACTCCGTACAACTGAAATAAACCGTCGTATAAAAACCTATACATGAATAAAACGAATAACAAAAAAATGCGCTAAAAGCGCATTTAGTTTGCGAACATAATAACATTTGTCATTACAACCTGTCTTGATTGCGGCATATTTTGGTTTGACTTCAAACAACCTCTAACGCTTTGTCGATTGATTGTCTATTGCAACAATCTTGCTAGTTTGAAACCACATTCCAATCACAAGCGCAAAAACAAAGTGACCGTTTTTTCGATTAAACCTTTGTGTCTATGCTTTTTATTCAGCTTTTAAGGTATCCGATTTTTTACGTATCAGATTTTTTTACTTCGCGACTTGCAAAGCAATGCAAACACAAAACCGAACACTATTGCGGACGTAAGCCCTGCGGCAACGCCGCGCATACCGCCGCAAATTGCGCCCAGAATGCCCCCTTCTTTTGCGCCTTCAAGCGCACCTTTTGCCAGATTGCTGCCGAATCCCATAATCGGAATCGTCACACCCGAGGACGCAAATTCTTTCATGTAGGAAAACGCTCCCGCAACTTCGAGTATCAAACCAAGCAACATAAACGTCACGAGTATTCTTGCCGAAGACATTTTGGTCTTGTTGATAAGCAACTGTCCCAGCATACATACCGCACCGCCTACGGCAAAAACTTTCAGATAAGTCAGAAAATATTCCATATCGCCTCTTACAGGTACGTTTTTCGGAAGTTTTATTCCGTAAATACGCCGTATACACAACTTACAAATACAGTTTGACCATAAATTGCAAGTATTCTAATTTTTCTTGTTTTTGATAATAGTTTCGCGGCTAAATTACCGCACTTCCCTGCAAAATGCGTCAAATCGGCTCGCTTTCCACCACAAAAGCGTGGCTTATTCCCGGTATTGTTTCCTTTTGCAATGGAGTGTCTTTGTTGAGGAGCGCACCCGTCGCAAGCACAAGCACACGTCGAAGTTCGCCGCTTTCCAGTTTTTTGAGATAAAACGCGTTGAACGCCGTGTTCACGCAACCTGCACCCGAACCGCCCTGAAACGTCATTTGTTCGGGCTTGAAATACTCCGCGCCGCAATCTCTGTACGATGCGGGAAGTTTTATTCCTTCTCTCGACAGAACGTGAAGAAACGCTTCTCTGCCGAATCTGCCGAGGTCGCCCGTAATTATTGCGTCGTAATCTTCGGGGACTCTGCCCGTATCCTCAAGATGCATAATGAGCGTATCCGCGGCGGCAGGAGCCATTGCGCCGCCCATGTTGCTTTCGTCGTCTATTCCGAGGTCCACGACCTTTCCGAACGTACCGCCTGCAACACGCGCAACGAAGTTCCTGCGATAGGATTTGTCGCATTGCAGTTCGCTTGCGGCGTTTTCACCGCCTGCGCCACGACAAAATATCTTTTGTTTTATGTTGTCCATTGCCTTGCCCACTCTTTCCACCGCGGCTTTTATGCCTTTTTCGCCGTTTTCGTCATCGGACGCGGAAGAACAGCCGTTTTGTTTCTGCACTCGGCGTATTTTTTCTTCGAACTCTTCTTTTGCCTTTTCGTCTTCCGCGACAGTCGGTTTTACGGAAGAAAGCAAGGTACAGCCCGCGCCCGTAACAGTCCATTGCGACGTGGGCGTGCGTTGGTTGCCCAGTTCCAGAGGGTATCTGTACTGTCTTTCCGCTGACGCGAAGTGACTTGACGTAGAACAGGCTACATTTTGCGCCATTTTGCAGTCTATGAGCGCGGCTCCGAGCAGCAGACTTTCGCTGTACGTCGAACAGGCGTTGTAAAGACCGATAAAAGGCACCTGAAAATAGCGCATGGCAAGGCTTGACGCGCTGAGTTCGTTGAGAAGGTCGCCCGCAAGCATAAAATCCACTTTTTCAAAGTCAAGACCACCTTTGCAGACTGCTCCGCGAATTGCTTCGCGGTGCATTTTGCTTTCGGCCTTTTCAAAGGATTTCTCACCCCAAAGGTCGTTTTTCAGTACCGTGTCGAAATATTCCGCAAAATTGCTTTCGCCTTCTTTCGGTCCTACAATGGTATAAGACGACCTGATATATACGGGATTTTCGGTAAAAAAGCTCTGTTTTCCTTTTTTCATGGCATTTCCCCCGTTACAGCCCGGCAATAAGTCCGATTATTCCGACGACAACGCTGAACACTATGCCGAAAACTATAATCGGTCCCGCAATGACGAACATTTTGGCACATACGCCGAAAAATACGCCTTCACGATTGTATTCCATTGCAGGAGATACGACGGAGTTCGCAAATCCCGTAATCGGAATTATCGAACCGCCACCTGCAAAATGCCCTAGTTTGTCGTATACGCCGAGCCCCGTGAGCAATGAACCGAGAAAAATCATTATAACTGTCGTCCATGCGCCCACATCTTCAGTCGTCATATCGGGAAAAATGGCTTTGATTGCGTCGCTTACGCCTTCGCCTATACAGCAAATTATGCCGCCCACGAAAAACGCCGCGGCAAGCGACCGCCACATCGGTGATTTCGGCGCGTTCTCTTTTACGAATGATTTGTAATCGTCTTTTGAAAGCATTTCAGTTCTCCGAGTCCGTTTTCTTTGACACGGAAGTTCCTTTTGAAGGACGCACGGGTTCTTCGGGTGCGTCGCACTCGTAGTAAATTTCGTTGCATTCGGGATTTTCCGTAAAAAAAACGTCCACGGTTAAAGTGTGGACAAAATAAACGTAAATATTACCGCATTGCCGCCGTTATTCTATTTTTTCGCGGATTTTTGCGAGAATTTTATTTTCCAAACGGCTGACTTGCACCTGCGATACACCGAGTTCCGCCGCGACTTCGCTTTGCGTCTTGTCTCTGAAATACCTGAGAATGATTATTTTTTTCTCGCGGTCTGGCAAATTGGTTATGCTGTCGCGCAGCATAAGCCCGTCTATATCCTCTTCGGGTGCTTCCGCACCGACTATTCTTTCACCGAGCGGTGTTCCGTCCTCGTCGCCGCCTGTTTCGTTCAAGGATACGACAAAACGCCCCGTATCCATTGCAAACACGATGTCTTCGGCTTCACAACCGAATTTTTTCGCAAGTTCGTCGACGGTAGGTTCGTCTTTATTTTCCTTGCGCAGTTCGTCGGTGTACGCCGCAATCTTCTGCGCCAGGCTTTTAGCCCACCGCGACACTTTGACCGCGCCGTCGTCGCGAAGAAACCGCTTTATTTCTCCCGTAATCATGGGAACGGCGTACGTCGAAAAACGAACTCCGTAACTTAAATCGAAGTTCGCCGCCGCTTTGAGAAAGCCCATTGCGCCGAGTTGCATCAGGTCGTCGTATTCCAACCGTCCCTTGAAACGTTTTACAATGGATTTGATAAGCGGCAAATTTTCCGCTATCAACGTTTCTTTCGCACTCTCGTCGCCTTCCTGCGCGCGTTTTATCAGTTCGAGAGTTTCGTCATGATTCAACATTCTGTCCGAGCCTCTTTCGCATTGTTACCGTCGTGCCTTCGCCTGTCTTTGACTCGACCTGCATATCGTCCATGAACGTTTCGATTATCGTAAAGCCCATTCCGCTGCGCTCTTCGTCGGGTTTTGTGGTGAAAAAAGGTTCCTTCGCCTGTTCTACGTTTTCTATTCCGCGCCCGAAATCGCGAACCGTCACCGTAAGCACGCTTTCGTCGTCGATGTCCGCGCAGATTTCTATCATGTTGTCGCGGCTTTCTTCGTCGTATGCGTGAACGACCGCGTTTGTCACGGCTTCGCTGACTGCAGTTTTGATATCGTTGATTTCACTGAGCGTCGGCGAACATTCGACTGTGAAGCCCGCAACTACGTTGCGTGCAAAACTCTCGTTCTTCCCGCATGCGGGTATCTGCATTTTCATAAAATTCTTCTTGTTCATCTGATTTTCTCCACAACCGAATAAACTCCGCTCGTGCGGAACACTTTGTCAACCTGCGGCGGCACGTTCTTCAAACGCAGAACGCCGCCTTTTGCGCGCAACTTCTTATAGCGACCCAGAATAAGCCCCAGCCCCGTGCTGTCGACAAACGCAACTTTTTCCATGTCGAAAACAACCTCCTTCGGAGAGGTTTTCTCGATTCGTCCGTCAATTTCTTCGCGCATGGTTCTGCAAGCGTATTCGTCAATATCGCCCAAAAATTCCACGGTCATTACCGACCCTGTCTGTCTGCATTCGAAATTCATAACGCCTCCGTATGCTATACTAACGTTTGCAAGGAAAAGGATTTTGAGAGGTTTTGCGCTTTCTTTTCCGTCGGGCGCACAATTTGTCTATAATTTATCTAAAAAATACCGCCAAAAAAGTTGACAACTTTGCCGCCATATTGTATATTGTCATAGTCGCGAATCGATTCCCGAACTTCGGGGTGTGGCGCAGCTTGGTAGCGCACATGGTTTGGGACCATGGGGTCGGAAGTTCGAATCTTCTCACCCCGACCACCCACCACGATTCGGATGCGGGACACTTCCCCGATAAGGGCCTTTAGCTCAGTTGGTTAGAGCGGTCGGCTCATAACCGATTGGTCCGCGGTTCGAGTCCGTGAAGGCCCACCAAACTTAATACGGTCCGGTAGTACAGTTGGTTAGTACGCCAGCCTGTCACGCTGGAGGTCGAGGGTTCGAGCCCCTTCCGGATCGCCAAAAAGGTCGAGTGGCAGTGACAAAGTCACTGCCACTTCCCTAGACCGAATGCCTCGGTAGCTCAGTTGGTAGAGCAAGGGACTGAAAATCCCTGTGTCGGTGGTTCAAGTCCGCCCCGAGGCACCACCCGTAAGGGCAAGCACATTGAGGGCAAAAAAGCCGAAAACGAGGCAAGCGTGCCCGAATCGAAATCTGCTGGTGTAGCTCAATAGGCAGAGCAGCTGATTTGTAATCAGCAGGTTGCTGGTTCGATTCCGGTCACCAGCTCCAAGACGGAGAGGTTCCCGAGTGGCCAAAGGGAGCAGACTGTAAATCTGTTGTCAGTGACTTCGGTGGTTCGAATCCACCCCTCTCCACCAAGAAAACCGCACTATCAAGTGCGGTTTTTCTTTTTCGTCGGCGTGGTGTCTTCTCACCTGTTGCCTTATTTTCGGACAACAAACTACCCTATAACATTTATAGTTTACCGAGACTTTCTTGTAACCTCAAAGTTGCATTAATTACCAATTTATGATATATTGTTTGCAAATCAACATATAGGAAACAAAAATGTTATACGCATTGGATAAAAGCGAAATCGTCAGTATCAATTCTACAAAATATTATTTGCGTATTCGTACATGCAATACCGATAACCCAGTTGTTTTGTTTCTGCATGGGGGTTGCGGAAGTCCAGACCGTGCGCAAGTCATGAAATACCAGTCCCCGCTTGCGACAAATTTTACGTTGGTTGCATTAGACCAACGCGGTTCAGGTTATGCTTATAACAAAAAAGAAGCAAAAACACTCGATTTGACAAAAGAAATATACGTGAACGACGTTCACAATGTCGTAGATTATCTGAAACAAAAATTCAATAAACAAAAAATAATAATCGTGGGGCATTCGTTCGGTTCTGTTCTCGGCGTATGGTATGTTCAACAATATCCCAACGACGTACTCGCATATGTCGGTGTCGGACAATGTGTAGACTATATCGAAAACGAAAAGTTGTCTTACGCGTGGACATTGCAGGAAGCGGAAAAAGTCGGCGACAATAAATCTGTTGCAATTCTCAAACGTATCGGCGCTCCTTTGGATAACGGAAAATACAAAAACGAACACCAAAAAAGTCTGATGAAACAGCGCGCCGTATTGCATAAATTAGGCGGTGCAACATATTCCAATCGCAAACCTTATTGGCAAGAACTGCTATTCCATGAAGTCCCGATAATGCTGAAAGAATACAGTTTTTGCGGTATGATAAAGTATGTTAAAGGTCTAAGTTACAGTCCAAATACCACTCTTGCAAAAACCAACCCCGATTTTATGAACACCGCAAAAAAACTGGACGTTCCCGTATATCTGTTACTTGGACATCACGACATGAATTGCGTTTATACTTTGGCCGAAAAATGGTTTGAACAGTTGGAAGCACCCGACAAAAAAATCGTATGGTTTGAAAGCTCCGCCCACTCTCCGCAATGGGAAGAATCAGACAAATGGAACGATAAATTCAACGAATTATTCTGTTGACAAATAATTGCCTCATTTTTGCAATCATTAAAACCGCACTATTCGGTGCGGTTTTTCTATGTCATCAGTATAAAAACATATGTTCCCTGCTTGAATTTGCATTGTAAATTCATTAAACAAATTATAATTAATAAATGAGTTATTTGCTTTCAACAATATTGACATTTTGCAATACATATATTATGATAACCTAAAGATTATATTGTGAGGACGTTTGTATGAACGCAAAGAAATGGCTCGCATTGGGATTGCAGATTGTCACATTCCTTTACGCATTATTTGCTGTGATTTACGGGTCACTGCTTTGCGCAACTGAACCTTGCCCCTCATTAGATTTTCATAATCCGTCGGACGTATTATCTGCACATCAAGAAATCATATATTTCAGCATTCCTTTTATAATTATCGGTGTTGTTCTTATATTGGTTTTGACAGTCTATTATGTATTCCGTTTTACCAATCAAAACGTACTGAAGTTTTCGATATACGGTATTGTTGTCACGGTTATCGGCGGTTTATTAACTTTTGCCTTTATAGCCATTGCAATATATCTGCAAGAAATAAGTATGATTATAGCTATAATCCCTGCAATATTTTTGGCTATTTACGGAATATTTCTTATTGTCAAACGCAAAAAATCCAAAGACATACAACCAACGCAATCCTATTCCGATTAAACCTAAATATAACCCGCTCCGCTCTGGGGGCGGGTTTTGTTTCTAACATATTTTTCATTGGCATCACTGCTTAAAACAAGTCCTTGGTATTTCAACTTTTTATGTGTTTTTTTTGCAAAAAAGAAAACGATTACATAGTCTATTCTTTATAAACATGTGTTCAGTAACTTTACATTTCTATATTTCAATGATATTATTTTGATGAGAAAAAGGAGGATATATCAATGTTTTGTCCTAAATGCGGCACCGAACTCAAACAGCAAGAAAACGGCGCTTTGTACTGCAACAATTGCAATATTTATTTCAAATATAATAAAAAAACCGGCACAACTAAGCAAATCAAAGAAAAACATCTTGAAGAATACGAGCAAACGCAAGACGTGTTTCGGGAAGAAAAATCTAGAAAAATATGTCCTGTTTGCAATAAGGAACAGTTTGCAAAAAATATAATGTGTATAAACTGCGGATACGATTTTGTTTCGGAAACGGAATATATTAAGCCCGCAAAGTCTGCAAAAGCATCAAACATTTCATACACGAATGCTGCCTTTTCTGCCAGAAAAAACCAAACACATAAGGCGATTTGCGTTGTTACAATAATTTTTGCGATATTGCTTGTTGTCGCAATAATTTCTTCCTCATGTTATTGCACCACACCAATAGCATATGGGATTGAATATTCAATGCATCTTCACGGTTCAATGCATTTACCGGATGTAAACGGAGTACCAACCATTGTCGAAAAAATGACATTTGTATTTCGTCCCGACAACACATTCGTTTTAAGTTCCGATAATGTTATTCTTGCATACGGTTTTTATAGTGTAAGGTGCGACAATATGATTTTTATAGACGATTCTGCATCCGCATGCGGAATTAGTTCTCTTGAAATAGCCGATCGCAATAAACTCTACATCAGAGATTCCCACAATTTCGATGATACACGATATTTCGTATCGTCTGCTGGCCTTGATATTTTCCTTATAATTACAACGATATTAATAGGAATTATCGAAATTATTTCTCTTGTCGTATTATGCTATCGTATGCATCGTTAAAACAAAACTACCTTCATGAGGAGAAAAAATGAAACAATTAAGCATACTTTTAGAAAACAATACAAAAATCATAGCATTAGTACTTTTAATATTGATGTTGCTTTTCTTTTTCACACCATTGTTTGGCGAAAGCACAGATATGATTGCTGCAACCGGAACACAAAATATATCTGGCAGCACATGCACTTTCATGATTTTTAAAAATTTGGCGGATTATTTTAAATCGCTCCGGACTTCTTTCCAATACACTGATTTGGACAAAACAACAATAAATCTTGTACTTTATAATGTTATAGCAAATGCAGTTATACTTGCAATCAATATGGCACTTGTTCTTACTCTGCTTATACTCTCATTCTTTGCAACAAGATATGCCACCGCATTGCTTGCGGGAACCATTCTTCCCATCGGCGTGCTTTTTGCGGTTTTCGGCGGAATGTCGTGGATGAATCCGAGTGCGGCTTTCTTCTTTATTTTTATTGCCTTTGTCATTTCCGTGCTTTGTGTAATTGCTTACGTCAACAAAGCGACAATAACCAGATACGCACGAATGAAAGCCTTGGCGGCAAACAAAGCCGTTGAGGAACATACCGAAGAAAACACGGAAGTACAAGACGAAGACGCAACAATCTGAAATCCGACTACTCCGGCAAACGATTGAAAAAAGACCACGATCGTGGTCTTTTTCTTTATTGAAATTTTGTCGAACGACAACTCAAATTTATTTTTCCTTGTCTTCCGCGCTGCTCTGTTCGGTGGCATTGTCTGCGGCTGTATCGGAAAATTCTGTGTCACAATTTACTTCTGCGGCGGTTGACGCAGTCAAAAACGAAGCGTTTTCGCGGGATTTTTTTCCATGAAGAAAAAGAACACGGACACCGCAATAAGCAAGGCGGGGAACAAAACCGCAACAAGTATGCCCTTTTGCAAATCGTCGCCGAATGCGGAAGACACGGCACCTACAATCGTGGGACCCGCCGAACAACCGAGGTCACCTGCAAGCGCAAGCAATGCGAACATTGCCGTACCGCCGCGCGGTAAGGTTTTTGCCGCAATACTGAAAGTACCCGGCCACATCATTGCGACGGACAGACCGCACAATGCGCAACCGAACAACGAAAGTTCTGCCCACGGCGACAGCGTAATGAGAATATAACTGACCGTGCAAACCACGGCGCAAACGATTATCAGTTTTGTAAGGTTCAGCTTTTGTCCCGCTTTGGCGTAAACGGTTCTGACAACGCCCATCATAACGGCGAACATACAAGGTCCCAGCAGGTCGCCCAAGGACTTGGAAACCCCCAAACCGCTCTCTACAAAAGCCGACGCCCATTGTGCTACGGCGATTTCGCTTGCTCCGCCGAAAAACATCATAAGAACCAGCACCCAGAAGAACTTGGAACGGAACAACGAGGCAAATCCGTGCGGTTCGCCGTCTCCGAGCGGCGGGACTATCGGAACAAACAGGAAGAAAATCGCGTTGAGGAAGGGAACCACAGACCATATAATGGCAAGTTTGTTCCAGAAATCTATTCCGAGAAGACGGAAAAACAACGTCGAAAATCCGATGACGGCAACACTGCCCCAGCAGTAAAAGGAATGCAGAAGGCTCATTGCCGCGGACTTGTTTTTGGTCGGACAATTTTCGACGAGCGGACTGAGCAAAACTTCCGTTATGCCGCCACCCACCGAATATACGAGCACTGCAGCAAGAAGACCGTAAAATGCGTTGCCTACGGCAATAGGCAAAACTCCGAGCAACACAAGTCCCGTGCCTATGAACAAATGAGCCGCAACGGCACACGTGCGGTATCCGATTTTCTCAACGAATTTTGCGGCAAGCAGGTCGACCGCAAGTTGCACTGCGAAGTTTATGACAATAAGCAATGTCACCTGCGCAAGCGGAACTCCGAGCTGCGTCTGAAAAGTCAGGAACAAAAGCGGTGCGAAGTTGTTGACGATGGCCTGACAAATATATCCCGTAAAACAAGCCGCCAAAGTGGTTTTGTAATTTTTGAAAACGTATTTCATTACTCTCTCCCGAAGTTCATCAATAAAATAGCATTTTTTTGTGCTTATAACAACAAAATACGCCAAAAAAGCAAAATCCGTTAAATATGCATGATTGCAAAACGCAAGTCGCGATATTATAATGCGCTTATGGACAACATAAACAACTCTTTCCGCATTGTTACACCGCGACTTATACTCAAAGAAATGACCGAAGAGGACTTCGGTTCGCTCTGCCTTATGCTTTATGACGAAAAGGTCATGTACGCATACGCGCACACTTTCAGCGAAAGCGAAGCGCGCGAATGGCTGGACAGACAGATTGCGCGATACCGCCGTTACGGTTTCGGACTTTGGGGAATGTTCCTGCGCGAAAACGGCAAAATGATAGGACAATGCGGAATAACAATGCAAAATATCGGCGAAAAAGAAGTTCCCGAAATAGGCTATCTTCTGAACTCCGACTTTTTCGGCTACGGATACGCCACGGAAGGCGCGAAATACTGCAAACGTTACGGTTTCGACAATCTGGGTTTTGACGCCATTTATTCCATTATCCGCGACAACAATTTGCCGTCACAGGCAGTAGCGCGAAGAAACGGAATGACGCCGTGCGGAGAACTGGTCAAACACTATTACGGCATCGATATGCCCCATATTATTTTCCGCATAACCCGAGAAGAATACGTCAAGCAGAAACCGAAACGCGACGAAAACCAGCTTTCAACGACTGACAAATAAAAGCCGTCGGGGTGACCCCGACGGCAAAACTGCTTCACAAACCGCTCTTTTTCGTTTTTATTTTACCGAATTTTCCGCTTTTGCGGGACGGCGCATTGCAAAATGCTTTGCTCCGTGAAAATCTGCGACTTCGCAGATTTCAAACCCAAGATGACGATAAATTTCCACGTTTCTTTCGTCGTGCGTTTCGAGATAAACCGCGCTGTCGCCGCAAAGTTCGTCTATTGCTTTACGAAGCAGACCTTTTCCGCGCGCACGTTCCGCAACTCCGATGTTTTTGATGTAACAGTCGGTCGACGGGTTGTAATATTTCTTTGCGATTTTGTCCGCAAAGCTCATATATTCCGACGCAAGCGAAATGGCAAAATTTCCCGTAGCCGCATAAAAAGCCACGGCAAAAAACGGATTTGCAAACTGCAAAGCGGGATTATGGTCCTTGTCGCCCGGTTTTTTCACGCAGGCAATAACGTCGTAATCCCCACCCACATAAGTATAATTGCGCGCTGCGCTCACTTCGAAACGAAAGAAATAATACACGCCTTTATTGCGGTCTTTTCTCGGGAAAAACATTGCGTAAGTCTGATAGTTCTTGAAAATTTCTGTGAACTCCTTGCAAACTCTTTTTACTTCGCTGTTGTTGATTTTTCTCATATTAACCTCTGCTGACTGCAATATATTATCATTTTGTCAAACGGAAGGCAACCAAAACACCGCTGACTTAAAAATTATATATTATACTCCAACCGTATTATGTTGCCCCGTAAAGTTTGCTCTTTCAACCAACATGCAAAAGAGCAAACAGCGTCCGTTTTTCAACAGACTTGACATTTTGCGAATAGTTGGTAAAATAAAGCCGTACAGAAAGTATATAAAAGTTGCAACTCAATGCACTTTGTACTTTGCTTCAACCACGCAAAAATCTTAATCTACGCTTATAAAAGCGAATTATTGGGAATTAATCCAAATGGCAAACTATTTCAAAGAACGCGAAAGAAACACAAATATGCGCCTGCGTGAAATCAGAGATACTCTTCCCGAATTTTGTGAGGAGTTCTTTGTCGGCATTGAGCCGCAGACAACCGCGCTTACGCGTCTAAACTACGCATACGACCTGCGCATTTTTTTCGACTATCTTACAAAAAGAGTCCGTGCATTCCGCGATATGGCACCCGAGGACATAACTTTGTCCGACCTTGAAAAAATCACGGTTACGCACCTTGAAAACTATCTGGAATACCTGACATTATACGATTTCGAAGGCAAGGAATGCTCCAACGGCGAACGCGGCAAAGCCCGCAAAATCTCCACTGTTCGCACGTTTTTCAAGTATTTTTTCAACAAAGACAAGCTGAGCGTGAACGTTGCCGCAAAAATCACTCTGCCAAAACAACACGACAAAGACATCATAAGGCTTGAACGCCACGAAATAGACAAAATTCTGAACGCCGCCGAAGACGGCGAAGGAATGAGCGAACATCAACGAAAAATCCTGCTCAACACGCGTGCACGCGACGTCGCAATTCTTTCTCTTTTGCTTGGCACGGGAATACGTGTCAGCGAATGCGTAGGACTGAACATCAAAGACATCGATTTTGCATCAAATGCGTTCACGGTTACGCGAAAAGGCGGCAATCAGGCAATCCTATACTTCAACGACGACGTCAAAGAAGCGTTGGAATACTATGTCGACGGCGAACGAAAAGCCTTGCTTTCACGCACTCAGAAAATGAACGTTCCCGACGAAGACGCCCTGTTTTTGTCATTGCAGGTCAAACGAATCTGCGTGCGTGCAGTCGAAAATCTGGTCAAGAAGTACGCAATGGTCGCCTCGCCTTTGAAAAAAATATCCCCGCACAAACTGCGCAGCACCTACGGCACCAATCTGTACCGCGCAACGGGCGACATTTATATGGTTGCGGACGTACTCGGACACCGTGACGTAAACACCACAAAAAAACACTACGCCGCAATAGAACAGGACCACCGCAAAGCGGCGGCAAAAGCCGTTACGCTCCGCGACGACGACTGAAATGCGAAAGCGTTTGTTAATTGCTGATTTACTTTAAGACGCTATGTTTTAATCCTCCTGAACTCTCCGACCGGTCGGGAAGTTTTTATTTGACCTTTTCGCGCGTTTCTACGCGCAATAAGGAAAATTTGCACTATTTACGTCATTTTTGCCACACAACTATTATAAAATATTGACTTTATTATAATAGTTTGTTATCATTTCATTATCAAACAGGGAGATTCGAAAATGGACATTTCTTCTGTCAACAGCGACCTCATAAGAGGCAACGTAACGACCATTATTCTTGGCTCTCTTTGGAGTCAGGACCGTTACGGCTACGACATTCTCAAAGAAATCGAAACCAAAAGCGAAGGCCAGTACAAACTCAAACAGCCTACCCTTTACAATCAGCTCAAAAGACTGGAAAAACAAGGTTTGATTTCATCTTACGACGGCGACCCCGACGACACGGGCGGCGGACGCAGACGTTACTACTCTCTCACTGCCGAGGGCAGAAATTTCCTGCAAAAGGAAAAATCCGAATACGAGTATTCCCGTACCATTCTTGACAAACTCGTATCTTCTCAGCAATTCGATTTCGATAAAAGCCCCGCCCCTTTCAATACGGACGACCTGCGCCCTTACACAAAAAAAGACAACTCCGAAAAGAAAGTCGTCTACAAGGAAAAGGAAGTCGAGAAAGTCGTTCTTGTCGAAAAGAAAGTTTATCTTGACCCCAACGGCAACGAGATAACGGAAGAAGAGGCGGCGAAACTTGCGGAAGAAGCACAAAACAAAGTGCTTGCCGACGCCGAACAGGCAGCCGCGGAAGAAGAAAGAAGACGCGAACTCGAACAACTTGCAAGGGAAAAAGAAGAGGAACTTGCCCGCATCGAGGAAGAACGCAGAATAGAAGCCGAACGCATAGAAGAGGAACGCAAAGCCGAAGCAGAACGCATAGAAGCCGAACGTCGTGCGGAGCGTGAAATGTTCGAGCGCGAAAAACGCGAAAAAGAAGAAGCTATCGCTCGTCTTGAAGAGGAACGCAAAGCAGAAGCAGAACGTCTCAATGAAGAGCGCAAGGCAGAGCTTGAAAGATTGCAAGAAGCTCACAACGCCGAAATTCTCCGTTTGCAGGAAGAAAAACGCCTTGCAGAAGAAGAAATCGCGCGCAAACAGGACACTTTTGAGGAAGAACGTAAGGCGGAGCTTGCGCGTATAGAGGAAGAGCGAAAAGCCGAAATTGCCCGCATCGAAGAAGAGCGCAAAGCCGAGCTTGCTCGTCTAGAAGAAGAAAGAATAGCGGCCGAAAGAAAGTTTGCAGAAGAACAGGCAAGGTTCGAAGCCGAAAAACGTATCGAAGAAGAACGCAGAGCCGAAGCCGAGCGTATCGACAACGAACGCAGAACGGAACTTGCCCGCATCGAAGAAGAACGCAAAGCCGCCGAAAAGAGATTTGAAGAAGAGCGCGAAAAGTTCCGCGAAGAAAAGCGTATCGAAGAAGAGCGCAGAGCCGAACTCGAAAGAATAGAACGCGAACGCGCGGAAGAAATCGAACGAATTGCACGTGAACGCGAAGAAGCGCTCAGGTCACAAGCCACAATGTCGCTTGCCGACGTTTTCAAGGAACTCGACGCGAAATCCGAATACGAAACCAACTCTGCTCTTTCCGACAAACTGATTGTCGAAGAGGCTCAATGGCAAGTTGCGGCTCCTCTGCCCGTTCATGCGGTTGCAGAAGAAAAAAACGCTGCCGAAGAAGTTGAAGAACAATCGGAAAAAGCCGAAGACTCCGTCGAAATTGCCGACAGCGAAAATGCGGTCGAAAAAGAAGAACAAGTCGAGGAAATCGATGTTGTCGCGGCTGAAACCGTGACCACAGAAGAAACCGAAGCCGAAGACAAGGCGGAAGAAGTTGCCGCAGATTGCGCGACTGCCCTTCAAAATACCGCCGCAACCGTAACGCTTAAAGAAATATTCGAACAGCTTGACACAAAATCCGAGTATTCGGAAGAAAAATCGGGTAATGACACATTTGTTATCGACGAAGCAAACTGGCACGTCGAACAACAAAAGGCCGACGAAGAAAAACAGCGTGAAGAGGAACGCAGAGCCGCGGCGGAAGCCGAAAGACTTGCTGCTCTGCAAGCCGAAATAGAAGAAAACAACCGCAAACGCGACGAAGAAAGACAAGCGGAACTCAAACGTCTTGCCGAAGAACTCGCGTCTGTTAAAGAAAGACTTGCCGCTCACGAAGAAAACGTGCTCCCCGCAACCATAATAGAGGAACCGGAACAACCCGCAACTGTTTCCGAAGACAACAACGAAGCAGGTCGCGAAGCGCAAACAACAGCTGCGGCGGCGTCAAGAATCATCACTTCCGAAATCTGGCAGGAACAGGCAAGATTGCATGAAGAAAAAGAAGCAAAAGAAGAAATAAACTATTTCAGCGCGGAGCGAGTTGTCGACGAAAGACAAGCACCGCAAGCCACGTTGAGCGATATATTCCGCAAACTCGACGAAAAAGAAGCCGAGATAGACGCCAAAAACGCCACGACCGACGAAAACACGGGTTACTCCGAAACCGAACAGGTTGCATACACCCAACCCGAGGAGAGCGTAAACTTCGGCGAGTACGACCGCCCGATTGAGGCATACTCTGCCGATGCTGTATACGCTCAACAGACCGCGTCACAGTCCGCCCCCGCAGACACCGCGGAAGCCAGCATACATACCGACGGAGCCAAAACCCAGTTGGTCGGCACAGACTCAAAGGGTGAGTTTGTAACCTCTGCCGTTCTCGGCAAACGCACCGACGCTTTCGAATACGAGAAAGAAAACGTGAATTACCGCGAATTCTTCTCCTCTATCGCTTCCGTTCCCGAAGAGAAAGCCGAACTCGCCGTTCAGGAACATACCCTTCCAAAAGCCGACACCGACCTGAAAGCTCGACTTTATGCCGAAGGATTCAAAATGCGTCCTTACGACCGCGGCAACACGTCGGAGTACTACACTTTCAATTTCATACAGGCAAACCGCCTGAACCGCGACTCGTGGCTCATCGTTCTTGCGATATTCCTCGTGGAAGTTGCGATTATGTGGCTGTCCACCGCACGTCAGATAAGCTGGATTTACTTCCTGCCGATAATGCTCGGCGGTGCCGTTCTCATGTTGTTGCCGACGTTTGCATATCTTGCAAACCCGACCAAGCGTAAACGTGCGGATTTCAATGTCAAGTTGTCGCTTATCAACCGCGGTATGATAATGATTGAACTTGCCGTAATCCTCGTACTCGTTGCATTCTTCGCGGTTGGCGTAAGCGTCAACGACGAAACCCTGATACTTATGACCATGGTACTGCCGATTATACTGCTTACCAACCTGCCTTTGAGCTCGATAGTCTACTATCTGCTCTACCGCACGAAGAAGTACCACACTGCATAATGCAATCGAAAAAGCCAACCAACCGTTATTCGGTTAAAATCAAGTCAAAATACGCGCAAATACAGCGCAAATACCGATGAATGAAAAATCCACCCAATTAGGGTGGATTTTTTTTGCCATTAACTTTTCTTTTTGATTTTATTTTGGAAATGCTCGGTTCACAACGCAATGCACTGTTCACGAAGCACTTTCCGCAACAAGTTTCTTGATTGCAGCGCGCGCAAGTTCGTCGCAACGGTTGTTGTGTTCGTTGTCGGAGTGTCCTTTGACTTTGACAAACGTTACTTCGTGCTTTTTCATTTCTGCAAGCAAAACCTGCCACAAATCAACGTTTTTGACGTCGTCTTTACTTCCCGTTTTCCAGCCGTTTTTCTGCCAGCCGTATATCCAACCCTGCAAAAATGCGTCGACGCAATATGCGCTGTCACTGTAAACGGTGACCTTGCAGGACTCTTTCAGCATCTGCAATCCTTTTATTATCGCGGTAAGTTCCATTCTGTTGTTGGTGGTATTGCTTTCCGCTCCGCTTATCTCTCTTTTGAACGCACGGTAAAAAAGTATAGCCGCCCAGCCGCCTGCCCCGGGATTTCCCGAACACGCGCCGTCGGTGTAGATGTCTACTGCTTTTTTACGCATTGCCGAGTTCCTCCGAACGTTTTCTGCATTTGGTCATTCCTTTGACGACAATATCTTCCAGTCCGTCCGCGCGGAAACTGTCGACAGCCTGAATTGTTGTGCCGCCCTTAGAACACACCGCGTCGATGAGTTCGTCAATGGGTCTGTTGTCGAGACGCACCATTTGAGCCGCTCCGCGAACAGTCTGAACCGCAAGTTCCTTTGCCGTGGCAAAATCAAGTCCGCCCTGCATTCCGCCTTCGATCAACGCTTTGACAAACATATAAACGTAGGCGGGACCGGAACCGGACAACGACGTAACCGCGTCAAACAGGTTTTCGTCAAGTTCGACCACTTTGCCGACGGATCCGAATATGTCCGTCACAAAACGCGAACGGTAACCTTCGCTGAACGCGACTGCGCTCATACCTTCTCCGACAAGCGCGGGAGTATTTGGCATAATGCGCGCATAATTGCGTTCGCCAAGTGCAGATTTGAGTTTGGCAATGGATATACCCGCCATAATGGATATAACCGTACTTGCCGAAATCACTTTGCTTATTTCCTCGAAGACGATAGGCGCAATCTGCGGTTTTACGGCGAACATAACGTACTCGGCATTCGTTGCAACTTCTTTGTTGTCGTTGGTCACGACAACGCCGTTTTGTGCCATTACCGCCAATTTTTCGTCGTCTTTGTCACTGATTATGATTTTGTCCGCTTTGAGAAGTCCGCCTTTGAGAACCCCTCCGAGAATGGCTGACGCCATGTTGCCTGCACCGATAATGCCCAGTGTGAATTTCTTTTCCATATAATCTCCGATTTATTTGCGTTTTGTTTGACTAATAGTCGCTTTGTTGATATAATAATCAAGCATTTAGGGGAGTGGCTCAACGGTAGAGCAACGGTCTCCAAAACCGTCGGTTGCGTGTTCGAATCGCGTCTCCCCTGCCACGAACGACCTGTAAACCAGGTCGTTTTTTTATGTTCCGACGCGATTCAGACACTTCTGTGACGCGATTGACACTCCGTGTAGCAATCGCTATTCCGTAGCCCTGCCTATTTTTACTCGATTTCCCAGACAACAGTAACGGTGTCGGAAAGTTCGATGTCCTCAGGTTCTATGTCAATTTGCGCAGCGGTAAATGCCGTGCTGCGACAAACAGCGTCGTTGACCTGATAACGCGCAGGCGAATAGAAATTGACGTTGCCGACATTGTAATCGATATTGACAATTTGACCGAGTCGGACGTCTGCCGCTTCTGCAAGTGCTGCGGCTTTTTCCTTTGCGTCTTTAACAGCCGCTTTGATAAGACTTTGTTTCGCCGCTTCTTTGTCTTTTACGGTAAACCTGACGGAAAATTCCGGTTGACCTTTTGTAGCAGAAAGCGCGGACAAAACCTTAGCCAGACGTTCTTTGTCGAAAGCAAACTCCGCTTTCAGGTTGTGCGACACGACAAAACCCGAAAAAACGCGTTTGTAACCGCCTTTTTCGTCCTTTTCGTTGTCGTACTGTGTCTGAACGTTGAAATCCGTGGTTTTTATATCGTCCTTTGACAGTCCGCCTGCAACGAGTTTTTCACGCAAATCTTCCAGCTGTTCCGCCGCTTTGTCCATTGCTGCGGCATAATCTTTATCGGAAGATTTGACGGTAATGTTTACAGCGGTAAAATCTGCCGTCAAAGACAGTTTTCCCGCACCTTTTACGGTAATAGTTCTGTTCATTATTTCTCCTTGTTAAAGAGCTTTGCGGGTTGATTTTGCTTCATTCGGACTTTTCCGATTGTAACCGCCGCACTCAGCTGTTACTTTTTCCAAAGGCCGTGGAGATTGCAGTATTCGTAAGCCGCAATCACGTCTTCTCCGTCTGCAAGGACAAACGTTGCCGCAGGTTCGTCGCCCGCTTTGAGATACTTGACATATTCGCCTTCGGTGGTTTCGAGTGCGATAAATTCGATGTAGTGCTCTTCGAACATAGGATGCGCAACGCTTCCAACGCGAACCGTCACTTTTTTGTCGACTTTTTCTACGACGGGAACGTGTTTTTCCTGTGCCGCATCGGCAACGCCCGCTTGCAGTTCTTTCATTTTTTCACCGCAACAAATCACGGGAACTCCGCTGTTGTGCACAAAAGTAACTATATTGCCGCAATGTTCGCAACGATAAAATTTCATATTTCACCTCAAATGTTTATTTATTTGCAAGGTCAGAACCCGAGCTATTCTTCAATGAGAATAACTTTTATTCTGCCAGCAGGTTTACAATATCTTGTTTCTAGGAACTGACTGCATATAGTAGTATCGGAAATGCAGTCCGCACACTTGCCCGAAACCGTGCAGGGATTGGGCAGGTCGAAACGCTTTGCGTTGATGGGAGCGGCTACGTTGCGCGCCCTTGCAATCGCCGACTGCATTGCACCCGTGATTTTGTTTGTGCCCGCAACGAGTATTACGTTTTCGGGACCGAAACAGATTGCCGCCACTCTGTTGCCCGTACCGTCTATATTGACAAGCCAACCGTCCGAAGATATAGCGTTGATACCTGCAATAAACGTATCGGCGGACAGACTCTTTCGCATAGCCTCACGTTTTTCGGCAACCGTCTTTGCCGAGTCGCGGTCAACCGTCGCGAATTTGGCTTTCACGGCGTCAATAAGCCCGATTTGTTCCGCGGTTTTGGAACCGCCCCACGCTACAACGTCGTCTGCGGGAATGAGCGACAAGGCGAGATTGCGCGCTTCTTCACCGGTTTTGCACACATAAACGTCGAATTTGCGCTTTTTGAGATTTTCAACCGTCTTTGCTACGGTGGCTTCGTCCGCTATCATATTTTCTCCTTTCCGATTAAATCGGTTTCAGCCGATTCGCGACACGCTTTCGTCGAGATGACAATAAATGCCGTCGGCAAACTGCTCCGCAAGGTCCGTTTTGACATAGCCTTTTGCAATGTTCAGACGAACGGTCAGCGCACATTTTTCGCAGTCGACGAAATCGCGCATGATAATGTTGACGTAAGGCAGATTTTCGCTTTCCGCAAGGTCGCGAACAAAATCGTTCATATACCCTATCAACTGCCCTTCGCGGTAACGGGGTCCGAACACAAACGCCATATCCGTGAGTTGCGCTTGCAACACGAACATTCCGCCTTCGAGTTGTTTTGCTCTGTCAAAGTATATGGGCAACACCTTCTCGACGAAATATTTTGCCGACTTCGCGTTGTACGGCTTTTCGTAGAACGAGAAAAGCACGTGCCACTCGGGATAAAAATCCGTTTCGTTTGTGCGAAGATTTATGTTCGGATTGTTTTTATAGTAGTCTGTTTCGCTCGCGTCCGTGAGGATTAAGCATTTGCCCCTGACTTCGCCGAGAGTGATTTAGGAGACGGTTTTGTTTGAAAACTCGCTCCTGTAAAGGCGCAGGATTTTATCGCCGAGAGTTTCTTCAAGCAGGCTGAAAACCATGGGTTCCGAACCGTTTTTGAAATGCGACATATCGAGTATCAGGAACTCCGACGGATGCGCGTCCGTAAATTCGTCGATGTCTTTCAGAACGTCGAGATAGGACGCCCCGTTGACAGGACCGTGGAAAATCACGTAACCGTCCTTTGAGTTGTTGACGCGAATATCGAAGTAACGCACACCGCGTTCCAGCTGCTCGCCTATCGTCAAGTCCTGTGTTTCGGCGTAATACGGCATTCCGTAACACGCGCTGTCGTGGGAGCCTGGGATTGCAATGTCGCATATCGGCGCGCTGTCGGAAATGTAGTTCATCCATTCGGTAAGCACGGGAGACGGAGTTGCGGTGTCTTTTACGATTTTTTTGTTGCCCATAACAATAATCGGCGCCAAAATCACGGCGGCAAGCAGAACCGTAAGCAAAATCGCACCGATAATCATAAGTACGATTTGTTTTTTGGTCGGAAACAGAGCGTTTTTATGAGCGGTTGAGTTCCTGTCGCACAGCGTGATTTTTACCATATCCTTTCTCCCTTAATATAATAGATATTGTAGTTCATTATGGCGGACAAGTCAATACGCAATACGCGCGTTATGCGCACGCGCGTGTGCTATGCGTGTGCACACACGATGTCACGTGTTGAACGCATTGCACTGCTTTACATTCGTAAAGGTGCATATACGCGTTATACGTGTGCTACTATGCGTATGTTCGATGTGTTTGCTTACACCGCAAAAGCGCAAAGTTTGCGACAAAAGGCGAATTACCACATTGATTTAGCGTTCGGAATGTATAAAAAAACGAGCCGTCAAACGACGGCTCGTAATGCTGCACTTGAATTACTCTGCGTCCGCAGGAGCTTCTTCTTTCTTCTTGCGGGTTGCTTTTTTCTTGGGTGCTTCCTCTTCTGCTGCGGGCTCGTCGTCGAGTTGCAGGTTGAGGTTCTTGAAGAGGTCGCCGAGGGTTGCGGAGCTGGAACCGGAAACCCATTCTTTGGGTTCGTTGGAAGTTTCTTTCTTCGCACGACGTTCTCTCTTTTCTTCGGAGTCGGCAAGTTTCTGTTCGAACTTCTTGACTCTGGACACGCGTTTTACGGGTTTCTCTTCGCCTTCTGCGACTTCTGCGGGTTCTGCTGCGGCTTCCGTGGTTTCGGGTGCGGGCAGCAACTCTTTGATGGAAAGCGTGATGCGGTTGTCTTCGAAACCGATGATTTTGGCTTCGACTTCTTCGCCGACTTTCAGAGCTTCGCTTGCGTCTTTAATCCAGTTGTGAGAAATCTGAGAGACGTGGACTAGTCCGTCAACGCCGTCAGCGATGGAAATGAACGCACCGTAGGGGAATATTCTTTCGACCTTGCCTTTGATGACGGTTCCGACGGGGAACTGCTCTGCCGCAAGTTCGTAAGGCTTCTTTTGAAGTTGTTTGTAACCGAGGGAAATTCTGCCGCTCTCTCTGTCCATCTTGAGGACGACGAAGTCATAGCTTTCGCCGATTTTGAGGACGGTGGAGGGATCGGTAATCTTGTTCCAGCTCAGTTCGGAGATGTGAGCAAGGCAATCGAAACCGCGAACGTTGACGAATGCGCCGAACTGCGTGAATCTCTTGACTTTGCCGACGACGATGTCGTGGACGTGAATGTTGTTCCAGAAGTTGTCTTCTTTTTCCTGCTTTTCTCTTTCGAGAATGATGCGCTGGGACGCGAAGAGATATCCGGATTTCTTTGCGGGTTTATCGGAAGCGGCTGCTTCTTCGCCTTCTGCGGCGTCCTTTTCTTTTGCTGGCATAAGGGTGAGACGGAGAACCTTGTCTTTGTAATCTTCGAGGTTCTTGACGTAACCCATTCTGATTTGAGATGCGGGAACGAATACGGTGTACTGTCCCATTCTGCCGCGGAGACCGCCCTTGACGACTTCCGTCATTTTGAGGGAGAACTCACCTGCGTTGAGGGCTTTTTCTGCCTGTTCGTCTTCGGCGCGGAGAATGTCGACTTCTTTCTTGGAAAGTGCGACGTACTCTTTGTTGGTACCGATGATGGTTGCTTCGACAGCGTCGCCTGCCTTGAAGTCGGCGGGGTTGTAGTTGTTGTCGACAGAAGCGTCAGCCTTATCAATGAAACCGTCTTTCTTGCCACCTATTGTGACATAAATACCGTTCTCGTCCGCTCTGATGACGTGACCCTTAATACGCTTGCCGACCTTGTAGTTGACAAAACCGACCGAACGCGTAGAAGCGACTACGTCTTCCATCGTGATTTCTTTTTCCTGTGCGGGAGCCTGAACGTCGGACTCTTGAAGTGTTGCCTCTTTTTTCACTTCTTCTTCTGCTACGGCGTTGAGCTCGGTAGCGTTGACTTGAGTTTCACTCATAAGTTTTGTAACCTCCTGTATCAACCACGGGGGCGTAGACGCGCCGGCGACGATTGATATGCTTTGAAAATGCTTTAATGACGACAGCGGCAATTCGGAAACGGATTGAGCAAAGAACGTGTTGGGATTGACGTCGTGAGCCACCTGGAAAAGTCTGCGTGTGTTAGCGCTGGACCTGCTTCCGAGCACCAGAACGGCGTCGCACGTGCACGCGAGCTCGCGCGCCTCGTTTTGCCTGCTTAGTGTAGTATAGCAAATAGTATTGAAAATTCCAACTGTTTTTCGCTCGTTTTTTTGCGAATTTTCCGCAAAATCCCGTATTTTATCGAATTTATCCGCCAAAATCGTAGTCTGAAAGACTATACTCGTGGGATTGTCGCCGATTGTGAGCTCGTCGGAGTCCGAAACTACCCTGACTCTGTCCCTGCCGTAACTTGCCGCACCCGCCACTTCGTCGTGGTTTTTGTCGCCGACGATTATGATGTCGTCGCCCGCGTCGTAACGTTCGGATACGATTTTGTGAATGCGTTTGACGACGGGACAGGTGGCGTCGTAAAGTTCGATGCCACGGGAGCGCATATACTCCTCGTCCTGCCACGGAATGCCGTGAGCGCGAATGAGCGCGACCGACCCTGCGGGAAGCTGTTTCGCCTCTTCGAGAGACAGACTTTCCACTCCCCTTTCTTTCAGATATTGCACAACGCCCTCATTGTGAATGAGAGCGCCGATTGTGTAAATTTTACCTTTTTCTTTCGCAAGTTTCAGCGCGGTATCGAAAGCGTTCTGCACGCCTTTGCAAAATCCAGCGCTTTTTGCAACGCAAACTTTCATTATTCGGTCTTTCCGTCGGCTTTTTCAGCCGCTTTTTTGCCTTTTTTCTTGTTTTTGAGCCCTTCGACGTAGGCGTCGCACTGAACTCTCGTTTCCTGCATACGCTGATAAATCAAATCGGTTGCGCGCTCGAAATCTTCGGGTCTGCGGCTGCCGTAAAACTCGTCGAGATAGATGGGCGCTCCGATGTAAAGATAGTTTTTGCGGAACGGTTTGTGCATGCGGTAATACAGCATGGGCAAAACGGGTTTCTGAGCTTTGATTGCAAAACGTGCCGCGCCCTGCTTGAATTCCAGCATTTCTTTTGTGCCTTCGCGGTTTCTGGTGCCTTCGGGGTACATAACGAGTTTCTTGTCCGCTTTGAGCACGGAAAGAACTTCTTTTACGGCGTTGATGTCGGGTTGTCCGCGGTGAACGGGAATAGCGCCGATTTTACGCAGGAACCAGTTGGCGATTTTGGCGCACTCGAACGCTTCGGCTTTCGCAAGAACGTGCAGTTCCTTTTTGTAAAGCGACATAACGGGAATGAGCGTATCGGGAATGGCGTAGTGATTGCAAATCACTATACCGCCGCCCATTTCGTCGAAATAATGTTTGTTGACAACCTTTGTAGGCCAAAGTATGCGCACTATCGGCGCGGTGACGAATCTTATGAATCTGTAAAAGCCGTAGCTCATTTTACTCTCTCCTTGACAATCTTTTCGACTCTCTCCGTAACCTCAGCAATCGAAAGTTCGGTCGTGTCGAGATAATATGCGTCGTCCGCTTGTTTCAGCGGCGCGACTTCGCGGTGCGAGTCGTTGTAATCTCTTTTTACTATATCCTGCAAAACGGCATTATAGTCGCACGTTTCGCCTTTTGCCGTAAGTTCTTCGAAACGTCTTTTTGCGCGTTCCTCGGGGCTTGCAGTCATATAGAACTTGCAGTTTGCGTCGGGCAACACGAAAGTTCCTATATCCCTGCCGTCCAGCACAACATCGTACTTTGCGGCGAATTCGCGTTGCAGTTCAACCATTTTGTATCGAACCACGGGAAGCGCGGATATGTCGGACGCGGCTTTGGACATCTCGGGAGTGCGCAGATACGGCGTTGCGTTCTCACCGTTTACGTAAACGTTCTGAACGCCGTTTTCGTAGCGTATGTCCATTTCCAGATTTTCGAGCAGCTGCGCCACCCCTTCGGGGTCTTTGACGTCAATGCCCTTTTTGAGCGCGGCATACGCAACCGCGCGGTACATTGCGCCCGTATCGAGATAAATTATCCCGAGTTTTGCCGCAACCGCTTTGGCTATCGTGCTTTTGCCCGCTCCTGCGGGACCGTCAATCGCTATGTTTATCATAAGTTCTCCTGAACGGAAATTATACTATACATTGTCCGTCGTGTCAATTTATCGGTTGTTTCGCACTTTGTCGCAATGTATGTTGCTCCGCTCCGCACGCCAACCGCTTTCGGGTCTTTTACGCCGTCCGAATTTCGGAACATCGCGAAACGAATAAATTTTGCAATTAAATACTTTCGACTTGGTCGTTAGTACTTATTTTTCGCTGTCTTTGCGCGAAAGAATGTCTTTCGCCGCTGCCGCCGCTGTGGAGAAAGCAATTTGCAGATTGTATCCCCCCGTCACGGCGTCGCAGTCCGTAACTTCACCGACGAAATACAATCCCTTTTGCAGTCTGCTTTCGCATTTCGGCGTGAGTTCTTTGAGGCTCACTCCCCCCGAAGTCACAACGGCTTCTTCGAAAGGCGCAATGCTTTTCAGTCGGAACGTAAGGTCCTTGAGCGTGTCCGCAAGCCGTTTGCGTTCCTCTTTCGTGACCGAATTGACCTTTTTATCGGGTTGCAGTCCCGCTCTTTTCAGAACGTACAAATTGAGCCGTTCGGGCAACAATGCACGCGTCACATTTTTGAGGTCGCCGTTTTTTCTTTCCTCGAAATCGCGCAGAATTCTGGCTTCGAGTTTTTCGTGCGAAAGCGCGGGCTTCAAATCCAGATGCAAAACCGCACCGCTCACTCTGTTCAGTTCCGTGGACAGCGTAAGCGCAACGGGACCGCTGAGTCCCCTGTCCGTAAACAACATTTCGCCGAACTTGCCGTCAAGTCTTTTGCCGTCTGCGGTGACTGCCGACAAAGTAACGTTTTTCAAGGATATTCCGCAAAGTTCTCGTACGCTTTCTTCGGTGAACAACGACGCAAGCGAAGGCACGGGTTTGACAACGGTATGTCCGAAACTTTTTGCTATTTCGTAGCCGTCGCCCGTGGAACCCGTTGCGGGATAACTCTTTCCGCCCGTAGCTACCACAACGTTGTCGGCTGTGTATTCCTTGCCGTCCGCCGTAAGCACTTTGAAAACTCTGTTTTCAAATTTTACGGATTTGACTTCGGAGTCCAGTTTTACGTCTACTCCCGCGGCTTTGAGCGCACGGTCGAAAGCGCGGGTTATGTCCGACGATTTGCCCGACGCGGGAAAAACGCGGTTGCCGCGTTCGGTAACCAGTTCGACGCCCAAATCGCGGAAAAATTCTTTTGTATTTTCGGGAGTAAAAGAATATATCGCGGAACGCAGGAATTTTTCGCCGTGTACCACTCCCGACAGAAATTCGTCGGGCGGATAATCGGCGGTAACGTTACATCTGCCTTTTCCAGTTATAAACAGCTTTTTGCCCGTTTTCTCGTTCTTTTCGAGCAATGTCACGCGCTCTCCCCCACGAGCGCACAATACGGCGCAAAGACAACCCGCCGCTCCGGCTCCGATAATCAGCGTGCTCACAGTTTCCACTCCACACGGCGAAGTTTTTCCATAGTCGCGCAATCGGTGTCGGGGATTTTCACGGGGGTTATTGTTATGTATCCTCTGTCCGACATCTTGCAGTCGTCGTCTTCGGGGTTTTCGGAACAGTCGAAAGGATAACCGTTCAGTCTGAATCTGCCGTCGCGGTGCTCTTCGTACCAGTCTTTATATCGACGTATGCCGAGCGGCGCAACCGCAACGCCTTTCAGGCGTTCCTTGTCGCCGAAAGGAACGTTTACGTTGAGCGTAACCATAGGGGGAATGAGTTTGTAAAGAGCGTCGAGATTTGCGACGATGAAATCGATTGCCGCGTCGTAACCGCCTTCCGCAACCCTTGCGGAAAGCGCAATTGAGGGAACGCCGAGGATTGTCCCCTCTTCCGCCGCACCGAAAGTGCCCGAATATATCACGTCCGAACCGACGTTGAGAACGGTGTTTATGCCCGAAATCACAAGGTCGAAAGGTTCGCCCGCATAAATATGTTCAATCGCGAATTTGACGGCGTCTGCGGGAGACCCCTGCACGGAATGACAGGGAATTGCGATTTTCTCGCCGCATACTTCGAGTTCGTTTTCCGAGACGCGTTTCCAGACTATGCCCTCACCGAAAGTCAGCGCGTGTCCCGCGCCCGATTTTTCGGAGTCGGGAGCGCTGACGTGCACGTCGTGATCGGGCGCAAGCGCAAGCGCGAGTTTGAGCAACCCCTCGGAAAAATAACCGTCGTCGTTGGATAACAAAATCCGCATAATATCCTCTTTCAAACGTCAAAGACGTTTGAGATAATCCACTTCGAATTCGTTGAGTTCCCTGAACCCGCCTCTGGACAGCCCGCCCAGACGCAAGTCGCCTATTGCCACGCGTTTGAGGAAAACGACGTTCTTTTCGACGGCTTCGAACATTCTTCTGATTTCTCTGTTCTTGCCTTCGAAAATGACGACTTCGAGACGGCTCAACCCGTTTTCTTCTCCCGTAAACTTGACCTTGCAACGCGAATATTTGACGCCGTTCACGGTGACGCCTTTTCGCAATGTCGCCATATCGCTTTCGGAAATTTCGCCCTCGATTTTCACGACGTAAGTTTTGGGAATTTCGTTGCTGGGGTGAGTAAGTTTGTGCGTGAGTTCGCCGTCGTTGGTGAAAAGCAGCAGCCCTTCGCTGTCATAGTCAAGACGTCCCACGGGAACAAGCCTTTTTTCTCTGCCGATAAAGTCGTAAACGGTCTTTCTGCCCTTGTCGTCGGACATAGTGGTTACGCAGCCCTTAGGCTTGTTGAACATTATGTATTCGTAATGGGTGACAGGAACGATTTTTTTGCCGTCGAGATACACGACGTCTTTCTTTTCGTCGACATCAAAGCCCATTTCGGATACGGTTTTACGGTTGACCGTAACCCTGCCTTCGGCGATGATTTCGTCGGCTTTTCTTCTGGAACACACGCCGCATTCGGCGAGAAACTTGTTCAAACGCATATAATGCTACCATCCATTGAGATAGTAGCATTATACATAGTATATGATATAAAATCAAGCGTTCCGCGCGTTATAACAGTACATATGTCGCCGCCCTGCCCGATTTGCCTTTTGCGCTTTCCGAGAAAGATTTGTTTGTCTTTGGTTGTCGAACGCCGATTTGCAAAATCTCGGAACAAATCGGGTTGCCGCGACCGGTACGCCCGTTCAGCCGCCGTAAACGGCGTAAGGAATTTCGCTTCCGTCCTTTTTCACGGGATAAAAGGACGGTGTAAGCTCTCCGTCGTCGCCCACTTTCACGTCGACGCGCAGGTTACCCGCGTTCTCGTCGGGGAATGGCAGGACGGGCAATTCTCTCATTTCGTACGTTGCAAATGCGTCTTCGAGCAGTTTTTTGGTCGCTTCCCACATATCGTAGCGGTTGAGCACAACGGATATGAGCTGCATTCCGTCGCGTTCCGCGCCGCCGACAAGACAACGACCGCTCTTTGTCGTGTACCCCGTCTTGACTCCGTTCGCCCCGTCGAAAGTCGTGAGCAGTTTGTTTTTGTTGGAAAGATAACGTTTGCCTTCCGCTCCGCTTATCGTAACGTTCTTTGTCGCGACAATACGTCTGAAATCGGCGTTTTTGTAGGCTTCCGCGGTAATGAGAGCCAGGTCGTACGCCGTAGTGTAATGGTTGTCGTCGTGCAGTCCGTGAGGATTGACGAAGTTACTGTTCACGGCACCGCAACGCACCGCCCTGTCGTTCATCATATCGGCGAATTTTTCTATGCTTCCCGCAACCGAAACGGCAAGCGCGACAGCGGCGTCGTTGCCGCTTCTGAGCATAAGTCCGTACAACAACTCACCTATGGTGAGTTTTTCGCCTTTTCTCAAATAAATGGACGAACCCTCGACCCCTGCCGCACAGTCAGGAACAGTTACCACCGTATCAAGCGGAATATTTTCCAGAGTGACAAGCGCGGTAAGTATTTTCGTAGTGCTCGCGGGGTATGTGCGAACGTTCATATTGTCCGAATAAAGCACCCTGCCAGTCGACGCCTCGATGACAACCGCACCCGAATGTGCCGCCGCGTCGGCTTTTTTCGGTTTGTAGACGGAAAACGCGTACGCGGTGAGAAACGCGCACACGATGAGCGTTATTGCGAAAAAGCGCAGAAACGCGCTGCGCGGATTGAACTCTTTTGCGGAATTATTCATCTTCGTCACCTCTTTTGATAGCTCTGAACGCCGCGCGTGCAAGGTCTTTCCACTTGTCGTCGCAGGAAGTTTTGTCCACGCTTATGAACTTCTTTTCCTTGCCGCACACGAGAAATCCCATAGGCGTCACGGTTATACCGCCACCGCTTGCCGCCGCGTGCGGATAATCGTCGTGTCGGGTTTTGGGCGACGACTCGCTGTATTCCCCACCGCCGACCACGAAACCGTAACTGACTTTGCTTACGGGCAACACGACAACTCCGTCCTCCGTGATAACGGGTTTACCCACGACCGCGTCGGAATCCGAAATACGTCGCATATGCTCTATGGTAGAATTGAGTATTTCTTCAAAACCTTTCATAATTCTCTCCGTAAAACTTATGTAAAATACGCCCTTGCGGGTTCGGAAAAAGAAAACCGCAATTTCTCATTCCTCGGACGGAAAACCGTCAAATCACCGCTTTTTGCGGGACACGAACGAAAGCCCGATTATCGCGGTCTGCAACAACGAAATTCGCAGTCCCAATCGCAAATCGAGGTCTAGCCGTTGTCTTTCGCAGTCCCAGAAAACCGCAGAACGTCCCTTGCCCCGCAATACGTCGCGGAATGCGTTTTCCACCGCGCTGACGCCTAGCGCACCCGTCAACGCCTCTTGCGCGCCGACGTACAACGACACGTCGCCCGCACGCATTATCCGCATTTCCGCAAAGGTTTTCATTGCCTTCGACACCGCGCCTTGCGGCAAGCGCATACGACTTTTGCGTTCTTTCGGTTTTTTGCCGTTTACCGATATTCTAACGCGCTCTTTTTCAATGCTTGCCTTTACGGACACAAGCCTTAATCTGCCCAACGACACCTTTACGAGAAGGCAGGGACGCTCCAAGGAAAAGTAACCCTGTACCCTGATTTTCCAAGGTGCGGTAAGCAGCAAAAGCAACGCTTCGACGGATAAAAGCACAACAAAAAACGCCACGTTGTTATTGTGGCGTTTAGTCGGAAAATTATGTATAAAATTCGGTTTGACGGTATTTGTTTCCGCTCCGCCGAAACCTTCTCGTCCTTTTCGGTCTGCGGAGCAAGGCTTGCGGGTTATTCTATGACTTCGAACTCTTCGCCTTGCAGGAAGTCGGGGATTTCTTCCTCTTCGATGTCAGCCGCGGCAAGCGCGTCTTCGTTGTCCTCGATAAGGTTGCCGTCTTCGTCGTAAAGCGTACGGTTGTGGAACAGCGTTTCCTGTGCGGGAGCGTAGATTTCCTGCAACTTTTCCATAACTTCGGCAAGGTCGGGCAAATCCTCTATGCTCTGCAACTGGAACTTTTTGAGGAATTCGTCCGTCGTTCCGTAAAGGAAGGGACGACCGACCGTGTCTTTTCTGCCGACAACTTCGATGAGCCCCGCTTTGAGCAGTCCCGTAATCGCATATTCGCAGGACGTACCGCCGCGCATATCGTCGATTTCCATTCTGGTAATCGGCTGTTTGTACGCAATGGTGGAAAGCACTTCGAGAAGGGTTTTGCTGAGTTCTTTTTCGCGCAGCGGAGTGAGAATGTCCGCAACGACTTCGCCGTACTTAGGATTGGAACTGAATTGCAGTTTTCCGTTGAATTCGAGAAGCAACAGTCCGCAGTCGCCGCTGTACTTTTTCTGCAAATCCTTGATTATGGAATTGAGCTGACTGCCTGTAAGTTCGGGCAGTTTCTCAATCAAATCTCTTTTCGCAATGGGCGAACCGGAAGAAAAAACCAGAGCCTCGACCACGTTTTTAATATTTTCCATCGTTTTCCTCCTCGAAAACCAAAGGCGTTTCGTCCGCGCCTTCGACGGCGTAAAGCATTATTTCTCCGAAAAGTTCTTCCTGTTCGGCGCGCAGTCTGCCGTATTTGAGCAGTTCGAGCACGGCAAGGAAAGTCGTCACTATATCGTTGCGGTCAAAGTCGGGCTCGAACAGCGACGTGAACGTAAACGACCCGTAGAGCGAAATCAGTTCGACGATATGCTGCATCTGCTCCGCAACCGAAAACTTGTCCTGCATAACCTTTTTGGGAATGAAAGACCGCTCTCTCTGTTCCGCATTTACCATAACGCGCGCAAGCGCGCTCACGAGTTTGGGCAAAGAAAAGTTGGTAAGGCAAACGCGGTAGTCCTTCTCGGTGTAAACAGGCATACGGTAAAAACGGTTTATCGTTTCTATCGCACGGAGTTTTTCGGACTGCTCTTTCATCAACGCGTACTCTTTGATTTTGTTGATGAGTGCGGCACGCTGCATTTCGGGGTCGTCGTAATACTCCTCGTCCTCGTCGTCCGCAGGGAGCGTGCGCAGGGATTTGAGATAGACGAGTTCCGCGGCAAGCGTGATGAACTCTCCCGCATACTCGAAGTCGAACTCTTCTTTCGGAGTGTTTTTGATTATTTCGACGTACTGACGTGTGACGTCGGACACGAAAATGTCTTCTATTCTGATTTTTGCGTCTTTGATAAGTTCCAGAAGAAGGTCGAGAGGACCGTCGAAATCGCTGAGATGGTAGTGAATTACGGGTTTGAGTCCCGCTATGTACTCGGAGTCCGTCATTTCGCCTTCGGCGACTATAGCTTCGGCGGCTTCGATTGTTGCCGATTTTTCGGACGACTTGGGCAGTTTGTGTTCGTGTACGACGGCTTCCGTCACCACTTCGCCGTGAAAACCGTCCCTGTCAAAGGGATTTTTTTCGGCGCGCGGCGGTGCGGTCGGACTTTTTTCTGCGGCGTTTATCGCTTCCGTCTGCTCTTCCGTTGTCCGCTCTTCCGCCACGGTTTGAGCTTCTGCCGTTTTGGTTTCTGTCATTTGAACGTCCGACGCGGTTTGAACTTCACTCTCGACGGCGTTTTCGGCAACGGAAAAATCCGCGGCGTCTGCCGCGTCCGCATTTTCCGCCGACGTGTTCACGTCCGCGCGGGAAAGCTCTTCGTCGTATCCGTTCGTCAAATCAGCCAATCGGGAACCTCGTTGTTTCGGAGCAAATCACGGTATGTCTGCGGTTTTACGATATAATCCGCTTTGTCGCCGTCAACCAGCACCACGGGCGGCACTGCGTTGAGGTTGTAGTTGGACGCCATCGAATAGTTGTAAGCGCCCGTCGAGAACACGGCGAGAATATCGCCCGCTTCGGCGTGCTGCAAAGGTATGTCTTTTGCGATTATATCGCCGCTTTCACAGCATTTTCCCGCGATTGTGACGGTTTCGTCCGCGGGTTTGTCCGCTTTGTCCGCAAGACAGGCGGAATACTTGGACTCGTAAAGCGCATAACGCGGATTGTCGAACATGCCGCCGTCAACCGCAACGTACTTCTTCACGCCGGGGAAATCCTTGATTGCGCCCACGGTGTAAAGCGTTACGCCCGCTTCGCCGACTATGCTTCTGCCCGGTTCGACAATGAGGAAAGGCTTGTCGAGCGACTTGCGTTCGCAGTCCGCGGCAACGCGTCTTCCAATGTTCTCTACCGTGTACGCATAGCGTTTTGGCGTAAATTTCGGGTCTTCGTCCGTGTAATAAATGCCGTATCCTCCGCCCATATCGAGAATTTCCGTCGAAATGCCCGCGTCGCGGAGTTTTTTCATAAAATCGGTGATGATGTCGATTGCAAGGTCGTACGACGAATGGTCGTAAATCTGCGAACCGATGTGGACGTGAATACCGCGGTATCTGACGTTCTTGCGGCGGGTAATGTCGCTTATCACGTCAAAAGCGTTGCCGTCCACGCCGAAACCGAATTTGCTGAGCGGAGTTGCCGTCGCGACGGCTTCGTGAGTGTGCGCGGATACGCCGGGGTTCACTCTCACGAGAACGTCCTGCACCACTCCGAGTGCCGCGGCTTTTGCGTCAAGCAGTTCGAGTTCGTGGAAACTGTCTACGACAAAATACCCTATACCGTCGGCAAGTCCTTCGTCGATTTCCTTTTCCGTCTTGTTATTGCCGTGGAAAAGCACCTTTTTCATATCCGCGCCCGCAGATTTGACAAGGTACAGTTCACCGCCCGAAACGACGTCGAACCAAAGTCCGAGTTTTGCCGCCATGCTTGCCGTGGCAACGGTGGCAAACGCTTTGTTTGCAAACGCAACCGCGCCGTCGCCGTAAGTAGCCATTGCTTTTACGAACGCCGAACAAACTTCGCGGACATATGCCGCGTCCATAACGTAAAGAGGCGTGCCGAAACGCGCCGCAAGGTCGGACGCTTTGAAATCGCCTATGTAAAGACTGCCTTGTCTGACGTAAAGTGTGTCGCGAGTATTCATCGTAAGTGCTCCTTAATATCTTTGATATTTTATCACGCACGTGCCTTTATGTCAAACAAATAGTATTTTGCCCATATAAAAGCGAAGCCGTGACAGTACTTTGTTCGACACCTTCCTGCCTTACTTTCCGCCTCTGCCTACTCCCCTCATCCGCCTACTCCCCGCCGAAACACAACGCGTATAAATGCAAAGCAAAACAAAACGCCGCAATGGCGGCGTTTTGCTGATATATCGGATTTTTGCGCTTATCTTGCGCTTCCTATTCTCTTGAACAAATCCCAAAGGCTTGCGCGTTTTACGTCCTGAGCGGAAACCACGTCGAATTCTTTGACAACTTCTCCGTTTTTGACCACGAAACCTTTGCCGATTACGTCACCCTGTCTTACGGGCGCTTTGATTTTTTCGGGAAGTTCGTAGCGAAGTTCGTATTCGGACTTGTCGCCGCGTTTGTCGAACACCGCGACGTCGTCGGATACCGTAAGTTCGACGGATTTGGTTTTGCCGACGGAAACCTTGACGGAGTTATCAATCAGTTCGCCTTTCGTTATGAGTTTGCGCACCTGATAGTTGCCGAATGCGTGGTTGAACATATTGCTCACCGCACCGAACCTGCCCTGCGAACTGTCCGCGCCTATAACGACCGCCACAACGCGCATATCGTCGCGTGCCGCGGTTGCGGCAAGACAGAACTTGGCTTCGGAAGTAAATCCGGTTTTACCGCCGTCGCAACCGTTGTAGAAACGCACGAGTTTGTTGGTGTTGGTCATAGTCGTGGTTCTGCCGTCGGGGTGCGTATAATCTTCGAGCCATACCTTGGCGTATTCGAAATACAGCGGGTGTTTGACGAGTTCGCGGAACATAAGGGAAACGTCTTTTGCCGTGGAAAATCCTTCGGCCGCGGGAAGTCCCGTGCAGTTGACGAAGTTGGTGTCCTTCATTCCGAGTTCGGCAGCGCGCGTGTTCATAGCCGCGACGAACCCTTCGACACTGCCCTGCAATCTTTCCGCAAGCGCTACGCAACTGTCGTTTGCCGACGCCACTATAACGGATTTGAGCAAATTGCCCGCTTTGTGTTTGGTGTTTGCGTCAAGGAAAATCTGCGAACCGCCCATAGACGCCGCATTGTCGCTGACGTACACTTCTTCGTCGGGCGAAAGTTCTCCCGCGTCAATGGCTTCGAGAGTTAAAAGCGCGGTCATGATTTTCACCATGCTCGCAATGGGCAGGCGTTCGTTCTCGTTCTTTGCGTAAAGCACCGTTCCCGTCGCCGTGTCCACAAGATATGCGGCTTTGCCTTCCACCGAAAAACCGTCCGCAAAAGCGGTTGCGGGCGTCGCGGAAAACACCGCCGCTATCATAGCCGTCGCGATGAGCAATACTGCCATAACCGCGACCGTTGTTCGTATAAAAATTTGTCTGTCGGTTTTTTGCATAATACACCTCGGCGCTAGTTTGCGTAAATCCTCGGCGATTATGCAACGTTATTTATTCTCTCTCCGACTAGAACCCGACCACGATTACCTTTGCGAACGCACCTATTATCACGAAAAGCACAAAGTCCACCCCGACGTTCAGTCCGTATATTTTGAGCAAGGAAAACAGACAGTTTTTCATTTTGTTGCAGCCGACCGCCGTTACGGCTTTGACACCCGCGACAATCATGAAAATCATGGTCAGGAAAAAGAACGGAAGATAGATTATGACAAGGTTTACGATGCCGAGCGCGCCGTAGCACGCCGCAAGCAGACAAAGGTACTTCCCCGTATAGTAACCGAGCACGCAGAAAGGCACAAGTCCGACGAATACGAGCGACGGAGCCGCCGCGGAAACCAGAATTACCGCATATCCTATCGCAGCCATAAACGAGGACGTGAAAAACACTTTGACCGCGCTGAGTTCCATATCCGCGCGCGCCACCTGTTCGAACTCTCCGCCCGCGGCGTTCACGGTTATGAAAATGCCCGCAATCAACCCCACGACGAACACCGCGCAAAAGCTGATTACGCTTTTTTTGTTGTTGCGGCAGAAGTCTTTTACTATGCTTACCGCCGTGCGTAAGTTGGTATATTTCATACCGAATTTTATGCCGCGAAAGCCGCGTATATTCGGGAGATTGACACTCTTCGCCAACTTGCGCGAATTTGGTGCAATCTATATCAAAAATCGCCTGTTCTGGAATGGTAAACTGACGCCATGGTTAATTCACGTGCCCGTATAAAAATGTATCTGTTAAAACTCGGATTTCAACCCAACCTGAAAGGTTATCACCTGCTTGCAAGACTCATATCGCTTGCCGAAGAAGGCGCGGAGATTATGCCGCTGAAATACTGCGGCTACAAGAAACTCGCCGAAGAGTTCGGAGTGGGCGAAGCAAGCATAGAAAAAGACATTCAGAACGCCATATCCGCGGCGTGGTTGAGAGGCGACGTAGACGTACTGTACAAAGAGTTCGGCGAAACTCTCGACGAAGACAAAGGAAAACCCACCAACAAACAGTTCGTGCTTACTGCACTCGAACGGCTTGCGGCGGGTGCCGAAAACTTTCAGAGCACCGCAGAGGCGGCAAACTAAGCCGCCTCTTTTTGCCCGTAGATATCTCCTCCGAAAAAGTCGCCATAGGCGGCTTTTTGCTTTTGCCCGTATTCTGCCGCAACGGCTTCCGCTTTGTTCAGCATAAACTCGGCGTGCACACCGTATCCGCGCGTCGGGTCGGACACGAAAACGTGCGTGACCGCGCCAATCAGAACTCCGTTCTGGATTATGGGACTTCCGCTCATTCCCTGCACTATTCCGCCCGCCTTTTCAAGCAGCTTTTCGTCGCGCACGGAAAGCACAAGCCCTTTGCTTTCACCGTCTTTCTGCGGAACTACTTTCACGATGTCGATGTCGTAAAGTTCGGGTTCGGTGCCGTTAAGCGTGGTGAGAACCTGCGCATGTCCCATTCTGGCTTCGCCTCTTCCCGCAACACGGATTTTTTCGCCTTTTTCTTCGGAATTATAAATACCGTAAATGCCGATTTCCGTATTGCTCACGTTCTCGCCGACAGGGGTATCGAGCCTGTTTATGCTTGCCTGCAATCCGCCTGCCTTACCTTTCTGACCTTTGACGACGTTCTCGATTTCCACGTCGAAAATTTTACCTTTCTGCAAACTGTCGCACAGCCCGGTTTCGGGGTCGTAAATATGGTGTCCGAGCGCGGCGTACGCTCCGCTCTCCGTAACAAACGTAAGCGTTCCGACTCCGCCGATGTCCTCTTTCAGCATAAGTCCCAGCCTTTTTGTTCCGCTTGTACGTTCAAGGGCGGGCGTGACTTTCAGGTCGAACGTTTCTCCGTTCCTTTCTATCGTAAGTGTAACCGCGTCGCCGACCGCCGCAATACGTTTGCGGAAATCGTACATATTGGAAACCTTGACGCCGTCTACGGCTTTTATCACGTCGCCTTTCGAAACGCTTTCACCCACGGGAAAAACGGCTCCGTTTTCGGTTTCGACCGCGCCTACTCCCGTAACTATAAGACCGTCCGCGCCGATTGCAATCCCTATGGGATTGCCGCCGACATAAACGTATCTGGGTTCTGCAAAGGCCGTTTCGGTGGGAACGCCCGTTCCGAGGGCAAACAACGCGACTAAAACCGCGACTGCTACACAAAAATTCCAAAATCTTCTCATAGTGATATTGTTTGCGAAGCTACGGCTTGATTTGTATGGAAAAAAATGGGACGTGTTTCAATCGGCAACGGAACATCGTTCCGTCTGCATATTTAAGCGGTTTGAGGCTTTGCAAATCATAACAAAACCAACAAAAAAGGCGGCAGATGCCGCCTTTGATTATTGTTTTTTATTTCAATCGTCTTTTGCGTTTTCACTACATCAATCGTCGGAAAACGGTTTCGGTCATTTTGCGCTGTCTTCGGCAATCGTACGCGCCATAAGCACACCCATAACCGACGCCATCATCAGACCGCGCGTCCAACCGCTGCTGTCGCCGAGGCAATGCAAACCTCCGATGGACGTGTTGAGTTTTTCGTCCATTTTGATTTTGTTGCTGTAAAATTTGAGTTCGGGCGAATAAAGCAGGGTTTCGTATCCCGCAAATCCGGGCACGACTTCGTCGACCGCCTGAATGAAGTTGATTATGTTGGTCATTGCACGGTAAGGCATTGCCGCCGTGATATCGCCTGCAACCGCGTCTTTGAGCGTGGGACGGACGTTGGACATTCCGAGTTCTTTCTGCCACGTGCGTTTTCCCGCGAGAATGTCGCCGTAACGCTGAACGAGGATTTTGCCCGCGCCGAGCATGTTGGTGAGTTCACCGACTTTCTGCGCGTATTCGATAGGCTGATTGAAAGGCTGATTGAAGGAGTGCGAGCACAAAATAGCGAGGTTCGTGTTTTCGCTTTTGAGTTCCTTGTAGCTGTGTCCGTTGACGACGGCAAGGTCGTTGTCGTAGTTTTCCTGCGACACGAAACCGCCGGGGTTCTGACAGAATATTCTCACTTTGTTTTTGAAAGGTGCGGGATAACCTATCAGCTTGGACTCGTAAAGCACGGAGTTGACCTCTTCCATAATCTCGTTGCGGACTTCGACGCGAACGCCGATATCGACAACGCCGGGACCGTGCGCGATGTTGTGTTGCGCGCACATTTTTTCCAGCCAGTCGGCTCCCCTTCTGCCTGTCGCGATAATGGTTTTGTCGGCTTCGATACTGCTTACGTTGCCCTTTGCGTCTTCGACGATAACGCCTTTGCAGACATTGTCTTCGAGAATGATGTTGTTGCATTGCGCGCCGAACATCATTTCAACGCCGTGGTCGCGCAGATAATTTTCGATTGCAAGATAAATGCCCTGCGCTTTTTCCGTTCCCATATGGCGAATGGGACAATCGACGAGTTTAAGACCCGCTTTGATTGCCTTTTTACGGATTTCTTTGACTTTATCTTCGTTGCCGAGTCCTTCGATATGCTCGTCTGCACCGAATTCGAGATAGATTTTGTCCGTATAGTTGATGAGTTCCTGCGCGAAATCGTGACCGATGAGTTCGGGAAGTTCGCCGCCTACTTCGTAAGACAGCGAGAGTTTGCCGTCCGAAAACGCGCCCGCTCCCGAAAATCCCGTAGTGATATGGCAGTAAGGCTTGCAGTTTCTGCAAGGACCTCCGTATGCCTTGGGGCACTTACGTTTTTCGACAGGCTGCCCTTTTTCGATGATAATCATCTTTTTGTCGCAACCGCGTCTGATGAGTTCGATTGCCGTAAAAATACCCGCTGGACCTGCGCCGACTATACAAATATCGTACTTTTTCATACAACCCTCGTTAGGATTCAGTCGTGTTGAGGCGAACCGGCGCCGCAACCTTGTGCATTATATAGCCAAAACCCCGACCTGTCAATAGTTATTTTAATATATAATAGTCTAGAATTTCGGGTTATTTCAAAACGACCGAATGTTCCGCACGCATACACCGCAGAAAACAACACAAGCGTACGATGCGGAAAAGTCGGAAAAGAAACTAAAACGGTTCGGACAGCATCGAGGCGTCCGAAAGCCTGTTGCCGATACCTAAACGACCTTATCTCAAAGTGCGTCTTAAAAATTCTGTCAGACCAGCGTCAGAAATAGAGTTCTTCCGCGTCTATGTTGGCTTTGATTTTGCCGAGAGCGTGTTTTTCTATACGCGACACGTAGGAACGCGATATCCCGAACTTTGCCGCCACTTCCCTTTGAGTGAGCGCGGGAGCACCGCCCAGCCCGTAACGCAGACGGATTATCTCGTATTCCCTTTCGTTCAGGCACTTGCCGGTTATTTCAAGCAGCCTTTCCATAAGGATATTGCTCTCCACGTCGTCGATAACCGACCCGGCTTCGGCAAGCACATCCATTATCGTAAGTTCGTTGCCGTCCCTGTCTACTCCCACGGGTTCGTTGAGCGAAACGTTGGAACGGTGCTTTTTCGTCACGCGCATGGTCATCAGAATTTCGTTTTCTATACACCGCGAAGCATATGTCGCAAGCTGCGTGCCTTTGGTGTGATTGAAACTGTTGACAGCTTTTATAAGCCCGATTGAACCCACGGAAATGAGCTCGTCGTTGTCGCCGTAGTTTGAATATTTTTTTGCGATGTGCGCAACAAGGCGCAGATTGTGTTTGATGAGAATTTCTTTGGCTTCTTCGTCGCCTTGTTCGGCTTTCAGTATGTATTCGGCTTCCTTTTCCTTTGAAAGCGGCTTCGGAAAAGAACTTTTATCGGTGACGTAAGACGAAAAGATGACAAGGTTTTTCAACAACAAAAAAAGACTTTCAAGCGCCATTACACCCTCCAAGGTTGTACATAATATGCGCCTGACGGAAAATTTTTGACAAACCGCGCGGCAAAGCAATCATAAACGCTTAAATAAGCAACAACCTCAACAACCGAAACCAACGCCGTACATAAAAAAAGCAATCCAAAGGATTGCTTAATTTGTATTCTGCCGATTAAAACAAACTACACTTTATTTCTTTTTGTCGAGGTTGTCTTTGAGCTTTACGAGTTCCTCGATTTCGTTGAGCAACGTGTTTATGTCCTTGAATTGACGGTGCACGGACGCATAACGCACGTAAGCAACGTCGTCGATTTCGCGCAACTGTTCCATGACAAGGTCGCCGATATATGACGAAGAAACTTCCTGTTCGAGCGAATTGAGCACTTTGCGCTGAATTTCCGTCACCATTTTGTCAATGGCAGTCATGGAAATGGGACGCTTTTCGCAGGCTTTCATGATGCCCATTTTGACTTTGGCAATGTCAAACGCCTGACGGGAACCGTCTTTTTTCACGACGAGAACGGGCGTGTACTCTATCGTCTCGTATGTCGTAAATCTTTTGCCGCAACTTTCACATTCGCGACGGCGACGAATAGAGGTGCCCTCTTCGTTCTGTCTGCTGTCCACGACTTTGCTGTCCATACACCCGCAATATATGCATTTCATATCGCAATCCTCTTTGCAATTTTCGTATTTTGATTGTATAGATTATACAATATATAGCGGTCGATGTAAAGAATTTGACAAAAAAAACAATATTTAGCATAAAGCGCAAACGGCACACATAACCTTTGGTATGAACGTCAAGCAGTACTCTTTTTCGGAATTGGCAGAAAAGCAGGTCGTCAACGTTGCGGACGGGCGTCAACTCGGGCATACCTGCGATATGGTTTTCACCGCGTGCGGCAGAATACTCGGGCTTGTGGTCCCCGGCAAAAAAAGTTTTTTCAAGAGTTTCACGTCGTCGGACAACATATTCATACCGTGGAACAACATAGTGAAAATCGGCGGCGACGTAATACTTGTCGAAATGGTAGGCGGCGTATCGGTATGTAAAGAAGGAGAAACGGACGATGACGAATACTACGTCAAATAGAAACGTCGCAAATAGGCAAGCAAGCGAACGGAATCTGACTTCCGAAACCTTAAAACGCGCACTCAAAGTGCGCGCTAGGTTGAAATATTATTTCGGAAAAACATTTTTCAGACTGTTTTATTGACGGCGAACCGAAAACGCAGCAAAACAAATCACAGCTAAAAACGGCGAACCAAAACGTCAACCGCCGACGGTTTGCGGAAAATTTTACCAAAAATAGTTGCCGACGGTCAGTTTACCGTCGGCTTTTTAGCAAAACAACTTCTTCCGCAATAACTCTTTTCTTTTTTCTCACGCAATAAATCTTTTCTTTTGAAATTCCCTGGATGATAAATCCAAAATGTCATTCCGAAAGCAGTTTTTTCAGTCGGTCTACGGCGGATTTTTCAAGTCGGCTTACCTGTGCCTGACTTACCCCCACCGCTTTACTGATTTCTGTTTGCGTTTTTCCTTCGAAATATCTCATTCGGAGTACGCACATCTCGCGTTCGGGCACGCATTTAAGCGCTTCGAGCAAAGCAATTTTTTCCGCCCAGTTATCTGCGTTTTCCTTTTTGTCGGCAATCTGGTCGAAAAGCTGCATACCTTCGTCACCGTCCGAAAAAACGGGTTCAAAGAATGACACAGGCTCGCTCACCGCGTCCAGCGCACACGCAACCTGTCTGATGGACACGCCGATTTCGTCGGCAATTTCCACAAGTTCAGGCTCTTTTGACGTACTTTCCACGATTTTTTCACGAGCTTTCAAGGCCTGATAAGCCGTATCGCGCATGCTGCGCGGAACTTTTATGCCCGTTCTGTCGCGCAGACTTCTTTTGATTTCGCCTATAATCATAGGCACGGCATAAGTTGAAAAACGCATTCCGAGCGTTCTGTCGAAGTTGGCAAGCGCCTTCATCATTCCGACCATACCCGCCTGAAAAAGGTCGTCGGCACATTCCGAGGACTTAGAAAACCGTCCGACCACAGACAGAACAAGCCTCATATTTGCACGCAAAAACAATTCTTTTGCGGCGGAGTCCCCCTGTTCTATGAGTTCAAGCAACCTGTCGCTTTCGCTGACGGTAAGCCTCGGAAGACTTCCCGTATCCACTCCGCATATAGTGACTCTGCTCATAAAAAAGCCTCCTGCATTGAATATGTAGAAGGCTTTTCCGTAAAATTTTTACGCCGATTTTATATATGTTGTGTTGTCGAAAATCTTTCGGAATTGCGTTTTGTTCACGCATTTACGCTCCAATCACAATACACAAAGGCTTTCTAAGAGTGTCACCGTCTGCTGACGAAAAACGCACTGAACAGTCGATTTTCAAGTCAAAGTATTCTCGTTATCGCACAAAAGTATAATATATTTTGCCGATTTTTAGAATAGTTTTGGCAGTTTTACGACTTTTATGCGCTGTCAGCCGAGTTTTGCAATTTCTTTTTTCAGCGAAGACACAATCTTCTTTTCCAGTCGCGAAATGTAGGATTGCGATATCCCCATCATCTCGGCGATTTCCTTTTGGGTCATCTCCTCTTTTCCGTCAAGTCCGAAACGCAGTTCGACAATCTGTCTTTCACGTTCGGGCAACCGCGAAAAAGTTTCGCGCAGCATTTCTTTTTCCGCCGACAGTTCTACGTCCTTGTAAATGGAGTCGGGTTCGGTGCCGAGTACGTCGCTCAGCAAAAGAACGTTGCCCTCCCAATCGACGTTCAGCGGCTCGTCAAAACTTACCTCGGTACGCACGCGTGCCATCTTGCGCAGATACATCAATATTTCGTTCTCGATACATCTCGACGCAAAAGTCGCAAGTTTGATGTTCTTGTCGGGTTTGAAACTCCCTACCGCCTTTATAAGCCCTATCGTGCCTATGGAAATCAGGTCTTCGAGGTCTACACCCGTATTGTCAAAACGCTTTGCTATGTACACCACAAGCCGCAAGTTGCGTTCTATGAGCTTCAACCGCGCTTCGTCGCTGCCGTTCATATACTCTTCAACCGTCTTTGCCTCTTCTTCGGGCGTCATCGGCGAAGGCAACGCTTCTCCCGTGGATATGTAGTCTACATTGCAGGGCTTCGAAAACCCCAGAAAACGCAGAATTTTTGCTATAAGTTCTCTCAATTTCATTTTTCACCCCAAACTAACAACATCGTCACGCAAACCTTTATCATTCGGCACATCGCATTCGGACGTAGCATTTGCAATATCGGTTAGTTTCAGAACATCGTATTCTGCAATATCAGTTCGTATCCGTCGAATGTCTTTCCCGAAAGTGCGGCGTAGGCTTTACAGCGTTTGCCGCCGACTTCGATTTCTTCGACGCCGATTATCGGAAGACTTGCTTCGCCGCTTACGGTCTTCAACTCAACAAACCCTTCAATCCGCTTGCAGTCCATCTTTTCGCCTTCGGACACGAGTTTTTCAAAGGCTTCGGACGCAATCACGACAGGCAATCCGCTGACGCCGTCGGTAAGCGTGTTTCCGCTGTCGCACAGCGCATTGACCGATATGCTTTTGCCGAAAATATGTACCGTTGCCGTACAGATTTTTCGGCTGGTGTTGGCGCGCATTCTCAACAGCAATCTTACGCCGATGACCATCAAAAACGCCGCAAAAGCCGTTATTCCGAGTATCAGATAGCCTTCGAGCATTATCCCTGTGAGATATCCTATTCCGCTTACGGCGCCGCCCAAAGCAAATGTCAGCACGGCAAACAACACAAGCGAAATTATGTAATCTTTCACGGACTTGTACTTGTCGAAAATCAACGTTGCGACCGGTGCAAGCACAACTCTTATGACTGTCTGCCACACTTCGGGAAGCACGGCGTACGCTACGGCAACGCTTGCACACAAACATACTGCAAACAAAAAGCGCAGTTTCCGTATTTTCCGTCGCCGCAAAGTGAGCGTCGCCGCAATGAGCAGCGCGTCGATTGCAAGGTTGTTGAGCAAAACGACTTCCACATACACACTCACAACGGCATTATATCTACGCCGCGGCGCAAAATCTTTCCGTTGATATTCAAGAACTCAACGCTAAACACGTCCCCCATATCGAACAGAACTCACCGACGAACAAAGGCACACGTCAAACAAAACACTCGAAAACTACACGTTTTTTTGCGCTCCGCTTCTGCATTCGGCATTGAAAAACGTACGAAAACGAAAAAAAAGCCGCCAAACGGCGGCTTTTTAATTGTTGATGTAACATCAGTTTGTGCGATGTTGTAAAACAAGTGCTGTTATAAACCGATTTTATTTACTTTGCCAAAATCTGCAATTAAATTTTGACAAATAGTGTCAACCGTCAGTCTCTGTCGCGACGCAGATGACGCAGGAACGCGGGAACCTGTCTGCCTGCGTTGCCGACGTCTATACGGCTGGACTGAATTCCGCTTGCGGGTGCCTGAGGTGCAGGTTGAGGTGCAGGTGCAGGCTGTTGAACGGGTGCCGCAGGTTGAGGTGCGGGCGCGGGTTCTTCCGCGGGTGCGCTTTGTCTGAGACCGAACGTGGGACGGTTTGCAAATATGTCGGGATTGTATTCCGAACGTACGGGTTCGACGGTTTCTTCGTCTTTATCCGCGGTATCCGCCGCTGCGTCGGCTATTGCCGCGGCAATGGGTCTGGACGCACTCACGGGAGCGGAACCGACCGAACGCGCGGGCGCGCTGTTCTTGTCAACGAAACCCGTTGCGATGATGGTGATTTCGATGTCTTTTTTGTCGGGCACGAATGCGGTGCCGAATATGATGTTTGCAGACGGGTCGACAACCTGTTTGACGATTTCGCAAGCTTCGGTGACTTCGCTGAGCAGCATATCCTCACCGCCGCTGATGTTGACGATGATACCGGTTGCGCCTTCGATGTCGGTTTCAAGCAAAGGGCTGAAAACCGCGTTTCTAACCGCTTCGATTACTCTCTTTTCGCCTTTGCCGTATCCGATACCCATATGGGCGAGACCTCTCTTTTTGAGAATGGTCTTGACATCTGCAAAGTCGAGGTTGATGAGTTCGGGGTTGGCTATAACGTCGCTGACGCCCTGAACGCCCTGACGGAGAACGTCGTCGGCGATTTCGAACGCGCGTTTGAAACCGATTTTGTTGTCAAGGACTTCGATGAGTTTCTGGTTGGGAATGATAAGCAGCGTATCAACGAAGTTTTTGAGGTTGCGGATACCAGCTTCGGCGTTCATCATACGTTGCGCACCTTCGAAGTTGAAGGGTTTGGTTACGACCGCAACGGTCAGAATGCCCATGGATTTCGCGATTTCGGCAACTACGGGAGCGGCACCTGTACCCGTTCCACCGCCCATACCTGCGGTTATGAACAGAAGGTCAATGCCTTCGAGTGCTTTTTTGATGTCTTCGCGGGACTCTTCGGCCGCGAGTTTGCCGATTTCGGGGTTGGAGCCTGCACCGAGACCGCCCGTTTTGCCCACGCCGAGCTGAATTTTGCATTCTTCGGGGACAAGGGACATATTGAGTGCCTGCATGTCGGTGTTCATAACGATGAAACTTGCGCTCTTGATGCCCGCACGTATCATGTTGTTGACAGCGTTGTTACCGCCACCACCGACGCCCACTACGACAATGTTCGCCTTACCGGGGATTTTTCTCGGAACGGGACCGTAGTCCACTTCCTGTTCTTCTTCCACACCGTATGTATTGTCTTCGGTTTCGGGTTCGGGAGTGTTGGAGTACCCGAATTTTTCGAAATCTATCATTGTTTACCTCCGTTGATGACTCTTTTGATATATTCTCCGATATTAGATTTGGAGAGGTTGTCCGCGACGACAAGCAAAGCAACTTTGGAGCTGTCGTCGGGACGCGAATAACCGGGAAGTTTGGGCGCGCATATCTCGACGTTTCTGCCGATTTCCTCACTCAGGAACTTTTTGGCACCGCGGATTGCGGTTATGCCCTCGCCCGTAAGGTAAATCGGAACGTAAGTCGGCGAATCCAGACTGTCGAGCACGGATTTGATGAGGTCGGCAAAAACTTCAAGCCGCGCTTTCACGATTTCGCAAGCGTCGGACGCGAACACCGTGTATTCGTTGTCGGCAACCAGAACCGCGTCGTCCGCATAGTTGAGATTGAGGTCGACGAGTTCTTTTGCGCGTTCGGCAAGTTCGTAAGGAACCTGCAAAACTTCGAAGATGTCCGCCGATATGTGCGCTCCGCCGAGAGAGAATGATTTGAGGTCGCTGAGCCCCTCTCCTCTTCCGACGGCTATGAATGACGAAATATAGCCGATGTCGACAAGGACGTAAGACGCGTCGCGCTGTTCGCGCTCGAAAAGCGAAATGCCCTCCGCCCACGGCGAAGCGACAAAACGGATTTCCTTGAAACCGCAACGTCTTGCGACGGAAGCGAACAAGTCCATAAAACGCGTTTCGCACAGCATATACGATACCGTGGACTCAACGCGTCCCGCTACCATACCGCGCACGTCGAAATAGAGTTTGTCAGACGTATCGACGGAATAGCAGATTGCGGAAGAGTTGATGACTTCGAAATCGCTTTCGGCAAAAGTGTTGCCCTTTTTGAGCAGATAGTCTATATCCGCGTCTATAATGCGGCGGACTCTGTCCAGAGTTATGGAAACGGGTTTGTTGACCACGGTAACGAACTCCGCAGGCACGCCGATAAACAAGCGTTTGCTGCGCGAAAGAGAAGTTTTCATTGCTTCGGTGAGAACTTCTTCCGCCACACTGACGGTTTCGCTTTCGTCCAGCCACTCGCCGTCGCAGAATCCTGCGTATTCGCGGTCGACGCTGGCTTTTACGTCATAAACGGACTGCGCTTTTTTGCAGCCGACCATAACGCTCATAAGGCGGGACGTAACGTCGAGAACGACAATGTCTTTGCTTGTAAACGGATTCATAAATCCCCGATAACGCGCATATAAGCGCGCGTAGATATTATATTCTATTTTTATTATATAATAAATAAATGGCGTGTCAATGATTTTGCGTTAAAAAAAGAATATTTTGACAAAAAAACGCCGAAATCGGTGCAAAATCGGCGTTAATCGCCGATTTTGACATTTTCACGTGATATTTTTCCGCCGAGCGCGGTGAACGTTTCTTCTATTTTTTCGTATCCGCGGTCTATGTATCTCAATCCGTCGAGCTGGCTTTCGCCCTTTGCGCCGAGAGCCGCTACAATCAACCCTGCTCCGCCGCGCAAATCCGCCGCGCTTATCTTTGCTCCGAACATTCCGCGGCTTCCGTCAACGAAAGCGGTATTTCCCGCAAGTGCGATGTCCGCGCCCATTTTGCGCAGTTCCTGAACGTGTGCAAACCTGTCTTCGAAAACGGTTTCGCGCATACTGCTGAGTCCGCAGGCATAACACTGACACGCCATAAACGGCGCCTGCATATCGGTCGGAAACAACGGATACGGACCCGTGACTATGTCGGTCGGATTGAGCATTCCGTCACTTTCGAATATCATAACTCCGCCGTGCTCCACCAAAAACGTGTGCGACGTGAGAAACGGCGAAATTACCGCACCCATAACCGACGCGTCTGCGTTTGAAATCTCCACTCTGCCGCCGCAAACGGCAACTGCCGCCATAACCGTACCCGTCACTATTCTGTCGGGAACGGGCGTACAGGTCGCGCCTTCCAGCGTATCGACGCCCCGAACGGTAATCACGGGAGTTCCCTCTCCCGAAATGTCCGCGCCCATTTTGCGCAACAGTCGGACAAGCGAACATATTTCGGGTTCTCGCGCCGCGCCTATAAGTCTGGTTGTTCCTTTTGCCTTTACTGCCGCCATAACGAGATTTTCCGTTGCGCCGACGCTCGGATATTTGAGAACGATGTCCGCACCTTTCAGTCCGTCCGCCGAACAGTTGACGTAATCTTCGCCGTATTCTACGCGTGCGCCGAGTTTGCAAAATCCGTCGAAATGTATGTCGAGAGGCCGCGCGCCTATTCTGCAACCGCCGGGAGTAAAAAGTCTGACTTCTCCCGCTTCCGCAAGCAACGGCCCCAACATAAACACCGACGAACGCATTGCGCACGCAAGGTGCGGCGGAATTTCCGTTACAGTAGGCGTTCCGCTTACGGATATTTCGCGTCCCGACCTCGACACTGTTACGCCGAGCGCGGTAAGTACGCTTGTCATATCGTCTACGTCGCTTATCGCGGGACAGTCGCAAACCGTGACTTTATCGCTTGTCATTATACTTGCCGCAAGCATGGGAAGAACGGCGTTTTTAGCACCGTGCAGTTCCACTCTGCCGAAGAGCGGATTTCCTCCCGTTATGCGGAATATCTGTTTTTCTGCCATATACTCCCCCAAAATACTCACCTGTGCCGCATACATATCCTATGCCGTTTGCATACTTCGGGCTACCGCGTTTTCGGAACGCCGAAGCGCAAAAGACGGTTTCAAAAACCTTTCGCAGGAATAACGCGACACCGAAAGCAAAACCCCGACCGCAGCAAGATAGGCAACCAGCGAAGTGCCGCCCGCGCTGATGAACGGCAACGGAAGTCCCGTCGGCGGTACTGCGCCGCATACGACGGCGATATTGAAAACGGTCTGCACCGCGATGACCGCGGTAATCCCCGCCGCTGTGTAACAGGAAAATCTGTCCGTCGCGCGCAAAGCTATGACCGTGCCCCTTACGACTATCACAAGGAAAAGCGCAATTATAATCAGCATTCCGACAATGCCCGTTTCTTCGCCGATGACGGACATAATGAAGTCGCTTTCGGCAAAAGGCAGGAAAAGGTATTTCTGACGGGAGTTGAAGAGCCCTACCCCGAAAAGCCCGCCCGAACCGAGTGCGTAATACGACTGAATGAGCTGATACCCTTCGTCGAGCGGCGATTCCCAAGGATTGAGAAAGGCGAGCAATCTGCGCACGCGGTAAGGTTCGGCAAAAATAAGCGCAATACCTGCCGCGAGTACGGGGAGCATTACAATCAGCATATGTTTGGGCTTTGCTCCCGCAACGAACAGCATGATGAACGTGACCGCACCGACGCAAACGGTGATTGACATGTTCGGTTCGAAAAGCAGAAGCAGGCACACAACGCCGCCCATAACGAGAAACAACAGCATTTTCGGGAACTTGTCCACGCCTTTGACGGCGGCAAAACGAGCCATAAAGATAACCATTGCAAACTTCGCGAACTCCGACGGCTGAATGGTGAAAAAGCCGAGGTTGAGCCACCTTTTCGCACCGTAGCTTTCAACACCGAGTCCGGGAATGAAAACTGCCGCAAGCAGCACTATTCCGCCGACGTACAGCCACGGAGAAATTTTGGAAAAGGTCTGCGGACGGACGAAAGACACGGCAAGCATAGCGGCAATGCCGAGAACGAGCGCGACCGCCTGCGTTTTGACGTAGTGGAAAGAGTCGCCGAAAGTTATGTCCGCGGAATAACTCGACGCGGAGTAAATGAACACCAACCCGAGTGCCGAAAGCAAAACCGCGGTTATTGCAAGCGGTTTGTCAAATGCAAAGAAGGACTGCTTTTTCATTGCTTGTGCGCAAGCGCGAAAATCACCGCGTCGAAAGCGCGTCCCCTCTCGTAATAGCTGGTGTAGTTGTCGTAACTTTTGGACGACGGCGAAAACAAGACGTTTTCGCAATCGAGTTTTTCGGCAAGGTCGACGGCGTCCGCGGCGGCGTCTTCGAGCGTAAAACTTCGCGAAATCTCGTTAAACCCCGCCTTATGCGCGGCTGAAATTATGCTTTCGGCGTTTTCGCCCACGACAACCGCACCTTTGATTTTGTCGGGAAGCCGACCGAACAAGTCGTCGAAATCTTCCGCTCTCTGCGCTCCGCCGAGTATCAGAACGGTGTCCCCTTCCATGCTTTCGCTTGCCGATACCGTGGAAAATACGTTTGTGGCTTTGCTGTCATTGAAAACTTTGATTTTGCCCACCGTTCCGCAGGCTTTTCTGCGAAAATCGGGGCGTTTGAAAGTCATGAGCCCTGCGGCTATGGTGTAAAAACTTATACCTTTCGACGCCGTTACGGCAACCGCCGCAAGCACGTTTTCGAGTTCCCGACCTCTGAAATCGAGTTCCGCGGTTTCCACAACGGGTTTGCCCTTGTAGCAGACAAACCCCGACGAAACGTATGCGCCGTCCACGGGGTGCGACACGCTGAACGGGATTTTCTCGGCTACCATTGAGGGTTCGAGCGCAATGATGTTTTCGTCGTCGGCGTTGAACACGATTTTGTCGCATTCGGACTGTTTGAGAAAAATATTCGACTTTGCAGCTATGTACCGTTTGAAACTCCCGTGTCTTTCCAGATGGTCGGGGGTTATGTTGAGAATGACCGCAATGTCGGGCGAAAAGTTCACCGCGCTTTCGAGCTGGAAACTCGACGCTTCGACGACGACGGTTTCCATTGCGTCGAGTTTGTCCGCAATGGACGAAAACGCCGCGCCTATGTTGCCCACCGCGTGGGAATTGATTTTTGCGGTTTTGAGCATGTGGTCGATAAGCAACGTCGTCGTGGTTTTGCCGTTGGTTCCCGTCACGGCAATCTGTTCCGCAGCACAGAAAACAGACGCAAGTTCGAGTTCGCTGACAACGGTTTTTCCCGAAAGTTTCGCGTCGAGAACGAACGGGTTTCCCGACGCGACGCCGGGGCTTAAAACTATGACGTCGCAGTCCGAAAATACGCTTGTGCAGGACGTCGAATGAGGTTTGTCGGGATTGTCGTCGTAAATGACCGCGTGTCCTCCGTGTTCCCTTACAAGCTGGTACGCGCTGAGTCCGCTGACTCCCGCGCCGTAAACAACGACCCTTTTCCCCGCAAGATTCATACTGCCCTCGCAAAAATAAGACTTACAGCGCCCGCAACCAGCGTAATCACGAAATACAAAGTATCGACGCGCGCTTCCGACCAACCTTTCATCTCAAGATGATGGTGGAAAGGCGACATCAGAAATACGCGTTTTTTCGCGGTTTTGAAAACGAGCACCTGCACTATTACAGATATGCTCGACCATACGAACATTATGCCGACAATAGGCAAAAGAAGTTCTTTTCCCGAAAAAACCGCAACGCACGCCGCGGCGGCTCCGAGAGCAAGCGACCCCGTGTCGCCCATCATGACTTTTGCGGGATTGGAGTTGAAAATGAGGTAAGCCGCAAGTCCGCCCATAATCGCGGTGCAGAACCCGACCAGCGAACCGAGTTGTTCGGCGTAAGCGGCGTTTCCGCTGTCAACTGCGTCCGCAAACGAAAAAAACAGAATGAGCGCAAATGACAGAAAATAGCCGAAAGAGGTGTACCCCGCAAGTCCGTCCAGACCGTCGGTGAGGTTTACGGAATTGGTTGTCGCGACGAAAACAAGAATTACAAACGGAATGATCCCCCAGCTCAAATCCGCGGTTGCCGTTGTGAAAGGCAGGAAAATTTCCGTGCCGATATACGGCGAAGCGTAACAGAAATACGCCGCAATCGCGGCAAGTCCGAGTTGTCCTATTATCTTCTGGTACGGTTTCAGTCCGAGGTTTCTGGCAAAGTGTATCTTTATAAAATCGTCGAGAAATCCGAGTACGGCGTAACCCAAAGTCAGGCTCATCGCAACCAACGAAAACGCCGTCATCTCGACAATGGAAAAGACAAGTACGGGCAAAAGGAATATAATCCCGCCCATAGTCGGCGTTCCGCTTTTGTGTTCGTGTTGCGTTACGTATCCGAGCACGGTCTGCCCCGCTTTGAGCTTGCGAAGCAGACGCACGGCAAACGGCGCGAAAAGTGCGGACATCGCCGCCGCGCCGATAAAATACAACAAAACGGTTATACCCTGACTCATCTTGCCTGTCCCCACCGTCTTGCGGTATCGAAATCGCTGTACGGAATTTTTCTGCCGCACACGTCGAGATAATCTTCGCTTCCCTTCCCCGCGATAACCACGGTGTCGCCCTCTACCATTTCCGACATTGCAAACGCAATGGCCTCTGTTCTGTCGACAACGGTTTTGAACTCCGCACCGCGAACTCCCGCTACTATGTCGGCGATTATGTTTTCGGGGTTTTCAAACCGCGGGTTGTCGGAAGTAACCACGACGAAATCGCTGTACTCCGACGCTATTTTTCCCATAACGGCGCGCTTGGATTTGTCGCGTTCTCCGCCGCAACCGAACACCGTAATCAACCGCGATTTTGTGAGCGTCCGCGCAGTCCGCAGTACGTTTCGCAGTCCGTCTGGCGTGTGTGCATAGTCGATTATGATCAGTCCTTTGTCGTTGTGCAGAATGCTGAACCTGCCCTTTACCGACTTGATTTTTCTCACGGCGTGAGTGAGGGTTTCCGCGCTTATGCCCAGTTCGTGAGCGGCGGTCAGTGCGGCAAGCAGATTGTAAACGTTGAACTCCCCGAACAACCCCGATTTGACTTCCACGAGGTCGTCGGAAAGATTTGCCACGAACCTTATGCCGTCTATGTTCTCGTCGACGTTCACGGCAAAGGAGTCGGCGGGATTGTTGAGCCCGTACGTTACGCACGGAACGCCTTCTTTTTCAAGCAAAGCGCAGAGTTTCGCGCCCTCGGCGTCGTCCGCGTTGACTACCGCTTTTCTGACGTTTTCGGCAGTGAAATAGGACAGTTTTACGTCGCGGTAAGCCGCATAGTCCCTGAAATAGTCGAGGTGGTCCTGCGATATGTTGGTGAACACCGCAACGTCGGCTTTCAGTCCGCAGAGTTTGTGCAGATATATTGCGTGCGCCGAGGCCTCCGATACGACAACCTCAACGCCTTTGGCGCGCATTTTGAAAAAAAGTCCGTTGAGTTCGAAACTGTCGGGAGTGGTCAGACTGCTCCCCACTTTTTCGCCCAGTATAAAGTGCCCTTCCGTGCCGATTACGCCCGTTTTCACACCCGCCTGCGTAAGCAAAGACGCAATGTAGTGAGCCGTCGAAGTTTTGCCGTTGGTGCCGACCACAGTAACGAATTTCATTCCGTCGAGAGGACGGAGATAGTAGTTCTGCGACATTACCGAATAGGCTTCCCGAACGTTGTCGACAATGACGTAAGCGACATTGACGGACGGTTCTTTTTCCGTGATTGCAACAAAAGGACAAGTTATATCTCCGAGGTATCGGTTGCCGTCGTCGTGCACCCCCTCCATACAGAAAAACAAGTCGCCGTCGCGCACTTCTTTCGAGTTGATTTTCAACGACTCGACTTCCGTGCCGAGGTCGGCGTGAACCGCCGAGTATTTTACCCCTTGAAGCAATTTTTCAAGTGTCATAAGAACCTCCGAAAGTAGTTAATAATCAAATAATAAATAGTTATATATAGGAGGTCAACGGCAAGGCGAAACTAGACAAAAACGGAAAAAATTTGCGCCCACAGGGGGCGCAAATCTATGTCAGCAAAAGTACCGTATTCCGTTTGTCCACCGTCGCTCCCGCGGCTGGGAACTGTCCTTTGACCGTCCCTCCGTCGCCGTCCGTTTCGACGTACAGTCCGAGTTTCTGCAAAGCCGCTTTCGCCTGCGCTACGCTCATTCCCGTGTAGTCGGAAAGTTCGAAAGGCTGACCGATGAGTTCGGCTTCCTCTCCCGTGAACTCGGGTTCGACCGCGAGATAGGAGAACAATCCCTTGAATATGTCGCCGACAAGCGGCGCCGCCACCAGCGACCCGTAGTACATATACCCTTGCGGCTCGTCGACTATCAGCAAAACCGCATACGGCGCTTCCTCTTCCAGCGAAAATCCGAGGAAAGACGAAATGTATTTACCCTGCGCGATATGTCCGTTTTCGTACTTCTGCGCAGTACCCGTTTTTCCCGCCGTAATGTACCCGGGCACATACGCGCCCTTTCCGCTGCCGTTTTGCACGACGCGTTGAAGAAGTCCGCGCATGGTTTCGGAGGTTGTCACCGAAACGGTTGTTCCTCTGTTTGCAAACTCGCCGTAGACTTTTTCGCCCGAATATCCGTCGTACACGTAATTCAGAAGATGCGGCGTGACGAGCGTTCCGCCATTGACAACCGAGGACGCCGCCGCAAGCATACCCACGGGCGTAACCGCAACCGCCTGTCCGAAACCTATTCTCGCAAGGTCGACGTTTTTCACCGCGTCGCGGCTTATGAAAATACCCGAGGTTTCACCCGTGATGTCAACTCCCGTCTTGGATTTCAGACCGAATTTTTCGAGATAATCGTAAAATACGTTCGTGCCCATCGCGAGCGCGCTGTCCATAAACACGCAGTTACAGCTCTGCTCCACACCTTGCGCGAAGTCTATCGACCCGTGTCCCTTTGCTTTCCAACACCTTATTTTCTGTCCGTCCACAACGCGCGTTCCCGAACAGTAAAATCTGTCCGAAACGCTCATCGCGCCCGTATCGAGCGCCGCGGCGGCAGTCAGGATTTTGAACGTTGAACCGGGTTCGTACACACTCGAAACGAGCGTGCTTTTCGAGTACTTGAACAGCGTTTCGATGTCGGCGCGCGGAACGTTGTTGAGGTCAAAAGAGGGATATTCTGCAAGCGCCGCTATTTCGCCCGTTTTGTAGTTCATAACGATACACGCCGCGGCTTTGGGATTGAAATTCGCAACGGCTTTCTGTATCGCCGCACCGACTATACGCTGTATGGTTGCGTCAAGCGTGGTGACTACATCCATTCCCGCGATTGCAGGAACGTAATAGCTTTGCCCGCCCTCGATTTCGCGACCGACAAGATCGGTTTCCGTAAGTATCTGACCGTCCGTTCCCGTGAGGTATTTGTCATAATAGGCTTCGAGTCCCGTCTGTCCGTTTCCGTCAAATCCCGTAAACCCGAGCACCTGCGTCATAAAATCCCCGAACGGATAATAACGGAGATTGTCTTCGCCGTAATAAATACCCGTAAGTCCCGACGCGTACAGCATATCCAGCTGTTCTTTGTCCGCTCCGCGCGCAACCGTGATTTCCGACGCGCTTGCGGAAATCTTTTTCAATGCGTCCTCGTAGGTATACCCGAAAACCTGCGCCAGCAGACGCGCAACGGCTTCTTTGTCTTTTACCGCGTTGGGTCTGACGTAAATGTTATACCGAGTTGCCGTGTCCGCAAGCACAACCCCGTTGCGGTCGAGAATTTTGCCGCGAGGGGCTTCCGTCGGCACGTCGCGCATCCATTGCGACACCGCTTTAAGCTGCAATTCCGACCCCTGCACTATCATAACCGTAAAGACTTTCGCGAATACCGCGAGAAAGAAAAAGACCGTCAGCAATAAAACTGCCAACAGCCTTTTTCTCGGATTATGAATAATTGGGGATTGATTATGGTTGCATTTAACGGATTTCATACCCAAATTGTATTTGGGAAGAAACGGAATTATTCGCGGCGTCAAGGTCTACTTCCTGAACATAGGCGGAAACCGAAGAAGAACTGGGGACGGTTGCCGTGCCGTTGTTGAGGGGTTTTGCGTTGACGATGATGAGCACGGAAATCAGCACTATCACCACAACGTACGCCGCAATGAGGAGTTTTGCTTTGAGTCCGAGGTGAATGCGACGTTTTGCTTTTGCGCCGTTTGCCTCGCGGTACTTCTCGACGTAGTCCTCGTTATAACTTGCTCTCGCCGCCTGTGCGGACTGCATTGTCGCCGCTCCCGTTGAACTCATGGACAATCTGTCGTAAAGTTCGTTGTCGGAGGGTCTTTCGGTATCCTTGACCGTGAAGTCGTAAAGTCCTTTCGCGTTATCGACGGGTCTTGCATCGGTACGATAATCGGCATAGCCGTTGTACGTCGCTTCGGATGCGTAATCGGCAGGTTCTCTGCGGAGCGCGGGACGCGCGTCGAAAGAATTGTAACCGCCGTTTCTGTATTCGTCCACTCTGGGAGCTTCGTAAGGACGGGACGCCTCGTATGCTCTTGCCGACTCTACCGAACGGGGTGCCGTATAAGGTCTGGACTCGAAGTTATAGACCGGTCTGTCTGCGTATCCGGCAGGCTCTTGAACGCGACGAGATGCGGTATAATCATCGTAAGAGGGAAATCTGTCCACCGTCGTTTCGGAGGAGTTCCGCGCTTGATTGCGTCCAAGCAGTTCATCCAATGTTATTGCCATATTGCACCTCTACAATCTTTTTATTACTCTGAGTTTCGCGCTCTCCGACCTCGGGTTGGATTGCAGCTCCTCAGCGCCTGCCGTAATCGGCTTGTTTGTCAGTATTTCGACTTCTTTTATTTTGCCGCACACGCACACGGGGAAATCGGGCGGGCACGTGCAGGAAAGACTCAGTTCCTTGAAAGCGTTTTTGACGATTCTGTCTTCCAGCGAGTGGAAAGTGATAACCGCCATTCTGCCGTCGGGTTTCAGTCTGCGGGCAAGTTCGGTGACTGCTTCGCCGAGAGCGTTCAGTTCGCCGTTGACTTCGATACGGATTGCCTGAAAAACTCTTTTGGCGGGGTGTCCGAACTTCCATCTCGTCGCGGCAGGATAACTACTCTCGACAATCGCGGAAAGTTCAAGCGTGGTTGCAATCGGTTTTTCCTCTCGGATTTTCACGATGCGCGCCGCAATTTTGGACGCCAACTTCTCTTCTCCGTACTCTCTGAAAACTCTTGTCAGTTCTTCCGCAGAATAAGTGTTGACAACTTCGTACGCACTCATTCGCTGTCCCCTGTCCATACGCATATCGAGGGGCGCGTCCTTGACGTAACTGAACCCGCGTTCGGCGTTGTCCAGCTGATAGGACGAAACACCGAGGTCGAGAAGTACTCCGTCAATCCGTCCGATGCCGAGTTCGTCGAGCACCGCACAAGCGTTTTTGAAGTCGTCGCGCACAAAAACTATTCTTTCCGTAAAGTCCTTGAGACGTTCTCTCGCCGCCTTGTGGGCGTCTTCGTCCTTATCGAAGGCAATCAGTCTGCCGCCTTCGGTGAGCCGTCTCGCTATTTCATAAGAGTGTCCGCCTCCGCCCAAAGTGCCGTCGAGATAAATACCGTCGGGTTTTATGTCGAGAGCCTCTATGCATTCGGCAAGCATAACGGGCTTGTGAACAAACTCCATCTTACACTCCGTACTTTTTAAGTTTGTCGAGCATTCTGTTGAGGTTGTCGGGGTTCAGAACGCTGAACCGCGCGTCCCAAGCCTCAGCAGGCCAGATTTCGAGGAAAGTGGCTTTGCCGACGAAAACTATCTCTTTGTCGATACCCGCGGTTTTCGCCAGCTCTTTGGAGAGTCTGACTCTGCCCTGCGCGTCCTCTTCGAGATAATCGCCGTTGCCGAGAATGTCGGTTGCCATATCGTTTGCGTCGTTGTTGGCATAAAGGTTGTCGACGCCGAGCGAAGCGATAACGGATTCGAACTTGTCTTCGGGAATAACGTAAAGGCACCCCGCCCTGCCGGGAACGACGTAAGCGTTCGCGCCAACTCCCTCACGGAACTTGGCGGGAATTCTCATACGTCCTTTGTCGTCAAGCTGATGACGAACGTTTCCCAACATGAATTTTGGCATGACACTCTCCTTGGTGATTGTATTCTACAATACAAATTGACCACTGTCAACCACTTTTTCGACAAATAAATAGTGGATTTTTATAAAATTTTTAGTTTATTTGTAAACTATATGCACAATTGCATACTCAAAAGTCACTTATCAGTGGAACATCGGGAACATTATTCGCAAAACACCGTCCGCAAACTTTATCACAAAAATTTTTCCCAAAATTTCCCTTTTGTCCAAATTTTGTTTTTCTTTTGCCCGAACTTCATTTCTCCTTTTCCTGAACTCCCCGAAATTTTGTACGCAAAAACTCACATCTCCCACTCTGTGCCCACCTCACGCAACAGCACCCTACCCCCCCTCTCCCGCATTCTTTTCCTGCATTTCAACCGTTGTCCGTATCCCGTTACTGTCGACCGTCGCTTGTTGGCTACGTCGGTTAGCTGCCCTCATCTTCCCTCACCCCTCGCCATACGCCTCACCCCTCCAAAAAATCCCCGACGCGCACCATCCCGCCGAACACCCCCGAATTCTCCGCAAATAAAAATCCCGCCCCATCTTCAAACGCCATTTCCCGCAAAAAAAATCCGCCACTTATTCCGACGCCCGAACAATCAAAATACGCAACCCACAAGCCCAATATGTTTGCGAATAAAATACGTTAATTCGCAGTCGTTTCCGCAAGTTCACTTTTTATCGGCGGTTCGCATATATTACAGCAAAACGACAAGGAGGTAAAAAGATGTCTTTTTGCAACACGAATAATGCCGACAGATGTCCCGGGAACATCAGCGGAAACCCTATGAACGGACTTTGCGAAAAAGTCTGCATTCAGGTCAAAAAAGTCTTTGATGCGTGCATAACTCAAGCTACGCTTGAAACGCTGTCCGTCACCCTTTCCGATTTGACCCCGGCGTCGCCCAGCGAGCCCCTGACCTTCGTCAGCGGCAAATCAACTTCCAGCAAAGGTACCATAACCGCGCTTACGGTTACGCCCCTTGCGGACAGACCGGGACTTTCGAGAGTTCTCGCCAACGTCTCAATCCCCGTGCAGATTACTTATACGGACAGCAACGGCGTCGAAGGTACGGGTACGGGCAACATCACCCTCACCGAGGACATAGTGATGTGCGTTCCCACGGGAAGCGTATTCCCCGTCGAACTCGCCGCCACAGTGAATATGGCAAGCCCCAACGGCGTATACGTCAGCGGCAGCACGTTCTCGATTACGGCATGCACAACCGTAGTCATGAAAGTTCTTGCCGACGTGGACTTGCTGGTTCCCTCGTACGGCTACTGCAAAATCCCGCCCTGCACGGAATTCTCGCAGGAAGTATGCCAAGGCGTATTCGACCTGCCGCTCTTCCCTTCCTGACAGGCGAACGAGCACGCAAATCCGCAATGCATGAAGTCGGAGCATAGCGCAAACGCAATTCCAAACCTGTGAGCCAAGCAAGCGCAAGGCAACGACCGCAAATAATCGACGCATACAGCGGAAAGCAAGACAAAAAGCCCTTTTAGGGCTTTTTTCTTACAATAAGAAAAAGACAATCCGCCGACAAAACGGAAAAGACTTCTTTTTCATCGCGGGATTATGCTTTTCAACAACATGTAAATGTGATAAAATAGAATTATGAAAGTTTTTGCAATCAGCGATTTACATTTGTCGGGAGCCGTGGAAAAACCGATGGACATATTCGGCGACGGTTGGCAAAACCACTTCGACAACGTGCGTAAAGATTGGACGGCGCGCGTGAGCGAAGAAGACCTTGTTTTGCTCGGCGGCGACATCTCGTGGGGACTTACAATAGAAGAAGCCGCCCCCGATTACGCCGCAATAGCGGAACTCCCCGGCAAAAAAGTCGTGCTGAAAGGCAATCACGATTACTATTGGACGTCGCTCGGCAAAATGAGAACGGCATTTCCCGAGTTCGGCTTTTTGCAGAACAACTGCCTGCGTTACGGCAACTTTCTCATCGCGGGCACGCGCGGGTGGGCAATGCCTAATGAAGACTCCGAAGAAAACGACGTCAAAATTTACAAAAGAGAGCTTCTCCGTCTGGAACTTTCGCTGAAATGCATGCAGGAAATGCGCAAAGAGGACGACACAGTAATTGCACTTCTGCACTTCCCGCCCTTCGACGCAAAATACACCGACAGCGACGTAACGCAATATTTGAGAAAATACAATGTTGACAAAGTCGTCTACGGACATCTGCACGGAAAGAACGCACGCGTCACCCCGACAGTCGTAAAAGACGGCATCGAATATCTTATCACTTCCTGTGATTTGGTCGAAAACAAATTGGTGGAACTATATTAATTAGATTCCTATACTCTATATTTTATTCAAACATTATTTAGGCTTCTTTTCTAACATTTGAAACATCACCACACAAGAACAGCGGAAACAAGGCGTCAACCACACCAAAGCGGTCAAAGTATTCTACAAATTTGCCTTTTGTATTATACTTTTGTGCGTTTTTTATAATACTTTCATCAAAAATACCATATAAACAGTCACATAATAATACGTCAGAATTTACAACATTAATTTTCAAAAAAGTCAGATGTTGACAGTGCAATTCTTTCAATTCGCATAACGCGTACGAACAAGGATACAACCGCACCAAACTCTCAGCAACTCGTATTAGTTCGGCATCGATTTCACATATTTATCCCCTTTTCCGCAATGTTTTATTTTGTCACAAAATATTGGCAGTTTTAATGCGCAACATAAAAAACTGCGTTTATGAAAGCGCAGTTTCTGGAAAATTATGGCAATTTTTGATATTAATCGACAATTTCGGCAACGGACAAAACAGATTCTATTCTGTCGAGAATTTCTTCTTTGCCCGTTTTTTTCAACGCGGACACAGTATATACGTTGTGAACGCCGATACCGACTGCCGACGCAATCTCTGCTCTGCGCTTCAAAATCTGCGCACGGGACAGCTTGTCACATTTTGTTGCAATGACGGTAAACGGGATATTGAAATGGTAAAGGAAGTTGAGCAGCATTTTGTCGTCCGACGTGGGTTCGTGCCTTACATCAAGCAAAACGAAAACGTTTTTGAGATTCTTGCTGGTTTTGAGATACCCTTCTATCATGTCACCCCATTTTGCCTTTTCCGTCTTTGCTACTTTTGCAAAACCGTATCCGGGAAGGTCGACAAACACCATTTCGTTGTCGTTTATGCCGAAGTAGTTGAGCAAACGGGTTCTGCCGGGGTCACCCGACGTCCTTGCAAGTTTACCGTTGTTTGTCAAAAAATTTATAAATGATGATTTGCCGACATTCGATTTGCCCGCGAAAGCAATTTCGGGCGCACCGAAATCGGGAAGTTTTCCCGAATCGGCAACGGAAGTCAGAAATACGGCTTTTTTGATTTGCATGGTTTATCCTCGAATAATTCTACAAGCAATTTTCTTTGTTAAGATTTACTTGATTATGGATTTATTTTTTCGTTGTTTAATCGTGCAGCTTATGTTGCGCGTAAATTGCTTTATTTGGCATATAAGACCGTTTGCTTCCCGCGCAATCACACTGTCTGCAAAGGCTTTGCAAACTTACACTTGCACAACACAGTTGCACGACACAATAAAGTTTACATAATCGCACGGAGTTTGGCAAGCGACTGAAAAGAAATCCCGCCGTTTGGCGGGATTCCGATTGTTTTTGTTATGTCTTTTAGTCTGCTTCGGCGTACATTTGGCGTGTTTTCCAGCTAGTCAAAGACGTTTATTTTACTTGCGGTTTGTTCCGACAATTTGCATTTGTCAAACCATATTAACGATCCGTAAAGGCAATGCGTCTGTTTTGCTGGCTTACATTGTCGTATTTGACAGTTACAAACACACGTTGACGACGTGTTAGCGCACTGGCATAAAAGCGGCTTTAATGCGGTTTACGCGCTCTGGACTTGTTTTCTTACGACAAGCGGACGTGCTTTCTGCGTTACGCAGTCGGCTCTGACAACCACTTTTTCTATGCCGTTATCCGAAGGGATTTCGTACATAAGGTCAAGCAGTATGTCTTCGAGTATGGAACGCAATCCTCTTGCGCCCGTATTGAGTTTGATTGCTTTTTCGGCAATCGCGCGAAGGGCTTCGGGTTCGAATTCAAGGTCTGCGCCGTCCAGCTTGAATTGGACTTTGTACTGTTTTGTAAGCGCGTTCTTGGGTTCGGACAGTATTCTGACCAAAGCGTCTTCGTCAAGCGCATTGAGCCCCACGACAATGGGAACTCTGCCGACAAATTCGGGAATAAGACCGTATTTGATAAGGTCGGCAGGCTGCAAATCGGCGATGAGTTCGTCGTATTTGTAGTTCTTTGTGCCTTTGACTGCCGCGCCGAAACCGAGTTTGGAGCTGTCTTTACGCTGGTCGACGATTTTGTCGAGGTCGACAAACGCGCCGCCGCAAAGGAACAGTATGTTCGTCGTGTCAATCTGATAGCATTCCTGATTGGGGTGTTTTCTGCCGCCTTGCGGAGGAACGCTGGCAACGGTGCCTTCGATGATTTTCAAAAGAGCCTGTTGCACACCTTCGCCGCTTACGTCGCGAGTGATTGAAACGTTCTCACTCTTGCGTGCGATTTTGTCTATTTCGTCGATATAGATTATGCCGACCTGCGCTTTCTGAATGTCGCCGTCAGCCGCCTGTATCAGTTTGAGAAGAATGTTCTCGACGTCTTCGCCGACGTAGCCCGCTTCGGTAAGCGTGGTTGCGTCTGCGACAGCAAACGGTACGTTGAGTATCTGTGCAAGAGTTTTTGCAAGCAAAGTCTTGCCCGAACCCGTAGGCCCGAGCAAAAGCACGTTGCTTTTTTCAAGCACGACGCCGTCGCTTTCGGACTTGGAACGGTTGATGCGTTTGTAGTGGTTGTACACCGCAACGCTCAGCACTTTTTTCGCGCTGTCCTGTCCGATGATGTACTCGTCGAGTTTCTGTTTGATTTGCTGCGGAGTATAAAGCGAAACACCGGTCGCCGTCGCACTTTCCGATTCCTTTGCAAGCAGGTGCGCACACTGTTCGATGCACTCGTTGCAAATTGTCATACGGTTGGGACCGACGATGATTTTTTCGACTTCGCTGTCGCTTTTACCGCAGAAACTGCAATGCAATTCCTTTTGGAATCCGTCCATATTACCTCACTTTATGCGGCAATCGACGTTTACTTTCTGGTATAAAAGATTTTGTCGACTATGCCGTATTTTTCCGCCTCTTCGGCAGTCATGTAGAAGTCACGGTCGGTATCGAACTCGATTTTGGAGAGGTCCTGACCCGTGTTTTCCGCAAGAATGCTGTTGAGACGTTTCTTGGTGCGCAGAATTTCTTCGGCTTGAATTGCGATGTCGCTTGCCTGACCCTGCGCGCCGCCCAAAGGTTGATGAATCATCACTTTGGAGTTGGGAAGCGCAAATCTCTTGCCCTTCGTGCCCGAAGAAAGCAGGAATGCGCCCATGCTTGCCGCCATACCTATGCATATGGTGGAAACGTCGCATTTGATGTAATTCATCGTATCGTAAATCGCAAGCCCCGCGGATACGGAACCGCCGGGACTGTTGATGTAAAGACTTATGTCTTTTGCGGAATCTTTGCCTTCGAGGAAAATGAGCTGTGCGACGATGAGGTCGGCAACGGCGTCGTTGATTTCACCCGTAAGGAAAATTATTCTGTCTTCAAGCAGACGGGAATAAATGTCGTAAGAGCGTTCTCCGCGACCCGTCTGCTCGATGACCATAGGAACGAGTTGGTTTCTGATATCCATTTTTACTCCTGTCGGAAAGGGTTATTACTTTTCTTCGCTTTCCTTTTTAGCCGCTTTCTTGGCAGCGGGTTTGGCTTCGCCGTCTTTTGCTTCGGCTTTCTTTGCCGCGGGCTTCTTGGCGGGAGCTTTCTTTTCTGCAGCGGGTTTTTCTTCTGCGGAAGCGTCAGCCGCTTTCTTCGCGGTTGCTTTCTTTGCCGCAGCGGTGTTTTCCTGTTTGAGCATTGCCATCAGTTTGTCGGAAAGAATCTGGTTGGCAAGATAATCGAAGTGTTCTCTGCCAAGTCCTTTCTTGAAGGTTTCGACGTCCTGATTTGCACGTGCCGCCATATCAGCGAGTTTTTCGTCGATGTCTTTTTCTTCGAATTTGAGTTCTTCGGCTTTGACGATTGCTTCCATGACAAGACGAACTTTAACGCTCTTTGCAGCTTGCTCCTTGTATTCGTCGAGAAGCTGGTCGCGAGTCATGTTGAGATATTTGAGATAATCGTCGAGTTTGATGTTCTGGTAGCTCAGACGATACTCGAATTCACGAGCCATGTCTTCCGCTTCCTGGTCTATCATCGCCTGAGGAACTTCGACGTCTGCGTTGTCGACAACTGCCTGCACGAGCGCGTCTTCGAACTCTCTGTCCGCGCGGTCTTCGGCGTCCTTCATAAGTTTATTTTTGACGTCGGCTTTGTATTCGGCAAGAGTGTCGAATTCGGAAACGTCTTTTACGAATTCATCGTCGAGCGCGGGAAGTTCTTTCTTCTTGACTGCGTTGATTGTGCATTCGAAGAGTGCGTTCTTGCCTTTGAGTTCTTCGGCGTGATAGTCTTCGGGGAATTTGACGTTGACGTCTTTCTTTTCGCCTTTCTTTGCGCCGACGAGCTGTTCTTCGAAACCGGGGATAAAGCTGCCGGAACCGAGTTCGAGGTCATAGGACTCCGCGCTGCCGCCGTCGAATTTGACGCCGTCAACGGAACCGACGAAATCGATGTTGACGATGTCGCCGTTCTTCGCCGCTTCGTCGGTTTCGACTATGCGAGCCTGTTTTTCGCGAGCCTGTTCGACTGCTTCGTCAACCTGTTTTGCGGTGACTTTCTCGACTTTCTTTTCAATGGAAAGTCCCTTGTATTTGCCGAGTTTGACGTCGGGTTTGACGGTGACAATGAGAGTGAAAGTCGCGCCGCCGTCCTCTTTGAAATCAAACGAAGTAAGTTCGGGCTGTGCCACGACGTCTACGTCCTTTTCCTTGTCGAGAGCCTCGGAATAGGCTTCGGGTATAACGATGTCCATTGCATCTTCGAAAAATACCTCTTTGCCGTAAATCCCCTCGATGACCTTTTTGGGAACGTGACCTTTACGGAAACCCGCGATAGCATACTTGTGCTTGGTCTTGTTGTAAGCGGCATCGACTGCTTTGTTAAAGGTGTCTGCGTCTACGTCGAAGACGAACTTGACTTGGCTTTTTTCCAACTTTTCAACTGTGTAACTCATTTGTCCTCCGATTATGTTGCCATAATTGATATTTAATTCATAAGTAAAAGGGATTATACCACATAGGATACCGAAAATCAATCGATTTTTACATTGCCATCGGCGATTATACGTGTATAATAATGATATGGGCAGCGACTATCTCGCGCTTGACGCGCTGGCAAACGAACTGAACAGTACACTGAAAGGCGCACGAGTGGACAAAATCGTGCAACCGGAAGCGGACGAAATCCGCTTTTTTGTGCGTGCAGGCGGACGTAACGAATGTCTTGTGGCGTCGTGCAACGCGGGGGCTCCGAGGTTTCATCTGACGGAGTCGCGTAAGGCAAATCCCGTGACGGCGCCCAACATGTGCATGCTGCTAAGAAAGTACCTGTCGTCTGCGGCAATTGATAGCATATCGACGTTTTCGAACGACCGTATAATACAGACAAAATTCTTGGCGCGGACGGAAATGCGCGACGACGCGGTTTATTTCCTGTTCGTTGAGATTATGAATCGCTACTCCAACATAGTTTTCACCGACGAAAATATGGTGATACTCGACGCCGTCAAACACCTTTCGTTTGACGACGGAGGCGGACACGTGGTACTGCGCGGAGCAAAATATTTCCCGCCCGAACAACCCAAACCCAACTACAAAACTCCCGAAGCGCGCGCACTTCTCGACGATTTTTTCGGCGGCGACTTGCACAGATATTTTCTTGACAAAATATCGGGTTTTTCGGGGGCTACGGTGTCGGAAATTCTGCGAAGAACGGAAATCGAATCAAACTGCCCGACCGCGCTCGACGACGACCGGAAACAACGCCTGTTCGGGCTGTTGGACGAACTCGGAAATATCAACGAAAGTCCTTTATACCACCCCTGTATAATTGGCGGGAAAGACGTTTACCCTTTCCCATACGGCGTACTGAAAGGCGAAGTCAAAGAGTTTGACACCATATCGCAGGCTTACGACGCGTTCAACACGGAATGCGACGGAGAAATCCGCAACAAAGCGCGATTGAAAAACCTGAGTTCGGCGGTAAAGCGACTGAAAAACCGCACGGAAAAGAACATCGGCATAGACCGCGAAAGACTTGCGGAGTGCGAAAACATGGACAAATGGCGCATTATGGGCGAACTCATCGTGTCCAATATATACCGCGTGCAAAAAGGTGACAAAGTACTGAAATGTCTGAATTACTACACCGACGAAGAGGTGGAAATTCCGCTTGACGAAAGACTGTCGCCGTCAAAGAACTCCGCGGCTTATTACAACAAGTACAACAAGCTGAAACGCACCAAAGAGTTCACGGAAAAGAAACTGGAAGACGACATCGCTCTGTTCCATTACGTTTCGTCGATAGAAGAAGAACTGCGGACTCTGCCCTTCGACGCGTCGACTTCGGCTATTGAAGAAGAACTTGCAAGACTCGGAGCGGTAAAACGCAAATCTCAAAAAAGCAAAGTGCGCAAGGAAAAACCCGAACCTCCCTACGAATACGAAATCGAAGGGTTTACCGTCTATGCGGGCAAAAACAATTTGCAAAACGAAGAACTGACTTTCCGCATTGCGGGAGGCGGCGATTTGTGGTTGCATGTGAAAAACGCACACGGTGCGCACGTCGTCGTGATGAGCGGCGGAAACCCCGTTCCCGAAAGCGTTGTTAAGACCGCAGCGGAGATTGCGGCGTCAAACGCGGGAGCAAACGTCGAAGTCGACTACACCGAACGCCGCAACGTAAAACGCCGTCCTTCGGGACACCCGGGGCAAGTCATTTACACCGACTACAAAACCGTTGTGGCAAAGCCCGACGCGCACAAAGAATTGCTGGTGAGATAAAGCATAATTCGACAAAATAGACATTTCAACCATAAGAAAAAGCGGCATAAAGCCGCTTTTTGTGTTGTTTTCTTTTTTGGATTTTTTGTTTCCGTTTCAGTTTCCGCCCGTTTCTTTGCGCAGTTTTTCGAGAACTTTTGCAAAGTGTTCGGGAAGTTCGCTTTCAAACTTTACGGTCTCTCCCGTGGTCGGACTTTTGAGCACCAGTTCCTTTGCGTGGAGCAACTGTCCGTTTTTGTACAATACCGTTGACCCGCCGTAAACGGGGTCGCCGACTATGGGGTGATGAATGTACGCCGAATGCACGCGTATCTGGTGCGTGCGTCCCGTTTCCAACTCGAACCGCACTAGCGTATATTTGCCGTATCTTTCCAGCACCTTGTAGTGAGTTACGGCACGTCTGCCGTCGGGGTCTACCGCCATTTTCTTGCGGTCGCGCTTGCTTCTTGCTATTGGAGCGTCCACCGTTCCTTCGTCCTCTTTGACGTTGCCGTCCACAAGTCCGTAATATATCCTGCGCGCCGTCTTTTTCTCGATTTGCGAAGCAAGGTTTTTGTGCGCCTCATCGTTCTTTGCAACCACAATCAATCCCGACGTGTCCTTGTCCAGTCTGTGCACTATACCGGGACGGATTACGCCGTTTATGGAGCTAAGGTTTTTAAGGTTGAAAAGCAATGCGTTGACAAGCGTATCCGCGGCGCGGTAACTGCCCGCCTGATGTACGACCATACCCTGCGGCTTGTCTATCACCGCGAAATTGTCGTCCTGATACACTATTTTGAGCGGTATGTCCGCGGCTTCGACGTTGAGTTCCTTGGGCGCGGGAATTTCGAATTCCACGCTGTCGCCCGCTTTCAAATCAAACCCGCTTTTGAACCTGCGCACACCATTTACAACTGCGCCGTCGGAAGTTATTACGTTGCTTGCCGCAGAACGCGAAAGCGCGCATTCGCGCGCCAGAAAAACGTCAAGACGTATGGAGCTGTCACCGACGACAAAATTCATTTCCGCTCTTCTCCGTCTGCGTTGTCGGATTGATTTGATGTGTTTTCGGGTTCCGCCGTAACGGTGAACTTCACGCTGTCGCGCGGCTCTTTGGTTTCGCCGCTTTCCTCTGCATTGTTTTCCGCCGCATTATCCGCGTGTTTGCTTTCGCCGTCCGCGTTGCCGTCGGCGTTTTCTTTATTGCCACAATCCGCGTTGTCCGCCGAACCGTCCATTGCTTCGATTGTGAAGTTCCCGCCGTTTTCGCCGTTATTTTCCGCCGTGTTGGCTTTCCATTCGCCTTTGGACTCGGTCACAAGCATAATCAGCAATCCTATGATAAGCACGATTGCACCGACTGTCACGAACGCGTCCGCAATGTTGAAAATCGCAAAGTCCATAAACGTGAATTCGAAAAAGTCGCGAACGTATCCGAGTGCTATTCTGTCCACGAGGTTTCCGATGCCGCCTGCCGCAACCATGATGAGCGGAATGCGAATGTACGCTTTGTCTTTGCGGACGGCAAGCAGATACACGATTATGACGAAAATGACTATTGCCGTCATTACGGTGAGCATAACCGTTCCGTCCTTGAACAAGCCGAACCCCATACCCGTGTTTTCGGAGTATGTGAGGTCGAGAAAGCCTTTTATTACTGTATAATTTCCGCCGTGCGCTTCGAGAAAACCGTAAAGGTAGTCTTTCATGCAAAGGTCGAAAGTGATTATAAAAGCAAAGAAAAGGGCTTCAAACAGGTATTTGAGCAACACGGTTACGTGCGCTTTGTCCCATTTGAAGTCTTTGAAAAACGCTTTGGTTTCGTCAAGCCACTTTTTGGCGGCTTCTTTCATGCTGAATTTTTTGTTTTCTTCCATAAAACTGAACGGTCGTGAGTGGGCTGTGCGTTATCTGCGGCCGAGGTTCGGGGGAACGGTGATTGTAACTCCGCTCGGCGCAAAAAGGAATATGTTTTTGGTGATTTGCTGAATGGAACCGTTGAGCGCGTAAATCGCCCCGCTCATAAAGTCGAGAATACGGTAGACGGACGTCTGGTTTATGTCTGAAAAGTCGACGATAACCTGTTCGCGCATTTTGAGGTGGTCGATGAGCAGCTGCACGTCCTCGTAAGTGGACGGAGAATAAATAACCGTACCGCCCGAGGTCTGCTGTTGCATTGTCGAACGCGCGGGCGTATCCTGTCCGCCGAACAAACGGGACAACCTTCCGCCGCCGCGGGGGGCTTCGGAATTGAACCTGCGTCCGTCGCCGAAGGGCATTTCGGGACGAGGTGAATCGGATTGATAGAAATCGCGGTCGTTCATAAACACCTCACAATTATCTCTGCTCTGTAATCGCCGCCGCAGGGTAAACGCGTTCGCCGAAAAGCGTGCGCCCCAGACGGATTATGTTTGCGCCGTGCCGCAGAGCTATGCGGTAGTCGTTGCTCATACCTGCCGAAAGGTACACGGCGTCGAGATTGGGTTGTTTGATTTGCTTCACTCGTTGGAAAAGTTCGTAAAGCGAAGCGTAAAGCGCGTCGAGTTCGGGCGTATCGCCGAGGTTGGGCAGAACACTCATTATGCCTTTTACCCTAATATGCGGATAAGCGGCAAGCGAACGAACGAAATCTTCCGCCGCTTCGGGTGCAACGCCGCCTTTGGAGATTTCGCTGCCCATATTGACTTCGACAAGGCAATCCTGAACTTTGCCGTGTTTTGCGGCTTGCTTTTCTATTTCTTTGGCAAGCTCTTCGCGGTCGAGAGAATGTATCAGTTCGACCTTGTCGATTATATACTTAACTTTGTTTGTCTGCAACTGTCCGATGAACTGCCAGCGGTACGCGGGATTGTACTTCGCGGTGAGCTCCTGCACTCTGTTTTCGCCGAGCACGAAATCGGGGGCAATCTTCATAAGTTCGTCCACCGTTTCGGAAGTCTGCATTTTGACCGCCGCCACAACCGTGACTTCTCTGCCGCATTCGCCGACGGCGCGTCTTACATCGTCGATATGTTCACGATATACCATTATTTCACCGCTCTGTCCGTATTCTCGCCCGTGGCAAGGTCGAACTCGAACCGCTTTTCCACACCGTCCGTGACGTAATCCACTCTTATACGGTCGCGTGAAACGCGGTAAGCGCGCAGGATTTTGCCGTCGAATGGTTTGTACGCGTCAAGCAAAACCTGTTTCTTTGCGGAATCGTATTCCGCGGCGTTGTCCGACACGAAAAGCACGTTGCCGAACATATTGTTGACTTTCGCAAGCAGCTTTTTCTGTTCGAAAGTAAAATCGGCGCGTTTCATACCTCCGTCGCGCAGGAAGAACACGTCGGGGTCGTTCAGGAATATGCGTTTGTTGAGGTGACGACGGAAAACGGAGTTGTTCATTGCGTTCTTCGCCGAAATGACTTCCTGATTGGTGCACTTGACATAGAACTTGTCGGCAAATGACAGTTCGACGTCGCAGCTTATTCTGCAAGCGTCGACAAAACCGAAAGACGACATCATGGGCACGCCGCAGCCGAGCAAAAGTTTGTCGCCAACGCACTCACGCAAGAATTCCATTGCTTCGTGCATAAGCTGTCCTCTTGTCTTTCCGTTGCGCGGAAGAATGCACGCCGAATACAGGAAATCCAACTTAACCATATCGAACCCCCATTCGTCGAACACTCTGCGGAAGACTTTTTTCACGTAATCGCGAACCTCGGGTTTTTCGGTGTCGAGAACGTAAAATCCGTTCCATGCAAATCCGCCGATGATTTTCTTTCCTTTTTCGTCGGTCAGGAACCAGTCGGGGTGTTCGGTGACGATTTTCGCCTTGAACTGCGCGGAGAAAGGCGCAACCCAAAGTCCCGCAAGATAGCCTTTGGAATGAACGGCGTCCGCGATATATTTCATTCCTTTCGGGAATTTCACTTTATTGTCAAGCAACCAGTCGCCGACCATGGGTTCGTAGCCGTCGTCAATCTGGAATATATTTGCCTTGTCGCCCGCAACGGCGGACAGTCCTTCAAGGTCGCGAAGAATAATTTTTTCGTCGATTTTCTGGAAGTAGTTGTACCACGAAGTGTACCCCGCAAGATGTTCCGCGCGCTTCGGGAACTTCAAAGGATACGCGGCGAAATATTTGTCGAACACTTCGTCGTAACCGCCTTCGTATTTCACCACGTCGAAAAGTTTGTATTCACCGACGAAAACAAGCCCCTCTACGTCTTTCGTCACGGCAAACAGTTTCTGTTTCATATCGGCGTAGAAAAGCGTGACGCCGCTCTTTTCGTCAAGCGAACCAAAAAATTCCAGATTGTCGCCGTTCCTGAAATAGGTATAACCTACCGAATGGTAAAGTTTTCTGCCGTACGCCGCAAAATCGTAGTCGCCCGTAGGCACCGCAAACTGTCTTACGACAGGGAGATTGCCGAGATTGCGAAGTCCGCGTTGTCTGTCCTTGGAAGTGTATTCGCGGGAAGTCGTCCACGACTGATACCCCGCCGCGAAAAAGGCTTCGTCCGCGGAGTATTCGCGTTTTGCAAGTAGTTTCGCCGACAGCACTTCCACTTTGCGGGAAGCGTTCAAAGTCACGGTAATTCTGTCGTCGGCAACGGTTTTTACAACTCCGAGAACGGAGTCGCCGTCCGACGTTTCGACGCTTTTTCCGTCGACGGAATATACGATTTTCAGTTCGAAATCCGAAAAGTTCATATCGCTCTCCAAATCATTGCTGAATGAATTATACACCACGCGCGGGAAAAAGTAAATCCATATCAAATAATATCATAACAAAAGACGGCGCTGACCGCGCCGCCTAAATTACGAAAATAGTCTGAAGTTTGCATTTAATGACTTGACACTTCTCCTGAATACCCGATTCTGTTTCCGGAACAAGTCATTCGCCCTTTTCCATTTTGGAAACGGACACTTCGTATGCCGTTCGGTTTTCTACCGTTCCGTCTTCGAGTGTTTTCTGGTACACTCTCGACTGAATTCTTCCGACAACCGACACACGGTCGCCGACCTTGAATTCACCGGCATACCGCGCGTTTCTGCCCCACGCAATCGCGGGTATGTAATCGGATTTGTTGTACGCTCTGTTCACCGCAAGCAAAAGGTCGCATATTTCGCGCTTGAAAGGTGTGGTGCGGTAAACGGGAGTTTTGCAGACGTACCCTTCGAGTTCTATGACGTTGGGCGCTTCTCCCGACGGTTCGCACAGTTCCCTTGCGAATATCCTGAGCACGAGTTTGCTCTTGCCGTCCACGATTTTGTTGTAACTGCGCAACTGTCCCTCTACGGCGACCGTTGTGCCGACCGCAAGTTCGTCCTCGCTCAAAAACAGTCTGTCCGACACCGTAACGGGAATTTCGTCTTCCTGTTCGGAAAGGCGCCGCACTCCCAGCACGAAATCGTAAAACCGTTCCCCCATAACCTCGTGCGAGAAAACGGGAGCGGACAACACCTTGCCCGCAACGTAAGCTCTGTTGTTCTGCATTTGTTCGTAGCCCATAGTTCCTCCGAATTGCGTTTTGGATTGGCGTTGCCACGCAATCGTATTTCAGTCAAGCGAATGTTGTTCGCCAGCCGAGTCCACGGTGAAGTTCTCCGTTGCCACCATGTCGGACAGTCCGACGAAACGGAACCCTTTGTTTTTCAACCCCATAATGACGAGGGGCAAGGCGTCGAGAACGTGGTCCGAGTTGTTGTGGAAAAGTACAATATCGCCACTTTTTGCCTTTGGAACGACACGTTCAACTATCTCTTTTGCCGAAAGCCCCTTCCAGTCGAGGCTGTCTATGCTCCACTGTATTCCCACCATATCAAGCTCGTCCACGACGGTGAGCAGGCGGTTGGAATAGTCGCCGTACGGCGCACGGAAAAAGGTCGGACGCACTCCCGTGAGTTCTTCTATTCTTCCGTTGACCGAACTGATTTCTTCGCGAATGGAATCCTCGTTGAGCCTTGGCATATTGAGGTGGTTTTTGGAATGGTTGCCGATTTCCAGTCCCGCTTCGGCTATGGCTTTGACTTCTTCTTCGTACTTGTCAATCCAGAACCCCACGAGGAAAAACGTTGCGTCGGCGTCGTATTCGTTCAGAATGTCGATGATACCCTGCGTTTTGTCCGCGCCCCACGCCGCGTCAAAAGTCAATGCAATGACTTTGTCCGTATCTTCCGCGCGGGCTACTCTGTAAACGGGGATTTTTCTCGTGCTTTCTCCGAAAAACACCGCCGCCGTTCCCGACGCTCCGAGCGCGGCAAGCGCAACGACAAACACCAATGTCAGAGCCGCAACGACGATTAAACTTTTCCTTTTCACGACCAGAAACACGGTTCACCTCATAGTAAGTCTTTTATGCGGTCGAATTTTCGGGGTTCTTGTTGAAATAAGACGGAAATCGTCATTCCGTATTCCCCGTCCGCATATATAAGCTATGCTTAACGGCGAACACATAGAACGATCGCGCTTGACTTATACGGCGCAAAAATTTATAATGTATCGGAAAAACGCAATATAACCCGCGGTGTGATTTTACCGACCGAAAACGCCGCACAATTTCAATCAGGTGAATATGGACAAAGAAAAAGCAGCTACTACTTCCAAACAGATACTTTGCGCCCTGCCGCTTGCGGGACTTGCCCTGCTCGCGCTTGCGCTTTTCGCGCTCTGGGGACTGTCTTTCTGCTACGCAATCGCCATAATGCTGGCGTGGAATTCCGTAATGATATTCTTCCTGTTGCTGGGGCTTTCTTTCCTCGGCGCGGGGTTCTGCGTGTTTGCGTGCATAGGTTTTTACAACTACCTTTTCAAAATCTATTTCGACCGCTACCCCAACCCTAAATTCGTCAAAGAAAAGAAAGTCGAAACGGAAGGCAAAAGCCACGTCGAAAAAAAGAAATTTCTCACCGTTCAGAACGTTGCTTACGGCGTTCTCGCGCTTGCGGTCATATTCGTAATAGTCGCGTCCTCTCTCGGCTGTCTTGACAAAGACAACTGGATTAAGGACAAAACCCCTTACGCCCAGTCGCTTGGATATCTTCCCGACACTTCCGAACGCACGTCGGAGTTCTCAATATCCGATTTGTCCGACAGCAACAACATACTGACAATCAAAGTGTTTGCCGAAGACCGCCCCGTCGTCGTGAGATACGAAGCAAACAACACCGAACGCGTGGAAATAACCGCGTACTTCCTTTACGAAAACAACTATCTTTTCTCAACAAGCAACGGACAGGTTCGCGTTTCTCTGAAAACCGCACCCCCTCTCACCCGTCCGCTTGACAAAATGCTTGCGTTTATGTTTACGCCCACCCGTGCGGAGAAACAGATTATAATCACCGTACCTCTTGCTTACAAAGACAACGTGGTCATCGAAGCGGACAAAATCATTTACGCAAAATAACGCCGCGGCGTCACATTCCGTCGACAACGGAACGGGCAACATAGCTCAACCGCACACACCTGCACCCTTCAAGTTGCAAGACAAACGGACTTGAAAACAAACGGCAAAGTTCATTCGCAACGGCAATCAAAACTTTTGAATGCGTGGAAAAGAAAAACTGCATAAGAAAACGGCTCGCGATTGCGAGCCGTTTTTGTTGTTTTGTGTTTACGTAGGTTGTGTTGAAATCAACTCTTTGCGCTTTTTCGGTTACAGTCTTTTTGCGATTGCTTTGAGGAAATCCTTGCTGTTGAGCGCTTTGACCGTTACGCCTTCGAGATTGAACATACCCGCAAGGTCTTTCGTCATTTCGCCGCCTTCGATGGTTGCGATTGTCGCTTTTTCCAGTTTGTCGGCAAATGCGGCAAGCGCAAAGTTGCCGTCGAGTTCGCCGCGTTTACGCAGTGCGCCCGTCCATGCAAACAGCGTTGCCACGGAGTTGGTTGACGTTTCTTCGCCCTGCTGATATTTGCGGAAGTGACGGGTTACGGTGCCGTGTGCGGCTTCGAATTCGTATGCGCCCGTAGGAGATACGAGTACGGAAGTCATCATTGCAAGCGAACCGAACGCCGTTGCGACCATATCGCTCATAACGTCGCCGTCGTAGTTTTTGAGCGCCCAGATAAAGCCGCCTTTACTGCGCATTACGCGCGCCACCGCGTCGTCGATAAGCGTGTAGAAATACTCTATACCCGCGGCTTCGAACTTCTCTTTGTATTCGTTGTCGTAGATTTCCTGGAATATGTCCTTGAACGTGTGGTCGTAGATTTTGGAAATGGTGTCCTTTGTCGAGAACCACAGGTCGGTTTTGGTGTCGAGTGCGTAATTGAAACAGCTCTTTGCAAAACTTCTTATGCTTGCTTCGGTGTTATGTATCGCCTGCAAAATGCCGCTCTTGTCGCCGAAATCGAACACGGTTTTGCTTTGGTCGCCGCAAGTAAGTTCGGCTTTTCCGCCTTTGACGGAGAGTTCCACACCCTTGTACACGTCACCGTATGCGTGACGGGCTATGATTATGGGGCTTGTCCACGCGGGAACAAGGGGCGTAATGCCTTTCACAATGACGGGAGCGCGGAAAACCGTTCCGTCCATCTTGGCTCTGATTGTGGCGTTGGGGCTTGCCCACATCTTTTTGAGTCCGAATTCCTCAACTCTCTGTGCGTTGGGGGTTATGGTCGCGCATTTGACGCCCACGCCGTATTTGAGGCAGGCTTCTGCGGCTTCGACGGTAACTTTGTCGTCGGTCGCGTCGCGGTTTTCGAGAGAAAGGTCGTAATATTCCGTTTTCAGGTCAACGTAAGGCAGAATGAGAATTTCTTTCACCCACTGCCAAAGAACTCTTGTCATTTCGTCGCCGTCTATTTCGACGAGAGGGGTTGTCATTTTGATTTTGTCCATAGTTCACCTCACATTAGAACTCACAATAGAAAAAGAATATCACATTCCGCGCTTGTTGGCAACAAAGCGGAAAACAAAAATGCGCGCAAACACTTGCGCGCACCGTATAATGTCGGCAAATTTCCCGAAATCAACCGTGAAGTTTGCCGTATTTTGCGTTTTTTACCCCCTTCCCGTAACATTCCAGCACTCTCGACTTGAACACCTTTTTTCTTCCGCTTTCGGCGGCACGCAGAAGCGCGTTGCATATCTGCGCGTCCAGAAGTTCGGCAAAACTTATCCCGAGCGGCTCAAAAAGATAAAACGCGAGCGACCCCGGAACGGTGTTGATTTCGTTGATGTAAACCTTGTTGCGGCTCTTGTCCACAAGGAAATCCACGCGCACTATACCCTGCAATTCCAGTTCGCGATAGACGCGTTCGGTGTTTGCACGCACTATGGCGTTCAGATGCCCTATGTCAGCGGGAAGAATATGACCGCCGCCGCTCATCTTTCCGTTTTCGAGATACTTGTCCTCAAACGTCAGTATATCGCCCGCACCGAGCGGTCTTTCCGTTTCGGACACCACGATTTCGCGCCCGCGCGCGAAAGCCGCGCAGTTGACCTCGGCAAAATCCACCAGCTTTTCTTCCACGAGAATTTTGTCGTCGAATTCGCAAGCCGTTTGCAGCGCGAATATCAGCCCTTCTCTGTCGTCCGCGACTTTGATGCCTATACTGCTGCCTTGCGACGCGGGTTTTACAATCATCGGATAGTCGAGCACGCTTTCAATCTGCGCAAGCGTTCTTTCCGCGTCGGACTCGAACTCCCTGCGGAGTACGACCGTATGCTGAATTACGTTCATCAGCATATTTTCGAATATGCTTTTCGACACCGCCTTGTCCATACCCACGGCAGACCCGAGCACCCCCGACGAACAGTACGGTATTCCGTTGAATTCCAGAAGTCCTTGCAATACCCCGTTCTCACCCTCTCCGCCGTGACAGCATATGAGCGCGACGTCGGGTTTGAATTCGCGTTTGATTTTGTTCTTTTTCAGCGAATAGAACGCCCCGCCCAACAGAAAAGTGTTCACGTGTTTTTCCGCGACAAAAGGCGTGAACGCTTCCAGTCTGTCCACTCCGTACATATAAAAACCGCCCTCGTACATATACACGGGTTCGACGGTATAATCGGATTCGGCAAGCTGAGCCACCACTTGCATGGCGGTAATCACGGAAATGTCACTTTCGGGCGACCGCCCTCCGAACAACAACGCAACTCTAACCTTCATAATACCTCCTATTCGTCGTAACAGTCGGGCAAATCGTTGAGCAGCAACAGCACGTCGCCGATATGCAGAACGCCTTTGAACGCCTCTTCCGCGTCGGACAACGTGTCGTAGACCTCCAACCTTCCCGAAAATCCGCCTTCCTGCAATCCGCGTTTTATGGGCCGCGTCCTCTTTTTACCCACAAGCATAACCACGTCGGCGACTTCGGCAAGAGCCGTACCCAACTTATAGTTCTCCTCGTTTTCGAGTTCGCCGAGTTCGACCATACCCGGAGTTACGACCACCTTGCGCCCCGCAAACAGCGCAAGTACGTCCAATGCGGCGCGTGCCCCCTGCGGATTTGAATTGAAACTGTCGTCAATTATCTTTATGCCGTTTCCTTCTATTAGTTGCAGTCGGTGGGGCGTGGGTTCGAGCGAATAGACCACGTCGCGGATTTTTTCGACGGATACCCCGAGCGAATACGCCATAGCCGCCGCCATAGTGATATTGAGAATGTTGTGCGACCCGAGAAGCCGTGTCGCGCACTCCGTCTGCATTCCCTGCAAAGCCAGCGTAAACACGCTGCCGTCCTCGCATACGGCTATATCCGAACAGCGCACGGGGGAACTTTCGTTTTCTCCCGCAAGAAGTATGTTGGTACGCAAGTCGTCGCGGACGCGCGGAATGTCGGCAAGCGTATCGGAAACGACGCACAACCCCTCATTGCCGTAAACGTCGAGAACGCGCAGCTTTTCTTTGACAATCGCTTCCCTGCTCCCGAATGTTTCTAGATGCTGGTCGTTGATACCTGTAAGAACTGCGAATTCCGGACGTACGATTTTCATAAGCCGCTTTATATCGCCTTTCCTGCGCGCCCCCATTTCGGCAATGAAAACCTCGTGCGTAGCGTCCAGGTTTCTGACCGTTTTGGAAATCCCCATAGGCGTATTGTAACTTTCGGGCGTCACAAGCACGTTGTATTTTGTGGAAAGCATAGCGTAAAGCATATTTTTCACCGAGGTTTTGCCGAAACTCCCCGTAACCGCGATTTTGATGAGGTCGGGACGTGCGGCAAGCGCGTTGCGGGTGCGTTTTTCGTAGCGTCGGTTGTTGAGCCGCTCGAACACGTTGACCGTTCCGAGAACGAGGCAGAATATAATCGGAAACACCACGGGCAACCCGAAAAACACGAGGTATCTCATATAGCTGTCCTCGACGTATTCGTTTACGGCGGCAAGCGCAACTCCTACCGCGCAGGTACTGACCACGGCAACCGCAATAATCGCTCTGACAGCGCGTTTTGTGTATCTGAAGGGCTTTTTCTTTGCGGGCATCTCCTCGACGAAATACAAAGCCAATTCGGCGATGAAGAAAAACAGTCCCGTGAGAAATCCCCAGAATATACGCGACTTCACGAAGTAAAACGCCGCCCACAATCCGCCGAAAACCAGAACGCAAACAAGATCGGTGACGTACGCCGTCCTGACCCTTTTGCTTTTGAAAATCTCTTTTACGCGATAGTTGTCCTGCTGAGCGGCGTAAAGATAAGGTCTTACCATAAACAGACCGACCAACAGCGACAACGTAATGAAAAACCAATCTCCGCGAGCAATTACCATATTCACCCCCGTTCAGGGACGCAGGGAAAGCTGATACACGCGTCCCCGTGCGACGTCACATTATATTTGCAAACTCCTTGCAATGTGAAAACGACGTATATCGCAAGAAAAGCACTAATCGAAACAAAATTAAAATGACCGCAAAACAAAATAAAATCCACCGAAAATTCGGTGGATTTATTTTTTTAGAATGCCGATTTGTTTCGTTATTTTCAAAACTCACTCAACAAAACCGAAAAAGCGTCCGTTTGCTTTCAAAACTCTGTCTTTGTCCAGACAATAGGTGTTTGTCCGTCCGTATCATAGTACCAATAGAAGTATTGATCGTCCGCTGTTCCGTTGTCGTACGGATTTTCCTCGGCATAAAAATAATAAGAGTAATTGGCATAATAGTAAAATCCTGCCGCTTCCCATTCATCTAAGCTCCCTTCAAAATAGATGTTTCTTAAACCGGAACATTCTAACAATACTTCATAGGACAAATTTTTCAAGCTCCTAGGCAAAATTATCGATTGCAGGTTATAGGCATTATCCAAAAAAACATTATCTTGATCCAAAGATGTCCAACCATCTGCAAAAATCAAACTCGTGAAATTTGCTTCTCCGTAGAATACTATATTTTTTATGCGTATACCTTGCAAATCATACGGAATTACCACAGTTTGCGGAGCATTCGTGTTGACTCCCAATATATTGTAATAAATAATCTCGCCGTCGGAATTATAGTTTACTCCCAAATCGAAATAAACATGAACAGCTTTACAACGCGTGCACAATCCGTCTTCGCCATACGAATGTCCCAAAGGCTCGCCGAAAGGTTCGGAATGAAGATGCCCGCATGCCGTGCATTGATATTCTTTTAATCCACTGTAATCGCATTCTGGATCGCGCTGATAGCGCAATTCATAGGAGTGGTCTTTCAGCACGCTGTTGTTGTCGTAATCGAATTTGTAAACATAATCACAGCCTTCGCGAGTGCATCTCTGTTCGCTGTGCGCATGTTCCGAACAAGTTGAATCCACATTATAAGGCTCACTCAATTGATGTCCAAGAGGCTCACCAATATAATCTTTTTTTTCAACTTTTCCGCAACCGTCACGTGTGCAGTAACGGTATTGATGTTCTGCCTCATCACATGTTGCACATACTGTAATCCATTCGCTCCAATCGTGTCCGAGTGCAGGCGCTGTAATCTCTATTTTCTGTTCATGACAAAGCTCGCATATCACATATCGATATCCTTCTATTTCGCATGTAGGCGGCTGACCTTCGGGAAGTTCTATATCCGTTTCGGCTGTCCATTTGTGCTCTAATACAAACGGTTGATCCGGCTCCAAGCGCGAAATAATTTGAAAGTCGTAAAATTCGTGCGAAAAAGGATCGGAATATATCTTCAAACTTGCCGATATGTCGTAGAAAACCTTATCGCCTGCGTAAACGGTATTATATCTGGCGATGTTGACGCAATATTTGTAATATTCCCGTGTTTCGCCGAATTCATCGGTTGATTCGAGACGACAAAAATTTAAAATATAGTAGGTTTCTTCGGAAAATTGTCCGATATTATGTGATGTATAAGTTTTTCCGTCAACCGTCAATTCTACTTCTATAGAATTCGCACTCCAATCCACGCGAACAACAACAAAAGCGTTCTGTTCGGGAATATGCGCATGAATTTCTTCCTGCGCGGGGTTGGGCGCGGGGATTATTTCACCGTCATTGCAAACTATTTTCTGCATATAATCGAAAAGCTGATAGACAAACCGATCTTCCCCCATCAAACGGAAAAACTCGTTTTTGCTTCCTTCAAAAACGATTTTTTCCAAAGCAAACTCGCCTTCCATAGAGAAGCGTTTTAACGACGAAGGCAAATGCAGTTCTTTGAGATTGGTCTCATCCGCAACAGCCCCGAACAACATAACTTCCAACACGGGCAGTCCATAAACTGTTTCGGGAATATTCAAAACCGCGCTCGCACCTTTAAATCCAGACAGACGGATGTAATTCACGCCGTATTCCGACATAGATTCGGGAATCTGTTCGATCGTTTGGAAATTCTCGGCAATCGCCACTTCGTCGGCTGTGGGCTCACTAAAAACATAAACTGTCTCTGCCATTCCCTGATGCGACACCAATTCAGTGGTTGCGGCAAGCTGATCGTTAGTGTATTGCGCAAGAATATCCCTTATGTCGTTGGGCAAAAACTTGTGCGAGAAGGACAGCCAAGACAAAGCGGGATACGGCAATTCTATTCTTGCGGGAAAGCCCAAACTGACATCCAAAGATTGCACTCGTGCAGTGATCTGAATCGTGCTGCCTGACCCTGAAGATTCGCCGTAAATATCATACACTTCGACTTCGCTTTCACAATCGAAAAACAGATTCTTCACTGCGGACGAAATATTAACTTGACAATCGGTTCCCGCATCGAGAACCTTGACTCTGTCCGCTCTACATTCGATTTCGATGGAACAGGAAGCGTATTCTTCGATATCTTGCACATCCACGACAATCTCTCTGATGTATGAAACGCCACTTGCGACAGACAATGCCGTACTCACGTCAATCGAGCCGTACACCGACAGTTTGTTCAAAGAATAATTCTTGTTGCCGTTATAGTTGAAGAACAACTCGTCAAGCGGATTGAAAATCTCCGTGCCGCCGTCCCATCTCGGAACGCTTTCCAAAGTCGCCTCGACTTCGCTCAATGCGGGCAAGTTTGCCAAACGCAAACAATAGCGTGCACCTTCGGAAATATTTGCATTCAGAACAAGTTTGGTAAGCGAGTTGCTTTCGGGAACATACAGCAGCATTCCGTCCGATTTGGAATAAAGGCAACGGTCTTTGATTTCAAAGAGTGCGGAATTGCCTTTCAGCGTTATTTCTTTCAAAAAATTGTCCGAACCGTCTTCCGCATAGCCGATAATAATAAAATATTCCAACGGACATTCGACAAGCGTGCGATCCGTGCCCTCTTCTTGTGCTCCTTCCAGCCTATCCAAAACGCCCTTTTCAACCTTCACGGATTTTACGGAAGAAGGTATAACCAATTCTTTCGCTCTGTCGGGAAAATGCAATTCGTAATACAATGCGTTCACGGTTGCTGGTATTTCTATGGTGGAAGGACAGTCGTTGAAGTTTCCGACCCATCCGTACAAAACCCCGTTGCGAATATCAAGGTGTCCGCCCTGTGTATCGAAATGTCCGTCATTGCCTATGTATTTATTATAACAGGCGTCCCATTGCTCTCCCGTTATATTATGGTTGGGATTTTGCAATACTTTGAATCGGTCCAGTTCGGATGATTGAAATCCGTCCTTGACAAGCGCGTACACTTCTTCCAGCGCGTCGGGATTTTCCTGAACATAGTCGGTGCCGTTGATGTAGTACACAATACCGCCGCTTTCATCGCCCGTTTCGTTAACGGCTGTCAGATAAAGATTCAAAAACCGCAAATCGCTGTCGCCGTAATAGAACATTTGGTATGCGTTCATATTTTCTCTCGCGGACGCAATTTGATAAATGCAGAAAGAAAAATCATTTTCGCCGGTGTATTCCAACTCCATTACAAAGTATTCGTCGGAAAGTACGGGAGCTTCCGTACGAACCAGAATTGTATAATGTGTTCCAGTTTTATTGACAACAACAGACATTCCTCTTTCCTTGCTGCCCACCGATACGCCGTAAAACTTATCGACTTTCGGATATGTTCGCAAAGCATCACCAGCAACAAGCGGCATTGATACAACCGTCTGCATTACAAGATCAAAGAAACCTTTTACATAATTCTCTTCTTGCACAACGGCAGTGCCCTGATGTCGGTTCAGCACATCGAACAATCCTGCACCTTCCGTCTTTGCAGCGATAATCGGACGCGAACCGAAATTGGCAAATGATGTGACAGACGTATCGGACGACGATTTTGCGGAATTATCCATTCGTTCTACACTGTTTGCCAGCACCGTTTTCATAACGGTTGCAAATTCTTCGTATTCTGCATTTGTCACTGTTTTGTTACAAGCTGTAAACGCGAAAACCGTTACGCAAATAAAAATTGCGCACAAAAGAACAAAAAGATGCCCCTTTTTCATAAACTCTCCCGAAAAGCAGGTTTTATTGCACTTCGGAAACACCCCCTGCACGGTATTTCCGACAATTGTCGGAAATCGACATTGACATTATACCATTACAAAATAAAAAATGCAACATCAAGGCTGACCAATATTTACGAACTATGCCGTTTCTTTGAGGAATGCGCGTAAAACTGCGAAGAACTTTTCGGGCTCTTCGAGATATGCAAAATGTCCGCCGTCAAGCATAAAAACGTGCGAGTCTTTTATCCCGTTATGTATTATTTCAGCCATATACGGCGGCGTATCCTTGTCGTCTTTACCCCAGAATATCGCCGTCGGACAGGATATGTGCCGCAAAATGAGCGTCTGGTCGTAGTTGACAACTTTCACGAAAGTTTGTTTCATAACGTCCGACAATCCTTGATAGTCCGACGAACCTTTGAGCCCCGCAAACCCGAGTTTTTTCAGCGTTTTGTGCAATGCGACTTTGACGTAATACGAAAACTTCCTTTTGGGTTTTATGCCCGCGCTGTCCACAAGAACGACGGATTTCACCCTTTCGGGATAAGCCGCCGCTATTTCCATTGCAACCCGACCGCCGAAACTGTGTCCCACAAGCACGGCTTTTTCAATCCCCGCCGAGTTCATATACTCCACGATTTCGCGTGCATAATCGCGCACCGTGTAAGGGCGCGCAGGCGGTGCGCTTTCACCAAAACCCGCAAACTCCGCAAGATGACAGCGATATTCGCTTTCAAGCCGCTTCGCACAAAATAAAAAGGCGGAGGCGTCGCCGCCCCAGCCGTGCATAAAAATTACGTCTTTGCCTTTTCCGAAAGTCGGTACGTTCAAGAGCCTCCTACAAGTCGAGCCACATCACGAGGGCGTCGAACATATTGTTGTAATACCTCTTGCGTACTCCTTCCACCCTGAAACCGAACCCTTCGTACATACGGATTGCGGGAATATTGGTGCTTTTTACTTCGAGAGTGATATGTTTTGCGCCTTTTTCGCGCGCTTTTGCAATCAGCGCCGACATAAGGAACTTGCCTATCCCTCTGCCGCGGTCGGTGTTACGCACCGCGATGTTGGTTATATGCGCCTCGTCGAGCACGCTGTGAAACCCGCCGTAACACACAACTTCGTTCCCTCGCGTACCGACAAGATAAGTCGCGTCGGCACAGTTGAGTTCGGGAATGAACATATTTTCCGTCCACGGCATATCGAAAGCCTCTTTTTCGATTTCCGCCATCTGCCGCAAGTGTTCGTATCGCAAAGGTTCAAATCTCATCTTTGTTCCTCTCCGCTTGCGATTTGCGCATATAAAAGGGCTCGAATACACCGACAAACTCGCCTTTTTCCGCCTTTTTCGCGACGATTGCGGCAAGCGTTTCGGCAACTCCGTTTACGGGTTCGAACACAAACGCCGTCGTCTTTTCCGCGGCTTTACGTTCGTCTGCCGTGACAAACCCCGTTTCGACCTGCGCACCGTCCTTGCAACGCGCAACGTACAGATTGCCGTGTCCCGCTTCGACCGCGGCAGTCACTTCAAACCTATTGTATGCGATAATTTCAAACGCCGTGACGGCAATTCTTTTTGCTCCCGTCGCCTGACTTATCGCGGTAGCGGTCGCCGCGCCTATTCTTATTCCCGTAAACGAACCAGGACCCGTGACCAAAGCCACGGCGTCCAGACCGTTGCAGTCCGTGCCGCTTTCTTTCAGCACTTCGTCGACTGCCCCGAGAAGTATTTTTGTGTGTCCGTTGAGCCCCGCGTCAATGCGACGGAAACGGTTTACTCCGTCCGCAACGACGCCGGTCGTAAGTACGGTCGAAGTTGTGTCAATGTACAGAATATTCATATCCGAAACCCGTTCGGCGAAGTTTGTCAGACGGCTTTTCCGTCCGCTTTTACCGAGAATTTGCGAGGTTTTTCCTTTTTCTTGTGCTCTGCGCTGTCCGAAACCTCGAAAACTCTCTCATTTTCGCCTGCAACGGTTATTTTGACATCAATAATGCGCCCTGTCAAGTTCTCGAACTTATTCCATTCAACCACTTTGACGGCGTTTTCGGGAGTGGTATCCTCGATGCCGAGTTCTCCGAGTTCGTCGCCCGATTCCATACGGTACATATCGAGATGATAAAGAGGAAGTCTTCCGTCCTCGTAAACGTTGAGTACGGTAAACGTGGGGCTGGTGACCTCTTCTTCTACGCCTAGCGCGGCTGCAAGTCCTTTGGTGAATGTAGTTTTGCCTGCGCCGAGTTCTCCCGACAGCAAAATTGTTTCGCCGCCTTTGAGCGTGGCTGCGATTTTTTCGGCAACCGCGTAGGTTTCCTCTACGCTGTCGCATTCGTAACTACCCGACAGATGATGCACGAGCGAACTTCCCTCCCAGTGCAGAATTTTGCTGAGCCGCTTGTAAAGCAGGAACGTGAGCAAAGCCATAAGTATGCAACGGAGCGCATTGAAAGGAACAATGCCGAGTCCGAGATAGAACGCATAGAAATTCTGTTCGTTGGCATTGGGATAAATGACCTTGCACGTGTTTATTATAGCACCGAAATTGCCGCCGAAGTACAGTTCGGTGTAAAAAGGTATGGAGATGAAACGGTTGATAATGATCGCGAAAACGATTTCGCACAGAGTGCCGACCGCAAGACCGATAGCCGCGTGTTTTTTATCCTTATGTTTGAGATAAATGAGCGACGCAGGCAGAACAAGCGCGATACCGATTAAAATGTCCGTAAGTTCACCGACAAAGTTGGTGGAAGTGAGCGGCATTTTGAGCAGGCATTTGAGCACTACTACAAGCACGCCCGCAACAGGACCCATCGAAAAGCCCGCAAGAAGCGCAGGAAGTTCGGAAAACTGAATTTCCAGAAAACTCGGGAACATCATCGGCAGATTGAATTTCGCAAGATACAGTGCGAACGCAATCGCCGTGAGAAGCGCGAGTTTTGCGACGTAAGCCGCCGACATACGGAGAGTGATTTTTTTGTTACCGATTTGCATATGTCCTCCTTTTGGGGCACAAAAAAAGCCCCGATACACAAATCGGGGCGTGAAACACGTGAGCATAAAGCCTACTTCTTTCATCCGGACTATACCGTCGGTACGGGAGTTTCACCCGTTCGGCCTCAAAGAGGTTCGCGGACTTTAACCGCCGGTGAGGAATTGCACCTCGCCCCGAAGCAACACCATAATATATCCGCAAAACCGCCCTGTCAACACCGCAAGACAAATTTCGTCAAATTTTTCCCGTTGACGGCTTCGCACCGACTGCAAGGTATTGCAAGTCATCCAACATTGCCGCCCCACCAACAGCTTTGCAACCGCTTGCAACGTATCTTAGGGCGCCGCCCCACCAACCACTATACACCGATTGAAAGGTATCTTACCGCGCCGAAAGGTCAATACTGACGGTATGGAAATTATGAATACCAACATAACGCAAAATTCAATCTATACCCCCGCCCCCGACGCGTCCGTCTGGTCTGCCGTTGCGGAAGAAAACGTCGTACACGCCGCCGAAAGCGTAGCCCTGAAAGACGAACGCGTGAGCGCGGTACGTTCCGCCGAAACTGACGACGCCGTTTTGCTTGCCCTGCTTACGGGACCCATCTATCTTGCAAGCGAAAGAAAGGCGATGAAAACGGCACTTGAAAATGAGGCGAGCAACCTTGTCGGCAAACGCGTAGTCGTGACGTTCGATATGGAAATATATCGCAAACTCGGAAAAGATTTGACTTCGGAAGAAATTGAAAAATTATTCACCAAAGTGAATTAATGTGCAAAGTATTCTAAAAATTGCCGAATTGTATTATACTTTTTGCCGATTTTTAGAGTACTTTTGCCCGTTTTTGCTCTGAATAGTGCAAAATTAAGCCAATTAAAAGCGCGCCGCGGATTATGCGGTGCGCCTTGCTTTTCTGCCGCTCATCGGCCTGTTTGTAGCCGATTTGCGTATTAATCAAGCTATGTTGCGGTATTGTTTCGGTTTTATTTTGCGGGATAAAATTCCACGTTGTCGCCGTCCGACCACAGCTTTTCGAGGCAATAGAACATTCTCGTGTCGTCGTTGAAAATGTGCACTATAACGCTGCCGTAGTCAAGCACCGCCCATTTGCCGTCGCGCAGTCCGTCGCTGCGGAGAGTTTTCACGCCCTCGTCTTCCATCTTCTCTTCCACGTATTCGGCAAGCGCTTTTACCTGCTTGTTGCTTCTTGCCGTGCAGATGACGAAGTAATCGGCAACGACCGTAAGGTGCGCAACGTTCAGCACCGTAATGTCGACGGCTTTTCTGTCGTCAAGTTCTTTGCATATAGCGTTTTTGATTTCTTCGGGATTCATTTATACTCCTTTTGCGCTTCTTCGCGCTTGTTTTCGTAATAGTGCATCGCTTCCGCGGTAAGAGGATATATCCCCTTCCCCTTCGCGATTATTTTGTCGTATGTCCACTTCAACAATACGTAAAATCCGTTTTCGAAGTTCTCGTCGACTATTCGGCGCAGTTCCGGTATCGGGTCGTATTCCCTGTCGTATGACGTGCTGTCCGCAGTATATATCAGTTTTTCAAGAACCGTCATATCCGGTTTTGCCGTCGTATGGTAGCGTATGGCGTTCAGAATGTCGTCGTCGGTCACTCCGAAATCGCGTTTCGCCTTCTCTGCTCCGAGAAACTGATGAAGAACGGGTGTTCCCACGCTGTCCGACGGAACGTTCAGTCCGTCCAGCGACGGACGCTGTTTTGCGTTGTCGTGAAGCAGCGCCGCGAGAAACACTTTGTCGAAGTCCTGTTTGAGGTTGTGTGCCGAGTTGAGGTCAACTGCGCGCAATACAGCGGCGCGCGTGTGTGCAAACAGTTCTTCGTCCTCGAATTCGGCAACTTTTCCGACAATCTGTCCGTATTTGCCGAAGAGATTTTTGTTTTTGATAATCTCTGCAACCTCGGCGGGAATTTCCTCGGGCATTTCACCCATAAACAAACGGGCTTTGATTCTTCCCGACGACACGTCTTTGCCGCAATAGTTCAGCAAAATAATTTTTCCGCCGAACTTTTCTTCGACTTCGCGTTTCGTTTCTTCGACGTTGCGGTATCCTTCACGTCCGGCAACGGCAATCGGACACGTTGCCATTATATCGCGCGGATTTCTCCAATCGTAAAGATATTGCAGACTGTCGCCGCCGATAAGGTACACGATATCGCCGTATTTCTCTTTGAAAACGGGCAACAGCAGGCTTGCATAATTGTCCTTTCCGCGCTGTCTTTCGGTGTCGTCGATAACGACTTCGGCTCCGCAGTCGCAAAATGCGGTGCGGCAAAGTTCCACGCGTTCGTCAAAATCGAGATATCCCGCGCTTTTGTGCGGAGGAAGATATGTCGGAACTATAACAATGCGGCTTATACCGAGTTCGGCAACCGCCGCGCGCACCATATTGACGTGTTCGTTGTGCGGAGGGTCGAACGCCCCTCCGAAAATCAATGTCTGCATACTGAAATTATACCATTTTGCCGCAAAATTTCAACACCTGAAACCAAATACTTGCCCGTTACAAAAGATTATTCCGCCGCTTTTGTGTCAATAATCCGTTTATGGCGCGCACAATAGACTACATCGCATTCACGTTCATACTGTTTTTTCTGACTCTCGTATGGTCGACGCTCATATTCGACAAATGGGTGTCCGTATTTTGCTTTTCTGCGGCGGTGGCTCTGATTGCCGCTTTTACGCTGTGGTACATAAGACGCGGACACGCAAGGCCTTATTCTCACGAACGACTTGCCGCAGAACTCAGCGTGCGCGGTTCCGCATATCTCATCGGTCTTTTGAAAGCCGCGGCAGGCAATCCGCCGCTTGACAGCGGCGCAAACTTCATCCTGCTTGACGACTGCATAATATTCGCCGCCTTCAAATTCGGAATGCTGACGCTCTCTGACCTCAATGCGTTGATTACAACAGCGGTATCACACGACCGCAATGAAATTTACGTAATAACACGCGGTATAGACCGCCGCGCTTTTCAGCTGCTGCAATTCTATTCCGTGCGCATTCACGTTGTCAAAATCCGAGCGCTTTTCAACTACCTTTACAAACACAAAGCCTTGCCCGACCTCAAACCCGTCAAAAAACATTTCTCTTGGCGCGCGCTTGCGGACGCGGTATTCAACCGCTCGAACCTCAAAAACTACCTTTTCTCGGGAATAGTGCTCACGGCTGTGGCGTTTCTCACGCCTCTTAAAATTTACTATCTGGTTTTCGGGAGCATTTCATTGTTGTTTGCCTTGCTCACGCTTACGCCTCTCGGAAAAGGCACGGGAAACGGCAAAAACGCTTTTGCGCAACTTGACGCACAGGGGGCGAAAATACTGCAAGCGCAAGAATTGCCCGACGACGAACACGCTTCCGACGCCAACTGCGAATTTGACAAACAGGACAGCTTAAACAACCAAGACGAATTGAACGAACAAAACAACACGGATGAACGTGACGACAACGAGAAACAAAACGGCAAGGATAAACAGGACAATATGAATATACACGACGACAACGATAAAAAATAAAAGTACGCGATACGGACTTTTATTTTGCATTCGTTGATGTAGTTTGTTTGATTGTTTTTATTAGGTTTATAAATCACGCATACAAGCTTATATTATTTTTATAAATTTTATTAAGCGTGCGTAATTCGTGATTGTCAGGTTCTTCGAGAAAATTTTAATGTGTGCGGCAAATATAATTCTATGGCTTCGGTATCAATCCATCCACTCGAATTCGAGGTCGGAAATCACAACCGTGTCGCCTTCCTTCATCCCTTTCTTTTTCAGTTCGTCGATAACGCCTCTGTCTTTCAACACCTTTTGGAAGAATGCAAAGGACTCCTGCGACGAAACCGTTACGTTCTGAATGAGGAAATCGACAAGTCCGCCGTCCACAAGGAAAGAGCCGTCAGGCAACTTCGTGACCGTGAATTTCTGGTCGGATTTCTCTTCGAGCGTCGCGTCTGGTTGAATTTCCGTGCGCGAAGGAGGAGGAAGTTCGTCGACTTTTGCTTTCATCACTTTAAGCAACTCGTCAAGTCCCGTGTGCGTTACCGAACTGATGAGATACACTTTCTTTCCGATTTTCTTTTCGAAATCGGCGACGGCATTCTCGTCGTCTAGCAAATCGGCTTTGGACGCAACGACGATTTCGGGAGTGTCGGCAAGTTTTTCACTGTAAGCCGCAAGCTCTTTGCGGATTTTGCAATAGTCCTCGTACGGGTCGCGCCCTTCGCTGCCGCTAATGTCGACGATATGGACGATAAGACGTACGCGTTCGATGTGACGCAGAAAATAATGACCAAGACCCGCACCTTCACTCGCGCCTTCGATAAGTCCCGGAATGTCAGCGATAACAAAACTGTCGTCAAACATTCCGACAACGCCGAGATTGGGGTTTATGGTCGTGAAATGATAATTCGCGATTTTGGGTTTTGCGGAAGTCAGCACGGAAAGCAAAGTCGATTTTCCGACGTTGGGAAAACCTACAAGTCCGACGTCGGCAATGGTTTTCAGTTCCAGCGTGACCTGATGCTCTTCGGTGACTTCGCCGAGTTGCGAAAACGCGGGGGCTTGCCGTTGCGCGTGAGCAAAACGCGCGTTGCCTTTGCCGCCTCTGCCGCCTTGAAGTGCCGTAAAAGTGTCGCCGTCCTCGAAAAGGTCTGCTATCACGTTTCCGTTTGTGCTGTCTTTTATGACCGTTCCCGCAGGAACCTTGATGACAAGGTTCGCACCGCTTTTGCCCGTGCAGTTTTTAGGAGCGCCCGCAGTGCCGTTTTCCGCGCGGAAATGTTTGCGAAGTTTGAAATCCGCAAGCGTGTTTATGTTCTTGTCCGCAACAAATACGATGTCACCGCCGTTTCCGCCGTCACCGCCGTCGGGTCCGCCGTTGGGAACGTACTTTTCGCGGTGGAAGGAAACGACACCGTTTCCGCCGTTGCCTGCCTTGATGAAAATCTTTACATAATCGAGAAACATATCAACCTTCCAGTTTGCCGTCGGCACGAAGTTCGGCAAGAATTGCCGCCGCACTGCGTTTGCCCGCGCCCATGGCAAGTATAACCGTCGCCGCTCCCGTCATGGCGTCGCCGCCCGCATAAAGGCGCGGAACCGAAGTTCTGCCGTTTTCGTCCGCAACGATTGTCCCTTTGGGGGTAACGTCAAGCGTCGGAAAACTGCGTTTTATAATCGGATTGGGCGTTGTACCGAGTGCGACTATAACCTGGTCACATTCCATATCGAACTCGCTTCCTTTTATCACGACGGGTCTGCGTCTGCCGCTTGCATCGGGTTCGCCGAGTTCCATTCTCACGCAACGGATACCCTTTACAAATCCGTTTTCGCCCAAAATCTCGACGGGATTAGTGAGCAGTTCGAATTTTATTCCTTCTTCTTCTGCGTGTTCGGTTTCTTCTTTACGCGCAGGCATTTCGGCTCTGCTTCTGCGATAAACGAGCGTAACCTCCGCGCCCAGTCTGCGAGCCGTTCTCGCCGCGTCCATAGCAACGTTACCCGCGCCTACAACCACGACTTTTTTGCCGCGCTGAACGGGAGTTATCGCACCGTCCCTGTATGCTTTCATAAGGTTTACGCGAGTCAGAAACTCGTTAGCCGAACCCACGCCGTCGAGGTTTTCGCCTTTAACTCCGAGGAAAGACGGGAGTCCCGCACCCGAAGCGATGAACACCGCGTCGTACTCTTCGAGAAGTTCGTCGATAAAAACTGTTTTGCCGACAACGGTATTGGTTGCTATCACGACGCCCAGAGACTTGACCTTTTCGATTTCGTCGGCAACGATGCATTTAGGCAACCTGAATTCCGGAATGCCGTAAACAAGCACGCCGCCCGCTTTGTGCAGGGCTTCGAAAATGGTAACCCGAACACCGGCTTTCGCAAGGTCGGCAGCGCAAGACAGTCCCGCAGGTCCCGACCCCACAACCGCCACGCGCGCAGAGTTTTCGGGTTGCGCAACGGGTTTTACTCCGTGTGCCGCGGCGTAGTCCGCGACGTATCTTTCAAGGTTGCCGATTGCAACCGACCCGCCAAGTTTTTCGCGGCGTACGCAATATTTTTCGCATTGGTTTTCCTGCGGACAAACCCTTCCGCAAACAGCGGGAAGATTGTTGTCACCGAGAAGTATTTTTGCCGATTCGTCAGGTTTACGCTCTCTCAACGCCGCAATAAAGTTGGGAATATGTACGTTTACGGGGCAACCCTGCATACATGGCGCATTCTTGCAGTTCAGGCATCTTGCCGCTTCGGCAAGCGCAAGTTCCTCGGTGTAACCGAGCGCGACTTCGCCGAAATTCTTTATGCGTTCGAGCGGCGACTGAGCAGGCATAACGTGTCTTTGCATATCCGCTTTCATAACGACCTCCTCAATCTGCAAGTATGCTCGTCTTCGATTTCCTTATACATTCTGGAACGCGAAATGGCTTCGTCGAAATCGACTTTGTGTCCATCGAATTCGGGTCCGTCGATGCAGGCATATTTTACCTCGCCGCCAACCGTAAGTCTGCAACAACCGCACATTCCCGTACCGTCGACCATAAGCGAATTCATACTGACAATCGTGGGAATTCCGTACTCTGCCGTGAGCTTGCAAACCGCTCTCATCATTCCGAGCGGACCCACAGCAAACACTGCGTCGTAACGTTCGCCTTTTTCAAAAAGTTCTCTTGCTACGTCGGTGACAAATCCTTTCTTGCCGCTGGAGCCGTCGTCGGTGATGAGATAGAAAGCGGCGCAATTCTTCTTGAACTGCTCTTCGTACATAACGAGAAAAACGTTGCGCGCACCCACTACGACGTCCGCGGGTTTGCCTTCCGCGAAAAGCTGTTTTGCCTGCGGGAATATAACCGCAGTTCCGATACCGCCGCCTACAAGCAAAATACGCTTGTACGCCGAAAGGTCGGTAGGATTTCCTAGAGGTCCCACGAAATCGCAAAGTCTGTCGCCTTCGTTCAGCATCGCAAGGCGCATAGTCGTATAACCTACTTCCTGCACGAGTATGGACACGGTGCCCTGTTCGCGCGAATAATCGCATATAGTAAACGGCACGCGTTCGCCGTCTTCGTCAACGCGCAGAATTATAAACTGTCCCGCAAGACAGTGTTTTGCAACGGCGGGAGCGTAAATCACGTATTCATTGACGCGTTCCGCCAAAGTCTTTTTTGAGATAATCGTATATTTTTCCATAACCTTTCCGATATATGAGTTAGGTTGCAGTTATGATATTCGTCCCGACAAAGCGGATAAATTCAGTCCTTTGCAAGCATCACGTTCTTCTTGAAAAACTCGCAGTACGGTTGCAGTTTGCACGCCGCGCAGTCGGGTTTTCGCGAATGGCATACATATCTGCCGTGGAATATCAAATAGTGATGCAATTTGCTCCAAAGATTTTCGTCAAACTCCGCCATCAACTGTTTTTCCGTTTCTTCGGGGGTGTTTGCGTGAACAAGTCCTATTCTGTTCGCCACTCTGAAAACGTGAGTGTCTACCGCGATGGCGTTGCCGCCGTAGGCCACGGCATAAACTACGTTTGCGGTCTTTCTGCCAACGCCGCTCAGTTTCATAAGTTCGTCGCGCGTTTCGGGCATTTTCCCCATATCGAGCACGCTCTGCGACATTTCCTTTATGGCTTTTGCCTTGTTGTGGTAGAAACCACAGGAGAAAATACGCCTTTCGAGCTCTTCCGTCGGCATATCCACAAAATTCTGCGGCGTAGACGCAACCTTGAAAAGTTCCGCCGTCACGGCGTTTACGCGTTTGTCGGTGCACTGCGCGGAAAGAATGACCGCGACAAGCAGTTCGAACGGCGTGCCGAAGTTGAGTTCGCATTGAGCGTCGGAGTGCATTTCTCCGAGCAGATTGTAAATTTCTTCGAAGAATTTTTTCACCCGCTTATTATTGCACAAAAGGCGGATATTGGCAACCTTTTTCGGCAGGAACGCCGAAGGTCGGACTGAAAGTCCGCCCCCGAACGGCAACAAGCGCGGTCATCACAGACAAAAACCCGATTTTGGCGCAACAGCAATATAAATTCAACCGATTTATGCTCAAACACGAAAGCGTATGTAAGTCGACAAAAGGAAAACGGCGCGGAGGCGTCACATACGCCTTGCCGCACCGCTCTCCGTGAAAGTAAAAAATCCGATTGCGGAACTGATACGCGACCTTTCCAGCACGACTTTCGCCTGTTGAAGGTTTTTGGTCAGCATTTTTACGGAAAGCCCGCACCCTACACCTGCCGACGACGGCGTATTGATTATACGCGCAGGCAGACGGTACGTTGCGACTTCCTCGTAAAACCGCATCGCATCGGAGCGCGAACGGAACACAATAAAGAACTCTCTCATAAACTCCTCCGAATATTGTATGTATCCGTTCGCTAATATACAATACTGTTCGGGCGAAACTTTTGACACCGAAAACGAATGCTTCCGAAAGAAATAACAAATAAAGTTCGGGAAAGGTTTTCTGCGCTGTCAAACGCGCCGTCTGCCGCATACCATATATGCGGAGGCGGTTATGATATATTTCGACAACGCGGCAACTTCCGCATACAAACCGAAAGGCGTACAGGAAGCGCTGATATACGACCTTACGCATTCCGCAAACAGCGGCAGAAGCGGACACAAGTACGCATTGGACGCGGCGGTTAAAATCGAAGATTGCAGGCGGTATCTCGGCGAAGCGCTGAACGCACCCGAACAGGAATACTCCGTACTGTTCACCAAAAACTGCACGGAAGCGCTCAATCTCGGGATATTCGGTTTTCTGCGTGAAGGTATGCGGGTTGTCACAACAGCGTTCGACCATAACTCGGTACTCCGTCCGTTATTCGAACTCGAACGGCGCGGAAAAATTCAACTGTTCGTCGTCGAGCCTACGGAAGACGGAATTATATCCCCCGAACATCTCGACCGCGCTCTCGAAAACGCCGATTTCTGCGCCGTGTCCGCGGTATCCAACGTAACAGGCGCAAAACTTAACTTATCGGAACTTTCCAAATCGGCAAAAAAATACGGCGTTATAACATTGATTGACGGAGCGCAAGCGGTGCCCATTGTCGACGTGAACATGAAAAAATACTCTTTCGATATGCTTGCCGCACCGGGACATAAAGGGCTGCACGGCGTACAGGGAACGGGATTTCTGGTTGCACGCAAGGAGCTTCAACTTCAACCTTTGCTTATGGGCGGAACGGGTACGGCGTCCAACAGCACTTTCCAACCCACCGAACCGCCCGAAGCGTACGAAGCGGGCACGCTTTTTGCGGGCGGCATTGCGGCGCTGCACGCAGGTGCAAAATGGAGTTTCCAAAACCGCGAACGGAGCGCGTTCAACATTGCGCGGCTTGCCGACGAACTGATTGAATATCTTCGTGTATTGGGCGCGGAAATCTACACCAAAGACGGTTCGATGGGCGTCGTGTCATTCAACCTCAAAAACAAGGACAGTTCGTTTGTCGCAGACCTGCTGTCGGAGCGCGATTTTGCGGTTCGTGCGGGACTTCATTGCGCACCGCTTACTCACCGTTATCTCAAAACGGAAAACCGCGGAGCGGTGAGAGTAAGTATAGGCGTCGACAACACCGACAAAGAGATTTATCAGTTTGTCGCAACGCTTGAACGTATCAACGCAATCAAACGTTAATCATGCGTTTATAACTGTGTAAACTTGTGATTTAACAACAAAACAGCGGATTGCACTGAGCAATCCGCTGTTCATCATTGTGATAAAATACAGTGGCAAAACAATGCGATAAATACGGTGATTGTTGCTTGTCGCGTTCAGTCGAAAGTAAAGACTTTTGCCCCGTTTACCGTTCTTGCGGCAGACAGAATCATGCGCTTTGCGTCGCGCGGCGTAAGCCTTTTGTACCGTTCGTGAAGAAGGCAACACGCTCCCGCTACATAGGGTGCTGATACCGATGTTCCCGACATTGTAGAATATGTACCGCCCGCCTCTACTCCTCTGATTTTCACCCCGGGCGCATAAACGTCGGGACGGTATACTCCTTGATAAACGCCAGACGACGAGAAGGACGCTATTTTGAGGTTTGCGTCGACTGCACCGACCGTTATGACCTCGGAACTTATACCTGGGGATTTAAGTCCGCCTATTCCGCTGTTACCCGCGGCACACACAACCGTAATTCCGCTTCGTGCCAGCATCTCCGCACCGAGTTTCAACGGGTCGGCGGATGCCAGCGGGTCTGCCCCGAAACTCATACATACGACCTTTACCCCGAGGTCTGCGCGGTTGTCGAAAAGCCATTGCATACCTTCGAGGATTTTGAAGGTTCCCGTTTCGCCCGTCAAACTTATGACCTTTATCCCGACAAGTTCGGCTTGCGGCGCAATCCCAGATATCCTCCGTCCCGACAAGACCCCGTTGCCTGCGGCAACGCCCGCAACAAATGTCCCGTGTCCGTTGTCGTCGTACGGGAATTCTCTGTCGTCCACCAAATCGACAAACCGTTTTATTCTGTCACGCGGCAATGACAAGTCGCTGTGCGGGTTTATGCCCGTATCCATAACGCACAACCCTACGCCCGCACCCGAAAGCCCGCTTTTTTCGGAAAATATCTCCGCAAGTTTGTTGCTATTTCCGCCGTATTGTTCTGCTCCGAAACCGTCTTTTTCGGCGTCGGACGGAGCCGCTGTGCGGTCGTCGAGCAAGTCCACTTTTCCTTGCGCACTAACACATTCAACTTCGCGCATTCCCGCAAGGCGAGCGACCTCTTTTCGGTTGCAACGTATTCCTATCGAGTTTATAAAAGGAAACTTCGCAACAACGTCGAAATGCCTTGCCACATACCCCATTTGCCACGGACTGAAAACGCGCACCAACGCAGTCGCAGTGTCTTCCACACACAGAACACTGACCAGATTTCCGTCAATTCTTGCCATTTTTCAACATACCTATGAGTTCGCGCATACGCGCAAGTTGTTCCGCAGTCATAAAGGGTGCGGCGCGGTTGCAAAAGTCGTCAAGCTGAGCTGTGTCGAGTTTTCCTTGTGCACGGAGTCCCGCCGCCTGCGCGAACAGTTCCGACATAAGCCCGTCGCGGCTCATATTTCCGTAACGTTCCATCTGCTCAGCAAATTCGGGCGGTATCTCACCGTATGGATTTTGTCCCGCTTGTCCGCCGTACGGATTGCCGTATCCGCCGTATCCGTTCCCGTACGCGTTGTCGTAAGGGTTGCCGTAAGAGTTGCCGTTGTCGGCGTATGATTGATTTCCGTAACTCTGCGTATATCCAGCATTGCCGTACGGATTGCCGTAGGCGTTCCCGCCGCCATGCTCGTTTGCGCCGTAACCGTATCTTTCGGCACCGCCGCTTGCGCGGTTGTCGGAATAGTTGCCGAACCCGCGGTATGTACCCTTGCGACCGTCACCGTAACCGTCGTTGCGTTGATTCATATTGCCACCTCCGTCACAATCATAATATGACGGCATATATTGAATTGCGTGAGGTAGTTATGAATTTTGACGCCAATATGCTGATGACGCTGATGTCGATGATGAATCAGAAACCGCAAGGCAGCGGTACGGGTGCGAACGGACTGCAAGCTATGCTGCCCTTTCTTATGAGTATGACGGGAGCGAGCGGACAGAATTCCGCACAGGGTGCGGCGCAAGGCGGAAACGATATGATGAAAATGCTTCCGCTGATTATGGGGCTTATGAACGGCGGCAAGAACCAACCGCAACAAAACCCCGCTGCCGACGACGGAACGCGCGGGAACAATGCGCAATACCAACCCGACCCGCAGAACGCACAGGAGCGCGAGCCGAACGGATACAACGCGCATGCGCGCGAAAACGCCAATACATACGGCTACAACGAGCGCATAAACCGTTGGCAGAACAACACGGACAATGCGTATCCTCCGCGTGACAACGGCTACGGAAACCGCTCTTACGGCGCATACGGAAACAACAGATATTCGGACGCTCCGTACGCAAACGGCGCTTACGGCAGAGTGAACACTTACTCCGCCCCTTTCGGCGACATAGGCTTTGCAGGAAACGAAGTCCGAACGTTTATGGAGAAACTGTGGCGCATAAGAAAACGCATATAATTGCAATCGCGTTAATCGGAAAATGATGCCGGCTCACGTAAGCAATCAAGTTACGCGGTGAACTTGACATATCGGCGCAAAGAAAACGCCGCACGTTTTGTGCGGCGTTTGCATTTTTGTCTTGTTATTAAGTTTCCGATTACGAGTTTCGGATTGCACGTGTGTTATTCAAACAAATATTTTTCTTCACGCAAATCAGAACTGAACGTCGTTTTCGTAAAGCGGATATTTCTTGCAAAGCGCGATAACTCTTTCGGTTACTTCCGCGATAGCGTCTTCGCCCTTTTCGATTATGTCGGCGATGCAGTTGCCGATTTCTTTCATATCGTCCTCTTTCATTCCGCGGGTTGTGACTGCGGGAGTACCGATTCTGACGCCGCTGGTAACAAAAGGCTTTTCGGGGTCATTGGGGATTGCGTTCTTGTTGACGGTGATATGCGCTTCGTCAAGCCATTTTTCGAGCTGTTTGCCCGTAACGCCCGTACCAACAAGGTTGAGGAGCATAAGGTGGTTGTCCGTACCGCCGCTTACGAGTTTGATACCTCTTCCCATAAGCGTTTCGGCAAGTGCTTTCGCGTTGTTCACAACCTGCTGCTGATAGGTCTTGAATTCGGGAGAAAGCGCTTCCTTGAAAGCAACGGCTTTTGCCGCGATGATGTGCATGAGAGGGCCGCCCTGCGAACCGGGGAATATGGTCTTGTCGATGAGTTTGGCAAGTTCTTCGTTGTTGGTCATGATAAGACCGCCTCTGGGGCCTCTCAGCGTCTTGTGCGTCGTGGACGTAACGAAATCGGCATAAGGAACGGGGCTGGGGTGAAGACCAGTTGCAACGAGTCCCGCGATGTGTGCGATGTCGACCATGAAATATGCGCCGACTTCGTCTGCGATTGCTCTGAACTTGTCAAACTCGATTGTACGTGCATACGCGGACGCACCTGCGACGATGAGTTTGGGTTTGTGTTCGAGCGCCATTTTGCGGACGTTGTCGTAATCTATTCTGCCCGTTTCGGGGTCTACGCCGTAGGACACGAACTTGAAGAGTTTGCCGCTGAGGTTGACGGGAGAACCGTGAGTGAGGTGTCCGCCGTCGGAAAGGGACATACCGAGCACGGTGTCACCGGGTTGCAGAATTGCGTAGTAAACGGCAAAGTTTGCATTGGAACCGCTGTGCGCCTGAACGTTGGCATATTTGACGCCGAAGAGTTCTTTTGCGCGTTCGATGGCGAGTTCTTCCGCGCGGTCGACGAACTGGCAGCCGCCGTAATAACGTTTGCGGGGATAACCTTCCGCGTACTTGTTGGTGTAGAAACTGCCTGCCGCAGCCATAACAGCGGGAGAAACGATGTTCTCGCTGGCGATGAGCTCGAGGTTGTGTTGCTGACGGCGGAGTTCTTCCACCATAGAAGCGTAAAGTTCTTCGTCTACTGCTTTGATGCTTTTGAGGTCAACCATTGTGTACTCCTTGAATTTATAAAATGTGAATGCGGCACCCGACCGACCGAACAATTTATTCTGTTTTCAACCGTTCTGCCGCCTTTGTTTCGAATTTGCGTTACGAAAAAAGTCAAGCCCGCCCCGAGGGCGAGCCTGATTTTACAGATTTCTTTCCAGAACCGCGGCAATCTGCGCTTTCTGACGGAAGCCTATCATCTTGTCCACAACTTGTCCGTCTTTGAAAATAAACACGGCGGGTATGGTCATGATGCCGAATTTTTCGGCAAGTTCGGGACAATCGTCGACGTTGACCTTTCCGACAAGGGCTTTGCCTGCAAAATCGTCGGCAACTTCTTCGATGACGGGACCCAGCATTTTGCAGGGACCGCACCAGCTTGCCCAGAAATCAACGAGTGCAACGCTGTTGGACGAGATGAGCATGTCGAAGTTGTCGCTTGTAAGTTTCACGCAATTTTCACTCATATTGTTTCTCCTTGAATAACACCGCAAAGCGGATTATTGCCTGTTGTCGTTTTGGGGTTGAGCGTCGTTCACGGGGTTTTGCGAAACAGTTCCTACGTCCTGACTTACAATCTCGGACTGACGGCAAATACCGACCATAGTCGGAGAAAACCCTTTCTTCTTCCTGATGACGAACCTGTCGAGAAGAAAGGCAATCAAAAATCCCGCAATCAATCCGCCGACGGCAAGCAGAACCTGTGCAAGTTCCGAAAGCAGGCTTCCGACACCCACTCCAATACCGACGAGTACAAGGGGTATTATATATACAATCAGCGCGGCTGTCAACACAAACCGCTCCCCCATCTGAACGCTGACGAAATCGCCGACGTTTGCGTCGAGAGTGTTTTCTATGACAATCTGCACTTTCATACCGTCGCGGGTAACCGCGCACATATGACAGCTGTCGCACGCGCTTTTTCTGTCGAACTGGACGGTGGCTTTTTTGCCTTTAACCTTTGTGACGACTCCGCGTTCGGTCATTTTACCGCCTCTGCAATCTTGTCAATGGCGACTTCAACCGTTTCGCCCGTTTCCATACGCTTTACCGTGACCGTACCGCGGTCGATTTCGTCGTCGCCGATAACAACGACGAACTTCGCGCCGTTCTTGTCGGCGTACTTCATCTGCGCTTTGAGTCCGCGTGCCATTATGTCGAACTCGGTCTTTACGCCTTGCGCGCGCAAATCCGAAACGAGAACGGGCACGTACGCGCACGCACGCTCGCCCATCGACGCGATGTAAAGGTCGTCGCGTTCTTTTTCGGCAACGAGATTACCCGTGTTTTCGAGAACGAGCAACAACCTTTCGAGTCCCAGTCCGAACCCTACCGCGGGAGTGGATTTTCCGCCGACTTCCTCAACGAGATTGTTGTATCTTCCGCCGCCGCAAACCGTACCCTGCGCGCCTATATCCTTGGATACGAACTCGAAAACCGTGCGCGTATAATAGTCCAGTCCGCGAACAACGGAAGGATTTACCGTAAACGGAATTTTGAGCGCGGCAAGCATATTCTGCACACTTTCGAAATGCGCCTTGCAGTCGTCGCAAAGATAGTCCGTGATTTTGGGTGCGCCTGCCGTTATGACTTTGCACTTTTCTTCCTTGCAGTCGAGAATTCGGAGCGGGTTTTTGTCGAAACGCTCTCTGCACTGTCCGCACATATTGTCGAGGTTGTCGCCGATATACTTTTTGAGCGCGGCGTTGAACTCGGCGCGGCAGGTCTTGCAACCTATGCTGTTGAGGTTGAGTTCGAGAGATTTAAGTCCCACGCTTTTGAGAAACGCGTAAGCAAGGGAAATGACCTCGACGTCCGCCGCGGGCAAATCGCTTCCGTACAGTTCGACGCCGAACTGATGATGTTCGCGAAGTCTGCCGTTTTGCGGTCTTTCGTAACGGAACACGGAAGCGAGATAATACGCTTTCATAGGCATAACGCCCTGCGCAAGGCCGTTTTCTATGAACGCACGCGCAACGCCCGCCGTACCTTCGGGGCGCAACGTCATACTTCTGTTTCCCTTGTCGAGGAATGTGTACATTTCCTTTGTCACGATGTCAGTGGTTTCGCCGACGCCTCTCTGGAAAAGTTCGGTATGCTCGAACATAGGAGTGCGTATTTCCTTGAAACCGAACAGCGCCGCGGTTTCGCGCGCTTTGCTTTCGACATAGTGCCACTTGTAAGCGTCTTCGGGCAACATATCCTTGGTTCCCTTGGGGATTGAAATCATTTTGTCTCTCCTGCCGTCATAACGACGGATTATGCCAAAACACACACTTTATTTTGCGTTTTGATTGTTTTAAGTGGATGTTACGTCTTTTCGCTCTTCGTTTGCGCTTGCGGACGGAACGCGAATTGCAACGTTCAACTTACTGCCTTTTCGGTGCTCGGCAAGCAATTCAAACGAGGCGGCAAAGCCGATTACAGAATGTATCTGCTTAGGCTTGCTTCGCGCATGGATGTCGCAAGGTGCGCCGCAACGTAGTCCTTGTCAATGCGGATTTCTTTTGTGGTGTTGTCGTCCGCTTCGTACAGAATGTCTTTGAGCAGATGTTCGAGAACGGCATGCAAACGGCGTGCGCCGAGGTTTTCGCTGTTCTCGTTCTCGTAGAACGCGGTGCGCGCGATTTCGCGGATTGCACCGTCGTCAAATTCGAGGTTCACGCCGTCGACGGCAAGCAGTGCCTTGTACTGTTTGAGCACGGCGTTGTCGGGTTCGGTGAGAATTTTGACGAAGTCTTCTTCCGTAAGGTTGTCAAGCTCCACGCGAATGGGGAAACGTCCCTGCAACTCGGGAATGAGGTCTTCCATTTTGGACATATGGAATGCGCCCGCCGCGATGAAAAGAATGAAATCCGTGCGGATAGAACCGTATTTTGTCTGAACCGTGCTGCCTTCGACTATGGGCAGTATGTCACGCTGTACGCCTTCACGCGATACGTCGTGTCCCTGTTCTCTTCCCGCACGCGCCGCGACTTTGTCGATTTCGTCGAGGAAGACTACGCCGTCCTGCTCCGCTCTTGCGAGAGCTTCCGTCGTGATTGCGTCCTGGTCGACCATCTTTTCGGCTTCCTGATTGACGATGAAGTCCATCGCCTGTTTGACGGTGAGTTTTCTCTTTTTCTTCTTTGCGCCGCCGAACATTCCGCCGAATATGTTGCCGAGGTCGATTTCGTTTCCGGGTGCGTTGCCGGGGGTCAGCTGTATGGGCTTGGGCTGTTGTTTGATTTCCATCTCGATGGTGATACCGTCTAGGTGTCCCGCCCTGATTTCGCTGAGCAGTTCTTCTTTGAGTTGCGCGTCGGACTTTTCGCCCGTGTCCGCTTTCTTTCTGATTGGCAACAGAAGTTCGACAAGGTTGTTTTCGGCAATTTCCGTCGCACGGGGCATAACCTCTTTGAACTTCTCTTCTTTGACCATGCGGATTGCAACTTCGACAAGGTCGCGGATTATGCTTTCGACGTCTCTTCCGACATAACCGACTTCCGTGAACTTGGTGGCTTCGACTTTGACGAAAGGCGCACGCACGAGTTTTGCAAGACGTCTTGCGATTTCCGTTTTACCTACGCCCGTAGGTCCTTTCATAAGAATGTTTTTAGGGGTGATTTCCTCTCTCATTTCTTCGGAAAGGCGACTTCTTCTGTAACGGTTGCGAAGAGCAATCGCGACTGCGATTTTGGCGTCCTGCTGACCTATTATATATCTGTCGAGTTCTTTGACTATTTGTTTGGGAGTGAGTTCCATAGTGCCTCCTTAAACAGTTTCGACCGTGATGTGGTCGTTGGTGAAAACGCAGAGTTCGGACGCGATTTTGAGAGAACGCACCGCGATTTCTTCCGCGGAAAGTTCGGTTGCACCCGCAAGTGCGCGCGCCGCGGCAAGCGCGTAGTTTCCGCCGCTTCCGATTGCGCATATTCCGCTTTCGGGTTCGATGACTTCACCGCTTCCCGAAACGATGTAAAGCGAATTTGCGTCCGCAACTATAAGCAACGCTTCGAGTTTGCGGTACATTTTTTCACTGCGCCAGAGTTCTGCGAGTTCGACTGCGGAACGCATAAGGTTTCCGCTGTATTTCTGCAACATTTCTTCGAATTTTTCGGACAAAGCGAACGCGTCGGACACAGACCCTGCAAAACCGATGACCACTTTGCCGTTGTAAATGCGCTTGACTTTTACGGCGTTGCCTTTCATTATGACGCTTTCGCCCATAGTGACCTGACCGTCACCCGCAACAGCGGTGACGCCGCCTCTTTTGACTGCGCAAATGGTTGTACCTCTGAATTCCATATATTCCTTATGCCGACTGGGCTTTACGCCTACACGGCGCGACGCGCGTCTGTATTGGGATTTCCCCGCGCCCGCGTCAGGACAAATACCCCGTATCCGAGGCAAATTGAATTATATCACGGACGGCTCTGTCGTGATAGTATTTTTTTCTGTCTTTCTTGCCTACGCTCTCCGCAAACGGCAGAATGCCGAAGTTTGCGTTCATGGGCTGGAAGTTTTCGGACGGCGTGAGCACATAACGGCACAGCGCGCCCGTAACGGTGGTTTCGGGAGGAATTGCGACTTCCTTTCCTTCGAGCTCACGCGCAAGCGATACGGCGGCAACAAGTCCGCTCATTATGCTTTCGACGTACCCTTCCACACCGCAAAGCTGTCCCGCAGCGTAAAGCAGTTTCCCGTCCTTGAACGAGAACCCCGCCCCCAGCACGTCGGGCGATTGAAGATAGGTGTTGCGGTGCATAACGCCGTAACGCAGGAACTCTGCGTTTTTCAGCGCGGGAATAAGGCTGAACACGCGTTTTTGTTCCTTGAACGTCAGATTTGTCTGAAATCCGACGAGATTGTAACAGTTCCCCGCGGCGTTTTCGCGGCGCATCTGAACTACTGCGTACGCCCGTTCGCCCGTTTCGGGATTGCGAAGTCCCACAGGGCGCAAAGGTCCGAACCGCATAGTGTCTTTTCCGCGTCTTGCAAGTTCTTCGACGGGCATGCAACCTTCGAACAGTTCCCGCCGCTCAAAGTCTTTGAGCACTACGGTTTGAGCGGATACGAGCGCTTCGTAAAAGGTTTCGTACTCCTCTTTGTTCATCGGCAGATTGAGATAATCGTCCCCGCCCTTTCCGTATCTTCCACCGAAATAGGCGCGGTTCATATCTATGCTGTCGAATTCGATTATCGGTGCGACCGCGTCGTAAAAATACAGTCGGTTGCTTCCGGTTCTTTTTGCGATGTCGTCGGCAAGGGGCTGCGATGTGAGCGGACCCGTCGCCACGATTGCGGGACCTTCGGGCAAAGACGTCACCTCGTCGCGTACAAGCGTAAATCCTTCTTCGGCAAAAAGTTCTTTCTGCACTTCTTCCGAAAAGGCTTCCCTGTCCACCGCAAGCGCACTGCCCGACGGCACGCGCACTCTTTCCGCTATGTCAAGCAACCTGCACCCGAGGGCTTTGAGCTCTTTTTTGAGCGCGCCCGACGCCGTTTCGTCGCCCTCGGATTTCAGCGAATTGGAACATACAAGTTCGGCAAGTCCGCCGCCCGAATGGGCTCCCGTCGTCTTTTCGGGGCGCATTTCGTGCATTTCGACCGCAAAACCCCTTTTCAGCAACTGAAAAGCCGCTTCGCAACCTGCAAGTCCGCCGCCTATTATTCTGACGGTTGTTTTCATTGTTCCGTTCCCACAGACGGGGTTTCGGTTATCACCGCTTCGCGGTGTCCGCAGCCGCGGTTCACGCAGGCGTAATACGTCTTGTCGTCACGTTTTACGACGCGCATAACTCCCCCGCAATCGGGACAGGCTTTCGGTGCGGGCAAATCCCAACTCGTGAAATCGCATTGCGGATAGTTGCTGCAACCGTAAAACACCTTGCCCGTTCTCGTCGTCTTTTTGAGAATATCGCCGCCGCATTTGGGGCATTTGCCGACTGTTTCGACAAGCCGTTTGATGTTCTTGCAATCGGGATAGTTGGGACAGGCAAGGAACTTTCCGTATCTGCCGTCCTTGATGACCATTTTCGCGCCGCATTTTTCGCAGATAACGTCGCTTTCCTCGTCGGGAAGTCTGCTGCCGCCGCCCGCTTTGTACGCTCTGTCGATGAAGCGTTGCAGACGGGGATAAAACGCCCCTATGAGTTCCTGCCACTGCTGACCGCCTTCGGCGATTTTGTCGAGTGCCCCTTCCAGCCTTGCCGTAAAGTTAAGGCTCATTATGTCGGGGAAATTCTTTTCCATATATTCGCAAACGACTTCGCCGAGTTGCGTGGGTTTGATGCACTTGTTCTCTTTCTCGGTGTATTCGCGCTTTGCAAGCACGGAAATGATGGACGCGTAAGTACTCGGACGTCCTATTCCGTTTTCTTCCATGGCTTTGACCAGCGTAGCGTCCGTATATCTCGCGGGAGGTTTTGTGAACTTCTGTTCGCTGACCACGTCGTCAAGCAACAGTTTTTCGCCCTCGTTGAGGTCGGGCATGGTGTCCATTTCGACGTTGTCCTCGTCCGTTTCCGCCGTCGAAGTGTAAACCGCCGTAAAACCTTTGAACTTCACGCTCTTGCCTTTGACGACAAAACCCATTTTTTCGTCCGTTCCGTCGTCCCCCAGAATGTGAACGCGCATTGTGTTGTAGAGCGCGCTTTTCATCTGTGACGCAAGGAAACGCTCGTAAATAAGTTTGTAAAGTCTGTACTGGTCGCGGTCGATTTTGCCTTCGAGGGATTTGGGCGTACGCGCAAGCGATATGGGACGAATTGCTTCGTGCGCGTCCTGCGCGTTGTCGCTTGTCTTGTAAACGTTGGGCGTGGACGGAGCGTACTCCTTGCCGTAGTTTTCTTCAATGAACCCGAGAGTGCTCTTTGCAAAATCGGGAGAAACTCTGACGCTGTCCGTTCTGATGTAAGTGATGAGCGCGTGCAGTCCTTCGTCTCCGACGTTTACTCCTTCGTAAAGCTGTTGCGCAATGCGGATAGACTTGTCCGCAGTCATATTGAGCTTGTGGTTGGCTTCCTGCTGCAACGTACTCGTTGTGAACGGAGGCGCGGGTTTTGTGGTGCTGACGCTCTTTTTGACTTCGTCGACAACATACTCCGCCGCACGCATTTTAGCGGTAATTCTGCCCGCTTCGTCGCCGTTTACGACTTTGTGTTTGTCGCCGTTTATATCGTTGAACGCCGCCTTGAAAATGTTTGCTTTGGTGCGTTTTGCACCGTCCTTTGCAAGCATGGCAGCGATGTTCCAATACTCTTCGGGTTTGAATTCGCGTATTTCGTTTTCGCGGTCGACAATCATTTTGAGCGCGGCGGACTGAACTCGTCCCGCCGACAATCCCGTTTTCTTGCCAGATTTGATTTTGCGCGAAAGTATGGGCGAAATCTTGTAGCCCACAAGTCTGTCGAGCACGCGGCGCGCCTGTTGCGAATCCACGAGATTCATATCGATTTCTCGCGGATTTTCCATAGCCGCACGCACGGCTTTCGGAGATATTTCGTTGAACTCGATACGCACCTTGTCACCCTGAATTCCGAGGGTGTTTTTGAGGTGCCAGCTGATTGCTTCGCCTTCGCGGTCCGGGTCGGTTGCGAGATAGACTTTTTCGTATTTTTTGACCGCCTGCGAAAGTTTTTTAATCGTTTCTTCCTTGTCGGGCGTCACGATGTACTGCGGTTTGAAACCGTCTTCTATATCGATTCCCAGCGTTCTCTGCGGCAAATCGCACACGTGCCCTTTCGAGGCAAGCACGGCAACGTCGCCACCCAGATACTTCTGAATGGTCTTTGCCTTGGAGGGGGACTCGACAATGATAAGTTGTTTCATTTATTCTCCTTTCAGCACAAGCTGTAATAGTTTCCGCCTGTATGTTCCACAACGCTTGCAAGTTCGAGGTTGACAAGCAAAGTGGACAGTTCCGCCGCCGACATTTCAGTCGCGGCAAGCAGTTCTTCGAAATGTTTTTCGCCGTCGTGCAACGCTTCGGCAACGGCGGTTTCCGCAATGCCAAGTTGCACGGGCTCTTTTTCCTTACTCACGTAGGATATTCTGTAATGGTCGAGTATATCCTCGGGCGACAGAGTAAGCGCGTGCGGTATTGACTTTAACAGATGATTGCAACCTTCGCTTTCGGGAGAAAACACGTTGCCGGGAGCGATGAAAACGTCCCTGTTCTGTTCGAGCGCGAGGTTGAGAGTGATAAGCGACCCGCTCTTCTTTGCCGCTTCGGGAAGAAACACGCCTTTGGACAGTCCGCTGATTATGCGGTTGCGGTCGGGAAAACGGTACTGCGCGGGACGAACACCCGGCGCATATTCCGAAACAATCAATCCGCCGCTTGCAAGAATCGCGTCGTAAAGAGCGCGGTTTTCCGCAGGATAACATACGTCCACGCCGCACCCGAACACCGCTACGGTCGGATAGCCGCATTCGGCGCAAGCCTTGTGAGCCGCGGAGTCTATACCTCTCGCAAACCCCGACACAACCGTAAATCCCGCGTGTCCGAGTTCTCTTGCGAACTCGTCTGCAAGTTTAAGACCGTACCTCGTCGGTTTTCTGGTGCCGACAATCGCAATGCTGTCCGTCCCGAGCAAAGAAATCCTGCCCTTTGCGAACAACACGAGCGGCGCAAACTCCGTTTCGGCAAGCAACTGCGGATACTCGTCGTCAAGCCTGGTTACGTACGATATGTTCTTGCGCGACAGCGTTTCGAGAAAATCGTCCGACTCCCGATAAAACCCGCGCACTTCGTCTGCAACTTCTCCGAGCACGGTATCGAGCAACTTGGCGCACGACGGAGAAAACAGTTCGGACGGACATTCCACCGCGCCGAACAGATACTCTTTCTTTTTCAGAGAGATTTTCTCCGACCGTTGCAATGCAAGCAACGCTCTGCTGTCAATGTCGCTACCGTTCATCAGAACCTCTTTTTCTCGACGTTGCGGTACTGTATCGCTTCCGCAAGGTGAGCTGGCGAAATATCCGCGCACCCGTCAAGGTCGGCAATCGTACGCGCGACTTTCAGAATACGCGTTGTTGCGCGCGCAGTCAATCCCATTTTGTCGAAAGCCTTTTTCAAAAGCCGTTCGCCGTCCTCTCCGACAGCGCAATACAACTCTATTTCCTTTGCGCCCATTCGCGAATTGGTGAGTATTCCGCGCCCTTCAAACCGCTTGCGCTGAATTGCCCTTGCGGCTTCGACGCGCTTTTTTATTGTTTCGGACGTATCGCCCTTTTCGCCGCCGCGGAGTTCCGCGTACTCCACGCCGTCGACTTCGACGTGCAGGTCTATCCTGTCAAGCAACGGACCGCTGAGTTTGGACATATAAGCGTGTATCTGCGCCGCAGTACAGGTGCACGCGTTGGTGCGCGAACCGAAATTCCCGCAGGGACAAGGGTTCATACTTGCAACCAACATAAAATCCGCAGGATATTCGACGGAACGCATTGCGCGAGCAATGGTAACTTTTTTGTCTTCGAGCGGCTGCCGCAAAGTTTCCAGCGTATGACGGCTGTACTCTGGCATTTCGTCAAGGAAAAGTACGCCGTTGTGCGCAAGGCTTACTTCACCCGGACGCGCTTTCTGTCCGCCGCCTATCAGCGCGGCAACGGTTGCCGTATGATGCGGAGTGCGGAACGGACGTGCGTTGACAATTCCCACCGAACTGTCCAGAATGCCCGCAACGCTGTGAATTTTGGTGACTTCGACGGCTTCTTCGAAAGTCATATCGGGCATTATGGTCGGAACGCATTTTGCAAGCATCGTTTTTCCCGCACCTGGAGGTCCCGACATAAGAACGTTATGCCCGCCCGCAACGGCGATTTCCAACGCGCGTTTGGCAACAGCCTGTCCTTTTACGTCGCTGAAATCCACGTCGTACGCGGACGCGGTTCCCGCCGCGACAAACCCGTGCTTTTGAACGGGTGAGGCTTCTGCGCCGTTGAGAAAATCGACAACGTCACGCAACGTATCCATTGCATAAACGTTGATGCCGTCTATGTATCCCGCTTCCGTGGCGTTTGCCGACGGAAGTACGAAATTCCTTCTGCCCTGTTGCATTGCCGAAATGAGCAACGGCATAATGCCGTTGACGTGCCGCAACGAACCGTTGAGCGCAAGTTCACCGACAAAAACGAAATCCTTGTACTTGTCGGTGACAACGGCTTCCGCGCAGACAAGCAGTCCCACGGCAATAGGCAAATCCAGCGCCGCGCCTTCCTTTTTGGTATCGGCGGGAGCGAGATTGACCGTAATGCGCTTCATTGGATAAGGAAAACCGCTATTTTTGATTGCGGCGCGCACTCTCTCTTTGGACTCTTTGGTGGCAGTGGAAGCAAGTCCCACCGTTTCCACGGCAGGCAACCCGCTGTTGACGTCGACTTCCACGTCGACCGCATAGCCGTCCAAGCCTTCGAGTGCAAAACTTTTAACGCTGGCAAGCATCGGAAACCTCAATATATATTATATATTAAATGAGTTTACCATAAACGGCGGCAAAAGGCAACAGCCGAAATACAAAACGCTAATATTATAAACCTTGCACCGAAACTCATTTCCGAAAACGAATTTTCTTTCTGCCGTGTACTCTGCGGAAAACACGCTATAACAGGCAGATATGAACGACTTATTGCAGACCGAAACAAAACTTCGGAACGCACTAATTTGCCTGTTTATCCGACGGGTTTTCTACCTATTATCCGAAGAGTGTTCTCCGTTTTCGGAATTAGTCGGATTGTTTTCCGCCTTTTTTGCGGATTCACGGAGTTTTGAAGCGGCAAAAGAGTCGACCGCAAACACGGCGACAAGGAAAACAAGCGGCAATGCAATCATAACGCCCTTACCCGCGGACGACCCTGCAAACTCCGACGCCTGCGTTATGAACGGCATAACTTTGATATACACGGCTTTTATATCCTGCGCGGACAATTCCCAACTGTCGGCAAACTGCGCCGCGTCGCCTTTGGTGCGATACTTCACGTTCTCTCCGTAGTTCAGCACTTCGACTATTCTGTGTGTTACGGTCTTGCCTTGGTTTGCTCCCGACGGAGCAACGAACACTACAACGTCCCCGACCGACAAAGTTTCTCCGTTATAGCCTTGTGCAACGATGACGTCCCCACGTTCGAACTCGGGGCTCATACTGTCCGACAAAACTTGAAGAAAAGTGTACCCGAAAATGCTGTTCCCCGCTTTACTTGCGTTCGTGATTACAACAATGCTCAAAGAGAAAAACACGACGACAACGGCTATCGCCGACATAGCCGCCGAAAAAATCCTGTACCACACGGGCAAATCGTTTCTTTTAGAAAAACTCTTTCCAATCATCACAATCCGTACTTTATCGCATTATTTTGCAAGTTAAAGCTATGGTTTTATATTCTAGTCACAGCGTACATACTTTCAATTAATAAGCCCTCACCTGCGTGAGGGCTTATTGGTGCCGAGAATCGGGCTCGAACCGATATGAAGTCACCTTCGAGGGATTTTAAGTCCCTTGCGTCTGCCAATTCCGCCATCCCGGCTTATTTATATTTGTGTTGTGGGTTGTATGTGCGTGTCGGGTTTGCGCAGGCGCCGGGAACATCCGTTCCTCGTCTGCCAATTCCGCCATCCCGGCTTATTTATACTTGTGTTGTGGGTTGTATGTGCGTGTCGGGTTTGCGCAGGCGTCGGGAACATCCGTTCCTCGCCTGCCAATTCCGCCATCTCGGCATATAAATATTCGTTGAGGTTTGATTTCCTTATCCCGAATTTTGTTTTTCGGTTGTAAGTCAAAGGCGGCATCTGCTGATACCGCCTTTGCTTTTGGAGGCACCATCCAGACTTGAACTGGAGAATGAAGGTTTTGCAGACCTTTGCCTTACCACTTGGCTATGGTGCCAAAATATTGTCGCTGTCGCCTCACAACTTTACGCAAGCCCATATTATGCGACTTAGGTTGGAATTGTGATTTACACGCCGTAAGTTGCGTTCACGCGAACCCTGCGTGTCCTCATCCCGATATTGTTCGGACGCCGATTGACTTTGTCCGAACAACAGGTTTGAGCGCATTTTTGTGGAGCGGGAGACGGGATTCGGACCCGCGACTTTCACCTTGGCAAGGTGACACTCTACCACTGAGTCACTCCCGCATTTCGGTTGCGCTTTAATAATATATCAAACATCATTGCTTTTGGCAACCGATTTTACTAAATTTTAGCCGTCGGCTTTATTTTTTGCGTGCCTGCAAATCTTCGGCAAATTTTACGAGGATTTCGCCATTGGGCAAAGTTCTCGCGCTTTCTCTTGCACGCGCCGTGCATTCCGCTATCAGTTTGCGCGCGCCGTCGACTCCTATTACGGAAACTATCGAGTTTTTGTCCTTGTCGCCGTCCAGTATATCGTCCACAAGTTGGAACGCGAGTCCGACGTTGGAGGCATATTCCACAACCGCGCTTATCTGTTCGGGGTCGCCGCCCGCGACAATGGCGCCTGCCTGAAACGCCGCCGTAATAAGCGCGCCCGTTTTCAGAGAATACATGGTCTTGAACTGTTCCGCGGTTTTCATTCCCGCTATGTCCATGACCTGCCCTCTCACCATATTTTCGGAAGCTCTGGTCACAACCGAAGCTGCGGAAAGGAAATCGTCGCCGAAGACACGCGCCGCGTTAATCAACACCGTTGCCGAACTGCTGAGAAGTGCGTCGCCGACCAAAATGGCGGTGGCTTCGCCGAACTTCTTGTGCACCGTGGGCTGACCTCTGCGCAAATCGTCGTTGTCCATTGCGGGCAAATCGTCGTGCACCAGCGAATAGCTGTGTATAAGTTCGAGTGCTGCGGCAAGGCTCATAACAGCCCCTTCGGGGAAACGGTCGCTTATCGCGCTCGCTCCCAGAAATACCGCCGTCGGACGCACGCGTTTGCCGCCCCCGAAACAAGCATAATGCATTGCTTCGTCAAATTTTTCCCCCTTGCTTTCGAACATTCCGGAGAAATAGACTTCAAAGGATTCCAGAAATTCTTTAACCGTCATTTTTCCAAATCAAACTCCTCGGTAAGATTATTCAGTTCGTCAACCAGCAAAGCAAGTTTCCCTTTCTCTTTTTTGAGTTCGGACATACAGGTTTTGCTGAGTTCGATACCTTTCTGAAAAGCCGCCACGGCTTCGTCTAGAGGAACGTCGCCTTCGAGTTTCTTGACGAGGGCTTCGAGTTCCTGCAAACTTTCTTCGAACTTTTTCATTTTTCCGTCTGCCATAATTGCCTCCGATTGGCTCCTTGTTACAATATGCGGGAGCAAACACCGTATCAGTTTTTGTCTGTCGGGTTGTTGTCCTTGATTAAGATTTCTTTGATTTCCGCTTTGAGCGTTCCGTCGCCGCCCTGCGCGGTTATGGTTTCGCCGACTTTGAGTTTGCGAACGGAAGTCACGCTTTTTCCTGCCGCCTGCACGTAAAAGTATCCGCGCGACAAGATTTTGAGCGGGCTCAGACTGTCAAGCATTCCGACCGCGTACTGTGCGCGGTTTTCCGCTTTCTGTACGTTTCTTGTGGCAAGTACGGACAGATTTTCAATCAGTCTGCGAACTTTGTTGCCGCGCTCCGTGTAGAAAGTCTGCGCCTTGTGACTGACCGTTGTACACGCAACACGCGCACGCGCGCTTTTGCGCTCGAAATTGTGTTTGACAAGTCGCACCAGCCTGTCGTCTGTGACTTTCAGGGAGTCGACAAGCGCGTAATAGTCGTACGCCACCATTTCCGCCGCCGCAGTGGGTGTTGCCGCGCGTTTGTCGGCAACGAAGTCGACCAACGAAAAATCCGTTTCGTGACCGACAGCGGAAATTACAGGTGTTTTCATAGCAAATACCGCTCGCACAAGTTCCTCGTCGTAAAACGGCGCAAGGTCTTCCAAAGAACCGCCGCCGCGCGCGATTATTATGACGTCGTAACCGAGTTTGTCTACTCGTGCAAGCACTCCGCTGATTTCGTGCGCCGCACCTTCGCCCTGCACTCTTACGTCGCGGACGATTATGTCGATTACGGGATTTTTCTTGCGTATGGTGGTGTTGATGTCGCGTATAACCGCTCCCGTTTTGGAAGTCACCACAAGCACGTTGGACACGTACTGCGGAATGGGAACTTTGTATTTGTCGTCGAAAAGTCCTTCTTCGGTGAGTTTTGCGCGCAAGCGCTCGAACTGCAAAAACAACAACCCTTGTCCCACGGGGGTTATGGACGTTGCCTGCAAAGACAGTCTGCCGCCTTTGACGTAATAGTCGATTTTACCGCGAAGGATTACGCTTTCGCCGTCTTTGGGTTTGTACGTTCTGGAATAGTTGAAACACACGCAGGAAATCTGCGAATTTTCGTCTTTGAGCGTGAAATACGCGTGTGCGCCGCTCGTTTTGAACCCCGACACTTCGCCGAACACTTCGAGATACTGAAAAATCGGCGAGTCGAAACACGCTTTGATTGTAGCGTTGACTTCCGATACGGTTATTGTCTTGTCGGTGAACGGTGTGGCTGTGTTCATATTATAAAAAAGGCGACAAAATCGCCTTAGTCCACAAATTTGGCAAGTACGCCGTTGACGAACCCGCCCGACTTTTCCGTGCCGTACTTTTTGGCAAGCGTAACGGCTTCGTTAATGACTACCTTTGCGGGAGTGATTTTCTGCGAAAGCTCGTAAACCGCTATCAGCAATACGACAAGGTCGGGACGGTAAAGCCTGTCCACGGTGTAACGTTCGAGTTTCGACGCAATCTGCGCTTTGAGTGCGTCGAGGTTTTCCGTCACGCCGAAATAGCAAGCCTTGACGTAGTCCTTGTCCTCGTCCGTAAGGTCGGCGTCGGAGAGAAACAAATCCATCGTTTCGTCGTGGGTTTCTCCGTAGAAGGTGTACTCGAACACCAGTTTGAAAACATATTCCCTGCTTATTCTTCTCATAGGTCGGTCTGGTTGGGGAAAATAACGCTCACTACCTGAACGTTGACGTTATGAACGCGGAACTTGGTTGCGTTTTCGATTTCCGCTTTGACTTTCTGCTGAACTTCGGCGACGACTACGGGCACGCGGTGACCGTAAACTATGTTGACAAACACGTCCACCGTAACTTTCTCGTTGGGGAGAAAATAAACGGAAACGCCGCCCCCTCTGATTGAACGCTTGGAGTGGTCGCGCGAGCGCAAAACTTCGACGCCTTCCACTTCGGATGCGGCGTCGGAAGCCAGCGACATTATTACGTCGGAAAACACCGACAGGTTTTTGGCATTCATTTCTTTTGGCATAATTGCTCCGTCAAACGATTATATCACAAACACTCGGCATACGCAAGGCGTTGAACGCACCGCACATTTGCAAATTTTGCCGCATTGTGAAATAACCACCGCCAAACGCAGAACGCAATTCCTCACGGCAAAAAACCTTTAATATTGCGCTTATGACGTATTTATTACTTTTTGTCGGCTCCGTCCGACGTTGCGGACAAAGCGTTTTCCGCAAACTCGTCAAGCACGACCTTTTCGCCGCCCTTCACTCTCGACTGCTCCGCAGCGTAAGCGATTACGTGACTCTGTATGCTCTGGAAAATATCCGTGCGGATATTGCCGTTGACCAGCGCGGCAATCAACCCTATATCTCCGCCGCCGTGTCCTATGAAACTGCGCGCGGCACGGATTGTGCGCGGTTTTTTCCCGAACAGCGAAAGCGTGAGTTTTTTGTCTTCGAACTTGCCTTCCAGTATACCTTCCGACCCGCGCACGGTAATCGTGCGGTAAATGGCGGGAGAAAATGCCGTCATGGTGAGCGTCGCCTGCACTCCGTCGTCGAAATCGAGGGACACGGTCTGGTAGTCGACAACGTTGTTGTCGCACCTGAACACGCATTTGCCGAAATCGCCCTTGCATAGCGCTTCGTGCACCTTTTCGACAGTGGGCACGCCGTCCTCTACAACGCGCGTCATAGGCCACGCAAACTGTCTTGCAAAACGCGGGAACTTTTTGAGTTTGTCCTCATACAGTTTCACCGCGTTATACGGGCATTTGTCGTTTTTGCAGTTTACGCATCTGTCGGCGCATACGGCGGGTTCGTTTTCGCGTTTGAAATAGTTGAGTCTGCCCTGCGACTGAACGGAAAGGCACTTTGCACCGAGCATATAAACCATAAGGTCGAGGTCGTGACAGCACTTTGCGAAAATCATAGGCGTCGACGTTTCGGAGTTGCGCCAGTCGCCGCGCGTGTAGCTGTGCGCGTAGTGCCAGTAACCTACGTTTTCGTGCATTTCGAGCGCAACGAGTTTGCCGAGCACTCCGCTTTCTATGACTTCTTTGACTTTATCGTAGAATTTGGAATATCTGAGCACGTGGCAGACAGCCACTTTTCTGCCCAACTCCTGCGACTTTCGCGCGATTTCGGCGCATTCGGCAAGGTCTGCGGAAACGGGCTTTTCGAGAAGCACATCATAGCCTTTTTCGAGTGCCGCCATAGTGTGCCCGAAATGGTAACTGTCCTGAGTACACACAAACAGCCAGTCGGCGCACTTGTCCTTTTCAGAAACTCCGCATAGTCGGAATAAAGACAAGCGTCGTCAAGCGTTTTGGTGTCGCGTTTTGCGAGCGCGAGTTTGTCGGGATTGTTGTCGATGACGGCAACGAGTTTTGCCCTGCGTTTTTGCAGAAAACGCAGTATCATTGCGTAAATGCGACCGCGACCGCCGTATCCTAAAATTGCCACCCTTACCATAAAAGTACACCTCCGTACACCGAAAGTATAAACTTTGTTTATACCCCTGTCAATGGTGAAACCGAAACGCGCCATTGCCTACCCGTAACTACTCGTCGGTTTTCCGAAAAGCGCGGAGATTGAATCATACGCGTTACTACTGGTATTCCATACGCGTCACGATTATATGGAAGATTAAAAATCTTTCGGCAACAAAAAACAGAGCCGATTGTTTCGGCTCTGTCATTCACGGCGTGTTGTGAGCGTTCCGCCATCAGCTGTAAGGTATGATTTTGACGTCTGCGGCTTTGAACGTCGTTTCCGTCTGCACGATGTCGAGTATCTGTGCCGCCTGCTCCGCGGTAACTTCGGGCGCGCCGACGACGACGTTCACTCCCGATTCGCTCATGGTGACGATTGCGTCTTCAAAGCCTTTGGATTTGATGAGCGTTTCGAGTTGGAGTTCCTTTTCCATTCTCTCGACAAGTCCGAGTTTCTGTTCTTCGGCTGCCTTTTTGGCTTCCGCAGAACTGGTTTCGGAAGTGATTATCGCGTCGAGATACAGGAATTCGGATTCGCGCGTGGCTTCTCTGTCGCTGCGGTAGGCTGCGAAGAAGGTTTCCGTCACGGCGTTGGCGTCCGCGGGGGTGTTGTCGATCAGACGGTCATTGAGCGCCCAGTTGAGCACGCCCGTAGCAACGAGCAGGACCACCATAACGGACAAAACTAAAATCTTTTTGGTTCTGGTTTTTATTTTCATACTGTCCTCCCTGAAAATCATTTCATTGTATAAACGTCGACGATGCTCTTGTCCACGCCCATAGCCGTTGTAGTAGCTTCGAGGAGCTTCAACATAACCTTGATGTCGTCCGCACCCTCTGCAATGACCAGCACGCCCACCACTTCGTCGTCGCGGCGGGTAATCATTGTTTCCACCCTGCCTGCGCCTTCGATACCGCCGAGAATGGCGGCGAGCCTGCGTTCCTCGTCGTCCATAACAGACGACGACCCGCTTTCCGTTCCCGAAACCGACGAAGCGGCTTTTCCGGTTGCCACGGTAGAATATATGAGCAGTGCCACGGCGATTATGAATATTGCGACGATAAGTTGAATGTTTTTTATTCCTTTGAGCTTTTTGAAAAAGCCGCTAGATTTGACTTTTTCGAGAGCGCCTTCCTTTCTTTCGTCAAGCACTTCCATCGCCGTCCCCTCCCGTGTAACGCACCTGAACGGTTACGGACGACTCCGCGACCGACAACCTTTCGGCCGCCGCGCTCCGAACCTTCGATATATGTTTATTCTCCTCGTCCTTTTCGAGAACCGACAGATATAAAATCAGGTCGATTCTTTCAATTTTCGACAAAGAACCCTCTTTTATGATCACTTTAACCTCCGTTTCGTACCCTGACAGGGCAAGATAGGCTTTGAGGTCGTCGGCTTTTCCGTCCGCGAAAACGTCGGACGACTCCTGCAAAAATCCCTCGTCTGGTGATACCGTGGACAGTGTGGGTTCCCAGTTTTTGAGCGCGCCTATGATGTTTGGAAGCGGCGCGGCGATGACGAACACCACAAGCAAAGAAAACGCGCCTTTGACGTACTTCGAAGTCTGCCCTTCCGGCAAAACTATTTCTAGAAGTACGCCAAGACAAATGACGCCTACAATCCCCGTAATCCACGCACTCAGCATTTCACACCCCCAGATTGCAACTGCCGATAATCAGCATAAGCAGAACGAAAAACATAAACCCCACTCCCGTAAGCGCGGTTATGAGCAGCGACATATTGTCGGCAAGCGAACCGAGCACGGAGGAAGTCCGCGCGTCGCCCACGGGTTCGGCGATTGCGGCGGTAAGACGAAGTCCCAGCATAAACACCACAAGTTGCAGAAGCGGGAAAAGCACCACCGCAAGCAGCACGGCAACGCCCGTAAGCCCGACTGCGTTTTTGACAAGCACCATTGACGCGGACAGCAGGTCAAACCCGTCGGACAGATAACCGCCGAGAATGGGAACGTAACTCGACATTGCAAATTTCGCCGCATTGAAACTGAGTCTGTCTATCACGCCGCCCGTTATGCCCTGCGCAGTGAGAAAAGTAGCGAACAATCCGAATACTATGCCGATGAGCCACCCCGCCGCGGATTTGAAAAGTTTGGTGAGTTTGTCGAGTTTCACGTTTTTGGAAATGTTGCCCACCACCGAAAATACGATTGTCGCAATGAACGCGGGCACTATAATCGTCTGTACCAGCTTGATAATCGACCCCGAAAGCACCGCCATAAACGGCTGATAAACGGCAACGCCGCTTGCTCCGCCGACCGCGGCAAGCAAGGTCAAAAGAACAGGAAAAACGGCTTCCGAAAACGCCGATAGAACGTCAATCGTATGCGTTACGGTTTTGATGACTTTCACCGCACCCGTCATAAGTATCACGATGATTGCGGAATAACACACAACATGCACGACTTCGTTTGTCGATTTGCCGCCGAGTTCCGACGTCATGCCCGTCAACAGATTTTTGAGCAGGCAAATAACGATTATCGTGATAAACCCCGGCAGAAATCCGAGAAAATAGTTGCCCAGCACGCCGCCGAGCGCGCTCATGAAGTTGCCGAAAAAGTCGTGTGCTCCGCCCTTTGTTATGCTTTTCAATACGGCTTTGAGGTCGTCTATGCCGAGCGCTGACAAAGTGTCTTCGTCCAACGATTTCAAAAACTTCTCAAACAAGTCGGTATCCAGTCGGTCGATTGTTCCGTCCACGTTGTCGCTCAGGTCCTCTTCTATGTTTTCCTGCGCGTCGCTTGCGGCGTACGCCACGCCGTCCGCTTCCGAGATAAAACACAACGCAAGCATAGCCGAAACCGCGACAAGCAAAAGCACCGCCGCCGCCAAAAAACGTTTGTATTCCGATTTTCCGAAACGGGCAAACATTTTCATAGCCTTCACATTACGTCCATAAGACCGCTGACAACGTCGACAAGCGCGGTGACGACGGATATGCTCATAAGGAAAATCACGATTTTCCCGCCGAACTGCAACTTTTGCGCAATTGAACCGCACCCCGCGTCCGTGGCTATGGACGCCGCGTATTCGGTTATGTATCCGATACCTATGATTTTGAGCACTGCGCTGAACACGGCGTCGTCTATACCGCTCTTTTCCACAAGATTGTCGAAAGCGAGTATCACGTCCTGCAACGAACTTATCATCGTAATCACCATAATCACCCCCGTGGCGATTACGGCGAATACGGCAAATTCGGGTTTCGCCGTACGCAAAAGGCTTACGACGACAACCCCGATAAGTGCGATTGACACGAGTTTTATCAGTATCATTGCAAGGACAGAATATTTTTGATAGTGTCGAAAAGACCGCCCACCATGTCGATTACGAGCACGATGACGAGAATAAGCCCCGCGAGCGTCGCAAACGTCGCTATATCGTCGCGGTCGCTGCGCTTCAATATCACGCATACTATTGCGGTAAGCAGCCCTATTCCTGCGATTTTCAGTATTATTTCCGCGCCCATACTCCTCCTATGCCAGAATGACAATCAACGCAATGCCGACCAAAACCGCAAGTTTGAAATACATTCCGCCCAGTCTTTTGGTTTCTTCCGCGCACTTGTCGCGTTTTGCGGCGAACTCTTCCCGCGCGCGTTTCAAAACGTTCATCTGGTCGCCGAGCGACGTTTTGCCCAACCCTTCCAGAAACTCTTTCAACCTCTTTTTCTCGTCTTTTCTGAGGTGTACGCTCTCGGCTTCTTCCGCCGCCGCCTTGTCTTGCGGAACTCCCGCGCCAAGTTTGTTCCCGAACGCCGAAAGCGTCTTGCAGAACTTTCCGCTTTTTCCCTCCGCAAACTGCGCAATGACGACAGGCAGCGGCGTTTTCTTGAAACCTATTTCGCTTATAAGCTCCGCCGTGAACTGCTCCGCGTCGCGATAGAACTTTTCGCGGTCGGCGTAGTAGCGTTTTATGAGCACTCCGCCGTAACAGCATAAAAGCCCCAGAAGTCCTCCCGCTATAAGTCGCAATATGTCAGCCACCTTCGGCAATCCTCCCCGCTTCTTCGGCGTCAAGCACCGCAACCAACGTACCCGCACGCGGACGCGCGGACAAAATTATATACAGTTCGATTACTTCGGCAAGTCTGGAAAACGCAGACGAACGGAACACGCTTTCCACTCCTTTTCCGTGCAACGACGCAATGACTTTTACGCCGCTGCGCACAACGTCGCAGACGGACTCCGCGTCCTTTACGCCGAACAGTTCGTCCGTCACGATAACCTGCGGGTTCATTGCGCGGATTGTATTTTCGTATGCCGCACTTTTCCCTATTCCGCTCACGACGTCGCAATCCCCCACGTCCATTGTCGGAACGCCTTTTTCGGCAGCCGCGATTTCAAACCGCTCGTCAATAATCAGCGTATTGAACCGCTCCGACGAAATGCGTGCAAGTTCACGAAGCATTGTCGTTTTGCCGCCCGACGGCGGCGAAATCACAAGCGTGTTTTTGACTTCTCCGTCCGCGAAAACCTTACTTCTAACTCCGTCTGCAACACCTTTCACGCTGTGCGGTATGCGTACGGTGAGAAAAGATATGTGTTTCATCGTGAGAAGGCTGTCGCCGTCAAGCACACCTTCGCCCGCAACGCCTATCCTTATACCCTTGCGCGCCATATAACCTTTTACAAGCTGGTCGTTGACCGCATACACGGAGAAATCGGAAGCAAGTCCCAACAGTCTTTCAATGTCCGTCTGCGTGACCGTGTAAGGCAACCCCGACGGCATACGGGCTATTTTTCTGTCCGAGGCAGTACACACTACAAGCGGTCTTCCCGTACGCAACCGCAATTCCGTGACGGCGTTTTCGGGAGCGGCGGAAGCCACCGCGCCTGCCATAATACCCGTGACCAATCCGTCGAACATACTAAAAGATATGAGGTGCGAAAATCTAAAATACAGAACCGCAAAAAGCGACAAAATATCCTCAGCTTTGCCGCGCATTCATTGACTGTTTCAAAACATCGGACAATAAAAAACGCACGGCGTATACGTGCGTTCAATGTTTTTGTCCGACCTGTTTCAATCAACCTGTTCTTTGTTGATTGACCAATTCATTAATTTGTCCATACTTTGATTAATTTGTTAGCTATTAAGCCAATTCGATGATTAATTACCTAATCCGAAAAATGCCGATAAAAACAAAACCCTGCCAAACGGCAGGGTTTTCGATTTGCGAAATTGAATTTTAACTTTCCGACGATCAGACGCGGGACATATATTCGCCGGTACGGGTGTCGACTCTGATGGTGTCGCCTTCGTTGACGAACATAGGAACTTGCAGGGTGTAACCCGTTTCGAGAGTTGCGGGTTTGGTTGCGTTGGTTGCGGTGTTGCCGATGACGGCAGGTTCGCAAACGGTGATGAGCAACTCGACGAAGTTAGGCGGTTCGACAGAGAACGGTGCGCCCTGGAAGAATTTCATCGTGACGTTCATGTTCTCTTTGACGAAGTTGAGCGCGTCCTCGACCTGACTGTGGTTGAGGGGGATTTGCTCGTAAGTTTCGCTGTCCATGAAGTAATAGAACTCGCCGTCGTTGTAGAGATATTCCATATTCTTGGTCTCGATGTGCGCGAGGTCGAATTTTTCGGTGGGGTTGAAAGTTTTTTCGAGTACGCTGCCGGTGACGACGTTTTTCATCTTGGTACGGACGAACGCCGCGCCTTTGCCGGGTTTGACGTGCTGGAAGTCTACAACCGTCATAATGTTGTTCTCATAGAGGAACGTAACGCCCTTTCTGAGGTCTCCTGCCATAATTTGTGCCATAATATTATCTCCTGTAGTATGGATTTTGGTATTTATAGAACTATAAGTTCCGTGCTGTGTCTGCTGAAAGGTTTATCCTGTCCGACTTCGATCATATCTTCGATGCGAACGCCGCCTTTGGACGGAAGATAGATACCGGGTTCGACGGTAACGACCTGACCGCGCATGAGGATTTCGTCGCTCCTTGCGTTGAGCGTGGGCGACTCGTGAATGAGCGTACCGACGCCGTGTCCCGTTCCGTGAACGTAATATTCGCCGAAACCGCATTCCGCGATATAATCGCGCGCAGCTGCGTCCACCGCTTTGCAGGCAACGCCGTCCGCCACGGCTTTGAGTGCGTCTTTCTGCGCCTTGTACACTACGTCATAGACGTGACGCATTTCTTCGCCGACCTCGCCGAAAGCAACCGTGCGGGTAAAGTCGGAACAATATCCGCCGACGACCGCACCCATATCTATGGTGACGAACATACCCTTTTCAAGCGGAGTGTCTGTCGGTACGTGATGAGGTTCGGCACCGCCCGCTCCGAATGCCACGATTGTGTCAAACGACACGCCGCTGGCGCCGAGTTCGACGGCTTTTGCGAAAATCGCGTCTGCGATTTGCTTTTCGGTCACGCCTTCACGCAGTTCGCCGAGAACATAATCGAAAACGTCGTCGATGATGTCCGCGGCTCGCCGCATAAGAGCTGTTTCTTCTTCGGATTTGACAAAATTATTTTGCATAATCCACGCTTCTCACTTCGCGAATGACGTTGACTTTGATTTGTCCGGGATATTCGAGCTCGTTTTCGAGTTTGTCGGCAATTTCCCTTGCAAGGAAAACCGTCGCCGCGTCGTCAACCTGTTCGGGTTTGACGAGAACTCTGATTTCTCTGCCCGCCTGAACTGCGTAAGTCTGGTCGACTCCGTCGAAAGATTTTGCGATGTCTTCGAGTTTCTCGATACGCTTGACGTAGTTTTCCAACGATTCGCGACGCGCTCCCGGACGAGCCGAAGAGATTGCGTCCGCCGCTTGTACCAACACCGCCGCAACCGTTTCGGGTTCGATGTCGTTGTGGTGAGCGGCAATCGCGTGAATGACGTCTGCGTGTTCCTTGTACTTCTTGGCGAGCTCGACGCCGATTTGAATGTGCGTGCCTTCGACTTCGTGGTCGACGGCTTTGCCTATGTCGTGCAGAAGACCCGCGCGCTTTGCAACCTTGGGGTCAAGCCCGAGTTCCTGCGCCATAAGCGAGGCAAGGAAGGAAACTTCGAGCGAATGTTTGAGAACGTTCTGTCCGTAACTGGTACGGTATTTGAGTCTGCCGAGAATTTTGACGAGTTCGGGGTGCAGTCCGTGCACGCCTGCCTCGAACACCGCTTCTTCACCCGCTTCCTTAATGGACGCGTTGACTTCGCGGCGCACCTTGTCGACTATTTCTTCGATACGTGCGGGGTGAATACGTCCGTCGGCGATGAGCTTTTCGAGCGTAAGTCTTGCCACTTCGCGGCGCACGGGGTCGAAACTCGAAAGAGTGATTACGTCGGGAGTGTCGTCGATAATCAGGTCAACGCCCGTCGCGGACTCCAACGCACGAATGTTTCTGCCCATTCTGCCGATGATTCTGCCCTTCATTTCGTCGTTGGGCAGGGCGACAACGCTGACCGTGTTTTCGGTGGCGTGGTCTGCCGCGCATCTCTGTATTGCTGTCGCTATAATGTTCTGTGCCTCTTTTACGGCATTCTCTTTGGCTTCGGCTTCGATTGCTTTCGCTTCTGCCGCCGCTCCGCGTTTGACTTCGTCAAGCAAAGCGTCTTTAAGTTCCTGACTGGCTTCCTCTTTCGTCATACCTGCGACTCTTTCGAGTTCCTTCTGCATGACTTCCTGCGAACGGTTGAGTTCCTCTTCAATGGATTTCAGTCTTTCTCTGCTCTCTTCTACTGATTTCTGCGCCTTTTCGAGTTCGGCGATTTTCTTATCGAGAGCGTCCTCTTTCTTGTTGAGAGATTCGTCTTTTTTGTCGAGCGCGTTTTCTTTTTGCAGGAGACGGTTTTCCGCTCTCTGCCATTCGGCTCTGCGTTCTTTGGTTTCCTTTTCGAACTCGGAACGCATTCTGTTTTGTTGTTCTTTGGCTTCGAGCATACCGTCCTTGCGGATGGCTTTTGCTTCCAAGCCCGCTTCTTCCAGAATTCTTGCCGCTTCCCTTTTAGCCAGGCCGATTTTGTTTTGCGAATACAGTCTATATCCAAACAGTCCGACGAGCGCACCGACAACGAGTGCGGCGACGGCTATTCCAACAATAGGACCGACTTCGAGTGCGGCAAGCAATAAATTCATACTGCTTGTCATCGAATGACCTCTCCATATATATAATCAATACGCGACGCGTGTACGCATAACGAATTGTCGTTATAATTATATACTATAATTCCGTTATAAGTCAAGTTTGAATAGAGAAAACGCAATCGGAAAAAAATCGCGCCCGACGGGGCGCGATTGATACGTTCAGAATACCGAAAACGGCGTTTAAAGTGCCGATTTTGCAAAACCGCTCGGAAGATACGGAAATTACATACCGTACTTTTCGCGGACTTTTGCGTCGATTTCCTGCGAAATTTCGGGGTGCTGACGGAGGAACTCGATTGCCTTATCCCTGCCCTGACCGATTTTCTCGTCGTTGTAGCTGAACCAGCTGCCGCTCTTCTGAATAAATCCGTTCTGGACGGCAAGGTCGATAAGGCAACCCAACGAAGATATACCCGTGCCGTACATAATGTCGAATTCCGCAACCTTGAAAGGAGGCGCGACCTTGTTTTTGACGATTTTGGCTTTGACGCGGTTGCCGATAATGTCGCTGCCGTCTTTTATGGACTCCGTCTTTCTGATGTCGATACGGACGGACGCATAGAATTTGAGCGCCTTGCCGCCCGTGGTGGTTTCCGCACTGCCGTACACGACGCCGACTTTTTCGCGAAGCTGGTTGATGAATATGATGGAGCACTTGCTCTTTGATGTAACCGCGGTGAGTTTTCTCAACGCCTGCGACATAAGTCTTGCTTGCAGACCGACGTGGCTGTCACCCATTTCGCCGTCGATTTCGGCTTGCGGAGTGAGCGCGGCAACGGAGTCGACGACGACTACGTCGATTGCACCGCTGCGTACGAGCGTTTCGACTATGTCAAGCGCCTGTTCGCCGTTGTCGGGCTGGGAGATATACAGGTTTTCGAGTTGAACGCCCAGTCTCGACGCATAGGACGGATCGAGCGCGTGTTCCGCGTCGATGAACGCCGCAGTGCCGCCCGCTTTCTGCGCTTCCGCCACGATATGCAATGCAACGGTGGTTTTACCCGAAGACTCGGGTCCGTATATTTCGACAATTCTTCCCTTGGGGATACCGCCGATACCGAGCGCGATGTCGAGCGTCAGACAACCCGTGGAAACTGCTTCCACTTTCTGAACGTCGTTGTCACCGAGACGCATGATTGCGCCTTTGCCGAACTGCTTTTCAATCTGCGCAAGCGCGAGTTCCAACGGATTTCCTCTGTCCTTATCTGCCATAATTCAATCTCCTTGTCCTCAAAGCGGATTGCCCGCAATAAGTATTTCTGATGTTTATATGTCCGAAACGTTCGGTTAAACCGTCGTTTCGGTGATTTTCGTTCCGATATCGTCTTATCTCTGTCCGTACAACCTTTTTACAGCTTTGCAGTTACAGTACAGCGTTACAGTTGCAGTATATCTCCGCGCAGATAGCGCACGAGGTAGAAAAGCGCAAGGTTTGCCGTAGCCTTTCTTATGCGGTTGCGGTCGCCCGAAAGGTGTTTCTCGAACACGGTTATGAACTCTCCCGCACCGACGCCGATGTAGACAAGTCCGACGGGTTTTCCTTCGTCGCCCTGCGGTCCCGCAAGTCCCGTCGTCGCAAGTCCTATGTTCACGGGAGGAACAAGCAACCCCTTGACCATTGCGTACGCCGTTTCGCGGCTGACTGCACCGTATGCGCCTATCAACGCTTTCGGGATACAGAGTCTGTGCATTTTCGCGGCGCGGTTATAACACACGACGCCTTCGAAAAAGTTTTCGCTTATGCCTGCAACCGACGTAAGCCGCGAACAGATTTCACCGCCAGTCAGGCTTTCGGCAACGGCAAGCATCTTGTTGTTGAGTTTGAGAAGTTGCGCCGCAAGGTCGTGCAACTCCTTGTCTTCGGCACAGTAAACCTGTTCGTCGAAGATGTTGTATGCAAGACTTTTGACCGCGTCGAAAGATTTTTTGTCCAACGAAGAAGTCATGGTTATCTTCGCGTCAAGACAACATTCCTCAACGGAAAAATCCACGCCTTTGTCGGCTATCTCCGACAGCTTGTCGCATATCTCGTCGCAGTCGAGACCGCAGACTTTCATCACTTCGCAAATCATTTTCTTTTTTCCAGTCTTACGTACATTCCGTCGTAGTCGGAGTGCGTAACCGTCATAAGTTTACGACCGGGATTTATAGGGTCGTCACCGTCGTAAAACCCGCAAATCCCGAGCAGGTCGTATATCTCGTGCGCGCGCTCGTTGACGACGGACATTTTGCGTTGCAGGAATATTACGCTCAGGCTTCCGAACGTCAGTCCTAGTTTGAGTGCGGGAACCAGCGTTCCGAACAAATATCCCGTATAACCTACCTTTTCGAAATCCTTGTCGCGTTCGACCAACGGCAAATAGGTTTGTCCGAGGCTGTCGCGTCTTGTTTTCAGCGCGGCAACGTCGTCCGCGTTGCCCTGCCAGACGAACCCTTTTTTCTTGTCTTCGTCGCCGAGCAATCCCGCCATATCGAAAGCGCAAAGCAGTTTGACGGCGGTCGGAGCGTGTATGCCGAGATGTCTGCACAGCGATTTTTCGGACAGATGTCCCTCTTTCGAGCCCAGTTCAGCCGCAAGTACGGCATATTCGGCAAACGTGTTTTTCTCCTGTCTTACGGCCTCTTTCATTCCGCGCTTTCCTGCTCCGCGAACGCTTGTACTCGGCTTTACCGCCTCTTTCGAGTTTTGTGCGTTCGGTTTTTATTGTTGTATTTTAGTGATTGATGCAACGAGGTTCGACATTCACCCAATCGTCAATTCAAGTTGGATTAAGTCGAACTTGTTTTCTTACTTGTTTGATTACTTGTTATCGTTCTCGTTTTCGGCCTTGTCCGCCGCGGCTTCTTTAACGTCAGCCGCCGCAGGAGCCTGCTCTTTCTTTTCGGGGTCGGCAAGTACGTGTTTGTTCTTGATAAGATAATTGACGCCCGAAACAACAGTCATAACCGCGCCGAGATAGAAAATCGCTTCCGCTATTGCGGCAAGCACGATGTGGAAACCGCCGAGAATGAGCAGCGCCACGCCGACGTCCAGCAGTACGGTTTTGATTTTGCCGTAGATGTCGGCTGCAAGCACAAGACCTTTGCTTGCGGCAACCGCTCTGAATACGCTGACGGTAAGTTCACGCGTGAGGATAAGTCCGCCGAGCAAAGCTATGACCAGCGAATCGTACGGGAAAAGGCGTATATCGTCGAAGCACACGATGAGGAACAGCATAACGACGATGACGATTTTGTCCGCGAGCGGGTCGAGGAATTTGCCGAGCGCGGAAACAGTGTTCGTCTTTCTAGCGATGTGTCCGTCAACGAAGTCGGTGGCGCACAGCACGCTGAAAAGTATGCAGGACACGATTATAAACGGCATGTACAGATTGTCGAAAAACATCGCCAAAACGTAAAACACCACCGTGGGTACTATGAGAACTATTCTTGCAAGTGTGATTTTTGTAGCCAGTGTCATACTGTTCTCCCAATGAGGTCTATTCCGTCCGTGCGGACAATTTCCACGTCGTAGATTTCGCCGATTGACACTTCTTCGTCGGAGGTGAAATACACCACGTTGTCGACGTCGGGAGTCTGTCTTTCGGTGTGTCCGTAGAAAGACTGTCTGTCATAATCGATACCGTCGTAAAGCACTTTGACGACTTTTCCGACGGTTACGGCACAGTTCTTTTCTATGACCGCGTTTTCGACTTCGCGCAGTTCGTCTGCTCTGCGCTTTTTGGTTTCTTCGTCAAGATGACCGCGCATTCTGTCGGCGGGCGTTCCTTCTTCACGCGAATACGCAAACACCCCGGCAAAATCGATTTTGGCTTCTTTCAGGAACTCTTTGAGTTTGAGGTGCGCCTCTTCCGTTTCTCCGGGGAACCCCGAAATGAACGACGTGCGCATGGTAATTCCCGCCTTCTTGATTTTGGCGACAAGTTCGCGGGTGTACTTTTCGGTCGTATGGCGGTTCATACGCTTCAGCACTTCGTCGTCGACGTGTTGAAGCGGAACGTCCATATACTTGCAAACCTTCGGCGTGTTCTTAACAAACTCGATGAGTTCGTCCGTCACCATTTCGGGTTCGAGATACAAAAGCCTTATGCGTTCGAAAGAAAGTTCCGCAAGTTTGCCGACAAGTTCGGTAAGGTGCGGTTTCCCGTCGAAATCTATACCGTATCTTGTGACGTCCTGCGCTACGAGTATGATTTCCTTGACTCCGTCTTCGGCAAGTTCCTTTGCTTCCGCAAGCAGATTTTCCATGCTTTCGGAACGGTACTTTCCGCGTATGGACGGAATTGCGCAGTATGTGCAATGATTGTCGCACCCTTCCGCGATTTTGAGGTACGCATAATGATAGGGTGTGGTGAGAACTCTGCCGCCGTAATACGCGTCGCCGCCCCCGCAACAATAGATTTTGTCGCCGTTTGCGATTTTTTCGACGGTGGGTACGATTTCGTCGTAGTCCGCAACGCCGAGAAACGCGTCTACTTCGGGAAACTCCTCTTCCAGCGTGTCTATGTATCTCTGCGGCAGACAACCGGTGACAATAATTTTCTTACCGTCCTTTTTGTATTCCGCAGCACCCAGTATTTCGTCTATGGCTTCGTTTTTGGCGTCTTCGGTGAAAGCGCAGGTGTTGACAATGATAACGTCCGCTTCGTTTTCGTCCGAAACGGGCGTATGTCCTGCCGCCACAAGCCTTGCTATCATTTTTTCCGAATCCACTCTGTTTTTGTCACAGCCGAGTGAAATAACACCGAATTTCATACTTTGGTTCTCCGCGGCTTCGCCCGCAACAGAGCGGGCGCAACCGTCATTATTCGTCGTCTTCTTCCGAAGAATTGGCTTGCATTAGCTCTTCGAGGTCCTCTTCCGTAATGCAGACTTTATGCTTTTTGCTCTCGGGGTCGGGTTCGATGAGGTTCATGTCTTTCATTATGTCGAAAATCTTGGCCGCTTTCGGGAAACCGAGTCCGAGTTTACGTTGCATACTGGAAATGGTGATGAGGTTTCCTTCCAGTCCCATTCTGACTGCTTCGAAAACTTCGGGCGGGATTGCGTCCTTGTCCGCCGCTTTCTTGCCGCCGCTCTTTCCGCCTTCGGCAGGCTCTTCCGTCTTTTCCTTGAAGATTGCGTCCTTTACTCTCTCGTCATAATAGCTTTCGTTGTGTTCCTTGATGAAATCAACGACGCTCTTGACTTCGGAGTTGGATATGAACGCGCCCTGCATACGTATGGGGTTGGCGATTTTTGGAGTCATATAGAACAGGTCGCCGTTGCCGAGCAGTTTTTCCGCTCCGCCCGCGTCGAGAATGGTACGGGAGTCGGGTCCCGACGTAACCTTGAACGCGACACGCGAAGGCAGGTTGTTCTTGATTGTACCGCTGACGACGTCGACGGACGGTCTTTGCGTTGCGAGAATAAGGTGAATGCCGACTGCACGCGCAAGACGGGCAATACGGTTGATTGCGTCTTCGACGGCTTTCTTACCCTGCGCCATAAGGTCGGCAAGTTCGTCGACTATGACGACGATACGCGGCATTTTTTCGTAGCCCTCTTTCTCGCAGTTCTGGTTGTACTCGTCTATATCGCGATATTTGAGGTTGGACAGATACTCGATTCTGCGTTGCATTTCCGTGATTGCCCAGTTGAGCGCACGGATTGCCTTGTCGACGTCGCAGATGATTTCGTCCAGCATAAGGTGCGGGATACCGCTGTACACGGACAACTCTACTCGTTTCGGGTCGACCATTATGAGTCGTACTTCTTCGGGCGACGCCTTGTACAGCAAACTGATAATCAACGAGTTGATACAACAGCTCTTACCTGCGCCCGTAGCACCTGCGATAAGCATATGCGGCAATTCTTTGATGTCGCAGACGTACTCTTCGCCGAACAGGTCTTTGCCCAGTCCGAACGTCGCGGGCGACTTGGACTGATTGAACTTCGCGGATTGCAGAATTTCGCTGAGTCGGACGATACGACGTTTCTTGTTAGGCACTTCGATACCGACCGCGTTTTTGCCGGGGATAGGCGCGAGAATACGCACGCTTTCCTCTTCCATCTTCATTGCGATGTCGTTTTCAAGGCTTACAAGGCTGCCGATTGTTCTGCCCTTGGGCATTTCGACGTGCAACGTATAAAGCGAGAACGTAGGTCCGACCTTGATTTCGACGACTTCCGCATTTACGTCGAAGAAATTGAGCGTCTCAACCAACACTCTCTTCTTGTATTCGTAGTCTTCGTCCTGCGAAACCGCGGGTTCTGGCGGAACGAGCAACTTCATAGGCGGCGCAATATAAGGCTTACGGGGCGTAACCTGCGAAATTGCCTGCTCCATATTGACCTGTGTTAGGCGCTCTTTTGACGTATCATTCGCCATTTTCTTGGCGAGATTTTCCGTCTTTTGCAAACTCTTGTCGCGCGGCGCGTAAATACGCTTGCTGCGCTCTTCCGCTATATGTTCATAACTTGCAAGCTGCGGCGCTTCCTTGCGCGCCTTGGCGATGTTCTCCATCTGCTGTTTAGCGAACATCGACTGCTGAATTACCTTGCCTGTCGTATCGAATGCGGGCGCGTCGTCGGTCTGTTTAACGCCTCTGGAAATAACGTCCTGAACCTTGCGTTGAGCCTCGGTATGAGGTGCGGTTTCCGCCGTTGCGGAATTTGCAAACAGATTTGCCGACGAATCGGCAGAAGCCGAACGCTGTTGTCTGTTCTGTTTGTATGCGGGAACGGAAGACTGACGCGGAGAAGGCGCGGGCTCCGCACTCTGCGGCGCTTTGGCAGTCTGCGCGGTCGTTCCGAAACCGCCCACTCTGTCTGCGGGTGCGAGATTTGCACTGAACGCGTTGGGAATGGAAGGTGTGGGCGTTTCCTGTTTTTCGGGAGTTACGGCCGTACCCTCGAATGCACGCGGAACTTTACGTTGCTGTTCTGCGGGTTGTGCGGGACGTTGAGTTTGTCCGAACGCACTGCGCGCCGCCTGCGGCTGTTGCGCGCTGACCGCTTGCTGTGCGGCAAGAACTGCGGAATTGAAAGCGTCCGCTTTCGCCGCCGTGGGCGGAACTCCCGCTTTTTCGTAAGCGGTGGCTTCGGGTATGGAGTTCGCCTGCGGTGCTTTTGCTTTTTCTTCTCCCGTTATCGCTCTCGACACACTTCCGTGCAATCCCGCCATATTGGAAGCGGACGACTGCGGCGGAGTTGCCGTTGCAGTTCTGTTGTCGACGGGCGGTTTGAGAACGGGACGCGTGGGTTTGGGTACCTCGCGTTTTACGGGTTTGTCTGCGGGAGCACTGCCCGAACCGGAATATCCGAATCCGCCCGAAGTCGCGGAAGCGGTCTGCGAATCCGCGGCTTTTTCTCCCTCTTTTCCAGAGAACATTTCGCCGAACAGTTTGGTTCTGTCGGCTTTCAACGCGTCGAAGGAACTGTATCCGAGTGCGGACGCTCCCCTTGCGTCTGGATTTATGATGTTGGACTGTCTGTCCTGCGAATTGTCCGAAACACCGGAATTCGGCGCGGTTTCGCCGAAATATCTTTCGCGAACCATATCCCGCGCCATTGCGTCGCTGTTGTCGACTCCGAGCTTTCTGCGCAGTTCGTTTCTTCTCACCGCACCGAACGACGCTCCTGGATTGGCAAGCGCTTCGTCGGGATTGGTCATGGTGTTGTACTTGGAAAGACTGTCCTCTTCGGGAGTGGGACTGAAAAGAATGTCGCGTGCAAGACTGCGCGTGTTGAATTTGTCGGGTTTTGTTTTGGTGGTGCGGGCTCTTTGTTCGTCCTCGTAGTGCGCCCCTGCATTGGGATAAAGCGGGTCGTACCCTTCGGCGCCTTTCATCTTGCGTCTGGACTTGGACAACGGGTCGCCTTCGACGTCGACGACGTAAAGAGCGTTGCCGCCCGACTCTCCGCCGAAATCGGTAATCGAGGGAGATTTCTGTCTGTCCATTCTGCTGCCGCGAACCTTTGCGCCGCTGTCGATTTTGCTGCCGTATTTACTGCGGGAAACCGTCGTATACGTGACGTCTTTCTTGATGGTGGGAATGCAGGCGATGAACCCCATAATGAAAAACGCCGCACACACTACGACCAACGCGCCGACGGTGGTGATGAGTTTCATGAGCGGATAGGAAATAATGCCGTAAAGCATACCGCCCGCGGTGTTGGTGCCGTGGTAGCACGCGAGAAGGTACTCACCGTAACCGTTGCCGGGAAGGTGTCCCGAAGAAGAGTAAATATGCAGTGCCCAGATACCGAAAACGAGCAACAGCGAAAGTTTGACGATTTTGGAAGGAATCATCTTTACGCGGACGTTGAAGATGATTGCGACGGCAACCGCTATCCCGATGAGGGAGTAAGCGTAATCGGCAAGACCGAAGAAGCCGATGAGGAAGGACGAAACCATTTTGCCCACGCCGCCGAACGCGCCGCAGTCGCAAATAAAGGCGAAAAGCGAAACCAGCAGAATGAGCACTCCGAAGGCTATTCTGTTGGCGGTATTGGCTCTCACCTGTCTGGTATCGTTCATATACACCGTCCTTTAAAATTATTTTTAACAATTATACCACACAATATATACAATTACAAGCGAAATTATATCCGAGGAAAGCGGCGGCATAAATGAAATAAACGAGATAAATCTCGTTTATGTCAAGTAATGATAGAGGTTTTTGAGCGGTAGAACCCGCAAAAAATTATTTTTGTCCGTCTTCGAAAAGGGAGTAACCCGCTTTTGACGAAGTGCCGTACTGCCGCTTGAAATTTTCTTCGTTCTTCTTTACGTAACGGCGGAAGAGTTCCTTGCTGTCCATACCCGAACGGTTGCACATTCCGACGAAGAAATGAAGAATGTCGACGAGCTCCTCTTTCACGTTGTCGGAGTTCACGGGCTTGGGGTTTTTCCACCACTTGAAATTGACCTCGGCAATGAGCTCGGCAAGTTCGCTGAGCATTGCGAGCGTCTGTTTCTGAATCCACTGTTCGGGGGTGATGTCACCGAGATTCCTGTTTTTGATGACGTCCTGGTCAAACTTCTCCTGCATATCGAAAATTATGTCCAGCTTGTCCATACCGTCGAAATCCGCACCCTCGAAAAAGGCGTTATCGATTTTCTCAGTGATTTTGTTTTCGGAACTGTCTTTTGTCTGCATATCTTCTCCCAAAACCTTGATTATCTGTTTTTCGGCAACTAACCGCATATCCGCCGACTTTTCGGGCGTACAGCGGTTAAAACTGCCGCAATAGAATTCAAAACGGCTGCTTTGCAAATCAGCCTTTTATCATCTTGTGAATGTTGACGATTTCCGAACCCACGAAACTTGCCGAAACGCGGTCGAAATCGAATATGGAACGCGCGACCGCCTCAACGTCGGCTTTGGTCAGCGAATCCACTTCGGCAATCTGCTCGTCGAGGTCGTAGAGTTTTCCCGTGATGACCGCGTATCTTCCCGCGCCTTTCATAACCGCGGAAGTGCTCTCCTGTCCGAGTATGATTGAGGTCTTAATCTGTTCTTTGCCCATATTGAGTTCGGCGTCGGTTATACCGCCCTCAACGAGAAGCAGAATTTCGTCGCGTATGGCTTTGACCGCAAGTTCGATGTTCTGCGGATTGGTGGAAGTGTAAATTATGAAACTTCCGTTGTTCTCGTAACTGGACGGATAGCCCACTATGCTGTAACAAAGCCCGAGTTTTTCGCGGACGTTCTGAAACAGTCTTGACGACATTTCCATTCCGAACACCGCGGCAAGCAACCTTACCGCAATGTTTTCGCGCGTGTCGTAAGGAACGCCGGGGAACGCGAACGCAATATGCGCCTGTTCGATTTCCATTTTCTTGTGCGCGAAATGCCCTTTCATCGGCGCGACTTCAAGCGGCGTGCGGGGATTTGCCGAGTCTTTACGCATTTTGCTTTCGAAGTGCTTACGCACGAGTTTTTCGGCATCCTCGACGGTTATGTTTCCGACAACGGAAACCACCGTGTTTGACGGGACGTAAAACTTGTTTTTGTAGCTGTGCAAATCCTCGGACGTGATTGATTTCAACGTTTTTTTCGTGCCGAGAATGCTGTTTTCGAGCGGGTGTCCCTTGAAGAACGCCGCGGACAGTTTTTCCATGCACACGTCGTCGGGGGTGTCCTCGCTTTCGCTCAACTCTTCCATTACGACTTTGCGTTCCTTGTCGAGGTCGGCGGGGTCGAACTTCGGATTGAAATACATATCCGCGAGAATCTCTGCGCACTTATCCGCGCGAACGTCCTGCGACACGGTGTAAAAACAGGTGCACGTCTTTGACGTGTACGCGTTTATCTGCGCGCCTATCGAATCGATTTCGTGGGCAATATCAAAAGCGGAACGGGTTTCCGTTCCTTTGAAAACCATATGCTCTATAAGGTGCGAAATGCCCGAAAGTTCGGGGGTTTCGCACACGGAACCCGCCCCTACGAAAACGCCTGTTGCGATGGAGCGGACAGCGTGATTCTCGTAAACCACAAGTTTGAGACCGCTGTCGAAAACGACCATTTTATTCATAGTAATATTATATCACATAACCGCCGCGCCGTAAACATAATTTATACTATGAAAGAACGCAGATTTCGCATTATCACATCAAACGTAATAATCTGTGCGGTGCTGTCTCTGGTGCTTGTGACCGCCCTTCTCGCACTCAATCCCGAAGTACCCGCCGACGTTGCGGCAAACAACGCCGTATACAGCGGAAACAGAACTGGCGCAACCGTAAGCCTTATGTTCAACGTATACGAAGGCACGGAATACGTCGAACAGATTGCCGCGCTTCTTTCCGAACGCGGCTGGTCGGCAACGTTTTTCGTGGGCGGCAAATGGGCGGAACGCAACGGCGACGCCGTGATACGTCTTGCGACGGAAGGTTTCGAACTGGGCAACCACGGTTATCTGCACCGCGACCACGCGGCGCTCGGAGCGCAACAAAACCGCGACGAAATCGTGATGACGGACAAACTTCTCCGCGCAACCCTTTCAGACCTCGGCGCGGAAGTCGTTGACGCGGCGGTTCCCAGACTGTTCGCACCGCCTTCGGGAAGCCTCGGCAAAACAATGTTCGAAGTGTGCGAAGAACTGGAATACAAAGTCATAATGTGGACGCGTGACACGATTGACTGGCGCGACCACGACGCCGCGCTGATATACGAACGCGCAGTCAAAGACCTTGCCGCAGGCGACCTTATACTTATGCACCCCACCGAAAAAACCGTCGAAGCCCTGCCCGACATTCTCGACGCAATCGGCAATGCGGGACTGCGTGCGGCAACGGTAACCGAAACGCTTTCCGCAACCGAAGGCAGTCCGTGAAATCCCTGACGGCGACAAGGCACAATCAAACCGATTGACGCACTCCGCAAGTCGCTTCCACACCTTGAAATCCGACATTCGGAAAACTGAAAAACCTTGCCCACAGGTCAACATCATTGCAAATTTATTTTTGAAAAACAAACACAAAACGCAGATTAACAAAGCATTTTATGCCTGTCAACCTGCGTTTTTGTTATATTGCAATTTTTCTTCGCTCATCTACTCCGCGCACGTTACCGACTTTTCACACAAAGAAAATGCGACGAGTTTTCACGCGAATTACGTTCAGTCTTTGCGGATTGTGAACGCGTCCTTGATACTGCGGGCAATGATTTTGCCCGTGCGTTTTGCCATATATCCCGCCATCTTTACGGGCAGTTTTTCAAACGTAGTTCCGTGTCCGTCGTAACGCTTTGCAAGGCGTATCGCGTCAAAGTTGCACTTGGTCACACACATACCGCAACCGACGCACATATACTCGTTGACCTGCACGGCGCCGCACCCAAGACATCTTTCCGTTTCCTTCTTCATCTGCTCTTCCGTAAATGTCAGTCTGTTGTCGCGGAAGGTCTTGTCGTTTGCGGAATTGTGTCCCGCTTTCTGACGGGGTGCACGGTCGTAACCGTCCTTGTCCACGTTGCTCTTGTCGAGGGCTACGTACTCGCGTCTGTCGCGACCGATTACGAGGCTTTGTCCCGGTTGCACGAAACGGTGAAGCGATATCGCGCCCTGTTTGCCTGCCGCAATCGCCGTGATTGCAAACTTCGGTCCCGTGAAAACGTCGCCGCCCACGAAGATGTCGGGTTCTGCCGTCTGATAGGTAAATCCGTCGGCTTTTGCGGTGTTGTTGCCGTTGAGTTCGACTTTGCTGCCTTTGAGCAAATCTCCCCACACAATGGACTGTCCTACGGCAACCAGCACGTAATCTGCTTCGACTTCCGATACCGCGGTTTCGTCGTATACGGGAGCGAATTTGCCGTTCTTATCAAACACGGATACGCATTTTACAAATTTTACGCCTGCCGCTTTGCCGTCCTTTTCCGTTATGCTCTTCGGTCCGACGGAATTGACAACTTTGACGCCCTCTTCTTCCGCTTCCGCTATTTCCTCTTCGAGTGCGGGCATTTCGTCGCGTTTTTCAAGGCAATAAATCGTCACTTCGTCCGCACCGCATCTGACTGCCGTGCGCGCTACGTCTATTGCGACGTTGCCGCCGCCAATAACCGCGACTTTTCCGCGAAGTGCTACTTTTTCGCCGAGGTTGACTCTGCGCAGGAAATCCACGCCTGCTTCGACGCCGACGGCGCTTTCTCCCTCAATACCGAGTTTTCTGCCGCCCTGCGCGCCGATTGCTATGTAGAAACCTTTATATCCCTGCGCACGGAGTTCGTCGAGTGTGACGTCCTTGCCGACTTCCACACCCGTTCTGAATTCTACTCCGAGTTCGCGCAAAACGTCTATCTCGGCGTCGAGCACGTCCTTTTCCAACCTGAACGAAGGCACGCCGAAAGTAAGCATACCGCCGAGTTTTTTCTCTTTTTCGAACACCGTCACGGAATAGTTGTCAATCGCAAGATAATATGCGCAGGACAGCCCCGCGGGACCGCCGCCGATGACGGCGATTTTCTTGTCCGAATAATCGTGCATTTTCTCGGGAACAAAACGGAATTCTCCCGCAAGTTCACGGTCGGCGACAAACTTTTTGATTTCGTCGATTGCTATGGGCTGGTCTATATCGCCGCGCGTGCATTCGCTTTCACAGCCGTGGGGGCAAATTCTGCCGCAGACCGCGGGAAAAGGATTTTCCTTTTTGATGAGCGCAAGCGCGTCTTTATATCTGCCCTGCGAGGCAAGTTTGATGTATCCCTGCACCGCAATATGAGCGGGACATTTCGTTTTGCAGGGTGCTGTGCCCGTATCCACAACGTCTTTGCGGTTGGTGCGGTACTCGACGTTCCATTTGTCTTTGCCCCACACGTGGTCGCGTGCCGTAATCTGCTCTTTCGGCGCCTGTACGGGTTTTACCGTGCAGAGTTTCTGACCGAGTTGCAACGCGTTCATGGGACAGTTTTCCACGCATTGACCGCACGCCACACATTTGTCGGGAGAACTTTGCGCCACAAAGTTGCTTCTTATCATATCGGGCGCGTTGAACATCGCCGCATTTCTTATGGAATAGCACGAGCACGCACAGCAGTTGCATATGGCGTGCGTATTGCCGTCGCCGTCGATGTTGGGTATCTGGTGCATAAGTCCGTTAGCTTCGGCTTTGCGCAGGATTTCGAAGGCTTCTTCTTTCGTAATCCGACGCGCTTTGCCCGTACGTATGTAATACTCCGCGCCCTTACCGAGCTGAATGCACATATCCTTTTCCAGGTGTCCGCAACCTTCGCCCATAAGTCTTCTGGAACGGCGGCAGGAACAGTCCGCAACGGCTATAAGGTCGTTTTTGTTGATGAGTTCGGCAAGTTCTTCAAAAGGCGCAACGCGGCTTGTACCGTCCACTGCGGACTGAATGGGAATAACTCTCATCGGTCCCGTGCCGACAGGCAGTTTTGTTGCCATAAGACCGCCTCTTTCTCTGGCATAGTGCTCGAATGCGCGCGGTATCTGCGGATACTTTTCGCAAAGTTCCTTGTTGCCGACGACTTTTTCCATAACGCCGGGAACGAAAACCGTGAGTTCGTAGTAGTCAACTCCGTTTTCCGAATAGAACACGCACGCGCCCGCAACTGCAAGCTGCATTGCAAGTTCGCGGGTTTTCTCCACGCTCTTTCCGCATTTTTTGGCAATCTGCTCTATGGTCTGCGGTTTGCGCAGTTCCATAGCCAGCCCGACGTCGGCCATTTCGTCGGTGACGATGCAGTCCAGAACATAGTATTCGGGTGCGTTCTCGTCGATTTTGACGAACATTGCGGTCGCGCCGCATATCTTCTTCGCCAGTTTGATTATCTTCGGTCTTGCTGCCATATTTCCTCCTGAACGGGGGCTTCGTGCGCCCGCGTACTAAACCGTATAAACAATGTCAAACATATTTATTTGACTAACTTATGTAATGAAATTATATAGTAATATACCGCGCTTTGCAATAGACAATCTCCCCCGCCTGTCGCGTCCAACGGCAACAAGATCGCACAAAACACAAAACCCGACACAAAAAAACACCCTTGAATCAAGGGTGTTTCTCTTTGCCGATACAGTTCGGTGTGAATTACGCTTTTTGAAGGACTTCTTTGAGTCTGAGGTCGACGCGGTGTTTCTCGTCGATTTTGATAACCTTGACGAGAACGATGTCACCGACGTTGACGACGTCCGTCACTTTGTCAACTCTTTCTTTGGAGAGTTTGGAAATGTGAATCATACCGTCTTTGCCGGGAGCAAAGTTTACGCTTGCGCCGAACTGACCTTTGTCGTTTTCCATAATCTTGACGACTTTGCCTTCATACACGTCGCCGACTTCCACGTCGCGGACGATGTTCTCGACGATGGTGCGCGCCTTGCGGATTGCTTCCATATCGTTGGACGCGATGAAGATGGTTCCTTCGTCGTTGATGTCGATTTTGACGCCGGTTTCTTCGATAATCTTGTTGATGGTCTTGCCGCCGCTGCCGATTACGTCGCGAATCTTATCGGGGTCGATGGAGAAGGACACAATCTTGGGAGCCCATTTGCTGAGTTCCGCGCGAGGTGCGGGAAGAACTGCGAGCATCTTGTCCAGAATGTTGAGTCTGCCCTGTCTTGCCTGTTCGAGAGCTTTGGTGAGGATTTCTTCGTCGATACCCTTGATTTTGATGTCCATCTGAATGGCGGTGATGCCTTCGGAAGTACCCGCAACCTTGAAGTCCATATCGCCGAGGAAGTCTTCAAGACCCTGAATGTCGCTGAGGACGGCTACTCTGTGGTGTTCCGCGTCTTTGATAAGTCCCATTGCGATACCTGCGACGGGTGCTTTGATGGGAACGCCTGCGTCCATAAGTGCGAGCGTGCTGCCGCAAACGGACGCCTGAGAGGTCGAACCGTTGGAGCTCAGGATTTCGCTGACGGTACGGATTGCGTAAGGGAACTCTTCTTCGCTGGGAAGGACGGGTTCGAGAGAACGTTCTGCAAGTGCGCCGTGACCGATTTCACGTCTGCCGGGGCTGCGGAGAGGTTTCGCCTCACCCGTGGAGTAACCGGGCATGTTGTACTGGTGCATATATCTCTTGTAGTACTCGTCGTCGAGACCTTCGAGTTTCTGAACTTCGGAGATGGTGCCGAGAGTTGCAAGAGTCATTGCCTGAGTCTGACCTCTGGTGAACACGGCGGAACCGTGAACTCTGGGAAGCATGCCTACTTCGCACCAGATAGGACGGATTTCCGTAAGCGCTCTGCCGTCGGGACGTACGCTGTTGTCGAGTATCTTTGCACGGACTTTCTCTTTTTTGAGATAATACAGGCTGTCAAGGATGAATTTGGTCTTCTTCGCGACGTCTTCGAAATCGTTTGCGAAATGTGCAAGAACGTCTTCGTTGAGGGCGTCTTCACGCGCTTCTCTTTCCGTGCGGTCGAAACTTTCGAGCACGTAATCCATCTTCTTGTCTGCGTAAGCACGGACTGCCGCGTCGATGTCTTCGGGGATTTTTTCGAGTTCGATTTCCATCTTGGGTTTGCCGACTTCGGCAACGATACCTTCGATGAAAGACACGATTTTCTTGATTTCTTCGTGACCGAACAGAATTGCGCCGAGCATTTCTTTTTCGGTGATGATGTCCGCACCCGCTTCAACCATCATGATTGCGTCCTTGGTACCGGACAGGCTGAGGTGAAGTCTGGATTTGGCGCGCTGTGCGCTGTCGGGGTTGATGACGTATTCGCCGTCCACCATACCGACCACGACGGAGCCCGTAGGACCCGCAAAAGGTATATCGGAGATAGAAAGCGCGACGGACGAACCGATCATTCCGAACACTTCGGGAGGAATGTTGGTGTCAACGGACAGAACCGTTGCGATAACGGAAACGTCGTTGTACATTCCCTTGGGGAACAAAGGACGAATGGGACGGTCGATAAGGCGGGAAGTAAGGATTGCCTTGTCGGACGCGCGGCCTTCTCTCTTTTTGAAACCGCCGGGGATTTTGCCGACGGCGTACATTTTTTCTTCGTAGTCCACGCTCAGGGGGAAGTAATCCATACCTTCGCGGGGTTCTTTTGCCATAGTTGCGTTGACCATAACCACGGTGTCGCCGCAACGGACGATACAGCTTCCGTTAGCCTGACCGCAGTAAGCGCCGGTTTCGACGGTGACTTCTCTGCCGCCGATAGTTGTTTTGAAGATTTTTCTTTCCATTTTAACTCCTTCTGGATATTCCGTCATATCCGTTTTTATAAAAAATCGGGTGCGAAAACAACGCACCCGACCGATTTTACTTTCTCAGTCCCAAAGAAGCGACGATAGCACGATAACGTTCGATATCGGTTTTCTTGAGATAGTCGAGAAGACTTCTTCTCTGACCGACCATCATAAGCAGACCGCGTCTGGAGTGGTGGTCTTTGTTGTGAACTTTAAGGTGTTCGGTGAGTTCCTGAATTCTGCCGGTGAGGAGTGCGATCTGCACTTCGGGGGAACCGGTGTCGCCTTCTTTGCGACCGTACTTTGCGATGATTTCCTGTTTTTGAAGTTTATCCATTGTTTAGCCTCCTTCGTTGGATAAATGATTCGCTTCCAACCAAGTCCGACCACGGAGTTTCGGACGGACCTCGTAAGAAGTACATTGCATATATTATCACACAAAAAAAATAAAGTAAACAAAATAAGCGCCCGAAAAACACAAATTTTTACCGTTGCGGCAAAAAGTCTGAAATCAATCCGACAAAGTTCGCAAAACTGTATTCTAACGCGCGGTTTCCTTGTCGAAATAAGGGAAAGTCGCGCGGAAATCCCCGCTTTTTTTCAGAACTTCGTCAAAGTGTTTGACGTATTCTAGCGGTTCTTTGAAATTGGCGCAACGCTCTATGAGGTTTATCGACCGCGTGACCTTTTTGGAAATCGCCGCCGCACCCGCCGCGAGTATGGACGTATCCTCTTCCATGATGTCGATGTTGTAGATACACTCCTCTCCCGCCTTTGCGTAACCCACGTTTTCGAGATTGCCGCTCGTGTACTTCTGTCTATACATGTAGTAAGGGTTGTATCCCGCCTCGGTCAGTTTGCGGTAAGCGTAATCAACCATCTGTTCGGCTACGGTGTTTTCCGTATTTCTGTAACCTTCGTTGCGAAGCAACGACCCACGTTTGAGATACAGCGTGTGAACGGTTATGTTTTCGGGAGAAAGTTCGACGGCTTTATCGACGGAATACTTGAAATCGTCAAGCGTTTCTTCGGGCAGCATGGCAATGAGATCCATGTTGACCTTGAACATCTTTTTCGCGCGTTTGAAGGCTTTGACGACCTGTTCGGATTTGTGCTTTCGACCGATGAGTTCCAGCGTTTTGTCGTTGAACGTCTGCGGATTGACGGATATTCTTGTAACTCCGTGCTTTTTCAGAAGATTGAGAACGGACGGCGTAATGGTATCCGGTCTGCCCGCCTCCACAGTGAACTCGTCGACGTCGTAATGACACTCGGCAAGGACTTCGTCGAGCATGGCAAGCGGAAGCGCGGTCGGAGTTCCGCCGCCGATATAAACGGAACGCACGTTAATACCGTGTTCTTCCACGTCGCGGCGAACCGCGCGGAGTTCTTCGACAAGACAATCCGTATAAGGACGAAGCAGTTTTTTCTGTCTGTCAATAGGCAAAGAAACGAAAGAACAATACGCGCATTTAGTGGGACAGAAAGGAATGAACACGAAAACGTCGCAGTTGCGCTCCGACCCGTTGCGCAGGTTTTTCTGCGTGTTGACGGTGCGCTCTATGAGCTCCACCTTCGAAGGCGACACAGAAAAATCTTTTAGGAACGTATCGTGCGCGGCGTCGCCGAGCTCCATATAAAGTTTGGTTGGGCGTATTCCAGTAAGACAACCGTAAGGCAAAGTCACTCCCGTCAAAAAAACGAGCGTACCGTAAATTGCCATTTTGAGATAGCGTTTTTCCAGTCTTTTCTTTTCGGTTGCGTCGGCATACTCCAACGGATAGCGGTAATATTTGCAGAAATTGTCGAACTTGTCGGAAGTAAGTTTTATGCAGATTTCCCCTTCGCGCACAACAAAACTCACGTCAAGCGAAAGACACTCGTCGGTGCGCTGTTCGAAAGCGCGGACGAGCTCCATCAGGTCGTTTGTGTAATTTTCGTTTGTGCAGGAAAACTTTATCATAAGCTGTTGTGAGATTGCGTGCTTGAAAAACCGCTCTCTCAGGACTTTATGGGATTGTTGTTGCGTTCGAAATCCAATGTCGAAGGATTGCCGTGACCGGGATAAACTGTATAGTTTTCTTTGAGGGTAAACAGCTTGTTGACTATGCTGTTTTTGAGTTTTGCAAAATCTCCCGTAGGGAAATCCGTTCTGCCGTAGGACAACTCGAATAGCGTATCGCCCGAAAAAATCGCGTCGCCGACTATATAGCATACTCCGCCCTCGGTGTGTCCGGGAGTGTGTATAACACGCACGTCGAGCCCCGCAACGTTCAGTGTTTCGCCGCCGCTTACGGTGACGTCGGGCAAAAACTTGTCCACCGTTTTACCCGAATAGAATGCCAGATTTTTGAAAGAAGAAATGAGATGAACGTCGTCGCGATGCATTATGACGAGCGCGCCTTTTCGTTGCAATTCGGCAACCGCTCCGATGTGGTCGTAATGTCCGTGTGTCAGCAAAACTTCCGTTATCGTCGCGCCCTCTTGCGCCGCCGCGGCGAGTATGGCGTCAGCGTTGTCGCCGGGGTCGACGACAAACGCTTCCTTGCCGTTTACCATGATATAAGTGTTTGTGGCAAGTTCGGTTGTTGTAAGTGTCAATATTTTCATAGTTCACCAAAACAATGTTTACGTCGCAATTTAGATATGTAAACTCCGTTTTCCGTCAAATTGCTTCGTTCGCTGTTAGTCTGTGTTTGTCACCGTCTGACGTCGATAACACCGTGAATACTCTTGATTTTTCTGACGAGTTCTTCGAGGTCGTCGGCATTTTTTATCATAACGCTGATTGTAATGTCCGCTATATGTTCTTTGGTGTCGACTTTGACGTTTGCACCCGTGATCGGCATTTTCGCCGCTGCGATGTAAGCGGTTATTCCTGCGAGCATACCGCCCGTATTCTCCGCCGTGATGTTGAGCGTGACGTTGAAGTTCTCGTCGCCGCCCGTGTCCCAGACCGCCTCGATAAGACGTTCGGGTTCCATGGACTTGACGTTGGGACAATCCTTGCGGTGAACGGAAACGCCTCTGCCTCTCGAAATGTACCCCACTATTTCGTCACCGGGAACGGGTGTACAGCAATGCGCCATTCTGACCGTGAAGTTTGCGTTGCCGTTGATGAGAACGCCGCTCTTGGAACGCGGTCTTTGTGCCGCCGCACCGTCCGCCGTCGAAATCTCGTTATGTTCGTCGGGGTGCTGTTTTCTGAACGCGTCGATGAGTTTCGTAAGCACCTGATTTGTGCTTATACCGCCGAAACCTACGTTTGCGTACAAGTCCTCTTCGTTGGACACCGAAAGCCTTTGCATAATTCCGTCCAGCGAACTGACCTGCATAAGGTCGGCAAGGCTGTATCCGCGACGTCTGGACTCTTTTTCCAGCATTTCTTTGCCGCGGTGCACGTTCTCTTCGCGTTGTTCCTTTTTGAAATATTGACGAATTCGCGAGCGCGCGGACGAGGTCTTTACGAATTTAAGCCAGTCAAGACTTGGTCCTTTGCCGTTCATCATCAGAATTTCGACGATGTCGCCCGTTTGCAGTTTTGTGGACAACGGAACGATTTTGCGGTTTATTTTCGCACCCGTACACTTGTTGCCGATTGCGGAGTGAATTTTGTAGGCAAGGTCGACGGGAGTGGAACCCACGGGCAAATCGTACACGTCGCCTTTGGGTGTGAACACGAACACCTCGTCGTCGAAAACGTTGATTTTGATGGCGTCCATGAACTCTTTGGCTCCGCCTACGTCCTTTTCGGCGTCCATGACTTCACGCAACCATCTGACCTTGTTGTCGAGGTCAGTGTCGACCCCCGTTGTGCCCTCTTTGTATTTCCAATGCGCGGCGATACCGTATTCGGCTATCCTGTGCATTTCGTAGGTTCGTATCTGGATTTCAAAGGTTTCGCCGTCTGCAACCACCGTCGTGTGCAAGGACTGATAGTTGTTGGCTTTGGGCATTGCGATATAGTCCTTGAACCTGCCGGGAATAGGTTTCCACATCGTGTGAACTTCACCGAGCATGGTATAGCAGTCCTTTATGCTGTCCACTATGATACGCACGGCAAGCAGGTCGTAAATCTGGTCTACGTCGATATGCAACTGGTGCATTTTCTTGTAAACGGAATAAAAGTGTTTCGGTCTGCCGTTCACTTCGCCTTTAATGCCGAGTTCGGACATCTTGCCGCGTATCTGCGTCATTATGCCGTCAAGCAATTCCTGACGTTCGCCGCGTTTCTTGCTTATGCACTCAGTAATGTACTTGTATTCGTCGGGATACAGATACATCATAGCTAGGTCTTCGAGTTCGCACTTGAAGAAAGAAATTCCCAGTCGTCCCGCAAGAGGCGCGTATATGTCCAGCGTTTCGCGCGAAATGTACTGCTGTTTTTCGGGCGGCAGATATTTCAGCGAACGCATATTGTGCAGTCTGTCGGCGAGTTTTACGATGATTACGCGCAGGTCCTTCGCCATAGCCATAAAGAACTTGCGGAAGTTCTCCGCCTGCGCTTCTTCGCGGTTTGTGAACTGCAATTTGTCGAGTTTTGTAACTCCCTCGACAAGTTCGAGTATCTCCTGTCCGAACTCCTCCGCAAGCTGTTCGGGAGTTACGGGAGTGTCTTCCAGAACATCGTGCAGAAACGCGGCTATGACAGTCGAACTGTCAAAACCGAAATCGGCGAGAATTTCCACAACGGCACAAGGGTGAATGAAATAATCTTCACCCGAGCTGCGCTTTTGTCCCTCGTGCGCGGCTTTGGCAAATTCGTAGGCTTTTTTTATCTCGGCATAGCGGTCGGGATAAGCCTTTCTGAGTTTGACGAGCAAATCGTTCATTTCTGCCTCACGTTTCTGTAAACTGCGGACTGCGTAAGGTCCGTTTTGTTTCTGGATACAGTAATAATACCCCTATCCGACACGGAAATCAATCCCAATTCTTCGAGAATAAGACGCGATATTCCGTACTCTTCCGTCGAAATTCTGGCGCGTTGCTTTACGGTGTTGGCAAGCGCGGACGGCGAAACCGCTCTTTCCTTTTTGCGTGCCATTCCGTCGAACGCAACGAACGCGGCACGGATTTTGTCGTCCGAAACGCGCGGCGGTTCGGGCTGTTCGCAGTACAGGTCGAAACACTCCGCAACACTTGCGGCAACGTGCGCAATATAACCGTCCGTAAGGGCGCGTCCCGCGAACACAACTCTTCCGAAATATCCGAAATCGAACTGTTCAGAAGGTGCAAACACAACGCACGTCTGCGGGTTGAGCCACTTTTGCGCACCTACGTAAACGGGCAAATCCCCTGCGCCTTTGACGTCAAGGCACAATCTTTCGTATTCTTTCTGTCCGAACACGACAAACGCCGTTCCGAAAGGACAAGCGGCAAATTCTTCCGCCTTTTCTTTGTCGATACGTACAACATCCGCACGTCCTTCGAAATTCAGCTGATGCAAACACATTCTGCGCGCGTCTTCGTCCGATATATCAAGCGACAGCACCTTTGTCCCGCGAAGTATTCCCTGCGCGTAAACTCTGTTCTGAAAACACCCGACGCCCAGAGAAAATTCGACGGCGGTTTTGCCGCGCGTAGTGCCGATGAGCGACGAATAACGTGAAAATCCCATGAGTTCGAGATCACCGCGCACGCACTTCACGTGAGGACCGAACCCCACGCGGTCGAATCGCAATCCGCTTTCTTCGAGCAGAAATTCGGGTTTCGGGTTGCCGTATCCCGTGGGTTCGAGAAGGTCGAGTTCCTTTGCGAGAGCAAGGAAATCTTCGTCGGCGGAAAGTTTCATATCGTAGGTTTCCGCGGGAAGGAAATCCGTTGCGGGATAATTCGCCGCGACGTCCTCTTCAAGCGCCTTTCTGAACGCTTCGAAGTTCTCTGCGAGAATTCCGACGCCTGCCGCCTGCGCGTGTCCGCCGAACGTGGTGAACATTTCGGAGTGCCGCGACAGCAACATAAAGATATTTACGTTCTTGACCGAGCGCGCAGAACCTTTATATTCCGCGCCGTCCCCCGAAAACAATATTGCGGGACACTTAAATTCCTCTACAAGCCTTGCGGCGGCTATTCCGAGTACGCCCGCTTCCCACGACTGATTGTGCAGAACGATTATGCGTGTTTTGAGAAAATCAATGCCGCGCAACGCTTTTTTTGCCTCGGCAACAACCTGTTCGCAAATCTGTTGCCTGCGCGTGTTGTCGCGTTCAAGCTCTTCGGCAAGCGATTTCAAAAGGAAATAGTCCTCGTCAAGGAAAAGGTCGACGGCTTTCATCGCCGAACCCAGTCTGCCCGCGGCATTGATACGCGGAGCAAGCCTGAACATAACGTCCTGCGAAGTGAGTTTTTCCGCCCCTGCAAGCAGTTTTATTCCTCGGCGCGGAGTTTCGATACACCTGCGCAGTCCGTAATAAGCAATTATGCGGTTGTCTTTGACAAGCGGCACGACGTCGGCGATTGTAGCGATTGCGCAAATGTCCAGATAGTTTTCGTATTCCTTTCCGAAAAGCGCCTGTACGAGTTTGAGCGCAACGCCCGCGCCGCACATATCGTAAAAGCCTTTCTTGTCGATTTTGGCGTCAACCACTATGCAGTCGGGAATTGTGTCCTGCGGTTCGTGGTGGTCCGTCACGACAACGTCGATACCCTGACTTTTCAGAAATTCGACTTCTTCCGCCGCCGTAATACCGCAGTCGACGGTGACCACAAGGTCGGGTTTGCGGTGAGAAATGATGTCTTTCAGCAAATCGACGCTCATTCCGTAACCGTCCGTTATGCGGTTGGGAATAAAATAACTGACGTCCGCGCGCCCGCGCAAAGCGAGCATCAGAATGGAAATCGCGCAGATACCGTCGCAGTCGTAATCGCCGAATATGAGGATTTTTTCCTTTTTGTCTACGGCGCGGCGTATGCGTTCTACGGCGCGTTCCATTCCGTAGACTTCGTACGGAGATGCAAGTCCGTCAAGCGAAGGGTGCAGAAAAGCGGGCATTTCCTCTTCGGAAATACCTCTTCCCAAAAGCAAACGGCGGAAAACGGGAGATATATTGTCCCCTGTTTTTTTGGTTCCGCCTGTTCTTTGCGCCTTTTCTCCGATGTGCATTGTCCCTCTCCGTCCGATAAAACGGAATGTTCGGTTGAAATGTTTGCAAAAACGCAAGCTCTACACCTGCGTTTTGCAAAAAACGCCTCCGTTCGGGAGGCGTTATTAAGCTATTTTTTCTTGAAGGTCGTATTCTTCTTGGAATATTTGTAAATGGGTTTGCCCTTCGGTTTGTCGTTCTTCTGCTTGGGTTTGGACTGTTTGGGAGCAAATCCTTCGTCGTCGTCTTCCCTGCCCGAAGAAATCGTAGGCATAACTTGCTCTTCATCTTCGTCGTCGGAAGAAGAACCCGCGCCGGGACCGTAAGTGACGGTTGCCATACGTTTTGCCTTGATTTTGTCCTGCACGCGGCTGAACGAAGCCCACATGGGAGTTGCAAGGAAAATGGACGAGAACGCACCTGCGATCAGACCGAGAATGATAGGCACGCAGAATTCGCGTATGGAGTCGCTGCCCAGAATTGCAAGGAATATGACCGTAATCATTGTGGTCGCGGTGGTGAAAATGCTTCTGCGCATATTCTCACGCACGGACATATCGCCGATTGCGTCGTAGTCGATGTTCTTCTGACCTTTGAGCGGCTTCATATATTCACGGCAGCGGTCGAAGATAATAATCGTGTTGTTGATGGAGTACGCGATTATCGTAATGATTGCCGCAACGAAGGAAGTGTTGATCTGAACGCGGCAGATGACCGTCAATGCGAACATCAGAATGACGTCGTGAATGAGTGCGAGGACAGCGGCGAACGCACTTACGGGCGTGAAACGGAAGATGATGTAAATCAGAATGAGGACGGTGGAAACCGCAACCGCAATGCCCGCTTTGGACAGGAGGTCCTGTGCCGCAGTCGCGCCGATTGATTCGTAAGTGATGAAGTTGACTTCGTCGTTTACGATATCGGGATACAGCGCGTCGACAGCCGCTATAATCTTTTCGTTGAGTTCGTTAATCTGGACGTCGTCCTTGGACACGTTCTTGTAACGGAACGTAACCGCCGCGTCGGGGTCGCTGGTCGCTCCCGACTCGAACAGTTTCTGAATGTAGGTTACGGTGACGTGGTTGCCGTTGGCGTCCTTGCAGCCTTCGATTGCCTCGACTATTCTGTCGACGTGATAATCGTAGTTGTTGATGAGTTCGTCGCCGAGCGTAACGGTGAGCATGGTACCGCCCTGAAAGTCGATACCGATGTTGACTCCTTCCGCATAATCACCCGTGGTTGCGCCTATACCGATGATGACGCAAAGCGCGATGACAACGATGACCATCGGCAATGCAAACGAGAACTTTTTGAGTTTGCTGACCTTGAAATTCTGATATCTGTTGAGGAAGTTGCCGGAATTTTTCATATTACTTTGCCTCCTCCACAGTTTTGTCTTTCAATTTGAAATCGGGCACCTCGGCCGCCGCAGAGTCTTCCGCGCGTTTGAGTCCGTAGAACTTCGCGCTGGTACTGTTGAGCGGCAGGAAGCACTTGATTACTATTCTGGTGATTACGAGCGACGTGAACATCGAAAGAATGATACCGATGAACAGCGTTACCGCGAAACCGACGATGGACGCGGAACCGATAATCCACAGAACGATTGCACCGATAAGGGTGGTGACGTTACCGTCGATGATAGCCGCCGCAGAACGTTTGAAACCGATCTTGACAACGGACGGAATGGGTTTGGAGCTGTATCTGTACTCGTCGCGTATTCTTTCGAAAATAACGATGTTCGCGTCGACAGCCATACCGATTGAAAGCAGAATACCCGCAATACCGGGAAGAGTGAGCTGAACCCAAGGCAGAACGGCGCAGAACCAAAGCAGCAGAACGATGTAAACGCAAAGTGCGATATCGGCGGCAAGACCGAGCCCTCTGTACATCACAGCCATGAAAATGAAGATGAGACCGACGCCGATTGCACCTGCGATGAGTGCCCATTTGATTGCGTCTTCACCGAGCGTAGGAGAAATGTTGCGGACTTCGGCGACCTGCAACTGAACGCCGAACGCACCGGACTGCAAACGGGTTGCGAAGTCTTTTGCTTCGTCGTAGGAGTATCCGTCCGTACCGCTGGTGATGATTGCGTTGCCGTCGCTTATCGTGGAGTTGACGTTGACGGTCGTGTATTTCTCACCGTTGATGTAGATGTATATCTGCTTGTTGAGATAATCGGTGGTAAGTTGTCTGAACGCTTCGGTACCGGCTTCGTTGAATTTCAATCCGACGGCATATTTACCGTTCTGGTCTGTTGTGACAAACGCCGATTCGAGGTGTTTGCTGCCTTCGATGAGCGCTTCGGCTTCGGCAGAATCCTCGCCCTTGAATTCAAGTTTAGCGGGACGTCCGATGAGGTCGAGAACCGCTTCGGGGTCGTCGACGTCGGGAACTTCGACACGAATGGACAATTCACCGCCGCTGGTGGTCTTGGTGACCGTGGCTTCGGTATAGCCCTTGGAAACAAGCAGTTCCTGCAACGAAGCGACCGTACCGTCTACTCTGGTTTCGAGGTTGCCCAGTCCGTCGTCCTGAACTTTGAACACGGCGGAAACGCCGCCGGACATATCGAGTCCGAGTTTGATTGTCTTGACGTAGCCGGTGTAATCGTAGACGGTGTTTGCGATGGGGAAAGACACCACGGCAAAAACAGCCATCAGAATGATGAACACGGCAACCAGCGACAAAATCACGATAGATTTTTTGATGTTCACGATGCTTACTCCTGCGCTTTGGCGCAATATTGATTAACTACGGCGGCGCAACGCGCGCGACGCGCAATAATAGCTTTGTCCATTATAGCTATATAAAAGCTAATAGTCAACTTTATAGATTAATTTTGCCTTGTTTTTCAGCAAAATATCATATCCGTCCGCACAAAGTCATAATTTTTACTATGAAAAATTCCGAAGCGTTGAAAAAAGGTGCCGCGGACGTATTGCGCGCCGCGCTTATATCGCTGCTTGTATCGTTGGTGGGAGTGCTGTTGTTCGCGCTCATAGTGCGTTGGGCTTCCCTCGACGGAACGGCAATCACAATAGGCAACTATGTCATAAAAGTCGCGGCGTTGCTGACAGGCGTTTTGGTCGGTTTCAGAACGCCGTCGTCGGGTGTTGTAAAAGGCGCGCTGACGGGACTCCTCTATATGCTGCTCTGCATATTCGTGTTTGCGCTCGCCGACGGTTTCAAAAGCGCGAATTTCAATTACGTCGACCTCATTACGACAGTCATTACGGGCACAATCGCGGGGATTATCGCAGTAAATGTGCGTTCAAAAGTGCGGAAAGTAAGCTGAAAACGTTTTCATATTTCCGCTCGAAAAACATGGTCGGAAAATAATAGAGTACAAATCCCAAATAAAGAAATTCTTTAATAAATTCCTCTAAAATTTTTGACAAAAAATAAAAACAACCGCCCTGCTCGGACGGTTGTTTCCGTATCTTTACGGTTTACTTTCTGTTTTTCTTTTTGCCTTCGTTTTTGACGGGTGCTTCTGCAGCAACTTCTGCTGCGGGCGCTTCGATTGCGGGTGCGCTCTCTTCTGCCTTGGGTTCTTCCGCGGGTGCGGGTGCAGGTGCGGGAGCGGCTACGTTTTCGAGAACGAGACCGACTGCGTTTCTGTCAATCACGATAAGCGTAGGGCTGTTTTCGGTACCGACGTTGACGATGAGCGTATTGTCGGCGTTGATTTGCGTGATTTTGCCGACCATTCTGCCGATGGTCATAATCTTGGTGCCGACTGCAAGGCTGTTCATCATTTCCTGTTGCTGTTTCTGACGTTTCTTCTGAGGAATGATGGTGAGTACAATCATCAAAACGAGTACGACGCCGATGATGATGTACATCGCGTAAGAAGGCAGTGCTGCCAAAAGGGAAGTAAACATATTGTCTCCTTGTATCGCGTCACGGTCAAGTCAGCCGAGAAACGCGTATTTTGTGTTATTATACAAGCACATTATACATTATTTGTTCATAAAATCAACTAAATTGAACAACATTGTGCAATTCAACCTTTATATTGTTTTATGAAATCTTCCTTAAAATCGAGGTATCTGTCTTCCATAATTGCCTGACGAATTTCGGCTGACAGTCTTTCGAGGAAACGTATATTGTGAATGGACAACAACCTTCCGCCCAGAATTTCGTCCGCTTTGATAAGGTGACGGATATATGCGCGGGTGTAGTTGCGGCAGGCATAACAGTCGCATTCGGGGTCTACGGGCGTGAAATCCTCAGCATATGGCGCGTTGCGGATTGTGAGGAAACCTTCCTTGACCATAGCCGTACCGTTGCGGGCAATTCTGGTCGGCAACACACAGTCGAACATATCCACTCCCCTTGCCACGCTTTCCACGATATAATCGGCAGTGCCGACGCCCATAAGGTAATGAGGCATTTCGGGCGGCAGATGAGGTGCAAGCGCGTCGAGAACTTCGTACATCTTTTCCGCGGTTTCGCCGACGGACAGTCCGCCAATGGCAATACCGCAGGTCGCATACGGCATCGACATTTTCAGACTTTCCAGTCGCAGGTCGGTGAACATATTTCCCTGAATGATGGGGAACAGAGTCTGATGCGGTTTGAGTTTGACTTTGGAACATCTGTCCAGCCACATAATGGTGCGTTCCATAGCCTCTTTCGCTTTTTCGTGCGAGATGTCGGGCGCGGTGAGTTCGTCAAACGCCATAACGATGTCGGAACCCAAAGCACGTTGGATTTCCATGGACTTTTCGGGAGAAAAGAAATGTTTGGAGCCGTCGATAAAACTGTTGAACTCCATTCCCTCGTCGGAAATTTTGCGCAACGACGACAGCGAAAACACCTGAAAACCGCCGCTGTCGGTAAGTATCGCGCCGTCCCAGTTCATGAACTTGTGCAGACCGCCCGCCTTCTCGATGAGCTCGTGACCGGGACGCAGATAGAGATGATATGTGTTGGACAACAATATCTGTGCACCCGTGTCGCGCACTTCTTCGGGAGAAAGTCCCTTGACGGTGGCTTTGGTTCCGACGGGCATAAAACACGGAGTGTCGATGACTCCGTGGTCGGTGTAAATTCTGCCGACGCGCGCGCCGGACTGTTTGCAGGTGTGAATGACTTCGAATCTCATAGTTGTTTCCGTTTGGAACGGTGCTTCGGCACTTCGCATTACTCTGGCATTTCGCCTTATGCCTACATCACGCATTGTGCCTGCGTTGCGCACCCTGCTTGCGTTCCGTTTTTTGAACTGCAAATAAGACTGCGTTTCACCTTATGCACTCGTTTTTCGTTAGCTCCGATATGCAGCTTTCGCTATATGCGAGGCTCTTGCTCCGTTCTTTTTATTTATGCTAGTTTTGTTGCTTACGCTCCGCATTCACGCGGGGTTTTTCTATTCGGTAAAGAAACAGCTGTCTCCGAAGGAAAAGAACCGATAGCGCTCTTTAACTGCCGTTTCGTATACTTTAAGTGTCTGTTCTTGTCCGATAAACGCCGACACCAACATAATGAGCGTGGACTCGGGAAGATGGAAATTGGTTATCAGCCCTTCCACGCACTTGAACCTGTAAGACGGATAAATGAATATCTTGGTATCGCCTTTGCAAGGTTTTACGAAACCGTTTTCGTCGGCTACGGTTTCAAGCACTCTGACCGACGTGGTACCTACGGCGATTACCCGTCTGCCCTCTCGTTTGGCGCAGTTGATTTTCTCCGCCGTAGATTCGTCGATTTCGTAGTATTCCGAATGCATTTCGTGTTCGAGAATGTTCTCCGCCTTTACGGGACGGAATGTGCCGAGTCCGATATGCAACAGAACTTCCGCAAAGTCCACGCCCATATCCTTGACCTTTTGCATAAGTTCGGGCGTGAAATGCAGTCCCGCGGTGGGCGCGGCGGCAGAACCGTCTACCTTGCTGTACACGGTCTGATAACGTTCCTTATCCTGCAACTTCTCGTGTATGTACGGCGGAAGAGGCATATTGCCCACTCTGTCCAGAATGTCCTCGAAAACACCGTCAAACTCAAATCGAATAGTTCTTGCGCCGTAATCGTCGATGTGTTCGACAACCGCGGAGAGTTCGTCGGATATGCGTATCACGCTTCCGAGTTTTGCTTTGCGCGCGGGGCGCATAATGGTTTCCCAGTGCGTGTAGTCAATGCGTTTGAGCAACAGAATTTCGAATACCGTTTCCTTGCCGTCGATTTTGCCGAATATACGCGCGGGAATAACGCGCGTGTTGTTGATAACCAACAAATCGCCTTTGCGCAGAAACTTCGGCAAATCGTAAAAATGCGCGTGAGTTATGCTGTCCGCGCTCTTGGAGTACACCAACAGTCTGCTGCTGTCGCGCGGCTCAACGGGGGTCTGCGCTATCAGTTCTTCGGGTAAATCGTAATAAAAATCGTGTGTTTTAAGTTCCTGCATAATTATATCTGTCGCATATCGTACAGCTGCACTTCGTCGGCAGCTTATTTGTCGTCGCCGTTCACGTCGGAGTCGAATATGCTCATCTGCAACGACATTTTGGACGCAGGACATACTTTTCCGAGATGTTTGTACGCATTTTCCGTGCATACTCTGCCCCTGGGCGTTCTGCCTATGAAACCGAGCTGAATGAGGAAAGGTTCGACGACGTCTTCGATAGTGCTTGCTTCCTCGCCCGTTGCCGCGGCAAGGGTGTCCAGTCCTACGGGACCGCCGCCGAATTTGTCTATTATGGCTTCGAGAACGGTTCTGTCCACGATGTCGAGTCCGAGTTCGTCGACGTCCATAAGCTGCAATGCTTTGCGCGTGACTTCCATATCGATTGCTTCGAGGTCTTCAACCTGCGCAAAATCGCGCACGCGACGGAGCAAACGGTTTGCAATACGCGGAGTTCCGCGACTGCGTCTTGCGATTTCTTCCGCCGCGTCGGGATTGATTTCTATGCCCAGAATATTGGACGAACGGCGGACGATTTTGGCGATTTCCGCGGGCGTGTACATTTCGAGACGCATAAGCATTCCGAAACGGTCGCGCAAAGGGCTTGACAGCATTCCCGCACGCGTCGTCGCGCCTATGAGCGTAAACTTTTTGAGCGGCAGACGGATACTGCGCGCCATTGGCCCTTTACCCGAAACGAAGTCCAACGAAAAGTCTTCCATTGCGGGATAAAGCACTTCTTCTATGTTGCGGTTCAGACGGTGGATTTCGTCGATGAACAGAATGTCGCCTTTTTCGAGGTTTGTGAGAATTGCGGCAAGGTCGGCTGCTCGTTCGATTGCAGGTCCCGAAGTCACGCGTATCTGCGCGCCGAGTTCGTTGGCAATGACGTGCGCAAGCGTGGTTTTGCCGAGCCCCGGAGGTCCGTACAGCAAAACGTGGTCGAGTGCTTCTCCGCGCGCCTTTGCCGCGGAAATGTACACGCCCAGATTTTTCTTGATTTTGTCCTGCCCGACATAGTCCGCCATACAACGCGGACGCAACGTACTTTCGGTATCGTCGTCTTCGAGAGTCAGACTGCTTACAATTCTTTCGTCTTCCATATTGTTCCTTTGATGCGGGAGTTCAACCGACCGAAACCAGCCGATTGCGGCTTATATATTCGGCGGTTACTTATAGGTATTCGGCGAATTCAGCCGATTGCCTTTGTCAGCCTATGAGTTTGAGTGCGGCGGCAATGAGGTTTTCCACTCCGCTTGCCGTCTTTGCCGCGGTCTGCACCGCTTTGACCGCTTCGGTGTTGGAAACGCCGAGTGACACAAGCGCGAATATCGCGTCCGAAAGGTCGGCGTCCATAGACCCGCCGATTTCCGTCGTCGCGTCCGACATATCGACCGCAACCTGTTCGCGCAGATTGAGCACGATAAGCTCTGCCGTCTTTTTGCCGAGTCCTTTGATTTTGGACAGCGTTTTGATGTCACCCGTCGCAATGGCAACGGTAAGCGTCCCTAGGTCGTAACCGCTCAGAATCTGCATTGCGAGTTTTGGACCTATACCGCTTATCTCGATAAGGCGCATAAACAGCGTTTTTTCTTCAAGACGCGAAAAACCGTAAAGCGCGAAAGTGTCCTCTCTCACGTACAAGTAGGTGTAGAGTTTCATTTCGCTGCCTATTCGCGCGTCGGCAAGAGTGTTTCCGCTAACGCCGAGTTCGTAACCTATTCCGTTGTTCTCGACGACTACGGAATTGAGCCCCGCCTCGACGAGAACGCCTTTGATGTAACTGTACATATTATCTCCACGAGTGCCGTTTTCGGCACTGCTCCGACTTTTATTTAGCCTTTATCCACGGTTTGAGAATTTGATTAACGTATTCTGAACTCCGTGCTCAGTCTGCTTGTCTGACCGTGACACAACGCAACCGCAAGCGCGTCCGCGGCGTCGTCGGGTCGCGGAACTTTTTTCAGTCGCAGGAGCGCCTGCACCATAAGCTGCATTTGAATTTTGTCCGCACCGCCGTACCCAGTGATTGCCTGTTTAATCTGGTTGGGCGTATATTCGAACACTTCGTCGCCCACGAGTTTGTTTGCGGTGAGCAAAATAACTCCGCGCGCTTCTGCAACCATAATTCCGTTGGTTATATTCTTTGAAAAGAACAGTTCCTCGACTGCGATATTGTCGGGGCGGAACTTTTCTATGAGTTCCCTTACGCCGTTTTCGAGCTTGGCAAGGCGTTGCGGCAAAGTGTAATCCTTGGGCGTGGTGACAACGCCGTAATCGACGACGGCGAAGTTCCCTCTTTCGGCGGTTATAACGCCGTAACCCATAGTCGCAAGACCGGGGTCGATACCGAGAATTACCATACTTGCTCCTGTTCTTTTGTCCGTCTGTGCCGCATAACCAATCGCATAGCAACGGCACACGCAGTCGCGCATTTGCCATTACTTATCTGCCGCCGCCCATAATATGCAGGCGCTATACGCGTCACACATATTATGTCGTCACACATACGCCGTCACGCGTTTGCAGCCAATCATTTGCAGTCACGCAGGCAATCAGTCCAACGAACAATCTGCTGAAATTATTTTACAATGCTGTTTTCGTTTGCGCTGTCGAAAAGTACGAATTCGCCTTCTTCGGGATACGCGTCGACTTCCGAAAGACGTTCGGAACTTCTTGCGTAAAGTCCGCTTTGCGTCGTAAGTTCAAACCCGTACTTGTCCGCCGAAACGAAGGTGACCTTTTCCGTGAACGCGTCGCAGTGAGAACAATTTTCCGCGCTTCCAACGTTCTTCGGAAACCACCCGCACAGCACTTCTTTGTCCTTGTATCCGTCTGCAATCCTTCCGCGCAGACCTTCTGCATCGATTGTGCGGTTTTCACCGAATAAAAGCGTTAATCTTCCGTTTCGCTCGGTTAAAACGCATTTTGCGACGTTATAATGTCCGTCGACGGCTTGCGCTGCCCATACGTTTTCGGGATTTTTGCGAATTTCGTCGTAGGCCGCAACCTGTTTGACTTCGCCGTCCTGCAAAACGATTATCCTGTCGCTTATGCTTGCCGCTTCTTCTCTCGACGAAGTGGAATAAAGCACGATTGCGCCCTCTTTGGCTTTCTCTTTGAGAAGGGGTGCAAGTTCCGCCCACAGCGCTTCCGCGTCTGCTCTTTCCAGACCGAAAGTCACGTCGTCTATGACAAGCAGTTTAGCGTCGCGCACAAACAGTCTTGCAAGAGCCATTCTGCATTTCTCGACGTCGTTAAGCGACCGTGCGCGCAATCGCAGACACACTCCGCCTATACCCATTTTCTCCGCCGCCGAAAGCACGCGGGAAGCTATGTCGACTTTGTCGTATTTGCGCAGTTTGAGCGGAAAAGCAAGGTTGTCAAAGACCGTCTTCCATTTGAAAACGGCTCCGTCGTCGAAAACCATTATGACTTTGTCCGTTCTGACAAACACCGTTTCGCCGTCGAGCAGGACTTTGCCTTCGCATTCTTCCACACCCGCAGCAGTTTTCAGAAAAGACGTTTTGCCGCTGCCCTCTCCGCCGTACACGGCTACGATTTCGCCGTCCGCGATTTTGAGGTCGAGCGCGCCGAAAAGCCGCGCGCCGTAAAGATACTGTTTTGTAACGCCTACGAATTCGAGCATACTACCTCACAGAATATCCAGCTGCTGACCGTAGCCTTCGCCGAAATTGTCAAGAAAATATTTCAGTTCGGGGTGTTCGTCCATAAGTCCGTCCAGCATTTTCTGCAAACGGTTGAAAGCGGTGTCGAATTCCTTGTTGCCCGAAAGCCGTTCGTCAATGCACTTTATGTACGCCGAAAGTTTGTCCGCAACTTTCATAATCTTGTACTCCATGGTACTTTCGTCGGGTTGCAGATACTCGGAATATTTCGCCGCCATTTCGGGGGGCAACGAACTCAAAAGTTTCTTGTTGATGACGTTCTCGATTTCGCTGTACGCGCTTTTGATTTTGGGACTGTAATACTTTATGGGCGTGGGAAGGTCGCCGCTCACAACTTCCGCCGTGTCGTGGTACAGCGCAAGCGCCGCGATTTTGTCGGTGTCGACATTGCCGCCGAAATACTCGTTGCGTATAATGCCGAGTGCCTGACCTATAATCGCAACGTGCGCGGCGTGTTGCATAAGGTCCTCTTTGGTGGTGGAACGCATAAGACTCCACCGCTCTATGAGTTTCATTCTGTTGAGCAAAGCGTAAAACGTGTACATAAAGCCGTCCTTTTATACGGATTGCCTTTGCAATCGGTTGTGCCGCCGTCATACGGACGGCGGCGCATTATCGAAATTTCATGCTGCCATTTCAACGTCGCAGGCACTACCTTGTGCTTTCTAACGGTCGGCGTCGAATGGGAGTTGCGTTATCCTGCCGTCCTTTTGCGGACGGTCGGATAATTGTCTGGTGTCCGACAATTCAGATGATGTATTTTGCGTCCTTCTTGGGAGCGGCTTCGAGTTCGGCTTTCTTGGCTTCGTAGCCTTTGCGTTCAAAGAGCGCGTAGGTCGCGTTCTTGCCTTCTTCGACGCCGGGCTGGTTGAAAGTGTCGATGTTGAGCAGCGCTCCGCAGTACGCAGTCTGCAACTGGAAGAACATGAGCAACTGTCCCACCGTTTCCGCGTTGACTTCGGGAAGCAGAATGGTGTTGTTCATATGTTTGGAACGAGTGAGCGCGTATTCCGTCGCAACTCTTTCGGTGTTGATGAGTTCGCCCATCGTGTGTCCGCAAAGGAAGTTGACGTCGGGGAATTCTTCCGCACCGTCTGCGATTTTGACGTCGCCGCGGAACTTCTCCACTCCGATGATGGTGATGACTTTGTCAAACGGACCTTCGGTGTAAAGCTGAACCTGCGAATGCTGGTCGGTTACGCCGAGCGCCTTGACGGGGGTCTGACCTTCGTTGACGGTTTTGCCGTCGAGGTCAACCGCCTTGCCGAGGCTTTCGCCCCAGAGCTGGCAGTACCAGTCGGCCATAAATTTGAGAGAATCCGCATAAGGCATCATAACGGAAATGTTCTTGCCCTTGCGCATTGCGATGAACTGCAAAGCTGCCGCCATAAGTGCGGAGTTTGCAAACATATTGCCGTCGGAACAGGCTTTGTCCATATCGGCGGCACCTTTGAGCAGACCTTTGATGTCTATGCCGAGTACAGCCGCAGGAAGCAGACCGACGGGGCAAAGTTCGGAGAAACGTCCGCCGACGCCGTCGGGAATGTAGAACGTCTTGAACCCTTCTTTCTTTGCAAGTTTGATGAGATTGCCTTTCGCCGCGGAAGTGGTTGCGATGATGTGTTTGCTCCAATCGTCCCCGACTGCCTTTTTGAGTATGTCGGTTATGATGAGATACTGGCTCATCGTTTCGGAGGTCGCGCCGCTCTTGGTGACGACGTTGAACATCGTACGTTTGACGTCGATTACGTCAAGGAGCGCAAGCATTCGTTCGGGGTCGACGTTGTCTTCGACGAAGAATTTGACTCCTCTCTTCTCCTTGGGCAAGTCGTTGTAACGGAAATGGCACAGCGCGGTGAACACTGCAATGGGACCGAGCGCGCTTCCGCCGATACCGAGAACGACGAAGTTGTCGAAATCCGCTCTTACTTTCGCGGCGGTAGCGATGATGTCGTCTACTATTTCGTCCTGATTGTAAGGCAGGTCAGCCCACGCGGTCATACCCGTTCCGCGCATTTTTCCGAACTTGTCGAACGCCTCGCGCGCTTTGGGTGCTACGGCGGCGAGTTCGGCGTCGGTGATACCCTGGTCGCCGATGAACTTGTCGGTCATATTGTTGAAATCGAATTTAATGAGCATAAGAGCCTCCGATAATGTTTTTCACATATTTGACGCCGTCGGCGACTTCTTCGAACGAAGAATAATCGCCCGCGTATTGTTCGATGATAAGGGGTCCTTCGTACCCTGCGGCGGTGAGTTCGTTCACGAGTTCTCCGAAAGGAAAAACGCCTTTGCCGACCATAGCTATTTTGCCGTCCTCGGTACAGTCGGAAATGTGAACGTTGTGCAGTCTGTCGCCCATAACGGCAATGTATTCGCGCCAGTCGCGTTCGCTTTGACGCGCTTGTTTGATGTCAAGTACCGCCCCTACATTCGGGCAATACTCTTTGGCTTCCGCGAAAAATTCGGGAGAATTGAAAGCCGCCCAGTGTACGTTCTCGAAACAAAGCGTAACGCCGTAGTCAAGCGCGATGTCGCCGAGTTCCTTCATACGTCTGCCCACTTTTTCTGGCGACACGAAAGAGGTCTTTTTAAGACGTGTAGTTCCGTGGAAAGTGTAGTACTTTGCGCCGAGTTTGCGCGCCGTGTCCAGAACCTTGCGGTAAAAAACTTCGGCGTCGTTGCGTGTGCGCGGTGCGGCGTTGAAAAGCTGGGGTTCGAACTGCGTATTGAGCGAGTGAACGGAATATATTTCAAGCCCGTCGCGGCGAGCCTGTAAAAGGTCGCCGAAAGCGGGCTCGTATTCGGTGTAAGTGGTGAGGAACACTTCGGCGCATTCCCCGCCACATTGTTGAATGACCGAGAACGAGTCCTCGGTCAATACTTTCGAAAAGAATGTTGCTGTCGATATTCCGACTTTCATCAGACTTCTTCTTCCTCGTAGACGTTTTCTGCGCCTCTCTTGGTTTTGCCCCAGATGTCCTTCTGTTTGCGGATTTGTCCGAGCAGTCTCGGAATGACCTCGTCGATGTTGTCGAAGGGCGAGGGGGACGACGCTTCCGCACGGTAGGACTGACTGCGATAGACGACGGTCATATCCGTGGTGTAGGTGCCGCCTTCCAGCGTAACGACGAATTTCGCGACAGCGTCATCGTCGTCATTGAAATACTTGTCGAGTTTGGCGCACTTTTTTTCGGTGATTGCTTTGAGCGAATCGCTGACGTTGTAGTCTTTTCCGAAGATTTCGATTTTCATAGCTGTGCCTCCGAATTTTGGTAATAACATTATATCAAATTTCTTCGGCGTATTCAATAGCGATATGAAAAATACTTGACCGAGTAATATATTACCACACGCGCGCGGACAAGGCAAACGAATGGGGCGGCAAAATCCGCCGCCCCGAAAAATAATCATATTGTGCCGAAAAACCTATATACGGCTGTTTACTTTTTGAAGGTGAGCGCGCCGCCGTCGACGTCTATCGTTACTTTGTCGCCGCCGCCGATTTCACCGGACAACAGCATTTCGCTGAGTTTGTCTTCGACAAGTCGCTGTATCGTACGGCGAAGCGGTCTTGCTCCGTACTCTTCGTTGTAGCCTTGTCCCACGATGAAGTCTTTTGCCGCGTCCGTGATGGTAATTGTGATGTCGCGCTCGTAGAGCCGTTTCGACAACGCCGAGAACATAATCGCCGAGATTTTCTCGATGTCCTCTTTTGTAAGTCGGTGGAAGAAGATGATTTCGTCGATACGGTTGATAAGTTCGGGTTTCATCGCCTCTTTCAACGCCTGCATCTGACGTTCGCGCATATTCTCGTACTCTGCCGCCGCTTTGTCCGAACCCGTGCCGAAACCGAGTGGTGCTTTTGTTTTCGCGATTTCCGCCGCGCCGATGTTTGATGTCATAATGACGATTGTATTCTTGAAACTTACCACTCTGCCGTGGCTGTCCGTAAGTCTGCCGTCTTCGAGTATCTGCAACAGAATGTTGAACACTTCGGGGTGTGCCTTTTCGATTTCGTCGAACAGAACGACGGAATAGGGTTTTCTGCGCACCTTTTCGGTGAGCTGACCGCCCTCGTCGTAACCCACGTAACCAGGCGCGGAGCCGATGAGTTTGGAGACGTTGTGTTTCTCCATATACTCCGACATATCCACGCGGATAAGCAGATTTTCGTCGCCGAACATGGCTTCGGCAAGCGCTTTTGCGAGTTCGGTTTTGCCGACGCCAGTAGGTCCGAGGAATATAAACGAACCGATGGGACGTTTGGGGTCTTTGAGTCCCGCTCTCGCACGTTTGATTGCCTTTGCGACGGCGACCACCGCTTCGTCCTGTCCGATGACTCTCTTGTGCAGAATTTCTTCGAGATGTTGCAGTTTTTCGCTTTCGCCTTCCGTAATCTTGCGTACGGGAATTCCCGTCCAGTCAGCGACTATGTCCGCGATTTCCTCTTCGCCGATACTGAGTTTGACGTCTTTGCTCTTATTCTTCCATTCCGCTTCGAGTTTCTCTTTCTGCTCGACCAGATTGTCGCGTTCCTGTTTGAGTTTGTCGGCTCGCTCGTACTGCTCGTGGCGTGCGGCTTCGGATTTTTCGAGTTCGACTTCCTTTATGCGTTCCTCGACCTTTCTGATTTCGGGAGGCGTGGTGAAATTGAGTATCTTCTTTCTGCTCGCCGCCTCGTCGATAAGGTCGATTGCCTTGTCGGGAAGGAACCTGTCGGTGATGTATCTGTCGGAAAGTATCGCGGCGGACGAAATCGCCTCGTCCGTGATTTCAACCTTATGGTGCTGTTCGTACTTTTCTTTGAGTCCTTGCAGAATTTCGATTGTATCGGACACCGACGGCTGTTCCACCATAATGGGCTGGAACCTGCGTTCGAGTGCGGCGTCTTTCTCGAAATACTTTCTGTACTCTTCGATTGTTGTTGCGCCGATTGTCTGCAATTCGCCGCGGGCAAGCATAGGCTTCAACACGTTTGCGACGTCAAGACCGCCTTCGCCCGTCGAACCCGTACCGAGAATGGTGTGGATTTCGTCGATGAAAAGAATTATGTTGCCTGCGCGTTTGATTCCGTCGATTGCCTTTTTGAGTCTTTCTTCGAAGTCACCACGGTAACGGGTACCCGCAACCATGGACGTGATGTCAAGCGAGAACACGATTTTGTCGCGGAGCAGGTCGGGAACCTGTCCCTGAACTATCGCCTGCGCAAGTCCGTCGACTATCGCCGACTTACCTACGCCCGGTTCGCCTATCAGCACGGGGTTGTTTTTGGTGCGGCGGCACAGTATCTGAATTATTCTTTCGATTTCTTTGCCGCGTCCGATTACGGGGTCGAGTTTGCCCGCCCTTGCCTTCGCGGTAAGGTCGATGCCGAACTGCGCGAGTTCTTCGGAAAGTCCGCCCCTTCCCGCATTCTGCGAAGAAGGCGCCTGCTCTCTCGCGTCCGCGCCGCCGTTGTCAAAGGGATAGTAATCCGTGTTGCGCACGGGTTCTTCCCTTCTCGCGGTCTGTCTCGGAGACGGAGAGAAAAATTCGCCGAATATGCCGTCTATAAGGTCATTGAGGTCATAGACTTTTCTTTCGGCAGTCTGACCGCCGCCCGTCATTGCGTCGGCAAGTTTGTTTTGCAGAACGTCGAGGTCTACGCCCCATCTGCGCATAAGCACACCCGCCGCAACGGACGTTCTGTCCTCTGCAAGCGCGTAAAGCAGATGTTCGGTGTTAATCTGCGACGACGAAACTTTCGCCGCAAGGGCTTTCGACAAGTCGATTGCGCGCTGAGCGCGCGTCGAAACGGAGACGCTGTTTACCGCCTCTCCTATGTTGAAAAGTGCAAGCGTGGCTCTCTCGTCCACGCCGTATTGTGCAAGAATACGTGCCGCAAGACAACCTGTCTGTGCGACCAGTCCGTAAAGCAGGTGCTCGGTGCAAACGAGCCCGCCTGTCCGCGCCGCAAGCCCCACGGCTTTGTCGAGTGCGGCTTTGTAGTTTTCGGAAAATACCATATTATTTTACCTCCTTTAATATGCCCTTCACGAGCCGCGCGCGGGTTATGTCCCTTTCTGTCGGTGAACACTCGCCCGTAGTAAGTGTCAGATTTGCCGCCGAACACAAAACAAGCAGTTTATCAAGCGGTTTTGTGTCTTTAAGTGGCAGTATGTTCAATATCACGCCCAACTTGACGTCGGAAATGAGGTTCATCAGTTCCGCGGAAGAAAGCATGTATGCATTGAGAAGAATGCCGTAACTGCGACATATTTTGTCGTAGAGTTCCGCGCCTTTTTTGTGCGCCAGCTTTTCCCTCGCGCGGCTTTCGTGCAGACACATTTCCGCAGTTGCACGTTCTATTATTTCTATTATACTCTCTTCGTCAACCCCCAGAGTTCTGGTGTTGGAAAGCTGGTACATATCGCCCAGCGCTCCGCTGCCTTCGCCGTAAACTCCGCGCACCGTAAGTCCGTAGTCCATGACGAATTTTTTGAGCGCGGTTTCGATTGCGCCAGCAAGTTTGAGCGCGGGCAGAAACAGCATTGTAGACGCTCTCATTCCCGTGCCGAGATTGGTAGGACATGCAGTGAGAAATCCCAGTCTGTCGTCGTATGCTATCGGCAATTCGCGTATAAGCCTGTCGTCGTAACGGCTTATGCGTTTGTACGCCGTGCGCAGGTTAAGCCCGTCCTCGACGCACTGTTCGCGTACGTGGTCCTCCTCGTTGAGCATAATGGAAATGCCCTCTTTCTTTTCGAGTATGACCGCGCCCGTGGCGTCGTTTTTCTGCAAGGCGGGCGATATCAGGTGACGCTCGACCATTGCGAGTTTTTCAATCGGGCTCAAATCCTTCATGAAATAGAAGTTGTATTCGAACAGCCCTTTCGCCGCGGCGTCTGCGCCTTTCATAAACGCAAGACACTCTTCCCTGTCCTCGCGCGTCTGTCTGTGAGGAAAAGGAAGTCCTTCGACGTTGCGGGCAAGACGGATACGCGAAGAAATGACGTTAAAGCGTGTGAGTTCGTATGTTTCTTTAACGTCCATTTCTTACTCCTTTCGGTCGTTTGCCGACGTGCGTGGACGAGTTCTGCGTGGCTTCCGCCGCCGCAACCGCGACTTCGCGCATATTGCGGTAACATTCGGGACAGCCGAACATAAACCCCGTGCGGAAATCTTCTGCGGTCGTGCCGCAAGCGGGACACTCCTTGCCCTTTCGGGCGTGAACTTCCTGCATTACGTCGAACGCGGTTCTGCCCGCCTGCATTATTGCCTTATAACAGTCCGCGCAAAAGTGATATTCCGCTATGCCGTTGTTGACAAGCGTTCTGTCGCAAAGCGTTGCCGTTCTTTTGTGGCAAAGGTCGCAAAGCATATTATTTCTTGAACCCGTCGGGGTGCGTGCTGTGCCACTTCCACGCGGAAGCGACTATTTCTTCGAGGCTGTCGTAACGGGGTTTCCAACCGAGTTCGCGTTTGATTTTGTCGCTGGACGCAACAAGCGTCGCGGGGTCGCCGGGACGGCGCGCCTCAACCGTGCTCTTTATGTCAAGTCCCGTGACCTTGCGCGCGGTTTCGATGACTTCCTTGACGGAAAAACCGTTGCCGTTGCCGAGGTTGTAGTAAGTGGACTTGCCGCCGTTTTTGAGGTATTCGAGCGCGCGGATATGCGCGTCCGCAAGGTCGGTTATGTGGATATAGTCCCTGATGCACGTACCGTCACGGGTGGGATAATCGTCGCCGAAAATACCGATGTGGTCGCGTTTGCCCAACGCAGCTTGCAGAATGATGGGGATAAGGTGACTTTCGGGGTTGTGAGCCTCGCCGATGTCGCCGTCACGGTGCGCGCCTGCCGCGTTGAAGTAACGCAGTGCAACGTACTTCATTCCGTACGCTTTGTCGTAGTCGCTCATGAACTGTTCCATCATAAGTTTGGTCTGACCGTATACGCTGGTCGGGTTCTGGGGGCTGTCTTCCGTGATGAGCCCGTCGCCCGTGTCGCCGTAAGTCGCGGCAGAGGACGAAAATACCAGATATTTGACGTTTTCGGCAAGCATTGCGTCGAGAAGAGAAAGCGTGCCTGCAACGTTGTTGCGGTAGTATTTCGCAGGGTTTGTCATGCTCTCGCCGACGAGAGAATACGCCGCAAAGTGAATTACGGAGTCAACGTTGTATTTGCGGAAAGTTTCGCGCAGCAACTCCGTGTCGAAGATGTCGCCCTTGACGAAAGGCGCGTCGCCTACCGCCTCGATGTGACCCGTAACGAGATTGTCGTAAACCACGACGTCCATATTTCTTTCGCGCAGTTCTCTCACGGTATGCGAACCGATGTAACCTGCTCCGCCTGTGACAAGAATCATGTTTTCTCCTTTGCGCCTGCACGTGAAACGCGCGCAAACACGCACGATATTTTTTTATTGATTATACTTCTTTGCAAGTTGTTTTGCAACATTATTTGTGTATAATATGCTTATGGACAGAACCATACTCCATTGCGACCTCAACAATTTCTACGCATCGGTGGAACAAAAAATGCACCCCGAATTCGACGGGTTGCCGCTTGCCGTATGCGGGAATCCCGAGGTCAGGCACGGGATAGTTCTGGCAAAGAATATGCTTGCCAAAGAAGCCGGCGTCGCAACGGGCGAAGCCATATGGATTTCGCGGCAAAAATGCCCGAATATCGTATTCGTACCGCCGCACTACGACGAGTACGTCAAATACAGCAAACAGGTTTTCGGAATATACACGGAATTCACGGACAGAGTGGAAAGTTTCGGACTGGACGAATGCTGGCTGGACGTAACGGAGTCGGTGAGGTTGCTGGGCAACGGCAAACAGATTGCCGACAATATCCGCGAAACCGTGAAAAAACGCACGGGGCTTACCATATCCGTCGGCGTGTCCTTCACTAAGGTTCTTGCAAAACTGGGCAGCGACCTCAAAAAACCCGACGCGACAGTCGTTCTCGACCGCGAAAACTATATGCGGATTATCGGCGACCGCTCCCCTTCCGAGCTCATTATGATTGGAAGAAAAACGGCGCAGAAACTTGAAAATCTCAACATTCGCACAATAAAACAGCTTGCTTGCGCGGACGTAGCGATGTTGCGCGACCATTTCGGCATTATCGCCGACAAAATGTCCGCCGCCGCACGCGGTATCGAAACCGAACCCGTAAAACTCTACTATGACACGCACGTTCCAAAAAGCGTAAGCCACGGCACCACGACGCCGCGCGATATGACGACGTTCGAGGACGCCAAAATCGTAATTTACGCGCTTGCGGAAATGGTGGCAATGCGCCTCAGACGTTTCAACCTCTGCGCGGACGGAGTGGGGCTTTCCGTGCGCGAAGCGTCACTCAGTCACAAGTCCTGTCAGGGCGTACTTCCCCGCTCCACTTCCAACGCCGCAGACATAGCCGAAGCCGCCCTCAAACTGCTTGCCAAACTTCACACTTTCCCCGCGCCGTTGCGCGCGATTTCCGTTGCGGCAATCCGCCTTTCGGACAAAAACGTCGTCCAGACTTCCCTTTTCGACTGCGAAGGCGAAAAAGAAGAAAAACTCGAACAAAGCATAGACAAAATCCGCGGCAAATACGGTTACAAGTCCGTAAAACGCGGGCTTATGCTCAAAAACGACCTTGCAACCAATCTGCACGAGGACGACGGTTTTTTGCCCTTCAAACGCTGAAATCCGACAACCGTTTTAGGTTTTTCGGCATTTCCTTTTTACAATTTTTTGACAACTTTCCGCAAAACCTTTCAAATTGTTTACAACTCTGTGACAAATCTTTATAATAATCCGTAGCGCACTTAACGAATTCAGCCTCACGGAGGCACTACTCGGGGTCGCGCGAAAAGCGTTAGCCCCTCATTGACTTATGGCTGCAATAATCATCTCCGCTATACTTTCTCTGCTCGCCGGTATCGGCGTTTTCCTCATTGCCACCAAAGTTCTGAGCTCCAATCTGGAATCGGTCAGCGGCAACAAACTCAAAAACCTCTTTTCCAAAACGTCCAAAAGCAAACTCCTCGGAGTCGGAATAGGCACCGTCGCAACGGCTGCAATTCAGAGTTCGGGCGCCGTCAGCGTTATGGTAATCGGTTTTGTCAACGCGTCGCTTATGTCCCTCACCCAGGCCGCAACGATAATATTCGGCGCGAACATCGGCACCACAATCACAGGTCAGATTGTCGCACTCGGCACGCTCGGCGAATCCGTTTCGACCACTGTAATATTTGCGGCGTTTACCTTCATCGGCGCGTGTATGATTATGTTCTCCAAAAAGGACATAGTCAAAAAGGTAGGCGGCATACTCCTCGGTTTCGGACTCATTTTCGTGGCGCTCGACATAATGAGCTCTTCGATGTCTATATTCACCGAAGAAGAAAGTCTCGGCGTTCAGGCTTTCCTCGCCACAATCAAAAATCCCATACTTCTCGTAATAATAGGTGCGGTTCTCACCGCCGTAATTCAAAGTTCGTCCGTTATGACGGGTATTGCCATCACAATGGTTTTCTCGGGGCTTATCTCTCTCGACCAGGGCATCTACCTCACAATGGGCAGCAATATCGGCTCTTGCGTGGTCGCGGTAATCGCGGGTATAGGAAGTTCCACCAACGCAAAACGCACCGCGCTCATTCACCTGATTTTCAACATTTCCGGCGTTATCCTCTTTATGCTCGTCGGGCTCATTATGCGCGAAGCGTCGCACGGCGCAGTGACTTTCGGCGTACTGTTCGAAAAGATGTTCCCGCAGGTTCCGTCCACGCAACTGGCTATGTTCCATACGTTCTTCAACGTCATAACGGTTGCGATAATTCTTCCTTTCACCAACCTGCTCGTCAAACTCGTATCGAAGATATTGCCCGAAAGAAAACGCAAACCCGACCCCAACGCTCCGCATCTCGTTTATCTCGAAGAACACTTCCTGTCCACTCCCCCTATCGCGGTGGCACAGCTTCGCAAAGAAGTGCTCAACATGGCGGAAATCGCGCTTTACAACTTCGACAGCGCGGTTAATATGCTCTGCACGCTCGATTTCGCAGACAAGGATACCTTCGTCAAAAACGAAGAACAGCTCAACTTCCTCAACCGCGAAATCGTCCGTTTCAACGTCAAACTCTCCAAAACCGACATCAGCGCCGTCGACAACGTGTTCCTGTCCACGGTGTACCATTCGGTGAGCGACCTCGAAAGAATAGGCGACTACTCCGAAAACATAGTCGAATACGCCCAGAAACTGCAAATGTCGGGGCAAACTTTCTCCGAAGAAGCAGTCGACGAAATCCGCGAAATGAAATCGCGCATAGATTCCCTTGCGGAAAACGTAATGGCGGAATATAATGACAACGACCTGTCCCTGCTCGGGGCTATATACAAACAGGAAGACGGAATAGACGACTACTCCGAAGTTATGACGTCCAACCATGTCAACCGACTGGACGAAGGACTTTGCACTCCCGACAGCGGACTGCTCTTCTCGTCGTTCGTATCCGACAGCGAAAGAATAGCCGACCACTTCGTCAATGTTGCCAAATCCGTACGCAGCTTCTCGAAGAAGTCAAAAGAAAACGAAAAAAGCCTTTTGGAGGCATAAATGAAAATCGCCATTGCGACCAACAACAAGAACAAAGTCAAAGAAATCCGCGCGGTACTCGGCGGCCACTTCGATGCGATGTATTCCCTCGAAGACCTCGGAATAAACGTAGAAATAGAAGAAACGGGCGATACGCTCACGGAAAACGCGCTGATAAAAGCGCGTACCATACGCGACCTCAGCGGACTGGCCGCACTTGCGGACGACAGCGGACTTATGGTTGACGCGCTCGACGGCGCACCGGGCGTCTATTCGGCACGCTACGCAGGTGAAGAACACGACGACAAAAAGAACAACGCACTCCTGCTCAAAAACCTTGAAGGCAAACCCAGAACGGCGCACTTCTGCTCCGTAATCGCGCTCGTATATCCCGACGGAAAAGAACTTACCGCGGAAGGACGCGTCGAAGGACACATTCTGGACCATGAACGCGGCAACAACGGTTTCGGTTACGATCCCCTGTTTTTCAGCGACGAACTCGGCAAGACTTTCGCGGAAGCGTCACAGGAGGAAAAGAACTCCGTAAGCCACAGAGGACGCGCCTTGCGCAATATGTTGCAAATTCTCGAAAACGACAAAACCGACGCTTAATGCGTCGGTTTTTAACACTTAAACCCGCTATGAAAACAATTTTCGCATTTTCCGACATACACGAACGCACCCTGCCGCCCAACCTCGAAGAAGTCGCAAACGAGAGCGATTACGTATTCTTTCTGGGCGACGGTGCGGCGCGGCTCGCTTGTCTTTCGGGGCACAAAAACTTTTATGCCGTGCGCGGAAACTGCGACTTTATGCCCCTTCCCGCCGAACAGGTCGTTGAGGTCGAGGGAGTGCGTATTCTGCTTACCCACGGCGACGCTTACCGCGTAAAAAGCGACTTGCTTTCCCTTTCTTTACGCGCCGCCGAACTCGGCTGTTCCCTTGCCGTTTACGGTCACACGCATTTTGCCGAAAGAACGGAATACAACGGCGTAACGCTTATAAACCCCGGCGCACTCTCACACCCGATGTCCCAGACTCCGACCTATGCCTATATCGTCATCGAAAAAGGCAAAATTCTCTCGTCATTCGTTCCCGTGTTTTTCTGAAACCGCCGAAATTCGCCGCAACACCTACTATGCAATCTTTGAAATTGCTTTAAGAAAATTCAACGGATGCATTTTTTTGTTTTCACCTTTTAATTGAAACGCCGATACGCGACAATAAATGAAAAGGAGAAGTACGTTGCGGATTGTACGGTAATGCGCTGTAAAACTGACTTTTGGATTTGCGTAGTCTTTCAAATAAAAAAAGCGCATTCAACCCGACCGTTCTTCTCCAAATTTGATTTTCAATCATTTGAAATATATGCGGTACGCATTGTACACGTCTGACGGCCACCCTGCCCCGAATACTTAACCGCGACCGACGCAAATTCCCGACAAACGCGATTTCATAATATTCTTACATTTGTGAGATGTCAAGCATAAATCATACATTTGTGAGAAAAATATAGTATCAATATGCCAAGGAATGTGTGCGTCTTATGAAAAATACGGAAGCGTTGCCGATATTCTCGCAAAGGTTGAAAGAGTTGCGCATGGAAAGGTCTCTGGGTCAGGTTGCGCTTGCCGAAAGCATAGGCGTCAGCAAAGCCGTCGTCAGCATGTGGGAAACGGGCAAACGCGAACCGTCCATGACGTCGCTTATCGCTCTTGCAAACTTTTACGGCGTCAGCATCGACTACATCGTCGGTCTGACCGACTGAACCGAAATAATAGTTTTCCATTTTTGATTTTAAATTCTACTCGCAACAGTTTATGAAAAAAGGGGCGCCAATCGGCGCCCCTTTTTCCGATAAGGATGAATTAGAATTGATTATCAGCCCATTACGTATGCGAACGAAGATGCGGTGTTCGCACAGGTGATAATCGTGAACAGCATTGTGTTGATGAATGCGCCGAGCCACATATTGCCCGTCTTCGCAGTCATTCTTCTGGAAATGACGGTTGCAATCGCAAGAATGGGTATCATAGGAATGAGTACGATATAGCCGAGTGCCATTTCGGGTTGCCACAGTACGCCCGTCGAATTGAATTCGCCGTACTGAATTGCGACAACGAGGAGAACGCCGAACACGTTGAAGAATATGTTGATGAGAATGCTTGCCCATTCGGGAAGGTTCTTTGCACGGTAGTTTTCGTTGAAAAGCGCGCTGACCGTGAAGAAGATTCCGAAGAATACTGCGTATCTTACCATTGTGGGAAGCATTACGCCGACGTCAAACACCTTGACCGCCAGTGTCCAGATGCGGAAGTCCACAGTCCAGCAAGACCAGTTGACAAACGCAATGAGGAACATTATAAATACGGTTACCATTGCAAGCAGGAAAGTTTTTGCCAAACCTTTGAGTCCCGTGGGAATTCTTCCCGCCGCAAAAGGATTTTCGTCGTAAAGTGCGCCTTGTTCGCCGTATTTAACGCGGTTTGCAATGCGGTTGAACACCCAGAAGAACAGGATTACCGCAAGCGAGAACAGCGCTACCACAACCGCCCACATGGCAACCCAGTTGGTCGTATCCTGAGGATAAAGTTGTGTGTTGGGGAACCATTTGTCGCCGTATTCCGTGCAGATATCTTTGATAACAAATCCGCTGAACAGCATTATGCCGATTGCACCGAGCCAGTAAGTGAGGTTCTTGCGAACGCCTTTCAGAGGCTTGGGCTCGACGGGAGCGTTTCCGACCCAGACGAGTTCGCCGTTTTCCGCGACTTCCTGTTTGCCGACCGCAAGAGAACGGAAGAACGGAGTCGTGAGCAACAGACTGACAAGCGGGAACAGCAAGGCGAAGAATGCAATCAGTCCGATGAAGGAGAACATTTCCTTGACCCACCAGGTCTGGCTGGTTTCCGCAAGGTATTCATAGCCGCTGGGAGTTCCGAAAGAGGTATAGAAGAAGTTTACAACGGCTTCCGCACCGTCAACCGAGCAATGGTTTTGCGGGTGTACACCGGGGATTTCGTAGATGACTCTGAACGCACCGTCGGCTGCCTGACCGCCTGCGGGTTCGACAATCTGACCGCCAACGTAAATCGCACCGTTCTGCACCGCACCTTCGGTGCCACCGATACCCACGAACTTCTTGGCTTGTTCGGTTCCCAGCCATTCTCTGGAAATCGTGCCACCGTTTTCATTCGTCGTAAAGAAGAATTCATCGTCGTGCGCTTTGAGGAAACCGACGTCAACGTTTGCGCCGGCGCCCATAAAGCTGCTCCACGCCTGCATAAGACCTGCGGCAACAAGGTTGTAACCGCTGGTATAATCCTGCAACAGAGTCGCGGCTGTCGTCATGCCGCCCATGGAGTGACCGGAAATACCGATTTTCGTTTTGTCGACATAATCGAGATTGTAGAGGTATTTGACGGAATCGTACATACCGCTCGTCGCCATCATTGCATTGGTATCACCCGTATTCTCGTAGTTGCCGTGGCCTTCGCGGTCAACGGTTATTACGACAAAACCGCGACGTGCAAGCTCGATTGCATTCTGAAGCTGCATTTCGCGGTTGTTGAGGTATCCGTGAGTAAGCACAATCGCGGGAAGAGGGTTCTTCGCGCTTGCCTTTTCGGGCTTGAAAAGTATACCGCTGACGACTTTGCCGTCAATAACAACTTCTTCTTCGCCGTCGGGGGTGGTGATGACTTTGGTTCCCGTGTTTTCCGCGTCGCGCAAATCGGTGACTTCAACCGACCAGCCGTCCGTCTGAACGGCGGACGCCGCAAAACTTGACAGGAAAATCACAACAAGACAGACAATAAGAAATATCACCGCGACTTTGTTTTTTGCGATGTATTCCGTAAAACCTTTTTTGATGTAATCCATAGCTGATTTTCTCCCTGATTTAATTATCAAACGGCTTACTCAAAACCTCCTTTTCGTGCCGTTCGTCCCCGTTTTGGCCGTGTATTTTGCAACCCGACCGACTGTATGCCCTGCGTTTATCATAGCCGAACCGTCAAACATATTCAATTGACAAAACCGACACAAAATAGTATTATTATGTTGCACTATTTTGTCATGGCGCGAATTTTAGCAATACAAATCAAGAAATATGTGGATTAATTCTTATGTCGGTACACAAAATCGAAGACCTCATTTCGCTTGACAAATTCAAGCTGACGCTGGACTCCGTAGCCAAAGCAACAGGCATGAATTTGTGTGTTCTTGACGTTCTAGGCAACGTCGTTATTTTCCCGTGCAATGACGCCATTTTCTGCAAATGCGCGCGCCAGAATCCCGAACTGCGTCAAAGATGTCTTGCTGCCGCAAGTCATGCCGCATTCGAGTCGGCAAGAAACAAAAAAACGCATTTCTACAAATGCTTTTTCGGTCTTATGGACTTTGCCGTTCCGCTTTTCTACAAAGGAGAATATCTGGGCGCAATTTGTGGAGGGTCTACACGCGCCGACGTTCCCACGGATACTCTTGACTATCTTTACAGCGAGCTTTCCTTGGATGACTACCCCGAACTAAAAAAAATCTACGATAATATGCCGTGCATAGAAGCGGAACGTTACGTCGAAATGGCACACCTTATCGAAAAACTGGCGGATTATATCAATCAGTTCGGCATACTTATGGAACTTGAAGAACACTCTTCCGAGAAAGGAACCAACCTAAACAAACTACAACCCGCCCTCAAATATATCGACAAGCATTACAAAGACGAAATATCCGTCAACGAGCTTGCGTCGCTCTGCTATGTCAGCACAACGTATTTTTCGCGACTGTTCAGCCGAACGGTAGGCACTCCTCTTTCGACCTACATACTCAATCTACGCATTAAAAAGGCAAAAGAACTGCTCCAAAATCAAGGTATAAAAATCCAATCCGTCGCGGCAGAAGTAGGCTACGAAGACCCGTCCTATTTTATAAGAAAATTCAAACAAGTTACAGGTCTGACCCCCACGGAATACCAAACAATGATAGCTTCTGACCGCCACACCGAAACTAAATTAAAATTGTAACAAATTCAAGTATTACTAAATGATTAGCTAATTTAAGCCTATCGAATACAATTCATCAGAAATTGAATTAAACCAAAGGCATGCAAAACAATTAACCAAACATGTGTTATTTTATTAATTTAAAATTATAATTTTGTTCATAGTAACTATTGACGTAATTTATTAACCATTGTGTCTTTATTTTTATACTTTCGCTCCCCATACGTTCAGCTTCAAATATTTGACTAATAACGTGTCCTTTTAAATTGTTTCTAAACACGGACTCGTATTTTTGTAAAAATTTTTGCTCTGTCACAACAAATGGTTGATTTTTGACGAGAAATAGCGTATAATAATAGTAAGAAACAGTACCACCGAAGGAGGTAATTGGATATGCCTACTATCAAAGACGCATTAGATATTATCGGTAAGTTGACTGTCGCAGAGCAGGAAAGCCTTAAAACAATGCTTTTAAGTCCTGCCTTTGTAAAGTCTTTGAATATTGAAGATTTCGTAGCAAAGGAACGCTTTGCAAATGGTCGTGTATGCCCTCTTTGTGGCTGTATCCATGTGGTTCGCAATGGTCATCGTAAAGATGGCACACAGCGATATGTATGTAAGGATTGTGGCAAGTCCTTCGTGATTGCTACGAACTCCATTGTGTCTGGTACAAGAAAAGACTTGTCCGTGTGGGAGCAGTACATTGATTGTATGATGAATGGCTTATCCATTCGTAAGACTGCTGTTGCTTGTGGGATTCACAGAAACACCGCATTCCTTTGGAGACACAAGATTTTGGATGCACTTCAGAATATGGCAGACGATGTTACCCTTGACGGCATTATTGAGGCTGACGAAACTTTTTTCGCCATCTCGTACAAGGGCAATCATAGCAAGAGTAAGACATTTGCTATGCCACGCAAGGCTCATAAGCGTGGTCATTCTACACATATCAGAGGCTTGTCCCAAGAAAAGGTATGTGTTCCTTGTGCGGTTAATAGGAATGGCTTGTCTATCTCCAAGATTACGAATACTGGTAGAGTTTCTACAAGAGATTTACATCATATTTATGATGGTAGGATTAAGACCAATTCCACTCTTGTTACGGACAAGATGAACTCCTATGTGAGATTTACAAATGCCAATGGCATTGACCTTGTGCAGTTAAAGACTGGCAAAGCCAAGAAAGGCATTTATAATATCCAACATATCAATAGCTACCATAGCCAGCTAAAGAGGTTTATGCGTGGCTTTAACGGTGTTTCTACCAAGTATCTGAACAACTATCTTGTGTGGAATAACCTTGTAAATTACGCCAAAGAAAGCGACATGGAGAAAAGGAACATCTTCTTAACTTTCGTTTTGGCAACATTGAAAACTGCTAAATGCAGAGATTTATCAAACAGACCAGCAGTTCCTCTGGTCGCCTAATTAGAATTTGTGGAGATGATAAGATGGTCAATATAACAGATGTAAAACAGATTCTTCAATTTGCAATAGATGCGGAGATTAAAGTCTTTCTTGATGGTGGCTGGGGTGTAGATGCTCTTCTTGGATATCAGTCAAGAGCCCATAATGATATTGACATTTTTGTAGAAAAGAACGATTATCAGAACTTTATAGAAATAATGAAAGCTAATGGCTTTTATGAGATTAAGATGGAATATACAACATTGAACCATACTGTATGGGAAGATTTGAAAAACAGAATTATTGATTTGCATTGTTTTGAATATACGGACGAAGGTGAAATTCTTTATGATGGGGATTGTTTTCCGGTAGAAACTTTTTCGGGTAAAGGAAGAATTGAGGAAATAGAGGTTTCCTGTATTGAACCATATAGTCAAGTAATGTTCCATCTGGGATACGAGTTTGATGAAAATGATGCACATGATGTGAAGTTATTGTGTGAGACACTTCATATCGAAATTCCAAATGAGTATAGATAACTGCAAATAACAGGAGACCGTTTCAAGTTTTGTGTAAACCAGAAAAACTGACATAAGATATATTATTAGTTACTCTGGGCAGAGTCGAATCTTTGAGGCTCTGCCCTTTCCTGTATTATAATGCAGTTCCTGGACATGTCAAGCAGAGCTGGCTAAGCCAGCCCTCTCAGACAGGAAGCTGCTTATAATCCGGATAGTCTTTCTTCAAAGAAAATCTCCAGCTGCGAATGGATCTGCCCCCAATCCTGTCGGTGACCTGTCCATTTTTTCGTGATATCCATCATGGCCAGATACAGCATTTTCAGGAGACTCTCATCGGAAGGAAACACTGTCTTGGCTTTTGTGACCTTCCGGAGCTGGCGGTTAAATCCCTCGATGGCATTGGTAGTATAGATTAAACGGCGGACTGCTTCCGGATACTTGAAATAGGTCGAAAGATTGGTCCAGTTGTCTTTCCAAGATTTCGCTATTTTGGGGTATTTTCCGCTCCATTTGTCATCAAAGCTGTCCAGTTCTGCTAATGCGATTTCTTCCGTTGGAGCCGCATATACACGTTTTAGATCGGCCATCAGCGGCTTGAGCTCCTTGTAGGAAACAAACTTCGTTGTATTACGGATCTGATGGATGATGCACTGCTGAATCTCTGTCTGGGGAAAGACAGCCTCGATTGCCTGGGGAAATCCTGTCAGCCCATCTACACATGCGATCAGGATATCTTCCACGCCACGATTTTTCAGACCATTCAGGATGGAGAGCCAAAATTTTGCGCTTTCGTTTTGCCCGACATACATACCGAGCACGTCTTTATATCCCTCCATATCAATCCCGATGGCAATATAAACCGCACGTTTTACAATCCGTCCTTCGTTACGTACATGATAGTGAATCGCATCCATAAAAACAACTGCATAGATCTCTTCTAAAGGTCTTTCCTGCCATTCTTTCACAATGGGAAGGATCTTGTCTGTGATCCTGCTGATGGTACTGTCAGAAATTTCGATATCGTATAGTTCCCGCATATGACTTTCGATATCATTCGTAGTCATTCCTTTGGCATACATGGAAATGATTTTTTCTTCCATATCCTGGGTGACCGTATTCTGGTATTTCTTTACAATCTGTGGTTCAAACTCACCCTTCCGATCACGGGGGATATCGATTTCCATATCGCCATAACTGGTATGCATTATCTTTTGAGAATGTCCATTTCTGGAATTATCCGTTTCCTTGTTACGATAGTCATACTTAGAATAACCTAATTCCTCGTCCATCTCCTGATCCAGGGCACTTTCCAGAATGATGGACATCATATCCCTCATGATGGAATTTACATCTGTTCCGTCTTTTACCTTAACATTGTTTTCTTTCATGTAGTTGCTCATTATTTTCCGAAGAGCTGCTTTTTGTGGGGTATCCTTTTTTCTTGCCATAAAATAAACCTCCAAACTGGTAAGTCTATCTTACATCAGTTTGAAGGTTTACACAAACTTTGGGATACTCCCAATAACAGTTTGTAGGGGAGTTCTGATACTCCCCTATAAAAATGGCTATTTATCAACTGTTTGTTGTGACATAGCCAAAATTTTAAACAATTTAAGCACCACTTTGAATCATAATCTTGAAAAATATAATCTGTATAGTCATTATGTCTGTCTGATGCTTCTGTAATTTTTTTTGATAACAATCCTTTCTCGATAATTATTCTAGGATAAGTTGCTACTTCACTTTCAAGTTGATAGGCACTCACTAAAGCGGGACCTAACACAATTTGATCATCAATATGCAATTCACCAAATGTTATTGCTCCGCGCAACAAACAGTTATATAAATATAATCCTCTGCTTACCAAATTACCTACAACATTAAATATCAACGAAAGCTTTTCAGGAAAATCATTATCATTAACCTTTAAAGCAATAATATAGTTATCGGAAAAAGATCTTACTACCAATTCTTTATTGTCATTTTGTGAGGATAATAAAAAATTATTTATAAGCCATAACAATTCTAATGTCTCTTTTAAATTGTTTCTAATTCTATTTTTAATACCCAATACATCTATAAAAGCAATGAGATAATTACCAGTCGAAGTATATTTTGAATCAAGGTTTTCTATCATACAATTCTAAAACTCTTAAATATAAAGGCGAATCTGTAAAAATCAAACAGCTTCGCCTTTATATTTTCTGGTGACCCACCGGAGATTCGAACTCCGGACCATCGCATTAAAAGTGCGGTGCTCTACCGGCTGAGCTAGTGAGTCATAATCTGGCAGGGGTAGCTGGATTCGAACCAACGAATGCCAGAATCAAAATCTGGTGCCTTACCGCTTGGCGATACCCCTACGACTCGGTAGGTACCGAGATTGAGTCAAAGTGGGGTGAGTAGTGGGATTCGAACCCACGGCCTTCAGGGCCACAACCTGACGCGCTAACCAACTGCGCTATACCCACCGTAATGGCGAGCCTGAAGAGATTCGAACTCCCGACACACGGCTTAGAAGGCCGTTGCTCTATCCTGCTGAGCTACAGGCTCAAAAGTTGGAGCGGGTGATGGGAATCGGACCCACGCGACCAGCTTGGAAGGCTGGTATTCTACCATTGAACTACACCCGCACGAGGTCTTGGTCACCACACGGCACCTCTTTTGATGCTCAAAAATCTTACCATAAACGAAAACGCTTGTCAACGATTTTGCGACACATATCGCAAAAGAAAAACAAATGTCGCATCGCCCACCATCGCGCGCGCAAACCGATATATAAATCTACGCAATTTCACCGCTTGCATTCCATCTTCAATCCATTTCCAATCAAGCAGAAATGCCCGTCATTTTGTACACTTATCGTGTATAAAATTACGTTATATTGAATTTATTACAACACGATACGTGCATTAATTAATTGCAGATGCAACATTTATGACACTATTGACAGCAGATTTTGTATAAATTGTAAATTTTGATACACGATTTGTATTTTTGTATTTACATCGAAAAACATGCACATTTCTCTTCTATCTCGAAACGTTACTAAAATAAGGAAGTTAAATTTCACCAATTAACTCATTATCAAAGACTAATTCAATAGCATTGATTCATGGGTGGCAATGCCTACTACACACTCTTCATAATTAATCCTTGCAGGCAAATAAACAACAAGCAAAATAAAAACACCGCTTTTGCGGTGTTTTGGTGCGCCCTCAGGGATTCGTAGGAAGCGCCCAGCGGCTTCCGTAATAGCGTATTTGCAATCATCTGTTGGCGCAACTCGCTTTGCGCCGAACCTTTATATCATCGGTGTACCGGAAAAAGACCGTCGGGAGTATATGGGACACGTTTCCGGTAGCCCAATGACGAATGACGTTTATACGACGTTTACGCCCGACGTGAAGGCGAAAAATATCTATGATATTTACGGTGATTTTTTACCGAAATTTTGACATCAAATTTGACATCAAATTTTTATGATTTTGATGTCAGGTAAACAAAGTATACTATTTGTGGGCAATGAAAAAACCCACTGTTTAGTGGGTTTAGTGGTGCGCCCTCAGGGATTCGAACCCGGGACCCACTGATTAAGAGTCAGTTGCTCTACCAGCTGAGCTAAGGGCGCATTTTTCGCGACGAGTACGCAAGTCTGCGGTCATCGTCGCTAACTTTGGAATGGAGCGGGAGACGGGATTCGGACCCGCGACTTTCACCTTGGCAAGGTGACACTC